>Ga0308156_1000148_pt1 | contig 223007 bp, 199 predicted proteins | sample PhyAR2_FD_201041 | JGI IMG/M metagenome (GOLD analysis project Ga0308156, IMG submission 201041) | Phyllosphere microbial communities from UC Gill Tract Community Farm, Albany, California, United States - DLSL A.R2 | ecosystem: Host-associated > Plants > Phyllosphere > Unclassified | place...
TGGCTTTATGCGGGTCAGTTATGTCTCCATTCGCGATAATCGGGATGGAAACACTCTGCTTAACTGTCCGAATGCTGTCGTACTCCGCCTCGCCGTTGAATAAGCAAGCACGTGTTCGGCCATGAATCGTCAAGGCCTGAATTCCACAGCGTTCAGCCAATTGGGCAATCTCAACACAGTTACGGTGTTCTGGACTCCAGCCCGTACGAATTTTAAGCGTTACCGGTACGTCTACAGCGTTAACCACCGCGCTGAGGATTTTTCCAACCAAGTCGGGATACTGCAAAAGAGCAGACCCCGCGAGTTTGCGGTTCACTTTTTTTGCCGGGCAACCCATGTTGATGTCAATGATCTGCGCGCCGCTATCAGCGTTGATTTTGGCCGCAGCAGCCATGTCATCAGGGTCACAGCCAGCAATTTGCACGGCTCGGATCCCAGGTTCGTCTAAATGAACCATGCGCAGACGTGACTTATCCGTTTGCCACACTTCCGGATTGGAAGAGAGCATTTCAGAGACAGCCATCCCAGCACCCATTTCATAGCAAAGCGTCCGAAAAGGGCGATCGGTTATGCCGGCCATAGGCGCAGCAATGAGGCGATTTTTAAGTTCTATATGTCCAATGCGCATAGACAAAGACTGACCATACTGTGTCCGCAAGGGCGCGTATATTACGCATTTTTGCTCGGATATGAAAGGCCAAACTTTGAACAATCAGCTGTTGTAGATCAATGAAATCACTAGCTGGCGCTTCGTATTTGATTATTTTTGTTGTTTAACATATGGTTATGTATTAATGGTTAAAAAATGCTCTTTTGTTTTTTCCCTTTCTTATTGGTCGTTTTAGGTTAGTTTTGGTGCCTGTTGCCAGATAAAACGCTTAAGAAACCCACAATAATGGCGCTATAAATGAGATGCATATCGCATTTTAGAGGATGATATGGATAGTGAAATCGCATTATTCTGGTTGAAAATAGTACAACAGCATCCTGAATTAGAGGGGCGAATTTATCATGCTGAGCATTTTGGTACGCCGGGGGACTTAGCTCAGCAGCTGTCTGAACTTATCGTGAGCGGTGAAAAATATGCCACCTGTGGTGCTTTGGATGAGTATTGGCATGAGGGGATGACCATTCCTACCGCAGGTTATCTGACAATTGTGCTAGATGGGCATGAAAAGCCCGTGGCGGCGATAGAAACAACACAGGTATCTTTGCGTCGCTTTCGTGATGTGGACGCCATATTTGCGGCTGCAGAAGGCGAAGGAGATAAGTCTTTGGCTTATTGGAGACAGGCTCATCAGGCGTTTTTTGAAACGTCGCAGTTGGCGATAGGTAAGACGTTTAGTGAAGATATGTGGCTGGTATGCGAATACTTCCGTGTGTTAGGGGTAGCGGAAACAAAAACAGCGCCTATATAAAGCGCTGTTTTTATATAGCGAGCTAGCTTAGCGGCGAATACCGGTAATGCGGCACCACTCTTCGCGTTCAGCGACAGGATCGATGATAAATTTATCTTCGTAAGCTTCTGCAACGCTTAGCGCCTGCGTCGCTAGAACACCGGATAGGCCTAGATGACCGCCAGATTTTGGCAGATCGCTAATCAGCGGTGCCAGTTCGCGCAGTGGGCCTGCTAGGATGTTGGCGACAACGACGTCTGCGCTTAAGTCGGCGGGCTGATCTTTTGGCAGATACAACTCTAAACGCTCTGAAACACCGTTACGCTGTGCATTATCACGACTAGCCTGAATAGCCTGAGGATCGATATCGATCCCGATAGCGCGTGCGGCGCCGAGTTTCAGGGCGGCGATGGCCAAAATACCTGAGCCGCAGCCGAAGTCGATCACGGTCTTGCCTTCCAGATCCAAACCATCTAGCCATTGCAGGCACAGCGCGGTTGTTGGATGAGTCCCAGTACCAAAGGCCAAACCAGGATCTAGCATGACGTTGACCGCGGTTGGATCGGGAACATCGCGCCAGCTTGGGCAGATCCACAGACGGCGGCCAAACTGCATTGGGTGGAAATTATCCATCCATTCGCGTTCCCAGTCTTTATCTTCGATCTGTTCGATTTTGTGGTGGAAGCCTTTGCCTAACGCTGGATCATTCTCCAGAATCGCCACAATCTCTTTCATATCGGTTTCTGCGTCATACAGGCCGATAACGTCGGTATCGCCCCAAAGCAGGGTCTCGCCCGGCAGGGGTTCAAATACCGGATTATCATGGGTATCTTGGAAAGTCACTGATACAGCACCGCTTTCCATCAATGCATCACTCAGGGATTCAGCCTGATTACCGGTCGTGTTGATTTTGATTTGAATCCAAGGCATCTCGAAGTCTCTATTTTGAATTTAATTCAGTCGCAGCTGGCACTGTTTCGCCACGCTCGCCAAAAAAGTTGCCGATCCCAAATGCTGCTAAGCTGATGAGCAGTGATGGAACGATCGGATGTAAGCTGAATATATGCCAGTCAGCGGTAGCAAGTACGGCGTAGCAAATAGCACCAGAAATCATTGAGCTTAGCGCGCCGTGTGCATTAGCCCGCTCCCAATAAAGCCCCAGCACGAGCGGCCATAGGAATACCGCTTCTAAGCCGCCAAAGGCCAGCAAATTTAGCCAGATGATCATTTCTGGAGGACGCCATGCCGCCAGCAACAGTAAAAGTCCTAAAATCAGCGTAGACAGGCTGGACATTCTCGCCAAGCGTTTCTCGTTTTTGAGCGCCTGAGGGCGCATCCCCAAATAGAGGTCTTTAACGATGGTTGCGGACGATTGTAACAGCTGAGCATTGATCGTGGACATAATCGCCGCCATCGGCGCTGCCAGAAAAATACCTGCAGCGAACGGCGGCAAAACTTTGACCATCAAGGTAGGGATAACCAAATCTGGCACTTTTAAATCTGGCAAGATGGCACGGCCTAACGCGCCGGCAAGGTGCATACCAAACATCAGTATTCCCACCACGATAGTGCCAATAACGATGGCGCGGTGCACCGCTTTACTGTCTTTGTAGGAAATACAGCGCACAGCCGTATGTGGCAAGCCGATAACCCCAAAGCATACCAATATCCAGAACGATGCCATAAATGGCGCACTTAAAATATCGTCAGCGCCCTGCGGCGAAACCAGCTTAGGATCGATATTTTGCAAAGTATCCACCGCGGCATGCAAACCGCCAGCGGCATGGATCACTCCAGCGAGCAGAATAATCGTGCCGAGTAACATCACCAACCCTTGCATGGCATCATTTAGTACGCTCGCACGGAATCCTCCCACCGAAGTATACAGAGCGATGCTGATGCCAAATATCAAAAGCCCAGTGTCATAAGGAATACCCGCTGCAGTTTCCAGCAAACGAGCTCCGCCGATGAACTGCACCGTCATGGCGCCAATAAAAGCAACCAGTAGGCTGAGGCTAGCCACCCAAACTAACAGGCGACTTTTATAACGGGCATACAACATATCATTGAGCGTAACTGCATTGTATTTGCGCGCCAGAATAGCAAATTTTTTGCCCAGAACCCCGAGCGATAACCACACCGCAGGTAGTTGAATCATCGCCAGTAATACCCAGCCTAGCCCATATTTATAGGCAGCCCCCGGGCCGCCGATAAAGGAGCTGGCGCTGATATAGGTGGCTGTTAGCGTCATGGCTAATACGAAGCCCCCCATCGAGCGGTCGCCGATGAAATATTCGTTGAGGAAGTTACCTTTTTGGCGACGACGGTAGGCATAGACCGACAGACCAAATACCAGTAACAGATAGCCGACTAGCGGTAAAATGACATCAGTCTGCATCATTGTTCCCTAAGGGTATATCTTTGAAAATCAGGCGAACCATTGCCCAGCACAGCAAAATAAATGCCAGTGGCAGCAGTAAACAGGCCATTTCGAACCAGTGCGGCAGTCCTGTTATGCCTTGTAAGCTGTTAGGAACATAGGCCGCTACGATCCATAACACCAGATAAGCAATGGTTAGCCACAAAGCCCAGCGGGCTTCACGATTTGCCTGCAAAAAGCGAGCATCCATGGGAGTCTCCCATTTATAAGTACAAAATCACAAGGTAGGGGATTTTACGGCAACCGTTCTTTTTATGCAGCGTTATCGTTTCTTCAGACGATTTGGCCACTAAAAAGCAAAAAGGCCGGTTACCCGACCTTTTAAGAGAGACAAAACTCACACGCAGTTATTTTTCCTGCAAGCCGAGTTTTTTCTCCAGATAATGAATGTTGGTACCACCGTGTTGGAAGTTTTCATCATTCATAATCTTTTGTTGCAGCTCAACGTTAGTTTTGATGCCGTCGATGATCAGTTCTGCCAACGCATTTTTCATGCGAGCGATCGCCACGTCACGGTTTTCACCGTAACAGATGAGCTTACCAATCATGGAATCATAGTACGGAGGCACAGTGTAGCCTGCGTAGATATGAGATTCCCAACGAACACCAAAGCCACCCGGCGCGTGGAAACGCGTGATTTTACCCGGGCTTGGCAGGAAGGTATCAGGGTCTTCCGCGTTGATACGGCATTCTACCGCATGGCCACGTACCTGAACTTCATGCTGCTTGATAGACAACGGTTGACCAGCGGCAATACGAAGCTGTTCTTTAATCAGGTCAACGCCGGTGATCATTTCGGTCACTGGATGTTCAACCTGAATACGGGTGTTCATTTCAATGAAATAGAACTCGCCGTTTTCGAACAGGAATTCGAAAGTCCCTGCGCCACGGTAGCCGATATCGACACAGGCTTTAGAGCAACGTTCACCGATGTAGCGACGGAGCTCAGGCGTAATACCCGGTGCGGGTGCCTCTTCGACAACTTTCTGGTGACGGCGCTGCATGGAGCAGTCACGTTCCGCCAGATAGATTGCGTTGCCTTGACCATCTGCCAGTACCTGAATTTCGATGTGGCGTGGGTTTTCCAGATACTTTTCCATATAAACCATGTCATTGCTGAAAGCTGCTTTAGCTTCCGCTTTGGTCATGATGATGGACTGTTCCAGATCTTTATCGCCGCGAACAACACGCATACCGCGCCCGCCGCCGCCGCCAGAAGCTTTGATGATGACCGGATAACCGATACGTTTGGCGATGGCTTTGTTCTTCACCATATCGTCGCCTAGTGGGCCGTCAGAACCCGGTACGCAAGGGACACCCGCTTTTTTCATCGCGCTAATGGCAGAAACTTTATCACCCATTAGGCGAATAGTTTCTGCACGTGGGCCAATAAAGATGAAGCCGGAACGCTCGATTTGCTCAGCAAAATCGGCGTTTTCAGACAAGAAGCCATACCCTGGATGAATCGCTACGGCGCCGGTAATTTCAGCTGCAGAGATGATGGCAGGGATATTCAAATAGCTTTTGACTGATGGTGCAGGGCCGATACAGACAGTTTCGTCTGCCAGCAGCACGTGTTTTAGATCGCGGTCAGCCGTGGAGTGGACTGCAACGGTTTTAATTCCCAGCTCTTTGCAAGCACGTAGGATACGTAGCGCAATCTCACCACGGTTGGCGATAACAATTTTATCTAGCATGACTCGCCTCGTTATTCGATGACGACCAGAGGCTCGTCAAATTCAACCGGTTGGCCGTTTTCAACCAGAATGGCTTTCACCACACCGGATTTGTCGGCTTCAATCTGGTTCATCATTTTCATTGCTTCTACGATGCACAGCGGATCGCCTGCATTCACTTTTTGGCCAACTTCAACGAAGGATTTCGCATCTGGGCTTGGAGTACGGTAGAAAGTACCGACCATCGGAGAACGTACAATGTGACCGCTAATCGCTGCCGGAGCTTCTGCTGCCGGTGCTGCCGCTGGAGCCGCTGCTACAGGCGCCGCTGCTTGTGCAGGTGCTGCCGCGTAGTAAGGCTGCATCATTGGCATGCTGCCTGCTGCTGGGGCACGACTAATGCGTACTGATTCTTCACCTTCAGAAATTTCCAGCTCAGAAATGCCAGATTCTTCAACCAGTTCGATCAGTTTTTTGATTTTACGAATATCCATGTGTGATTCCGTACTCTTTGTTGTTACGTAGAATATAGATGTTCATCCACCCGATTCTAAACCATCGGTTCGGATAGGCAGGAATGACATCCTTAGTTAAATTTTTTCAGGCGGTTAACTGCCGCCTGCAGAGCGAATTCGTATCCATCAGCACCTAAACCACAGATGACGCCAACGGCGATATCAGACAGATATGAATGATGACGGAAAGGCTCGCGAGCGTGCACGTTTGACAGGTGAATCTCGATAAACGGGATCTGTACTGCCAGCAATGCGTCGCGGATCGCTACGCTAGTATGCGTAAATGCCGCTGGGTTGATCAGAATGAAGTCGGTGTTGCCACGAGCAGCATGAATGCGATCGATGAGTTCAAATTCGGCATTAGACTGCAAATGACTGAGCGAAACGTTCAGCGTATTGGCTGCCTGTTCTAAGTGGCCGACAATTTCCGGCAATGTTGTACTACCGTATTTGTCTGGCTCACGGGTTCCCAATAAATTCAGGTTGGGTCCGTTTAAAAGCAAAATGTTGAACTTATCTGCCATTGTGCTGCTATCTCCGGCAATCAGACGATCATCCGTCAAAATAACCCTATGTCACCGACTTGTCACCTTTTCTGTGTCAATTTGTGGCACAGATCGGCGTATAAGGTCGGGCATTATAATGATTTCGTGGCAATTAGCAGCTAAATACTGGTCGAATCAGCGAAGATATTCAACTACGAACTTCTCCAATTGGAAACACGTTGTATGAATTTCGGCAGAAAAATACTAATAAGTTCCAACCGTTACCGCCACCATTGGCGAATTTTCTGATAACGGAATGCTAACAAAATAACCGCACCAATCGCGTAAAAAATAGGCAGTGGCGATAGCGTTTTCACCGACCATAGATAGTGAATGGGGGCGAGAATGGCCACAATATAGACAAAATTATGTAATTTCTGCCAGTTGGAACCCATTTTTCGCATTGCCCATTGTGTTGATGTCGCTGCTAATGCAAGCAAAATCAGCCAACTGATGATACCTAACGTCAGATAAGGGCGTTTAATCAACTCACTACCGAGTAGTGAGAAGTCTAACCCAAGTTCAAGAATTGTATAGCTGGCTAAGTGAATAGAGGCCCAAACAAAGCACCATACACCGAGTAAACGACGACAGCGGATTAACAGCGGTTGTTTGCCATAGCGAGCCAGTGGAGTAATGAGCAAAGTGGCTAACAGCAGTTTTAGCGCCATTCTGCCGGTAAAGTGCTGAATATCTTTGGCGGGATCGGCGCTGAGCAATCCTTGCGTCGCAGCAAATACCAGCCAGAGTAGCGGCAGGCTGGCCGCCAGCCAGATCAGCACTTTGAGAATTTTTACCTGCTTAAGTGTGATTCTTTTCATCTTAGAATGATTCTCCGTACGTAATTCCCTTAGAAAAACGTCCTAAGATCCATGCCCTTATAGAGTGACGCCACCTGTTCAGCGTAACCATTGAATAACAGCGTAGGCTGACGTTTTACGTCCAAAATTCCACCCGAACCAATAAAACGTTCGCTGGCTTGAGACCAGCGAGGGTGGTCAACATGCGGATTGACGTTGGCGTAAAACCCATATTCATCGGGTGCGCTGGTATTCCAGGTTGTTGGCGGTTCGTCATGGGTGAGGCGAATGCTGACAATCGATTTGATTCCCTTAAAACCGTATTTCCATGGCACCGTTAGACGCAGCGGTGCACCATTTTGCGGTGGGAGCTCTTTGCCGTAGACACCTGTGGTGAGTAAAGTGAGCGGATGCATTGCTTCGTCTAGACGTAATCCTTCTATATAGGGATATTTCAATCCACCACCGATGAAGCGATCTTTTTGCCCAGGCATATTGTCGGGGTCATAGATCGTTTGAAAGGCAACATAGCGAGCTTTGCTGGTAGGTTCTGCCATTTTTAGCAGCTTACCAAGCTCAAATCCCACCCAAGGGATCACCATCGACCAAGCCTCAACGCAGCGCATACGATAGATGCGCTCCTCTAAAGCAAAGTGCTTATAGATATCGTCCATATCGAGCGTTAGTGGTTTGGCGACTTCGCCATCGATACGGATTTTCCAGCCTTCGGTCTTCAGTGTTCCCGCGTTGGCGGCAGGATCAGCTTTATCTAATCCAAACTCGTAGTAGTTATTGTAACCGGTGACTTTATCTTCAGGGGTTAGCGCTAGCTTGGCTTGATATTGCGCCGGTTGACTAAACTGGAGTGGTTTTCCTGCTGGCGCGGCGGGACGATCGTGGCCTTTAAACCACGAGAGTAAGTCGGCCTGCGCGGCATGGGGAAGGGCTAATGATGCCGCGGTAATGCCTAAGGCTTTTAACACACTACGGCGTTGGTGAAATACGCTTTCTGGTGTGACTTCTGCTTCGGTGAACTTCGGGAATTTGGCCATGATCGATGCCCTCGTTTTTCTTAATTATTGTCGCTCTTGAAAAACATGATGGCAGGATTTGCGCGTAATAGAGGAGTATCACGAAATTGTTATATAATGGGGGCAGACTTCCACTCCCCCTTATTAGCGAGAGTGGAAGTAATACAGAAATTAGCCAAGAATTTCTGTGGTTCAGCGCACCTTGACTAAGGTTCGGCCAGTGACTTTGTTATCCATCAGTGCGGCTGCGGTTTCTGCCGCGTTTTCTAAGGTGACTTCCGTAGCGGCTTGCTGATAGAAACTTTCTGGCAGTAAATCAGCTAAACGCAGCCACGCTTCAGTACGGTGCTCATGAGGGGTCATCACGGAATCCACTCCTTGCAGGCGCACATTGCGTAGGATGAACGGCATGACCGTGGTCGGCAGCTGATAGCCACCGGCTAAGCCACAGGCTGCAACCGTGCTGTTGTAGTCCATCTGAGCCAGCACTTTTGCCAATACTTTGTCTCCAACCGTATCAACGGCTCCGGCCCAGATCTGTTTTTCTAATGGGCGGCTGTCTGCGGTGAAGTCACTGCGGGGCAGAACGCGTTCGGCTCCGAGTGATTTTAGGTACTCTTCATTACTCTCGCGGCCACTGACGGCAACAACGCGGTAGCCTAATCGGCTCAGCAGTGCTACAGCCGTACTACCTACACCGCCGCTGGCTCCGGTGACCAGAATTTCTCCGCTGTCCGGTGTCACTCCGCCGTCTTCTAAAGCCATGACGCACAGCATCGCAGTAAAGCCTGCAGTACCAATAATCATAGCCTTACGGGCATCTAGGCCATACGGCAGCGCAACTAACCATTCGCTGCTCACACGAGCCTGTTCGGATAGGCCACCCCAGTGATTTTCACCTACACCCCAGCCAGTGAGAATAACTGATTGGCCAACGTGAAAACGGGGATCCTCGCTGTGGTGCACAGTACCTGCAAAATCGATGCCGGGAACCATCGGAAAGTTGCGTATAATTTTTCCTTTGCCGGTGATCGCTAGGGCATCTTTATAGTTCAGGCTAGACCACTGGACATCAACGAGAACATCTCCGGCAGGGAGATCGTCAGTTTTCAGAGTCTGAATATTGGCAATGGTTTTGCCATCAAGTTGTTCAAGCACTAAAGCTTTCATGCGGGATCCTCGTTGAGGTCGTGAGATTGCCGAGCGAACCGTCGGGAAGTGATAAATCGTGAAAAATTATAAATCGGTAAAAAATAACTACCGAACTAATTGTTGATAGAAATCGTCTCAGATTAATCAGTAATTCGCTATGCTAGTAGTAGATTAATCAGTGTGTGAATAATTTGAAAAGTTGTCTTTGATATAGAGCAATGAAGCTCTTAGGATGTCTGCATTGTGTAAAGGAAAAGCGCTTGGGTGCCATATTTCTTGGCTAAGTTACATTATATAGGTGGGTACTGACAGGGATGCGTATCACAACCAAGTTATTTGCGTTTATTACTGTTTTAGTCGCATTAGCCATGCTGCTGATGTTGCTAGGCAGTACATACAGTTTTTTCAATCAGAGTCACACTCACGCTGAGCGCCAATTGAATGCGTTGGCGACCACGATTGATCAGCTTCTCCTCACCGAGCCGCGCGATAACGTTAAAAAATGGCTGCCGGTGGTGATGCGCTCCTCCGGCGTGAGTGAAATCATTGTGCATAATGACGCCCATCAGGTCTATCAGCTTAAATTGCCCAATACGTATAACGTGTGGGATACCCTGACGAATCAGCGCTATGTCGAAGCAACGTTAATGCATCATCCGGGCTATAGCCTAAAAATGGTGTATATCGATCCTACCGCCAGTTATACCCGCTCACTGGAGACAATGTTTCCGGTTACGATCTCTATATGTTTGATGATTGTGGTGTTGCTCTTTAGCTATCGCTGGCTGCGTGAACAAACCCTTGGGTTAGAAAAGCTAGAGCGTAGAGCACGTAAAATTCTTGCTGGTGAACGAGAGAATGCGGTTCGTGGAGACGTACACGAGTTTCCTCCTAATGCGAGCAGTGCGATTGACCGATTACTCTCCGATCTTGCTGATGCTAGAGAAGAACGTGGACGTGTTGATACGCTGATCCGCGCATTTGCAGCACAAGATTCTCGAACCGGCCTGAATAATCGCCTCTTTTTTGATAACCAACTTACGACACAGCTTGAAGATGAAGGGGCCCATGGGGTTGTGATGGTTATCCGTGTGCCTGATTGGGAATCGCTGGCTGGCTTACACGGAAAACGGGAGCGAGAAGAATTCCGTTATTCGCTGGTGAATATGCTATCGACGTCGGTTATGCGTTATCCATCGGGTTTATTAGCTCGTTATTTTCAAAATAATTTTGCCGTATTGCTTCCTCATCGTTCATTAAAAGAAGCGGAAGGATTTGCAGCGCAGCTCATTAACTCTATTAGCGCAATACCGCCGGCCAACGGAATTGACATCGAAGAAGTACTGCATATTGGTATTAGCCTGTACCACTATGGACAAAGTACGGAACAGGTCATGGATCAGGCGGAGCAGGCAGCACGTAATGCCGCATTACAGGGGAGTAATGGATGGTTCGTGGATGATAATCCCGTTCCTGAGGTGGTACGTGGTAGCGTCAAATGGCGCACTTTGTTAGAACAAACGCTGGCACGAGGCGGCCCAACGCTTTTGCACAAAGAAGCCATCGACGTTAATGGTGATGTGCATCACCACGATATCCTGCCTTATATTTACGACGGTGGTCAGGCATTACCCAGCGCCGAATATTATCCGCTAGTTCAACAGCTTGGTATGGCTGAAAGTTACGACCGCCAGATGCTGCTTCAGATTATTCCGTTATTGCGTCATTTTTCTGCAGAGAAACTGGCCTTTCCGGTTAGTATTGACTCATTATTGCAGCGCAGTTTTCAACGTTGGTTGCGCGATACTCTGCTTCAGAATGAAAAAGCGCTCCGTCAGCGCATTTTCTTTGAATTAGCTGAAGCGGATGTGAGCCAGCATATAGACCGCTTGCGCCCAGTTGTTAGACTGCTGCAAGGACTCGGATGCCATATTGTTATTTCTCAAGCGGGCTTAAAAGTGGTTAGCACTTCTTATATTAAGCAATTGCAGGTGACGTTGGTAAAACTTCATCCCGGCTTGGTCCGCAATATTCACAAGCGCGTAGAAAATCAGCTGTTTGTTCAGAGTCTGACAGGTGCCTGTGAGGGAACCTCGGCGCAAGTTTTTGCCGCGGGTGTTCGCACCAAAGAGGAATGGCTGGTGCTAAAAGAGAAGGGAATTGCCGGCGGTCAGGGCGATTTCTTTGCAAAACCGAGACCGGTTAGCCGTGTGTAAAAAAAATATTCGCATAGGCAATAAATTGGCCTTTTTGTCGCGTGAAATTCACGTAGAATAGCGCGCGACCAAGTCATTCATAGTTGGTAGGTGCTAACGTTTGTTTATCGCCTGCCGATTGATACAAAGGACCGTGCGCAGTATTCAACGCATTTACGCTAATGGATCTGCTGAGCAGTATATTGTCTGTCGGTCAGTTTTAAAGCTTATGTGTGCTGTGTTTTACTGTTAAACGAATTACCGGCGTGGTGTTTCTGTGGCTGTTGAAGGTGAGATTGTGCTGTTGTTTCTCTGACCTGCGAGCCTAATTCGTTGAATCTCAAACATGGTGTAAATTTTCACCGAAGTAGGACGTTTTTGCGCCTTGTCGCTGCTTCGTGTGGTTGGTAAAGTAGGCGGATTTTATTTTTCGCCCCCAGCTTTCAGGATTATCCTTCAGTTATGTTTAAGAAATTCCGTGGCATGTTTTCAAATGACTTGTCCATCGACTTGGGTACAGCCAATACCCTGATTTATGTGAAAGGACAAGGCATTGTATTGAACGAACCGTCCGTCGTGGCGATTCGTCAGGACCGCGCAGGCTCCCCGAAAAGTGTTGCTGCGGTAGGGCATGAAGCTAAGCAGATGCTGGGTCGTACACCGGGCAATATTGCTGCAATTCGTCCAATGAAAGACGGTGTTATTGCCGATTTCTTCGTGACTGAAAAGATGCTTCAGTACTTTATCAAACAGGTTCACAGCAATAGCTTCATGCGTCCAAGCCCACGCGTTTTAGTGTGTGTGCCGGTTGGTGCAACTCAGGTTGAGCGTCGTGCGATCCGTGAGTCTGCTCAGGGTGCTGGCGCACGTGAAGTCTTTCTGATTGAAGAACCGATGGCTGCGGCAATTGGTGCTGGCCTGCCTGTGTCTGAAGCAACTGGCTCAATGGTTGTGGATATTGGTGGTGGTACTACCGAAGTTGCCGTTATCTCCCTGAACGGCGTGGTTTACTCCTCTTCTGTTCGTATTGGCGGTGACCGCTTTGATGAAGCCATCATTAATTATGTGCGTCGTAACTACGGCTCACTGATTGGTGAAGCAACCGCTGAGCGTATCAAACACGGTATCGGTTCTGCTTATCCGGGTGATGAAGTTCATGAGATTGAAGTTCGTGGCCGTAACTTAGCTGAAGGTGTTCCACGCGGATTCACGCTGAACTCCAACGAAATCCTCGAAGCGCTGCAAGAGCCTCTGACCGGTATCGTGAGCGCGGTGATGGTGGCTCTGGAACAGTGTCCACCAGAGTTGGCTTCTGACATCTCCGAGCGTGGGATGGTCCTGACCGGCGGTGGTGCACTGCTGCGTAATCTGGATCGTTTGCTGATGGAAGAAACCGGTATTCCAGTGGTTGTTGCCGAAGACCCGCTGACCTGTGTGGCGCGTGGTGGTGGTAAAGCGTTGGAAATGATCGATATGCATGGCGGTGATTTGTTCAGCGAAGAATAATCAGCCAGTAGGCAGAGGCTTGGCTTCTGCTTGCCGGTGATGCCACGTGTCTGCCACCGGTTTGGGATCCCCAAGCCGGTGGTTGTGCATCGTGGAATCGCTAATACCGCTCGGGAAAATTTGCCTGTTTCCCTGCTGTCGAGGATAACGCAATTTTATGAAGCCGATTTTCAGCAGAGGTCCTTCTCTGCAACTCCGACTTTTTCTGGCCGTGGTTGTTGCTATAGGATTAGTAGTTGCAGATAGCCGTTTTGGCACTTTTCTGCACATCCGTAGCTACCTCGATACCGCCGTCAGTCCATTTTATTATCTGTCAAACGGACCCCGTCAGATTCTGGACAATGTATCCAATACGTTGGCCACTCGCGAACAATTGGAACTGGAAAACAGGGCATTACGCCAAGAACTCCTATTAAAAAATAGCGATACCCTGTTACTCGGCCAGTTTAAACAAGAGAATGCTCGCCTGCGCGAATTATTAGGTTCACCGCTACGTCAGGATGAGCACAAGATGGTGACTCAGGTTATTTCAACGTTGCCCGATCCTTATAGCGATCAGGTGGTGATTGACAAGGGCAGTAACAGCGGTGTTTATTTTGGTCAGCCTATAATTAGCGATAAAGGCGTGGTGGGTCAGGTTGTTGCAGTTGGTAAGATGACCAGCCGCGTGCTGCTTATCTGTAATGCATCGCATGCCTTACCTATTCAGGTCTTACGCAACGATATCCGAGTGTTGGCTGCGGGCAATGGTTGCACCGACGATCTCCAGCTTGAACATCTACCGGCCAATACCGACATTCGTGTGGGTGATGTGCTTGTGACATCGGGATTAGGTGGACGCTTCCCAGAAGGCTATCCGGTTGCCGTTGTCTCTTCGGTTAAAGTTGATAACCAGCGTGCGTATACCGTAATAAAAGCGCGCCCAACAGCAGGGCTCCAGCGCCTGCGCTATCTGTTGCTGCTGTGGGGTGCCGATCGCAACGGCACGATGCCGCTTCCGCCAGATGAAGTGCATCGCGTTGCCAATGAGCGCCTGATGCAAATGATGCCACAGGTATTGCCAACGCCGTCAGAGATGGGGCCACAACAACCTGCTCCAGCCGTAGGGATCACGCCTCCAGGCACCACTGCCGTAGCACCAACGACGCCAGCGGCACCTGCAAATAACAGCGCCGCACCCGCAGTGTCACCATCCGCAACGTCGCTTCCTGCTCGTACGCAAGGGGGCCGTTAATGTCGGGATATCGTAGCCAAGGTCGCTGGGTTATTTGGCTATTCTTTTTGCTGGCCTTCGTTTTACAGATCATGCCGTGGCCGGATGAGTTGATGATGTTCAGGCCTAATTGGTTAGCGCTGTTTCTGATTTATTGGGTTATGGCATTACCACACCGCGTGAATGTGGGCACAGGGTTTGTGCTGGGGCTCATCTGGGATTTGATCTTAGGTTCAACGCTTGGCATTCGGGCATTGGCCTTTAGCCTGCTGGCCTATTTAGTCGCATTCAAGTTTCAGCTATTCCGCAATATGGCGCTATGGCAACAGGCTTTGATGGTGGTCTTACTGACTGCGGCGATGGACATTGTTGTTTTCTGGGGGGAATTTGTTATTGCAAATGCCTCTTTCCGTCCAGAGGTATTCTGGAGTAGTGTGGTTAACGGTGTACTTTGGCCGTGGCTATTTCTGCTGATGCGTAAGGTACGCCGCCGTTTTGCGGTTCAATGATCTACCTCTGGGTAAAGATCATTCATTTATATAAAGAGAATTATCAATGGACTCTATCTATCTGGGATCTGGATCGCCGCGCCGTCGTGAATTATTAGCGTTAATGGATATTCCATTTGAACGACTGATTATTGATGTGGAAGAGCAGCGTCAGCCAGAAGAGGCTCCGTTGGAATATGTATGTCGTTTGGCACAGGACAAAGCGCGTGCCGGCGTTGAAGCTGCGCCTGAAGATAAGCCTGTATTGGGTGCTGATACGATTGTTGTCCTTGATAGACAAGTATTGGAGAAGCCGCGCGATCGCGAGCATGCAGCGCAGATGCTACGTCAACTGTCGGGGCGAACCCATCAGGTGATTACGGCGGTTTCACTGGCCGATCGCCAACATCAGTTATATTGTCATGTGATTACCGACGTGACATTTCGGGCTCTCAGCGAACAGGATATTCACGACTATATCGCCAGCGGCGAACCCATGGATAAAGCGGGTGCATACGGAATACAAGGAAAAGGTGGCTGCTTCGTGAGATCCATTGCCGGTAGTTATCATGCCGTGATGGGACTACCGTTAGTGGAAACACAGGAGCTACTTGAACAGTTTATGGCGTTACGGGACGTGAGGAGAGACCATGACAGCTGAATTGCTAGTTAACGTTACACCTTCAGAGACACGGGTCGCCTACATTGACGGGGGGATCCTGCAAGAAATCCACATCGAACGCGAATCTAAACGCGGTATCGTTGGCAATATTTACAAAGGGCGTGTCAGCCGTGTACTTCCCGGTATGCAGGCCGCATTTGTCGATATTGGATTAGATAAAGCAGCCTTCCTACATGCCTCGGACATCATGCCGCATACTGAATGCGTAGCGGGTGATGAACAAAAGAATTTCCATGTCCGCGATATCGCTGAGCTGGTTCGTCAGGGACAAGACCTGATGGTTCAGGTGGTAAAAGATCCTTTGGGTACAAAAGGTGCCCGTCTGACAACCGATATCACGCTACCTTCTCGCTATTTAGTGTTTATGCCGGGAGCTAGCCATGTCGGCGTTTCTCAGCGTATTGAGGGGGAAGCGGAGCGTAATCGATTGAAATCGATCGTTTCCGAATACTGTGATGAGCAGGGCGGTTTTATTATCCGCACTGCGGCTGAAGGTATTGATGACGAAGAACTGGCACAAGATGCCGCATTTTTAAAGCGTTTGTGGACCAAAGTGATGGAACGCAAACGTCGCAATAAAACCAAATGTAAGCTGTATGGTGAATTGGCGTTGGCGCATCGTGTATTGCGCGATTTTGCTGGCGCTGCTTTGGATCGCATTCGTGTGGATTCTCGTCTTAATTTTGACTCGCTTACCGAATTCACTCGCGAATATATTCCAGAAATGACGTCTAAGCTGGAACTCTATGCCGGTAAGCAACCGATCTTCGATCTTTATGATGTTGAGAATGAGATCCAGCGTTCGCTCGATCGTCGTGTTGAACTAAAATCGGGTGGCTATCTGATTATCGATCAGACCGAAGCGATGACAACGGTAGATATCAACACCGGTGCCTTTGTGGGGCATCGTAATCTGGATGAAACCATCTTTAATACGAATGTAGAGGCGACACAGGCTATCGCGCGTCAGTTACGCTTGCGGAATTTAGGTGGCATAATCATTATTGATTTCATCGATATGAGCAGTGAGGATCATCGCCGTCGCGTTTTACATTCGTTAGAACAAGCGCTCAGTAAAGATCGTGCAAAAACCAGCATAAATGGATTTTCCCAGCTAGGATTAGTGGAAATGACGCGTAAAAGGACGCGTGAGAGTATTGAGCACGTACTGTGCAGCGATTGCCCAACTTGCCGTGGACGCGGAACGGTGAAAACGGTCGAAACGGTGTGCTATGAAATTTTGCGTGAAATCGTGCGTGTTCATCATGCTTATGACAGTGACCGCTTCCTGGTTTATGCATCACCCGCCGTGGGCGAAGCGCTGAAAAGCGAAGAGTCTCATTCTTTGGCTGAGGTAGAGATTTTTGTCGGCAAACAGGTCAAAGTGCAGATTGAGCCGCTCTACAACCAAGAACAATTCGACGTGGTTATGATGTGATTTGCACGCTCAACTTACGATAATGATTTCAAGGAGAAGAGCGTGAGGCGATTGTCTGGATACTTACTAGCGACACTGGTGACATTGACTGTGCTAGTGGCGCTGATAGTGAGTGGCCTACGTTTGGCCTTGCCTCATCTTGAGCGTTTTCGTCCACAAATCGTTGAAAAGATTGAGCAGTATTCTGGTGTGCCGATGAAAATCGGTTCGCTAGATGCCAGCTGGCAATCATTTGGTCCAACGCTGGATGTGCGCGATATTTCACTGGCACAGCCCAAAGGTAATATTAGAATTCAGCGCGTGACCGTGGCGCTGGATGTATGGCAGTCTTTACTGCACTGGCGCTGGCAGTTCCGCGATCTGACATTTTATCATTTAAACGCTAACAGCAACGAGCCTTTCAGCCGCTCTTCATCGGGTTCCGATGGGTTCGAAAGCGACACCCTCACCAATATTTTCCTCTATCAGTTTGACCATTTTATCCTGCGCGATAGCAAGGTAACGTTTCCTAGCCCGTCTGGCACGCGCATTCAACTTAACATCCCTAATCTGACATGGTTAAACACCGCCACGCGTCATCGTGCTGAAGGACAGGTGATGTTCTCGACGCAAGAAGGCCAGCATGGCAATTTGCAGGTTCGAATGGATTTGCATGATAAAAATGGCTTGCTGAGCGATGGTCAGGTCTATTTACAGGCCGATGAGATTGAGATGAAGCCATGGCTGAGTCGCTGGGTGAATCGTAATACGGGGCTGCATAGCGCGAAGTTCAGCCTTGCCTCGTGGCTCACGGTGACTGACGGGGAAATTCAAGGTGGGCATCTGGTTCTCAAACAAGGTGAGGCCAATTGGAGCACCGCGGATAAACAGCACGATCTCACGGTTGATAACCTTAATTTGCAAGTAGGGCGAGTGGCTGGCGGCTGGACCTTTGATATTCCTCAGCTTAACCTCGCTACCGATGGCGTTGCGTGGCCTAAAGGCTCACTCAGCGCAATGTATCGCCCTGAGAATACCCGCTTCATTGGTCCCGACCAGCCAGAGGAATTGCGCCTGCGGGCGACAGATTTACAGCTAGAGCGTATCGGACCTATTTTACCGACGTTGGCGTTCTTGACTCCGGATGCTATTGGCCGTTGGGATGACATTAGGCCCAAGGGGCATATTTCCTATGCAGGGGTTGATATTCCCCTACAGCAGCCTGAGCGTTCACGGTTTATTGGTGCATGGCAGGATGTGAGTTGGCAGGCATGGAAATTATTGCCAGGCGTGAACCACTTCAACGGTAGTGTTTCCGGCAGCGCGATGAATGCAGGGCTGCACTTCTCCTTGAAAGATAGCGTATTACCCTATGGCGATATGTTCCGTGCACCGTTGGAAGTCAGTCACGCTAGCGGCTACACCTCCTTTATTAATAATGATAAAGGCTGGTCGCTATCAGGTGACAATCTTGATATTCAAGCTAAATCTCTATGGGCGACAGGCGAATTTAAATATCAGTCCCCTAAAGAGGGGCAGCCGTGGCTGAGTATTTTGTCGGGGATTCGGTTGTATGACGCCGCGCAGGCGTGGCGCTATTTTCCTGAGCCGCTAATGGGAACGCACTTGGTAGACTATCTGACCGGTGCGTTAGAAGGCGGCAAAGTCGATAATGCAACCTTGGTGTATGCCGGTAATCCGCATTATTTCCCGTATCAGCATAATGAAGGCCAGTTCCAAGTGTTCGTGCCGTTGCGTGATGCGACGTTCCGCTTCCAGCCAGAGTGGGCACCTCTGAGCAATTTGGCGATAGACTTGAACTTCCTCAACGATGGGTTGTGGATGGACGCACCGCATACCAAGCTGGGCGATGTCGATGGCACGGATATCACGGCGGTTATCCCTGTATACCACAAGGAAAAACTCCTCGTTGATGCCAAGGTCTCAGGCTCAGGAAAAGCGGTGCATGAATACTTTAAAACGTCACCGTTAGCTGATTCTGTGGGCGCTGCGTTAGATGAGCTGGAAGTCGGTGGAAATGTCAGTGGGCGCTTACATCTCGATATTCCCTTGGATGGCAAGGCCACTCGCGCCTCGGGGGATGTCACGTTCAAAAATAACGCTTTGCTAATTAAGCCCCTTGATAGCTCCTTTACCCAGCTAAACGGTTCCTTGCACTTCGATAATGGCAATTTAACCAGCAGCCCAATGAATGCGTCGTGGTTTGGTCAGCCAGTGAATTTCACTTTCTCAACGGCTGAAGGGGAACAGGACTTCGGCGTTGATGTTGCGCTAAATGCGGATTGGCAGCCTGCCAAGTTGCCATGGATGCCGACGGCTCTGGCGAAAGATGTCAGTGGTTCCGCGCCTTGGAATACTAAAGTTGCGATCAAACTGCCGCATAAAGGCCATCCATCGTATGACGTTCAGGTCAATGCAGATCTAAAAAATGTAAGCAGTCACTTACCTTCTCCACTGGATAAAGCAAGAGGAGAGGCATTGCCGATCGTGGTTAATGCCAAAGGCGATCTTAATGGTTTTATGCTTTCGGGAAGTTTGGGGTCGGAGAATCATTTTAATAGCCAGCTTATTCTGCAAAAACACGGTGTGAAACTGGCGCGAGCGGCGTGGAGTGATAACAGTCGCAAGGTTCCAGCGCTGCCAGAAAGTGAATCGTTGACGTTAAATCTTCCTGCGCTGGATGGTGAAGAGTGGCTGGCGGCATTGGCGCCTGCGCTGAGCGATAAATCGAAAACCTCAGGCTCCAGTTTTAGCTATCCGCAAGTGGTGAATCTGAGTACGCCGCAGCTAATTCTGGCAGGGCAAACATGGCATCAGCTAACCGTGTCGGCTTCTAAGCTGGCGAACGGTACTCATATAAGTGCTAAAGGGCGCGAAATTAACGGCGTGGCCGATCTTGATAACAATAACGTACTGCGCGCGAATTTGGCGTATTTGTATTATAACCCAGAGTGGAGCACGGCGACGCCAGCACCTAGTGAGGCTCCGCAGGTCCCTTCTACCGTCAAAAAAATATCTTTCAGCCAATGGCCAAGCATGATACTTCGCTGTCAGGACTGCTGGATGATGGGGCAGCGGTTACGTCAGGTTAATGCTGATTTGACCCCTCGCGGCGATCAGTTGGTATTGAGCAACGGGTTGATAAATACTGGCAATACTCAACTGACGCTTACGGGGACCTGGAACCAAAGCGGCGATAAAGATCATACCACGCTCAAAGGCCGGCTGAAGGGCGCTAACGTGACCAACAGTAGTGATTATTTTGGCTTTGCATCTCCGTTAAAAAACTCACCTTTTGATATTCATTTCGATGTGAATTGGATGGGGGAACCATGGAGCCCACAGGTGAATTCGCTTAATGGAACGCTAAGCAGTAAGCTGGGTAAAGGTGAGATTGATAACGCGGGCGGTGGTCGAGCAGGGCAACTCCTACGTTTGGTGAGTTTTGATGCATTGCTGCGTAAGCTAAAACTTGATTTTAGCGATACGTTTGGTCAGGGGTTCTACTATGACAGCATTCGCGGCAATGGTAAGTTTAAAAATGGTATTTTATCCACGAATGATTTGCTGGTAGACGGGTTAGCCGCTGATATAGCGATGGATGGTTCAGTGAACTTTGTTACACGCCGTATCGATATGCAGGCTGTTGTCGCGCCTGAGATTTCGGCGACGGTAGGCGTTGCTACCGCATTTGTTATTAATCCCGTGGTGGGGGCCGCGGTGTTTGCCGCATCGAAAGTGCTTGCCCCATTGTGGAATAAAATATCGCTCATACGCTACAACATTACAGGTAGTTTAGATCACCCAACTATTAATGAAGTGTTACGCCAGCCAAAGGAGAAATAGCACGATGAGGAATGCAAATATTGCTTTATTGCAACTGTGCAGCGGAGATAACATCCGGTCGAATCTGGCGCAAATAGAACAGCAACTCAAACAGTTAAATAGCAATATCAAGCTGGTCATGACGCCAGAAAATGCGCTGTTGTTTGCTGATTCGAAAGCATACCATCAACAGGCGGAACAGGAAGGCACTGGGCCGTTGCAGGATGCCATCCGTGATATGGCGCGCCGCTACGGCGTGTGGATTCTTGTCGGCTCTATGCCACTCGTCAGTCGTGAAGACAGCAAACAAATCACCGCGAGCAGTCTGTTGTTTGACGATCAAGGCGAGCTGAAAGCGCGTTATGACAAGCTACATATGTTTGATGTTGATATCAAAGATACTCACGGTCATTACCGCGAGTCTGATACCTATCAGCACGGCCAGCACCTTACCGTCGTGGATACACCGGTAGGCAAATTGGGCATGACAATTTGCTATGACCTGCGTTTCCCTGGCTTATTCCAAGCGCTGCGTGATAAAGGCGCAGAAATTATTTCCGTTCCGGCTGCGTTCACCCGCGTGACCGGAGAATCTCACTGGGAGATTTTGCTGCGCGCACGCGCTATCGAAACCCAGTGCTATATTTTGGCTCCGGCTCAGGTTGGCCGTCATGGCGCAACTCGCCGTACATGGGGGCACACCATGGCGGTTGATGGCTGGGGCAATGTGATTGAACAAAATGCCGATTTAGTTATGCCGATTAAAGTGAAGGTGAATACTCACTCACTTGAGAATATTCGCACCCAGATGCCGGTCGCCCAACACAACCGATTCCAGCCGAAGCTGGTTAATCCTTTGGATAAACAAGAGTAAAAACGCTATGAGTCTGACGTTCGTCAGTGAGCAGTTATTGGCTGCTAACAAACTGAGTCATCAAGATCTGTTTTCAGTATTGGGCACACTGGCTGAGCGTCAGCTTGATTACGCTGACCTCTATTTTCAGTCCAGTTACCACGAATCTTGGGTGATTGAAGACCGTATCATTAAAGACGGTTCTTACAACATCGATCAAGGCGTTGGTGTGCGCGCTATCAGCGGCGAGAAAACCGGTTTTGCCTATGCGGATCAGATTACCCTTAACGCACTCAATCAAAGCGCTCAGGCCGCTCGTAGCATTGTGCGTGAACAAGGCAATGGCAAAGTCCATACCTTGGGCAACATCCCTCATAGTTTACTGTATCCAGCCATTGACCCGCTGCAAAGCCTGCCACGTGAAGAGAAAATTGCGCTGTTACATCGTGTGGACAACGTTGCTCGTGCTGAAGATCCGCGAGTGCAGGAAGTTTCAGCCAGCATTACTGGTGTATATGAGCTGATTTTGGTGGCTGCGACCGATGGCACGCTGGCGGCGGATGTTCGTCCGCTTGTACGCCTTTCGGTAAGCGTACTGGTAGAAGAAGATGGTCGCCGTGAGCGCGGTTCTAGCGGCGGTGGCGGTCGTTCCGGTTATGAATATTTCCTCGAAATGGTCGATGGCGACGTTCGCGCGGATGCGTTTGCTAAAGAAGCGGTGCGCATGGCGTTAGTGAATTTATCGGCGGTTGCAGCTCCTGCGGGCTCGATGCCGGTAGTTCTGGGGGCAGGTTGGCCGGGCGTGCTGTTGCACGAGGCGGTAGGCCATGGTTTAGAAGGTGACTTCAACCGTCGTGGTACGTCAGTATTCAGTGGTCAGATGGGGCAGTTAGTTGCCTCTGAGCTGTGTACCGTGGTTGATGACGGCACTATCAGTGGTCGTCGTGGTTCCCTAGCTATCGATGATGAAGGCGTGCCGGGTCAGTACAATGTATTGATTGAAAACGGTATTCTGAAAGGCTTTATGCAGGACAAAATGAATGCCCGTTTGATGGGGCTTGCTCCAACTGGAAATGGTCGTCGCGAATCTTATGCGCATCTGCCAATGCCACGTATGACCAACACATACATGCTGGCAGGAAAATCTACCCCACAGGATATTATTTCCAGCGTCGAGTATGGCCTGTACGCGCCAAACTTCGCGGGCGGTCAGGTGGATATCACTTCTGGTAAATTTGTGTTTTCTACCTCAGAGGCTTATCTGATCGAGAATGGCAAAATCACTAAACCAGTGAAAGGCGCTACGCTGATTGGTTCTGGTATTGAAGCAATGCAGCAAATCTCTATGGTCGGCAACGATCTGGCGCTGGATAAAGGCGTCGGCGTGTGCGGTAAAGAGGGGCAAAGCGTACCGGTCGGTGTTGGACAACCAACTCTGAAGCTAGATTCAATGACGGTGGGCGGGACGGCGTAACTCCCGTTTCTGAGATGCCATCTTCGCTCCATTTTGGTATCGGTCATCTAGCCCCGCCTCAAACTCCGCCGGAACATCTCCCTGTACCGGCGGCTCTTCCTACCAAGACTTAAACAATTATAAAAACAAAAACAGAGTGTGGCCTAATGCTGGTCACTTAAGCGTGATTTTAGGGGAAGTACACCGATGGGGTCGTAGCAGCTTTAGCTGCCGGAGCGCCCCGCGGTGTGCTAACCCCGTGTATCTCGATCTCTTAAACGATCAGCATTAGAGTGTGGCCTTTCTCTTTTGCTGTTGACCTTTTCTGGCACGTTGTCGTTCAGCCGAAGGGAGGAATGAAGGCTAGGATTCGCCGACAGGGATGTCGGCGAAAGAACGGAGGAGCCAGGACAAATTTGCCCGGAGCAAATTTGAACAACGCTTGCGTTGGCCCCACAGGGGTGAGGCGCAGGGATGCGCCGAATACTCGCGATTGCCGTTCGTTCCGTTAAGGCCGGAATGACGAGATTCGGGCACCTGCGAAGCAGGCTGAAAGACGGTGCCAAGCCCGGATGCAAGGAGGCGGCGATTGAGCCGCCTTGCTCGGACGCCTGCACAGTGTTTATGCAGATTCCAATACCATTAGGCGTACGAAACTTTACATCTTAGTTTCATATACTTAAATCTGAAGTTTTTTATCTCAGTTTCACAAAACATCCATAAAGCAAATCTATGCCCCCTGCCTATAATCCTGATAAATCTCCCCAACCTTCGCGAAATACTCCGTCAAATAGTTGATGCATACCTGCACTTTTAGCGGCAGCTTATCTTTTTGCGTATAGAGAGCATAAACCGGCCTTGGGTCGGATTGGTAGCGGCTGAATAGGATCTCCACTTCTCCGCGTTTAATTTCATCAATAATCCACATCAATGGCACGTAAGCGATGCCTACGCCAGCGCACAGCCAGCGGATTAGTGTTTGTGAGTCATTGGTTACGAAGCGCCCTTGTGGTGACAGGCGCAGCGTTTGGCCTTCGGGCGCGATTAGCTCAAATTCGCTGTCTGGACGTACGCTGTAGGTTAGCCAACTGAAGCTGGCGATATCGCTGGGCTTTTCTGGGGTGCCTTGCTGTTGCAGATAGCTTTTTGCCGCACAGACCACCATTGGCATTGAACCTAGCCGTTTGGAAAATAGACTTGAGTCCTGCAATGCACCTACGCGTACGACTAAATCAAGGCCGTCAGCAATGAGATCTGGAGCCGGAACACCGGTCACCAAGTCAATAGAAAGGCCGGGATATTCACGCAACATTCGCGCCGTCATAGGGGCGATGACGTTTTGCGCCATCGTAGAAGAACTGCCGATTCGCAGCGTACCCGTCGGCGTATTATTGAAGGCGTAGATTTGTTCATGAACTTCCTGTGCTTCAAGCAACATTTTCCGGCAGCCCTGATAATAAATTTTCCCTGCTTCGGTTAAACCAATGCTTCGGGTACTGCGGTTTAGTAGCTTAATATTGAGCTCGTTTTCAAGCTTGGAGATGGTCTGACTGATAGAAGAAACGCTCATCTCAAGCTGCCGCCCTGCGCTGGTAAAAGAACCACATTCCACCACTTTGGCAAAAACAGCCATACGCTTAAGTCGTTCCATTATTCAATCTACCTTAATAGGAGAGCGATGCTATAGCTGCATAAAACGCCATGCATCCAGAGTTTGTGGGGTTGATGATAGCTTAAATATTCTACCGATTGTTTATTTTAAATAAAAAGTGATTTAGCTCACATATTCTATACATGGTGATTATTATTGCGCTAAGATATTGTCATTGACGATGCGGAACAATCCTCTGCGTACCAAACAACGAAATGTCCTTCTGCAATCAGATCCTGTAGCTCACATCCTCTGACAGACATCCTTTTTTGCGTTAACCGCCATCAGCCAGCTTCCTAGGATGAGGGCGATTAGTGGATCGTGTCAGGCCGTAAATGATTGAGTTTGGGAGATACGGATGACCAAGTGTTTCGCGTTGAGCTAGGCTAAATATTATTTGAGTGGAGAGAACTATGGGGCTGCTACCGGTAATGGTCGTTTTTGGCCTTTCCTTTCCACCGGTATTTTTTGAATTGCTGGTGGCTTTGCTGCTGTTTTTACTATTTCGGCGCGTGTTACAGCCGACAGGGATCTACGATTTTGTCTGGCATCCGGCACTGTTTAACACCGCGCTGTACTGCTGTTTGTTTTATTTGATTACCTGCTTATTTGTCTGAGGTCACTGTGAATCAAATTATGATAAGAATGACCCGCATCGCTATTACCGTGGTCATCGTGATACTAGCGGCTATTGCCGTTTTCAAAGCATGGGCCTTTTATACCGAATCACCATGGACGCGCGATGCGAAATTTACTGCTGATGTCGTCGCGATTGCGCCCGACGTGAGTGGTTTACTTTCTGACGTTCCTATTCACGACAACCAGTTGGTCAAAAAAGATCAAATCTTGTTTGTCATTGACCGTCCTCGTTATCAAGAGGCGTTGAATCAGGCTGAAGCCGATGTGCGTTACTACCAGACGTTAGTGGCGGAAAAAGCCAAAGAGGCTGGGCGTCGTGTACGGTTAGGCGTTCAGGCGATGTCGCAGGAAGAGATTGATCAGTCGAGTAACGTGCTGGCGACGGTTCGCCAGCAGCTGGCAAAAGCGCAATCAACGCGTGATCTGGCGAAGCTTGATTTGGAGCGCACCGTGGTACGTGCTCCTGCTGATGGCTGGGTAACTAACCTCAACGTTCATCAGGGCGAATTTATCAACCGTGGCGCTACCGCGGTGGCATTGGTCAAAAAAGGTACGTTCTACATTCTTGCTTATATGGAAGAGACCAAACTCGATGGCATTAAGCGTGGCGATCGCGTGGAGATCACTCCGTTGGGCAGTAATCGTATCCTATATGGCACGGTAGATAGCATATCGGCAGGCGTGAACAACAAAAGTTCTACTGCGGATAGCAAAGGGCTAGCAACCGTCGATTCCAACCTTGAGTGGGTACGTTTGGCACAGCGTGTGCCGGTAAAAATTCTGCTTGATGGTAACGAGCAGGAGTCTCCTTATCCTGCAGGGACAACCGCGACCGTGGTGGTTAGCAATCAGCAAGATGTGGAACGAAAATCGTCATCGCCGATTGTTCAACTGCTACATCGTCTGCGCGAATTCGGCTAAGTCGCTTTCCTATCTCATTTCACTGATGTTTATGCGATTTGCACACTAATAACGTGCAAATCGCGATCATTTTAGCGCAAAAGAGGCAATGATGAATAATGGTGGCATGTTTTTGCGCTTACGTTTTGCCTGTAAGTTAGCATTTGCTATCGTGCTGGCGCTGTTTTTGGGATTCCACCTGAACCTAGAGACTCCGCGCTGGTCGGTATTAACCGCGGCTATCGTCGCTGCGGGGCCCGCGTTTGCAGCGGGCGGAGAACCCTTCTCAGGTGCCATTCGTCACCGTGGTTGGCTACGTATTATTGGCACGTTTATCGGTTCGATTGGCGGCCTGCTGATTATGATGCTGTTTATCCGTGCACCGTTGGTGATGATGCTACTCTGCTGCGCATGGGCAGGAGTGTGTACTTGGATTTCTTCGCTGGTACGAATCGAAAACTCATATGCGTTTGGGTTAGCAGGTTACACTGCGCTGATTATTGTGGTGACTACGGCAACGGAGCCGCTGTTGAGTCCGCTGTATGCGGTAGAACGCTGTAGCGAAATCGTACTGGGTATCGTCTGTGCTGTGCTGGCCGATATTATTTTCTCTCCACGTTCAATCAAAAGTGATATTGACCGTGTCGTGAGTTCGTTGATCGTCGATCAATTTCGGTTACTGCAAATGTGTGTTCGGCCAGATGAACGTGAAGTGATTGATAAATCATGGAACGATCTGGTTAAGGGAACCAATGCGCTGAACGGAATGCGCGGCAATTTGATGCTGGAGTCAACTCGTTGGGTGCGGGTTAACCGTCGCTTAAAGGCGCTAAATACGGTTTCTCTCACGCTGATCACCCAAGCCTGTGAAACGTTTTTCATTAGTACCAATGCGCCAGAGCGTATTCCTAGCGAAATGCAGGTGTTGATCCTTGAACCAGTTGAAACTATTGGTGATGTTCACAAGCGTATGAAGCAACTGCGCCAGTTGCTATCCATGCAGCCGACCGGTAGCGTGCCGCTAACCATCAGTAGTTGGATTGGTGCCGCAACGCGTTATCTGCTGCTCGCTAAAGGTGTTCACACCAATAGCAGCATCAGCTCGGTGGAAGAAAATATCCTCGAAGGTGAATACGTGGTGAAACCCGCTTCCGCAGAGCGTCACCACGCGATGATAAACGGCTTACGTACGTGGGCTGCAACCTCAATTGGTGCGCTATTCTGGTTGTGGACCGGTTGGACTTCCGGTAGTGGCTGTATGGTGATGATCGCAGTCGTTACTGCACTGGCAATGCGCACGCCGAATCCTCGTATGGCCTCCATCGATTTCCTATTAGGCACAATGATGGCGCTGCCGATTGGCGCGTTGTTCTACATGCTTATTCTGCCAGCCACACAGCAGAGTATGCTGTTATTGTGCATTAGCCTTGGATTAATGGCGTTCGTTATTGGTCTGGAAGTACAGAAACGCCGCTTGGGTTCACTGGGGACGTTGGCATCGACCATTAATATTATGGTACTTAGTAACCCGATGACATTCCCTGTCAGCAGCTTTTTAGACAATGCGATAGGGCAGGTTATCGGTTGCTTCGTGGCGATGGTCGTGCTGTTCTTGATTCGTGATCGCTCAAAAGCGAGAACAGGGCGTGCTCTACTGAATGGTTTTGTCTATAGCGCGGTGTCTGCACTCACGACCAATCAGGCTCGCCGTAATGAAAACCATCTGCCAGCGCTTTATCAGCAGCTATTCCAACTGTTGAATATGTTCCCGAACGATATTGCTAAATATCGTTTAGCGCTGACGCTGATTATTGCTCACCAGCGTTTACGTAACGCGCCGATTCCCGTGAATCAGGAGCTCTCTGATTTCCATAAACAGATCCGCGCCACGGCAAATAAAGTGATTTCCGCAGGCAGCGATACTAAACGTAGAGGGTATTTTTTCCGTCTACTCGAGGAACTGAATGAATACCAGCAACGTCTGGTGCACTATCAGGCTCCCTATACCGTTACTATTCCTGTGAAACGGTTGGCGGATATGCTGGATAAGTACCAACATGCGCTGATTGATTGAGTCCTAGACTGGTTTTTGTTATCCGGCAGAGAAAAGGTAAACGTTTGCGCAGGATCATTAAAACAGCAATTTATCGCTTGCACACGCGCTCCGGCTGAGTATAATGCCCGACAATTTGCCGGGAGACTGCATGAAAAACGTTGTGGCTATGAGTGCTGTTTGGGTCGCTAGTCGACTAAACGCCCTGCCTGAACAAGGCGGCTGCCACCGTTTTTTCCTTCCGTTGCTAAAACGATCGTTAATCGCCCCTCAATGAGGGGCTTTTTTTTGCCCAGCGATCGCGTTGATGACATTTTAAACATCCAGTAACCCCAGCCAGCGGGCGTGAAAAACAGGAGAACAAGAAATGGCTAATCCGTTGTATAACAAAGATATCATTTCCATAAACGATCTAAATCGTGATGAGTTGGAGTTGGTATTACGCACTGCTGCAAGCCTGAAGGCACATCCGCAGCCAGAATTGTTGAAGCACAAAGTGATTGCCAGCCTGTTCTTCGAGGCTTCCACGCGAACTCGTCTCTCTTTCGAAACCTCCATGCACCGCCTTGGTGCCTCCGTAGTCGGCTTCTCCGACAGCAGCAACACGTCTCTGGGTAAGAAAGGTGAAACGCTGGCAGACACTATTTCCGTTATCAGCACCTATGTTGACGCGATAGTAATGCGTCATCCGCAAGAGGGGGCTGCACGTTTGGCCACCGAGTTTTGTGGTTCCATTCCGGTGGTAAATGCCGGTGATGGCTCCAATCAGCACCCAACACAAACACTGCTGGATTTATTCACTATTCAGGAAACGCAGGGCCGTTTAAATAACATCAATATCGCGATGGTAGGCGATTTGAAATATGGCCGCACAGTGCATTCATTAACTCAGGCGCTGGCGAAGTTTGAGGGAAATCGTTTTTACTTCATCGCACCGGATGCGTTGGCGATGCCAGCTTATATTTTAAAAATGCTGGATGAAAAAGAAATTCAGTACAGCCTGCACACCAGTATCGAAGAAGTGATACCGGAATTAGATATTCTGTATATGACCCGTGTACAGAAAGAGCGCTTAGATCCGTCAGAATATGTGAACGTAAAATCACAGTTTGTTTTACGCGCTTCTTCTTTGGAAGGCGCTCGCGACAATATGAAAGTGCTACATCCACTGCCACGTATTGATGAGATCACCAATGATGTTGATAGCACGCCATATGCTTATTATTTCCAGCAGGCAGGCAACGGCATCTTCGCTCGTCAGGCATTGTTGGCACTGGTCTTAAACGCTGAACTGAACTTTTAATCGAGGACGCTAAACATGACACACGATAATAAATTACAGGTAGAAGCGATTAAACGTGGCACGGTGATTGACCACATTCCAGCGCAGGTTGGTTTTAAACTGTTAACGTTGTTTAAACTTACTGAAACCGACCAGCGAATTACCATTGGCTTGAATCTGCCTTCCAATGCGCAGGGACGTAAAGATCTGATTAAGATTGAAAACGTCTTTTTGACTGAAGAACAAGTGAACCAACTCTCTTTATATGCCCCGAAAGCGACGGTAAACCGCATCGATAACTATGAGGTTGTACTGAAGCTGACACCAACGCTGCCGGAGCAGATTGACCACGTGCTGGACTGTCCAAACAGCAACTGCATTAGCCGTAGTGAGCCGGTTTCTTCCAGCTTTAAGGTTCGTGTTCGTCAAGACGAGGTGCTGTTGAAGTGTAAATACTGTGAGAAAGAGTTTGAGCATCATGCGGTGATGCAAAACGCTTAGTATCGTTTTCTCCTAATCCTCTTTTTTGGCAGGACGCAGCCATAGCCGAGAGGAGGCGATTGCAATAGAAATTTCCAGATTTACTCGGGTTTGCGAGGCCGCGGGTGGGTTTTAGCTGGCGGCTTCCTTATAATAGGCGACGAATTTATTCTTAATATTCATCATGCACATCCGAAAATCCTAATAGGAGTAGATATGTCACGCATTATCAGTACAGAGAACGCACCAGCCGCAATCGGTCCTTATGTTCAGGGCGTTGATCTGGGTAGCATGATCATCACTTCTGGTCAGATCCCAGTGAATCCGAAAAATGGTCAGGTTGCTGAAGACGTTTCTGCACAGGCTCGTCAGTCTCTGGAAAACGTGCAGGCTATCGTTGAAGCCGCTGGTCTGAAAGTGTCAGATATTGTGAAAACTACCGTTTTCGTTAAAGATCTGAATGACTTTGCGACTGTTAACGCAACTTACGAAGCGTTCTTCTCTGAGCACAATGCGCCATTCCCAGCGCGTTCTTGCGTTGAAGTTGCTCGTCTGCCAAAAGACGTGAAAATTGAAATCGAAGCGATCGCTGTTCGTCGTTAATTCTTCGATTCCAAACGTGATTCAGGCCAGCTTTTGCTGGCCTGTTTTGTTTTCGGGCGTGGCTATCAGCCTTTTTCGACGTCTTTTACCGAAGACGTGTTACCGAAGAACAACTCTGTAATCAGCTTGTCGTCAATCGGCTCGCCGCTGAGCGTTCTTACCAACAGTTCACTGCCCAACAATTGGAGTGAGAACACCATGTCAGGTTGGACGCGTTTGATTTTTTGCAGATGCTTACTGGCATTGACCACTGAAATAGTTTTAGTATTCGCGTTCGCCACCTCTTTAGCCGCCAGCACAATAAACGCATTTTCTGCGTCATCATCACGCAGTGCCAGAATGAATTTCGCCTTAGCCGCACCCGCTTCAATCAGCACTTTAGCACTAGAAGGGTCGCCAATAATCAGGTCGGTATCGGGGGGATACTCGTGGGAAACATTCGGTGGAACGATAACGGTTAGCGCATCGCCACGTTGCTTGAGTCCAAGATAGACGCTTAGCGCCAGCGGAGTAGCACCCGCGATAATGAAGTGATTTTTACGCATCACGTGAGAAATCCTGCCTTTCACTAATCGTTTTAAATTACCGCCAATCACCGGTCCGATAATGGCGCTGATCGACGTCGCAAATACGGTAATTCCCATCACGATAACGGATACGGTAAACAGCCTTGCGGTTGCCGTGTGGGGGACAATATCGCCAAAACCTACCGTTGACATACTAACTACGGAGAAATAAAACGCGGTCGGCATATCGAGAATGGGCGGCGCAAATTCACCGCCTAAATAAAGCGAACCGAATACGGCATACAACAATAAAGAAGCGAAGCTGACCAAGGCGAATAGCCCGCCAGCGGCTAAGCTCGCGTGATCAAAGCGCCGCCAATAGACTATCAGCAAGAGCGACAGGATTACGGCATAGAAGAATAGACCTAAACTTCCCTGCGGAGCCAAAAAACTGAGCGTTCCAGTCACCAGTAACAATAGCAGCGAAAATGCCCATGCCACTCGGGCTCGTAGCAATAGGCCAAACGCCATTAATATCAAACCAAAACCGAGTACAAACTGTGGGATCTCTAGTAGACCCACGACAGAAAGCGTGTCTTTCCATGAGCTGAACGTGCTGATGGCACTCGGCACATAGTCAAACGCCCGCAGCATTACAGGGCGCATGAAAAAGTAGCCATAAACGGCCACTAATACGGCCAGACACCAGTGCGGCTTAAACAGAGCGATAAATTTATGGAATAGTTTTTTCACGGCAAAGGGACTGATTCAAATAAAAAAAGTGTAGCGCGAAACAACAATGAATAACAGTTAGTATCGGGCTGCGGCAGCTAAGCTGCTCCACCCCTATGTGGGGAGGAGCAAGGCAACTTTCGAAAAAACCAATGCGCTTTGGAGTAAATGATATTAGAAGAAACCTTGCGGTTTATCGCTGTAGCTTACCAGCAAGCATTTGGTTTGCTGATAATGCTCTAACATCATTTTATGTGTTTCTCGCCCGATGCCAGACTGTTTATATCCACCGAAAGCGGCGTGTGCTGGATAAGCATGATAGCAGTTTGTCCATACGCGTCCGGCCTGAATGCCACGTCCCATTTGGTATGCGACGGTTCCGTTACGAGTCCAAACGCCAGCGCCGAGACCGTAGTCCGTATCATTAGCTAATTCGAGCGCTTCGGCCTGGTTTTTGAAAGTGGTGACGGCTAATACAGGACCGAAAATCTCTTCTTGGAATACGCGCATACTATTTTTGCCAAACAGGATGGTTGGTTCTAAGTAGTATCCGCTGCCTAATCCGCCCTCTAACGCGCGTTTACCGCCGCCAGTCAATACGCGGGCACCTTCCTTCTTACCTAATTCGATGTACTTTAAAATCGTGTCCATCTGTCCGGAGGATACCTGCGCGCCCATCTGGGTATTCGTGTCTAGCGGGTTTCCTGAACGAATGGATTCGACACGTTTGATTGCACGTTCCATAAAGCGCTCATAGATGGATTCCTGCACCAGTGCACGGCTTGGGCAGGTACAGACTTCACCTTGGTTAAAAGCAAACATGGCAAAGCCTTCTAACGCTTTATCAAAGAAGGAGTCTTCTTTGTCCATAACGTCGGCAAAGAAGATATTCGGTGATTTTCCCCCGAGCTCTAGCGTAACAGGGATCACGTTTTTGGCGGCATATCCCATGATTTGCTGGCCAACTTCGGTGGAACCCGTGAAGGCCACTTTAGCGATGCGTGGCGAAGTTGCCAGATACTCGCCGATTTCTCCACCTGCACCGTTAACGACGTTGAGCACACCTTCTGGCAACAAATCACCGATTAACTCCATCATGATAAGGACTGACATTGGCGTTAGCTTGGCGGGTTTAAGAACGATGCAGTTACCGGCGGCCAGCGCTGGAGCCATTTTCCAGCACGCCATTAGCAGCGGGAAGTTCCATGGAATGATTTGTCCGACCACGCCCAGAGGTTCATGAAAATGGTAGGCTACGGTATCGCTGTCTATTTCGCTGATGCCACCTTCCTGCGCGCGAATACAGGATGCAAAGTAACGAAAATGGTCGATAGCCAGAGGCACATCGGCGTTTAGAGTTTCACGAATGGGTTTACCGTTATCCCAAGTTTCAGCATGGGCTAACAGTTCCAGATTTTGCTCCATGCGGTCAGCGATTTTAAATAATACGCTGGCACGTTGTTGCACTGAGGTTTTACCCCATGCGTCTTTGGCGGTGTGTGCTGCATCAAGTGCGAGATCCACATCTTTTTTGCTCGAGCTGGCAACCTCACATAGTGCTTGTCCAGTGACAGGTGTTAGGTTGGTAAAATATTCCCCTTCAACTGGAGCGACCCATTTCCCACCAATAAAGTTGTCATAGTGTGATTTGAGTTTGAGAGGCGATTGGCCGCTGCCTGGGGTGAGAGTATCGAGAGCGTGATTCGTCATTACTGTCTCCTTTAGTCCGTAGTGGCAGGTACAGTGAAACGTCATAAACCTCAGCGCAGAATGCGCAGGGTATTAGCTCTTTAAGCGTAGTGCGTTAGGTAATCACGTGAGCTGACAGGGTGTGAATATACGGAAGGGATCACAGTTTGGTGCGCAAATGCGCACCAAAAAGCCATTAAGGGGGATTACTCATCGCTAAATAACGCGCTGTCTCGGAGTAAATGATCGTTGCCACGACGACGGGTGAATCCGCTGCGATCGAAAAATTCAAGGATCTGAATGGCAAGTTTACGGCCCACGCCTAGACGATCGCGGAAATCTGCTGCTGAAGTACTGCCTTGAGTCGCATCCATTGCACGGATCAGATCGGCAAATTGGTGCATGCGTTCGGTGCGATAGTATCGATCTTTGACTACGGCGGTGATATACCCTTGCAGCGCCGCCTGACGCAGTAACTGACGCATTTCGTTTTCATCAACCTTCAATTCATTGGCCAGATCGCGCACCCACCAAGGCGCATCTTGCATCAATGGCTCGACATTTTCCCACAATGCCTGTTGGGCAGGACTCATGGTTAAACCATGTTGAGGCAGATGCAGCCAACCGCGGCTATTTACAATGAGTTTGTTAGCGAGCAACTGGTTGATAAGCGTAAACACCAGCGATTCTGGCTCAACGGGGAGCGCCATGCGACGCAGGCGAGCCCGGCCTACGCCCATCTGATCGTTATGCTGCTCATGGAACAAGGCAAGCGTATCTAGCAAACGCTGTTGGAACTGATTAGCTAATTCGTTAGACAGTGCATAGTCACCGACCACGAGTAGATCATCGGAGTGGAATAGCTCGCTACAGTGTTCTGTGGTGAGCTGACGTTCCCAAGCAAAATTAGGAATCGAAAGTGTGCCCTTTGGAAGACGGAGTGCGAGCACCTCAGCATCGGATTTAGCGTTAGCAAGTTGTTGAAGCCAATTCAAAAAGACGGGGAGACGTTTGCCTCGACGCGGAGATGAAATCTGCAAAACGCGTGCGGCACCCAGCGTGGTTCGAGCGGAGATATCGCGCACGATCAGCGTGTCGTTTTCGACCAGCCACAGCGGGCTATCAAGCACCAACTCAGCCAACTGAACCACGCTTTCTGGAGATTGTTCTTCCAGTAGAGAGATACGACCAGTGATATGGCTGGCTGCATGGTGCAGATGCAGCGGCTGCCAATGCTGAATTGGCGCGATGGGATCGAGCGCAACCAGAATCCGCGTGCTTGCAGCCTCAGATGGACGCTGGGCCAGTAGCCAATCGCCACGGCTAATTTGATCTTTATTCACCTCGCCACTGAGATTTAACGCAATGCGTTGTCCTGCATGAGCATTCTCAGATGATTGATTCTGAGCGTGAATTCCGCGTACACGTACCGGTCGATCGCAGCCGGTCAACCATAAGCTATCGCCTACGCTGACATGTCCAGCCAACGCGGTGCCGGTAACAACGAGACCAGCGCCTTTCACGCTAAAGGCACGGTCAATTGCCAGACGGAAGCGTTTGTCTAAATGGGCTGGCGCCTCGGTCAATGCGATGAGGTGTGTTCGCAACGCTTCGATTCCGTCACCCTGTGAGGCTGCGGTAACAAATATGGGGGCGTCGCGCCATCCCATCTGATTGAGCAACTCGGTGACCTGCTCATGGACTTCATTGATGCGTTCACTCTCTACGCGATCGGCTTTGGTTAGCGCAACGGTTAGCGCGGGTTTGCCCGCTAAGCGTAACAGCGTTAGGTGTTCACGCGTTTGCGCCATCACCCCGTCATCGCAGGCGACGACCAGCAAAGCGTGTGGAATGCCACCGATCCCTGCCAGCATGTTAGCGAGGAATTTTTCATGGCCGGGAACATCGATAAAACCCAGCACCGTACCATTTTCTAAAGGGAGATAGGCATAGCCGAGATCGATCGTCATACCGCGGCGCTTTTCTTCCGGCAAGCGGTCTGCATCAACGCCGGTTAACGCCTGTAGCAGGGTGGTTTTTCCGTGGTCAACGTGCCCAGCGGTTGCAATAATCATGGGCGTAACTCCTGTAATAACGCGAGCAAAAGTCCTTCTTCATCTTCTAGACAGCGTAAGTCCAGCCATAGTTTACCTTCGCCAATACGGCCAATGACTGGGCATGGTAGGGCGCGCCATTGCTGGGAAAGCGCATCCAATTCCCCCCCTTTTCCACTGTGCGGCATGAATGTAATAGCGACGCTGGGGAGTCGGTCAATAGGGAGTGAGCCGCTGCCTATTTGCGACTGGCATGGCGTAATGGCTACGTTAAACTGCTCGGCAAAATGGCGTTGCAGTGGTGGCAATAGGCGCTCGGCGCAGGCGCGAATCGCTGACTCAGGGCGTGTCATATGGCGCAGCGTTGGCAGTGATTGTGCGAGTTTCTCCGGCTGCTGATAGAGCTGGAGCGTCGCGTCGAGCGCCGCCAGCGTCATCTTGCCGCAACGCAGCGCACGCTTGAGCGGGTGGTTTTGCAGTTGCTCAATTAATTTGCGTTTGCCGACGATAATGCCTGCCTGAGGGCCACCGAGTAGCTTATCACCGGAGAAGCTTACTAAATCTACGCCGTCGGCGATCAGTGCTTGTGGCATGGGTTCTGCTGGCAAACCGTAGCAAGCCATGTTGATCAGAGATCCACTGCCTAGATCGGTGATGACCGGAATACCCGTTTCCTGCCCCAAGGCGACCAGCTCAGCTTCGTTAACCGCTGAGGTAAAGCCTTGAATCGCATAGTTACTGGTATGCACCTTCATCAGCAATGCCGTGTTTTCATTGATCGCTTGGCGATAATCTTTCAGATGGGTGCGGTTGGTAGTGCCGACTTCAGCCAGTTCGCAGCCTGCCTGACGCATGACGTCTGGAATGCGAAATGCGCCGCCGATCTCCACCAGTTCACCACGCGAGACAATAACCTGTTTGTTGTTGGCTAACGCGGCCAGCATCAGCAATACCGCAGCGGCATTATTGTTGACGATACAGGCATCTTCCGCGCCGGTTAATTCACACAGTCGGTCGGCTATCGCACGGTCGCGGTGCCCTCGGCCTGCACCGTCGAGATCGTACTCCAGCGTGACTGAGTGGCGCATAGCGAGAGCAGTGGCGTCGATGGCTTGTTCAGCCAGCAATGCGCGGCCTAGATTGGTATGCAACACGGTGCCTGTAAGGTTAAACACCTGCTGTAACGCGTTTTTCTGGCTAGCGGAGAGCTGATGAGCGACAGCCAGTTCCCAATTATCGCACCACGCGGGAAGCTGTTGCTCGGCACGAATACGGTCGCGCGCCTGCTGTTGCAGCTCACGCAGGGTTTTAGTGACGAGCTGTGTGCCATAGGTTTTCAACAAGGGTTGAAAAGTGTCGTCGCGTAACAGGGTATCGACGGACGGAATTTGACTGTAAAGAGTCTGGCTGTCTGCGCTCATGGTGATCTCACGCCTTTATCATCGTAATGGCGAATATGATAAAGGCTGAGGGCGCAAGAATATACCCTTCATCCTTGAAGGTGCATTATCGGTTCTGCTCAATCAGCTGACCGGTGGTTCCGTGCGGGTAAAGCTTTCACGTTTAAATAAACGCTCGGCCAGTTTCACTAGCTCTGGACGATTCACGCACCAGTTTGGCGCTACGCGACGGAAGTTGAGATATCCCAGACAGCAGCCGGTTGCAACGTCAGCCAATGTCATCTGCGGCCCGTTGAGCCACTTGCCGTCTTTGGCATGTTTTTCCAGCGCGTCTAAACCGCGATCGATTTTGCTACGTTGGCGGATGATCCAATCGCTATTTTGTTTATCCGCAGGGCGCATCATTTCTTGCACCAAAAGTACAGCTGCATCGCAGATACCGTCTGACAGGGCTTCTAGCTGGCGAATGCGCAGCGCTTGTTGGCGATCTTCGGGCAAAAATTTTGGTGAGGCATCCAAGAGATCGACGTATTCAGCGATGATCGGTGAATCATAAAAAATTTCACCGTCAGCAGTCACTAACGCGGGGATTTTGCCGAGCGGATTGTATTGCGGTACGTGAGTGGTGCTTTCCCATGGGATATCATTAACAAATTCAAAGGTTAGCCCTTTTTCCAACAACAGTATAAAGATTTTTCGCACGTAGGGGCTGGTATAGCTGCCAATGAGTTTCATTGTCCCTGTCCTTATCCAATAGTTGAGAGTTTATAGCCGTCATACTTCAAGCTGCATTTTTGGTGGCTGCGTGCGCTCACTGACCGTCTCAATGCAACTTGAGTCATTTGGCTAATGAAGAGGATTTAGGGATGAGTATGGCAGAAACGCCTCGCATAGAAAGAGGGAACCGACCACGGTATGCGGCCGGTTGATAAAATAGTTTACTTCTTCTTATAAATCTCAGCGGTACCGCGGGCAATATCTCCCATGCCTTCAGTGCCAACAGAGGTTATACGATACGCATCAGCATCTTTTTCTTCGGCTTTTTTCTCCAATTTTTTGACGATATCGTCCATGGTTCCGTCACGAACTTCTGCGCTGACATCGCCGATTTTGGTGTATTTCTCCATATCGGAATGTTTGATTTCATCGGCTGCGCTAGAGAATGCAGAGAAAGAAAGCAGAGAGGCCCCTGCGATTGCCAGAAGATATTTATTCATTTCTTTAATCCTCAATTTATTATTGGGTTACTGATTGGGGTCAACTTGAAACTCAAAACAGCATTGTGACGCCTAACAAGATGAGATGATTAAGAACGCTAATAAGCGTGTTTTTTGAACACGTTTTAAGCGTAGTGGATATTTTCAGAAATGATAGGGGAAAACGGTCTAATGGGATTGCAGGGGACGAGTTCCCCTGTATGAGCGCAGCACGCGTATGCTTATCGGTTTCTATTTAATGATGGTGTAAATATCGGCGCTTCATCTTGTAGCGATAATATTTATTATAGAATGACTGATAATACAGACAGCCATTATTATTCGTGATTGAACTGTTGATATAGAATAAGAAAACAGGGAGCGTATGCTCCCTGTTTAGATAATGATGAAACTTAAATATTATTTATGTTGACCTTGTTTTTCTAAGAACTGCACGCCTTTATCTGGGAAATCGGTAAATACCCCATCAACGCCGGCTTTGTTGTAGATCAGATCGTACAGTTGGTCGCCGTTACTCACGTAGTCAGGCAGTGCGTCAACGCGAATGGTATAGGGATGTACTACCATTTTGACTGCGTGAGCATCGGTAACCATCGCGGTGAGTTTCGGGTTCTCTTTGGTTGCATCTTTCCCCACCAACATATGGTAATCAGGGCCAATAGCATCGGCGTATTGAGCAATCTGTTTCATAGCGCCTGGCTTGAACATCCAGTCGTAATCGTAGTTTATCCATGTCCCGTCAGGTTTCTTTTCGTAGGTTTCATTCCAGTCGGTATAGGCGATTAACTGAACCAGTTTCAGATCCATGCCCATCTTAGGTTCAAGCTCATTTTTAATGCGTTTGAGCTCGTTAGGATCGAAACATTGCAGATAGACGTTATCGTTCTTGCCGGTATAGCCGTATTGCTTAAGCACCTGCAATACTTTGGTGGAGATATCTTTGCCTTCCTGCTGGTGGAACCACGGCGCCTTGATCTCTGGGTAAATCCCGATATTTTTACCCGTTGAGTGGTTTAGACCCTGAACGAATTCAATCTCTTCTTCAAAGGTATGGATACGGAAATCCGATTTGCCCATAGGGAAACGGCCCGGATAGCTTTGCACACGCTTACCGTCTTTTATGTCAAAGCCTTCGGTGAATTTCAGAGACTTGATTTCATCGAGCGTGAAATCGATAGCGTAATAGCGACCATCCTTGCGCGCGCGATCTGGGAAACGATCAGCGACGTCGGTGACGCGATCTAGATAATGATCGTGTAGTACAACCAGATGGTCATCCTTGGTCATCACCAGATCTTGTTCTAAATAATCAGCCCCTTGTGCATAGGCCATCGCCTTGGATGGCAAGGAGTGCTCAGGTAGATATCCGCTCGCTCCGCGATGGGCGATAACCACTTTATCGGCAGCCTGAGCGCTCATCGCCAGAGTTCCGCTTAGCAGCAGGCCAGCCATAATCGTATTGAATCGTAGGTTCATGGTTTTCCCTTATTATTTTCCACGCCCGTGTTGCTTCACATTGCATTGCATTGCATTGCATTGCATTGCATTGGTATGCAGATTGAATGCATTAGGCGCTACCGAGGTAAAAAAAGGCCGCGACGCAAGGAGTTACGACGCGGCCTAATGAAACACATCAATGGTTAGTTTCCGCGGTTTGCCGCGATCTGTTCGTGATGTTTCTTCTCGTTGATCATCACGATTAACAGCAGGATAACGGCCAGAATGCTACCGCCAATCATCACCATAAAGCCGCCGTCCCAGCCGAAGAAGTCAACGGTGTAGCCCACGATGGCGCTAGCGGCAACGGAGCCGCCAAGGTAACCAAACAGACCGGTAAATCCGGCTGCGGTCCCCGCCGCTTTCTTCGGTGCCAGTTCAAGCGCGTGCAGGCCGATCAGCATCACAGGACCGTAGATCAGGAAGCCGATGATGATCATACAAGCCATATCGACGCCAGGATTACCCGCAGGGTTCATCCAGTAGACGATGGTGGCGATTGTCACCAGTACCATGAAGAACACGCCTGTAGCGCCACGGTTGCCGCGGAAGACTTTATCCGACATCCAGCCACACAGCAGGGTGCCCGGAATGCCCGCGTATTCATACAGGAAGTAAGCCCAAGAGGATTTATCCAGTGCGAAGTGTTTCACTTCTTTCAGATACGTTGGTGACCAGTCCAAAATGCCGTAGCGCAGCAGATAAACAAACACGTTAGCGATAGCGATATACCACAACAGTTTGTTTGGCAGCACGTACTGCATGAAGATTTGTTTAGCAGTCAGTTCTTCTTCTGCTTTTTCACTGTAATCATCGGGATAGTCGTTTTTATATTCTTCAATCGGTGGCAGGCCACAGGACTGAGGAGTATCACGCATCAGACCAAAAGCGATCAGCGCTACTAAGATAGCGGCGATAGCCGGCATATAGAGTGCGGCGTGCCAGTCGTTAAACCATGCCATCCCCAGCAGGAACAGCAACGGAGGTAAACCGCCCCCCACGTTATGGGCACAGTTCCAGACCGAAACGATACTGCCGCGCTCTTTCTGCGACCACCAGTGAACCATGGTACGGCCACATGGTGGCCATCCCATTCCCTGGAACCAGCCACACAGGAACAGCAGCACGAACATTACCGCGATGCTTGAGGTAGCCCACGGCACAAAGCCCATGAACAGCATGACCGCGGCAGCTAAGATCAAACCCGCAGGTAAGAAGACGCGTGGGTTGGAGCGGTCAGAGACCGAGCCCATGATGAATTTGGAAAAACCGTAGGCGATGGAGATACCTGAAAGCGCAAAGCCTAGGTCGCCACGAGAGAAGCCTTGCTCGATGAGGTAAGGCATGGCCAGAGTAAAGTTTTTACGCACCAGATAGTAGGCCGCGTAACCGAAGAAGATCCCCATGAAGATCTGCCAACGTAAGCGACGATAGGTCGGATCGACCTGCGCGTCAGGCAGTCGCTTGACGTGCGCTGCGGGTTTAAAAATGCTTAACATATAGATATGCCTCCGATGGCTTTCTCATTCTTTTGTGTTTCCTTTATCGATTCCCCAGTGAGCTCGGTAAAGGTCTGCTGTGTGCCTATGATAAGTAGAACAGCAATGTTTTAATTTTTGTGCCGCTTTCCGTTCAGCAAAGTGTTATCCATTTTCTTTTTCGAGCGTAGGGTATTCAAACGCGCATTTCTTTACTGTGAGAGATCGCTCAAATTGTTACAGTTTTATGAATGCGATGCTGATTTTGAGCGGTTAGTTAATTTTTTGAAACCAAAAATCATACTCCCCCAGTGATAATGATCACAAAAATGGTTAAATGCGCGCTAATCACTTTCGTTTTGTGCGCGTATTTGCTCCTTATCAAACAATTTAAGTGTGGGTTATGTCTTAATAGCCCTAATCGTTTTATCCGCATATTCATTGTTGTGAAAAGGTCGGGAGCCATTCATGTTACAAAGCCCAGCGACACAAGAGACTGATGTCATCATCATCGGGGGCGGTGCTACCGGTGCAGGGATTGCACGCGACTGCGCACGGCGTGGCCTACGCTGCATTTTATTGGAACGTCACGATATTGCGACGGGAGCAACCGGTCGTAACCATGGCTTATTGCACAGCGGTGCGCGTTATGCGGTAACCGATGGCGAATCCGCGCGTGAATGTATTGAAGAAAATAAAATTCTTAAGCGGATCGCTCGCCATTGCGTAGAACGTTCCGACGGGCTTTTTATCACGCTTCCTGAAGACGATTTGGGTTTTCAGTCCGGCTTTATTGAAGCCTGCCAAAAAGCGGGTATTGATGCGCAGGCCATCGACCCTAAAGAAGCGCTACGGCTTGAGCCTGCGGCAAACCCAGCGTTGATTGGGGCGGTACGCGTGCCAGATGGCACTGTCGATCCTTTCCGTTTAACCGCAGCGAACATGTTGGATGCTCGTGAGCATGGAGCACAGGTACTGACCTATCATGAAGTTAGCGGTTTGTTACGCCATGGCGATCGGATTACCGGCGTGCGCGTTATCGACCATAAATCCCGTGAAAGTTATGAAATTCGCGCTCAGATTGTGGTGAATGCCGCAGGGATCTGGGGGCAACATATTGCCGAATACGCGGATCTCCGCGTACGTATGTTCCCAGCTAAAGGTGCGTTGCTGATCTTAGGACACCGTATTAACAACATGGTGATCAACCGCTGTCGCAAGCCCGCCGATGCCGATATTTTGGTTCCTGGCGATACTATTTCACTTATTGGAACCACATCCACGCATATCGACTACGATCAAATCGACAATATGATCGTTACGCCTGAAGAAGTAGATATTCTGATCCGAGAAGGTGAAAAACTCTCACCTAAGCTGGCGAGAACACGTATTTTGCGTGCTTATGCGGGTGTGCGCCCATTGGTTGCGAGCGATGACGATCCGAGTGGACGCAACGTTAGTCGTGGCATTGTTTTACTCGATCACGCGGTGCGCGATGGTTTGGAAGGCTTCATCACCATTACCGGTGGCAAGCTAATGACCTACCGCCTAATGGCGGAATGGGCTACGGATAAAGTCTGCGAAAAATTGGGTATCACAGCCGCTTGCTCCACGGCGACGGAGGCATTACCCGGTTCCCAACATTCTGCAGAAGAGACGCTGCGCAAGGTGATTTCACTGCCGGCGACGATCCGTGGTTCCGCGGTGTATCGGCATGGCGATCGTGCCGATCGTATGCTGGCTGGGGATCGTTTGAGCAACAGTCTGGTGTGCGAGTGCGAAGCGGTCACCGCGGGTGAGGTACGCTATGCGGTTGATTCTCTGACGGTGAACAATTTAGTCGATCTACGTCGTCGTACGCGAGTGGGGATGGGCACCTGTCAGGGCGAGCTATGCGCTTGCCGCGCTGCTGGATTACTCAACCGCTTTAAAGTGACCACACCAAAACAGTCTATCGATCAACTGTCTCATTTCCTTAATGAACGCTGGAAGGGCGTACGTCCGATAGCGTGGGGCGATGCGCTACGTGAAAGCGAGTTTACAGCTTGGGTTTACCAAGGTTTATGCGGCATGGAAGCACCTACGGTGAACCAGAGTGTTCAGGAGAATGACAATGAAATTTGATACGGTAATGATCGGTGGTGGCTTAGCTGGGTTGTTGTGTGGCATTCGTTTGGCTGAAGCGGGACAAAAGTGTGCCATCGTTAGCTCCGGTCAAAGTGCGCTGCATTTCTCCTCTGGCTCCTTAGATTTACTCTGCCAACTGCCTGACGGTAGCCCTGTAGAACAGCCGTTTGCGGCGCTAGAGGCACTGTTTTCACAGGCTCCTCAACATCCTTATAGCTTGATGGGACACGATGCTGTGGTTCGTTATGCGGCTGAGTCAGAGCGTTTGTTAGAACGCAGTGGGCTGGCGCTGGTGGGAAGCTGCCAACAGAATCATTTGCGTGTGACCCCGCTAGGGACTCGACGCACTACTTGGCTGAGCCCGAATGAGGTTCCGGTAAGTGCTTTAGAGGAATCGCTGCCGTGGAAACGTGTATTGGTGGCGGGCATTGAGGGATTCCTCGATTTCCAACCACACTTGGTGGCCAACTCTTTAGCAGAGCAGGGCATTGAAACTAAAATTGCTGAGCTGACGCTGCCTGCGCTCGATCGCTTGCGTAATAACCCAAGTGAATTTCGCGCGGTGAATATTGCCCGTGTGCTGGATTTACCTGATAACCAACAACTTCTGATCGAAGAGCTAAACCGTTTAGCCCAGCAGGTTGACGCCATCATCATGCCTGCCTGTGTCGGTATGGAGCAGGCTGACGCGCTAGAGCATCTACGTTCACGGGTGAAAACGCCGCTGCTACTATTGCCCACCTTACCACCTTCGGTGTTGGGTATGCGTTTGCACCACCTATTACGCCGTCGTTTTCAGGCATTGGGCGGCGTGATCATGCCTGGTGATGCGGCGCTAAGAGCCGATCTGGACGAGGGTAAAGAGGTTAGAATTTATACGCGTAACCATACCGATATTCCTCTACGCGCCCACAACGTAGTGCTCGCCAGCGGAAGTTTCTTTAGCAACGGTTTAAAAGCGGATTTTAACGGTGTTACTGAACCCGTATTTGGTTTAGATGTGATTAGCGAAAGTGCCCGAGCAAACTGGAGTCAGGAGAATATGTTTGCCCCTCAACCTTATTTACAGTTTGGGGTGAAAACGGATTCACAGCTACGGCCGACGATTGATGGCCAGCCTGTGAATAATCTGCGTGTTATTGGCGCGGTTTTAGGCGGCTATGATCCTATTCAACAAGGCTGTGGGGCTGGTGTGTCAATGCTGACGGCCTTGCATGCGGCAGAACTAATTTTGGCTAAGGCGGAGGGCGCGCTATGAGCCTACATGCAGATAACAGTTTCGAGAATTGCATTAAATGCACCGTGTGTACGACCTATTGTCCGGTCGCGAAGGTTAACCCGAACTACCCTGGGCCGAAACAGGCGGGGCCAGACGGTGAGCGTCTGCGCTTAAAAGATCCCCTGCTTTATGATGATGCGCTGAAATATTGTACCAACTGTAAGCGTTGTGAGGTCGCCTGTCCGTCAGACGTGAAAATCGGCGATATCATTCAGCGTGCTAAAGCGAATTACAGCCAACATAAACCCACGCTGCGTGATGCTATTCTGAGTCATACCGATTTGATGGGGACATTATCCACGCCGTTCGCCCCGATTGTGAATATGACTACTGGCCTTAAACCAGTGCGTAAGTTGCTGGATAAGGCGCTGAAAATCGATCACCGTCGTGAGCTGCCAAAATACTCGCTGGGAACATTCCGCCACTGGTATAAGAAACAGGCGGCAGAGCAGGCTAAATTTGCAGATCAGGTCGCGTTCTTCCACGGCTGCTTTGTTAACTATAACCATCCTCAACTGGGTAAAGATCTGGTGAGCGTATTTAACGCGATGGGGATTGGTGTACAGCTGTTGAAGCGTGAGAAATGCTGCGGTGTTCCTTTGATCGCTAATGGTTTTATTGAACAGGCAAAAAAACAGGCACGTGTTAATGCTGAATCATTGACCGATGCCGTGATCGGGAAAGGGATCCCAGTGGTGGCGACCTCTTCTACCTGTGCATTCACTATTCGTGATGAATACCCACATGTGCTGGATGTAGATACGACGCAGGTGCGCGAACACGTAGAGTTGGCAACGCGCTATCTTTATCGCTTGTTAGACGGCGGGCGTGAGCTGAAACTCAAAAGCACGCCGATGAAAATCGCCTATCACACGCCGTGCCACATGGAAAAAATGGGCTGGACTCCATATACGTTGGCCTTGTTGCAGATGATCCCCGGTGTTGAGCTAACGGTTCTCGACTCTCAATGCTGTGGTATTGCAGGCACCTATGGTTTCAAAAAAGAAAACTATGAGACATCACAGGGAATTGGCGCAGGGCTGTTCCGCCAGATAGAAGAGAGCGGTGTCGATTTAGTGGTGACTGACTGTGAAACCTGTAAATGGCAAATAGAAATGTCGACAAGTAAGAAGTGTGAGCATCCTATTTCGTTGTTGGCGAGGGCAATAGCTTAAGGTTATACCTGTTCTCGGCTATGGTATGGCGGTGTGATGTTTTGATGGCTGATGTGGTTATAGTGTAAGGCTTCGACCGCCTATTAATAACCGTTTTTACATGTAGCCTCCGTCGAAGGCGTCCGATGAGTGCCCCATTGCGTGGGGCTCTCAACTCGCGCGCTTTTATTCGAGATGCGATTTCCGCTCCGGTTTGGTATCGCCCATCTTGGGCTCCCCGAACTCCACCGGTACATCCTTGTACCGGTGGCTCTTCCTACCAATACTTAAACTTTTAAAAGATAAAAACAAAGACAAAGCAATGTTGTTTTGTCTTTATCGTGTTTAAAGAATGCATGCTAGAGCTGTCGGCGGGGTTTTTGCTGGCTGACGAAATATTTAATGTATGTCACATAAACTCTGGAATAACGAAATCTTCGTTTCACAATAAAGTGATTTACGTTGCCTTAAAACCGAAACAGGTGTGCATTTCGAGGCTGTTTGTGCCTATTTTTTGCAACAGGTTCCTTTTAAAAAATAGAGTTGCTATAAAGTCTGTACTGGAAGCGAACTTATTATAATTAATTCAACCCTACTAATAATAAAGGAACAACTATGTCTGGAATACGGCAACGTACTCTGGAGAGTATGCAGCAATTCTCCAGAGCGATGATCGGTGCAGTGTTATTTTTGCCAGTAATTGGTTTGATTCTGGCGTTTAGTTCAATCTTAACTAACCCAACGCTTATTTCGGAAACGAGTTTTCTCCATCAACTAGGCCAGTTATTAGGTGACACCTTTTGGCCTCTTTTTGGTAATTTAGGTTTGCTTTTCTGTGTGGGTATTAGTTATGGATTAGCCAAAGATAAGAAAACAGAAGTCGCGCTGGTTTCTGTTATGTGCTTTATTATGTTTCTTGGCGCTAATCATTCTTGGCTTGAGCATACAAATGCGATAGCTGATAAAATAAATGGTGAGTATTATGGCACGGGGCAAACTCAATTATTGGGTTTTGTCGTTGTCGACATGGGGATATTTCTCGGTATTATTCTTGGCTGCACTATTGCTTGGGTACATAATAAAGTTTCATCAATAGAATTACCCGGCGCGCTCTCTATGTATGGCGGTGCAAAGCTGACTCTCATTGCGATGACACCGGTGGTGATTGTTTATGCTATCGCCTTCACGTGGTTCTGGCCAATAATGACTCACGGCATCACGGCGATGACTGGCTTTATGAAAAACGCAGGCGTTGCGGGTGTTTTTGTTTATGGTTTCTTTGAGAAGTTTTTAATTCCAACAGGCTTGCATCATTTTGTTTGGTCTCCTTTCCAGCTTACACAAATTGGTGGGTCGTTAACGGTAGATGGTCAAACGGTATCTGGAACACAGGCTATCTTCCTAGCCTATATGCGCCATCCTGACCTGACACCCGTCATGAACGATGCGCTACGTTTCTCTCAGCAAGGCATGACGACTATTTTTGGCTTGTCCGGTGCTGCTTTGGCTTTTTATCATACTGCAAAGCCTGAAAAGAAAATGCTTGCCAAGGCCGTTTTACTGCCCGCTATCATTACGTCTATTTTAACCGGTATTACTGAGCCTATTGAGTTCACATTCCTATTTATTTCTCCTCTTCTGTGGTTTATACATGCCACATTAACCGCTGCATCTCAGGCGATTTGTGATTTGTTAAGCGTGAGGCCATGGGGCGCATCAGGGCTAATTGAATTTCTTGCCTATAACCTTCCATTGCCTGTTTCATTAACACGCTGGCCACTCTATGTGTTAATCGGTATCGGCCAATTTATCGCGTATTACGTTATCTTTCGCACTATTGTTGTGAAATTAAAACTTAAAACGCCGGGTCGTGAAGATGACGACGAAGTGAAACTGTATAACAAGAAAGATTATCAAGAAAAAATACAGCAAGGTAAGAGCGGTAAGGAGACACAAATTGGTGAAATTATTAAAGGGCTAGGCGGAAAACAAAACATTATCTCTATCGATAATTGTTTCACTCGCCTACGTGTAGCCATTCATGATTTAAACCTCGTAGATGATGCCGTATTGAAAACAACCGGTGCAAATGGCGTGGTGCGAAACAGAAATGAAGTTCAGGTTATATATGGCGTCAAAGTTGGGCAGGTGCGTTCCAAAGTTGATACCTGGCTAGCGGATAACTAATTGTGGAGTATTTATGAAACTGACTGTATTAGGTGGTGGTGGTGTACGTTCCGCATTTTTGGCAAAATCTTTGGCTTATAATGCGCATCGGATCGGGTTGGAGAAAGTCGTTTTTCTCGATAGTTCAGAAGATAATCTGTCTATCTTTGGTGAGATCGCCCGTTATATTTTTGAAACTATCCGACCAGATATTGAATTTAGCTTAACAACCGATCCGGTGTCTGCGTTGCAGGGGGCTAACTACGTGATTACCACATTACGAGTAGGCGGTGATGAAAGCCGTATTCGTGATGAGCGTATTGCGCTTGACCATAATACATTAGGGCAGGAAACCACGGGCGCGGGCGGTTTTGCGATGGCGATGCGCTCTATTCCTGCGATTTTAGATTACTGCCGGTTAATTGAAGAACACGCGGCTTCTGATGCGATTTTGTTCAACTTCACTAATCCCTCTGGGCTGGTGACAGAGGCCATTATTAAATCCGGTTTTAAACGCCGCGTTTATGGGATTTGTGATGCTCCTTCAGAACTTATTCGTGAACTTCCGGCTATTTTGGACTGTGAGGAAAGTGAATTACAGGTTGAATGCTACGGATTAAATCATTTCTCTTGGTTCACGCATTTCACCGTTCGTGGTGAAGACGTTACTGACCGACTGATTAGCTCTCCGGATCTGTATAGCAAAACGGCGATGCAGTATTTTTCACCAGAACTGGTTCGTTTGTGTGATAAACAACTGCTGAATGAATACTTATATTATTACTATTACAAAGAAGAAGCCTTGCAGGCAATTAAAGACTCCGGTGAAACGAGAGGGGAACAGATTGCCCGTATCAACCATGAAATGCGTCAAGATCTGCGTCGTATCGATGTTAAAACGAATCCTGCCGAAGCCTTTGATATCTGGATGAGACATTATCTGCGCCGCGAAAATAGCTATATGCAAAATGAATCGCAGCAGGAGAAATTCCACACCAGGGAACCCCTGACACTACAACAGTTTATCGAAGAGCCGGACAGTGGTGGTTATGCGGGGGTCGCATTAGATATTCTAGAAGCGGTAAACAGTAACACCACAAAACGAATTGTGGTTTCCATTTCAAACAACGATACGCTGGATTTCCTACAGCCTGATGATGTCATTGAAATTAGCTGCGATCTCAGTAAAGAAGGGTTAAAACCGGTTAAACCAATTCATGTTCCAACCGCACAGAAAAATATGATTTCCTGTGTGAAAGAATATGAGCGTCTCGCGGTGGAAGCCATTTTAAATCAAGACAGAACGCTGGCGGTCAGAGCGTTAATGGCACATCCGCTAGTGGGTTCATGGTCATTGGCTGAGAAATTAGTGGCAGCCTATTTACAGGGGCCACAGTTCCAAAACTGGAAATAAAAAAGAAGCAGGGCACTCTGTGGGGGCCCTGCTTATCTTTGGTTAAACCACAGTTTGAGAAGATGCTCAAACCCCAAAATACAATAGCCAAAGAATGGATTTGACCAGTAGATATCATCATCATATTTTTGCGGGTCGTGGATAATAAATGAGATATCGGCGGCCTGCGCCAACGGACTCTCGTGGTCGCCAGTAAAGCAGACAAGATCGATGTTTTTTTGCTCTAGAGCCTTCACCCAACTGAGTGCCGATGAACTCCTGCCTGATTTTGAAATAATCCAGACGGAATCAAATTTATTGGCATTCTTTTGTTCTAGAATTTCATAATCTGGCCATAGAGCCAAACTGGCATTGACTCCGGTGACCAGAAATTTATTGTAGATATATTGGGCGATGAGTTGGGAGAAACCGCTGCCGTGGATAAGAACTCTTTCTTTTGCTAACTTCTGCAAAAGAGACTCTAACTTTTCCTGCGGTCGGATATTCATAAAGTTAACGTCATTAGTCACATCGAGTTTAGGCAAAGTAATATTAAATTTTATGAAATAGACCATTTCTAGCCAGCCGTTGAACTTGAGCTTTTTGGCTAGACGCACGAGAGTTGAAGGATTGCTGTAGCATCTCTCGGCCACGCTACGTATACCTTCCTGAATACACTTTTCGGGGTTAGCTTGGATATATTGAAGTACGCCAATTTCAGTATTGTTTAATACTGTGTCGCGAAATATGTTTTTTATATCCATTATATGCTCCTATTGTGTTGGAAAGAGATTAACATAGCTAAATATGAATATCTGGATGCCCAATAGATAAATTTTATATATATTAGCGCTTGTTGTGAAAACATTAAACGAAAATAAATCAGTGGAATATAAGCACATGGAAAAAAACTTGGCTACACTCGGCTCTACATTTTTTTTATGGGGACTGATCACTGCCATTAACAGCACGCTAGTCTTGTTTTTCTATCACTACTTTAACCTAACGTGGCCTCAGGCCATGTTGATTAATGTCCTTTTTTATGTAGCTCCTTTTGTGACCTGTTTACCCTGTTCTTCGTTGATAGCTTCTCTGGGATATCGATACGTTTTACGAGCTTCATTGAGTCTGGTGATGGGCGGATGCCTTTTGCTGAGTTATGCATTAAGTCAATATTTCCTTTCGCTTTCTATGTGTGCAGTTTTTGTGATTGCAACGGGGGTGGCGGCGTTGCAAGTGGTCGCAAATCCTTACCTCACCTTACTGAGTAAAGAACATAAGCGGGTGGGCAACCTGAGTCTTGCATCGGCAGTTAATTCTTTAGGAACAACATTAGCCCCACTGTGTATTGCTTTCGCTCTACAGTATTCCCCCATTGATTATGTCAGCCACAAAGAACCCATCAGATGGATTTGGCTGGGGCTGGCGATATTCTCTGGCATGCTGATAATGATCACTTTCTTGATAAAAATTCCCGATGTGATGCAACCCAAATCAATAGAGCGGAAGTTTGTCCAACTTTGGCAAAATAAAAGTTTTGTTTTTTCTGCCTGCGCTATATTTACTTATGTAGGTGTTGAAGTCACTTTAGGTACCAATACAATTAACTACCTCACCTCAATAGGTAAATGGGATGCGGAAGTGGCTATTTCATTAATCTCTTTTTACTGGGGAGGCGCTTTAATTGGTCGTTTTTTCTTTGGTTTTCTTGCCCATAAAGTTAGCTTGCGAAAAGCCTTTTATACGGTAACCATCGCCTCTGCTTTACTCGTGTTTTTAGCAATAGTGTTGAATAACACCATAGGTGGATATTTATTACTGTTGATTGGTTTCGCTAATTCCATTATGTATCCTATTATTTTCAGCCACAGTATGAAGACGGTGCCCCAGCTAGCTAATTTGGCCGCAGGTATTTTAATCATGGCAGGAGTTGGCGGCGCCGTTGTGCCTTATCTGCAGGCTATGCTGGTAGAAATTATCGCGCTACGGTTTAGCTTCTTATTGCCGTTTGCACTTTATCTGCTATTGGCATGCTGGGGAGCAAAATATCTAGATTCACAGTCACCTTCAGCGACGTGTGGCTGAAGAATATTTAGCCGGTAGATTGGCTCGATTTTAACGGTGGATTGCGTTCTGTTGCTCCCTTTCCTTTTCCCTCACCACAATTCTTGTGATCTCCGCCTAGTTTCGGGAACGTTCCCGTTCCATAGGAAGAGAAGAGTGGCTACGCTTTAAACAGCCAGATGCTTATGGATCGAATGATTGAGATCCGCGTTACTCTTAAACCAGAACGAATCTACAGGTACTCATTATGAGCAAGGTAAAACAAGATCAGGTTGATCGGCTGATTACGTTGGTGGGCGGGCGCGGAAATATCGCCACTGTCAGCCATTGCCTTACCCGATTGCGCTTTGTATTGAACGATCCGGCGTTAGCTTCGCCAAAAAAAATTGAAGAGCTGCCAATGGTGAAAGGTTGTTTCACCAATGCAGGGCAGTTTCAGGTCGTTATCGGCATGGACGTCGGTGATTGGTATCAGGCGTTGATCAGCACCGCACATGTGGATGCGAGCGACAAAGAACAGGCAAAAAAAGCAGCTCGGCAGAATATGAGCTGGTGGGAAATTGCGATCTCTCACTTTGCCGAGATCTTTTTCCCACTGTTACCAGCACTGATTAGCGGTGGTTTGATTTTGGGATTCCGCAATGTGATCGGTGATATTCCGCTGGTCGATGGGCAACCGCTAACGGCGTTACACCCAGCATGGAAAACGATTTACGATTTCCTGTGGTTATTAGGCGAAGCTATTTTCTTCTATTTACCGGTGGGCGTCTGTTGGTCGACGGTGAAGAAAATGGGCGGTACGCCCATTCTTGGCATCGTTTTGGGGGTCACTTTGGTTTCCCCACAGTTGATGAACTCTTACATGCTAGGCCAGCAGTTGCCCGACGTGTGGAATTTCGGCTGGTTTACCATTGAGAAAGTGGGGTATCAGGCGCAGGTTATTCCCTCTATGCTGGCTGGTTTAGCGCTGGGATGGATTGAAACTCGACTGAAACGTTTAATTCCCGACTACCTCTATCTGGTGGTGGTTCCGGTTACTTCATTGCTGCTGGCGGTATTCTTAGCTCATACCCTGATTGGGCCGTTTGGCCGCATGATTGGCGACGGTGTGGCGTGGTGCGTGAAGTCGGTCATGACGGGCAGTTTTGCCCCAATCGGTGCTGCGCTGTTTGGTTTCTTATATGCGCCGTTGGTGGTTACCGGCGTGCATCAAACGACGTTGGCGATCGATATGCAGATGGTGCAGAGCATGGGCGGAACGCCGGTGTGGCCAATTATCGCACTGTCTAATATTGCGCAGGCTTCTGCAGTATTAGCGATTATTTTTGTTAGTCGCAAAGCCAATGAACGAGAAATCTCTGTGCCAGCCGCTATCTCTGCTTACCTCGGTGTGACCGAACCTGCCATGTACGGTATCAACCTTAAATATCGTTTCCCAATGCTGTGCGCGATGATCGGCGGGGCCTGTGCAGGTCTGATTTGCGGGCTGTTTGGCGTGATGGCTAACGGGATTGGCGTAGGGGGTTTGCCTGGCATTCTGTCTATCCAACCGCGCTTCTGGGGCATCTATGCGGTAGCGATGGTGGTTGCGGTCGTTGTGCCTTTGGTTCTGACTATCTTGGTTTACAAGCGCAAAGAAAAACGCGGCGAGCTGCCGGTATAACGAACTGCTATCTCTTCGTATTTCGTATGCGAAGGGCTGAATAATAGGAATATGACGATGAGTGAAACACTTCCGTGGTGGCAAAACGGGGTGATTTATCAAATCTACCCAAAAAGCTTTCAAGACAGTACTGGCACCGGCACCGGCGATCTTAACGGCATTATCAGTCGTCTAGACTATCTTGAAAAACTCGGCGTGAGTGCACTGTGGCTGACGCCGGTATATCCGTCGCCGCAGATTGATAATGGCTATGATGTGGCGGATTACTGCGCGATTAACCCTGATTACGGCACGATGGCTGACTTTGAACGCTTGGTGGAACAGGCTCATCAACGCGGAATGCGGATTGTAATGGATATGGTATTTAACCATACCTCAACGCAGCATCCGTGGTTTGTAGCGGCACAAGACCCAGCGAACGAGAAGCATCACTTTTATATCTGGCGCGATGGTAAAGGGGATGCACTGCCAAATAACTGGCGCTCAAAATTTGGGGGGGATGCTTGGCAATGGTCTGAAAGCGCAGGTCAGTATTATCTGCATCTTTTTGCTCCTGAGCAGGCGGACTTGAATTGGGAGCACCCGCCGGTACGTGAAGCGCTGAAATCGGTGTGTCATTTCTGGGCTGACAAGGGCGTGGATGGTCTGCGATTAGATGTCATCAATCTGGTTTCCAAGCAGCAAGACTTCCCCGACGATTTACAGGGTGATGGCCGACGCTTTTACACCGATGGCCCAAGAATTCACGAGTTTCTTGGCGAGTTTGGACGCGACGTATTTAAACCGCGTGGGCTTATGACGGTCGGTGAAATGTCGTCAACTCAGCTTGAGCACTGCCAGCGCTATGCGGCGCTAGACGGTAGTGAGCTATCGATGACCTTTAATTTTCACCATCTCAAAGTTGATTATCCCGGTGGGGAGAAATGGACGCTAGCCCGTCCAGATTTTATTGAGCTGAAGAAGATTTTTGCCTATTGGCAGCAGGGAATGCACAACAAAGCGTGGAATGCGCTGTTTTGGTGTAATCACGATCAGCCGCGTATTGTTTCTCGTTTTGGCGACGAAGGCGAGTTGCGCGTGACTGCTGCAAAAATGTTGGCAATGGTTTTACATGGTATGCAGGGAACCCCCTATATTTTTCAGGGCGAAGAGATTGGTATGACCAATCCGGGCTTTACGCGTATTGAGCAGTATCGAGACGTAGAAAGCCTGAATATGTTCCGTGAGCTGAGTGCGCAGGGGCGTGAGAGCGCCGAACTGCTGGCGATTTTAGCGACTAAATCGCGTGATAATAGTCGTACGCCGATGCAGTGGAGCGCGGATAAAAATGCCGGGTTTACTCAGGGTACTCCGTGGATTGAGCCCGCAGGCAACTTCGCCGAAATTAATGCGCAAGCCGCGATGGCGGATAAAAATTCAGTTTATTACTGCTATCAGGCACTCATTGAGCTTCGCAAACAATTGCCTTTGCTGACACATGGCGACTATGTAGATCTGCTGCCGGATCATCCATCATTGTGGTGCTATCGCCGCAGCCATCAGGGGCGTGCATTGTATGTTTTGGCCAACCTCAGTGCTCAGTCGCAGTCATTAACCCTAGAGATGACGCTGCCGAAGGAGGGCTGTATGCTCATGGGTAATTATCCGCAACAGGATGATATTCCAGCACTATTGCAGCCCTATGAAAGTATCTATTGGTTGATGTGATAAAAGTAGTTTCTTGGTCCCCCCTGTGAAGGTGGTTTTGGGGGGACAACTATAAGCCAAATTGTGGTTAATACCTCGTTTCAGCGGTTTCTCTAGAGATATAATAAAACAATGTTTCAAAATAATTTAATTATAACATTGAGGAATTTATGATCACCGGGAATGTTAACCATTTAGCACTACTGCCTTATCTACCTGCAAAGTTAAAGCAGGCTATTCAGTATGTTATGGAAAATATCAACGTCGATTCGGCGTTAGGCCGATTTGATATTGATGGTGAAAACCAGTTTGTGATGGTTTTTAATGATTCAACCTCTCCGGCAGAAGAACGTCGTCAGGAATATCATGGACGCTATTTAGATATTCAGATTGTGCTCGCCGGACAGGAAAAAATGACCTTTAGCAATTTGGCTGCTCCCGAGGGGCAGGGGGAATGGCTAGAGGGGAGCGACATTGCGTTTCTACCGCTCGACCAGCAGGGGCTTGAAGAGAAAAGTATTATCATGAACCCAGGCGATTTTGTGGTGTTCTATCCTGGAGAGTTGCATAAGCCGATGTGTTCATCAGGCGACAATGCGCCAGTCAAGAAGGCAGTCGTGAAGATTTTGGTTAAGTCGCTGGCATGACTTAAGTTTCCCCCTGCGATGTAGGGGGAAACTGGATATTCAAAGTTTACCCAACGTCGCCACCATTACGGCTTTAATGGTATGCATGCGATTTTCTGCTTCGTCGAACACAATGCTATGTTCAGATTCGAATACTTCGTCGGTGACTTCCATTCCGCCGTGTAAGCCGTATTGTTCCGCCATTTGTTTGCCGACAGTCGTTTGATCGTCATGAAATGCAGGTAAGCAGTGCAGGAATTTCACCTGTGGATTACCCGTTAGTTTAATCACGTTCATGTTGACTTGATACGGCAGTAGCTGCGCGATACGTTCTTTCCACACTTCTTTCGGTTCTCCCATAGAAACCCAAACGTCGGTATACAGGAAATCGGCATCTTTCACGCCTTCGGCGAGATCTTCAGTAAGAACGAGCTTGGCTCCAGTTTTATCGGCAATAGCTTGGCACTGAGCTACCAGTTCCGCTTCCGGCCAGCAGGCTTTTGGGGCCACTAAACGTAGCTCCATTCCCATCAGAGCGGCCCCCTCCAGCAGAGAATTACCCATGTTGTTACGTGCATCGCCCAAATACGCGAGTTTTACCTGCGATAGTGGCTTGTTTGGCATATGCTCCTGAATTGTAAGCAGATCGGCCAAAATTTGGGTTGGATGGAATTCGTCGGTAAGCCCGTTCCAAATCGGTACTCCGGCATACTGAGCCAGCGTTTCGACCACCTCTTGCCCCCACCCACGGTATTGAATAGCGTCGTACATTCTGCCCAGAACTCGTGCGCTGTCTTTAATGGATTCTTTATGGCCAATCTGGCTGCCGTTGGAGCCTAAATAGGTCACGTTGGCTCCTTGGTCATAAGCGGCAACTTCGAAAGAGCAACGGGTTCGGGTGGAGTCTTTTTCGAAGATGAGCGCGATATTCTTACCTTTCAGCGTCTGCGGTTCATTGCCTGCCTTTTTAGCCTGCTTTAACTCAGCGGCTAAAGTGAGTAGGTATGCGATATCCGCAGGAGTGAAATCTAATAGTCTAAGAAAGTGATGCTGATATAGCTGACTCATAGTGCCCATCCCCAGTTGTGTTTTTATTGTGCTTGATGAATTAATATTCACATTAAGTGTATTAAAATTCAAAATCAACCCCCAGTCAGATAAATATTCACGTTTCTTATGGAGGCGCAGCCGTGGCTGTGGGAGAATGAAACTAGCGCGATTGCACACAGATTGAGGACAAAGACATGGCAAACCCTGAGCTATTAGAAGAACAACGTGAAGAAACTCGCCTGATCATTGAAGAACTGCTGGATGACGGTAGCGATCCGGACGCGTTATACACCATTGAACACCACCTTTCGGCGGATAACTTCGAGCTGTTAGAGAAAGCGGCGGTTGAAGCTTTCAAGCTGGGTTATGAAGTGACGGATGCCGAAGAGCTGGAAGTTGAAGACGGTACATTGTTGATGTGCTGTGATGTGATCAGCGAAGTCGGTTTGAATGCGGAAGTTATCGACACTCAGGTTGAACAACTGATGAACCTAGCTGAAAAAATGAATGTGAATTATGACGGCTGGGGCACCTACTTCGAAGATCCAAATGGTGAAGAAGGCGACGAAGATGATGAAGACGACGCGGAAGGCGTTGATGAAGATGACAACGGCGTGCGCCATTAATCTTTAACTTCTCATTGAAAACAGTGGATCCGGTGTCAGTAATGGCACCGGATTTTTTTTGCGTATTTTTTGGATTCGTTTTTATATTTATCAGTGTTGAATAACGCGTTGAATAAATAGGCGCGTGATGTAAATGCGGTATGTCACATCTAATGTAAATAGTTAGTTAAATTCATTGTAAATCGAAGCCATAGAGATTAAACAAATAATACCTATAAAAATCACTGCATAAGGTGAACGTAATGGCTGCAAACCGACATAAAATACAACGCAATATCTGGCTTACATTAGGGCTAATGGGAATGTGTGGTCCAGCGCTGGCGGCGATTATCCCCGCAGGAACAGAACTGGCGACCAAGCAGGAATTAGTCAGAAATAACGGCAGTGAACCTGCATCACTTGATCCGCATAAGGTCGAGAGCGACGTTGAGTTTAATATTATCAGCGATTTTTTTGATGGGCTGGTAGGCATTAAACATGATGGTAGCATTGAGCCTCGATTGGCTGAACGCTGGGAGAATAAAGACAACCGCGTGTGGACGTTTCATTTAAGACCGGATATTAAATGGTCGAATGGCGAACCCATTACCGCGCAGGATGTGGTATTTAGCTGGCGTAGGCTCGTCGATCCTAAAACGGTTTCGCCTTATGGCAGTTATCTTAATAATATGCATGTTGCCAATGCAGCTGAAATCGTGGCGGGGAAGCAATCACCGGATACGCTTGGTATCAAAGCGCTGGACGATAAAACCGTACAGGTAACGCTGAATCAGCCGGTGGCCTATTTTCTTTCGATGCTGGCGCATAACTCATTAGTGCCTATCAACCAGAAAACCGTAGAGAAATATGGCGATAAATGGACTCAGCCGGGAAATTTTGTCAGCAGCGGTGCTTACACCCTTTCGCAATGGGTTGTGAATGAAAAAGTGGTTGGAGAACGTAATAAAAACTATTGGGATGATGCCCATACGGTGATTAACCGTGTGACTTATTTACCTATTGCATCTGAAACAGCGGATATAAATCGTTATAAAGCCGGAGAAATCGATATTGCTTATCCGGTTCCGCAGATTCAATTTAAAGCGCTAAAAGCGCAGTTGGGTGAGCAGGTTCATGTTGAACCCAATCTGGCGACGTATTATTACCAATTCAATACAACAAAAGCGCCATTTAATGATCCTCGGGTGCGGTTGGCATTAAACCTTGGTTTAGATAAAGATATTATTGCCGAGAAAGTATTAGGCCAGGGACAGCGGCCGGCATGGATGACGAGTCAGGATACGACCGGTGGTGTGACGTTCAAGAAACCAGACTACGCAAGCTGGACGCATGAACAGCGGATCAGCGAGGCGAAGAAATTGCTGAAAGAGGCTGGTTTTAGCGAAGCGAAACCATTGAGTTTTGATTTACTCTACAATACCTCGGAGTCTCATCAGCGAATTGCTATTGCGGCAAGTTCGATGTGGAAAAAGAATTTAGGCGTGGAAGCCAAACTGCAAAATCAGGAATGGAAAACCATGTTAGACACCATGCACAGCCGCACTTATGATTTGGTACGCTATGCATGGATTGCCGATTATGATGATGCTTCAACCTTTTTAAATAATTTCCGTACTGGCGATAGTCAGAATACAACCGGCTTTAGCAACGCTGATTTTGATGAGGCAATGAAGCAAGCGGCAATGGCTGGAAGTCTTGAACAAAGAGGACAGTTTTACCAGAAGGCAGAAGATGTCCTCGCGCAAAATGTTCCCGCTATTCCTGTTTACCAATATGTGGTTGTTAAGCTAGTGAAACCGTATGTCGGTGGGTATCACACTAACAATCTTGGATATTTCTATACCAAGGACATGTACATTAAAAAACATTAACTGAATGCGTTTTTTATTCTGACAAAGATATTCCGTAAACGTCATTCATATTAATCCACCGACCTTTTGGCCGGTGGATTATGACTAAAATGGTTAAGCTCCGTTAGATAATACCCCTAATCGAATCGCATATTTTTTGATTTTATAATGCAGCGTTGTACGGGATAGCCCCAGTTTTTTGGCGGCTTCTGCGACGTTGCCATTGGCATGATTAAGCGCACGGGTAATCAGGTGTTGTTCAAACTGGGCCACTTGACTGACGAGATCGCCGTTGCTGGCAAATGACTCAAGAGTGTGGAGTTGCTCTGCAGGCACCTCGCGAGCCGTGCTGCTTTCAGGGAATAGCTCTGGACACTCCTCATCGTAAGCAATGTTTTCTAACGGACCGTCGCGTTCTTGCATAATCATGCTGCGTACGATGGTATTTTCCAACATACGGACGTTACCAGGCCATGAGCGCTTCAGTAGAATACTGCAGGCTTTCTCACTTATTCCCTGAATGTCATGCTCAACGTCATCGCGATATTTATCAATAAAGTAGCGGCTCAAAAGCAGGATATCCTCTGGTCGGGAGGCAAGCGGTGGCAACGCGAGCATCCCTACTCCAAGACGATAGAACAGGTCTGCGCGCATTCTATTTTGCTTGATTAACTGGGTAGGGGATTCATTCATTGCTGCCACGATACGCACGTTGGAATGAATCTCATGATTTCCCCCCAATTTCCAGAAGCTTTTGTCCTGTAGAAAGCGCAGTAGCTTGCTTTGCATTTCTATTGGCATGGCATTCAGTTCATCGAGGAACAGGGTTCCACCGTCAGCAAGCTCAAGATAACCTTGGCTATTTTCTGCACCGGTAAAAGCCCCTTTGACTGTGCCAAAGAGGGTGCTCTCTATCAACGTTGGAGGTAGCGCGCCACAGTTTAGGGCGATGAAAGGCTTTTTCGCTCGTTTGCTGCAACGATGTATTAAACGCGCAAAAAGCTCTTTGCCAGTGCCGGTTTCTCCCACAATGACGACAGGAATATCGTTGACGGCAAGGCGTTTACCTTTGTCTATCAACGCAAGCATTGCGGCGTTTTCCGTAATGATGTCGTGCGTGTTTTCTGCTCGATTTGAGTAGAGTAATTGATTTAATTCGACAACCTGCTCTTGCAATCGGCGCACGCTGGACATGTTTCTGCCAATCTCAATCACGCCGACCATTTCACCACTGCTGCCATACAGCGGCGCTGTGGTGTGCTGATAATCTACGGCCTGCCCTTTAGCGTTGTAATAGACCTGATAGTGGCCGATATATTCCACCCCCTGTTTGAGAGAGTGCAGCATAGTGCTTTGTGACTCTTTCATCTTGGGGTACACGTCAAGCATGTGGTGACCGAGCGCCTGCTCAACGGTATAGCCATCCAGATCTGCGCTTTCCTGATTGTAATAAACGTATTTTCCCTCGCGATTAATAATCGCTAATGGCTGGTGGATAAGATCGAAGAAGCGAGAAAACATCTCAAGTGCATGCTGCAATTCTGGATCGAGTGGAGGCATATGTGTGTCCTTTCAAAAAGTGACGGATTTTCGTCACTTAGGTAATTTTTCGAATATATGACAAAATTTTTTGTTATCTGTTTTATTATTTTATTGATTTTAAAGGAAAATAATTTTGGCATGGTGGTTGCAATAACAATGTTATCTGTATGGGTATATCACACATCAAGCCGTCGATAAGCAGAGGATTTTATGTCAGATAACATCGTTAAAAACTATAACCAACTGCGTCAAAACGTTATTGAGCAAGATCGTCGTTTCACTAGCCATAATGGAAAACTGTGCTTTGAAGGTGTAGACGTCGAGGCCTTGGCAAAAAAATACGGTACCCCGTTTTATGTGTTTTCTGAGCCAGAGATTGTGCGCAACATCAAAGAAATTGAGCAGGCGTTCTCTGCGCATGCCAATACCAAAACGTTTTTTGCCTCAAAAACATGTTCGGTGATGGGCGTATTGAAAGCGATTAAAGATGCAGGCATCTGTGCAGAGGCTAACTCGCTTTATGAGGTACGTAAGTGTCTAGAAATCGGTTTTTCCGGTAGCCAAATCGTATTCAATGGAGTGGTAAAAAAGCCGGAAGATCTCGAGTATGCTATTGATAATGAACTCTATCTTATCAACGTCGATAGCCTGTATGAGCTTGACCATATCGACGAAATTTCTCGTCGTTTGAAGAAAACGGCCAACGTCTGTGTCCGCGTAGAACCAAACGTTCCCTCTGCCACTCACGCTGAGTTAGTCACTGCGTTTCATGCTAAATCGGGGCTGGATCTCGAGCAGGCAGAGGAAACCTGCCGTCGTATTCTGCAAATGCCTTATGTGAAACTGCGTGGCTTACACATGCACGTTGGTGATCAGGTTCCAGAATCAGAGCCTTTTGCGAAAGCGACCAAGGTGTTGGTAGATGAATCTCGCCGTTTGGAAGAAGTTCTGGGGATCAAATTTGATTTGATCAACGTGGGTGGCGGTATTCCAGTACCTTACAAATATGATGAAGAGAATGGCGATCCGTTAAAAGACAACATGTATGCAGGGATCACGGCTCAGGACTTTGCTGATGCAGTGATTCGCGAAGTGCATAAATGGCGTACTGACGTTGAAATCTGTATTGAACCAGGGCGCAAAGTCACTGGGTCTGCAGCCGTGCTGTTAACCGACGTATCCTGTGAAAAACGTAAAACAAACTATGACCTTGAAGGCAATGTTGAATGCCACGTTGAATGGAAATTCGTGGATGCGGGCTACAGCGTTTTGTCTGACAGCCAACATTTCGACTGGTTCTTCTACGTCTATAACGCTTCTCGCATCACTGAGCCGCACGATCAGTATATCAAGCTAGCGGGTCCGCTGTGTGACGGTGGGGATTACTTCCATATGGGCGTCAAAGGGGAAGAGTTCTTATTGCCGCATGATACCCAAATTGGTGACGTCGTCGTGTTCCTTGATGCGGGAGCCTACACCATTGAAAGCCAGACGGTTTACAACAACCGCCCACGCACTGCGGTGGTGATGATTGACAATCAGGGCAAGGATCGACTGATTCGGCGCGAAGACACCTACGAAGATATGGTCAAGTACGACATTTTCTAATTTGCCCTTTGCTACAGAGGGCGACGGTCGCCCTCTGGTTTTCTCTGGAGATGACCATGAGTAATAGCAACTCAAGTCTGCTCGGAATCAAAGACATCGTTTTTATGAACGTCATTGCGATTCTGAGTTTACGACAAATACCCAACGTGGCGCCTTATGGGGCATCAGCCATGTTGCTGTGGGTTATCGCTGCTTTTTGCCTGTTTTTCCCATTAGCAATGGTGTGTGGCGAGCTGTCAACCGGGTGGCCAAAAGACGGCGGTATTTTCGTTTGGATTAAAGAGGCCTTCGGTAAGCGCATCGCATGGATCGTGGTGGTGTGCTTTTTGTTTTCCTGCGTTCTATTTTTTCCTTTGATGCTGCAATTTGGTTTTACGGCGTTGGGCTATATGTTCAGCGATAGTTTGGCTGAAAGTAAGGTATTTATCGGCGTTGGCTCCATGGTGATATTTTGGCTGCTGACTCTGTTGAATATTCGTGGCATGCAGTGGACAAAAATAATTAATAGCGTCAGTGCTTGGTGCGGCGTATTTATTCCCTCCTCAATTTTGATCCTGCTGGCTGTTGTTTGGCTGTGTACTGGACACGAAATGCAGACCGACTATGCAACGGCGGCAAACTGGATCCCTGACCTTAGCCATTGGGACACCATTGTTTTCTTATCTAGCATGATGTTTGCCTTTGCTGGACTAGAAGTTGCTCCGATGATTGCTGGGCGCACTCGTAATCCTCAGCGTGATTTCCCGCGTGCCATGGCGGTTTCTGCCGTCGTGATAGTGGGTATCTATATGGTGGGTACTTGGGCGCTGAATACGCTGTTACCGGCTGGTAATACCGATATCGTAGCGGGCGTGATGCAGGCGATGCGTTCTGCGGCTGATACATTGCACATGCCGTGGTTATTGCCTGTGATGGCCATCTGTATGTTTTTTGGTGCGCTGGGGCAAATTAACTCGTGGTTAGTCGGTCCAATTTACATGCTGCAAGAAGCTTCACGTGAAGATAATTTGCTCGGCGAGCGCATCGGTAAACTGCACCCTAAATATCAAACGCCGGCTTTTGCACTGGTGATGCAAGCTCTAATCGTGACTGTTTTGTGCTTTTCTACTTTCGTCTCTCCAAGCGTTGCTGCTGCGTATTGGATGCTGACTGCGTTAACAACCATCACCTATTTCATTCCTTATCTGGTGATGTTCCCAGCATTTTATCGCCTGCGTATCACTCAACCGGATACGCCTCGCAGTTTTAAAATTCCTGGCCGCGTATTACCCGTGTTGCTACCGGCTTTGGGCTTTATTTCTATCGCCTTTGCCGTATGTCTGTTGTTTATTCCCCCTTCGCAGATCGATATGGGGAGTTATTTCCAATATGCCGGAAAAATTATCGGCGGGGCACTTTTAGCTGTCATCGTGGCGGAAGTGATTTATCACCGTGCTCAAAAGCGCAATGCAAAATTGCTGGCTGGTGAGGTGAAATAATATGTACATGCCAACGCTTGAAATCGATTTAAAGAAACTGACCGAAAATGCTCGTGTGGAAAAAGAGATGTTAGCCGCACACGGTATTGAGGTTATGGCAGTGAATAAAGTTTTTGATGGTTGTATTGAAACTGCACAGGCCGTTTTAGACGGCGGAATTAACGTGATCGCAGAATCGCGTACCTATAATTTGAAGAAAATTCGCGCTACGGGCTGTACGACCTGTCTATTACGTAGCCCATGCTTGAGTGAAATTGAAGATGTGGTGCGTTACGCGGATATCAGTCTGAACAGCGAACCGGTGGTTATGCAGGCGCTCTCAGATGAGGCCCAGCGTCAGGGAAAAATTCATCAAGTCTTGTTAATGATTGATATGGGGGATTTACGAGAGGGCATTTGGTTTGCCCACTACGAGCAAATTCTGGCGACAGTGAAACTGATTAAAGAGCTGCCGGGGCTTGCTCTGTACGGGCTCGGAACTAATTTCAACTGTTATGGAACCGTCTTGCCGACGGTGAAAAACGGCGAAGACTTCCTTGAAATCGCTAAACGTATTGAAACGGATTCAGGTGTGAAAATTGAGCATCTTTCCGCCGGAAACTGCACCAGCTATCACCTGCTGGACAAAGGTATCTGGCCTGCGGGATTAAATCATTTACGTATCGGTGGATTGCATGAGTTTGGCATCGAATATGTGGATATGAAGTATCTCGATGCTTTCCACCATTCAGGCAAAGATGTCGGCAAGGCATGTTCTGATATGTATATGCTGCATGCAGAAATTATTGAGCTTAATAGTAAACCGACGGTTCCCGTCGGGGAGCTCGGCGTTGACGCTTTCCTGCAGCCAAAGTCATTTACCGATCACGGTACGCGCAAACGTGCGTTGTTGGCATTTGGTCGTCAGGATGTGCCAGCTGAAAACTGTGTACCTCAAGACGATGCTATCAGCGTGTTAGGTCAAACCAGCGATCATACGCTCGTTGATATTGAAGATAGCCAACAACCGCTGAAAGTTGGGGATATCGTCCGCTTTGAACTGGATTACACCGGTTTATTGATGGCGTGCCAAACGCGTGGTGTGCAACGACGTTTCAAATATTGATACTTAACCTAATGCCGGTGGAAGAACCCACCGGTAGGGGGAATCTATGAGCCGTATGCAGGAAGTGCCTCCCCCGCAAGAGGGAACAACACTACGGCGTACTCTCAAAAGACGTCATTTGCTGATGATGTCTTTAGGGGGCACCATTGGAACGGGTTTATTTATCGGTATTGCTGAACCATTACATACGGTTGGCCCGTTAGGAACGCTGCTGGCCTATCTTATCGCTGGTAGCGTAATGATGATGACCATGATGTGTCTTGGCGAGCTTTCCTGCGCGTTTCCACACTCAGGCTCATTTCAACACTATGCATTGATGTTTCTTCCCCATCCTATTTGGAGCTATGCCATTGGCTGGCTCTATTGGCTTAGTTGGGTATTTTCACTGGCGGCCGATCTGACTGCCGCAGGATTAATCGCTCATCAGTTTATGCCAGATATCCCAGTTTATTATTTCTGCCTAGGGATTTTATTGTTATTAACCGCTGTGAATTTGTTATCTGCTAATGTGTTTGGCGAGTGTGAATATTGGCTTTCTGCCATTAAAGTTTTCGCGATTATTTTCTTTATCCTGATCGGCCTCTATCTGATCATCCAGATGTATAACCAAACTCCGTGGCAGCCAACGCTAAAAACCGCTGATGGATGGTTTCCACACGGCGTGTGGAGCATTTTTATTTGCATGACTATCGTGGTGTATTCTTTTCAAGGAGTGGAATTAGTTGGAAATGCGGCTGGAGAAACCGAATCCCCTCAAAAAGTTTTACCAAAAGTCATTAAAGGGATTGGTGTACGCATTATTCTCTTCTATGTGCTGGCGATTTCTATTTTGGCTTTGGTTTATCCTTACAACCATCCTATTCGCGGCGTGAGTCCGTTTGTCTGGGTTTTTGAACGAGTCGGCTTACCCAGCGCCGGAACACTCATGCTGATCGTGATTCTTTCTGCTGCGCTTTCTGCCGCCAACTCTGCCATTTATGCCAGCTCTCGGATGCTGTGGTCGATGGCAAAAGATGGTTTCGCACCAAAAGTCTTTGCCAGCGTGAATATGCAGGGCGTTCCGGCTAAAGGTATTTTATTTACTGCGGCTATTGCGCTGGTTTCACTATTAACAAAATACATCTCGGCTCAAACGCTCTATCTCTATCTTATTGCGAGCACAGGACAGGTTGGTTGCTTGGCGTGGATGGTTATTGCTTGGTGCCAATATCGATTTCGTAAGCAGGTTAACGCTGGGCTCTATCCACAAGAGACGATCAAATATCGCTCCCCGTTCTTTCCTTGGATTGCGTGGATTTCAATTGTTTTAAACGCGGCGGTGATTCTGGGAACGTGGTTTAGCCCGCAGGGGATGAGTATGCTGGTGGCTGAGGGGGTTTTACTCATCATCATACTGGCGTCTTATCGCTGGCGTGAGCGGCTAGAATGCAGTTCGTTAAATTAAAACAGGCCGAATGTATCGGCCTGAAGACAGAGTGAAGATTACAGATCTCTTAGCATCCTAACTTCGCAATCCACATGACGTGTACTGCCTAGCGCTTCGTCGATATGTTGAAAACCAAGCTTTTCGTATAGCGCGATAGCCGCGGTGAGAGAGGCGGTTGTTTCCAGATAGCATTGGGTAAAACCGTTCTCACGGGCAAAATCCATCGCCTGAAGTGCCAATTGTTTGGCCAACCCTTTGCCGCGTAACACTGGCAAAAAATACATTTTCTGCAACTCGCACAAGGTGATATCGGCCCCCTCAAGCGGTGCTATGCCGCCGCCGCCAACGACTTTTCCATCTAGTTCAACAACCCAATAGGCACTGCGTGGCTGGCTATAGACGTCAAAGAGGTGATCGAGATTAGGGTCTGAAACGGTATAACCTTTGTCTGCGGTAAGCCCGCATTCTGCTGAGACTTCACGAATAACTTGAGCAATGTCGGAGTTGTCGCTGGGCGTCATTGGGCGCACTAGCAGGTGAATATGGGTTGCAGTCGTCATTGTTTTTCCAGTAATAGCATGTAATCCGTGGTTTCTGTCTCCGCTTGTCGTTTTGTTGCGTAGCGTTACTGATTCGGATAAGTGGAGATTAGCAATAATTCTAATATACCCTAAATAATTCGAGTTGCAGCTATCATCGCGGGATGAGGCATAAGGCTGGTCTGAGTCACAAACGCCGCTAATGCCTCTGCCACGCCAAGTATTACGGGTATACCATTGCACAAGGTCAAGATGCAATATCTGATCAACAATGTGATTGTTCTTCTTGTGCTATGTGTTTCTGCACCAGTGATAAATCTCCCTTCTATTTGATTAACCTCATTCATTGCTGACTTTGAGAGTGTGCTCAAAGCTTATTGTTTAAAAAAGCGTATATTTATCTACAGTTTTTAATTTCTATGATAATTAAGAGTTTCTGATGATACGAGAGTGGAATATATTGTCATAAATATTTTCTTAACTTAATTTTAATAAATATGAATTTTTTATGCGCCTACACCGAAATATCATTATGAATTGTCTGTTGAGACAATATTTCACACTAGGGAATCGATTATTCCCAGCAACGTTACGTGCCCGAATGATTTGTTTGGCCGTTTTTATGGTTTTCCTTCCTATTTTAGTGATGTCGTATTTTGTTGAAAAGAATGGCAGAACAGCATTGATAGAGGAGAAGCAGAATAAGCTTTACTCTATCGCTCATCTACTTGATGACGCTTTAGGTGATGATTTAACGCTCTATGCAACGGCCTCACGGCAAGAAAGAATTGCTGCGTTGAATAAGGTGTTGGCCGACAGAACGGAAAAAATAACGCGTGCTTTTCCAAACGTTGGAGCCGGTTATTACCATAGAGATGTCGATGCCATCATCACCTATGCGCCACAGGCGCTGTATGGCAGCAAAGTGGGCGTTTCGATTGCGCAGGATCATCCCGGAAGAACGGTGATGAAAAGCGGTAAGGCTGAGATCAAGTCGGGGTCGCAGGTCAGGGGAGATGTTCTTAATGCCATGATCCCGATTCGCCGGAAGGGTGAAGTCATTGGTTATATTTGGGCTAATGAGTTTTCTAACGATATTGATAAGCAGGCTTGGGCTATGGATGCCAGCATTATCAGCGTGATAAGTATTGGCCTTATTAGCAGCCTGTTTTTGATCCTCTCATTTTCACGACGTTTATCGAGAGATGTGGATTTAATTAAAGAACGATTGAGTAAACTTCCCTTTGATTTAAATACGAAGATGCCACCGCTTAAAGGGGAGATGGAAGGTATTGCGGATAAAATTAACCATTTGGCTTACGCGCTGAAAGAAGCGAAAACCTTGAATGAATTAATTATCGAAAGCGCCGCCGATGGGATGATTAGCGTTGATGTTAACGGGCGTATTATTATGTGTAATCCGGCTGCGGTTAATATTACGGGTTATTCATTAGTCGAGCTTTTCGATCACGATTACGCCGCTATCTTTGAAAAGGATGAATATCGTAGTCCCTTGCTTGATACGCTAAAACACGGTGTGGAACACGTTGGCGTTGAGGTCAGTTATCCAGCAAAAGAACGCGTGTTACAAATCAAAGCCAGCAGTAGCCAATTACGTAACTCCGATGATGAAATTATTGGTGCTTTGGTGATTTTTACCGACCTTACGGAGCAAAAAGAAATGCAGCGCCATATCGCTCAGGCTGAACGATTGGCTACGCTCGGTGAGCTTATGGCTGGGGTTGCACATGAGGTACGAAATCCATTAACCGCTATTAGTGGGTTTATCCAATATTTAAAACAGGGTGAGAGTGATCCACAGCGAATTGAATATATCGATATTATTATTCACGAAGTACGCTCTATTAATAAAGTTATTCAGCAGCTTTTAGACTTTGCGCGTCCACAATCCAGACTGTTCCAAGAAGTCTCCATTAATCAGATTATAAAAGAAACGTTAGTGTTAGTTCAGACCAATGGAGTGAATAGCCGAATAGACTTTTCTATTTCACTGGATGAAACGCTGCCCGCTCTTGAGGTAGACGCTAGTGGTTTGAAACAAGTATTCCTGAATTTGCTGATTAATGCCGTGCAGTCAATTCCCGCTAAAGGTGAAATTTCTATAGAAACGACCCGCTTAACGATGGAAAAGATACAGATCACAATCAAAGATACCGGCGGTGGCATGAGTGATGACGTTCAGAAGAAAATATTCATGCCGTTCTTTACCACCAAATCACAGGGTACAGGATTGGGACTATCGATTGTGCAGCGCATTATTAACGACCACTCTGGTGACGTGATAATAGAAAGTAAAATTCACCAGGGTACAAAGGTCATGATTATTTTACCTCTGAAAAGAAATAATGGGAATTTGCTATGAGCCAGCCTTGCCGTATTCTTATCGTTGATGATGAAAAAAACGTTCTCAGGATGTTGAACACGGTTTTTTCACAGGAAGGTAATCAGGTTTTCTGTGCAGATAATGGTCAGGATGCACTGGCTATTTTTGAACAAGAAAGGCCTGATGTCGTGTTGATGGATATTCGCATGCCAACGATGAATGGCCTTGAAGCTTTGCAGCGCATGCGAGAGAAATGGCTGGATACGCCGATTATTTTAATGACGGCTTATGCCGCCGTTGAAACGGCCGTGGAGGCATTGCGCCTAGGCGCTTTCGATTATGTGATCAAACCGTTTGAGCTGGATGAGTTAAAACTCTTAATTAATCGTGCGCTGCAATTACGCAACATGAAGCAAGAAATCAATATTCTGCACCGTGAACTGTCAGATAGTTATCACTGTGACAAAATTCTGACGAATAACCCTAAAATGATGGAGTTGTGTAGAACCATTGCCAAAGTGGCTCAGAGCCACGCCAATGTGTTGGTCACTGGCGAAAGTGGTACTGGCAAAGAGCTTATCGCGAAGGCGATTCACTATAATAGCCCGCGTTCTAAACAACCGTTTATTAAGGTTAACTGCGGCGCATTGCCCGAATCGTTGCTAGAGAGCGAATTGTTTGGCCATGAGAAGGGCGCATTTACCGGCGCGCAAATGCAACGGCAGGGGCTATTTGAGCGTGCCCATCAGGGAACACTGCTGCTGGATGAAATTGGTGAGATGCCACTTAATTTGCAGGTGAAGCTGTTGCGCGTATTACAAGAACAGGAGTTTGAGCGCGTTGGTGGCAGCCAAACTATCAAAATCGATGTGCGCATTGTAGCGGCTACCAATCGTGATTTGAGCGACATGATCGAGCAAGGTGAGTTTAGGCGCGATCTTTATTATCGTCTTAATGTGATGCACTTATATTCATTGCCTCTACGTGAAAGACCGGAAGATATTTTATTACTGGCGCGCTATTTTTTGCAGAAATTTAGTGCGGAAAATAATAAAGATATTATCGGATTTGACGTCAGTGCTATTCGTATGCTTGAAAATTATCCATGGTTAGGCAACGTGCGTGAGCTTGCTAATGCCGTTGAACACGCTGTGATTATGAGTACGGGGTATATGATTTTCGTTGACGATCTACCCATCGGATTTCAGCAGGAAATGATTCAAGACACAGCTGTAGTGGAAAATAATCCGAAAATGACAGAGTTGCTCGATAAACCAATAAAATTAAAAGAGAGCTTAAAACAATATGAAAAAGAGATTATTGAGCGCGTGCTGGCAATATATCAGGGCAACCGTATCGATACGGCTAAAGCGCTGGGAATTAGTCGCCGAGCTTTAATGTATAAGCTCCAGGAATACAGTATTAATTAGCTATCTTAATGTTATTTTCAACCATTCCCTTTAGTCATCGTGATCACATAAATTAATGTTCAGGTGAAGTTTCTTGCAGCGATGGGTGCAAGAAATTGCACCTGTGTTCATTGTTTATTTTCTTACTATTTAAATTACGCAAAAATATATCCTTAAAATTCATTTGGATAGATATTCGTATGTTCATTTTCTACGGTTGATAAATAATGGCCTGCTCATTGCAATGGCCTTGGTGTAGCCCAGTAAGGGCAAACTCTAAGGAGCTGCAATGAAAAATAAAAAAATATCTCTCGCTGATGTGATCCCTTATTTCCATGATGGGATGACGATTATGTTTGGCGGGTTTATGGGGGTTGGGACGCCACCACTGTTAATCGAAGCCTTACTTGAATCTGGTGTAAAAGACTTAACTATTATTGGCAACGATACCGCGTTTGTAGACACCGGCGTCGGCCCATTGATCAGCAGTGGCCGAGTCAAAAAAGTTATTGCTTCACACATCGGCACTAACCCTGAAACGGGGCGTCGGATGATTGCCGGTGAAATGCTGGTTGAGCTTGTTCCACAGGGTACGTTGATTGAGCGCATCCGTTGTGGTGGTGCAGGGCTTGGCGGTTTTCTGACCCCAACAGGCGTTGGCACCGTGGTCGAAGAAGGCAAGCAAAAGATCGTCCAAAACGGCGTTGAATATTTATTAGAACTTCCGCTGCGTGCCGATTTGGCTCTTGTACATGCACATACCGCCGATTGTTCCGGCAATCTGACCTATCAACTCACTGCCCGAAATTTCAATCCCATCATTGCATTAGCGGCCGATCTGGTTATTGCCCAAGCAGATCAGATGGTTGATGTCGGCTCTATCCTGCCCGATCAGGTTATCACGCCAGGTGCATTGATTGATTACGTAGTGGTTTCACCGGAGGTTTGCTCATGAATGCGAAAGAGTTAATTGCGCGCCGTGTTGCGTTGGAACTTAAAGACGGCAACGTTGTGAATCTAGGGATTGGGCTACCAACGCAGGTAGTGAACTACTTGCCTGATGGCATTGAAATCACTCTGCAGTCAGAGAATGGATTCTTAGGTCTTGGTCCAGTGACTGAAGCCTGCCCAAACTTGGTGGACGCCGGAGGCAAACCTTGTGGTTTGCGAGCTGGCGCCGCCATGTTTGATAGCGCTTTTTCATTTGCATTAATTCGCGGTGGTCATGTTGATGCCAGCATTCTCGGCGGTTTGCAGGTCGATCAGCAGGGAAATTTAGCTAACTGGATGGTGCCAGGAAAAATGGTGCCAGGCATGGGGGGCGCAATGGACTTGGTGACCGGTGCTCGCCACGTGATTATCGCCATGGAACATTGTGCTAAAGATGGTTCAGCGAAAATTTTACCGCTGTGTACGCTACCGCTCACGGCGACAAACTGCGTCGATATGATCGTGACCGAGCTGGCGGTATTTGCCTTCTCTGAAGGGGCACTCATTCTCAAAGAACATGCACCTGGAGTCTCTTTGGAGACCATCGTAGAGAAGACCGGCGCGCAGTTTAGCGTGGCGAGCGATTTCAAAGAAATGCCCATTCAGATCAATGAGGGGGCACTATGATTGGACGCATTTCTCGTGCGATGTCGGCAGTCGTTAGTCGCTATCTTCCTGACCCTCTGATATTTGCCATGTTGCTGACCATGATTATGTTCATCATTGGTCTTTCTTGTACGCCGCACTCTGCGATACAGATGGTGCAAATGTGGGGAGATGGGTTCTGGAACCTGCTTGGTTTTGGGATGCAGATGGCGCTCATTATTGTTACCGGCCATGCGCTAGCCAGTTCTGCTCCGGTTAAACGCCTATTGAGAACCGTGGCATCCATGGCGAAAACGCCGGTTCAAGGCGTCATGCTGGTGACTTTCTTTGGCTTGGTGGCCTGCGTGATTAACTGGGGTTTTGGGTTGATTGTCGGCGCCATGTTTGCCCGAGAAGTTGCTCGGCGCGTACCCGGTTCTGACTATCCGCTGCTGATTGCCTGTGCCTATATCGGCTTTATGACTTGGGGCGGTGGCCTTTCTGGCTCAATGCCTTTGTTGGCCGCGACCCCAGGTAACCCCGTTGAGCATATTGCGGGGCTTATCCCTGTCAGCCATACCTTGTTGTCTGGCGCCAATATTTTTATTACCGGCACGCTGATCGTCCTTTTACCGTTTATTACCAGAATGATGATGCCAAAAGCAGGATCTGTGGTTTCCATCGATCCCGCTTTACTCGCTGAAGAACCTGATTTCCAAAAGACCCTTTCAGCGGATGCAACGATAGCTGAAAAAATGGAAGAGAGCCGCATTATCACGCTCATTATCAGCGCGTTAGGCATCTGCTATTTGGTGATGTATTTCTGGAACAACGGTTTCAATCTGACAATAAACATTGTCAACCTGCTGTTCATGATCGCCGGTTTGCTGCTGCATAAAACGCCGATGGCCTACATGCGTGCGGTGACGGCCGCTGCGCGCAGCACGGCGGGTATTCTGGTTCAATTCCCTTTCTATGCGGGTATCCAGTTGATGATGGAACACTCGGGGTTAGGTGGAATGATCACCCAGTGGTTCATCGAAATCGCCAACAAAGACACCTTCCCGGTCATGACTTTCTTCAGCTCTGCGCTGATCAACTTTGCCGTCCCTTCTGGTGGTGGGCATTGGGTTATCCAAGGACCGTTTGTTATTCCCGCCGCTCAAGCGCTAGGCGCTGACTTAGGCAAGGCCACCATGGCTATCGCCTATGGTGAGCAGTGGATGAACATGGCGCAGCCATTCTGGGCATTGCCAGCACTCGCTATCGCAGGTTTGGGAGTCCGCGACATCATGGGTTATTGCGTCACCGTGCTGCTCCTAACATGCCCCATTTTCATTATTGGTTTGGTCTTCTTCTAGGGAATCTCATTATGGAAAACGTCGTTATTGTCAGTGCTACTCGTACTGCTGTAGGGAGCTTTAATGGCTCACTCTCTTCTATTCCTGCCGTTTCTCTTGGTGAAATCGTGATTCGTGAAGCGTTGAATCGTGCCGGTCTAGATGTGAATTTGGTTGATGAAGTTATCATGGGCAATGTGCTTCAGGCTGGGTTAGGACAAAATCCTGCGCGGCAGGCGGCGCTTAAGGCGGGTATTGGGCATCAAGTGCCTGCCTATAGCGTCAACAAAGTGTGCGGCTCCGGTTTAAAATGCGTAGCGCTGGCTGCTCAGGCTATTCGCGCAGGCGATGCTAGAGCGGTGGTTGCCGGAGGTATGGAGAATATGACCCGAGCTCCCTATCTGCTAGAAAGCCAAGCTCGCTGGGGATATCGGTTAGGTGATGGCCAAGTTTATGATGTGATTTTGCGTGATGGGCTTATGTGTGCAACGGAAGGTTATCACATGGGGATCACCGCGGAGAATGTGGCTAAAGAGTATGGCATTAGCCGCGAAGAGCAGGATCGCATCGCGTTTTCATCTCAACAAAAAGCTTCTCTAGCGATTGCCAATAGGTGGTTTGAAAAAGAAATTACGCCGGTAGTGATTAAGAATAAAAAGGGCGATCAGATTTTTTCTACGGATGAACATCCGCGTATGACGTCGTTAGATAAATTAGCCAGCTTAAAACCCGCCTTTACCTCAGAAGGAACGGTAACGGCAGGCAATGCGTCAGGTATCAACGATGGTGCCGCGGCTTTGGTTGTGATGTCCGAAAGCATGGCAAAAGAACAGGGGTTAACCCCGCTTGCACGGATCCGTAGCTACGCCAGCGGCGGTGTTGCACCTGCGTTGATGGGAATGGGCCCGGTTCCGGCAACGCTGCTAGCACTTAAAAATGGTGGTTTGAGTCTGTCGGATATCGATCTTATTGAGGCTAATGAAGCCTTTGCAGCCCAGTTTGGCGCAGTAGGTAAAACGTTAGGGTTGAATGAGGATAAAGTGAACGTGAACGGCGGCGCGATCGCGTTAGGTCATCCGATAGGTGCGAGCGGTGCGCGTATTCTGGTTACTCTGCTACACGCTTTAGCCGCCAGAGATAAGACGCTAGGTTTAGCAACGCTGTGCATCGGCGGTGGGCAGGGGATCGCAATGGTGGTTGAGCGCATTTAATCTACAAAAATTTTCTCAAGTTACCGATAAGAAAACAGGGAGCGATTATCGCTCCCTGTTTATATGTTGCTAATGAAAAGACGAATAATTACAGCGCGGCAATAACCGCTTGTTGTTCGATCAGCTTCGCTTTCGCGTCAGCATAACCGTTCATCTTCTCGCGCTCTTTAGCAACAACGGCCTCTGGTGCTCGAGCGACAAAACCTTCGTTAGAGAGTTTTGCTTCGATACGGCCAATCTCAGCTTCGATTTTAGCCACTTCTTTAGCTAAACGATCCAGCTCGGCATCTTTGTCGATCAGGCCAGCCATCGGGATCAGCAGCTCTGCGCCGTCAACCAGCTTGGTCACAGATACCGGACCTTTATCGCCAGCAGGCAGCACGGTGATGCTTTCCAAACGCGCCAGTGATTTGATGAAGCTCAGGTTTTCCTGTACACGGCGTTGTGCATCAGCGCTGCATTCACGCAGAAGCAGTTCTAGTGGCTTGCTTGGCGCAATGTTCATCTCAGCACGAATATTACGTACCGCGATGATGGCTTGTTTAATCCACTCCAGATCCGCCAACGCTTTCTCGTCAACCTGAGAAGCGTCGAACTCAGGGAATGGCTGCAACATGATGGTGTCGGCAGTAATTCCCTTCAGGCCTTTCACTCGCTGCCAGATTGTTTCGGTGATATATGGGATAACTGGATGCGCTAAGCGCAACAGTGCTTCCAGTACGGTCACCAGCGTGTGACGAGTGCCTCGCAGTTCCGCTTCAGAACCCCCGTTCATGACTGGCTTAGTCAGCTCCAAATACCAGTCGCAGAATTGGTTCCATGTGAATTCGTACAGAATATTAGCCGCCAGATCGAAGCGGTAGTTATCCAGCGCTTCACGGTACGCTTTTACTGTCTGATTAAACTCAGAGAGGATCCAGCGATCGGCTAGAGACAGCACCATTTCACCACCGTTCAGGCCACAATCCTGATCTTCGGTGTTCATCAGCACGAAACGGCTAGCATTCCACAGCTTGTTACAGAAGTTACGATAACCTTCCAGACGCTTCATATCCCAGTTAATGTCGCGACCGGTTGAAGCCAGCGCTGCGAGAGTGAAGCGCAGAGCGTCGGTGCCGTGTGGCTCAATACCTTCTGGGAACTGCTTTTCGGTACGTTTAGCGATTTTCTCAGCCAACTGTGGCTGCATCATATTGCCAGTACGTTTTTCTAACAGCTCTGGAAGCGAAATACCGTCGATCATGTCCAGCGGATCGATAACGTTACCCTTGGACTTGGACATTTTCTGCCCTTCGTCATCACGGATAAGGCCGGTCACATACACGGTTTTGAATGGAACCTGTGGTTTGCCGTTTTCATCTTTCACGAAATGCATGGTCAGCATGATCATGCGAGCGATCCAGAAGAAAATGATGTCAAAGCCACTGGTCAACACGTTGGTTGGGTGGAACGTTTTCAGCGCTTCAGTCTGTTCAGGCCAGCCCAGCGTTGAGAAGGTCCACAGGCCGGAAGAGAACCACGTATCCAGAACGTCATCGTCCTGTTTCAGTTCTACGTCAGCGCTCAGGTTGTTTTCGCGGCGAACTTCTTCTTCGTCACGGCCTACAAATACGTTGCCTTCATTGTCGTACCACGCTGGGATGCGATGACCCCACCACAGCTGACGAGAAATACACCAGTCCTGAATGTCGCGCATCCAAGAGTAGTACATGTTCTCGTATTGCTTAGGTACGAACTGAATTTCGCCCTGCTCAACGGCTTCGATCGCAACTTTCGCCAGCGGCGCAGTACGCACGTACCATTGGTCGGTTAGCATTGGCTCGATAACCACGCCACCGCGGTCGCCGTAAGGAACGGTGAGATCGTGAGGCTTGATTTCAACCAGCAGGCCGGCATCTTCACAGGCTTTTACTACGGCACGGCGAGCGGCAAAACGCTCCATGCCGCGGAATTGTTCTGGGATTTCGTTGCTATAAACGTCGGTTTCTTCGCCGTTGGTGTCCAATACTTCTGCTTCGTCGCGAATGTCGCCATCGAAGGTCAGAATGTTAATCATTGGCAGTGCATGGCGGCGACCGACTTCATAGTCGTTGAAGTCGTGGGCAGGGGTGATTTTCACACAGCCGGTGCCTTTTTCCATATCGGCGTGTTCATCGCCCACGATAGGAATGCGACGACCAACCAGTGGCAGTACCACGAATTTACCGATCAAATCTTTATAACGCGGATCTTCTGGGTTTACCGCCACGCCGGTATCACCCAACAGGGTTTCAGGACGAGTGGTTGCCACAACGAGATAGTCTTTACCATCGGCGGTTTTTGCGCCGTCAGCCAGCGGATAACGCAGGTGCCACATGGAACCTTTAGTTTCGCGGTTTTCAACTTCCAGATCGGAGATTGCGGTGCGCAGTTTTGGATCCCAGTTCACCAGACGTTTGCCTCGGTAAATCAGGTCTTCTTTATACAGACGAACAAACACTTCTTTAACTGCGTTAGACAGCCCATCATCCATCGTGAAGCGCTCGCGCTCCCAATCTACGGAGTTGCCCAAACGACGCATCTGGCGAGTGATAGTGCCGCCAGATTCTTCTTTCCATTGCCAAATTTTGTCGATGAAGGCATCACGACCATAGTCATGGCGTGTTTTGCCTTCTTCGGCTGCGATTTTACGCTCGACAACCATTTGAGTTGCGATACCCGCGTGGTCAGTACCAACCTGCCACAGGGTATTTTTACCCTGCATGCGTTGATAGCGGATCATGGTATCCATGATGGTCTGCTGGAAAGCGTGACCCATGTGCAGGCTGCCGGTGACGTTCGGCGGCGGGATCATAATACAGAAGCTTTCTTTGCTGGTGTCGCCATTCGGCTTGAAGTAGCCCTGCTGTTCCCAGTGCTCGTAGAGCGGCTGCTCAATGTCTTGCGGGTTATATGTCTTTTCCATGGTTCGTCTGTTCTTTGATTTTGATCGATCAGTGAGTTGGCGGCGTAGCCGTGGTCAATTGGAAGCCGACGCTGCGGTAGATTTTATAGCGCTCACGCGCCAACTGCTTTAAAGCGTCTTCATAAGGAACGAAGTCTATCACTTCATGGAAAGCGGTGGCAAAATCCGCGAACTCGGTCTGTAGGCAGATCATCAGTTCGCGCGGTGCATTGCCGCGTTTTCCAGGCCATGATAATTCCACGGGCGCGCCGTAATGCGGACCTTCACCCGCGAGATTATGTGGCACGAACTGATGGGGATCTCGAGCCCATAGCGCCTCATCAAGTTTTACCGCCTGTTCCTGACTTTGGCAGGCAATGAGAATTCGTTTACCTGAACGCCATTGTTCGGCAGCAAGGTCACAGGCCAGCGCCTCAACGGCATCCAGTTCACCATCAGGTTGATGATGTTCTAGAAGATAGAAGGTTGCCTGTTTCATGATGTGATTGAGCCTTAAGCTTATACAGCACTTATGAAGTAGTGAAATAAAAACAACTAAAGACCCCTTCCGGCCATTCCCTGTGGAGGGGAAGCCGAATTGGGGTCTCCATTATTAACTAAATTTCCTTAATCGTCGCCATTCAGCCCTGCGCGATTGAGCAGGAACTGAGACAACATGGCAACAGGGCGGCCTGTTGCACCTTTGGCTTTACCGGAACGCCATGCCGTACCTGCGATATCCAGATGTGCCCAGCTGTATTTGCGGGTGAATCGAGACAGGAAGCAAGCTGCGGTAATTGCACCGCCTGGTCGGCCACCGATGTTTGCCATATCGGCAAAGTTAGAATCCAGTTGTTCTTGGAATTCATCCATCATGGGGAGACGCCACGCACGGTCACCGGCCTGTTCTGATGCACTGATCAGTTCTGATGCTAATGGGTTATGGTTGGCCATCAGCCCAGTCAGATGATGACCCAGAGCAATCACGCAGGCGCCGGTCAGCGTTGCAACGTCAATCACCACATCGGGTTCAAAGCGTTCAACGTAGGTCAGAACGTCACACAGCACCAAACGGCCTTCGGCATCGGTATTAAGCACTTCAACGGTTTGGCCGTTCATCGTGGTTAATATGTCACCCGGACGATAGGCGCGCCCACCCGGCATGTTTTCACAGCCTGCGAGCACACCAACGATATTCAGCGGAAGTTGCAGCTCAGCGGCCATACGCATTACGCCATAGACAGACGCTGCACCGCACATATCGTATTTCATCTCATCCATGCTATCCGCTGGTTTGATAGAAATACCGCCGGAGTCAAAGGTTAATCCCTTACCAACCAAGACGATAGGCTTGGCATCTGGGTTCTTGCTGCCTTTATACTCAATAACAGACATCAGTGATTCATTTTGCGAACCTTGTCCAACGGCCAGATAAGCATTCATGCCCAGCTCTTTCATCTGCTGCTCGCCGATAACACGGGTGCTGACGTTGGGGCTGAAGCTATCTGCCAGTTGGCGAGCCTGAGATGCCAGATAGCCTGCGTTACAGATATTCGGCGGCATATTGCCAAGATCTTTCGCGGCTTTAATACCGGCGGCAATCGCTAAGCCGTGCTGGATGGCTCGTTCGCCGCTGGTCAGTTCACGACGGGTTGGGACGTTGAAGACCATTTTGCGCAGTGGACGACGCGGCTCGGCTTTATTACTCTTCAACTGATCGAAGGTATAAAGCGTTTCTTTGGCTGTTTCGACCGCCTGACGTACTTTCCAGTAAGTATTACGGCCTTTGACATGCAGCTCAGTCAGGAAGCAAACCGCTTCCATTGAACCGGTGTCGTTCAGCGTATTAATCGTTTTTTGGATGACTTGTTTATACTGACGTTCGTCCAGCTCGCGTTCTTTGCCACAGCCAATCAGCAAAATGCGTTCTGAGAGTACGTTAGGTACGTGGTGCAACAATAACGTTTGACCCACTTTACCTTCCAGTTCGCCACGGCGCAGTAGGGCACTGATGTAGCCATCGCTGATTTTATCGAGCTGTTCTGCGATTGGGGACAGTCGGCGCGGTTCGAAAACACCGACGACAATACAGGCGCTACGTTGTTTTTCCGGGCTACCGCTTTTTACACTGAACTCCATGCACTCTCCTGAATCTTAAAGACAACGGTGCGGGTGATGACTAAGCTATAATACCTTGCATACTTGAAGCCGTGTCTTCTTAACTGCGATTGTTCACCCGAGTTTTTGGGGTTTCTCGCTTGTCACCTTGATGCAGCTACAATTATTTGGGGCGTTGAGATATTTCTTACTGCAAGAAATATCGCTTAAGTCACTATTATATCGGCCCTTGCCGTTGAACTGGCTGGAACACTAATTCACGTTTCTCACCGACGATGGCGGTTTTTGTCCACATTTTCATCGGCAATAGCGTGATTTTCTCTCATTCTGCTAGGCACTTTATGTGCTGTGCAGAGGGGCGTTGTACAATCGGTAGTTATTTTCTCGTTTTCGTTACCAACGATTACGGTACAATTGTTTTACTGTACAATCAGTTTACCTTTCTTATCGTTATGTTGTTGCTGTGTTCATTGTTTGCGACAACGATAACAAGTTTGGGTATACATCACAGGTAGTTGGCGATTCGCTCTCTACAGAGTGTCAGTTATAAGTGTGTTCCTATAGGTTACACTTGCGGCACATGCTGTAATGCTATTCTGATTGTAACCGCCGCCATAATCATCATAAAAATGGCGGGTTAGCGTAGAAATTATCTATTTTCCTGCAAAAAGACAAGTTTTCACAGGCGTAATAAGCGTGATCATCATTAGATATCTGGTACGGGAAACGTTTAAGAGTCAGATTGCTATCCTATTTATCCTGCTGCTGATCTTTTTTTGTCAAAAGATGGTGCGGATACTCGGTGCGGCAGTTGACGGCGAAATTCCGACAAACTTAGTGTTATCTCTCCTCGGGCTGGGTGTGCCTGAGATGGCCCAGCTTATTCTGCCTCTTAGCCTGTTCCTTGGGCTACTGATGACGCTGGGTAAACTTTATACTGAAAGTGAAATCGTGGTTATGCATGCCTGTGGCTTAGGCAAAGGTGTGCTGATTAAAACCGCGATGATTCTTGCCTTTATTACGGGCGCGTTTGCATTGGTTAACGCGTTTTGGGTGAGCCCATGGTCGTCATTCCACTCCGATGAAGTGATGGCGGAGGCCAAGGCCAACCCCGGTTTAGCATCCATGGTTGAAGGGCAGTTCCAGCCTTCAAAGGATGGCAACTATGTACTGTTTGTGGGCGATGTTAAGGGCAAAAAGTTCGAAAACGTCTTTTTAGCGCAATTGCGTCCTAATGGAACGCAACGCCCATCGGTCGTGGTGGCAGATACTGGCCATATGGAAGGGCGTCCTGATGGTTCCCAACAGGTGGTGCTCGATACCGGTACTCGCTATGAAGGGACCGCGTTGTTGCGTGACTTCCGTATTACCGATTTCGTTAACTATGAAGCGGTTATTGGGCATCAGGCTGTTGTTTTAAATCCAAGCAATGCCGATCAGGCGCCAATGCAGGCGCTGTGGGATTCCAACGAAAAAGACTTCCGCGCCGAGTTCCACTGGCGTATCACGTTGGTATTCTCTGTCTTTGTCATGGCGTTGATGGTCGTGCCTTTGAGCGTGGTTAACCCGCGACAAGGTCGAGTGTTGAGTATGCTGCCTGCAATGCTGCTGTATCTCATTTTCTTCCTGCTGCAAAGCTCTCTGCGCTCCAACGCTGCCAAAGGTAAGATTGATCCCTTTATCTGGGTATGGGTAGTGAACGGCTTCTATCTGCTGCTCGCGATTGCGTTGAACATTTGGGATACGCTGCCGATGCGTCGAATCCGTGCGCGAATGACTGGTAAAGGAGTCGCCTGATGCTAGGAGTATTAGACCGTTACATTGGGCGTACCATCTTCAGCACCATCATGGCAACGCTGTTTATGCTGGTGTCGTTATCGGGAATTATCAAATTCGTCGATCAGCTGCGCAAGGTTGGGCAGGGGGATTACTCCGCCGCTGGCGCAGGTCTTTACACTCTGTTAAGCGTGCCAAAGGATATTGAAGTCTTCTTTCCCATGGCCGCTCTGCTCGGGGCGCTGTTAGGTCTCGGGATGCTTGCACAACGTAGTGAGCTGGTGGTTATGCAGGCGGCTGGCTATACCCGCATGCAAATTGCCTCCTCAGTGATGAAAACCGCTATTCCGCTGGTTATTCTGACGATGGCGATTGGTGAGTGGGTTGCTCCACAAGGGGAGCAGGCTGCGCGTAACTATCGTGCTCAGCAGATGTATGGGGGATCATTGCTCTCTACGCAAACGGGGTTGTGGGCGAAAGATGGCACTGACTTTATCTTTATCCAGCGTGTTACAGGTGAGAAGAGTATTCAGGGCGTGAGTATTTATAGCTTTGACAATGAACGTCACTTGCAAAAATTACGCTATGCCAACTCTGCAACGTTTGAAGGCCACCAGTGGAAGCTATCGCAGGTTGAAGAATCTAACCTAACCGACAGCAAAAGGATCACAGGCTCACAGACGCTGAACGGCGTTTGGAAAACCAATCTGACCCCAGACAAATTGGGCGTCGTTGCCATGAGTCCTGACTCTCTTTCTATCAGCGGTCTGTATCATTACGTGAAGTATTTGAAGCAAAGTGGTCAGGAATCCTCGCGTTATCAGCTAAACATGTGGAGCAAGATTTTCGCTCCGCTGTCTGTTGCTGTAATGATGCTAATGGCACTCTCCTTTATCTTTGGTCCACTACGTAGTGTGCCTATGGGCGTAAGGGTGTTAACCGGCATTAGCTTTGGCTTCTTTTTCTACGTGCTCGATGAGATATTTGGACCACTAAGCTTGGTGTACAGCGTTCCACCTGTGTTGGGTGCGATACTACCGAGTCTGCTATTCTTGCTGATTAGTGTCTATATGCTGCTGAGAAAATCGTAGTCTTCTTCTATGCAGTATGAGATAAAAAACGGGCCCTGATAGGCCCGTTTTTTTATTGGTTGAAACTGACGCAGTTCACTGGTTTTTCTGGGCTAATTCACTCACAAGTTGATTAACGCCATCGCTCATATTTGTAAACTTGCTGAGCTCGGTACGAGCCACCACAACAAACACACCGACATTTTTCTCTGGTATCAGCGCCATATAGGTAATGAATCCGCCGCCGCCGCCGGTTTTTTGAATTATTCCCGGTAAACCATTTTGCGGTGCCATATAAACCCAACCGAGCCCTAACGCTGCGGCTTTGCCAGGAACATCCATACCTTTAATCATCGTCAGTTTTTCTCGCTGGTAATACATTTTCAGCAACTGCTGTGCATAGGGGCTGCGTGGCTGCGCGGCTGACGATAGAAACTGTTGCATCCAACGCTGCATATCTTCCGGGGTGGAATAAATCCCACCGCTACCGATGGCGGCAAGGCTATTTTGGCATGGGCTGGCGCCGCGAGCGGGTACGATCATCCGCGAGCATTGCTCTGGGGACGGCGTGTAGGTGGTATCTTTCATACCGAGTGGTTGAGTGACTTTCTCTTTCAATAAACTCGGATAGGATTTTCCCGTGGCTTGAGCGAGAGCGTCCGCTAGCAGGTCAAAAGCCAGATTGGAATATGATGCGCGTACGCCCGGTGGCACGGTTATCTTGGCACTTTTCAACCATTGCCAACGATCAGATTTGGTTGGCCACGTAAAGACATCGCGATGGGGGGCTCCTCCTGGTTGTTCACGAGGGAGTCCGCTGGTATGAGATGCTAAATTCATTAGGACGATAGGCTGATTGGCACTATAGGAAGGCACCCGCATACCCTTGGGGGCATATTTCCTTAAGGGGTCATACAGACTGACTTTCCTTTCATCCGCCAGTTTCACGAGGACTTCGCTGGTCATCAGCTTAGTGAGCGATGCGATACGGATGAGCGAGTCTTTACGCGGACGAATATCGTTCCCAGGACGGGTTTCACCAAAGCTTCTAAACACCTGTTGATTGTTATCAATGGCCACTAAAGCCATCGCAGCAGCACCGCTGTTATAGAAAATGTGCTCGGCGTAACCGTCAACAACCTGCGAGGCTAAGGGCTCAGGTTGTTGGGCAAAGGCACTAATTGGTGTTAGCGCACAGGCGACAGCCAGCAGTGTCGCAGGGAAAAATTTCAACACGCGTTTATCCATTTTTTCAGGCAATAGGTTTGGTCAGATTTTTTAGTGGGGACATATTAATGCTAACAAGTTTGGTCGCAGAGCAGAATTCATTGATTTTTTGTAAATAAAACCAAACGCCACATATCGAAACAAAAATGGTTGTGATCTAGCTCACGGGCAGCGCTAATCTTAAGATATGCACAGTTTGGTTTAGTGATGGAAAAATACGTTGTTGTGAAGATACACACGAATGTTTTCCTCTTTTGCGTTTGTGCACATATAATGCGCATCCAGTCTTCTCTGACTAACATTGACAACCGCCTGCGCGCGGTCTAGCACTCAACAGGAATATAAACATGAAAATGAGTATCCGTGCGCTCTTCACGGTGCTTCTGGCAGCAACTGCTTGTATGCAGTCCGCATTTGCCGTTGTATACCCTTTACCTGCGAATAATAGCCGCTTGATCGGTGAGAATATCCAAGTAAAAGTTCCAGATGACAGCAAACTGCCTCTGGAGCACTTTGCCGCTCAGTATCAGATGGGCCTGAGTAACATGCTGGAAGCTAACCCAGGAGTGGATACCTATCTGCCGAAACCGGGTATGACGCTGACTATTCCGCACCAGCTGATCCTGCCAAATGCTCCGCGTGAAGGCATCATCATCAACAGTGCAGAGATGCGTCTGTATTACTATCCAAAAGGCTCTAAAACCGTTGTAGTGCTGCCGATTGGGATTGGTGAACTAGGTCGCGATACGCCAATGAACTGGGTAACCTCTGTTCAACGTAAGAAAGCGGGCCCAACGTGGACGCCGACCAAAAAAATGCATGAAGAGTACGCTGCCAATGGTGAGATTCTTCCACAGGTATTCCCAGCAGGCCCTGACAACCCAATGGGGCTTTATGCGCTATATATCGGTCGTTTGTATGCCGTTCACGGTACTAACGCCAACTTTGGTATCGGCCTGCGCGTAAGCCACGGCTGTGTGCGTCTGCGTGATGACGATATCAAATACCTGTTTGACAACGTGCCCGTCGGAACCCGTTTACAGTTTATCAATGAGCCTGTAAAAGCGACCGTTGAGCCCGATGGTTCTCGTTACATCGAGGTACACAACCCGCTGTCGACGACAGAGCAACAGTTCAATTCTGATGCGCCTGTGCCAGTGGTATTAACCGATGCGATTAATAAAGTGATTGCAGATCCAAGCGTTCAAACTAGCGCAGTTGATAATGCCATTGCAGCACGCTCTGGTATGCCAATCAAAATCAACTAATTAACGCCGGTTGATTAAAAACGAAAGGCGGGATATTTCCCGCCTTTTTTACGTCTTAAGTCCCGTTATTGGCCTTAGTTTCATGCAGATGCCGCCACAGAACTTTCCCCTGAAGATCTTTCTCAAACACCACCGTTGAGTATCTCAGCGATGCCGCCTGATCTGGCAATGACTGCTGCTCTTGATAGCTGAGCACCGCACCGTTTTCCCATTCACTGATAATTTCTATCGCCGACACTTCAATCTTAAGCCCCTGCTTAGCACCGCCATTAGCCTGAAAGAATGCACACAGCGCGGAGTAGCTTAACGCGTGGCCGCTGACGCCAACCATGGTGAAGCTGGGACTAAAATGCGACAGCAAGCGCTCACAGACATCAGCCTCCACAGGAGTATTTGCAAACCACTGCTGAATCAACTCATGTGATTCAATTACTTCAACAATATAAGGATTATTAGGTGACATAAATTTTCCCGATGAGGAGGGCACTACACAATGAATTAAAGCTAACGTGGAGTGAGCTTATCGCAACTCACGCCATCCGCCAGAAAAAGCGATAATTTATCCTTACGCTGACATTTAAGAAAACGGATATCGGCTTTGAACGAGTGCAAAACACGCCACAAGAACGTAATGGTGATGACATGTCGATGATAAAATATGCAATAACGCGCTTTCTCTCGCATCTTCGCCGTTTTTTTGGTCACTTAAACAATTGAATGCAGGATAAGTATTGCGTGAGGTTCGTGGCTAGGTATAATGCACACGTTTTCCGCATACCTCTTCGTGCCGAAGTGGCGAAATCGGTAGACGCAGTTGATTCAAAATCAACCGTTGAAAGACGTGCCGGTTCGAGTCCGGCCTTCGGCACCATTAGTATGTAAATAGACCTCAACTGAGGTCTTTTTTTATGTCTAAAATCCAGCAATTACCTACTTTTCCCGCTATATTAACTCTCCTCATGGTACCCGGCACCCATGTACATCTACCAACAGATGTTGGTACAGATGATGGTATTTCCGGTTCGATAATGCTTGTACCAACAGGGAGGGGATAAGCATGGCTCTAACAGATATCAAAGTCAGAACAGCCAAGCCAACGGATAAGCAATATAAGCTGACCGATGGCAACGGTATGCATCTTCTCGTCCACCCAAATGGTTCAAGATACTGGCGTTTGCAGTACCGCTTTGGCGGGAAGCAAAAGATGCTGGCTTTAGGCGTTTATCCTGATGTGTCTCTTGCGGATGCCAGAGCTCGTCGTGATGAGGCTCGGAAGCTTTTGGCAAACGGCATCGATCCGGGAGACAAAAAGAAAAATGATAAAGTTGAACAGGAAGAAGCGCGCACTTTCGAACAACTTGCTATTGAGTGGCACGCCACAAATAAAAAGTGGTCGGAAGAACATAGCCGACGAGTGCTCAAAAGTCTGGAAGACAACCTCTTTCCTACCATTGGCAAACGTAATATTGCCGAACTAAAAACGCGGGACCTTTTAGCTCCGATTAAAACTGTAGAACTGTCGGGGCGACTTGAAGTGGCTTCCCGTCTTCAGCAGCGTACCACCGCAATTATGCGCTATGCCGTTCAGAGCGGTTTGCTTGACTACAATCCTGCGCAGGGGATGGTCGGTGCCGTTGCTTCAGGTAACCGACAGCATCGACCAGCCCTTGAGTTGAAACGGACTCCCGAGCTGCTTCAGCGCATAGACAGCTATACCGGTAGACCGCTGACTCGCCTTGCCGTTGAGCTAACTCTTCTTGTCTTCATTCGTTCCAGTGAACTGCGTTTTGCTCGTTGGTCTGAGATCGACTTTGAAACATCTATGTGGACGATTCCAGCCGAGCGAGAAGCTATTGAAGGAGTAAAGCACTCACAGCGAGGTTCGAAAATGCGGACACCTCATCTGGTTCCACTTTCCCGACAAGCTCTGGCGATTCTCGAGCAGATAAAAACGTTCAGCGGTGATCATGAACTGATCTTTATTGGCGATCATAACCCTCGCAAACCGATGAGTGAAAACACAGTTAACAAGTCATTGCGAGTAATGGGATATGACACACAAATTGAAGTGTGCGGCCACGGTTTCAGGACCATGGCATGTAGTTCGTTGATTGAGTCAGGATTGTGGTCGAGGGATGCGGTTGAACGGCAGATGAGCCATATGGAGCGTAATTCTGTACGTGCGGCTTATATCCATAAGGCGGAGCATCTGGGGGAGCGCAGGTTGATGCTGCAGTGGTGGGCGGATTATCTTGATGCGAATAGAATGGCAGCTATCACTCCATTTGACTATGCAAAGATTAATAGTCCTTTTCGATAATACTAACTAAGTGTCTGAATATTCACTCTTTGTTAATTAAAAGCTTATAACTGAGAAGCCTCCGCCCTAATGGGGAGAGGCTTTTGTCTTAACTCAATCAAGAAGGAAATCGTTATGTAAAACTTTATTTTTTTGTCCGGTATGTGAACGGAAGTGTTAAATATCCACTATGCCTTGTTCGCGCAATGGTCATCTTTTCAATCAAATAACCCCAAGCTTTGCATACAATTCTTTTTTCTCTTTCATGCTGTTATCCAATGGCGCTACTCGTAATGCTGCTTTCAAATAAGCTGCAGCACTAGAGTAATCACGCATTTGCTCGCAAACTAAAATGAGTTGGCTTAACACATGGAACTTCATTGGAGTTGTTTGGTTTACTTTCTCCAATAGTGCTCTCGCTTCAGTATATTTTGCTTCAAGGCCAAGGATAGATGATTCTAAATACATGGTAGTCGCGTTTTCTGCTTCAATTTTCTTTCGTTGCAACAGCCAGGATTTTGCTTGACTGATATTGCGCAACTGTAGGTTCGTCTTAACTATCAGCTCGAACAGAGCCGCTGGTTGAGTCAATTTATCCTCAAGCAAGATCGCTTTATTATCTTCTACAACTTTTTCAAAGTCGAATAAGCGATTGGCGCGGTACAAGGCAATAAGTTGCTGATGTAAAGCTTGTAGATCTTTACTGCGGCTATACTCCAGCGACGCTAACTGAGCAGCCTTTTGGTAAGATTGCTCGGACATTGCTTCAAGTACCGCACTTGACCAGTCCTGATGAGGTTTAGTCTGAAAAACGGGAGCAATAGCACCAACTTTTAATTGCTTAGTGGCAGCAGCATCAAATGCATGAATTAAGTCGGAAATCGTTGAAAAGCGATCCTCCGCTCGTTTTTGTAAGCAGGTAAGAACCACTTGCTCCAGGGCCGTATGAATAGAGCTATTAATCTCTGTCGGAAGCTTGAAAGGTGCGTGGCGCTGAACTTGTGCTGGCGTATCATGGGGAAGCTTTCCTGTCAGCAGCTGGTATAGCAAAACACCTAAGCTGTAGATGTCGCCCAATAGTAGCTCTTCCAGACTGCCTCTACGGCTATCGACGTTGGAGAACTCTGGGGCCGAATACAACACAGTCCCGCCATTTTCTCGGGTACGAACGTAAATTTCTTCTGGTAAAGCTGAGCTGCCAAAGTCTGTCAACTTCACCAGGTCCCGTTCGCCAACCAAAATGTTATGTGGCTTAATATCTCCATGGGATATTGGCACTGGTAGCTCGGCCAAATAATGTACAGCACAGAGCACTTGACGATATATTCTGAATAAACGTTCATAGGTCTGGCCAAAATTACGCTGCCTGTCATCGAGCTTTTGCGCCAGGGTTTGGCTTGGGAAATATTCCATTTCAATATAGAACCATTCATTATCTATACGGCCCATATCATAAATTTGCACAATATTTTCGTGCGGCTCGACGTCTAAAAGCTCTTTACCTTCGGCAAGCTGGCGGTCTTCCCGAGTAATATCCTTAGGAATTTTTACTGCTACAATTTTTCCATCTTGCAGGCGCTCCGCCCGCCATACCCAACCATGGCTGCCATCGCCAAGGCATTCAAGTAACAGGTATTTGTCACCAAGGCGTTTATTCGTACCTGGCAAAAAATGTGCTGATTTTATATTCACATCAACACCTCATAGTGAATTCTGTCCAAAACAATCATGCTCAGATTTTTGATAAATAAAAAGCGACTAAACACCACCTCAACATCAGGAGCGGCGCTTACTTGGGTACCAGTGGACGAAGTGAAACCCATGCGGCAAATGTCTTTCAGTTTTCGGGTATCAGGTGCACCTACTAAGCCTTGGCTCCAGGCACTGAGGACCAGGGTTTTGGGGCAATGATTCCAGCGCTGCGCTGCTTCCAGTAAGTTTTTTAATTTTTCTTCTAGCTTTTGCTGCCCCTTCGCTGAACCATCAAAGCGTTCAAATTCGATTAAACACATAGGCGATGCAGATGATTTATGAAACCAGCCCGAGTCTGAGCGAATATCAGCACCAAATGTACCTGGAGCCGGACATTCCACTACCGCCATAAATGACTGTTCATGCCCGAATGTATTCCAAACGCTACAGCCTAAGCTGTGGACCAATACATCCTGGTCCAATAGCTTACCGCTTGCTAAAAGTGGAAACGTCTCATTTACCCAAGCTACTTCAGGCATAGGCACCTTAGCCATTGAAAGAGCCCCAAACACGCAATACCTCCGGTGATTCACCACCGTGAATTAATGCCTTACTACCAACTTTAACAAGCAGTGGTGCAGGGATTGAACGACCACACACCAGAGCTTCACCGGTTGATAAACTCGGAAGTTCCTCCAGGTCAGCTTTGCTCACCATATCTGATGCTTTAGCTATAAATCGTTGATCGTCTGGGTTCTTTAAGCGCATCGTAATTAGCGTATTGCACTGAGAGGTCACATCTGAATCTAATTTCGATGGACGCTGGCTCACAATGCCAAATCCAACACCAAATTTACGACCTTCACCGGCGATCTTTTTAATAATGCGGTGACTGACTGCATTGCCACCGGCCGGAGCAAAATTATGGCCTTCTTCGTAAATGATAAAGCATGGGCGCAGCGGGTCCGTTTTGCTCGAGGCCGCCTTTAATATTTCACTAGATAACAGTGCACAAATGACTTGCTTAGCGGTATCACTCAAACCTTGTAAGTCAACAACGACTAAACGCCCCTGTTGATTGCTCGGGCGTCCCACCATTTTGTAAATATCAGTTGGCTCAGCCATTGTTGCACTGTAAAAACTTTTGGCTTCATTAAGCACGCGTGAAAGCTTCATCGAGGCGACGGCGGCACTACGGCCTGATAACGCCTTAGCCTCGGCTTCAGAAAGGTCGTCCCACTCTTTTAACTCTTCAATACCATCACCTAATAAGAAGCGTAGGCGGTTAATATCTCGTGGCTCAGTCTTATCTGCAGAGCGCCAATAACGAATTGCAACATCGAGTACTCGTTGCTGCGGTTCCGTTAAGCCAGGTAATATTTCAGCAATATCGTCCATTTCAAAATGGTCAAACTGAAGCGCTAATGGCGTATTCTTACTGGCGTATTTATGTTTAAAAGATTCGTGCTGCGGCGAGTAAACCTGAATACCTGCACCGGCGGCTTGCAGCTTTTCAAAGGTCTGTTTTATCAGTGGGAGTGCTTCTTGATCACGCTTATCGTCAGTCGCTTCTAAGAAGCTTGAGAATTGCAGATTACCGCCAGCGAGGGCTTTACCGTATTCACCATGTGGGTCAAATACTACTACCGTACCGTTATTAACCGCGACTAAACGCTCAATAATGCGGCCAACTGTATAAGACTTACCTGAACCCGTCATTGCCAGAACAGCCAAATGCTCAGTGACCAACTTGTTCACGTCAATAAAAACAGGAACTGTATTCTCGCCTTTGTCGTAGCCTACTAAGTTACCCAAGTGCAAACTGGAGTGTTCATTAAATTCGTAAAAATCACTCAAAAACTGAAAATCGACGGTTTCAACAGCAGTACCCGGGTTAAGTGGGCGACGTGGAATTTTGATTTGACGAGTAACAGGATCGCGGTAACCAACCAGCTCGACCTGAGCAAACATATTCTCACCAGTTACATTCGCACCGGGCAAAAGCTCAAGCTCGGTTACACCATCGCCAAAGCCGGCGTTATAGAGCATATTAGTACGGCTTATCTTGGTCACTCGCCCCAGTACGGCGACTTGCCCCTCATCTTTGCGTTCCTGGTGCATAATGCGTACAAACTCACCACGGCGTACTGAAAACGAGTCTTGCACAACCATAGTTAACTGACTGGCATCACCAGTGTTACCGACTAATTTACCTAAAACTTTATAAGCCATTATTCAATCCCTCATCAAGGCCTGCCAACCACCCGGCCTCAATATCATTATTCTTTAGTGCCTGGTGTAAACCCTGGCGATAAAACGTAGCAAATTTAGGTAAAATACCAAGCTGTTGATAGCCAAGTAATTGTGGCAACGGCATTGCATTACCTTTGTTTTGCATATCCAGCACCATCAGGCGAGAGGCAACTAAATCGAGATCAGCACTTTTCCATTCTGGTTCGTCACCCGCTAATTGCACCATTTTTATCTGTCCACCTCGGGCACTACGGAAGTGAAAACCAATTAGACCTTGCTTAGCTTCAATATTGGGTTCAATGCGCTTTTCTTGTTCAGACAAACGAAATGCGATGGTGCGCGAATAGTTGCCTAAAATGCCATTGATAAATCGCAAATCCCCCACGCCAACCAAACTTTCATCCAGTCCTTCCAGATTTTGCATCAACTCTTTAGAAAACCCATCAGATGCTAAAATTTGTTTGCGTCCTTGTTCGGTACGTAAATCTTGTTTAGCGATACTTACTATTGCACTAAAGCGCTCAGCCAAAATGCTCGCAAGTACTACACCATTTTGATTCCAGGGAAAAATTCTGGAGCGATGGTTTTGCCAAAAAGTTTCTATCACTTGTCTGGTTTTTTCGTACTCTTGTTTATGACGGACATTTCGCTCCAGCGGAGCCATATCTCGTGCTAAAAACAACGGCGTATCCAGCAAAATTAAATCGCCAGGTTCATAACTTAAAATTTTTTTCTCAACTAACTGATAAGCCTGACGAATTTCAATTAAATCAAGCCGTTTACGCTGAGCTTCGAAATCAATATCATCCAGTTCTGATACCGAGTCGCTACCCACCGTGCTGACTTTATTGTCATCTATTAGCAAATCTGTGCGCACTGCTGCACTGGCATAAATAAAACCACCCAATACCTTGTCTAAGCACGATTTAGTCGCAATACCGGCTACGCGTAAATTAACGATTGTGGGCTTGGGGACCGCTTTCACTAAGCCAGCATCACGGAACAGCGGCGCCACTTGCTCAATATCACGGACCTGTTTAAGCAAGCGTCCTGCACTTCCCGGTAAGCGAAGCTGGCTATCGATGGCGAGCGATTGCGCTAAATTCATCGTTTTGTTCTCATTCATGCTTATAGCGTTCCTGTGTGTAGCTGCTCGCTAAGTAATGGGGCATAAGCCCAATATTGCGAGGCTTGTAGGCATGTTTTACCGGTAGCTGTTATGCCCGCGTCGTCGATAAAATCGTGCTGCCGCAACATCTCACCCCGCTTGACAATATCAAGGCTATTAACATCAAACATCAGCTTAACCGCATTATGCTCAGACAACGTTTGTAAGCTCATGCCACTTCCAGCGTAGAGTAGGAGCAATACAACCAGATCGTGCTTATCTGGTGTGTAGTCAGTTGATGGCGCTTTAGGTTCGATGATTCGTTCAGCAATGCCTGCATGGCCCACAAACCAATTCAACCAGCTCACTAGAATCTCACTATGATCGAGTAAAGTCAGCGACCACAAAGGTAACGTGGTAAAGGCTAATAGCCCACTGTTGCTGTGTTTTCGTATGTAGCGGGTATGCACTACATCACCGGCCTGGTGCTGGTAGCGATCTGCACTGCCAGTAAAGCCAGCAATAGCCAGGTCTGTTTCACTGGCTAGCAAAGCGGTTAGCCCCGGTTCCTGCACCCTCAAGCTAGCTGGTACTAACTGCCAATCCAGTTGGGAGGGCAATTGCGCTAATAAGGTAAATTGCTCAGCTTTCGGGTTTATTACCAAAGCGGCACAGCCTGCCTGCATAGCCCAGAGATGCAGCCGCTGTAAAGTATCAGTGTCAGTCAACTCTTCTGCTTGCACTATTAACAAACCGCTGACTGGAGGTGAGCTAATCCAATCCGTTGTTAACGGTGCCGCACCCGCAACAGTATGCAAAAACCGACCTTTACGATTACTGGCCAGTGCCGCAGATAAATAAAGACTCATCGCGTCACCTCTATAAACCAGTGGCAAAGGTAAGGCGCATTTTTACAATGCCTTTGTCTACAAGTCCTTTCTGTTGCTCAGGTGTTAACGCGGGTTCTTGATTTTGGCTTAAAGCCTGATAAATCGGTTGCCAATCCGCCAGTGTTAAGCCTGTATCTTTTAATATTTGCTCACCTTGACTCTGCCATTTGGCCTGGGTGCTTTCACACATCATTTGAAGTTCACTGACACTCAAATTGCTCACATCCCCAAGAGTCAACGCTGCTGGTTCCGCTTGCTTTTGAGAAGCCAATAGCGGTTTTAATAACGGTAGCCAGCTGTTTACCTGCTCGATGGAGTTGCGTCTTACTTGGTTAAGACGCTCTTCAATTTTAAGTAGCTGGCCTTGAATCGGTGTAAGTTGACCGCGAGCCGGTTTTAAGAGCTCTTCTGGTAAATCCCGTAACGATGAAAACTGCCCATTGCGCAAACTGTTTTGCATACTTTGACGCTTGCTCTCGGCATCGTTGGGGAGATCGGCAATAGCGTCTTCAATGAGCTGTAATTTCATTACCAGTTTTGGTAGCTCTACAATGTCATCAGCGTACTCATACTCAGCCGTGGCGCTACTAAGCCATTCTTGCAGTTGTTGGGCACGTAGGTTTTGTTCTGCGAGGTTATTAACCAGCTTCCCAAATCGTTCTTTGCAGTTACGGTAGCTAGATAAAATATGTCCTTGGATCTCCGCTATCGGCAGCTGTTGCTCACTGTGCAGGTTTAAACCCACTTCCTGCGCTAAGGCTGAAAGCTTGTCATGCGCTTTACCTAAATCGAGTTTACGCAGGTAATGCAGTAAGGTATCACTGTCTGCTTGCTGCTCTTTTTGTCCAGTGGCACTGTTGGTATCGTCTTTTAACGCGCCGTCTAAAATATGACCTATGGTGCGCAGCGTGTTGGTGTACAGACGTTTCGGGAAATTCGTCAGTGGGGCACACTCTGTTTCAACATCTATGATTAAATCAGCGAGTCGGTTGTTGATACGCTCAGCGCTGCGCTCAACAAATTCGGCAAATAAACAGGCCTGTTCAATCCGTTGATAAAGCGAGGTCGTTTTGTCTTCTAAGCTAAGAATATGGGCATCTTTTAGCATGGGCTTGGAACTATTAAGCGGTTTAACCTTTGCTACTAGCTCCAGCACTTCAGCACGCTTGTGGATAAGCTCAGCCAGTACTTGCGTGTCGTTGGCCTCGGCAATATCAGCCAGTTGTTCTTCTTGCTGTTTGAGCACGTTAAATAGTGATTGTGCTTTTCCCAGCTGCTCTTTAGCTTCCACGGTGACAAAACCTAGCTTATTTGTACCCAGAGGTGCGAACATTTCATTAATGCGTGCATAACCATACACGCGGCTCATGACTTCTACATTGGCTGCGTAGCTGCCCATATCGTTACCGCTGAACCAGTTTTGTGCTTCTCTAATGGCATTTTCTAAGCGGGTGCGCGGGTAGTGCTCCCAAATTGCCTGTTTTTCGGTTGGATTGGTTAAAGTGAGTAAGTTCAGCTCTCCACACCACCACATCCAGTCATTAAACACGCTTTTGGCGGTAATACTCGTTTCAGCCACATAGGCGAAATAAAACTGCTGCTTAAAGCCTTCGAATTGCCACTTGTGCTTTTTATTAGGGTGAGCAATACGGGCTAAAAATAATGGGATCTGCGCCTGGCTTCGCTGCACATTATTAAGTTCAGTAAATAGCCCGGCATGTTCATCGGCCGTATAGCCTTTGGCAATATAGCTGCCCGGCACTTTAAGTTTATCCAACAAGCTGCTTAGCTCATTCACTGGCACGCCGTGTTGCTGCTGTAAATCGAGAATGCCGTTTAACTCAGGGTGAGCAATGGCCAACTGATACCAGCCTTTAAACAACAGGTCGCGGTCATTCGGTGATAACTTACCATCTACCTTTAACGGCCATGTAATTAAACCGCGCTTCTGCAAGCGCTGGCGCCACTTGTGAATGGCATCCGTGGCAAAGGTAGTCAGGGCATGCAGCTTGTTTTTGAATTTCGCGGTAAAGCTGTCGGCAGTTAAATTCACGCCGTGCAACTGGCATGCTGCCAGACTTAAGCCAATACGCTCTAACTGGTCTGCTTCGCTTGGGTTGACATAATGCAGCAGTATCGCATCACGCAACTCATCTCTTTCATCCAGTCGGCTGTATTGCTCCATGAGATGTGCAGAAGCGGTTAACGCTAATACCGGCATGCGACCATTTTGGTGGCTGTGGTTTGCCGCAAAGTTGTGAAGATTGTTCAGCTCAATGAGGTTACTGACCCAGGCAAACAAGGCTTTACCTTCTGGGTGAAGCTTAAATCCATCCAGGGTAAGTAAACCACCCTGGCGGCCACGGGGCTCGGTTAAAATGGCCAGAGGTGCATCGTCGCTGCCCGCTTTATTACTCAGCAAGTTTTCATCATAGGTCCAGTTGTTATCCAGTAATCTCACAAAGCCCGTTATACGGGCTAATGCTTTGATGAGCGGCTTCTGGCTACTTTGTTTGCTAAGTTCACTCATCGCCTGTTCATGAGCATCGCCCATGGCGGGATCTTTAAAAATCAGCGAGTTTTGCTGGGCACTGCGATAGCGCAAATCCAGGCGCAGTAACATCGCTACACTGGGGCCAATATGCGTTGCTTCGCTGGCGTCCAGTTCGGTAGTTTCACCCACTAACTTGTGCCATAAGGCATCGGCAGCAAATTCAATCGCTGGGTGGTCATACAGCAAGCTGAGTAAGTATTTAAATTCACCTTTTGACAGTGGCAGTAATACCGCGCCTTTATCGCCGCTTGCGGCTTGTTCTTTAATCGAAAAAGTACGCAGGTTATCCAGCAAAGTATCTAAGCTCAGCGCTTGATCTACTGCAGGGTAGTACCATTCATCTTTATCGCGGCGGAATTTGGCTTGCTCCAGGGCTTGTCGGCACTGTAGGCGGTCAATGCCCAGTTTGCGGTAATGAGCGGCTATGGGTTCCAGATCTTCGTTTTTCAGCGCCAGCAATTCAGTGGCATGGCTCACTTCAGTTAAGCGCACGGGTAATTGGCCGTAGAGCAAACTTCGACATTCGGTCAATAGTGCCTGGTCGCGGGTTTGAATGCCTTCTATCGCGCCTTTATCCAGCACATGCCTGGCCACGCGGCCAGAACCTGCCAGCACAGCTTCAAATAAATCGCCCACATCCTTGATACTGCGGCCTGCTTGTTGGTATTGACTCAGCACCGCATCCACATTAGCCATGACCACGTTAAACCAACCGAAGTTGGCACCACTCATGGCGTAAGCAGCTTCCACTAAACCAGCCGGGTAATTAAAACCCAGCTTGCCGTCTTTTAAGAGGCTTGCCACATAGTCTGATACATCGGCAAAGGCATTATGCTCAAGTTCCACTAACTCAAAGCGGCGTGCGACCGATTGAATTTCGCGCAATTGCTGGCCAAGCAGTGGTGAACACAGTGCAACATAGCGCAACCATGGAAGTTTACGGCGAGGGTCTTCCTCTTTAATTGCTTTACCAATCAGGCGAATGGCCTGGCCATCGAGGCGTTTATCTTGTTCATCTTCTAGGCCAAAGGTGGCGGCTTCTGCAACGGTTTCCAGCTCATCCAGCACCACCAACATATACTGCACGCCAAAGCTCTTTAATACTTTATAGGCGGCTTGCACCAAACTTACTACCAGCGTTTGGTCAGTATAGAGGTCTTCTTCGCTGTGGTTGGCATTCAGCTGTAGGGCATCTGCTAACAGTTCAGATTTAAAGCCAAATGGCATTAAGCGTTCATAGGCTTGTTTGGCAATTTCACTTTGAATCGATCCATCAAAGGTTTGGGTGGCCAGTGGTAATAGCGCCTGATATAAACCAAAAGCAAACCAGTTATCCGAGTTTTGATAATCTGATGCCACTTGCGAGTAGCGAATGTAGAGCGCCAGGTATTTGTCTTGCGTGTCGCGATTAAACAGCTGCTTATCGTCTAGTTGGCCTTGTTCGTCGCGGACAAACCAGCCCCTGGAGCAGTCGTTAATTTGTGCGACCAATTCATGGCCTAAACGTGATTTACCCCGGCCCCATTCGGCTTCGACGGCAAACACATGGGCAAAGCGATCATCGTCGTGATCCACCGTATGCAAAAAGGTTTGAAAGCGTTTGAAAAATCGGCTCTGGCCCACTAACGGGTCGCGAGGTGGGTAATCTGATACGCCCGTCGCCGCCCAGCGATGTTGTTTTGCCAGGCTATCAACCATCTGTTCGTTTAATTCAAAACTCATAACGACGATCCTTGAAGGTTTATTCTATTGGCGGCGCGTTTTTTATTGGCATAGCAGTTTTGCGCCAGTTGCTTAATGGTCCGTTGTAAAGTTTGGCTTTTGTAGCCAAATAGCGGTGCTAACGGCAGGCTATAACAGGCATCGCTGAAGCTTGTGTGAATTCGATATTGGCCGGACTCGCCACGACCCGCCTCGGTAAATTGCCAGATTTTTTGTGCCAACAATTCGGCAATCAATGAGCTTAGGACGCGGTTTAGGCGGTTGATGCTTTCTGTGTTCACATCGAATGCCGGGTAGAGGGTTATATTGAGCTCACCGAGCAGAAGCACAAGAAACTCAGCCAAACTGCCCAGGCTCACCTCATCACCTTCAATGCCCTGTACTGCCATATTTATTTGACCGGGGGCAAAGGCATTTTGCCCGGCAGGTAAAGTGAGCAACAAGCCGCCACGCTGCTCGGCAGCCCAGGCATCTTGCACAAAGATAATGAGACTGAGTAAAAATAACCATGGCTGCTGGGCGAATAGCTCGGTAAGCGGCACGTTGTCATGACCTGAGCGGGACACCAATAACCAATCGGCATTGGGTTTAAGGTCATGTTCATTAAGCAAGGTATTAGGGAGTGCTAACAACCGCCCACTACACCAGTTATTTGTCAGTTGTTTTGCGGTGACATCCACCGCTTGTATAGGTGCTGGTGGTTCATTTTGTTCACTTACAGTAAACAAGGTATGGCTGGTGTGCAAAATACGGCATAGAGCGGGAATGGCTGCATTGTCGTTTAGTCTATGACCGAGCAAATCGCGTTCGGTTTTTGCCAGAGGGCCGGTAATGATTTGCGGCGTGGTGGCCGTGCTTTCCAGTTGGGCTAAGACCCATTCACTGGCATTGCCCAGTTGCTGAATGAGTTTAACCAATACCATTGTGTCATTCATCGCACCTGCTTCCTGGCAGCGAGCGGCGGCTAAATTTATCCAATGCTGGCGAACATCTGGGTTTAAGCCTAACAACGCTAATTGCCATTCACCTGACTGGCTTAAATCGTTAAAGGCATCAAGCAATGGTGCAGTGAGGCTAAAGGCGCTAACGGTATCAGTTTCCGCGTCGTTCTTTTTCGGCTGTATTATTGGTTGTAGCAGTGATCTAAGGGCAGGCACAGCCGCTAATAACAACGCTGCTTTGTTGGCTATTAAACCGCCTTGCTGCCAAAGCTGCAGGCAGAGGTTAAGTGCCGCTTCGCTATTTACGGGGTCGTTATGTTGCCTGGTTGTAATGCTGTCCATGCCCCTTGTCTCCATCTTTACTCTTCAGCCTCCGCTTGCGCCGCCTCTTCCAGCAAACTGTATAACTCATCCACATCGCTAAATAGCGGTGTGGCGCCTTCTATGGCATAACCCTCAGCGCTCAGTTTACTTAAAATCGCCTGATCTAAGCTGTTGTCGCCATCTTCCAGGGCTTGTTGGGCCTGGATTAGTTGTTGCTCAGTCAGTTGGCCTTCGATTAAGGATTCAACAAGGACTTTGGCGGCTTCTGTTAGCGCGGTAGCCAATTTATTTGCGATTAGTGACTCAATAAATAACTCACTAATTTTTTCTGCATACACACGATCTTCCACAAGTATTTTTGCGGATGTTATCTCTGATAAACCAATGTTTGCTTGAACGCCACCGACAGAGTATCTTTGTAGCTGAAGACGGCCAAAAGAATGATTAAGGTACGCACATAGATACCCTGCAATTTTTACATCTTTTAATACCAAAGCTGCAACTCGCTGGTTAATAATAAAGCTATCGGCTTCATCAAATAGTAAAGCAGTTCTACCAATGGTTCCCGACATTCCCATCAAAAGAGTACCTGCACTTACTTGAAAACGTTTTAAGTCAACTGCGTTCTCTTGTGTGATTTTTGCGCATGTCTTTTGATCGATATAATTCTCTCGAATATCTTTAGTCTGGAGCACTAATACCCCTGAGCCATTAGAGTAGAACTGGTTACTAGGTATTGCAGGGCCAGATATTTTATTTTCCAAGTAATCAGCAAGCGATCTAACTTTATCGGGTTTAGTAGCAAGATATGAATCTAAATCAACATATCGAGGCAAATAGAAAATCGCATCTAACCGATTTCCCAAAGAATCAATTGGCGCTTTATAAACGTTGGTTTTCAAATCTAAATCAGGCATTAATTCATCAAAATAAGCCTTTATCTCTACCTGGACAGACTTAGCCCAAGCCCGCAATTGCTCGGCTTGACGAACTTTATCCCCGATGTATTTTTGGACTAGCGGGTCAGGTGAATAAAGGTTTACGTCTTTTGCATCTGTAATGCCTAAATATTGAATTATGCTGCCTAGCGAATATCGCTGTAATTGTCCAACACCGTAGTAGCAAAACAAAAATGCGGAAATGTAATCTGTATCTTTGCTTTGGTTGGGCCGAATTCCAATAATATGCTGAGTAATATTCGCTTTTGGTAGCCATTCAGGAACCTTACAAATTTTTTCTCCCACACTAGCCTTGACAAGTAGTAAATCGCCAGGAACCACCTCCGAAACTTTAAGTTGCTCATGTACAGATGGGGCTAGATAGGCGAAATTTTCCGATAAGGCTTCAAACTGGCCTACATTTCCAACCCTAAATAGTGGAATACCCTCATTCAAATAGAGGTTGCTAGGTAACAAAGAGCCAAATGGCCCTGTAAAGAACTTACCAATAGTTCCCAGTTTTACACAGTTTAAATTAGATAAAGTATTGTCTATCTCAATGTATTCTGGGCGATAGAAGTCAGAGTCTAATCGTTTGGTATTTAAATTTTCGGGAGCAACTTTATCACTAAACATTACTCACCCCGCTTATAAGCCGACACAATCTTATCCAGATCGTTTGCGACACCAGCGTTATAGTCTTCGATATTGTTTTTCACCACATAACCCAAGGTTTCCGCCACTGCCATAAACACGTCGGTTTGTGGCTCGGGCAAAAATTGCTCTGGTTGGTTGGGGTTAGCATGGCGTTTTTGCAAATACAAAATCGAGGTTTTGGCTCCCGTGCCGGAGAGTTTAAAGCAGTCGCTTGGCAGAGAGATCACCGCTTTGACTATGGCTTTACCGCCAACAAACTCGCCAGTTTTTTCGTCTTTTTTCCCCATGATGTACTCACGGACATAACGGTCACCGGAGTTACATAAAATACCATCGGGCAGCACTATTAACAGACGGCCACCGGGTTTAAGCAGTTGTAGGCAGCGGTCGATAAACAGTACGGCTGGATCAATGGTGGCACCTACCGGTTGCCAGTTGCCCTTGCTATCGGGTTTGCTGCCCAGCGCGAGCCCTGCGGTTGTAGGCTGCAGGCTGTAAAACGGCTTTTTATCAGTACCGCCCGTTTTGCGTAAATCGGTACGATAGCCCGCCCATTTAGGCTCGCCGTTGTCATCCAGCTCTAAATCACCGATATCCTGCCACTTCATTTTTACATGGTCGTACCAGGCGTTGTAGCTATCAACGACTTTTTGGGTTGGACGAAAACCACCGAGTACTTGCTCCATATTGGCCTCGTAATTGGCTTTTGAGTTTTGACCATTTTTGCCTTTATCAAATTTAGGCGTACCGAACGGCGGGTTGGTGCAAATGAGGTCAAAGCTATTCGGCTTCAGGGCGTTAGTGGTGAGTGAGTTGTCGGTATAGAAAATCTGCGCTTTGGGCGCGCCTTGTAATGCCATATTCACGCGGGCCAGCATCACCATGCGCGGTGCAGCATCGGCACCGGTAAATGCACAATCGCGTAATTTTTGTTTCAATGATTCCTTTTTATCGTCGGCCAGCACCAGCTTAAAATCGATCCATTTATCAATTTGGCTTAACGCCACCGAGCCAAAACCAAAGGAACCACAGGTGGGGTCGCAGAAACGAAAATCGCCGTTGGCTAAGCGCGATCGCATTTCATCGTCATCATCGATGTCGTGCATAGCAATTTCTAGCATGGCCTGTTTTACTGGGTTAGGTGTTAAATAAACGCCAAGGCCACCTTTGGATTCAAAGTTAGCGCGTAGGAAGACATCAAACACTCTGCCGAGTAAATCTCCTGACACATCAGCCAACGTGCCGTGTTCTTTAGCGATTTTGCCATCGTTGGTTTTTACCGGCCCCAGGTTTTGTATTGCTTCCAGCAAATCCTGATAGTTTTTCGCAACAGACAGGCGCAGGTGTGTTTCTTTACTAAAGATGGGATTACGTGAGCCATCATCTGAGATCACAACGTAGTTTTCGTGGTTTTTAAATTCCTCAAAGGCGGCTTTGATTTGTGCAACGGCTTTGTCGCCGTGCTTGGCAACATATTGCCAATCATAGACGTCACGAAAACGCAGGGTATTTCCCTCATCATCTTTAAAGGTAAGGTCTTCATCGTGATGCACGCGGAAAGTTTCTAAAAACAGAAGCTTAGCCACTTCCTCAATAATGTCGTTCTTGTCGTTTACCTTGTCTTTGGTAACGCGATAAACATTTTCATGGAAGGCATCAAATCGTTGCATTAAGCGTGTATATACACGCATCGACCAGCGAAAGGTTGGGTCACGCTCCATGCGATCAAAACTACGTAATTCTTCCAGACTTGGCAGGGTATCTGCACCGTGGGTACCGTCAGATCCATCGGCACCGAATAAGGCCAAAATACGTTGGTTCATGCCATCGTCCACAACGGCAAATACTGGCCAGTCACCTTCGATATCGCTTAACAGCTGGTAGGCTAAATCATCAAACTTTGCAGTGTCAGCGGCGTATTCCCAATGGCCTTCTGTCAGCGCAATCAACATGACTGGTGGCGTTAAGTTGCCTTCAACCAAGCCTTGAATGAGACCAGCCTTGGCGAATTCATGCTCGGGTAATTCGACCAATGGCTGAGTAAACTCGGTGTGCTGTTTGACCAGTTTATTGAACAGTGCTTCTAGCTGCTGTTGCGGGTCTTGTTTTTTTGCTTTTGCTTCTTTTGCCATGATGTTTTCTAAAATCCTTTAATACAGCCAATGGTTACTACAAGTGCCGGCTAATTTATCAATACGAGCAAGGGACCTTTAGTCTCTAACTGCGCATGCTTCAGCGCTAGTTTGCGTATCTGCTGTTCACTGGTTGTAATACCAGCAGGGAGTTTTTTCAGTACTTGTGCCAGAGGCATGCGGCCACCAGCTTGTTGTAACAATGATACCAAATGTGCCGCAACATCAGGTGTTACCTGATACGTTGCCGTTGTGAACTCTTTTAGATGATTACTTTGAGGCAATGAGGCAAGCCATAGCGAAACTTGAGACTGGCTAAAGCCAAGGGTTTGCCAGAGAGTTTGGTTCTCGTTAAATACAGCGGCAGCGCTTCTGGGCGCTGCTGTTTGCTGAGTAATTAGTTGTTCCAGGCTTTGCCGCTGGTATTCATGGGTCATCTCAGTCCTCCACTATAGGATACTGATGCAGCCATCTGATCTGGGTTGGGGCTCATTGTACAGGACTCGTCACTCGGCCACATCATCCTCTCACCTCGTTTTGCCATTATCCGATATGGCACAACCCATAATTTTAAAGTCTCTGAAAAAGCAAAGTGCTGCGGTATCGGTTGGCTAAAGTCATCATGCGCAGGGTAAATAAGATACATTCCGCCGCGCCCATCAAGATATTTTTGGCCGTAGGCAAACATTTGATAAAAGTCGGATTGCGCAAGTCCATATAGTGATTTTTTTTGCTCGTTGCTGTTCACCAGCTTCCATTTTGTATCCATCACCATTTTGGTTTGAACTGCTTGGCGTGATTGAACCAGCAAGTCTGGGCGAAGCTTAAAGCAATCTTTAAGTCCATGCTTTACCAAAGAATAAGTTGCTGCTTGAGGAAAAACTTTTAGGTGAGAAGGTAATTCGTAGGGTAGGGTCTGTGCCACAAAGGATTCAAATACCGCTTCCATAGGAAACAAAAGTGATATCGCTTTGGTGTTTCCTTGTAATGCACTCGGGCTCATTCCTCTCAGGATCAATTGCGCCCAAGCCATTGGCTCGCTGTAATGAGTCATACCACGCTCAATGCGTAAACTGTTCATATCGCTCTCAATATCCCTACTAAGTGGAATACCGTCAAAAGCAAAGCGCAATTCGTAAAGCCAGCGTTGATTCTCAGATGAAAGCTTCAGGCTAAGTAGCTTATCCAGCGCGGAGTGTAAGAGCCGATTGGCAGCACAATCAGGCATATACTCATCATAATCGACACAAAACTTATGGCGATTTACCGCGTTATGTCGCAGCTGTGCAGAAAGCATCAGCTTGCCCTTCATAAAAGCCAGATTACCGTGCTCGCTCACATAGTCGGAGCGTAAACCTTGTCTAAGCAATTGGCTGACGCTTTGCAAAAACTGACTGATAAAAATCTCAAGCAAAGGCATGCGCTGAGCCTGCAGAGTTGCCTGTTGGGTTTGAATATGTCGAAACCCAGGCAGATGGCTTAGCATCGTCAGCAATGTTTCACGCGCATTAGCTGCTGTGAGGTTTTTACCAACCTTGGGCAGTATCTCAAGCTGGAAACCGTGAGGTGTTGAAAGCATCCCCGCGTAGTTTTGCACCTGAAGCAATTTGAAGCCTGAGCGAGAGGTGAGTTTGAGAAACTGGCTTCCTTGATCACTTGTTAGGCTAAGTGTTTCTAAATAATCAAAGACCTGCGGAGGCACCAGCTTTGCGCCAACTGAAGCCGCTTTCCCACTCCCCAGCAGGTCATATTCAAAAACTGAGATAACTTCACCCATGGTTTACGGCCTGCTCATCAAGAGTGGTCTGCTGTGGCTGATAAATTGAACGATAAGCCTGTGGCATATTCCAGACCTCTTGATCAAATGCTTCGAGCTCGTAAGCTGTCGATTGCTGATCATGGCGTCGTAAACCGTGGTTATTACCAAAAAGCGTATCGAGATCGTCGGTTTTCTCAATCACGAATTGCAGGCTGTCGTCTTGTTTCTGGTTGTCTGCCAGCACTAGCCTGATCTTGTTCCAGTCATCGAAAAAGTATTCCTGCAACAGGGGAATGATCTTTTTCTGGAATACGATCTTCAATTGTTTAAACGCAGCTTCTTCATCACCGGCATCGAGTGCATTTTTTACTGGCATAAAGAACGCATGCCCCAGCGTATGTTCACGATCGTAAAGCGCTTCGATGCGGCTATTGAGTTTCTCTAACAACGACTCGAGTTCTACGCCTTTCACCTTAGCTCCACTCAGTAAAGAGAGATCCGGCATCATTTCGACAAAGTCAAAGCGACGGCGCAAAGCAGTGTCCATAAGAGCTAAAGAACGATCCGCTGTATTCATGGCTCCGATGATGTCGACATTGGCGGGTACGCTGAAGTGATCACCGCTATAAGACAGTTGCAAGCTCATTGCATTGGACATGCCCGCACGCTTGTCTACTTCAATGAGCGAGATCAGTTCACCAAAGATCTTGGATATGTTGCCGCGATTGATCTCATCGATGAAAATGGCGTAGCGATGTGCTGGATCGGCATTGGCACGCTGACAAAGGTGCATAAAGATACCCGGCTCAATAGGGTAAGAGATGTTGCCACTTTCGTCTGAGCGAGCGCGGATACCTTCAATAAATTCTTCATAACCGTAAGATTGGTGGAACGTAACCACTGCAAAACGCTGGATGGCTTCGGCAGATTTTGGACCGCGTTTAAGTTCGGCGTAGAGCTCTACCAAATCCTCCACTTGCTCGAGCTGTGAATCAACTAGCAACCATTCGCTCTTATCTGTTTTGTTAAATACGGCAGGCTCACGCCGATTCTTATAATCAACAGTTAACGACTCCGGAACTGTATAGGATTGCAAAGCCGCCCAAGCAGTATTCGATAGATTTCCATTACGACCGTTTAATAATGCCTTACGTTGAAACCACATATGTTCAATAATTTGGCGAACTTTGGCTCGTTTCCCAAAATCGAGCAGCACCAGCGTTATAACCTGCATCCAGTTCAACGATTCAAGGCGAGAATCCAGCCAGGCATCACGATCGGCTGGTACAGCATGCGAGGTGTACTCTTTCATTTTTTGCTGCAACGTGAAGGTCTTGCCAGTGCCCGGGGGCCCAAAGAAGATCACATTAGTTGGTGAATGTTGTCGGGTATTAATTTCAGTGAGCTCACTGCTGGCTGTTGATGTGATGCTGGATACTTTCTCCTGTTTCTGCTCATTATCGCGTTCGCGTAATAATTCATAGAGATGCCAAATAGCCATATTCACGTAATAGGGATCTGCATTGGGAGATTGTGCGTGTATGGCTTGCTTCAATTCATGGTTTTTCTGTAACCAATTTCCGGTCAGTGCTAAACCGAGGTGGAAGTGCTGATTTAGGAATTCTGCTGCTTTATTAAAAGCATTCTCATCCACAGTACTGGTGCAGGTTTCAGGCAAAAAAGCGGCAAAAACACGGTTTCTCAAACTCCAATACATACGCTTAAGTAGCCCGGTTTCTTTGGCCTTCTGCAGAGCACTGCCTACGTATTGGTAGGTTGCTTCATCCGGTTGCTGACGAACTCGTTCGGTTAGCTCTCTAAGCAGTGGCAGGCTTTGCTGGTATTCCGCTAAAGACGGAACACCCTGACGAATACTGGCAATGCCGTTGCCGCGTTCATACCAAAGCCGTTTGACCAAATCATCCGTTTCAGGCTCAGCAAAAGTTGAGGTTTGTTGTAGCAAGGTCGTAAATTCACGGTATCGCTGATCCCACTTGGAAGCTGAGTAATTTTTATCTTTCGCTAGGGCATCAATCAATTCACTGATCGTCAGCTTGCCTGCTTCGACACTATCTACAAGAGTCATCGTGACCTTTCCTTTATGTTTCTTTCTACATCAATGTTTTACCGCATCAGCCATGATTGTTCAAATTTCCCACATTTAAATTATGGGTTATCAACAATCAGCCGTGCACATTCCAGCCTGAACTCAGGGGGAAAGTATGCTTCGTTTTCTTGTTCATTAAGTCACCTGTTTTGTGTTGAAGTGAGAATATCACCTTTAATCAGGTGGCCAAATTTACTGTGCCACTACAAGAGTGTTTTCTTTTTCTCAAACGTGGTCCTTAATTCACCGGTACGTTTATTGGTGCAATCCAGACTGCTGGTGATTCAGTTGCAATTTTTACAACTTATCGACTAGAGGAACGCGCTGTTTTAAAGCATTATAGTTGGAAAGTCGGACGTGAAAGCATAATCCATTTTAGACTCCGCCTAGAACGTTGATATGGCAATAGAAGACATGACAGGGAAAGTTATTTTAACGTTAACAGCGAATTCCGGTCAGGAATATCACTGAGCTGTATGCGTTTAGGCATCATATAGCAATTGTAAATTAATTACCGATGTGCCACGTTGGTCAAATGATGGGCATTAAATAGTCGAGGTAAATATTTTTAGGTTATTTTATGCATTATCGTTGCTTATATCATTATGTTCGTTTGCTAAAAACACTGATTTTAAATTAAACGCGGGCTTGGTTAATCAGGATGGTGAGTAAAAATACTTTCTGTATTCGCTTGCGAATATATCTGTTTCTGATGTTGTTTTACTCGAGAGTTACATTGATGATGAAGTGAAATGTTATGCGATAAATGAAAGTAAAGAGTTAAAACTGGTAGGTATTACAACAATCGCAAGTGATGCAACAGAAGGGAAAATGTTTATCAGTACTCATTTTGCTTGTACTAATGCAATCTTTAGCTGTTAGTACGAGCTCTGAATATGGTCGTTTTGTTATTACGCTAAAAAGTGAAGAACGTCTATTTTAATGTGAAAATAATATTTTAAAGACATAATAATCAATAGGATAAAATTAATGAAATGTCTCATGAGATCGATTTTTGTCTTTTCTCTGCTATGGTGTGGAAGCTCTCTTGCCTCGGTTAACCCTCAGTGGAGTGGCCATTTTCAAATTTTAGAGCTCGGGGGAAATTGATTGATGGCTCTCAGATCATGTTACAATATGATATTAATATAAATAATAATAAAGAAATAGCATCTATAGATATGAATACGTGGTATGCACCTATTACCTGTATTGGTGATTACACTCTGAAAAATAATAAGGGTATTTTAGTGCAATGTTACTCTACTCAGAGTGAAAATCCCGAGTGCCATTTTCCCTCGCCGCAGTTTGAACTTAAAAAAATAGAGGTGAGTTTTACGTAAGAGGGAGTGTTTTTACATATTCATCGCCAGGTGAATGGTTATTACTTAAGGAAATGGATCATTAAAAACACAGTGATATTAGGAATAACCCATTCTTATCTTTGTGTTGATGTATTAAAGGTAATGTTATGATTAATCGCATGTATGTCGGTGCATGCCATATCCAGTACAACATGTTCTCGACCAGATGGTTGAAATCATTAATCATTATTTTCAGCCATAGGCATGAGACTAGAGCATATATTATGGTGAGCCGTTTTCGCTTTAGAAAAAATCTTCACTCAGGGAGCATAGTCAATGGCGCTTGAAGCCGCAATTGCAGAGTTAGTCGCTGATTTTATTACCAAGGGACGTCCCTCATCTCGACATCAAACCTTTGATGAACGTCGCGCCGGATATATCGCTAGCACGGTTTTAGCGGGGGAGATAGAACAGCGAGTCACCGTTGAAGATAGGGACATTGCTGGGATTTCACTGCGCGTGTTTTCTCCTCTCAACGCTGAAGGTAAGCTGCCTGCCGTTATTTATTATCACGGTGGATGCTTTGTCAGCGGAGGTTTTGCGACCCATGACAACCAGCTTAGGCAGTTGGCCTTTCTCAGTGGTTGTAGAGTCATTGCCGTACAATATCGTTTAGCGCCAGAGCACACTTATCCTGCCGCTCATGACGATGCGGAACGTGCAGCGGATCTTATCTGGCAATATGCCGATGAGCTGAACATTGAACGCAGTCAGATCACATTGGCAGGTGACAGCGCGGGCGGTCATCTTGCTTTGATAACCGCTCTGCGCCTGCGTGATGCCAATCGGTGGTTACCTCAGCGGCTGGTTCTGATTTATCCGATGATTGATGCAACAGCATCGTCTGAAAGTTATAAGCGCAATGGTGATGATTATGTACTCACCCGTGACACGCTGCTCAGCGGTTTTGAAGCCTATTTCCCGCAGACTGAGTTGATGCATCCAGAAGTCAGTCCGCTGTGGCGCGATGACTTTTTAGGTTTACCTCCGGTACACATTCTCACGGCCGAATACGATCCGTTATGTGATGACGGTGAAGTGTTGTTTGCGCGTATGACGGAGCAGGGCGTTAACTGTAGTGCGCAGCGTTATCTTGGTGTGATCCACGGGTTTTTCCAGCTTGGCGGTATTAGCCCGACTGCGCGCAACGCTATGCGAGATATCGCGGCGAAAATTAGCTCACCTTATCCATTATAATTTATCTTCCTGCGAGCAGGCCGAGATCGACCTGTTCACTTTGCATCACAACAGAACCACCATCGCGTCGCCCAATTCATCTTTCCCACACCTTCAACGGTGCTATCATATTGATTCAGGTTTTGAAGGAGTCAGGCAACGTATTGATATGTTGTCCACCTGCAACGGGCTGTAAATCATGGTGATGATGGCCAGTGGTTTTAAGATGGATTTTTCCTCCAACTGTCGTCGCGACAGTGATATTCGCGTAAGGCTTCCGCTATGTGTGTAAACACGACAGAAAAACATGCCCCTTTTGGTACGCTGTTAGGCTATGCCCCTGGAGGCGTGGCGATTTACTCTTCGAATTATGAATCCCTTAACGATCTAGAACAGATGGATGATGCGTCATTCCGTCACTATCTAGATAAAGAATATATGGGTTATAAGTGGCAGTGCGTTGAGTTCGCTCGCCGCTTTCTTTATCTCAACTATGGCACGGTTTTCACCGATGTCAGAATGGCCTATGAGATCTTCTCATTGCGTTATCTGCGCCAAGTGGTGAATGATAATATTTTACCGCTACAAGCGTTTCCTAATGGCTGCGAGCGCCCGCCAGTTGCCGGTTCGTTGCTCATTTGGCAGCAGGGCGGTGAGTTTGAACACACGGGGCACGTCGCGATTATCACTCAGGTATTAGAGAACAAAATTCGTGTCGTTGAGCAGAATGTCATTCATCATCCGTTGCCCGCTGGGCAGCAGTGGACACGCGAGTTGCCGCTGACTTACCGCGATGGAAAGTACGCTATCCAAGATACCTTTGACGATACCGAGATTCTGGGCTGGATGACCCAGACCGCCGATGATCGCCATAGCTTACCGCAGCCTCAGACACCTGCACCGTATTTGGCGATCCACTGTGAACGTGTTGAAAACCACGGGCAGTTTGCTGGAACTTGGCTGAACGAGCAGGATCCATTGGAGCATACCTACGTTCAGGCCAATGGCGGACATACGCTAAATGCCGATCCCTATCGCTATTTCGCTGTTTCTCGCAGCGCCGAGCAGGAGTTGATCCACGCCACTAACGAGCTGCATTTGATGTATTTGCACGCGACCGACAAGGTGCTTAAGGATGACAATTTGTTGGCGCTGTTTGATATTCCAGAAGCGTTATGGCCGCGCCTGCGACTTTCTTGGCAGCGCCGTCGTCATCATATGATCACCGGTCGCCTCGACTTCTGCATGGATGAGCGCGGGCTAAAAGTCTATGAATATAATGCGGATTCAGCCTCATGCCATGCTGAAACCGGGCTGATTCTGGACAAGTGGGCGCAGCAGGCGGGTGAGGTGGCAGGCAGCGATCCCGGCGAGTATCTGTTGGATGCGTTAGCCAATACGTGGAAACACAGTGACGCAACACCATTCGTGCATATTCTTCAGGATCATGACGCAGAAGAGAGCTACCACGCGCAGTTTATGCAGCGCGCGTTAACGAAAGCCGGTTTTGAAAGTAAGATTTTGCATGGTTTAGACGAACTGCATTGGGCTGATTCAGGTCAATTGGTGGATGGTGAAAACCGTCCGGTGAGCTGTGTGTGGAAAACATGGGCATGGGAAACGGCTCTCGATCAATTGCGTGAAGAGAGCGAGGCCGATCACGCAGCGCTTCCGATCCGAACTGGCCATCCTAAAAATGCAGTGCGCCTGATTGACGTATTGTTGCGTCCTGAAGTGATGGTCTTTGAGCCGTTGTGGACCGTGATCCCAAGCAATAAGGCCATTTTGCCGGTTCTGTGGTCGCTATTCCCGCATCATCGTTATCTGCTGGACGCCGATTTTGAGCTGAACGCAGAGTTGGAGCAGAGCGGCTACGCGGTGAAACCTATTGCTGGACGCTGTGGTAACAACATAGGTCTAATCAGCCATGAAGATCGGGTGCTGGATGAAACGTCCGGTAAGTTCGCTGAACAGAAAAATATCTACCAACAGCTTTGGTGTTTGCCGGAAGTTGCTGGACGCTATATTCAGCTATGTACCTTCACGGTCGGCGGCCACTACGGTGGTGTATGCGTGCGCTCAGAAACGGGATTAGTCATCAAGAAAGAGAGTGATATCGATCCGTTGCGGATTATTGATGACAAGGACTTTATCCTCTAACGGAAGCCGCTTTTAATTCGGCGTGCTGTGTAGATTGTGCAGCACGCCGTTTTGTTTTTCACCCATCTGATTTATCCCTCGCGAATTATTCAACATTATCCTTGACCAATGACAAGGTACCCAAGCTATTAGCCTCTTTATAATCGAGCCCATTTATCTGCTCACTGGTGTGAAAGTATGGCTTATCAACTGAATCTTAATTGGCCTGAATTTTTAGAGAAATACTGGCAAAAAAAACCTGTTGTATTGAAAAACGCCTTCCCGAACTTCGTTGATCCAATCACGCCGGATGAGTTGGCTGGCTTGGCGATGGAGCCGGAAGTGGATAGCCGTTTAGTGAGCCAGAAAAACGGCGAATGGCAGGCGAGCAACGGGCCATTCGAGCACTTTGATGGTTTGGGAGAAAGCGGCTGGTCGTTGTTGGCTCAGGCGGTTAACCACTGGCATGCGCCTTCTGCAGAACTGGTGCGTCCGTTCCGCGTATTGCCGGACTGGCGTTTAGACGATCTGATGATTTCGTTCTCTGTTCCTGGCGGCGGCGTTGGGCCTCACATCGATCAGTACGACGTATTCATTATTCAAGGGATGGGCAGCCGTCGCTGGCGCGTGGGTGACAAATTACCTATGCGTCAGTTCTGCCCACACCCAGCGCTCTTGCATGTTGATCCGTTCGAGCCAATCATTGATGAAGATCTTGAACCAGGGGATATTTTGTATATTCCACCTGGATTCCCGCATGACGGCTTCACTCACGAAACGGCGTTGAACTATTCCGTTGGTTTCCGTGGGCCGAACGGCAGAGATTTAATCAGCAGCTTTGCTGACTATGCGCTGGAAAACGATCTTGGCGGTGAGCATTACAGCGATCCTGATTTGACCTGCCGTGAACATGTAGGCCGTATCGAAGATTATGAAGTCGATCGCCTGCGCGGGATGATGATCGAGATGCTCAATCAGCCTGAGGATTTCAAACAATGGCTGGGGCGTTTTGCGACTACGCCGCGTCATGAGTTGGATATCGCGCCAGCTGAACCGGCTTATGAACCTGATGAAATCCTTGATGCGTTGCTGGGCGATGAAGTCTTAACTCGCCTGAGCGGTCTACGTGTGCTGAACATTGGTGATAGTTTCTTTGTTAACAGCGAGCCAATGGACGCCGTTGAGCCTGAAGCCGCCGATGCGCTGTGCCGTTATACTACGGTAGGTAAAAAAGAGCTGGGTGATGCACTGAATAATCCCGCCTTTGTTGCTGAACTCACTGATTTGGTCAATCAGGGATATTGGTACTTTGATGAGTAAGCGCGGTTTTCATTAATCGTTGTAATGATTCTTAAAGGGATGACAATTGTTATCCCTTTTTTCTATCGGTTTGTGGCTAGTCACCGCCGTTTTCACCCATATTTGAAATGAGCGATGAATATTTTTCTTATGAATCTTGAGTGAAAATAAAATAACGCATTCGACCTATGTCTTTCTTGGTGAGTCGCGTTATCCATTGATTCACTTAGAAAACATAGTTTATTAAGTAATATTTCCAAGCCAATCATTTCGGTATGTCACTGCTATATTATTTCAACGTTTACTTTGTTTTTTTAAATTAATTTTTCATGTAAATGACTCACTGATATATATTCTGTTATTGGGATTTATTTATATTTAAATGGACGTGAAAAATGCTAGGGATTATATTATCTCACCTTCATTGTTATTCATCCTTCAGACAGTGTTCCCAATATGCCAACGATAGTCACTCATGCCGCTGTACCCTTGTGTCTGGGGTTAGGGTTAGGTCGAAAAATTATTCCCACGCGACTCTTATTTGCCGGAATGGTGCTATCGATGTTGCCGGATGCTGATGTTTTGTCGTTCAAACTTGGGGTGGCCTATGCCAATGAATTTGGGCATCGCGGTTTTACTCATTCTTTGTTATTCGCCTTCTTTGTGCCAATACTCTGTCTATTGGGGACTCGATGGTTTCGGGCTAGCATACTGAGGGTTTGGTCGTTTCTCACTGTTTCGCTGCTTTCTCATAGTCTTCTTGATTCAGTTACCACTGGAGGTATGGGCGTAGGCTGGCTGTGGCCTTGGTCGGATGAGCGATTTTTTGCACCGTGGCAGGTCATCAAAGTCGCGCCTTTTGCGTTGTCTCGCTATCTCACACCATCAGGATTCGCCGTAATTTATTCTGAATTACAATGGGTTTGGTTGCCTGGATTCGTTTTTATTGGGGTGCTTTTTCTAATACGAAAAATAGGCATGCTTCGTTAGGCTCGGCGTCATTTCTCTAGACGTTCTCGCCGCGGCCATTTTCACTGAAATGTGCTTTATTTCAGGTGAGCATTAGCTCAGAGCAAATATGGGTATGTCACGTTGACGCAGCTAATCCATCGACTTTAGATATACATCGGCACATTGGTTCTGCATAGGATAATCTTTAATGAAAAGTTTCTTTATCTCTTCACTGAATGCGCATCTACGCTATCAAGATTTACCCGGAAACGGTCTGCCCATTATTTTTATTCACGGGCTAGGCTGTGCTTCCTCTTATGAGTATCCAAGAGTGGTGATGGAGCCCATATTTCGCCAGCGCAGAATTATATTGTTAGATTTGCTGGGAGCGGGGTATAGCGACAGACCTGCAGCGTTCAGCTACAGCACTAGCGACCATGCTCGGATTATTTCTATGCTGATTGATACATTAGATCTGCCGGAGTGTGATGTTTATGGGCATAGTATGGGCGGCAGTATTGCGATTGAAGTGGCGGCTATGCTGCCTCATAAAGTGAAAACACTCGTGGTTTCTGAACCTAACTTTGACAGTGGCGGTGGTTTTTATAGTCGCTTGATTGCTGAGCAAACCGAAGGTGAATTTGTGCGAGTAGGCTATTCTCGGGTGCTTGAAAAAGAGAAAACGCCTTGGCTGGGCTGCGTGTCGGCTACGGCACCCTATGCCTTGCATCGCGGCGCATCTTCTCTGGTTACGGGCGTTGAGCCTACGTGGCGCGAACTGATTTACTCACTTTCTATGAAGAGATGGATGATTTTTGGTGAAAATTCTTTGCCTGATGTTGATCAGTTCGAGCTACCAAAGCATGGTATTCAGGTAATTACCATCCCTCATGCTGGGCACTCAATGTCGTGGGAAAATCCTGAAGGATTAGCAAAGGCGCTATGCCAAGCATTTAGTCTAGCCGAGTAATGATATTGTCGATGCGGTTTGAAGCGTACTTCCACAGGCTCATAGCGCTTCCAGAGTATTCTACGTTTGGGTCTTAATGCGATGAAGATGAAGCGCGGTTTACGCGCTTCATTGATCAGGATAACGAGTGGAATAGCTTGTTACGTAAAGACGAACGGCATCCACAAGAAACCCGTGATTAGAAGCAGCAGTAAAAAAATTACGCCAAAAATCGCACCCAGCCTCCAATAATCGGTGGTTGGCAAGTAGCCGCTTCCATAGTAGATGGGGCTAGGGCCTGTTGCATAGGGCGTTAAAATACTCCCCAACCCGATTGCTGCGCCCACCATTAGACAGAAGATAGGCAGTGGAATGGCGGGTATTCCTATTGCGGCTGCAATCATCATTGGGGCTAGCGCAGAAGTGTATGCCGTGGCACTGGCGAAAAAGTAGCGCAGCAGATAAAAAACGACAATCAAAGCTATCATGACTAACGTTGGTGAATAGGTAGAAAGCCCTTGCGAGAGCCGTTGGCCAAACCATGGAATAAATCCAGTGTCATTTAAGCCCGTGGCTAACGTAATTAACGACGCTAACCAAAAGAAAACGCTCCATGCGGACTTATTACTAATAATGTCGTCCCAGGTAATAATATTGGTCACCAGCATAATAGCGACAACGCTATATCCGACCATCGCAGCATCAATATAAGCACCGCCAAATATCCATAATAGAAGAGCGGCCGCCATCAAAATCAGCATTCTCTTTTCTTTACGACATAAAGGCCCCATCGCGACGAGTTCTTCTTTAGCCCACTGAGGGACTTGATGACCGGATTTTAGCACTGGCGGATAAATGATATAGGCTAACCATGGAACCAACAGTACTAAGCCTATGCTGAGAGGCAACATTCCTAAAAACCAGTTTCCCCAGCTTATCGACATCCCCGTCGCACTTTTCATAAGGCCAATAAGCAGCAAATTAGGTGCCATGGCCGTTAAGAAAATAGCGCTGGTGACACAGTCTGCCGCGATCCCCATCCACATGATGTATGAGCCGATATTGCGGGAACTACGGCTATTAGGCTGAGAATCATATAGCGGGGGAAGGTTGCGGATAATAGGGTAAATTATTCCAGCGCCACGTGCGGAGTTGGACGGTGTTACGGGAGCAAGGATGAGCTCCGATAGCATGATTGCGTAGCCTAAAAATAGCGTTTTGTGTCCCATTTTATTGACTAAAATGAGAGCGATACGGCGACCTAAGCCGGTTTTTTCATATCCCGTTCCAAACATAAATGCAGCGAAAATAAGCCATATGACGGAATTTGAAAAACCAGATACCGCCCACGAGAGTGCTTTGGTGGTGAATTTAAATCCTGTTTGCGACATCTGAATGGGGCTAAATAGCAGCCACGGCGATAATACGGCAATAATGGCGATGCCAACCATGGCGACGACGGCTCCGGGAATGGGTTCCAAGATCAATCCAACGATGATCCCCATAAATACAGAGAAAAAAAGCCATGCATGAAGCTCAAGACCTGAAGGTGTAGGAAACGAAGCGAGGATCAGCGTCACAATAAGCGGTGCCAGATACCGCCAATAATTGCGGAAAAAGGGCATGGTAACGTCCTATGAGAAAGAGAGGCTCAGCCTCTCTTTATTGGATTATTTCATCGGGGTTATTTTATGTAATGAACGTGCTCGCAGATTTCATTCACAATCGGCTCGCGGCGCTCTGCGAATATTTTTTTATTTTCTGCGATCAGATTATTACCATGGGTATCGATAGAGACGATGAGCGGGCCAAACTCTTTGACTCGGCATACCCATAGAGATTCAGGCATACCCAATTCGGTCCAATGGACTTCTTCAATTTCCTCAACCTGTGTGGCCGCTAATACTGCGCATCCTGCGGGGTAAATAACATGCAGTGCTTTGTGTTGTTTGCAGCCCTCTTCGGTCAATGGCCCCATTCCACCTTTACCCACGATCAATCTAACCCCAGTTTGTTCGATGAACTCTTTTTCAAACGTTTCCATACGCATGCTGGTGGTGGGGCCGATAGAAACCATCTCCCATTTGTCTTCATTTTTCCGCACGATAGGGCCAGCATGAAAGATGGCTTTGCCGCGCAGATCGTAGGGGATAGGGCGCTTAAGCTCTATTAATCGACGATGGCAGACGTCACGGCAGGTGACTAATGTTCCGGTGAGATAAATAACATCACCGACGCGAATATCAGTTAAATCATCAGCGCTGATGGGTGTGGTAAGGATCTTTTTCATAGTGAACCCCGCGTATGGGAAATGGATTCAGAAGTGAGGTCTGCATGAACAAGCAGCGTGCCGCGTCGGTGAGCCCAGCATCCGGTTGAAACGGCGACACCAATCGTCGAGGGATGACGAGCCGCTGATTCAATATGAACCCCCATGACAGAACTATTACCCATGAGTCCCTGCGGCCCAATACCTAGGCGATTGAGTCCTTCTTCCAAACGCAGTTCAAGCTCAGCGGCTTTAGGGTTAGGATGACGTGTGCCGATCGGACGCAGAATCGCCTTGCGCGATAGCACCGCGGCAGTTTCCACCGAGGTCGCAATCCCAACGCCGACCAAAACAGGCGGGCAAGCATTAACCGCCAACGTAGAGATATTCTCAAAAACAAATTTCACTACCCCTTCATAGCCTTCTGAAGGCATGAGCACTTTTGAGCGACCAGGCAGTGTGCATCCGCCTCCAGCCATATAGACTTCAATTTCGGCATCGGTGCCGTCTGGCACTAAATCCCATGTCACCCAAGGTACGCCGCTACCGGTATTTTTCCCTGTGTTCACCTCATCAAAGATTTCTACCGCATTGTGGCGCAGAGGGGCTTTGACGGTAGCATCTTCAACCGCTTGTTTTAAAATAGCTTGCAGCTCTGCCAGTAATGGAAAACGCGTACCGACTTTGACGAAAAACATAATTTCGCCGGTGTCCTGACATGCAGGGCGGTTGAGGTCGATTGCTTTTTGCATATTATCGAACATGGTGTGATAAATAATTTTCCCCATTGAGGATGTTTCTGCTTCGCGTAATGCTTTTAATTTATCAACAACATCGTCTGGCATTCGGGTTGAAATCATCGCAGTGAAATTCGCAACTATCTGCGTTAATTTATTTATGCTTTCCTGTTTTTTTTGCTCATTCATTAAAGATCACTCCAGGGCTAGTATAATTCTGGATAATAAAGAGAGAATTAACTCTGATGTCATTAAACTACCACGATTAATGTGGGTTTATGGATTTTGGAACTGTGAATATTAAATTTACGATTTGTTAATCTTCGTTTTAAATAGATATTTTTCTAAACTTTAAACACAGCGGTATCATTTTATTAACACTAAAGATGTTGATCGGGATCAGTCATTTAATCGGTTCTATTGGTGCAAATGGGAAATAACGTCATCATGTACCTGTCATGCATCAAGTGGCATGTGTATAGGCTACGTTTGTTATCCGTCCCACTCTAGGGACTCACTTTCAGGCCAGCACAAGTGCTGTTTAACAAGGCTAAAGACGTGTTGTCCTACAACGAGAATCGTTTAGGGTATAGTGTCAATGCTGCACAGGAGATGAGACGGATGGATAACCAAACGGTACTAAATCAGTATCCTTTACCCAAAGATTTGCAGGTGCTGGTTGAAATTGTGCGCTGCGGCAGTTTTAGCGCCGCGGCAGAAAGTCTTGGGCAAACGCCTGCCTTTGTGACTAAACGAATTCAAATTTTGGAAAATATTTTTGGTACAAAACTGTTGAATCGTTCCGCTCGTGGGGTTGCCCTGACAGACAGTGGAAAACAGTGCTATGAACAGGGCCTGAATATTCTCACGCAGCTACAGAAGCTTATGGATGATCTCGGGCAAACCAAAACTCAACCGGCAGGAATGGTGCGTATTGGCTGTAGTTTTGGTTTTGGCCGTAGCCATATTGCGCCTGCGATTACACAACTAATGCAATTATATCCAGAATTACAGATTCACTTTGAATTGTTTGATCGTCAAATAGATTTAAGTCGCGATAATATCGATATTGATATTAGAATAAATGATGAAATTCCTGATAACTATATCGCTAGATTACTGGCTAAAAATAAACGCATTTTATGTGCATCACCTAAATACTTCGAAAAGAGAAATCATCCTCAAACATTAACCGAATTGCTGGAGCATGATTGCCTCATTACTAAAGAGCGCGATTCGACGGCGGGCATTTGGGAATTAGAGTGCGAACATGAGAAAAAAACCGTCAAAATATCGGGGCATCTATCGTCTAATAGCGGAGAAATTATCCTGCGTTGGGCATTAGAAGGTAAAGGTATCATGATGCGTTCAGAATGGGATGTCGTGCCATTTTTAAACAGTGGAAAATTAATTCGAGTTTTGCCTGAGTATTCGCAAAGTGCAAATATTTGGGCTGTTTACCAAAAACCGCTATATCAAAGTGCGAAATTACGGGTCTGTGTCGATTTCCTGACTCAATACTGCCACGATGCGTTTAGCGAAAAATAACTCTGTCTATGCATTTGGTCGTAGCAGGGGGGTATCAGCAGTGTTTATCTCCGTTTAAAACCACCGCTGATTTTTTAGGTAGATGCCGAGCCTAGCAATCTATTATTGCTTAGTGACAATATGCGCGGCAAACCCCGTCACTTCAGGGGCAATATCCTCTTTTAGCGTCAGCTGTGGAATATTGTAATCACCGTGGTTTTGCTTACGGAACGCGATGGGCTGGGTATGCCACAAATCATCCAGCCGCTGGCCAAGCTGGTTACAGATAGCGGGAAAGTTGTCTGTGTTCACTTTGCTGGTGTGGTAGACCACAAAAGGTGGCAGTACGTCGAATCCTGGATAGTGCAAAATACCGTGCTGGATCGGGAATAGAATATCGTTGATTGGCCCGTTAATGCCACGCTCGCTGTAGTGCGGCTCCCATCCACCGGCGGTTACCATCAGCATGGCACGCTTACCCACAAGAGTACCTTCACCGTAGCGGTCGCCCCAATGTTGGTCATTATGTTCGCCTACGCCATAGGCGAAACCATAAGCATAAACGCGTTCTACCCAACCTTTCATAATGGCTGGCATAGAGAACCACCATAGCGGAAATTGGAAAATCACCGCATCTGCCCACATCAGTTTTCTTTGCTCAAGGGCGATGTCATCGCTTTGCAGCCCATTCTCGAAAGCGTACTTTGAGTCTAGCGAAGCATCAAAATAGCTGTCGTCTCGACGAGTTTTAGCGTCGCTGGCGTCCAAGGCTGACTTCCAATTCATGGCATATAAGTCTGAAACCTGTACATCATGTCCGGTATTTTTCAGATGCTCAATGGTGAAGTTTTTTAGCGAACCGTTAAGTGATTTAGGTTCAGGATGGGCATAAACAATCAGGACATTCATTGCGGTTATCTCAAAAAGAAAGAGATCGCAGATTAGAAGTTTGTCATATTCATGAGAAATGAATTTCTGATATTTCAGGTATTAATATGAGTAATCTCCGCCGGCTCGACCTTAATTTATTGGTAACACTTGATGCTCTGCTTACTGAGCATAATGTCACGCGAGTTGCTGAGAAACTTAACTTTTCCCAGCCATCGATCAGTGTTCATCTGTCAAAACTACGCGATATTTTCGACGATCCTTTGTTACTGCCAGGACCGAGAGGCATGTTGCCCACGGCGAAGGCTGAATCATTGCGTGAACCGCTGAGGGTTGCATTGAGCGCCTTGGAGAGCGTGGTGGCGCCAACTAAACCCTTCGAACCGATTACGGCAAAAAATACGTGGACGGTATCTGCTGCGGACTATGGTGAATCCACGGTGGTGTTGCCCGTTCTGACGGGGTTACGCAGCGTTGCACCCAATACACGGTTATCGGTGATTGAACTGGCACCGGCAAAAATAGCTAAGCAGTTGGAAATGGGGGAGATTGATATTGCGTTTCATGTCAGCGATGAGGCTTCCCCGGAGCTGCATCGCAAAACTCTTTTCTCTGAGCGCTATGTGCTTGCTGGGCGTCAAGGGCATCCGCAGCTGTCGCCTGCGATCACACCCGCGCAGTTTTGCGCATTGGATCATGTGATTGTGTCGCCAAGCGGCGGTGGTTTTTGTGGGGTCACGGATGATGCGCTAGAGCAGGCTGGACTCATGCGCCGCGTGGTGCTTTCAGTGCCTCATTTTCTGTTTGTAAAATCGGTTCTGGCGAGTACCGATCTTGTGGCCATGTTACCTTTGCGCTTGGCGGTCGCCAGCCCTGAACTGCAATACATTGAACCTCCGCTGGCGATTGCAGGATATGAAATGTCGATGCTGTGGCATGAGCGTTCTCATCGCGATCCTGCCCACCGCTGGCTGCGTGATTTTATTGCGAGATCGGTGTGATTTAACGAAATTTGCAGCAATATGTAGCGGAATAACTCTTAGCTATACCGCTACATGCGAGCTACGGCATTTTATTCAATCGCTCTACCGCTTCGTTTTTCCAAATTGCGGCGAGCTGCTCGATTTTGCTGACAGCCTCAAGATCGGTGGCTAAGGCGTTGGGATTAAAAATAATATTTTGTACTCGGCTTAGTGTCCAATCAGCGTGAGGGCGTTCGATAAGCGTTATCGTTGTTCCAGCTTGAACTTCACCCGTTTGTAAGACGCGATAAAACCAACCGTTGCGCGATTGCTGATGCATAAGATCGGGCGCTTGCGCGTCATCCAAACGGGTCGCCATCGTGTTGCACGCCACTCGCCCCCAAGAGACTTGCACCACTGCGTTACCCATTTGGTAAATATCGCCGATGCAAATGGTCTGCTCGGTAAGGCCAGTCGTTGCGAAGTTTTCACCAAAAATCCCTGGAAGGGCAAATGCGTCGGCCTGCGTCGGATAGCGCGTGCGCCAGAAATCATAGTGCTCCAAGGCATAGTTCATAATGGCACATTCGGGATCGTCAAAATGTTCTCGCAAGCCATCTTGCGTTTCGATGCCGTGCGAATTGATATACACGCGCCCCTCAACCAGCCTTTTTTGGCGAGTTCCATCCGCCAACAGCTGATTGCACAAAATAAACTTGAGGGTCGCTAGTGGTTGTTGATTGTTCATTTCTTCAGTTCCTAAATACCCGTTAATTCCCTCAACAGGGTAACGCCGTTCGTTTAAGCGCTCGAGAGACACGGGTTCTACGACCCCATCGGTGTGCTCCTCCTAAGTCGAGCTTATGTGAACGGCGTTACCCAAAAGAAGAGATAACGTTAGAATTTATACTCGATGCCAGCCCAGTAGTTACGCCCTTCTTCGACGAAACCTTCGGTATAGGCGTAGGCGGTATCAAATACGTTATTGACCGAGGCGTTGACGCTGAGGTCTTTTACGATTTCATAATCCGCACGTACGTTGGTTACGGCAAATCCGGCGGCTTTTTGGCTACCATCGCTGTTGCTATAGCTTGAAGAACGCGCTTCTTCAGATAGCGTCAAACTCAGCGGCTGCCACGGCGTATAGGTTACCCAGCCCATCACGGTTTGAGTCGGCAGCCCGGTGACTTTGCCAACCTCTTTATCTTTAACGTCGCTATGAATCAGGCTATAGCTAAGACCTATTTTCACTTGATCCGCGATGAGCCCGTTTACACCCAGATCTAGCCCGGTATAGTCCACTCGGCCGCTGTTTCGGTTTTGCACCGTATCAGCATCAATGTTTTGCGTAAGAATGGCATCGCTGATGCGGTTGTAATAAACGCTGGCCTCATAGCCCCAGTTTTCGTTGATGTAGCCGGTATAGGTCAGATCCACGCTGCGGGCGCGTTCCGCCTTCAGATTCGGGTTAACCAAAGCGGTTTGACCAAAGGCTGGGCGCGACGTGGTGTAACGTTCTTTGAGCGTAGGGAAACGGCTGCGATCGGAAACCGACAGCGCGATAGCATCACGGTTCTCAAAGTTGTATTTAGTCATGGCCTGCCAGTTGAAGGCATTTTGGTTGTTGTTGTCATAGTGGGTAATAGAGCCATCTTTTTCATGCTTCATCCCCTCTAGGCTATCGCGCCAGTCATAGCTGATCCCTGCCACGACATCCCACTGATCGTCAACCGCCCATTGGTATTCGCTGGAAAGCGACCATGTACGGTCTTTATAGCGGTCGTAGGGGGCGTTGCGCTCGCCTTGTTCGCGGTGAACATCCTCTTTCCAGTGTGCGGCGAAGGAGAGCTGGTCGCGTTCGCGCAGATCGGCGGAAAGCTGTAACCCTGCACCGTCGGTGTAGTCGTCATAGTGACTGTAGCTCCCTTTCTTATTTTTCAGGTCGCTCAGTGAGTTATACATTAGCAGGGTATTTTTAAACGTATCGCGGTAGGCGCGGCTTTTTAACGTAAAGATATCACCCAGTTTAGTGGTGCCTTGGTAGTAATAACTCTCTTTGTCGTACTCCGGCCATTGCCAATACTTTGGTTTTTGTCCGCTGTCACCGGCATATGGCGGGTTCTGTTTCTCGCCATCTTGCTTGATGTAGGTAAAGGTATATTCATCATTTTCGCGCGGGGTAAAACCTAATTTGACGATGCCGCGTTTGTCATCGGATTCTGAGTTGGTACGCTTGCCGTCTTTACCCGCGACTGGGTTGTCTACGCTATCAGGCAGACCGCTAAACCGTTGTTTAAACTGACTGCCGCTTATTTGCAGATAGCCAAGATCGCCCTTCATGCCTAACGATGCGTTAGTATCAAAGGCGTTATCTTTGCCGCGCGCCCAGCCCTGACGATAGCTAATATTACCCTCTAACTCTTTTTTCGGTTTTTCCGTGGTGAGGTTGATTGAGCCCCCCATTTGATTTGGACCTTGAAGCAGTGAGGTGTAGCCTTTGGAGACTTCTAGTGAGGCTAAATTGGCGGTCAGGAAACGGCCTAAGTCCAGATTGCCATCGTAGGGAACATAGATCGGCACCCCATCGTAAAATACCGGCACTTGGCGATTATCAAATCCACGCACTCGAACCTGTAATTCGTTGCGTCCACCAGACTTTTGCAACGATACACCGGGGATCACGCTAAGCGCGTCGGCGACATTGCGCTTATCGAGTTTGGTAATGGTTTCTTGATCGAGGATCTCACTAGTATTCCCTACCGGACTACTCCAAACGGTCATCACGTCATCATCTGCAGCCTGTACGTCTCCTGTGGTAAATCCACCTGTCATACACAGAGTGACGGCAGTACATAGAGTTGTTTTTCTCATTTTATCCTTATCCCCAGTATCGATATGTTTTTTTTTATATAACGATAGTTGTGTTGATTGGAGGCTGTCAGTCGCCTCCAATGTGGAACGCTGTTAGTTAGTTTGTTGGCGTAAGGCGCACTTTAATGTCTGCGGGCGGTGCGTAATAAGGCGCGGAGGTCACCAGCAATGGCACACCCGTTTGGGCAAATTCACTGATGGTGTTGAGGTTGATCCCGCCTGCCAGCGATAGGCGGCAGTTTGGCGCCTGTTTTTGTCCAAAGGCTTTGATCTCTACAATTTCTTGAGGCGAAAATTTATCGAGTTGCAGAATATCGGGTAGACCATTGGACTGGCCGAGTAACACCGCTTTGGCATCTTCAGGCGTATCAGCCTCAACGATGATGGATTTTTCCGGTGCTTGCTGGCGAAGGGTGGTAATCATGCTTTGCCAGTTATTGGGGGAATCGCAGAATCGGCGATGGTTAGCGAATAGCAGAATAGTTTCGCTACAGCCGGCGCGGTGGATTATCCCCCCTGCGGCTATCACGGCTTGCTGGGCTAGCAATTGGGTACCGGGAATGGTTTTCCGCGTGCAAGCGATTTTCCCGTTAGGGGAATAGCGTTGTAGGATCTGGCACATACGGTAGAGATAGTCGGAAACACCGCAGCTCCATTCCAATAGGTTTTGTACTGCTTTCCATCCCTGATGCAGTGCCTGGGCGCGGCCTTTAGCGGTAAGTAGGATTTCGTCAGCGCTTGCTATATCACCGTCGTAAAGGTGCTGCTCAACGTTTAGTCCTAAGCGTAAAAGCATACGTCTAGCGGTGTCGATGCCGCTGATACAGCCGCCTTGTCGGTGATGAAATCGCATCACACCGCTGCGTGCGCCAATACCGAGAGCGCGAGTCGTGAGGTCTCCGCCGTGGATATCATCCATTAACCATTGATCGAGCTGGCTGTCGGGAATGAAAATCATAATGCCTCCAGAGACGAGGCGTTTTTTTCCCAAGAGATCAGTGCCCAGTCGCGCGTGGATGAGGCGATGGTTAGGTCGTGCTTTTTCTGATGAGTGTAGTAATCAAACAGTCGCTGCTGTTCTTCATCATTCAACGTGCCTAAAGACCAACTGGTGCTTTCATAAAAACGCTCGAAAGTATCGGTGTTCCCCTGACAATTGGGCCCGCGAATAAAATCGACGCGTGCATGAATACCCAATTGATACAACACATTAACGGCATAGATGTAGTTAGGCAGCTCGATAACTGGGCGGCCAATAACCCGCTGAACTTCGGCATTCACAAACGAGGGGCTGACGGTATGGGTGGTGTAAACTCTTAGCCGTGCCGATTGATGAATTTTTTGCATAGCGCGACGTAAATCACCAACCAGCGTTGAACGCGAGGCTACGGCAATATCACATTGCGGCAGATCGTCCCAGCTTTCCTCCCAAGCACGGCGGGTGAGGGTGACGTTCTCCAACTGCATTGCCCGCGCGCGTTTTTCGGCGACATCAAGCATACCTTTGCTGTAATCAATGCCGTAAACATGCTCTAGCTTATCAGCCACGTTTAGACATACGGAACCCGGCCCACAGCCGACGTCCAGTAAGGTTTTGGCGTTGCTGAAATCCATTTTGGCGATCAACTGTACCAGATAAGGGTCTTGTGGATTGGCGCAGGTCACGGCCATTTTCTCCGCGCGTTTATCCCAGTGTTCTGGCGCTTTTTCTGTACGTTGGGCGAGCGTGAGTTGTTGTTGGTAAAGTGCGGCAAAATCTATTTCATCGATCAGCATAGTATTTCCTTTTATCGATCTTTAAATTCCCAGATGTGTTTCTATTTCCTCTGTACTGACTTGATATAGCCGAGACAGTGAGGCGCTGTTAAGCATCTGCTGTGGCGTCCCTTGTAATGCACCGACCTGTGGACTGAGCGTCACAATCGTATCGGCAACGGCTTTGGCATGCATGGGATGGTGAGTCGACATCAGTAAGGTGATGCCAGCCGTTTTGAGCTGACGAATGCGCTTCAGCAGTGTGATCTGATGTCCAAAATCCAGACTGGCTGCAGGTTCATCCATCACCAATAGCTCAGGCTGTTGCACTAACGCTCGCGCAATCAAAACGAGCTGTCGCTCGCCGCCGCTCAGGGTGGGAAAGCGACGTTGTTCAAGGTGTGCAATGCCTAAGGTTTCTAGTGTGTCCAGAGCGAGTTGGCGATCGCGTAGGTTCGGGGAGGCAAATAACCCAAGGTGAGCACTGCGCCCCATCGTCACCATATCGATTACGCTATATGAGAAAGGGCCGTTGTGAGCTTGAGGGACATAAGCCACTTTTTGTGCCAGCTTGGCGGCAGACCATTGAGGTAAAGGTTTGCCTGCCAGAGCGATCTCGCCATGAAGAACGGGCAATAGACCAAGCAGTGTGCGCATTAACGTCGTTTTTCCACAGCCGTTGGCACCTAGCAAGCAGCACATTTCTCCACGTTGCAGCGTAAAGCTGACGTTGTGCAGCACGGGCTGATGGTGATATCCCAGTGCCACATTGTTGAATACGACCATCGCCATCAGCGCCCCCCTCGCAGTAATAGCAGCAAGAAAAAGGGAGCGCCGATCAAGGACGTCAGGATCCCTAACGGCAGCTCGCTGGCAAATACGCTACGCGCAAGCGTGTCGGTTAGCAGCAGTAACAGGCCGCCACCCAGCATGGAAATAGGGAATAAACGTTGATAATTATCTCCGGTAACCAAGCGACAAATATGAGGCACCACTAAACCAATCCAACCAATAATCCCTGCGATTGACACTGCGCTTGCGGTGATTAAGGTGGCGCACATGATGAAGGTTAAGCGCAGGCGTTTTACGTTGACGCCCATCGTTCGAGATTCATCGTCCGGTAGACTTAGCAGATTCATACGCCAACGCAGCAGCAAAAGCGGCAGCATTCCCAAGAGCAAAACGGGAGCGGTACTGTAGAGATCGTATTGAGTGATGGTGGAAAGCCCACCAAGTAACCAAAAGGTGATGGAGGGAAGTTGAGTGTAGGGATCGGCCAAAATTTTGATCAGAGAAATAACTGCACCGCACATCGTGCCGATCGCGATTCCCACGAGTACCAGCGACAGTACCGGATCATGGCACTTAGCCATGTGTGCGATCAGACAAGTGAGGGTGACGGCGAGCATACCGCCAGCAAACGCCAAAAGTTGCACCATGACAATCGGCAACCCTAGCCACATTGCCACACAAGCCCCCATGCCAGCACCCGCTGATACCCCAAGAATATCCGGTGAAACTAGCGGGTTACGAAACATCCCTTGATAGGCTGCGCCTGCTGAGGACAATCCTGCGCCAATCATCAACGCCGCCAAAATGCGTGGTAGGCGAATTTGCCAAAACACAATGGCGGCTCGTGGATCGGCCTGTGCGGTATTTGAATGAGTCATCAATCCCAGCAGTTCGGTGGGCGTCAGCGGATATTTGCCCACCATCAGTGCCAATAAAATAGCGAACAGAATGCCACAGGAAAAAAGAGCGATATTTTTAGCCTGGCCCATCAAACCTCCAACAAGGGTTGGAGTTGTGCTGCGCTCAAATCCGTATGGTAGAAAAGTTGGAAAAACTGGTGCAGATCGTTTGCCCAATCAGCTTGGATCTTCGCATCGAAATGTGCCTGCAAGCGCCGCATACCTAATAGCCGATTTATTCCCGCAGGCGAATCAAGCCAGCCGAAAGGTAAGCCCGTCAATAACAGTACCTGACCGTTACGCACTGCTTTGAGGTTTTTCCACAGCGCGTTGTTGATTATGTAATCGTAGGTGTTCGCATCCTGCGTCAGAATAATATCCGGTTCCCAGAGCAGCAGTTGTTCGAAAGAGACCTGAGATAAACCATGCTGCGAGGCATCGCTGGCAACGTTGATAAGCCCCAGTTGCTCTACCGCTTCGGTATGGAGTGAACCCTTCAATCCTGTTTCTAATCCCGTCGTGCCGCGTGCGGAATAAAACCGAGTCTGCTGGCGGGATTGTTGGGCGAAATTGCTGGCATCATGTAAAAAACGCTCTGCCAACAGCGCCTGCTTTTCAGCTCGTTCTGAAACTCCTAGCAATGCGCCCACCTGACGTAGCTGATCCGCTGAGTCCTGCAATTTTCCATCAACTAAAACATAGGGGATTCCAGTTTGCGCGGCGGTACGCTTTGCTAACGAGCGGAATGTTTCGTCTGCGCTTCCGCAGTCAATAATGATATCGGGATTGAGGGCGAGGATTTTCTCCAGTGAGAGCGTACTGGCTCGGCCAGACAGCCGACCGAGTCGTGGCAGCTTCTTTATTTCAGCCGACAGTAAATCGCCGCCTGACACGGAGAGATCGAAGGAAGACAAACCCAGCAGCATTTTAGGAGCCAGCGCGAGCAGTAATAAATCGGCTGGTGCGCCCGCGCTAAGTACACGATGCGTTTTCTTTGGTGCTGGCAATGTACCAAAAGGGGCTAAAAGGGTGTTGGCGGCCTGAGCTGAAAATGGAGTTAGCGACAAAGCGATGCCAGAGAATAAATACCCAATCAGTGTCCGACGGGTGATTTGCATATCATAACCAGAAGTTATTTCGTTATATAATTTTTTATATAATGAAGTGGCAAAAACTGAGAGTCAAGCTATGGGAATGGTCAAAAGTATGAGGTGTGATCTATGTTGCGGGTTATGGAATGGTGAAGCTCCGTTTGACTACTGGCTTGTTTTTCAGTGCATTGATGGGGAGTTATGGGCATCTCGTTTTGATGTTTTGGCGATTGCTTTTCCAGAATGAAGCACTAGGTGTGGCGTTAAGCATCCACACCTAGCGCACATTTAGAGGCTATTTCCTTTGCCCCTTAGACAGCATCCATTTCCATTTTTGCTCTTGATTGAGCTCGGATGGCGGTACCGGAATCGTCATACGTGGCATGCTGGTGGAGTCGTTATCGTCTCCATCCGTGTTAATGGCGTTTTTGATGCGCTCCGTAATCTGATCATCAATGTGATCGACTTGGATCATACGTTGGCACTGACACCCACGACCTTCTAAATGGTTAGGGATAGTTTTAGTCTGGCAGTCAATTTCGTCAACGGCAGAAAGAATATAGGAAACCAGATTAATGGCTTTACAAGGCGTGAGATTAAACTTATCGGCGATCTCACGCGAGCTTATCCAGCGCTGCTGTTGCATCGCCCAGCGTGCAACCAACAAATATAAAGGCTCTTGCACGTATTCTCTACACATAGACTCACCTTTTAATTAAAACAAAATTTGGCACACCGTTATCTATATTTCACTATATAAGAACGAATTTATAGCTATGCGATCATATTCACATTAATAATCATACATGGATCAGAATATACCTGTCTAATGGTGTATTCGCTATGTATTTCATCGATTTTATATCGAAGGTTTGTAACTATTTCTATTGTTGTTTTATTGTAATGCTAGTGTTTATTTGATGTGTATTATTACCATTTTACAGTTTCTTTAAATATGACTGCGTGTGTTTTTCAGTGGCGAGAAACCATTATCAGAGCAATTAACTGAATATCTATCATAGACATAACAAGAGTACTGCATGACAGGCGTATGCCTCGGTTTTTTGAGTATCTATATGGTTAGTAATGTTTTTTATTGTTTAATGATGAGGCGATATTTGATTGTTAACTCATTAATGAAATAGTTACTAAAGAGGGTGTAATGAAACCAGTTAATAAAGTTAATGTGCTTGAAAAAATATCAAGTGAGATGCGAGAGGTGTTGTGTGTCCAAAAGGAGAATGCAATACCGATATCGCCAGATAGTGATAACTCAACGATAAGATTAGCTTATATAGAGGAACGTAAATATTGGAATCTTCATGGTCCACAGATGATGAAAACTATTCATGAAAAGGTTATGACTGCGTATGGAGAAATAGAGACAAGAATATACTATCCCAATAGCGAAACCTCAGCGGTCATTTTTTATTTACATGGTGGCGGATTTATTGTCGGTAATCTAGATACCCACGATCGCATTATGCGTTTACTGGCTCATTACAGCGGTTGCAACGTTATTGGCATAGATTACACGCTTTCACCTGAATCAAAATTTCCGCAAGCAATAGAGGAAACCGTCGATATTTGTCGTCATTTCCATCAACACGCTGCTGATTACCACTTAAATATGCAATCTATTGGTTTTGCGGGGGATTCCGCAGGAGCCATGCTGGCCATTGCTAGCGGATTATGGCTGCGCGATCGCGGTATTGATTGTGGAAAAGTGCAGGGGATACTCCTTTATTACGGGCTTTATGGTCTGCAAGATTCTGCCAGTCGGCGCCTCTATGGCGGAGAGTGGGACGGATTGACGGGACCTGATATCGCAATGTACCAGAATGCTTATTTAGCCAGCGATGATGATAAAGAATCCCCGTACTATTGTATTTTCAATAACGATCTTAGTCAGAAAATGCCAGCCTGTTTTATTGCTAGCGCTGAGTTTGATCCGCTGATTGACGACAGCATTGCACTCTATCGTACGCTGAGTGAACATCAGCAGCCCTGCCGGTATCAGATGTATCCAGGCACATTACATGCGTTTTTACATTATTCGCGCATGATGGAAAGTGCCGATCAAGCCTTACGCGATGGGGCGATTTATTTCCGTGAACAGCTTCAACTCGCCTTATAACCCAACTTTGCGGGCAGTCGATGAGATTGCCCGCGTGTTTTGAGCCACTTTGAATGACGGTTGAATTAATACAGTTCCATCTGGCTGGTTTTATCTAACGATAGCCCACGTGTTTCTGGTGCGAGAAATATCGAAACCACCATGCCAAATAAAGAAACCCCAGCACCGGCCAGCATTGTCATCGCAATTCCATGCTGCTGCATAAACAGCGGCAACGCAAAAGTTGAAATTACGGTACCAATCCGGCTGAGTGACATCGCGGCGCCAACGGCTGATGCGCGGATATGCGTAGGAAACAGTTCGTTAGGATAAAGCCATTGTAAAATCCCCGGCCCGCCGGAGAAAAAAGCATAGAGAGCAAAAGCCGATACGATAAGCGTAATGCTTGGGTCGGGCACAACGCCCAACACGGCTAAAGCCAGCGTCATGATGGCAAAACTGCCGATGAGCAATGGGCGACGACCGATGCTATTGAGCCAATACATGGCGGGTATACAGCCAATTAGGAAAAACAGGCTAATCACCACGTTGCCAAGCACGGCCTCTTTGCCTTCGTTTAGACCAAGTAGACTGATGATTTGTGGACCAAAGGTATAAATACCAAACATCGGGATCACCTGACATGTCCAAATAATGGCGACAAACAGGATCGATGTCAGATGGCGGCGAGTAAAAATCTGGCTATAGCGGGTTTCCTGCGCTTCTTCATTATCGAAAACGACGTTTTCACCGAACAATTTAAACATCAGCGCACGACACTCCTCGACCCGCCCTTTGCGGATCAGCCAGCGCGGTGATTCAGGCAGCTCAAAACGCCCTAACAGGATGATAATACAGGGAACAACCGCGCTACCGAGCATCCAGCGCCAGCCGTTTGCTACGTCATACAGCAGGTAACCGACCAAATCCGCGGCGGTGGCGCCGATGTACCACATGGCAGCAATAAATCCCATGGTAAAAGCGCGCTGACGCGTGGTGGAGAACTCTGCAATCATCGAGGTGGCGATAGGGTAATCAGCACCGATCACGATGCCAATGAGAAAACGTAATATCACCAGTTCAAGCGGAGAGGTGACAAACATCGTAGCGGCAGAAATCACGCCAATGGCAATAATATCAATAATAAACATCAGGCGACGGCCAAGCACATCCGCCACATAGCCAAACAGCGATGTGCCGATAAACAGGCCAACCAGTGTGGCGATCCCCACAAGTCCTACCCACTGAGCATCGAGTTTCAATACTGGCGTGAGTTGTTCCAGCGCGATACCAATAATGACGAGCACGTAGCCATCAAGAAAGGGCCCACCGCTTCCCCAAAGCATGATTTTACGATGTATTGGCGTAAAACTGATGTCATCAAACCTTTTGGATTTTTCCATAATGTTGCTGCTAATCAGCCTGCTAGCCATTCAGCGTCAGTAACTACCGCTGAATGGCTAATGTTGGTAAAAGAGGGATAAAACACGTGGCTAGCATGGGTCTCGGGGTTTAACCGTAGCGGTATTCAACGCCAAAGCTGCCACGTGGATAGTTCCATTCGTCTAACACGGAATCCTTACACAAGATCCGGCAGGTGCCGCATTCCAGACAGCCTGCGTAGTCGAAGCGGATAGTCCCATCGGGCTGAAGCTTGTATAGCCCCGCAGGACACGCCAGCGTTAGGGTGTGAAAAGCCGCCATATCAGGGTGTTCGCGAATGATGATGTGCGGATGCCCTTCATCGACGTGAAACTTGTTTATCCCTAATTTGACGTCAACATTGACAGGTTCGGTCATAGCGCTGTCACTCCTTTAATGCCATCTTTGAGCAGATTCAAATAACCAATTTCTTTGCAGTGACGCATGATCATCTTGCGCATTGGTTGCGGCGGCTGACCATTGACGGTGAACATATCCGCCATGATATTGGCCACCATCTGCGGGTATTGGGTGAACATGCGTGGGTTTTCCAACATGGCTGGCACTTTGCGGTAGTGGCGCAGATCCTTCATTACCGGCAGTTCTTCCAGTAGCTTCAGATAGACACTCAATCCACGTTCGCTAAAGTCGTTGTTGGTTTTGGCTTCCAATACTGCGCGAGCAGCTGCTTCTCCCGAAGCTATTGCCATATCCATGCCGCGAATGGTGAACCCAAGATTCATACACATACCTGCGGCATCGCCAGCGATCAGTACCCCGTTGCCGACTAATTTCGGCTGCATGTTAATGCCTGCTTCAGGAACGACGTGCGCGGCATATTCCAGAGTTTTTCCTCCAGCAATTAAAGGACGAACAACAGGGTGTTGTTTGAAATCCTCTAACATTTGCGGCACGGATTTTCCTGCACTAGCGATATGATGAAGCCCAACCACGATGCCTAAAGAGAGCGAGTCTCCATTGGTATAGAGAAAACCGCCCCCCATCTGGCCGTCAGACGGTGTACCGGCAAAGAGCCATGCCGCGCCTTCGTTATCGGTTAAGCTAAAGCGCGCTTCTAAGAGTTCGCGTGGTAGCTCAATCAACTCTTTAACGCCTACGGCAACATGTTTAGCCGAAACTTGTTTTTGCACCATGCCCAATTGTTCGGCCAGAAGCGCGTTAACACCTTCCGCCAGAATGACCGCGTTGGCTTCGAGAATGTCGCCATCAGCCTCAACGCCAATCACTTTTCCATCGCGTTGGATCAGCTTGTCTACGCGGATCCCTGGGACGAATTGGGCGCCAGCGGCTTCAGTTTGTTCCATTAGCCACGGGTCAAATTTACCGCGCAGCACCGAATAAGATTCCTGTGTAGGTTCTGCCGCACGAGCATGGTGATAGTCGAGAGTGACAGCGCTGTCATCGGTAAGAAATGAAATTTTTTCGTGAGTGATTCGACGCTCAACGGGAGCTTGTGTCGCGAAGTCTGGAATAATACGTTCTAGACTGTGCGCATACAGACGGCCGCCAGTCACGTTTTTAGCACCGGCGTGATTGCCGCGTTCAATCACTAATACGTTTGCGCCTTCCCGCGCCAACACTAGCGCCGCTACGCAGCCAGACAGGCCTGCGCCGACGATAATGGCATCAAATACATCTTCAGACATAAGATCTCCGTATGCCAGACAAGTCAGGCCAGTCCTGCAACTCGCCTTACCTCGTCTTGCTCTATCGTTTTAATTTTTCGGTCAATGCGGGAACGATCTTCATCAGATCGCCGACGATCCCGTAGTCGGCATATTGGAAGATTGGCGCGTTTTTATCTTTGTTGATTGCCATCAGGATCTGTGCGCCATTGGCACCGACCATGTGCTGGATCTGACCGGAAATTCCGAGCGCCAGATAGAGATCGGGTTTAATCATGATCCCTGAAATACCGACATAGCGTTCGCGATCCATCCACTTCTCGTTCTCTGCCACTGGGCGAGAGCAGCCAAGCTCAGCGCCAATCGCGTTGCTTAAGGCGGCGGCAATAGCAATGTTTTCCTGTGAGCCGATACCGCGTCCTACGCTGACCACCAAACGGGCTTTACCCAGATCGACGCTTTCGCCCTGTTTCACTCGTCGAGATTCACAGATGATGGCGTGAGCCGGAGCAATAAATTCCAGCGTTTGTGCGTTTCCACTACGAGCGCTATCTTCCTGCGCAGGAGCAAATACGCCGCTGGCCAGAGTGACAACGGCGTAGTCGGTTGTAATTTTTTCTTTGCCGAAGGCCAAGCCGCCATACACCATATGCGTGGCAACAGGGCAGCCGTCTTCCAAGCTCAGTTCGGCAGCATCGTTAACGACTCCGGCGGCTAAGCGTGCGCCTAGGCGGGCGGCCAGCGTTTTACAACGACGAGTGGCTGGCAGCAGCAATAAAGCGCGTGAGCTATGGCTCTGGCTACGAATGGCTTGTACCAACGTATCGGCATAGTCTTCGATAATGCGGTCATCGGGTTGTTCACCGAGGCTATACACGGCGTTAGCCCCCAAACGGAAGGCGAGGGCAGACTGTTCATCGCTTTGACTAACAACGTGGATGAGTTCACCCAGTTCACGTGCTCCACTCATCAGCTCAGGCAGATGTGATTTGGTGTCGCTAAACACCCATACAGTTGAAAATTTGCTCATAACGCCCCCAATTAGCTGATTACTTTGCGCAGGTGTTCTGCGAATTCTGAGATTTGTTCATCGCTGTCGCCTTCGATAATGATGCGGCCACGCGCTTTCTGTTGTGGTGCTTGTACGCTCAGCAGCGTTGTGTAAGGGGCTATTTCACCCAGCTCAAGATCGGCGGGCTGCCATGCGGTGACCGGCTTTTTGGCTGCGCCAAGAATGGCTTTCATCGATGGAATTTGAGGCGTATTGATGTCAGTGGACACTGAGAGCACCGCAGGTAGCGGGATCGTGAGGGTTTCCACTTCATCTTCTAATGTGCGTTCAATCTGAATGCTTGTCTCGGAGAGCGACAGAATACGGCTGACGCCGTTAATAGCAGCAACACCGAGCGCTTCGCCAAGCAGCAGCCCAACTTGTTGGGCATAAAGGTCGGCAGAACCATCGCCACAGAGGATCACATCGAAACCGGTTTTCTTGGCTGCCGCAGCGAGCATTGTGGCAGTTTGGTGAGGAAGCATTTTTTCTAAGCCAGCATCGGAAACGACGACTAACTCATCAGGGCCACGAGATAGCACATCTTTGCGCCCTTTGGCATTAGCGAGCGCTTCACCCCCTACGCTCATTGCGATGATTTGGATATCGCTATTTTGTTGCTTCAAGGCAGTCGCAGCTTCGATAGCGTTGAGATCGAATTGGCTTATTTTGGCATCCGCTTTGCTGAGGTTCAGAGAGCCATCACCATTGACAGTGATATCTTGCTCCTCGGGGATGAGTTTGTAACATGCGATAATTTTCATCACTTCTCCGATTTCGATAGGCAATACAATGTGCGTGATACTTATGCGTAATAATTTCTGAGCGATAACTTAAAGCTCAAAACATTAAAAAAATTTCTATTTTTAGATACGCGTTAAATTGTGTTGATGGGTTAAGCCTACATTGTAGGAATAAAAATAATGGCAAGGTGACTATTTAATAAAAGAAAGTCACTTGCTTAAGTTTAAATTAACGACATGGTTTAGTTATTTGTTTCCATGAGTCGCTATCACGATAATAGAAATACCATGATTCACCAGACCAAAATAATACCTAGATCACCAATATTGAACATCTTGGCCGGGTTTTTCTATGAGTTTATTTTTATGTTTCCGTTTAACTTTTTGATAAATTTAAGTTTAATTTGATTGTTTCTGAGGTGGTAAGTTGTGTTCAATTTTGAGTCAGAAAATTGTTTGATTAAGATCACGGATTAATCACTTGCCAAATCTCATTATATCTCAACGTTAAGTAGCGCGATTTATCTACATTCAGGCATTTTTATGGAAATAGTGAAATAACTCGTCATCATTATTTAAATAATGACTTTAAGTTTGCCTGCAAACGAGTGTCAGTTTTTTGTCATGTCATGGGCAGTCTGCTGATTTTTATTCTGGATATTGCATACCAAGTTGTTATGGAAAGTGTGTACTTTCCATTAGGGGCTTCTTTCCATAAAGGAAAATGTAAATGAGCACAGAAAAGAGCAAACGGAAAATAGGGATTGAACCCAAGGTTTTTTTCCCGTCATTGATTATTGTCGCATTGCTTTGTTATTTAACTATGCGCGATTTAAACGCATCAAATATCGTTATTAACTCGGTATTTAATTACATCACCACTGAGTGGGGATGGGCGTTTGAGTGGTATATGGTTGTCATGTTTATCGGCTGGTTCTGGCTGATTTTTGGACCTTTTGCCCAACGTCGTTTGGGAGAAGAAGCGCCAGAATTTAGTACGGTTAGTTGGATCTTCATGATGTTCGCCTCCTGTACCTCTGCGGCGGTGCTGTTCTGGGGATCTATCGAGATTTACTACTACGTTTCCTCACCTCCGTTTGGGCTGACACCGTTCTCTAACCCGGCAAAAGATTTAGGATTGGCCTACAGCTTATTCCACTGGGGGCCTCTACCTTGGGCAACCTACAGCTTCTTGGCCGTCGCTTTTGGTTATTTCCTGTTTGTAAAAAAAATCGACGTAGTTCGCCCGAGCGGTACGCTCGTTCCGCTGTTTGGTGAGAAACGCTGCAACGGTATTATCGGTACGGTTATAGACAACCTCTATCTGGTGGCGCTGATTTTGGCCATGGGCACCAGCCTTGGTTTAGCGACGCCGTTGGTGACCGAGTGTATTCAATATCTGTTTGGCGTTCCGCACACCTTGCAACTGGACGCGCTAATTATTTCCTGCTGGGTCATTTTTAACGCGGTATGCGTAGCTTTCGGCCTACAGCGTGGGGTTAAGGTTGCCAGCGACGTTCGTAACTATCTGAGCCTAATTTTACTGGCTTGGGTATTCATCATTGGCGCCAGCAGCTTCACCATCAACTATTTTACCGATTCCGTAGGCGTGCTACTGAACAACTTCACCCGTATGTTGTTCTACACCGATGCCGTGGGTAAGAGCGGATTCCCTCAGGCATGGACCGTGTTCTACTGGGCGTGGTGGATTGTCTATGGCATTCAGATGTGTATTTTCCTGGCACGTATTTCCAAAGGACGCACCGTTCGTCAGCTTTGCTTGGGGATGGTCGGTGGCCTAACCGCTTCGACTTGGCTGCTGTGGACCATTCTGGGCAGTAACACGCTCTCTCTGATCAACAATGGCAAAATCAATATTCCTCAGATTATTGAACAACATGGTGTCGCGCGCGCCATTATCGATTCTTGGGCCCTGTTACCGTTTAGCACTCTGACGATGTGGGCGTTTTTCATTCTGTGCTTCCTTGCGACCGTCACTCTCATCAATGCTTGTTCTTACACCTTAGCGATGTCTACCTGCCGCGGGGCTAACGGCTATGACGAACCGCCGATTTGGGTACGTGTGGGTTGGTCTGTGTTGGTGGGGATCATCGGGATCATTTTACTGGCGCTCGGTGGGCTTAAGCCGATTCAGACCGCGATCATCGCCGGTGGATGCCCTCTTTTCTTTGTCAACATATTGATAACTATATCTTTCTTGAAAGATGCCAAGGCTACACATTGGAAATACTAACCACGATTACATTGAAGCGTTTTTAATCTTAACCGCCAAGAGGCCTGCTTTATGAATTTTGCATTATCTGATGAACAAGAGTTATTCGTTTCCGGTATTCGCGACCTGATGGCGCAAGAAAACTGGGAGGCTTATTTTGCCGAGTGCGATCGTAACAGCCAATATCCAGAGCGCTTCGTGAAGGAATTGGCAGATATGGGGATCGATAGTCTGCTGCTGCCTGAAGAGCATGGCGGTTTGGATGCGGGCTTTGTCACATTGGCTGCGGTATGGGCAGAGCTGGGTCGCTTAGGTGCACCAACCTATGTGTTGTATCAACTGCCGGGGGGTTTTAATACGGTGCTGCGTGAAGGCACACAGGAGCAAATCGATAAGATTATGGCTTTCCGTGGCACCGGCAAGCAGATGTGGAACTCGGCGATCACTGAGCCAGGAGCCGGTTCTGACGTGGGCAGCATGCAAACTTCCTACACCCGTAAAAACGGCAAAGTGTATCTCAACGGTAGTAAGTGTTTTATCACCAGCAGTGCCTACACGCCTTATATCGTAGTGATGGCACGCGATGCGGCGTCACCAGATAAGCCTGTTTTTTCCGAATGGTTTGTGGATATGAGCAAGCCGGGCGTGAAGGTGAATAAGTTGGAAAAGCTGGGTCTGCGCATGGATAGCTGCTGCGAGATCCTGTTTGACAATGTCGAGTTGGAAGAGAAAGACATGTTTGGCCGTGAAGGCAACGGCTTTAATCGTGTGAAAGAAGAGTTTGATCATGAGCGTTTCATTGTTGCTCTGACCAACTACGGCACCGCGTTCTGTGCTTTTGAAGATGCAGCGCGCTATGCCAACCAGCGTGTTCAGTTTGGTGAGGCTATCGGGCGTTTCCAACTGATTCAGGAAAAGTTTGCTCATATGGCAATCAAACTTAACTCGATGAAAAACATGCTGTTTGAAGCAGCGTGGAAAAGTGATAACGGTTTGATGACCTCCGGCGATGCGGCGATGTGCAAATACTTCTGCGCCAATGCTGCGTTTGAAGTGGTGGATTCTGCGATGCAAGTGCTCGGTGGGGTAGGGATCGCGGGCGATCATCGCATTACACGTTTCTGGCGCGATCTTCGTGTGGATCGTGTTTCTGGAGGGTCGGATGAAATGCAGATCCTAACGCTGGGCCGTGCGGTGCTGAAGCAGTATCGGTAATAGTCGGCAGAGTCAGTCTGATATTAGGGAGAGCGTACCGCTTCGCGGTGCGCTATGCCCAGATATCTCAGGTTAAAAGGCGGTGTCGTCGTGGCTACACCCTCTCTCATGGTGAAGGAGTATTTTATGTCAATGCCTACGTTTGGTCCGTTGTCTGGTTTACGCGTGGTCTTTTCCGGAATTGAAATTGCGGGGCCTTTTGCTGGGCAAATGTTTGCGGAATGGGGCGCTGAAGTTATCTGGATTGAAAACGTCGCCTACGGCGATACGATCCGCGTTCAACCGAATTACCCGCAGCTTTCTCGCCGTAATTTGCACGCATTATCGCTGAATATTTTCAAAGACGAAGGGCGTGAAGCGTTTCTGAAATTGATGGAAACCACTGATATTTTCATTGAAGCCAGCAAAGGTCCTGCTTTCGCTCGGCGTGGCATCACGGATGACATTCTTTGGGAACATAATCCTAAGCTTATCATCGCGCATCTCTCCGGCTTTGGTCAGTACGGTACGCCGGAATATACCAATTTAGCGGCCTATAACACGATTGCTCAAGCGTTCAGCGGATACCTGATTCAAAACGGCGATAAAGATCAGCCTATGCCCGCATTTCCGTATACCGCAGATTATTTCTCTGGCCTAACGGTAACCACTTCTGCATTAGCTGCGTTGTACAAAATGCAAAAGACAGGCATTGGTGAAAGTATTGACGTGGCGATGTATGAAGTGATGTTACGTATGGGACAGTACTTCATGATGGACTATTTCAACGGTGGTGAAGTTTGCCCTCGCATGACGAAAGGCAAAGATCCTTACTACGCGGGCTGTGGTCTGTATAAATGCCAAGATGGTTATATCGTCATGGAATTGGTTGGCGTGAACCAAATTCAAGAAATGTTTAAAGATATGGGGATTGCCAATCTGCTGGGTACGCCAGAGATCCCAGAAGGCACCCAGTTAATTCACCGTGTTGAATGTCCGTTTGGTGAGTTGGTCGAAGATAAATTGGATGAATATCTGGCTGGTAAACCATACGAAGAAGCGCTGGCTCGCTTTGCTGAACTCAACATTGCTTCTGCCAAAGTACTCACTATTCCAGAATTAGAGAGTAACCCGCAATATATTGCCCGTGAATCCATCACGACGTGGGATACCATCGACGGCCGCACCTATAAAGGGCCGAATGTCATGCCGAAATTTAAAAATAATCCGGGGCAAATTTGGCGCGGCATGCCAACCCACGGTATGGATACAGCGACCATTCTTGCAAGTATTGGCTACTCTGAAGCCGACATTGAAGCACTGGTGGCTAAAGGGTTGGCTAAAGCCGACTAGCCACTGCAATTATTTGGGTAGATATGTGATGGACATGATAGGCAAACGAAATTTGCGGCAGGCTTGGGATGATTTAGCGGAGTTATACGGTAATAAAACGGCTCTAATTGTTGAGCGGCTTGCTACTGAGCATCAACAAAGAGAAGCATCCCAGTACAGTTATACCGAACTGAATAATGAAATTAACCGTACGGCTAATCTATTTTATTCTCTAGGTATAACCAAAGGCAATAAAGTCGCTTTGCATCTTAATAACTGTGCTGAATTTATTTTTTGTTGGTTCGGCTTAGCGAAAATAGGTGCCATCGTGGTGCCTATCAATGCCAACTTACTACGTGATGAAAGCGCCTATATTATTAATCAGTGTGAAGCCACGCTCGTAGTGACTTCCGCTGAGTTTTATTCTATTTACGCTGATTTAAAGCAGCAGGGTTCATCCTCTCTACGCCAAATTATGTTGATAGATAACAACGCTGAAGCGTTATTGGCTAGCGATGTTCTCTATTTTCAACAGATGAAAAAATGCCAGCCGAATACCTTGCTCTCCTCGGTTGAGATTAATAGTGAGGATACGGCGGAGATTCTCTTTACTTCAGGCACCACCTCCAGCCCGAAAGGCGTCGTGATCACCCACCATAATTTGCTGTTTGCTGGCTATTACACGGCGTGGCAGTGCGCATTAAGAAGCGATGATATTTATTTAACGCCAATGCCTGCTTTTCATATTGATTGCCAGTGTACTGCCGCGATGCCGACGTTCACGGTGGGGGCGACTTTTGTTCTGCTAGAGAAATACAGTGCGCGTGCTTTTTGGGGGCAGGTATGTCAATACCGAGCTACCGTCACCGAATGCATTCCGTTGATGATGAAAACCCTGATGATGCAGCCAATAATGCCGTGGGAGCGACAGCATAATCTGCGCGAAGTGCTGTTCTACCTTAATCTCTCTGAACAGGAAAAAGAAGCGTTTATTCAGAGGTTTGGGGTGCGATTACTCTCGTCTTACGGCATGACAGAAACGATCGTCGGCGTCATTGGCGATCGTCCTGGTGATAAACGACGCTGGCCTTCTATTGGTCGAGTTGGCATGGGATATGAAGCTCAAATTAGGGACGCGCAGGGGCTGGAAATGCCGACAGGGAAAGTCGGTGAAATGTGGGTCAAAGGTATTCCGGGCAAAACGCTATTTAAAGAGTATTACAAACTACCGCAGGAAAGTACCAAAGCGCTTACCGCAGAAGGATGGTTACGCACCGGTGATTATGGCTATGTTGACGAAGAAGGCTTCTTTTATTTTGTCGAGCGCAGCTGCAACATGATTAAACGCAGTGGAGAAAATATTTCCTGCGTTGAATTGGAAAATATTATTTCTACTCATCCAAAAATTATGGACGTTGCGGTTATCGGTTTAAAAGACTCTATTCGTGATGAAGCGATAAAAGCGGTGGTGGTCTTGAATGATGGCGAATTTATGACAGAGAAAGAGTTCTTTACTTTTTGTGGAAACAATATGGCGAAATTTAAAGTCCCTTCTTTTTTTGAAATAAGGGAAAGTTTACCAAGAAGCTGCTCGGGAAAAGTGATTAAAAAAAGTCTGGTTGAAGTTTCTTCTTAATAAGAGGTATTAATATGAGTGAATCATTACATATCAAGCGTAATGGCTATATTTTAGAAATTACGTTAGACAGACCGAAAGCCAATGCCATTGATGCAAAAACCAGTTTTGCGATGGGTGAGGCTTTCATTGCTTTTCGTGATGATCCAGAGCTGCGTGTCGCGATTATTACCGGCGCGGGCGAACGCTTTTTCTCTGCGGGATGGGATCTTAAAGCGGCGGCAGAAGGTGAGGCACCAGACGCTGATTTTGGTCCGGGCGGGTTTGCTGGCCTTACCGAACTGTTTAACTTGGATAAGCCAGTGATTGCCGCCGTTAATGGCTATGCTTTTGGTGGCGGATTTGAGCTGGCGTTAGCGGCAGACATGATTGTTTGCGCGCAGCACGCCAGCTTCTCAGTGCCAGAGGCTAAACTGGGCATCGTGCCTGATAGTGGTGGAATGCTGCGTTTGCCTAAGCTGTTACCGCCGGCGATAGCGATGGAAATGATGATGACAGGACGCAGCATGGATGCTGATGAAGCACTGCGCTGGGGCGTCGTTAATGCGGTGGTTGACAGTGAGCAATTGATGGAAAAAGCTCGCGAATTAGCGGAGCAGATCGCGGCTAATGCGCCACTGGCCGTCGCCGCGATTAAAGAAATCTATCGTGAAACCAGTGAGCTGTCTGTGGAAGAGGGTTATCGTCACGCACGCAGCGGCAAATTAAAACATTATCCATCGGTGCTGCACTCTGAAGATGCTTTAGAAGGGCCGCAGGCGTTTGCTGAAAAACGTGATCCTGTATGGAAAGGACGCTAGGTTAATGACATTAAAGCCGGACAGCCAAAATAAAGAGGGTGGAATGACGCGCAAAGCGGGGATGCAAAGCCTGCTCGGTTCACGTTATGTCACTTGTCCGGGTTGTCGACAGCGTATCCGCGGGCAGCTGTATAGCATGTTGAATCAGTGCCAGACTTGGTGTCCAAGGTGTAAGAAGAATGTGGATTCATGCGTAACGTCGTGTGAGAAATAAATTGTTGGTGTTTATTATTGTGGCGGTAATCAAATGGATTACTGCCGCAATGACTCGGTGAGTACCTATCGCTCGCAGATTTTTTACGGTATCAATGAATTGCTGCTTGTTTCTATATTTATAACCACCGAATTTACGACGACCGAGATTAAGCGCTTGCACCAGCAAAACCTAGACCCGCCTTTCTATCTGCGTTACCGTTCCTTATCTCAATCACTCTGATTATTCGATAAAAATGGCAAATTTTCGTGCTTTAGGATTACGGCCGCTGGGTTTACTGACTTTGTTAGTATTGGCTGGGTGTTCAACAAAAACGACTCAGACGCCAACGCCGCGTCCGGCGCAGGTGAAAGCCCAGCTAGTGGATTTGATCCCAAGCAACGTACGCGATCGTCAGGGGTGGGCTACGGATATTGCCGCCGCGTTTACCGCGCAGGATATTCCGCCAACGCCTGAGAACTTGTGCGCGGTGATTGCGGTTACCGAACAAGAATCTACGTTTCAGGCCGATCCACAGGTACCGGGGTTAGGTAAAATTGCGTGGAAAGAGATCGATCGCCGTGCAGATCAGATGCATATACCCAACTTTTTAGTTCATACCGCGTTGCTGATTAAATCACCTAACGGCAAAAGCTACAGTGAACGCTTGGATAAAGTGCGCAGCGAAAAAGAGTTGAGTGCGATCTTTGATGATTTCATCAATATGGTGCCGATGGGGCAAAAATTATTCGGTAACCTGAATCCAGTACGCACTGGCGGGCCAATGCAGGTCAGCATTGCGTTTGCTGAAGCACACGCCAAAGGCTATCCATACAAGGTTGATGGAACCATTCGCCGTGAAGTTTTTAGCCGTCGCGGTGGTGTGTATTTTGGCACGATGCATCTGCTTGGCTATCCGGCGAATTATCCTCAGCCAATTTACCGTTTTGCTGATTTTAATGCCGGCTGGTATGCCAGCCGTAATGCCGCGTTTCAACGTGCTGTTAGCCGACTGACAGGGATCAAACTGGCGTTGGACGGTGATTTAATTAACTATGGCACTGATAAACCGGGTTCTACCGAACTGGCTGTGCGCTCGCTAGGCAAGCGTCTTGATATGAGTGATTCCACTATTCGCCGAGCGCTAGAAAAAGGCGATAGCATCGATTTTGAAAAAACGTCGCTGTATAAACAGGTGTATGCGTTAGCCGAAAAATCAGGTGGTAAAAAGCTGCCACGTGAAATATTGCCTGGGATTACGCTTGAAAGCCCAAAAATAACACGCCAACTGACAACGGCGTGGTTTGCTAAACGTGTCGATGGCCGCTGGCAGAAGTGCATGGCTAAAGCACGTTAATAATTGCGGGGTGCTTCGCATCTTACTACGTCTCTTGTTGCTCAAGTGTTAATCACTTGTTATCGTTGGCGGGCGTCTGCTACTGGACGTGCTTTCCTCCGCTGCATTGCAACACGTTATTCCTGTGAGGTAGAAGACGATGACCACATCCTCCCAGCTTAAAGACGCTGATTTCGAAGTCTGGCTTGCCCAAATTAATCAGGCCTGTGGACGCTTTGCGGCAAAAACGTTGGGGGAAGGGTTTAGTGGCTCGGTGCAAGAGTTTCGCTCAGGAGCATTACGTCTGAGCGTCGTGGATATTGCGCAAACCAAGCTGTATCGCACGCCGCAGGAAATCGCTCAGAGCGATGGCTCCTATTTTTACACGGTATTTCAGCTTAGCGGCCATTCTGAAATGGAGCAGGAAGGGCAACGAGCGCTACTTTCCGCCGGAGACATCACGCTCATCGATGCCGCAAAACCTAGCACTTTTACCTTCAGTGAAACCTCTAGCCAGATATCACTCCTGCTGCCACGCGGCTACCTAGAACGTAATTTGCAGTTTGCCGATCTCCGCTGTGCACAACGCTTGGCGGCTGGTGCGCCGATGGTGCGGCTTAGCCAGCAGTTGGTGCAAGAAAGTATGCGTAATAGCACGCTAGATCAGCAGGAGAGCGAAGCGGTTTTAGATGCCGTGGCTACGCTATTGCGTCCAGCACTGATCGCCCGTGATGATGATGCGCCGCAGGATAAAGTTTTCCATCGCACGCTCTCTTTTATTGATAAACATATTCAGTCCGAATCGTTACGCCCAGAGTGGATTGCCAGTGAGGTAGGAGTTTCGGTGCGTAGTCTCTACCGCATGTTTGCGCGTAAAGGACTGGTGGTGGCGCAGTATATTAAAAATCGCCGTCTAGACCTGTGTGCTAACGCGTTACGCAGTGCGCCCGTGAGACAAAAATTGTCGGACATTGGCTATTCGTGGGGGTTTGCCGATCACAGCCATTTCTCCACCGCTTTCAAAATGCGCTTTGGTGTCACGCCAGGCGAATACCGCAAACAGTATCGTTAGTCTCATCTCTGTGAGTTTGTCATCAGTGACAAAGCTGATGGCATACACAACAAATTAATCCCCCCAACGAATTGCTATGTTTGAGCTGGGTCAGCCGATACTGACTCATTAAACCGTAGCAGAGCGTGGCGGCAGACCAACAATAAGACACATTAAAGCCCCTAACAAAAACCTATCCCCAAGATAATTCGAGTTGTACAGAGGCAACACATCGGTGAATTAGCTGTGTGAGTACAGCCAACGAAATACAGCGAGAAGTATGACGGGGATATTGAGGAACTGACTTTCGTAAGCATGCAGCTATACCAGGTCGAGATTATCCCGCGCACTGATTCACTGACATGAATGCCAATTTCTAGTGGTGAGGTAATAAATAATGTTTCGCAAAACCGTGTTTTCAAAAACAGCACTGCATAAAAAAACGATGACTAAGAAACGACTGCCGGTTGCGATTGCGCTGGCATTAGGGGTGTTGACCTCTGCTGGCTGGCAAACGACCGCACAGGCTCACGGTGCCGCAGCCCATATGGTTCCGATGGAAAAAACGTTAGAGGAGTTTGGTGCTGACGTACAGTGGGATGACTACGCACGTATGTTTATCCTCTCCAAAGACGGTGCTTATATCAAGGTCAAGCCAGACACCAACGAAGCTATTGTTAACGGCAAACCATTGAAACTGGCGGTGCCGATAGTGTTCCGCAACAAAGTGGCATACATGTCGGAAGACTTTATTAATGAGGTTTTCCAGTCTGGTTTAGATCAAACCTTCGCGATTGAAAAACGAGCCCATCCACTGAATCCTCTCAGCGCTGATGAAATTAAAACTGCAGTCGATGTGATTAAAGCATCCGATAACTATCGAGATAATCTCCGCTTTACTGAGATTTCACTGCGCGAGCCACCCAAAGACGAAGTTTGGCAGTTTGTGTTAGCGGGTAAAACCGTGGAGCAACCGCGTCAGGCGAACGTGACCGTGTTGGATGGTAAGCACGTGGTGGAGAGCGTTATCGATCTGAAAGATAAAAAAGTGGTGTCGTGGACGCCCATAAAAGATGCGCAGGGTATGGTACTGCTGGATGATTTCTCCACCGTTCAGTCAGTGATTAACGCTAGCACCGATTTTGCCGCAGTGCTGAAAAAACGTGGGATTAACGACCCAAGCAAGGTGATCACTACGCCGTTAACCGTGGGGTATTTTGATGGCAAAGATGGGCTAACGCAGGATCAGCGCTTGTTGAAAGTCGTTAGCTATTTAGATGTTGGCGATGGCAACTACTGGGCTCACCCGATTGAAAATCTGGTCGCGGTGGTCGATCTTGAGCAGAAGAAGATCATTAAGATTGAAGAGGGACCAGTGATCCCCGTGCCGATGGCGCCGCGTCCGTTTGATGGACGCGATCGCAAAGCACCAGAGATCAAGCCGCTAGAAATCGTTGAGCCAGAAGGGAAAAACTACACCATTACCGGCAACACGATTCATTGGCAGAATTGGGATTTCCACGTTGGCTTGAATTCACGCGTTGGGCCGATTATTTCGACCGTAACTTACAACGATCAGGGTAAAAAACGGAAGATCATGTATGAGGGATCGTTAGGAGGCATGATCGTCCCTTATGGCGATCCGGATATTGGCTGGTATTTCAAAGCCTATTTGGACTCTGGCGATTATGGTATGGGAACTCTGACCTCACCGATTGCGCGTGGCAAAGATGCGCCATCAAACGCGGTGTTAATAGATCAAACTATCGCTGATTACACCGGTAAACCGATGACCATTCCGCGGGCAATGGCAATATTCGAACGCTATGCGGGGCCAGAATACAAGCATCAGGAGATGGGGCAACCCAACGTCAGCGCTGAGCGCCGTGAACTGGTGGTACGTTGGATTAGTACGGTGGGTAACTACGACTATATTTTTGACTGGGTATTCCACCAGAACGGCACTATTGGTATTGATGCTGGGGCAACGGGGATCGAAGCGGTGAAAGGCGTAAAAGCGCGCACTATGCAGGATCCAACCGCTAAAGATGACACCAAATATGGCACGCTTATCGATCATAATATCGTGGGCACAACGCATCAGCATATCTATAACTTCCGCTTGGATATGGACATTGATGGCGAGAACAACAGCTTGGTTGAGCTCAATCCAGATGTGAAACCGAACGATCGCAGCGGCCCGCGTACCAGTACCATGCAGGTGGATCAGGTCGATGTGAAAACCGAAAAAGACGCGGCGCAGAAATTTGATCCTTCAACCATCCGTTTGTTAAGCAATACCAACATAACCAACAAAATGGGAAACCCTGTTTCTTACCAGTTGATCCCTTATGCGGGAGGAACTCATCCCATCGCTAAAGGTGCTAACTTCGGTAAAGATGAGTGGATTTACCATCGTTTGAGCTTTATGGATAAACAGCTTTGGGTGACGCGCTACAACGCGGATGAACGTTATCCGGAAGGTAAGTATCCGAACCGTTCTATTCACGACACGGGGCTAGGGCAATATTCCTCTGATAATCAGTCAATTGAAAACACCGATAACGTCGTGTGGCTCACAACGGGTACCACGCACGTTGCCCGTGCGGAAGAGTGGCCCATTATGCCAACCGAATGGGTACATGCTCTGCTGAAACCGTGGAACTTCTTTAGCGAAACTCCGACGCTGGATTTAAGTGGAAAGAAGGAATAAGTCAGTAACGCAAAAATTAAGGGGTTGCATCTAGCAACCCCTTTTTGTCTTTCGAAGATAAACGTATCAGCAGAACTCAATATCTAACACATACCGTTTTGGTTTCGGTATAGGCATCTAGCCAATCAGTGCCAAAATCACGTCCGGTTCCTGACTGTTTTACGCCGCCAAAAGGCATGTTTGCGTCGATCAGAGTATGGCTGTTGACCCACACAGTACCGGCCTGAATTCGCGGGGTATAGGCCATGGCCGTTTGCAGGCTGGTGGTCCATAGGCTGGCAGTGAGTCCGTAGTCGGTGTCGTTGGCCTGATGCAGAGCCTCTTCGGCGTTTTTGACACGAATAAGATTAACCACTGGGCCGAAAACCTCTTCACGCGCCAGATTTAGCGCAGCATCTGGATTAATCACCAGCGTCGGTGGAATATAGAATCCTTGTGTGTCTGGCCCTGCCGCGCCACTGATTAGCTCGGCGTTTTTGGCTTTGGCATCTTGCAGGTAAGAGGCGACCTTATCGCGATGTTGACGTGAAACTAGCGGATTGATCTGCGTTGATGCATCCATTCCTGGGCCAACGGAGAGTGATTTTACCGCTTGTTCAAAACCCGCAACCAGTGAGTCGAAAATGGGTTCTTCAATGTAGATTCGAGAACTGGCGGCGCAAACCTGTCCTTGATTGAGGAAGCTCCCCGCCATCAGTCCCTCAATCACCTGCTGTTGATCCGAGTCTTTCAGCACGATAGCTGGGTTTTTTCCGCCTAATTCTAGAGTGACGCGGGTTAGTCGATCGGCTGCGGCGCGGGCAATACCTTTGCCAACCGGTGTAGAACCGGTAAAACTGACCTTCGCGACTAATGGGTGTTCCGTCAACGCTTTACCGCATACAGAACCTTTGCCGGTGACGATATTAAATACGCCATCAGGAATACCGGCTTCGCTGGCTAGCTCAGCCATGCGTAGCAGCGTGAGCGGGGTGGTCTCAGAGGGTTTAATCACGATAGAGCAGCCTGCAGCCAGCGCAGGCATCACTTTCCAGATACCTATCATCAGTGGAAAATTCCACGGCACAATACCGGCAACGACGCCAATAGGCTCTTTGCGAGTGTAGGCCATGTATTTCGCTCCGGCAGGCATAGGGATAGAGACATCCATCGTTTGACCGGTAATTTTAGTTGTTAGCCCTGCGGTATAGCGCATCCAGTTCAGAGTACAACCGACCTCAAAAGCGCGGGAAATATTGATGGATTTACCTTGCTCCAGCGTTTCGAGCTGGGCGAGCTCTTCGGCATGCTGTTCGACTAAATCGGCGTAACGCAGCAAAATACGTTCACGCTCTGCGGGTAAACGTTGAGCCCAAACGCCAGAATGAAAGGCCTGATGAGCGGAGGTGACCGCGCGGGAGACGTCTTCAGCGTTGGCATCGGCGGAGGACGATATTTGTGCTCCGTCCGCAGGGTTATAAATGGCTAAACGTTCATCGGCGGTAGATTCTTGCCACTTTCCATTGATATAGAGTCCGTGCTGACGGTCAAGGAAACGCGAAACGCTGTCCAGTATGGCTACTTTATTATCGGGCATAAGCCCTCCCGTCGGTCAAAAGGAGTTTGGTGAGAGATGGGTCTGATCGCTGAGCGACAAGCCAGTCATGACCTCATGAGTCTATAACAAGGATAGTCATCTCTTTTTGCTGTGCCTGACATTTGCTTGGTGGGATATGACAGCGAGAACAATAAATCCATTTTCACTTTCACGGGCAAAGCGTCGCATTCCTTCAACGCATGCAGGGCACGCACTTGCCTAAAGTATTGCCGCTGATTGCCGATAATTCGTCCACCCCTACTCTTATCATTGAACGACTTACCGACAAGGAATCCTCCCTGTGTTGAAGAACATTTCGTTGCGAACGGGTTTATTGGTTTTGTTGTTGTTGATTACGTTACTTTTATTGGTGGTTAGCGCATTGGGACTGATAACGATCCACAGAGATCGTGCGGCGCTGGTGGAGCTTAATCAGATACAAGGCACCGAGCTCAATAGTTTGAATGGCAGTAATACACAAACGCTGATTGCTCGTGCGAATGCGTCCTTAGCCGTGCGCAAGATAGAGATTGGATTGCTGGATGAAGGCGCGGCGTTAAGCCGTAAGATCGTACAGAATATAAAAGATTCGCAGCAGCAGATGCAGCGCTTCGCCGAGATCAGCAGGCAGACTGAGCGTAATACCGATTTGGATCAACGGGTGTTGAGCACCTATCAGTCCTACATCAAGCAAGGTATAGAACCTATGTTAGCGGCACTAAATAAGCAATATACCGATGAGTATTACGAAGTATTGGAAAATAAGCTTACGCCGCTGAGTATCGGTTTTAGTCACGCAATCAACGAATTTAATACTTATGCGCAGGGCGCAGTGGAACAAAGGCTGCAGGATTCAGAAACTAGCGAAAGCCGGATGCGGTTGCTGATTCTGGTTGTTGCACTGCTCACGCTGGTGATGGTGGTGACGTCGTGGTTAGTGTTGCGCCTTATGCTGCTCAAACCCTTGGACGCGACGATAGGTCATCTAGAAGTCGTGGCGGCGGGTGATTTAACTCAGCCTTTGCTTCCAGCCAGTAGCAAAGAGCTCAACCGTTTAACACAGGCGATTGAAACCATGCAGCAGTCGCTGCGTAAGTCTGTGAGTGAAGTGCGTGAGACCAGCGAGCAAATTGATATAGGTAGCCGTGAATTGGCTGCGGGTAATCTTAATTTGTCGCAGCGTACGGAAGAGTCAGCGGCATCGCTAGAACAAACCGCGGCTAGCATGGAACAGCTTACCGCAACGGTGAAGCTCAATGCGGATAACGCAGAACAGGCGCATCAGCTGGCACGTAAAGTATCCGACACCGCAGACCGTGGTAGCGAAGCCGTATGTTACGTAATGGAAAAAATGGATGAGATCGCTGAGAGCTCGGGGCGTATTGCCGATATTCTTGAAGTCATCGACGGCATTGCCTTTCAGACGAATATTCTTGCGTTGAATGCTGCGGTTGAGGCTGCCCGCGCAGGCGAACAGGGGCGTGGTTTTGCGGTGGTTGCCAGTGAAGTTCGCAATCTGGCACAGCGCAGTGGTCAGGCGGCCAAAGAGATCCGCTCACTCATTTCCACCTCGCAAACGCGCGTCAGCGAAGGTGCAAAAATGGCATATCAGGCTGGTGAAACCATGGATGAGATCTCTGGTGAAGTGATGCGTGTGACCGGATTGATGAAAGAGATTTCTGGCGCCTCTAAGGAACAGAGCCGAGGGATCGAACAGGTAAATCTGGCAGTCACCCAGATGGATGAAGTTGCTCAGCAAAATGCGGCATTGGTAGAAGAGGCCGCTGCGGCCACGCGTTCTTTGGAGACTCAGTCGCAGCAGCTCATGATGTCGATGGCGGCGTTTAGGGTCAGCGCCTAAGTTGACGACCTCCCCTAAAAGGGGAGGTCATTACGGCATTTCAGGTGACAATGTACGTTCGCCGTCAAAGCCTTGTACGGTGCCAAAACGTCCGGTGTCCTGATTCCATTCGGCAATTGACTGACGTAATTCTTCTTTGCTACGGCCAACAAAATTCCACCACATTAATACCTGCTCACCCAATGGTTCACCTCCGAGGAATAGCAAGCGAGTTTTAGGCGCAAGAGTGACATTTAGCCGCGTATGTTGCGTGCCTATATAGGCCAGTTCATTTTCACCAAAACGTTCCCCTTCAATATTGATTTCGCCCTCCAATACAAACAGACCGTACTCAAAATCAGGCTGGAGTTTTAGCTGGGTATTTGAACCATCAGGAGTATAAAGATCGACGCCCAGCAGCTCAGAGAAACAGAGCGTAGGGGCATGAAAGCTCGCATAGTCGCCGGCCAGCAGCGTGTGGCGGATACCGTCGGCGTCCCAAACGGGTAACGTTGGATAATGGTCAAAACGCGGCGGCATATCTTTTACCGCTTCGGGTAACGCAATCCACAGCTGAGCCGCGTGCAGACGAGTGAACCCTGGCACTGACTCTTCTGTATGGGCGATGCCGTGACCTGCGGTCATGAGATTGACCTGTCCGGGGCGAATGATTTGCTCGTAGCCAAGGCTATCCCGATGCAGTACTTCACCTTCCAGCATCCAAGTGAACGTTTGCAAACAGGTATGAGGATGTGGCGCGACTCGAAAGCCGCCGGTGCTATTTTTTAGCACCGATGGACCCGCGTGATCGAGAAAGCACCATGCGCCAATCAAGCGGCGTTCTTTCACTGGAATGGCACGTGATACGGGGATTCCACCCACGTCTTTGATGCGGGACGTGATGCGCTGAAGCGACGTAGAATTGAAACTACTATCCATAATCGTCCTCTTAAATCATCAGTAGGGTATAGGGTAACATCTATCTCATCCTATACCACTTGATGACGAGTTGCAGTGGCGCGTTATCTGATTAAATAATCTAGCTAGAGCTACCGCCAATTCGGCTGTAATAGGCCTGTTTAATTAAACGCTCATCCAGCAACACATTGACCAGATTATCCAGATCGTCGGCAGAAACAGAGGCTGGGATCAGCGAAACGGTGATTTCGACATCGTCGTCACCGAAGGGCTCGACGTCCAAATGTGACATAAAGCAGTTCTCGGCTTTTAGCGTTTTCTTGACCAGAGAGAGGGCTTCTCGTTGATCGTTTTCTAAGGCGATAACGCAGATTTCATAGGTTGCATCACCGTGTTCATCGGTAAGCGGCTGGCGGTTGATCATATTGACCATAGGGCGCAGCAGGGTATTGGATGCCACAACAAAAAATGTTGCCATGCAGGCATCGGCAATCATTCCCGCTCCTGCACAGGCTCCGACGGCGGCAGATCCCCACAAGGTTGCTGCGGTATTAAGACCGCGGATGTTTAACCCCTCTTTCATAATCGTACCGGCACCCAGAAAACCAACGCCGGAGACGACGTAGGAAATCACGCGGACGGCCCCACCGGCGCCATCAATGCTCATTGCCAGATGCACGAAAATGGCGGCGCTAGTGGCAACCAGCGTATTGGTGCGCAGTCCCGCGGTGCGCTGACGATACTGGCGCTCGTAGCCAATAATGGCTCCTAATAAAAAAGCGACCAGCAAAATAGTGAATGTTTCATAATGCAGAGTGAAGTTCATGTTAAAAGCCTCAGAATTTAGCTCTGCTTGTTAGTAACGGAAATAATTTTATTTTGCTGGTGGAGTGAGTTTTAACTCGACTCGCAGCAGGTGCGAATGAATAACACTATCGCCGTTGCGAATAAGCAGAAAATAAGATGTAAAGCCCCATCAGAATTAAATCTGATTAATGGCCACACGTTTTTTTTGAGGCGTGTTAATTCAACGAGGCATGATACGCACGCAAGCGTAAGCCTGAACAATGAAGCTGCGGTGATGTTCTACGGAGAAGACTCTAAGAGAAAAATAACACCACATCCTTTGTCTATGCAGGATGTGAGGTGGACATTATCACATCATGCGATTAGTTGAGAGGAACACGCCGTCTCGGTCTATCGTTGTCCATGTTATTTCCTATGTTTGAGGAGAAAAAATAGGTACTCAATTAATATTATGTGGATTTTAATTGATTAACCTTGAACGTCAACTAAACAATAAAGCAAATGGGCCGAGAATATACGGCCCATTTAAAAATAGCGCTGTGCGATTAAATTAAAATAATGAGTAAAACTAACCCAATCAACATAACCGGCGCAGTGCGCTTAATGAGCTCAATAGGAGACACCCCAGCCATGCCTGCGACCACAATAGCCGCAGCGGAGAGCGGGGAAGCTGTGCGCCCTAAATAGCTGGCAAATGCGGCAGCGGTTCCAAGATTGGTTGGGTTCATGCCAAATTCAGCGGCGTGCGGGGTGATAGCTTCGTTGAACGCATAAGCTGTTGCATCACCGGAGCCGATCACGACGGCCATCAAGAATGGGCCGATAGTGCCACCAAAACGAGCGGCTTCAGGGAAATCAATCAGCGCGCTTTTGGCTGCGTCGATGAGCCCAACTGAAGTGAGTCCAGCAACGAAAACACCGGCGCAGATAATAATGCCAAACACGTCGCTGTAGGCTTTACCCATTCCGTCAAAGAAGGCAGGAACGACTTTGCCAGGATGGGTTCGCGTCACGGCTAGAGTCGCTAATACGCCCCACATCACAGCCTGTGGAACGCCCATTTTTAACCAGCTTACGCCGCCAAACGCACCCAGCATCAATAGTGCGATAGGTACCAGAGGCATTAACGCCGCCAGCACGTTGATTGGGCCTTCCTGCGGATCTTCAGCATCCAAGCGTGAATGATATCCTTTGTGCTCTTTGCGCAATATGGCGGTGATGGTCATACCGACCATGATAATCAATCCGAGCCACACAACGGTCATGACGCGATCGCCGATGATATTCATCACATCGCCGCCGACGATCTTGGCCACGAGCGCCATGTGCGGGCTCCCAGGATTGAGCAGACTGGCACCGAAGGTTCCCGCGAGTACGGATGCGGCGGCCATCACTGGATGAATGCCCGCAGCCAGCTGTAGAGGGATCATGGTGATCCCCGCGGCGGCTGCTGCACCGGCGGCGCTGGGTAGCGCGAGCTGAACGAAAGTGGTGAGTAAAATGGTGCCCGGAATAAGAAAAAGACCGACGTGCTTTAACGGTGCGCTTAGCAGGCGAACGAGGTGGCGGTCGCAACCGGTGAACTTCATGACGGTTGCAAATCCGATGGCGGATAAGATGGCTTGAATTAATCCTTCGGAGACCATTTTTTCTGCAAAGCTATTCATTGCAGCCATGGGTTCAAGAGAAATTAAGCACATCAGCATGCCGGAAAACAGCAGCACGGTGCGGGTATCCTGCTTTTTAATCAGCAGCACGATGGTTAATAACAGAATTATTACGCCAGCAGTTATGGTCAACATGGAATTTTCTCGATGCTATGCTGTGTGTGGTCGATGATAGGAAATATGTTGTGCCGCATTGATGTGCGGTTCTTGGTTTAACTTGCTGCGCAGCGTGTCGAATTCTTCAGCCCAGCTTTGCCGCCACTGCTGCTTAATCTCTTCTGGCTGCCAGCAGGCATCAATACCGTTTAGCATTAGCTGGCGAACGCCGTCGAGGTCGAAGCCAAACTCTTCCACCATCACGCGATAACATTCGGCACCGTTGGTGTTATGCATATGCCAGTCGTCGGTTGCGGGAATAATATTCATCCCCGCTAACGCCATGTGGCGAATCGGATGGTTTTGTCGCCATTGAGATGCATCAGGCCATTTTTTCAGGTAGTAGGTATTGCTTGGCACCACGGTAAAGGGCACGTTTTCGCGCACGCAGCGAGCCGTTAGCTCTGGATTATCCAGCACGGTGTAACCATGATCGATACGTTCCAGATGAATTAAATCCAAACCGGTTTCGACGTTACGCCAGTGTAGGCCGAACTCGGAACAGTGCCCCGTCAAACGCAGTCCACCTTGTTTCGCTTTGCGATAGGCTTTCCAGAAGTGCTCAATAGGCGCGTCATTTTCTTTGTAATCAATACCTATTCCGGGGACCAGTGGATGAGGGTATTGCAGCACGGCCTCAACCATGGCGACGGCTTCTTCGGGCGACTTTTCACGGTTAATGGAAGGGATAAACAGCGCACGAATGTCCCATTGCTCAGCCGCTTTCTGCATGGCTGCGTTCATTGCTTCAGTGACTTCAGCGTAGGTCAGCGCGGTGTCTGAGGGATTCCAGAACAGTTCCAGATGGCGAATACCGGTTGCAGCGGCATCCTCGGCCACTTCATAGGTCACTCGATAGTAATCTTCGGCGCTGCGTAGCAGAGGATATAAAAAGTTAAGTGCGGCGATGCCGCCTTTAACGACGCTGGTTTCATGTTGATAGCGGCGATAATAGCTTTTGGCTTCTGACTCCGTGAGAGGAACGCCATATTTTTGCGCCAAATCCAGCATAGTGGCTAAACGTACGCCGCCCAACAAATGATAATGGAGATCCACTTTAGGGAATGTGGTGAAGAACTCAGTCAAAGTAATCGTTTGCGTAGACTGTGTCATGAGAGGCGCTCATCGGCAAAAAAGAAAACGCCATCATAAGTAAAGCGCCACTGAGGGGGAAATGCTATTCCGGCACAGGCAGATACATTTAGGCATCATATTTCAGGATGCGTGGTATTACGTCTAGGTTTAGTGGTGTAAAGGTGCCCAAAACGTTTTGCCGAGAGCAATCTGCTGTGAAAGGCTTTTCCAAAAGGCTTCGGCGCGCTGGTGCAGTTGCGCCTGATTGCGGTAGAGACGGATTTGATAGGGAATATGCCAGCGTTTGCGATCTACGGCGATCAGTTTGCCCTGTTTGAGTTCGTCTTCAATCTGGCAGTCCGGTAGCCACGCTAGCCCCTTGCCGCGTAATGCCATTTGGCGGTGCAGGTCGCATAGGGAAGATTCAAATACGGGCTGACAGGCAAAAGGTTGCTGCGGCATCAAGCGTTCCACCATGCGCGCGCTGTAGGAGTCTGGTGAATAGCGCAAGTAGGGCATGGGTTGGTGGTTATTTTCATCTGGGGTAAATAGTGGCTGCCCATGATTATCGGCGGCGCTAACCAACAACAGCTCCCCTTTGCCTAACAACAAGTTGGTAAACGGAGGTTGGAGTAGAGCGTGGGTGTCGAAGGCCAAGAGAAAATCGCTAGCGCCTTCAATTAAGGATTCAACGGCAAAATCTACGCGCAAAATATCGACCGAAAAAGGCGTGGTGTGGTCGATTTGCTCGATTAAATCCAGTAAGAAGGGCGATGACAGCGAGTGCGGTGCACAGAAACGGACAGGATTGATCATCTCAGACGGAAGGCCATTCATTTTCTGAATACCTTCTTGTAGCTGGTTTACCATGCTGTGAGCAATTAAGCGAAATTGATAGCCAGCAGGGGTTAACGTTACCGGCGTTGAACTACGATCGACCAGTTTCTGGCCTACGCTTTCTTCTAATGCACGGATGTGACGGCCAAAAGCAGGCTGAGTGATGTTACGCCGCTGGGCTGCTCGTGAGAAATTACGCAGTTCTGCGAGCGCCAAAAAATCCTCTAACCAGCCGGTATCCATCAGTGAGTATCCCTTTGTGTGTTGTGCTGTTTATCTAGTTTTTCAGTATACCTATTTGTCATTTCCCAAGCATATATCCCTCATACGCAAAGTGACACGTGCATTGGCTATGTGCTTTCACCTTAGTCATCCTTTTGCCACGTGACTCAGAGGGGGCTCGTTTTTTGTCCTGCAACTTGAATTAATTAGGTTAGAAATGGCTACAGAACAATTGAATAAAAACATCTTATTTGTGCCTAAATATTTTAGTCACTTAAATTATTACTATTACTTCTGAGAATAACCTCACTATTAAAGATGATTATCTCTGTTGTATTTATCTCACCAAGCTGGCATTTATGAATGACGGGCTAGAAATGACTGACTGAAATGCAAATCACTTGCACCTATACCCGACAGACATCAAGTGGCAGAAGCGTTAGCCGCGGTTGTTCACCCGAGTAACATCGTTTTTATGCTGCTAGGGATGTGACGATTGCTGTTGCTTTGCAACTCGAATTATTTTGGGGATATACGCAAAAATTTGTGCGGTTTCGCTCACTCTAAATTTGGGCGAAATAGAAAATCTCAGAGAGGAAATAGGCCAATCGCTATTTATCCAAACATATTGGGATCCTTATAAGGCAACGAATGCCGAGATGGATTCAGTATGAATGGGGGAAAGAAGCGTAATAAAAGCAGCCAAGATTTGGTTTTGATTCATTTTTGCAAACACGGGAGATAATTACATGAACAGTGAAGTTCAGGTAGTGAATAATTTATGGCGTTGGTTGAGCGGCCAGCGTGATCCAATTGGTTATCAACCGGGAAGAGTGTTGCATCTCGTCGAGAAGAATCTGCAACCATTTGAATGCAAACGTGTCTCTGATCGTGTGCTGCATGTGGCTTGTCCGCAAGGTTTAGAGGTTGAAGTTGAAGAGCGGGTGGTTACCAGCTTCAGAAGCTATAGTGTGACCTGCCATTTTCATCTACGTGGTGATACTGGCCTGCAACAACAGATCCATATTCAAGCGAAAAATACCGATATTCTTGGCCGAGGAGATACTCGCTTCAGTGCTAAAACGCATAACGATGACAGCCGCCGCCTCATGGCCGTGCTGGATTGTTATCCTGAAATTACCGATGCACTGGATTGTCTGAATTTCCGCCGCTTGAATTTGCGCTCTGAAGCAGGAAAGTGGCAGCTAGAGATAGAACTTTTTGCCGCCACTGAGCTGGTGGGGCCACGTCCGGTATGCAGCGGCTATCAGCGTTTGCCATACGCGCAGCGTCACCTGATGCTTGACGTGATGCAGATGTTCCAGAAACTGATGGATCGTGTGACGGTGCAAGGTGTGGCTGCCTAAACGATTCCACCTATCCAAATTTAGTCCATAGCCCCAACATTGATGAACTTGATGTTGGGGTTTTGTTTGTGAGGGAAATTTTTCTCGTTTTTGGAATCAGCTTCGCAAGAAAATAGCTATTAGCTAGTTATCTAATATCATTGTTAGCTCTTAACTTATTCTTTAGATTGTCTTAATTGATAGGTAAATAATCATTAAGACATCTTAGGGGCGATGATGAGATATTGGTGGGTTAACCATAAACAGACAGTGAAGCACGAAGTGGATGGCGGTTTTTTATGGTCTCCTAAGACCAAGAAAGGGAATGCTAAAAACCGGTTTTATGACAATCTTTGTATTGCTTCCCCTGGTGATAAAGTCGTTTCCTACGCGAATAAAATGATTGCCTACGTGGGCGTGGTGACAGATTTTGCAATTAGTGCGTCAAAACCTGAGTTTGGTGCGGCTGGCAAGCTTTGGGATAATGATGGTTGGCTACTGCCTGTAGATTGGCAAAAGTTTAATGCTCCAGTTAGCCCACTACAAATTCTTGATCAACTTCGACCATGCTTAGAGGTTGATGGTATTTTTTCTCCTATCCGTTTAGATAATGCTCATGGTTATCAACATATCTATTTAACTGAAATAGGTAAGCCAGCGTTTGAGGTGGTTTGCGCCGCAGGTGATGGAACAACATATTTAGAGACTAAAAAAACCCGTGTTGAGCCGATCCCTTTGCGCGAAAAACTTGATGATGAAATAGAGAAGCAGGTTATTGCAGATAAGGCGCTAAGTGACACAATTAAAGAACAGCTAGTAAAAGCAAGACGAGGCCAAGGTGATTTTCGCCGCAACTTACAAGGCGTCGAGCCTTATTGTCGCATTACCAAAATTAATACGCCAAGCCTACTGATTGCCAGCCACATCAAGCCGTGGCGCTGTTGTGAAAGTGGTAATGAGCGGCTAGATGGGAATAATGGATTATTGCTCGCTCCGCATGTTGATTGGCTTTTTGATAAAGGGCTTATCACTTTTACAGATACTGGCGATGTTCTCGTATCACCGAATATTTCAGAAAATGAGCTGAGTAAGCTAGGTTTAGACAATATGAGTAAGCGAAATGTTGAGGCATTTAATGACGAGCAACGTGTTTATCTCGAGTTTCATAGAAACAATATTTTCCTCAACAAGTAGCTGGCTTTCTTCTCCCCCGATGCCTCTTTTTGTCATTTTAAAATGAGTGTTCATAAATCCGTTGCGGATTGTGTATATTACGCCGCCAGTTGGCGCGATTACTTCGCATGGCGTTGATGTGAGGTTGAGGTGGGGGAAATGTTTCGGAGAATGAGTCGTGAATAGCGCAGTTCCTTTCTTGAGTCGTGTCTGGCATTGGATAACAATGCCGCGAGAGCCAGTTGGGTATCAGCCGGGACAGATGCTAAAACTGGTTGCGCGCGATTTTCGCCCCTATCCGTGCGAGCGCCTATCGCTGCGTTGTTTGTCGATCTCTTTACCGCAAGGGATGACGGTTGAGGTACATGAAAAGGCGACCGCGCTGTTTCGTTCTTTTGTGGTTTGTAGCCATTTTTATATTCAGGGCGTGACCGGTTTACAGCATCCCGTTCGCATGAAAGTGCGCAATGGTAACGTTTTTGGGCAAGGAGGGATTCGGTTTCGCTGTAAAGCGAAAAACGATGATAGCCAACGCTTGCTGGCCGTATTGAACTGTTATCCGCAGATTTTTACTGCACTAGAGCAGTTGCATTTTCGCCAGCTAAATCTGTGGTCAGAACAGGGACGCTGGCGATTAGAGATCGAACATTTCGCGGCTTCTGAGGTGATCAGTCAGGTGCCGGTAGAACGCCGTTATCAAAAACTGCATCACGATCAGCGCCAGCAGTTGCTAAATGTGATGCAGATGTTTGAACAACTGATGACCCGAGTTGCTATCGAAGGTGTTGCCGCATAAGCAGCAACTTCGAATGCATTGAAGATTACTCGTAGGTGCTTAACCCTAATTCTCGAGATATGGCCGCAGCGGTCTCTTTCAGTGGTTTTAGCAGATTTTGTTCGCCAATCAGACCTAGTTTGGCGGTTGAGAGCGAAATTGACACCGAATAGCTGACGCGATGGTGAATATCAAAGATTGGCACCGCGATGCAGGATACCCCTAGTTCATTTTCTTCACGATCCATCGCCATGCCCTGCTGGCGAATCTGCTCTAACTCCTGATACATCTTATCTTGCTGCGTGATGGTATTGCGCGTTAAAGGCTGGATCTCGTCCTGATGACTTTTCCAATAAGATTCAACGTAGTCGTGATGGCCATAGGCCATATAAATCTTGCCCATTGCCGAGCAATAGAGCGGCATATGTTGGCCGATATAGGCTCGGGTACGCAGCATGCCGGTGGTGGGCTCCAGCTTATAGATCAAAATGGCGTGATCGTCTTCGCGGCTGGAAAAGTTGATGGTTTCTCCCGTTTTGATGTTCAGCGCTTCCAGATGAGGGGCTGCGACATGAATAATGTTGAGAGATGACAACGCTTTTTGCCCAACGGCAATAAATTTGGTGGTTAAACGGTAGCTACCAGCAGCGGGCGCGGGAGTGACATATCCACAGGACTGCAATCCCTGTAACAGGCGGTGCACGGTGCTTTTGTTCAACTGCGCCAGTTCGGACAGATGTGCCAGCGGGCAGCCGTTTGGATAGTTACTCAAGATCTCAATGAGCTGAAGGCCACGAAAAAGGCTTTGGCTACCAGCCGGTTTTTCTTTGCTTGGTTCGATGTCGGTTTCTTTCTCTTTAGTTTTCATTCGCCTTCAATCATTCCAGTCAAATAACTTGGCTGAGATGTTAACTCAATTTATCGTCATTTTTTGCTATTACTCTGCATTTTTCTCCTTCTCTTCTTAAACGCTTGAAGTGTGTTTCACGTCACGTTCCTGAATGATAAAAATTAATCCATTGATTTTTAATGATTTTAAAAAACTCACTCGCTTTGACTTGTTAAAATTTGAGCGGTATTATTTTTTGGAATCAGATTTCACATAGTGAAATATTGAGATTCAAAAACGATCAGATGGTTCATGTGTTTGACGAGGAGAGCGGTATGCGAGTGAGTTTTGAACAGTTAAAACAGGAGTTTGAACGGGTGCTATTGGCACGCGGCGTTCAGGCTGAAACGGCGAGTGAATGCGCCACTATGTTTGCGCAGACCACAGAATCTGGGGTGTATTCACACGGCGTGAACCGCTTCCCTCGTTTTATTCAGCAACTAGAGGCAGGGGACATTATTCCCGAAGCGCAGGCGAAACGAATTCTGGCGCTGGGCGCGATTGAGCAGTGGGACGCACAACGCTCAATTGGCAATTTAACAGCGAAAAAGATGATGGATCGCGCGATGTCGCTGGCGTCGGATCATGGCATCGGTTTAATTGCAGTACGCAATGCAAATCATTGGATGCGAGGCGGGAGCTATGGTTGGCAGGCGGCCGAAAAAGGTTATATCGGTATTTGTTGGACGAACTCGATTGCGGTAATGCCGCCTTGGGGAGCAAAAGAGTGTCGTATTGGTACCAATCCATTGATCGTGGCGATCCCTGGAAATCCTATCACCATGGTGGATATGTCGATGTCGATGTTCTCCTATGGAATGTTGGAGGTTAATCGTTTAGCGGGTCGTGAGCTACCAGTCGACGGTGGATTTGATGACGAGGGCAATCTCACTCGCGAGCCTGGCGTTATCGAGAAAAATCGCCGTATCTTACCAATGGGATACTGGAAAGGTTCAGGCTTATCCATCGTGTTGGATATGATTGCGACGCTGTTGTCTGATGGTGCATCGGTTGCGGAAGTGACTGAAGACAACTCAGATGAATATGGTATTTCACAGATCTTTATTGCTATTGAAGTGGATCGCTTAATCGAAGGTGCAACACGCGATGCCAAGCTGCAGCGCATTATGGATTATGTCACCAGCGCTGAACGCTCCAATCCCGATGTGGCGATACGCCTGCCGGGCCATGAGTTTACCCATTTGTTGGCTGAAAATCGTCGTAATGGCATCACCATTGATGACAGCGTATGGGCAAAAATTCAGGCGCTTTGAGGATAAAAGACGATGATATTTGGCCATATAAGCAATGAAAATCCCTGCAACCTGCCGGAGGCTATCCAAAGGGCGCTACAGTTTTTGCGTTCCACGGATTTTAGCCAACAGGAGGCGGGCGAGGTTGAAATTGATGGGCGTGATATTTATGCCCAAATTATTGATATGACGACCCGGCCTAAAGCAGAGAATCGCCCTGAAGTACATCGGCGCTATATCGATATTCAATTTCTCGCGTGGGGAGAGGAAATTATCGGCGTTGCCGCCGATTGCGGAAATAATAAAATATCAGAATCATTACTGGCTGAGCGAGATATTATTTTTTATCACGGCGCTGAAAACGAATCTGAAATAACGATGACACCTGGAAGCTACGCTATATTTTTTCCACAAGATGTTCATCGCCCTGCATGCATTAAAAATAAAGCAACTCTGATTCGAAAAGTTGTTGTGAAAGTGGCATTAACTGCGCTGAATTAAATTGAAGTCATTATTGCCATCACTAAGGGATAATTTTTTATGAAACAGAATAACGGCTTTATCGTCGGTGCGTATCCCTGCGCGCCTTCATTTCATCAGCGAGAAGAGGCGCTGGAAAGCGCATTCTGGCGTGGGTTAGCTGATATTGAAGGTATCCGCGGCATTGAGCAGCCCTGCTTGGAAGATCTCCATCCGTATGGCGACGACTATTTATTCCAGCATATTCCATCGGATTGGCAAATTGTTGTCACCGCGGTGATGGAAACCATGCGCCGTCGCGGTAAAAATTCTGGATTTGGGTTAGCCTCGAGCGATACAGAACAACGCTTGGCCTGCGTTGACTACTATCGGCACATACTGGATAAAATCAATCGCGCTAATGACCGCTTTGGAATGCAGAAGGTTCTGGCTTTGGAAATCCAATCGGCACCCTTAGCAGGCTCAGACAATGTGATGCTAGCCGCAGAGTGTTTTGCCGATTCTATGCGGCAGATAGCCAGTTGGGACTGGCCGTGTGAGTTGGTGATTGAACATTGTGATGCCATGAATACACCAGATGCACGCAAAGGTTTTCTGCCGTTAGAACAGGAAATTGCAGTTATTGACTGTCTGAAGTCAGAGCTCGGTAAAGAGGTCGGCGTGGCGCTCAACTGGGCACGTTCAGCTATAGAAGGCCGTAACACCGAATTACCTATGCAGCATCTCCGAGCAAGCCAGCAAAGCGGCGCACTCAAAGCGTTGATGTTCTCTGGCACGACCTGCGGCGGAGCTTATGGTGACTGGCAAGATTTACATGCACCTTTTGCACCATTCTCAGGGGCCGAGGTTCATTGTGCTGAAAGTTTAATGACGGTGGCATTAGCGGCGGAGATGTTTAACGCGGCACCACTCGACTCATTGAGTTTTGCGGGGATAAAGTTATTAGAAATTGATCCTCAGGCCAGCGTAGAACATCGGATTGCCATTTTACGTGATGGAATTAAAGCGTTAAATATCGCCAGTAAAAATTAAAACTTAATCTTTTTTAATGGATTAATTAAGCCAAGTCTTCATCGAATAAACCCTTTATAGGGAAAAATCTGTGTATTTATGTACATGGGCCGTATCAATAATGATTAAGGCGTGAAGTTATGAACTCTAACTCTGATACCCTAAATAAAAATAATATTCCCGAGGATATTCCACGCCAGCGTTGGCTAAGAATTATTCCCCCTATTTTAATCGCTTGTATTATTTCATATATGGATAGGGTGAATATTGCCTTTGCCATGCCGGGAGGTATGGATGCCGATCTTGGCATTACTGCATCCATGGCGGGGCTGGCGGGCGGTATTTTCTTTATTGGTTATCTCTTCCTACAGGTACCCGGCGGAAAAATTGCGGTACACGGCAGTGGTAAGAAATTTATTGGCTGGTCGCTAGTGGCGTGGGTTGTTATTTCGGTATTAACCGGTTTGGTGACAAATCAGTATCAGCTGCTGTTTTTGCGTTTCGCACTAGGTGTTGCCGAAGGGGGCATGCTGCCGGTGGTGTTAACGATGATCAGCAACTGGTTTCCCGACGCTGAGCGAGGCCGTGCGAACGCCATTGTGATTATGTTTGTACCGATTGCGGGGATTATTACTGCGCCGCTTTCGGGTTGGATTATCACCGCACTGGATTGGCGCTGGCTGTTCATTATCGAAGGTTTGATGTCGATTGCGGTTCTGGTGCTTTGGGTGGTTGCCGTATGTGACCGACCTCAGGAAGCACGTTGGATCTCAGAAAAAGAGAAAACCTGGCTGATTGACACCTTGGCAGAAGAACAGCGCGCCATTGCCGGAAAAGAGGTAAAGAATGCTTCATTGAGTGCAGTCCTATCGGACAAAACGATGTGGCAGCTGATAGCGCTGAACTTCTTCTATCAAACCGGTATTTATGGCTACACCCTGTGGCTTCCAACCATTCTGAAAGAGTTGACTCACACCTCTATGGGACAGGTTGGCATGTTGGCAATCCTGCCGTACATCGGCGCAATGGCGGGCATGTTCCTATTCTCCTCACTCTCTGACCGCACTGGCAAACGCAAACTGTTCGTATTTTTACCGCTGCTCGGTTTTGCGGTTTGCATGTTCCTGTCCGTGACGTTGAAACAGCATATCTGGTGGTCATACGCCATGCTGGTGGGCTGCGGCGTATTCCTGCAATCGGCTGCTGGTGTGTTCTGGACTATTCCAGCCAAATTGTTTAGCGCGGAAATGGCGGGCGGTGCTCGCGGTGTGATTAACGCTCTGGGTAACTTGGGCGGTTTCTGCGGGCCTTATGCGGTGGGACTTTTGATCACCTATTACAACAAAGACGCAGGTGTTTATTGTCTGGCGCTATCGCTCGCGCTGGCAGCACTGTTGGCTCTGCTGTTACCCGCCAAATGTGACGTGCCGACTCAATCTACTGCGCAATTGCCGAAAGGAAAGCGCTCGGCGGCATAAGTTGTCTCAAGCCTCTCCTTATCAGGGGGAGGCAGATTGAGCAGAAGTCATTGTGTAAATAACAGGAATCACTATGAACGCGACATCCACTGAATATTGGCTGGGGATTGACTGCGGCGGTACTTACCTCAAAGCGGGCTTGTACGACAGGCAAGGCGCAGAGCTGTGCATCAGCCGTCAAGCGCTGCCGGTCATCAGCGAACATCCGGGTTGGGCGGAGCGTGATATGTCTGCGCTATGGCAGTCTTGCATCGACACCATCGCGAATGTGCTACGCCAAAGCGGAGTAAGCGGTCAGCAAGTCCAAGGGATAGGGATCTCGGCGCAGGGAAAAGGATTGTTCCTGCTGGATAAAAATGAAAAACCACTCGGTAATGCGATGCTTTCATCAGACAGGCGTGCAATCGAAGTGGTCTCGCAGTGGCAAAGAGATGGGCTGCCTGAATTGCTGTATCCGCTGACTCGGCAAACGCTATGGACAGGACATCCGGTTTCCCTCCTGCGCTGGGTAAAACTCCATCAGCCGGAACGCTACCGGCAGATTGGCTCGGTAATGATGGCGCATGACTATCTGCGTTTTTGTCTGACTGGAGAGCGGGCCTGCGAAGAAACCAATATTTCTGAATCTAACCTCTACAACATGACTTTGGGAGGCTATGACCCGCAACTCACCGAGTTACTGGGCATTTCAGAGGTCAATTCCGCTATTCCTCCCGTGGTGGGTTCAGCAGAAATAAGTGGCCGAGTGACCGAGGAGGTTGCGGCAAAAACCGGGCTTTGCGTGGGAACTCCTGTGGTCGGAGGGCTGTTTGATGTGGTTTCTACCGCGTTGTGCGCAGGGTTGCAGGATGAATTTACGCTGAATGCGGTGATGGGCACTTGGGCCGTGACCAGCGGTTTAGCACCCGAGATCTGCCAACACGAAGCGCATCCATACGTATATGGACGCTATGCCAACGCCCTGAGCTCAGACGAAAAAAACTACATTGTCCATGAAGCGAGTCCGACCTCTTCAGCCAATTTGGAGTGGCTCACCCAACAGCTTGGGGGCCTCGGTTTTGAGGAAATTAATCGCTTGGTTTCCGCCTTACCTAAAGCGGGCAGTGACGTGATGTTTTTACCTTTCCTATACGGCAGCAATGCGGGATTGGATATGACTGCCGGCTTTTATGGTTTGCAGTCGCTGCATCACCGTGGGCACCTGCTTCAAGCCGTGTATGAAGGCGTGATATTTAGCCATATGACCCATCTGAATCGAATGCGTGAGCGTTTTACTCAGGTGAAAAAACTGCGAGTTACCGGCGGCCCCGCGCATTCAAAAGTTTGGATGCAGATGCTGGCCGACGTGAGCGGTTTGCCGATTGAACTGCCACAGGTTGAAGAAACGGGCTGTTTAGGCGCAGCGCTGGCGGCCTTAGTGGGCTGCGGCGTTTATTCGGATTTCAAGCAGGCGCAAGGCCAGCTTAGCCATGATATTCAGCGTATTGAACCCGACGACGCTGCTTGGTCTGCATATCAACACAAATTCACCCGTTACCAATATCTGATTGAAGCGCTACAGACCTATCACGAGCGCTGTTCATCTTTGAATAAGTCCTAAGGAGTTACCCATTATGAGCCGACCTTTGCTCCAACTGGCGTTAGATCATACGAGCCTGAATGCGGCTTTGCAGAGTGTGAACGCGCTGAAAAACAGCGTGGATATTATCGAAGCCGGTACGATTTTATGTATTAGCGAGGGACTGCAAGCCGTGCGTCAGCTGCGCCAGCTTTGTCCTGAGCACACTATTGTTGCCGATCTTAAAGTGGCCGATGCTGGAGAAACGTTGGCAACAGAAGCCTTTAATGCCGGAGCCGATTGGATGACGGTGATTTGTGCCGCTCCGCTGGCAACGGTGGTGAAAGCACATCAGATTGCACAATCTCGCGGTGGTGAAATACAAATTGAGCTCTTTGGTAACTGGACGCTAGACGACGCTAAAGCATGGCGCGCAGCGGGCGTGCGGCAGGCGATCTACCACCGCGGACGTGATGCTCAGGCCAGCGGACAATCTTGGAGTCAGCAGGATCTGGATCGAATGCAGCAGCTTTCCGATCTTGGGCTGGAGCTGTCGATCACCGGTGGCATTACTCCGCAGGATCTGAGTCTATTCAGCGATATTTCCGTTAGGGCGTTTATTGCCGGCCGAGCGTTGTCTGAGGCGACGAATCCGGCACAGGTTGCACAGGAATTCCATCAACAAATCAACGCGATTTGGGGGGAAAGGGCATGAACATCGCCAAGAGAGTGCATCCGCTAGGTATTTACGAAAAAGCATTACCAAAAACGTTGAGCTGGCCAGAACGTTTGGCGCTGGCCAAAAGCTGTGGTTTTGATTTCGTTGAGATGTCAGTAGATGAAACTGATGAGAGGCTGGCGCGCCTGGATTGGAGTACCGCACAGCGCAGTGCCTTAGTGAGTGCGATGTTGGAGAGCGGTATTGCCATTCCTTCCATGTGCCTTTCAGCCCATCGTCGATTTCCCTTTGGCAGCCATGATGAAAACGTACGCCAGCAGGCTCGGGAAATCATGACGAAAGCCATCCAGTTAGCGCGGGACTTGGGGATTCGAACCATCCAGTTGGCGGGTTATGACGTGTATTACGAGGAGCAGGATGAAGGGACACTGCAGCGTTTTACCGAAGGGCTAACGTGGGCAGTGGAGCAGGCGGCGGGAGCGCAGGTCATGCTGGCGGTTGAGATTATGGATACCGAGTTTATGAACTCGATAACCAAATGGAAAAAGTGGGATCGACTGCTTTCTTCACCATGGTTTAGCGTTTATCCCGACGTAGGAAATCTTAGCGCGTGGGGCAACGATGTGTCGGCCGAATTGGCGTTAGGCATCGACAGTATTGCTGCTATCCATTTGAAAGACACTTATCCCGTAACGGCAAGCAGCCAAGGGCAATTCCGTGACGTGCCGTTTGGTGAGGGATGTGTGGATTTTGTGGGGATATTTAGAACGCTGAAACAGCTGAACTACCGCGGTTCATTCCTGATTGAAATGTGGACTGAAAAAGCGCAGGAACCGGTGCTGGAAATTATTAAGGCCCGTCAGTGGATCGAAGCACGCATGCTTGAGGGAGACTTTGTATGTTAGAGCAATTGAAACAACAGGTTTTAGCCGCAAATTTGGCATTGCCACACCACCATTTAGTCACCTTTACGTGGGGAAACGTGAGCGCTATTGACCGCGAATCTGGGTTAGTAGTGATCAAACCCTCAGGCGTAGAATATGACGGTATGCAAGCCAAAGATATGGTGGTGGTCGACCTCCGCAGCGGAAATGTTGTTGAGGGGGATAAAAAGCCTTCCTCGGATACCGCCACTCATTTGGCGCTATATCGTGCTTTTCCTCATATTGGTGGCATTGTTCATACCCATTCGCGCCATGCCACTATCTGGTCACAGGCCGGTCTCGACTTACCCGCTTGGGGTACCACTCATGCCGATTATTTTTATGGCCCGATTCCCTGCACGCGCCTGATGAAACGTGAGGAAATCGCGGGTGACTATGAGCATGAAACCGGCGAAGTTATTATTGAAACGTTCACCCAGCGTGACATCGATCCTATGCAGGTACCCGCGGTGTTGGTGCATTCCCATGGTCCGTTTGCTTGGGGTAAAGATGCTGCCGATGCGGTACACAATGCCGTCGTGTTAGAAGAGTGTGCCTATATGGGTATTTTCTCCCGTCAACTGACACCGGGGATCTCGGCGATGCAGCAATCTTTATTAGATAAACACTATCTGCGCAAGCATGGCGCTAACGCTTATTATGGGCAATAAAATTGCATTTGATTGAAGCCTCATTTGAGGCTTTTTTTATGATATTTATTTCTTAACATTTCAGTCTTAGCGCAACTGATGCTGCCGTAAGGGAAATTATCTATACATAAAAAATATGTTTAACTTGTAAGCATAACTTACATATTAATTCAGTTGAATCACTGCGCAGGGTTCTCTATTTTCTTTCCAGCTTAAGGACGCGATTGCAGGCTAATGGCCGCCGATCGTAGCTTGGTTGTACTCACGATGGAAAATTTTGCACTTCTGCGATGATGCTTATACATGTTATTTCGAAAACTTACCCTTGCCGTTGTTTTTTGCCTAGGGACGTTCACCGTTCAGGTGGCTTCAGCTTTTGATTTGCCCAGCTATTTTAAAAGTGACAAATTGCTGGAAACGCCGAAAATTCCACACCATTCTAAAGCGATGACGCATTTTGCTCGCGTGAATAATTCGGGCGTCCGCGATGTTAATCATTCCATGGTAAAAAATGTTATTTTGCAGAATTATCGTCATTGGGAAGGTGTTAAATACCTTTGGGGCGGAGATTCCAAATACGGGATTGATTGTTCTGCGTTTACACGTCGCGTGCTAAGTCAACTGAAGATAAATTTACCGCGCACGACCTCTGAGCAAATTCATTCTGGAAACCAGGTTTCTAAGCAACAGCTAAAAATTGGTGATTTAGTTTTCTTTAAAACATCGAGTGTGACGCGCCATGTAGGAATTTATGTCGGGAATGGGCAGTTTATCCATGCGTCAAAAAGTATGGGGGTTACCACTTCACGTCTCGATGAAAATTATTGGCAGCGTAGCTACGAAACATCTGTTCGCGTGATCTAATCTTCCCGTATTACTTTAGTTTTTTCGATCCTTCTCACAATCTAGATTTTAATTGAAACCGGTTACTGAAACCGGTTGCAGTGCGAGAAAATAGCATCTTATACTCTGTCCTCTATGTAGCTCACGCAGGGGCAGGGTATGATGAATATCAGTCAATCGCTGTTTAGCTTTATTGAAAATAGAATCAGTCCAATTGCAGGAAGGATCTCTTCCCAACGACATATTATGGCGATTCGAGACGGCTTTATTTCAGCCATGCCTTTTATGATCGTCGGCTCTTTCTTATTGGTTTTTGTCTATCCGCCTTTCTCGGCTGAGAGCAGTTGGAGTTTTGCGCGTAGCTGGTTGGCGCTATCGGGCAAATATGAATCCCAGATCCTGACACCATTCAATATGACGATGGGGATCATGTCGGTCTATATCAGCGCAGCGATTGCGTATAACTTGGCGAGAAGTTATCAGCTCGATCCTTTTATGACAGCGATGCTGGCGCTAATGGGATTCTTATTGGTATCGGCTCCACAGGTGAATGGGAATATGCCCACGGTGGCATTGGGGGGTGTCGGTATTTTTACCGCCGTGATAGTCGCGGTATATGTGACCGAGCTGACCCGTTTTCTCAAGCTACGTAATATTGGGATTCGACTGCCAGAGCAGGTTCCGGCCAATATTAAACAATCGTTCGATCTGTTGATTCCCATTCTTGCCGTCATTATCACGCTTTATCCACTGAGCTTGCTGATTCAGGAGATTTTTAATCAGTTGCTCCCGCAGGCCATTATGGCGTTGTTCCAGCCGCTAATTTCTGCTGCGGACTCTCTGCCCGCCATTCTGTTAGCGGTGCTGATTTGTCATCTGCTATGGTTTGCCGGAATTCACGGTTCGGCCATTGTGTCTGGCATGCTGCAAGCATTCTGGTTGACGAATTTAGGGCTTAACCAAACGGAGCTGGCCGCAGGTTTACCGCTGACGCACATCATGACCGAGGCGTTCTGGAATTTCCTGATTGTGATTGGCGGTTCGGGAGCCACATTCGGCTTGATATTGCTGTTTATGCGGAGTAAATCGGCACATTTGCGTGCCATGGGCAAACTCAGTTTGGTGCCGAGCATGTTTAACATCAACGAACCGGTGATTTTCGGCACGCCTATCGTTATGAATCCAACGTTCTTCATTCCTTTTATTTTGGCACCTATGGTGAATGCCGTGGTGGCCTATCTGGCAGTAACAACAAATTTGATACCGCACATGATTTCTTTGGTTCCATGGACCTCTCCTGCGCCGATTGGCGCTGCGTGGGCGATGGGTTGGGATTTCCGCGTGTCGGTATTAGTGCTGTTATTGATGGCGTTATCCGCGGTGATTTATTACCCGTTCTTTAAAGTGTATGAGAAGCAGCTCTTGGCACAGGAATGCGTTGAATCCACGCGACAACAAACTAGGGTGCAAACCGCCCAAAGGTAACAGAGTTGCCTTCTAATTGATTGATTAAACGGAGTATTAAAATATGAGTCAGTTTCCAAAGGGGTTTCTCTGGGGAGCAGCCACGGCGGCATATCAGGTTGAGGGGGGGCATGACGCTGACGGTAAAGGCTTATCCGTTTGGGACGTGTTTTCTCATCAGCCGGGTACTACGCACGAAGGAACTAACGGCGATGTTGCTGCCGACCACTACCATCGCTTTAAAGAGGATGTGGCGCTCATGGCGGAACTGGGGATGACCTCATACCGTTTCTCTATTTCATGGTCGCGCGTGCTGCCACAGGGAACCGGCGAAGTGAACGAAGCGGGGATCTCGTTCTACAGCAACTTGATCGATGAACTGTTACGCCACAACATTCGTCCAATGATCACGCTTTATCACTGGGATCTGCCGCAGGCGTTGCAGGATAAGTTTGGTGGCTGGGCTGGACGCGACATTGTGGATGCGTTCGATGAGTATGCTCGTCTCTGCTACCAACGGTTTGGCGATCGCGTCGATTTATGGTCGACGTTTAATGAAACAATTGTTTTCATTGGCATGGGGTACTTCACCGGTCAGCATCCGCCGAAATTGAAAGATCCGACGCTGGGAATTCAAGCCTGCCACCATGTGTTTTTAGCGAATGCTCGTGCGGTGAAAAGCTTCCGAGAAATGGGGATCAACGGCCAGATCGGTTTTGTGAATGTTTTGCAACCGAACGATCCGATCAGTCAAGAGCCTGAAGATCTACGTGCTTGGGAAATCGCCGAGGGGATCTATACGCACTGGCTCTATGATCCGGTGCTAAAAGGTGAGTACCCACAGGATATGCTGGCGATGGCTCAGACCGCATTTGGTGTACCGGAATTCCATCCGGGCGATGCCGAGTTACTGAAAGATAACATTGTTGATTTTATTGGCCTGAATTACTACAAGCGTGAAATGGTTGCGCGTAACGATGATGTGCAGGGTTTTGATCTTAATACCTCGGGACAGAAGGGTAGCGGCGGTGGGATGGGCTTTAAAGGCTTGTTCAAGATCGTCAAAAACCCGAACGGAGTTTATACCGATTGGGATTGGGAGATTTATCCGCAGGGGCTTACCGATGCGATTGGCCGCATTCGTCATCGCTACGGCGAAGTGCCGATTTATATCACCGAAAATGGGTTAGGCGCTAAAGATCCCATTGTAAACGGTGCCGTTCTCGATCAGCCGCGTATCGATTATTTACGTGAGCATATCCGTGCCGTGGGTAATGCCATTGAGCAGGGCGCTGATGTTCGAGGTTTCTATCCATGGTCATTTATCGACTTGCTGTCTTGGCTCAATGGCTATCAAAAACAGTATGGCTTCGTGTATATCGACCGTGAAAATAATCTGACGCGTAAGAAAAAACTGAGCTTTGAATGGTATCAAAAAGTGATTCATTCAAATGGTGAAGAACTTTAATGAATTTGCTTTAAACCTCTCCTCTGCGGGGGAGGTTTCTCGCTTTTATCCTCTGCGCTGACCGGCGTGTGCATGCGAGATTTATCTTAAATCTTTACAATAAGTCAGCATTATTCTGCGACATTCATGAATCTGTACTATCTTTAATCTGTAGTTGTTACATCCGATTACAAACGACAAGGAGTAATTCATGAAAGCAATTAAAGCGATTACAGCAGCGATTCTGGTGAGTTCAGTATCTTTTGGCGCTTTGGCAGCAGAGGAAATCACCAAAGAAGAAGCAGCAAAATATACGAAAATCGGTACAGTAAGCACGACTGCTGAAACTACGTCGCCAATGGATGCCAAAGAGGTTCTGTCTAAACTGGCTGATGAGAAAGGCGGAAAATACTTCGTGATTATTGCCGGACGTGAGCATGGCAAAATCAGTGCTACGGCAGAAGTGTATAAATAAGCGTATCACGCGATAACGCTATAATATCTTGCGGGGACCTCCCCGCAATTTCCCCTCTTACACCGCACCCCATTTTTACTTCTGCTCGCCTAAGTGCTTCTCTGCTATTATGTGCCTCTATGTGTACAAGTCTGTTGTCGTCATGAACGAATGACCGAGTAAAACAGCAAACTTGCTCCTCCCTATTTTATTTGCCTGATTAGAGTAACTGTTGTGACCCAATCCTTTGCTTCCCTGTCGCTGCCAGCAGCGCAGCTTGAAAACCTCGCTGAACTTGGTTATGCCTCCATGACGCCCGTGCAGGCCGCTGCATTACCCGCCATTTTGGAAGGCCGCGATGTTCGGGCGCAGGCCAAAACCGGTAGCGGTAAAACCGCCGCTTTTGGTATTGGTCTGCTCCAGCAGATTGACGTCACGCAGTTTACGACTCAGGCGCTGGTGCTTTGTCCAACTCGTGAGCTGGCCGATCAGGTTAGCAAAGAGCTGCGCCGTTTAGCCCGTTTCACTCAGAACATCAAAATTCTCACCCTCTGCGGCGGGCAGCCAATCAGTCATCAGTTGGATTCGTTAGTCCATGCACCACACATTGTGGTGGGTACGCCTGGACGTATCCAAGAGCATCTGCGCAAGAAAAGCGTCAGTCTGGATGCAATGAAGGTGCTGGTGTTGGATGAAGCTGATCGCATGCTAGATATGGGGTTCGCGGACGCTATCGATGATGTTATCAGCTATACGCCAACCGCGCGTCAGACGCTGCTGTTCTCTGCGACCTATCCGCAGGGCATTGAGCGCATTAGCGCCCGCGTTCAGCGTGAGCCCGTCACGATTGAAACGGGTGACGTTTCTGCATTGCCCGATATTGAACAGCAGTTTTATGAAACGTCACGCGGTGAGAAACTGCTTTTGCTACAGGCATTACTCAGCAATCTGCAACCCGCCTCATGCGTGGTGTTCTGTAATACGAAGCGTGATTGCCAAGACGTTTATGACGCGTTGTCTGGGCAAAATATCAGCGTATTAGCACTGCACGGCGATTTAGAGCAGCGTGAACGCGATCAGGTTTTGGTGCGATTCTCTAACCGTAGCTGCCGTGTGCTGGTCGCGACTGACGTCGCTGCGCGCGGTTTGGATATCAAAGAGTTAGAAATGGTTGTGAACTACGAGCTGTCCTTCGATCCGGAAGTTCACGTTCATCGTATTGGCCGTACTGCGCGAGCGGGTCAGAAAGGTTTGGCCGTTAGCTTCGTTGCGCCATCTGAAATGGTTCGGGCACATGCGTTGGAAGATTATATTGGCCTAAAGCCGAACTGGTTGTCTGCCGATAAAATGATGGCTTCGCCGATGAAACCTCTTGAGGCAGAAATGGTAACGCTGTGCATCGACGGTGGCCGCAAGGCGAAAATCCGTCCGGGCGATATTTTAGGCGCACTTACCGGTGATGCGGGATTAACCGCTGCCGATGTGGGTAAAATTGATATGTTCCCGATCCACGCTTATGTCGCCATTCGCAAAGCGGCGGCCAAAAAAGCCTATAAGCAGCTGCAAGAAGGTAAAATTAAAGGCAAAAGCTGCAAGGTTAGGATTTATAAATAAGTTTTAATCAGTATGCGTTCAGCCCCGTAGTTCATCTACGGGGCTCTTCTTTTTCAGTATCTCCAACCAGAATTTCTTTTAGCGAACAGCCGTCAGGTTGCGCTTTTGGCTGCCTCATCGGCGGCACGAATAGCGGCAACTTTCTTGCCAAATAACACTTGGAAGATGACCAAAACGCTAAATACTGGCAGCAACGCGGCTAACGCAGATATTCCTGTTGCGCCTTTGATTAACATCGCTCCTGAGGCGATCAGCAGTAAAAACACCATAATTCTGAATACTTTTACTGAGATACGCTTATGGACATATTGCCCAACGATAGATCCTAGGATCATGGTTGGAATACACAGAACCACGAGCTTCACGGTGGAGATAGTGAGAATGCCGCTGGTGGTCAGTCCGCCAATGATGGCAATGTTGTTGGCAGTAAAAAACGCATTCAACGTGCCGCGAAACGCTGCGGGACCTAAATTGCGCAGCATACCGTACATCACCACTGGTGGTCCGTTAGTGGAGAATGCCGCACCTAATGCGCCTGCTACTGCCCCCATTGGCGCGGCGATCCAGCGTTTGTCGTAAACGGGCAAACGCGGGATAAATAGGCTGTAAAACGAATACAAAATGATGAACCCGCCCAGCCCGATTTTCATGATGTGATCGGGTAAATACGAAAGTGCATATAGGCCTACGGGAATACCGAGCAACGAGAAGATAATTAACACCGCTGCCGATTTCCAGTCTGTTTCTTTGCGTGATAGCCAAGTGGCGTACAATGCGGTACCTGTTCCCACGATGACTGACATGGGGGCGGCCATTTTTAATGGTAACACCATGGTAATTAACGGCATGGATGTTAAACCACCGCCAAAGCCTGCACAGATCCCAACAAAGGTGTAGAGAAACATCACGCCGACAACGACAAGGATGGAAAACGTCTCAAGCGGCACACCATCCGGGGTGAGTAACGTAAAGAAATCCATATCCCCTCCTTAGTTGAGTGACAATCCTGCGTCGACCACGAAGTCCTGCCCTGTGCAACCGCATGATTCTTCAGAACCTAAAAACAGTGCCAAGCGTGCGCAGTGCGTACCATCCAGACGGATTTTTAATGCCTGTAGTTCGATAAACTGATTCACCGCTGAAGGATCCAGTTTGGCCCACATCGCATCTTGCTTAGCAGTGCGAATAGCGCCGGGTACTAAGCTGTTGACCCGAATGCCGCGCGCACCTAACTCTTGTGAAAGAGTACGGGTAAATCCGTGGATTGCAGCTTTAGAAAGGGAGTAGCACACGCGCCCTGGACGCCCACGCATCCAGTTAATCGATCCCATATTGATGATGCTGCCACTGCCTTTTTGGGTCATCCCAGGGATAACGGCTTGAATGGCAAAAAGCTGATGGCGTAGGTTAACGTTGATGCGGTTGTTAAAATACTCTTCGGTTATATCGTCGATTTTGTGGTGATCGTCACTGCCCGCGTTATTGATGAGAATATCGACATCGCCAATTTTCCCTGCAATTTGTACAAAGCAGGATTTGAGTTGTTCGATGTTGGTGACGTCGCACTCCAAAAATAGGCAGCCTAACTCCAGCGCTAACGTTTCACCCGCTTCGCGGTTAAAATCCATAAACGCGACCTTCGCTCCCTGATTCACATAGGCGCGAACCAGTTCCTCACCAATACCACTGGCTCCTCCGGTGATGGCGACGACTTTATTTTTGAGCGATTGGTATTGAACATTTTCTTGGTAGTTCATTTTCTATTTCCTTATTCTGCCGGAGCTCAGGCTTGTGATTGAGAGCGAACAACTTTTAAGGTGGCGCAAAAATCTTCGCTGCCGATACCTGTGTTTAGCCCTTGATCGTAGACAGCCTTAATGACATCGACGCCCGGTAGATGCAGTCCAGATTCATTCATCATGGATTTCATGATGTTGACGTCTTTTGCCATATTTTGTAGTGAGAATGCGGGAGCAAAGTTGGCGGCAATCAGGCTGTCAATTTTGCTGTTGAGGTAGAAATTAGTGGCACCGCCGTAGGAAATGGCTTGATGCATATCGGGCCACTGAATATCAAACGCCGCTGCCGCGGTGAGCATTTCATTCACGCTGTTTTGAATGCCGGCGACCATCACGTTATGGATCATCTTCATTACCAGGCCACGACCATTGGGTCCCATATGGATCTGGTTGCAGCCCATCATGGCGAGAATATGGCGAACTTGTTCCCATGCCTGTTTGTCGCCACCGATGTAGATGCCTAATTCTGCTTTAACTGCGGCAGGAACGGATTTCACTACGGGGGCATCCAGCATGATGGCACCGGTTTGGGCAACCTCTTTGGCGATAGCTTCAGACACTGAGGGCTCAATGGTCGACATATCAATGGTGATCTGACCGCTGTGCAGATGCGGTAACATTTCTTGATAGACACTTCGCACGTGCTCTGAACGAGGCACCATGCTGATAATGACATCCGCCTGTTGGGCTATTTGCGCGATTGATGTAGCCGCTGTGGCTCCTGAAACGACCAAATTTTCAACGGCTTTAGGGTTGAGGTCATAAACCAGTACTTCGCCATCAAATTTTTCAACGATGTTTTTAGACATGGCTTCGCCCATCAGGCCCAGCCCGATAAATCCAATAGTTTTCATATCAGTTCTCTTTAAATTTAGGTTTTGGTATCCCGGTGGCCGAGACTTGAAGGGTAAAAATTGCGCCGGAAAGTGGACGTTCCAGTAGCTCCTGTTGCGACATGTTTTCTCGGGTAGTGGTGATAAATAGTGTGTTCATCTGTGATCCGCCGAAACAGACCATCGTTGGGCAGCGTACTGGTAGTGGGTGTTCTTCCAGTAATTCGCCCTGAGGTGAAAACCGCGCTATACGGTATCCATCAAACAGTGCCGTCCAGTAACAGCCTTCGCTATCCATGGCCGCTCCGTCAGGGCGTCCGTTTCCTAATGAAAAGCGTTTCCAAACCTGGCGCTCGCCGAGCTGGCCTTGCTCATCAAGAGCGGTGCGGTAAATCACGTGGTTTGGTGTATCGCTGGTGTACATCCAACGGCCGTCGGGGGAAAACGCTAAGCCGTTGGCACCGAGAATGTCGCACTGTATCACCGTGGTTTTTAGTGCGGCATCAACGCGGCACAGTAACGCTCCGTTGTAGTCACGCGGTCCCCAGTAGGTGCCTGCATAGAAGCGCCCATGAGGATCGGTACCACCATCGTTAAAGCGTGCGAGCTGTGGATTGTTAGGGTTATCGCAGATTTTTTGCTGCAGCGCTCCCTGTTTATCGGTTAACCAGATGCCGGTACGCATGGCGACAATAAATCCGCCTTGTTCCCGTAGCGCAAAACAGCCTACTTCTTCAGGCATGGCGATCACCTGATGCTGATTGCTTTCTGGCCGATAGCAGTGGATCTCCTTTTGTAAAATATCTGTCCAGTAGAGGGACTGTGTACTGCTGTCCCATGTTGGACACTCGGGAAGATACCCCTGATAATCAAACAGCGGTTCGGGCTTATGCATGTTCGGCGATCCTTATTTCCATTGATACGGTAAACCGCTCTCCAGAAGGTAATAGCCGCATTGCCCGATCGTCACTGCCAACAGGAAGCAGGTTGATGGCATTGTTGATGTTGCTGACAGGCTCAATAGCAACCACATTGCGCTCGGCTCCGGGAATAAACAGCACGGCGTTGGTTACGGTGTCGGAAGAGACGGTTGCGGTAATATCACGGCGAGGCCAACGGATTTGAGCGCTGCCGTTCCAACCTGTAAAGCAGTTATCAACCGAGCCAAATTGCGGTTGACGGAAGGTGTTATAGTCCCATTCTTTAGGAATTTCAGACTCTTGGCTTGGCAGGGCACTGGCATCGTTAAGCCACACTTTTTTTGCCACAAAACAGATTTCACACTCGCTAGCGTGAGCAAAAAACGGATGAAACCCTAATCCAACCGGAACGGAGGTCTCTGCTTGGTTGATGTATGTCATGCTGACGCGTAAAGCGTGCTCGCTGAGTTCCATTAATTGGATGGCATGATAGGGCCATGGCCAAGCTTCAGAAGCGTCGTGGGTCATCTCCAGCAAAATGCTGTTTGACGATTCCGAGGTGACTTTCCATGCGGCTTGCCATCCATTGCCGTGAATGGCATGAGGGTGATCGCCGAAGTTTTTCGCTACCTGCCACGTTTGCCCTGCAAAGGAAAATTGGCTTTGTGCGATTCGGTTTGACCATGGGATCAGCGGATAGCTGCCGCAAAGATTGGCGCGTAGCTCACCGTTTATCTGCAACGGCCGTAATATGGCGCAGTCGCGCCAGTTCAGCGCTGCGATAGCGCCGCCCAACTCGGGGGCGACGCTAAGCGTTAGGTTGCCACAGCTTTTTTCAATCAGCGTGACCATCAGTACACCTCACCACCGCTAATTGTGAGCGAGATGCCTCGAATAGCCGCCAACTGTTCTTTGGCGCGAGCCAGCAAGAAACTCATATCCGAAGCCAGTGCGACGAAGCGGAACCCCATGCTTTGATATTTATTGGCTAACTCAGGGTTACCTCCGACGATGCCACAAGGCTTTCCGAGGCGAACGCAGGCATCGACGCCTTTTTTAATCATAGCCTGTACTTCAGGGTGCGATGGGTTGCCGGGATATCCCATGGCAGCGGACAAATCACCGGGGCCGATAAAGAAGCCCGTTACGCCTTCTAACTTGGCGATTTCAGCGATGTTGCCGATTGCTTCTGGGGTTTCCATCTGCAAAATCAGGCATAGATCGTCACGTCCTTGTGCAACGAAATCGGGATTGCTTCCCCAAATAGATGCGCGATGCATAGCCGCAAAACCACGTTTTCCATATGGCGGATAATAGGCTGACTCAATCGCTTTTTGAGCCTCTTCTACCGTATTGATAAAGGGGATCATTAGGGACATTGCTCCGCCATCTAATGCGCGTTTAATCAGCACAGTTTCATTTCCGGCTAACCGATACAGCGGTGTGATGCGAGGATTTACGCTACGAATGGCGCGATCGATACGTATGGCGTCCAGCGTGTCGACCGCGACATGTTCTTGATCGAGCACTAGAAAATCAAAACCTACGGTGGCCATCGCTTCGGCTACGGTGTCGCTGCCCGTCATCATCCAAGTACCTAGCTGCACGGAGCCGCTCGTTATCGCTTGTTTAAAAATGTTCATTACAGTTCCTTAGAAAATGGGTGGCTCAGGGACATCGCTGCCCGCCTGTAAAAAGTCAAAATCGCAGCCTTCATCTGCTTGGGTCACATGCTGTTGGTAGAGGGCCGCCCACGAGCGTTGAAAGACCCGATGCGTTGGTTGGAAATCGGCGCGGCGGCGGGCTAGTGTGGTGTCATCGACCAGCATGTTTAGCGTTCCAGCATCGATATTCAGTTCGATGAGATCGCCGGTTTGTACCAGCGCTAATGGCCCACCGACGGCGGCTTCAGGAGCCACGTGCAGAATGCAGGTGCCGTAGTGGGTACCGGACATGCGGCAGTCGGAGATGCGCACCATATCGGTAACGCCCTGCTGAAGGAGTTTTTTAGGGATAGGAAGGTTTCCCCATTCAGGCATCCCAGGTGCGCCGACAGGTCCGGCGTTGCGTAAAATGATGACGCTGTCTTTAGTGACGTCGAGATCCGGATCGTCAATACAATCTGAAAGCTGTTGATGGGTATCAAAAACCAGCGCAGGTCCGCGATGGTGACGTAACGCGGGGCTGGCGGCAGAAGATTTCATCACGGCGCCGTTGGGACAAAGATTACCGCGCAGCACGGTTAACGCGCATCCTTGTGAAAGGGGAACGATAGGGTTATCGAGGTTACGGATGATGTCATCGTCATAGCAGTGGGCATTTTCCAGCCATTGGCTAACAGGTTGATTTGTGACACCAACGCTCTCCTGATGGAGGAAATCTGTAATTTTGCTGAGCTGTGCCAGCAGGCCGCCGGCAAAGTAAAACTCTTCCATCAGCTTTTCGCCGGATGGGAATAGGTTGGCAAGGACAGGAATATGACGAGCGAGTTCAGCCATATCGTCCAGCGTGAGCTGCACTTTTGCACGGTTAGCCATGGCGATAAGATGAATCGCGGCGTTAGTTGAACCACCGAGCGACAAATAGGCTGCGATACCGTTGAGGAAATTCTCGCGCTTTAACCAGTTCGACGGCTTATGGTCGTACCACACCATATCGACGATGGTTTCCCCGCATAATGATGCCATTTGGGGATGACGAGAATCAGCGGCTGGAATGGAGCTGGCTCCCGGTAGGGTAAAGCCCATTGCGTCAGCAATTGAGGTCATGGTGGAGGCGGTCCCCATGGTGTTACAGGTACCGATGGAGCGCGTCATCGCACCTTCCAACTCAATCCAATCGTGCTGGGTAATGGCACCTAAGCGGAGCTGATCCCAATATTTTTTAGTATGTGTGCCCGCGCCAGTGACCTGCCCATGCCATTTGCCTGAGGACATCGGCCCCGCAGGGCAGAATATGGCAGGAATATCCATCGAAATGGCACCCATTAGGAGCGCAGGCGTTGACTTATCACACCCTCCGAGCAATACGACGCCGTCGATAGGATGCTGACGCAATAGTTCTTCGGTCTCCATGGCCAAAAAGTTGCGATATAGCATGGTGGTGGGTTTAACCATCACTTCACCCATCGAGAGCGCAGGCAATTCAACAGGAAAACCGCCGGCAGCCCAAATTCCGCGCTTTACCGCTTCCGCACGTTCACGCAAATGGGTGTGACACGTGCTCATATCACTCCAGGTATTAATAATCCCGATGACTGGTTTGCCGAGAAACTCTTCACGCCGATAGCCCATTTGCTGGCTACGTTGGCGATGGGCAAACGCACGAATCGTGTTTGGTGCGTACCACCGTTGACTACGCAACGCCGAAATCTCTCGACGCTTGAGATGATCATGATTGAACATGTGTTAGTTGCCTTGGTGATTGATGTTTTATTTACAGTAATATCGTAGCGCTACGATTAACAAGATGGTTAAAGTTGATTTTGTGATCTAAGGCGGATTTCAAACTGCTTTGCTGGATATTTTATAATCTATGTCATACTTCCGTTGTTTGATCTGTTTTCACGCGATAACGCCCGTGTAATAGTAAAAAGTAAGTTATTTTATAGGTGGAAGAAAAATGGTTATGGTGATGACGCTTTCCACATTTGTGCTTTTTTTGCTTATCGTAGCGCTATATTCTTATCGAAAAACACGAGGCGTATCAGAATCGGGTGTTGACGGTTTTTTTCTGGCCGGACGTGGGTTGAGTGGTTATTTCATTGCCGGTTCGCTTTTGCTTTCTAACCTGTCGGCAGAACAGTTGGTGGGGTTAAACGGCAACGCATACCGTTTTGATATCAGTGGAATGGCATGGGAAAGCACGGCAGCGATTGCCATCATCGCGATGGCGCTATTTTTCCTGCCGCGTTTTTTACGCCGTGGGATTACCACCATGCCGCAGTTTTTAGAGGAGCGCTTTGATATCACTACGCGCCGTATGGTGAGTATTATGCTGCTGGTGGGGTATGCGGTAATGGCTAACCCTTGCAGCCTATATCTTGGTGCTATCACCATGGATGAGCTTTTCGATTTCCAACAAATTACGGCGCTTTCTACACAGAGTTCGATTGCTGTTTTATCACTGGCTATGGGAGCGATTGGCGGGATTTATGCCACCGCTGGCGGGCTTAAGGCGGTGGCAGTGTCGGATACTATCAGCGGAGTCATTTTGCTGGTCGCTGCGCTTCTGATCCCTATTCTGGGGTTAGTCGCTATTGGGGATGGCGCGCTTTGGGATGGTGCTCGCAAGCTCATTGCCGATCATCCGGAGCAGTTTAATGCCATTGGCGGTAAGAATGCGTCTGTGCCATTTAGCACTATTTTTACCGGTATGCTGTGCGCGAATCTGTTTTACTGGTGCACGAATCAGATGATTATTCAACGTGCTCTGGGTGCCCGTTCGCTGGCCGAAAGCCAGAAAGGCGTGTTGCTGGCGGGAATTATTAAGTTGCTGGTTCCTGTCGTAATGGTATTGCCTGGTCTTATTGCGTTTAATCTGTTTGGCGGGACGTTAAACCATGCGGATTTTGCCTATCCGGCGTTGGTGAAAGCCGTACTACCTTGGTGGCTAACCGGAATGTTTGCTGCGGCTATTTTTGGCACAGTGACGAGCCACTTTAATTCAATTATTAACTCCAGCGCTACGCTGTTTGTTATCGATCTGTATGGACCCATTAGTGGATGTAAGGATGAAAAGAAATTGGTGCGGGTAGGGAAAATCGCCTCCATTTTCTTCTCGCTGGTGTCCGTAGTGATTGCTCCGCTGTTGCTAAATACGCCGAACGGTATTTTCGATCTGATGCGCCGCTTTACCGGTTTTTACAGCGTGCCAATTATCGCTATTGTTCTGGTGGGATTTCTGACTCGTCGTGTTCCTGCCTGTGCGGCTAAATTTACGCTAATTTTTCATATTGTCGCTTATGGTATTTATACTTTCGCCGGTTTGGATAAGTCGCTGAGCCTGCACTTTATTCATGTGATGGGGATTTTATTTGTTTTGGAAGTAGGAATGATGTTGATTTTAGGGATAGTAAAACCGGCAGATTTTCACCCACCGGCCACGAACCTCAACCCTATCCCGATGAAAAAATGGAAGTACGCTAACCTGACGAGTGTTATGATGATTGCCGCGTTAATCAGTATCTATATCACTTTGTCGCCCGCTGGAATCGCAGACCCTGCGGGGATTCCTCAAAGTTATCCATTCCTCATCGCTGCGGTTTGGGCTGTTGCACTGATGCTGATCTATTGGATGAAACGACGCCATCACCGTTCGTTATCGGCTGCAACTTGATGGCGCCCTGAACGAGTACAGACGATATCAATGCGCCAAAGATCACGACAAATCATAAAACTTGATGACGTAGCTCAGCAGGCAGGAGTTTCCCCTTCGACGGTGTCGCTGTATATCCGTTATCCGGAAAAGGTGTCTGAGCGTACGGGAGCAAAAATCCAACACGCCATAGATCAACTGGGATATGTTCATAACAAAATTGCCAGTCAGTTCACCGGTGGACGCAGCAGCAGCATGGCGGTGGTGTTGCCATCGTTGGCCAACATTATTTTTAGCCGAGTGATCCAGCAAATAGAGCGTACGGTCAGCGAGCAAGGTTATCAGCTATCGATCGCCTCTCACGACCATAATCTGGAAAAAGAAGAAGCGCAGGTGCGTGCTATTTTGCAATGGTCACCCGCGGTGATTGCCATTGCTGGTGCAGACCACAAGCCAGAAACGCTAAAAATGCTAGAAAATAGCGGTGTGCCTGTGGTGCAGATGTGGCAGGTTGATGGAAGTAATTTCTCCGCTCAGGTAGGCAATGACCATATACATATTGGCTATGAAGCCGCGCGTTTTCTCGTGGAGTCAGGTTGTAAAAAACTGGGTTACTTCACCACGCGTTTTGCGGAGGATATACGTGCGCGTAAACGTTATGAAGGGTTTTGCCATGCGCTCGCCGAACTGGGCGTTAGCGTCACTTTGGTGGATATTCCACGCACCGAGAATATTTATCAGGCGAGCCGAGAAACTCTCACGAAAACGTTGATTAAAGAGCGCGGGATGGATGGTATTTTTTGTACCAGCGACGCGATTGCTAGCGCGCTACTCATGGAAGCCTGCGATCGCGGTATTCGCGTCCCCGATCAGCTTAGCATTTTGGGATTCGGTGATTTTCCCTCTAGTGCTTGGATGTCGCCAGTTTCTCTTTCTAGCGTCAATCTTAATGCTGATGTCATCGCAACCCGGACGGCAGAAATGATGCTGAAAATGGGCAGTGATGAAAACTATCACGGTGAAGTGTGCGACGTTGGCTTTGAAATCATGCCGCGTGGCAGCACCAAACTACCGATTTACACTGCTTAACTGCACCGTCGCTGGATAGTTTATTCGCCACATAAGTCGCAGCCGGTCACCAGTGGCACCTAGTGGGTGCCATTTTTTGTTGTATAACCTGATACAGCGAATTTCCCCCACCTCAAAAATCTTCCTCTATACTCTTCAAGTGTGCATTTTATTTACCACTCATAGAACGACGTATCGATGAGTACCGCAGTGATTCTGGAGGCTGAAGTGAACCCATTACACGAAAAACTTAAGAAAAATGAATTCTTTAAAACGGGCTATTTTATTGCCGGTCAATGGCAGGACGCCTCGAATACCTATGAAGTCACAAACCCTGCAACGGGGGAAGTGGTAGCTAAAGTCGCCAATGCAGGACAGAAAGAGACTCAGGCCGCTATTCGCGCAGCGAGTGAAGCGTTGCCCGCGTGGCGCAAAACGACAGCCAAGCAGCGGTCTGAGATCTTGCAAAACTGGTATCACCTGATCGTTGAAAATAAGCATTTCTTGGCTGAATTGATGGTCGCAGAACAGGGTAAGCCCTTAAAAGAAGCGATGGGCGAAGTGGATTATGCGGCGAGTTTCATTCAGTGGTTTGCTGAAGAAGCTAAACGCGCCAATGGCGAGATCATTCCACCGGTTAAACCGGGATCGCGTATTTGGGCGACGCGTGAGCCTATTGGCGTGGTGGCGGCGATCACGCCGTGGAATTTCCCGCTGGCGATGCTGACACGCAAATTAGGTCCGGCTTTGGCGGCTGGTTGCACTGGGCTGATAAAACCAGCCAATGAAACGCCGCTGTGTGCGTTTGCCTTACTGGCATTGGCACAAAAAGCAGGCGTCCCCGATGGCGTGTTGAACGCGGTTTCAGGTGATACTTTGGCTATCAGCGACGCGATCATGGCGAGCAAAGATGTGCGCAAGATTTCGTTTACTGGCTCGACGGGCGTCGGTAAAACTTTGGTGCGTAACGCTGCGGAAACGATGAAGAAAGTGTCCATGGAGTTGGGGGGCAATGCGCCATTCATCGTCTTTGAAGATGCGGATTTAGAGGCTGCGATCAAAGGTATCATGGCGAACAAATTCCGTAATGCGGGTCAGGTGTGCGTGTGTATTAATCGTATTTATCTGCATGACAGCATATATGACACGTTTGTAAGCCGCTTAGCCGATGAAATACGTAAGCTGAAAGTTGGCAACGGCATGGATGAAGGCGTTAGCGTTGGTCCATTGGTGAGCGAGAAGGGTGTCGATAAGGTTGAACAGCACGTTAAAGATGCATTGGAAAACGGCGGTAAAGTGATGGTAGGAGGTCAGCGCCATGCATTGGGCGGCAACTTCTTCCAGCCAACGCTGATTGCTGAAGCAAACGAAGATATGTTGATGGCCTCGGAAGAGACTTTTGGTCCTGTTGCAGCCTGCTACCGTTTTAAAACGGAAGAGGAAGTGATCAAGCGTGCTAACGATACGCCATTTGGTTTGGCGGCCTATTTCTATACTCAAAATCTGTCACGTGTTTTCCGCGTATCTGAGCTGTTGGAAAGTGGCATGATCGGCATTAACGAATGTTCGGTTTCTACTGAAGTGGCTCCGTTTGGCGGCGTGAAAGAGTCTGGCTTAGGCCGCGAAGGTTCAACGCTGGGCCTTGAGGAATTCATGGAAGTGAAAACACTTCACCTCGGAAATCTCTAATCCATTGATGGGTGGATACGATTTTTGTTGAGTATTCACCCACTTTGGCCTCGCTCTGATGGTTTTTCCTATTTGTTCAGCTTATCCCTACTGGTGTTTCCCTATTCAACGATTATGATAAGTACGAAGGCTGCAAATGCAGTTTTGAATCCTTGCCGGTTATCTGGCAGCCAAAAATAAAAAGTGTGGATTCATTTTTGTTTCATTTCTCGCAGTTATTCGTGTTTTAAACCTTTAAGCAATGGTCTGGTGAGGGTGTATGGCAAAGCGTTTATGGACAGGGTTACTGATCATTCTGGCGTTGAGCGGAGTGGCGTTTCTGAACAGCCAAGCGGCCGTCAGCAGTCATGAAGGGAAGTCGGCTTCGGTTTCTACTTCAGAAAGCATTGAACAGTTAACACAGCAGGATCGCGTAGTGAGTTATCTGCGAGAACATCAACGCCTGCCTGATTTTTATATCACGAAAAAACAGGCAAGAGCGGAAGGTTGGGATGCGAGTGCAGGCAATTTGTGTCGTGCGGTTCCTGGTAGAGCGATTGGTGGCGATCGTTTTTCTAATCGCGAAAAGCGTTTACCGCAAAAAGCCAAACGCGTATGGCGAGAAGCGGATATCAATTATCATTGCGGACGTCGTCAGGCAGATCGACTGATCTACTCTAACGATGGACTGATTTATATAACGCGAGATCACTATCGCACGTTCACAAAAATGGAGTGATCAGCATGAATAAAGTTAAATTCGATTTTAATCATATCGCCGATCTTCCGGCTTTTTATCGTCAGTTTAGTCATGAATTTTCCCTTGATAGCGAATTTGGTAACAATCTAGATGCGCTGTGGGATGCGGTGACGGGGGGGATTAAACTTCCGGTCGAAATCGATTTTGTCAATTTTAACGGTCGTAAAAAACGCCGCTTTGCTGCGCTGGTTCTGCTTTTTGAAGAGGCGGAAGAGGAACTCGAAGGGGCGCTGCGTTTTAATATGCTGGAGAAAACGGTCTAATCCGTCGATGTACATATGGCTGCAACAGTGCAGCCTTCAGCGCCAAATGTCGCTGAAAGATGCACTGGCAGAGGCGCCATTACTCGTTTTCTTCAGACAGTTCGCGCAGGTATTGGAAAATCTGGCGGGCTGACTTTGGCGGCTTATTGGTGGCCTTCTCTTTTTTCGCATTACGGATCAGCGAGCGTAGTTGCTGGCGATCGGCTTGCGGATAGAGTTCCAGAACCAGCGAGATAGCATCGTCGCCTTCGTCGATCAAACGATCGCGGATCTGTTCTAATTTATGGAACAGAGCAACCTGCTGGTTGTGGCGGTTGTTGAGCTTGTCTAATGCAATCTGGATTGGCTCAGGGTCACGCTGACGCAGCATTTTACCAATCAGCTGTAGCTGACGGCGACGGCCTTCCTTTTTGATGCGCTGTGCCAATTCAACTGCGGCACGTAGATCGGCATCCAGCGGGATTTTATCCAGCGCATTTTTGCCTAGATCGACCAACTCTGCGCCCAGATCTTTCAGGGCTTCGGCATCACGTTTAATTTCGCTTTTGCTGACCCAGATGATCTCATCATCTTCGTCTTTATCAATATCGTTTTCGGGTACTTCGTCTAACCAGTCTTCGTCTGGATGCTTCTGCATATCTGATTCCTTAAAAAAAGACGCTAATCCTATCAGGTTGTGCAGGATTCATGTTGAATGATTTACATGAAATTAAGGAGATCATGTCTATCGCAAATTTGTTTCTATTTTATCACCGTTACCTGTTCGAGCGCAGCCTGAGCTAAAAAACCGGATCGGCTTTTATATTCAGGATGTAAGGCAACGACGCGATCGATTCTGGCAATCAATGACTTAGGGAGCGTGACGTTAATCTTTTCTGCGCCGCCCATGAGGCGAGTAACATCAACCTCGACGATAGCCCAGATGTATTCCTGATATTCAGCTTTGTTTGATAAATCTTCGATTTTTGATGGCATTGGAAAATCGGCTTCCATTTCAACCAGCAATTCAATATGACTAATGATTGCTTGCTTGGCGTTAGCTATCGCTTCATCGAGCGTATCACCGGCAGAGAAACACCCCGGTAAATCAGGCACGGTTACACCGTAAGCATGGTGTTGATCTCCGGATTCAATAGCAATGGGATAAAGCATAGGAAACCTCTTGGTGGTGAAGCTAAAGCCCAGCCTGTTGCCGGATGCTTTTTACGGTATTGGCGGGGAGATCTTTTTTAGGATGAGGAATCGTCACTACCCCCGTTTTGTTGGGGTGAGTGAAGTGATGATGGCTTCCCTTCACCCTTTTAAGGATCCACCCGTCAGCCATGATTTCAGCGATCAGCATCCTGCTATTCATTATAGCCACTGACTCTCTAAATATGAGGGTTATAATAACCCTGCGAGCCGGTTAACACAATTTATCGTCGCGTAACGCGTCTAAAAGTGAGTAGTGAATACGATCTTGAGGTAAAGAACCCCACTTAATTTTACTTTTGTCCAAGTTATACGGTCGGTGATCCGTAAGCGTTGGCAGTTTTGCGTGGGTTTCAGCGATTGTGCGAAATTGATCTCAGTTCCTGATAAACTCAGAGTTAATTTAGTTTTAGAAACTGGCGCCGTTTTAGGTGCCAATCATAACGGCCTACGGCGATGATTGCGCCGGTGGTTTAATCCATTTCTGATAATTATGGCAGATTGATGAAAGTAATCACTCAGGTTGCAGAACAACGCAAGACGCTGGAAAACGCCGTAGCACAGGCGTTAGAACTGGCTAAAGCCGGCGCGGATGCCGCCGAAGTGGCCGTCACCAAAACCACGGGCATTAGCATCAGTACTCGTTTTGGTGAAGTTGAAAATGTTGAATTCAACAGCGATGGCGCGTTGGGGATCACCGTTTATCATCAGCAACGTAAGGGGAGCGCATCCTCAACGGATCTTAGCCCAGACGCTATTGCTCGTACGGTACAGGCTGCGCTGGATATTGCACGCTATACTTCACCCGATCCTTTTGCCGGTCCTGCAGATAAAGAATTACTGGCATTTGATGCGCCGGATCTCGATCTGTTTCACCCTGCTGAATTAGATGCAGAACGTGGTATTGAACTGGCTGCGCGCGCTGAGCAGAGCTCGTTGAAATTTGACCCGCGTATTACCAATACCGAAGGCGGCAGTTTTAACAGTCACTATGGCATTAAAGTTTTTGGCAATAGCCACGGTATGCTGCAAAGCTACAGCTCCAGTCGTCATTCGCTCTCTAGCTGTGTTATCGCCGAGCATGACGGCGATATGGAACGTGACTATGCCTATACCATCGCCCGTGACATTAACGATCTGAAAAGCCCTGAGTGGGTAGGGGAAGAGTGCGCGCGCCGTACGCTCTCCCGCTTGGCGCCACGCCGCTTGCCGACGATGGAAGCGCCAGTCATGTTTGCGGCTGAGGTGGCAACCGGTCTGTTTGGCCATTTAGTCGGTGCCATCAGCGGTAGCAGTGTGTATCGCAAATCGACGTTCTTGCTCGACAGTCTAGGTAAGCAAATTCTGCCTGAATGGTTAACCATCAACGAACAGCCACATTTGCTGAAAGGGATGGCTTCTACACCGTTTGATAGCGAAGGGGTACGTACCGTTGAACGCAATATTGTGGAGAATGGCGTATTACAGACTTGGCTGATGACCAGCTATTCAGCGCGTAAGCTGGGTATGCAAAGTACTGGGCATGCTGGTGGGATCCATAACTGGCGTATCAAAGGGCAAGGTTTAGGCTTCGAAGATATGCTGAAAAAAATGGGCACTGGTTTTTTGGTTACTGAGCTGATGGGGCAAGGCGTAAGCGGTGTTACCGGCGACTATTCCCGTGGTGCAGCAGGTTTCTGGGTCGAGAATGGTGAAATCCAATATCCGGTCAGCGAAGTGACGATTGCGGGTAATCTGAAAGATATGTGGTCGAATCTGGTCACCCTTGGTGATGATATAGAACTGCGTAGCAATATTCAGTGTGGTTCTGCGCTGCTGGAAGCAATGAAGATAGCGGGAGAATAGAGGGACATGCATTTCATCTAGGGCATCTGAATTTATGCATCAACGGTGAAAGGTTTCGTCCGCCCGTCAGCATTTGTGTTTCCATGAAACCGCAGGCGTAGGCGTCCGACGAGCGGTTGCCCGCGCGCAACCTCTCGACTCTCGCGCTCTTTACCTAGTCGCTTGGCCGACCGGTCTCAGAGCGCACATCCTGTACGCCCTCGACCTACCGCCATCTTCCCTGATGGCGGTTCTAGAATGCATTCTTTCAACACGAAAATGCGTCAGAACCTTTCTATGTAAGAATGGTGAAAGTTTTCGTCCGCCTGTCAGCATTTTTGTTTCCATGACACTGCTGGCGTAGGCGTCCGACGAGAGGTTACCAGCGCGTAACCTCTCGACTCTCGCGCCTTTTTACCGCGTCGTTTGGCCGACCGGTCTCAGAGCGCACATCCTGTACGCCCTCGACCTACCGCCATCTTCCCTGATGGCGGTTCTATCATGCATTTCATTCAACACGAAAAGATCTTTTTATCTTTTAAAAGCTTAAGTCTTGGTAGAGAGAGCCGCCGGTATAGGGATGTACCGGCGGAGTTTGGGGCGCCCTGGATGGGCGATACCAAACCGGAGCGGAAATGGCATCTCGGATAAAAGCGCGAGAGTTGAGAGCCCCCGCGCTGGTGGTCTCTGCCCGTACGCCTTCACGGATGTATCAATGAAGCGCGGTATGGACAGGCGGGCGGAATATTTCACTGCAATACCATAGAGGATTAGCGTTCCAAACCGGAGCGGGAATGGCGTCTCGGATAAAAGCGCGCGAGTGCAGAGACCACGCGCTGGTGGTCTTTGCCCGTACGCCTTCACGGATGTATCAATGAAGCGCGGTATGGACAGGCGGGCGGAATATTTCACTGCAATACCATAGAGGATTAGCGTCCTAAACCGTAGCGGAGATGGCATCTCGGATTAAAGCGTACGGATGTATCAATGAAGCTCGGTATGAACAGGCGGGCGGAATATTACACCGTGCAACATAGAGGATCGTCAGGACAGACCATTACACTGAATCCATATAAACGCCCCTTAATCTCAATCTCTATCCCCGTCAATAAACGTAAATTCCTCCCCCTGCACCTTGCACATCCTCTCCCTACTCTCTATGTTGATAATCGTGAGCTAATGTTATCAATAAGTAAGGAAATAATAATATGCGTAAAACGTTACTAGTGTTAGCCAGTGCGGCAATGATGATGGGAAGCTCTCTGGTTTATGCCGCGGGAGAAGATGTGGGTGATACGATGGATACTATCGCAAGCAATTATAAAATCGCGCTGAAGGCCGATAATCCACAAGAGTTTAAGAAAGCATTGGAAGGTATGAAAGCTGGGGCTCAGGAGGCTCAAAAAGGGACGCCACCTAAGCTTGAGAAGGAGCCCGCGGATGGCGCCAAAATGACAGATTTCCGTCATGGCCTCGATATTCTCATTGGGCAAATTAATGATGCGGAGAAATTGGCTGACGCGGGTCAGTTTGAACAGGCTAAAGCTGCCGCAGAGAAGTTTAAAGATACGCGCAATACTTACCATAAGAAGTACAAGTAATTATGACTCGGGGGTTGGAAATGCGCTGGGACGCGATGGTGCGATTTACTCACTGGGGCGTTGCTTTGGGTTTTTTACTAAATCGCCTGCATGTAACCAAGCCGGGGAGTGATTGGCATCAGGTTATTGGGCTTGCAGTGGCCAGCCTAGTGATCTTGCGTATCATATGGGGATTTACGTTGGCGAAAGGCCCTGCGCGTTTGTCAGCAATGATTCCAACCCCTACGTCTTTGAAATACCATTTTCATGAATTAAAAAATCGTAGTGTGCCGACACATTTACATCATAACCCGCTGGGAGCTATCGGCATCTGGCTGTTTTGGATTTTGTTGCCGTTGGTAGCCTTAACCGGCTGGGCGCAAGATACGGATTTTATCGATCTCTATCCGGTGGATGACTGGCATTACTGGCTCGTTAACACGGTCACTGTGCTGGTATGCATACATATTCTTGCGGTGATCGCGATGTCTGTCTGGTTACGTAAGGACTTGGTTCGAGCTATGCTGCCAGGTAAGAAGTAGGCGGCATAATACCTGCGGTTTATCGACTCCCTCTCCACTTCTGAAGAGGGAGTCTATGCGCTTAACGTTTCACGCTACTGATTGAATATTTAAAAGTATCAGGCTTCAAACCATCCAATTTTTGCTCGCCAATCTGCGCTTGCGGATACATTAAATAGGCGGCCTGTTCGGCATCTCCGGGCAGTTTAAGATCGTGGGCGTGGTTATAGGCCATCCAGTTCATCTCCCAACCGCCAAACATCCACTTATTGGCCTTCTGCACTTTAGGATCGCTAAACGGTAGGCCACCCGCCTGTTCTTCCAGCATCACTTTGCGCACATCCGCAGGATCTACGGGTATCCAGCCGTAACCTTCCATATAGAATTCGGCGCGGCAGTGTTGAGCTTTGGTGATATCGCCGTCTTTGCCGAGGCTATTGAATCCCATGCTCGACTTGCCTAAACGTACGCCATAGGCATCGCGGGCAGGGATACCGACCGATCGCGCTAACGCCACAAACAGCGCGTTGATGTCGGCACATTTACCGGAAAGATTGCCGCTGTCGAGCATTTGTTTGACGTTGCCATCGCCGCAGCCGAGCGTTTTCGGATCGCGTTGAGTGTTAGCTACTACCCAGTCATAAATCATTTTGGCGCGATCGATATTATTTTCACCGCGTCCCTGAATGATCTGATTCGCCGTTTTTGCCACGATACCATCGGTGGGCAAATAGCGAGTAGGTTGAAGGTAAAGTGCCATTTCTTGCGCTGAAAGTTTGACTGGATTGGCCGGCGGCGTTTGGAGATCGATATGGCGATCACGAGTACTTATGCTTTGTGTCATGGTTATGCTGTGCTGTGCGGCCTTTGCCGGCCAGCTAACATGTAAAACCAGTGCGTTGTAGGGCTTAACCAGTATCAGTTTAGCCTTGCCATCGGCGGAGACTTTCCAATGCGGCGTTTGGGCGCGCTGATAATCGCCAAGTCGTGTATCCGGCAGCGGCAGCCATAGCTGCACGGCTTCATGGGTAGCTGGAATATCTACCTGCGTTGTGACTCGATAATGCTGCCAATCTTTTGTTTCATTGTTGGGAACGGTATCGTTTGAAGCGGCATATCCCACGCTCATCATGGCTGACGCGATGAGCGAAACTGCGGCGCTAAGGTGGATAAAACGGCGTCTGTTCATGAATTTTCCATGTTCGTGTTGTCAGGAAAAAGAAGCCAAGTGTCTGGCTTCCATGGTTTCATCCGCCGTCTTCGTTTGCCTGAGGCCTTCCGTTAACCCAGCGAGGTGAACGCCTTTCCGATTTGGAGGGGCTTACTCCAGATTATCGGAAAGGTAATATTTACCTATTTTCAGGGTTAACGATGATATTCGCCAGCGGCTTCTGGCTGGTATTGTAATTCAAGCACTTCAATATGGGTTGTCTGGCCGTTTGGCAGCTCCCACTGAATCGCATCGCCGACGCGTAAACCTAGCAGCGCGGCCCCGATAGGCGCCATGACAGACAGCTCTGCGGCGCTATCTTTCAGGCTGGCAGGATAAACCAGCGTGCGTACATGCTCTTCTTTAGACGATAGATCGCGGAATTTGACGCGGCTGTTCATAGTCACTACATCGGCCGGCATATTTTCAGGGCTGAGCATTTCCGCGCGATCCAGTTCGTTATTCAATGCTTCAGCGACCGGCAGGCTGGCGAAAGCTGGCTGCTCAAGCAGTGTATCTAAGCGGGCAGCATCAAGTTCATTCAGGATAATGGCTGGTCGTGACATCGTTCTCTCCATGTAAGGTGGACTGGAGTCGCTCCGGTCCTTGTTGTTTGGTGTCAAAAGAAAACCCTCACGCCCGTAAGCGCAAGGGTTTAGGATTCGTGGACTTTCTATAACGTGATAATAGATAGCTTACCGGCTTTTTAAAAGTGAGCTGTATCACGATTCGGATACTCTATATCCGCCCTTGGGATAGTATCAAACTCTGTCGCAGTTTATAACAGTGATGGCGTTTTTTCCTGATAAATCAGGGAATAAAATTTTTTCCACTCTGGTATTTTCGTGAAAATTTGAACTGGAAATGCTTTTTGGCATCTATTTCCAGTTTGAATTGGAAAAAATTCCTCTGCTCACTTTTATTTATCCGCTGTAGGGTACAAACATCAACAGAGAGAACGCTCCAGTTGAAATGAATTATAGGGGAGAGTGGGCGTGGCAGAACAACAACTCTTAGTGGATGAGAGAATATTAGCGGAAGAAACAGACACCACACTTGAAAAGGTTATTTCTCTACTTTCTGATAAGGGGATTTATCCCAATGAAGTGCAGAAACAGATGTTATTTTCTCATGTGAAAGCGATGGTGTTACGTTCACATACTGGTGAAGCATTACCTGAGGTCGATATTTCTTTATTCGATGAGATTTCGCCTTTATCGCTAAGTTTAGCGGAGCAGGTTGTGAGCTGGTTTAATAATTTAGCCTACGAAGAAGCACATTTATTATCTGTGCATTTTGAAGTAGCCAAAGAAAATGAATTAAGTTGTGTAACGGGAGAGTCATCATGACAGCAATTAAGGTGGTAATCGGTGATCGTCTGGGTAAAGGACAGAAAGTGGGACAGGGTGTTGAAGCTGCTGGCGGTGTTGCGGTTGTCATCCCAGGTGTTGCGGCAGATATGAAACTGGGCGATGTGATGAAGAAAGAAGAAGCCAACCTAGGGATTTCTTTCTGCGGCAGCGGTGGTGCGGGCGCGATTACGGCTCAAACCAAACACGGATATAAAGCCAAATATGGTATGCGTTCTATTGAAGAGGGTGTAACCGCAATTAACGAAGGCTATAACGTGCTTGGTTTTGGCTTTATGGATAAAGAAGAGTTAGGGCAAAAATTAGTTGAAGCGTATAACAAAAAGTACGGTAGCTAATTTATGAAAGATAATATCACAACGACGGTAACCGTGAGTGGTAGAAGTGATACTAAGCAGAAAGCTTTCGCCGCTGCTTTAAGTAGCATTCAGGGAACATTGCTACGGGAGTCTAAAAAAGTTTTTCTGAGAATTGAACCCGTAGATATTAAAGTTGTAAAGGCAGAAGAAAAAATAACGATGGAGAAATTTATTTTCTTCTTTTTGCCAAGAAAAAAATATCTCTACTCAATAACGTTAGATGTGACTGTCAATATGACCACCGTTGATACCGATAAAATTGAGTTTAAGTCGGTAAATACCCTAAATCATTCGAAGTGCAGTAAAACGATTAATAGCGCCTACGAAGGAGGGAATTTCGCGAATGGGACGGATCAATTACAGAAGTAAGTGATTCGGGGGATTGTGCGTGAAAACACATATGCAATTCGAAGTATGACGGGTAAACCCCAGTGTATTATCACAACGGAATAGCTCTGATGTTTATCTCGCTATTCTATCCCCTTTTTACTTAAAACTGCGCTGTAATTTATTGTTTTAAGTAAAAAGGGGATAACATTATAAGGAATATACTGATGTTTTTAATTATCCTCTTGAAGTCGATTATTATCGGCGGATTGGTTGGCGTGGGTGTAGGTGCAGGTGCTGCGCGTATGTTCCATGCTCCCACCGTTCAGGGCATGGGGGCGTTTCGTACGTTAGGTGAGCTGAACTCCTGCGAAGGCGATCCGGCTTCTCACTTCTCATTCGGTCTAGGGTTTTTCTTTAACGCTTGGGCATCCTCCGTTGCAGCTGGGGCATTCACGCAAGATGTTGACCATCGCATTATCCCAAACTGGGGTGCAGCGGTGCTGCTGATGAAAAATCGCGATCTCGCCACAACGATGCACGATCCGAAAAAGATGGCGATTGCCTGCGGTATCATCGGCGTGATCGTCGTCGCCTTCCTCAACTCAACGGCTTCTGCCGTACCTGAAGCGCTGCAAATTACCGCGGTTAAAGTATTGGTGCCTGCGGCAAACCTGCTGGTGAATACTGTGATGCCGGTGATCTTCTGGCTAGCTGCAATTGATGCCGGTCGCCGTTCAGGTTTCTGGGCTACGATTTTTGGTGGTTTAGCCCAGCTGATTATGGGGAACGCCGTACCGGGTCTGGTTTTGGGCATTTTGATTGGTAAAGGTGTGGAAGAGAGTGGCTGGAATAAAGTCACCAAAATAATGATGGCCGTCATTGTGCTGCTGTTTGTGCTGAGCGGTTTCTTCCGCGGTTTCGATATGAAGATGTTGGAATCCTTCCATATGGGAGTGCCGGTTTGGCTTGACCAAATCCATAACACTCTTAGCGGCAAATAATCAGGAGGAGCACAGAAAATGGACGAGAAATTAAAGAATAACTTCTGGTACGCCGACTGGTCTTTCCCGATCTTTGTGGGATTGCTGTCCGCTGGAGTGTTTGCCGGAACGCATATGTACTATCTATATGGTATTGGTGCATTTAACGAGGTGGCATTTGTCTCCATGCTGCGGGCGGGAATTGATACTGGCTCCTACGGTGCCGTGGCGGCATTTGGTGCTAGCTTCCTGTTCGCTCGCATTATTGAAGGTTCGCTGGTGGGTATTCTCGATATTGGAGGGGCGATTCAAACCGGCGTTGGGTTGGGTGTTCCTGCATTGTTACTGGGCGCTGGATTTGTTTATCCCGTAGAGAACTTTGGTGCTTCGTTAGTGACTGGTTTGGCTATCGGCTTAGCCATCGGTTATCTGATTATTTTAGCGCGTAAGTTCACTATTAATCAGAGTAATTCAACCTATGGCGCCGACGTCATGATGGGCGCAGGCAATGCTTCTGGTCGTTTCTTAGGACCGTTGATTATCCTCTCAGCCATTACCGCTTCTATTCCTATCGGGGTGGGCTCTTTGCTTGGCGCGCTGTTGTTCTATCTCTGGCAGAAACCGATTACCGGCGGAGCGATTTTGGGGGCTATGATTTTAGGCTCAATTTTCCCAGTGGCGATTTAACTGCCTCACGATGCCCGCACTACCGTGCGGGTTACTCCACCTGAAATAAGAAGTAAGAAGGTGTGCGATGTACGATTTAATCATTAAGCAGGGAAAATGCGCTGATGGCAGCGTGATTGATGTGGCTGTCAACGATGGAAAAATTGCCGCTCTCGGTGAACTCAGTGAAATGATTTCTGCGGTGAAAACCATCGACTTACAAGGGCGTTATTTTCTCAGTGCGGGCTGGATTGATGCTCATACTCACTGCTATCCCTCCTCGCCAATTTATAGTGATGAGCCCGATCTCATTGGCGTAGCCAGCGGCGTTACCACGGTTATTGATGCAGGTAGCACAGGCGCTGACGATATTGATGAGTTTTATCGGCTGACGCGCAGCGCTAGAACCAACGTTTTTGCCTTCCTAAACATTTCCCGCATTGGCCTTCTGCGCCAAAACGAACTGGGGGATATGAACGACATTGACGATGTGCTGGCGCACAAAGCCATTAGTGAGCATCAAGGGTTCGTGGTGGGTATCAAGGCTCGTATGAGCAGCAGCGTCGTGCAGAAAAATGGTATTCAGCCATTGATTCGAGCCAAAGAGATACAGGCTTATAACGGCAGTTTACCCCTGATGGTACATATCGGAAATAACCCCCCGAATTTGGATGAAATCGCCGATCTTCTGACGCATGGAGACATTATTACCCACTGTTACAACGGTAAACCTAATCGCATCCTTACGCCTAAAGGTGAACTGCGTAGCGCGGTGAAAAGAGCCTTAGATCGCGGGGTGTTGCTAGACGTGGGACACGGCAGCGCCAGTTTTAGCTTCGATGTTGCGGAAATTGCCATCAAGCAGGGGATTTACCCAAATACGATAAGTTCCGATATTTATTGCAAAAATCGTATCAAAGGGCCGGTTTATAGCCTGGCTTATGTGATGTCAAAATTCTTGTTGGTGGGGTTATCTCTATCGCAAGTCATTGACTGTGTAACGAAAAATGCAGCCCATGCACTACGTTTATCAAATAAAGGCCGCTTGGAAGTGGGCTGTGACGCTGACTTTACGATTTTTGATGTGGTCGATCAGGCACAGGTTTTCGCCGATTCAGAACAACAAAACAGGAGTGGGCAAAACCTGATCCTGCCATTGGCCGCTATCGTGGCTGGCCAGATAATGCTTACTCAGGATGGGGAGACCAGAAATGTCTGCTAATCAGTCTATCTATAAGAAATATAATCTAAAAACAGTTATCAATACGTCTGGTCGAATGACTATCTTAGGGGTATCGACCCCGCGTGAAGATGTGGTTGAGGCGGTTAATTTTGGGCTGAACCACTATTTTGAAGTGAAGGATTTAATCAATAAAACCGGCCGCTATATTGCTGATTTACTCGGCGTGGAGGATGCGGTAGTGGTGTCCTGTGCTTCGGCTGGGATTGCCCAATCGGTTGCCGCGGTGATCGTGAAAGATAATCTGTATCGTTTAGAAAATCTGCATGCGCATTCCCATGACGTACCAAGCGAAATTGTGGTGCCAAAAGGACATAACGTGAACTTCGGAGCACCGGTCGGCACCATGGTGCAACTGGGTGGCGGTACGTTGCGTGAAGCGGGCTATGCGAATGAATGTTCGCCTGCGCAACTGGCTGCGGCGATTACGCCAAAGACAGCGGCGATCCTGTATATCAAGTCGCATCACTGTGTGCAGAAAAGCATGCTGGATGTGGCTCAAGCAGCTGAAGTAGCGAAAACATATCAGTTACCTCTTATTGTGGATGCTGCCGCAGAAGAAGATTTGCAGAGTTATTACCAGGCAGGAGCAGACTTGGTGATCTATAGCGGTGCTAAAGCGATTGAAGGACCCACTAGCGGTTTGGTCATTGGTCGGAAACAGTATGTGGAGTGGGTGAAGCTTCAGTCCAACGGTATTGGTCGTGCTATGAAGGTGGGTAAAGAGGGCATTCTTGGCCTGACACAGGCGATCACCAGCTATATGACGTTGGAGAAAGAGAATGGCCAGCAGATGGTCGACAAAATGTCGGCTTTCATTGATAACCTGAACTCACTCAAGGGAATACAGGCGAAAGTTGTCTGGGATAGCGCGGGGCGTGACATTGCTCGGACCGAAATCTCTTTTGATCATGCCGCTTTAGGGATCACCACACAGGAAATTGTGGATCGTTTGAAAAATGGTGATCCGGCAATTTACTTCCGTGGCTACAAGGCCAATGAAGGCAAGATCGAGGTTGATGTTCGCAGCGTTAACGCTGAGCAACTTCACATCGTTTATGAATGCATCAAGGCATTGTTTAACTAAGGGAGAGAACCGATGCAACTGGCACCTAAATTTTATAAAAACCGTGTATGCCTGAATGTGTTAGCAGGATCGAAAGAAAATGCGCGTGAAATCTATGAAGCCGCTGAGGGTTACGTGCTAGTGGGTGTGTTGTCGAAAGACTATCCTGATGTATCGTCTGCAGTTGCTGATATGAAGGAGTATTCCGCGCTGATTAATAATGCATTGTCAGTTGGTTTAGGTGCAGGCGATCCTAACCAATCACTGATGGTGTCTCAGATTTCGGCTCAGGTACAACCACAGCATGTAAATCAGGTCTTTACTGGCGTGGGAACCAGTCGAGGTATGCTGGGGCAGAATGAATCGGTGGTGAATGGATTGGTTTCACCCACGGGTATCGTAGGACAGGTGAAGATCTCCACTGGGCCGCTGAGTAGCCAAGGACCTGATGCTATTGTCCCTGTGGAGTCTGCAATTGCTCTGCTACAGGACATGGGAAGCAGCTCGGTGAAATATTTCCCGATGGGGGGCTTAAAATGCCGAGAAGAATTTGGCTATTTGGCAAAAGCCTGCGCCGCACAGAAATTCTGGCTAGAACCTACTGGCGGTATTGATCTGAATAATTTTGAAGAGATCCTGAAGATTGCGTTGGATGCGGGGGTCGAGAAAGTGATCCCACACATTTATAGCTCGATTATTGATAAAACGACCGGTAATACACGTCCTGAGGATGTCGCACAATTGCTGGGTATGGTGAAGGGATTGCTAGGATAGGATCTTAAGGGGCGTTATATATGGCCCTTAAGACAGCCCATACCGAGCTTTATAAGTAAATAATGCAGAAACCACTGCTACATGGTTTCTGCGTTTGCGTACCATTAGCCTAATGGTCATCTTCGTTATGGTAGTGTATCGGCCATATCAAAACGTAAACGTTTAAAAGACAAAGAACATGCAATATTGTTTTGTCTTTTTTGTGTTGGATGGAATCAGGTATTTTCCTCAGCGAATCAATTACAAATTCTGATTGCTAGATCACACTACTTGCCTGTCTGCATCTGTTAGTGAACGGTATAATTCTCGCATAACTATTCACTTGATGATTGATATGTCAGTGTAAAGTTGGTCCATAAATTGCCTCTGCATATTCGGCATGTCTAGTTCTACATATGATTTTTTTGCGCAGGGTTGCGTCCATCAGCAAGTTAGCAGCGGTATTAGCATGATCCAATTTCCTTATCCCCGTTTGAATCAGGTGTTTGATGCGCTTCGCGAGGAAACATTGCCTCAGGAAGAGCTGGCGAGGCGTTTTGCCGTTTCCACCCGCACCGTACGCACTGACATCACGACGTTAAACGATATTCTGAGCCAATATGGTGCTCAGTTTGTGCATTTACGGGGCAGTGGATATCGGCTGGAGATACTGGATGCTGAGTGTTTTGCTGCATTACAGCAACGCAGTCAGGCATCACCCCGAATACCACGTAGAGCAAAAGATCGCGTTACACATCTTTTACTGCGTTTTTTAGCGCAGGGCGATCCGCTCAAGCTTGATGACGTTGCTGATAGCTGGTTTGTTAGCCGGGCATCGCTACAAAGCGATATGGCTGACGTGCGTGAGATGATCGGTAAGTATGGTTTAACCATCGAAAGCAAAGCGCACTATGGCATGAAGCTGTTTGGCAGCGAGAATGCGGTGCGTGCCTGCCTAGCTAATCTACTGTTTCAATACCCAGAAAGTGATGAGCTCTTCAGCGAGTTGCGTGGGAAAGTGCTACCAGAGATCGATATCACGCAGCTGCGTGAGCAATTACATCTGACTATGAGGCAGTATCAAATTCGCCTGACGGATGAGGGTGAACAGCAATTATTGATTTACTGCGGCATTATTTTGCATCGTATCCGCACTGGATTCTTGTTGGATAATCTTGATGTTAGTGACGTCGAGGCAGTGTTTACGCAGGCTGCCCGTGATGTGGCGTATTACTTAGAAGAGCGCTTTGGTTGTGGTATTCCAGAAACCGAAGTGGCTTATCTCAGCGTACAAATTGCGGCACGGCGCATTACGGATGCCAGCCGCTTAGAAAACGCGGTCGGTGATGAAAATCATGCTTTAGTGAAGCATATCCTGAATTTTATCAACGAGCATTACAATTATGATCTGCGTGGAGATACTCAACTTAGCAGCGATTTACTGTCGCATATCGCGACAATGATGACTCGTGCTAAGTACCAGATAAATATACCTAACCCTTTACTTGAGCATATCAAACAGCATTACCCATTAGCCTATGATGTGACGTTAGCAGCGGTGTCGAGTTGGGGAAAAAATATGCCGTATACCATCACCGATAACGAGATTGGCTATCTGGTTTTGCACATCGGGGTGGGGTTAGAGCGCCACTATGATATCGGCTATGAGCGCCATCCTCAGGCTCTGCTGGTGTGTGATTCCGGTATGTCGACGTTGCGTTTGCTAGAGACCAAACTGAAGAGAGAGTTTCCGCAATTGATCGTCAATCAGATTGACTCACTGCGGGAGTATGAAAAGCTGGAGCAGATTGAAGAGGATTTTGTTATTTCGATGGTGAAGGTACCAGAAAAAAACAAGCCCGTAGTGACTGTTGCGCCTTTTCCAACGAGTTTCCAGTTAGAGCAGCTAGCCAAGCTGGTTCTGGTGGATCGCACCAAGCCTTATATGCTGGAGAAATTTTTTGACGCCTCCCATTTCTGTGTGCTGGAACAACCGATTTCTCAGGCCGAGCTGTTTGCCAACATCTGTCAGCAGCTCGAAGAGGAAGGATATGTTGAGGCTGATTTTCGTTCTTCTTTAGTTGAACGTGAGAGCATTGTGTCAACCATGCTAGGCGAAGGAATTGCTTTGCCTCATTCATTAGGGTTGCTGGCTAAGAAAACGGTGATCTATACCGTGTTAGCTCCTCAAGGGGTTCGCTGGGGAAATAATGAAACGGCATACGTGATTTTTTTATTAGCGATCAGCAAACAGGATTACGAAGAAGCGATGGCCATTTACGATTTGTTCGTGACCTTTATGCGAGAACGTACCGTCGGTCGACTGTTATCCAGTACCCACTTTGAGCAGTTTAGGGCGATTGCCATGGATTGTTTGAGTCGCAGCTAATAATTTAGCTGGCTAATATTAAAAAATATATATCATTAGACGGTAGCTATAAATTCTGCCGTCTAAATAGTATCAGCTTAGTTGTATTTCTATAATTCCTATTAACAAAATCCTATCTCGTTACATAATTATCCCATTTCATCATTATTTTATCGCTGATTCGCCTATGATCTCCGGCAGACAAATTTATAAAGTATCTTTTTGGTGAGTCATAATGAAAATATCTAAAGCGGTAGTCATTGTATCGATACTGAGTGTTTCTGGTTTAGCGCATGCTGCAGAAATTTATAACCATGATGGCAATAAGTTGGATCTCAATCTGAAAGCTGATGGCCTTCATTATTTTAGCAAAGATAAAAGGGCTGATGGTGACCAATCTTATATCCGCTTTGGATTTCGTGGTGAAACCCAAATTAATGATCAGCTGACCGGTTACGGCCAGTGGGAATATCAGGTTATGGCAAACACGCCAGAAACACAAAACGACGCCTATACTCGCCTTGGTTTTGCGGGATTGAAATATGGAAACTTCGGGTCGATTGATTATGGACGTAATTATGGAGTGTTGTATGACATTGCTTCGTGGACCGATATGTTGCCAGAGTTTGGTGATAACACCTATGAAGCTGAAGATAATTTCATGACCAATCGCAGTAGTGGTTTGCTGACATATCGTAATAGTGGCTTCTTTGGTTTGGTTGATGGATTGAATATCGCCGCACAATATCAGGGAAAAAACGGCGCTTGTACCTCGGACGGCGGTTGCTCTAATGGCACACCAGGCCGTAGCATTTCCGAGCAGAACGGTGATGGCTACGGTATGGCAATGACTTATGATTTAGGTTGGGGCATCAGTGCAGGCGCGGCATATACGAATTCCAATCGTACTCTGCAACAGCAACGTTCTACTTTGGCTAATGGTAAGCGTGCAGAGGCTTGGACTGCAGGTATGAAATATGATGCCAATAACGTTTATATCGCAGCAACCTATGCGCAAACACGCAATATGACTTATTTTAGCGGTAGTCGTTTACAGGGTGTCGCTAATAAAACTGACAACTGGGAGTTGGTCGCTCAATATCAGTTTGATAATGGATTACGTCCATCATTAGCATATTTACAGTCCCGCGGTGAAAGCATTGGTCGATATGGCGATATGGACTTAGTCAAATATGCCGATGTTGCCACAACCTATTACTTTAACAAAAACATGTCTGCTTATGTTGATTATAAAATTAACCTGCTTGATAGCAATAATCGTGCTGGTATTAATTCAGATAACATTGTTGCAACGGGGCTGGTATATCAGTTCTAATTTTTTTCGTTAAGAATTAGATGGCGGTTTTTATTCCTTTTTCCGCTGTCATTATCCACTGCAAAATATATTTATATCCTGTCATTGGCTTCATTGTTTGCCTCATAAATGATTTATGGGGCTTTTTTATTATTATCTAGATAAAAAACCTCTATAGAGAATAGAGGTTTTCTTGGGAGCGTAAAACAGCAATCTATCAGTCTTCGTCAAAACCTGCTTCAAACAGAGAGACTACAGCTTCTAGCGCTTTATCTTCATCAGGCCCTTCCGCCTGAACTTCAATATGGCCACCCTGAGCAGAGTCCAACATCAGTAGTGCAATGACGCTGCTGGCCTCGGCCTCGACGCCGCTTTCATTACGCAGTAATACTTCAGCGTCGAATCCCTGAACCAGCTCAAACAATTTCATCGCAGGGCGTGCATGCATGCCCAAGCGATTTCTGATTTCCACGGTTTGCTTTACGGTCATACAACGAGCCTATTTACGTTTTTCAAGCGTACGGTGACGAGACTGTACATTCTTGCCGCGTGAGCGGAAGTAGTCGGCCAGTTGCTCCGCTACATAGACAGAACGATGTTTGCCGCCGGTACAGCCGATGGCGACGGTAAGGTAGCTGCGGTTGTTAGTTTCCAGCATTGGCAGCCACTGTTCCAGATAGCTACGCGTTTGATAGATGAAATTATGTACTTCGGTATGGCGATCTAAAAATGCCGCGACGGGTTTATCTAAACCAGTCATAGGACGCAGTTTGGGATCCCAATGTGGGTTCGGTAAAAAACGTACATCAAACACATAGTCAGCATCGATAGGAATGCCGTGTTTGAAGCCGAAGGATTCAAACACCATCGTCAATTCACGCTCGCGTTTGCCCAGCAGGCGCGTACGCAGCATTTCTGCTAACTCGTGCACCGACATCTCAGAAGTATCAATGATGAGATCCGCGCGGGAACGTAGCGGTTCCAGCAGGTCGCTTTCTTCATCGATAGCGCTTTCTAGAGAGAGATTTTTGGTCGAGAGAGGGTGCAAGCGACGCGTGTCGCTATAGCGGCGGATTAGCGTATTGCGATCGGCATCTAAGAACAGCAGCTGTGGAGAAAAACTGTCTGGCAGATTATCCATCGCCGTTTCCAGCACTTCAGGAGATTCAGGCATGTTACGCACGTCAATACTGACGGCGGCGGAAGTTCCACGATCGGCCAGCGAACGAGCTAAATTCGGCAAGAGTTCTACAGGTAAATTGTCTACACAATAAAAACCCATATCTTCTAGCGCACGTAACGCAACAGATTTCCCTGAACCGGAACGGCCGCTGACAATCATCAGCACCATGTCACAACTCCCCTTAATTTCGGACAGCTAAATTGCCGCCTGTTGAAATTTGACCTCCCGCAGGAGGACTATCACAAATTGTTATGCTCAATGTAACGTGACGAGTAATATCCTGCCACCATTTTGATTGTGTGCTAACACTTTATTCTGTAATGATTTTGTACAGTTCATCGTCACTTTGCGCGCTGCGTAAGCGACGGCATACACCTTTGTCAGCCAGCTTCTGCGCCATAATCGCTAATGTTTGCAGATGGGTTTTGCACTGATCGGCGGGCACCAGCAACGCAAAAAGCAGGTCAACCGGTTGATTGTCGATAGCGTCGAAGCTAATCGGCTGTTCCAGATGTATAAAGACGGCAATGGCTCGTAGGGTATCTTCCTCAAGCTTTCCGTGGGGGATGGCGATGCCGTTGCCAATGCCGGTACTCCCCATACGTTCGCGCGTTAGAATCGCGTCGAACACGACCTGCGGTGGAAGGTTGAGCTGTGCAGCCGCCAGTTCGCTGATGATTTCCAGAGCGCGTTTCTTGCTGGAACAGTGAACCGCATTGCGTGTGCACTCCGGACTCAGTACGGAGGTTAAAGGCATAGTTAAATCGTTACTCATCTCATCTTCTTCATTTAAACCAGCCATAGACTGATTTTTCATGCTCCCCTGATGGCTTATCGGCCCGTTTCATTGACGAAACAGGCCGATTAAGTCAGCTGGTGTTTAAAATAGTTAAACGTTAGTGTTGTTTTAATTTATCTTTATGCTTGTTGAGCTGGCGTGCCAGCTTATCAACTAAGGTGTCAATCGCAGCATACATGTCTGTTTGCTCAGAGGTGGCATGCAGCTCGCCGCCGTTAATATGTACCGTTGCTTCGGCAATATGTTGGATTTTCTCCACGCTCAGTACCACATAAACCTGGTTGATTCGGTCAAAGTATTGCTCGAGTTTGGCAAATTTAGTGGTGACAAATTCGCGCAAAGCTTCGGTTATTTCGACATGATGTCCGGTAATGTTGAGCTGCATAGTGTCTTCCTTCTCTGTTATGGTCAAACCAATTGTTTGCGTTGGTTAGACGGTGGGATGGACAAAGACTCTCGGTATTTAGCAACGGTACGTCTGGCAACCATAATACCCTGATCGGCAAGCAAGGTCGCTAGCTTGCTGTCGCTCAGCGGTTTAGCTGGGTTTTCCGCTGCAACGAGCTTTTTCACTAGTGCGCGAATCGCCGTTGACGAAGCTTCGCCTCCATCTTCGGTACTGACGTGACTAGAGAAGAAATATTTCAGTTCAAATATACCTCGCGGACTGTGCAGGAACTTCTGCGTGGTCACACGAGAAATGGTGGACTCATGCATGTCGACTTGCTGAGCGATATCGGCCAGCACCATCGGCTTCATATATTCGGCACCATTATCAAAAAATGCCTGCTGCTGTTCAACGATGCAGCGTGAAACCTTCAACAGCGTGTCATTACGGCTTTCTAAGCTTTTAATCAGCCACTTCGCTTCTTGCAGATTGCTGCGGATGAATTGCGTGTCGCTGTCGCTGCGGGTTTGTGCGCCGAGCGAGACATAGTGCTGATTAATTTTAAGACGTGGAACGCTATCCTGATTCAGTTCGACGACCCAGTGGCCTTGGTGTTTATGCACTAAAACGTCTGGGATGACATAATCTGATTCGCCGGTATTGATAGAGAGCCCAGGACGCGGATCGAGCGTTTGAATGAGCTGCATGGCTGCTTTTAACACGTCTTCTTTCAGCTTAGTCGAACGCATCAGATTACGGAAATCGTGGTTGGCTAACAGATCTAAATGTTTATCAACAATGAGACGAGCTTCGCTTAGGAAGGGGGTATCATCGGCAAACTGAGAAAGCTGTACTAGTAAACAGTCACGTAAATCGCGTGCAGCAACGCCGACGGGATCAAAACGTTGTACACGTTTGAGCACGGCTTCAATTTCATCCATCATCACAAGTTCATCACCCATGCTCTCTAAAATATCGTCGAGAGAAGAAGTGAGATAGCCGGTATCATCGACGGCGTCTACGATGGCGGTGGCAATGGCCAGATCGGTGTCGCTGAAGGGCGTTAGCTCAACTTGCCACATTAAATAGTCTTGCAGGCTTTGTGTTGTTTCACCTTGATAGATAGGCAGCTCATCATCGCTGTAATCAGTGCCTGTGCCTGATGGCGTTCCTGCTGTGTAGATTTCATCCCATGTGGCATCGAGGGGGAGTTCCTCGGGCATATCCGGTTGCTCTAGCTGTTCACGTGTGTCCAGCTCCTCGTTGACTTCTTCCGTTGAAGTTTCTATTTCATCGTGAGTGTCATCTTGTTCAAGCAGTGGGTTGCTTTCTAACGCCTGTTGGATCTCTTGCTGAAGCTCTAGCGTTGATAGTTGCAACAGGCGGATCGCCTGCTGCAATTGTGGTGTCATCGCTAACTGCTGACTTAGCCTGAGTTGCAAACCTTGCTTCATAATCGCGAGCTCATTTCCATTGGTGCAAGCAGAGTACCTGCTAAACTAAAAAAAGAGTCCGGCCGCATAAAGACCACCGTACGGCATATCCTGCTCAAAGTGCAGGATATGTATGACGCAAGATAGCCGTCATTACAGACGGAATTCTTCACCCAGATAGACGCGTTTAACCTGCTCATCATCTAAGATTTCAGATGGAGTGCCATGAGCAATGAGGTTGCCCTGATTCACAATATAAGCACGCTCACAAACGTCTAACGTTTCACGCACGTTATGGTCGGTAATCAATACGCCCAAACCGCGATCGCGCAGGTGTTCAATAATTTTTTTAATATCAATAACAGAGATTGGGTCAACGCCCGCAAATGGCTCATCCAGCAGGATGAACTTAGGATTTGCGGCTAAAGCACGTGCAATTTCGACGCGGCGGCGTTCGCCACCGGACAGTGACTGTCCGAGGTTGTCGCGTAGATGGGCAATATGAAACTCTTCCATCAGTTCGTCGGCGCGGTCGGCGCGCTGTTCTTTCGTGAGGTCATCACGAATTTCCAGCACGGCCATCAGGTTGTTATACACACTCAAGCGGCGAAAGATAGAGGCTTCTTGTGGCAAGTAGCCTATTCCACGACGTGCACGAGCGTGAAGCGGCAGCAGACTGATATCTTCATCGTCGATTTCAATACGGCCTGCATCACGTGGAACGATGCCGACAACCATATAAAACGTGGTCGTTTTACCCGCGCCATTGGGTCCGAGCAGACCTACGATTTCACCTGAATTAACGGTCAGGCTAACGTTTTCAACTACGCGGCGACCTTTGTAGGCTTTGGCCAGATTTTCAGCAATTAAAGTTGCCATAACGAATTAGTTACTCTTGGTCTGTGAGGACTGGCTAAACGGAGATTTGCCTTTTGATGCAGCAGGTTCATTCTGCGCTTTCGGCTTAGCTGGCGCAGGCGTCGCTGCTGCTTTTCCACCTTTATCCTGCAACTGAGATGGAATCAACACGGTGGTAACGCGCTTGCCTTTATCGCTGAAGGCTTCCATCTGCTGTTGTTTAACCAGATAGGTAATTTTGTCACCTTTGATACTGCTATCAACCTGTTGCAGGAATGCATTGCCGGTCAGGATAACGAAGTCTTTATCCAGTTCGTAGCGAAGCTTCTGCCCATGGCCGCTGACAGGTTTACCATTGTCTTGCATCTGGTAGAACGTTACGGGATTACCATAACCTTCAACGACTTCTTTACCCTGAGCACCGTTAGGACGGATGACGACAACTTTGTCTGCATTAATCTTAATCGTGCCCTGAGTCACGACGACATCACCGGTAAAGGTGACGGTGTTGCCTTGCATATCCAACGACTGCTGAGCCGAGTCGATATGAATCGGCTGCTCTGTATCTCCGGTCAGAGCCAGCGCTGGAACGCTTGCCGTTAGCAATGTACCGGCAACGATAAGGCTAAGGATTTTGTGGTTTGTTTTGAATTTCATAGTAGGTTTTTACCTTGTCAATCAGCCTTGCGGTTTTTTCCCGCATGTTCCCGCGCATCTTCAGACCATGGGAGGTGAAGTTTGACCCATAAAGAGTGACTTCATCATCAGAGCTGACGTCCTGAGTCACTAGGTTTACCTGCGCATTATCGGTAGTAATCCTTTCCAATTGCGAGGTCGTCGTCAAACTGTTTACTTCTACATTTCCGTATAGATAAAGCATACGGTCATCGGTTAGCTTTGCCTTATCCGCACGGATAGACCAAGTCGGTAAGGTGTCCTGATCGTAAGTCGTCAGCACCGGATGAGTAAACCAACTGGTTTTATCCTCCGAGAAATGCTGAACATCTTCTGCTACCAGCTTATAGCTTAGTTTACCTGTCGGGTCATAGACCACGGTCAGAGTATGCTGGCTGCGATAGGTCGGCTCCTGATTATTGACAGCCACTTGAGAGGTATCAGAATCATTTTCTGTCAGATTCCAACCAATCAGTGCCAACGCAATAATCGTTAATAGCAGGATGACCCAGCGTTTGGTTTTACTCATATTGATAGCCCTTTGGCCTCATCCAGTTTGCCCTGCGACTGTAGGATGAGATCGCATAACTCACGAACTGCACCGCGCCCGCCTGAAATACGGGTAACATATTGAGCGCGCTGCAATAAAATAGGGTGCGCGTCAGCTACTGCAACGGAAAGTCCAACTTTGGCCATCACCGGCCAGTCAATCAAATCATCGCCAATGTAGGATACCTGATGCGGCTGCAAGTTCAGATCGGCGAGAATTTTCTCAAAGGCAATCAGTTTATCAGACTGCCCCTGATATAGGTGTTCAATTCCTAGCGTAGTTGCTCGATCGGCAACTAATTTAGATTGGCGACCGGTAATGATCGCCACATGAATGCCTTCGGTAATGAGACAGCGGATACCATAGCCATCGCGTACGTTAAACGCTTTTAGCTCTTCGCCGTTGTTGCCCATGTAAATCAGGCCGTCAGACAAAACGCCGTCAACGTCGCAGATGACGAGACGAATTTCTGCTGCGCAGTCCATGATTTTACGGGCAACAGGGCCATAACAGGTAGCGATATTCATACCTTGCTCATTCATTAATTTTTCACCTAAACGTTAATTCTTAAACCACGCCAGCGCGCAGCATATCATGCATATGAACCACGCCAATCAGTTGATCGCCATCAGCAACCAGCAGCGAAGTGATATGACGAGCCTGCATCAGGTTTAATGCATCGACAGCTAAGGCATTTGGACGAATGCGGATACCACCGGATGTCATAACATCGGCAATTTTCGCATTATTTAAGTCAACGCCTAAGTCAAAGATGCGACGTAGGTCACCATCAGTGAAAATACCTTCGATTTTCATCAGGTCATCACAGATGACGGTTAACCCGAGATTTTTGCGTGTAATCTCCAGCAGGGCATCACGCAGAGAGGCGTCACGGCTGACGTGCGGTAACTCACTACCGGTGTGCATAATGTCACTCACGCGGAGTAACAGTTTGCGGCCTAAGGCTCCCCCAGGATGCGAAAGGGCGAAATCCTCAGCGGTAAAACCACGAGCCTGCAATAGTGCAACGGCAAGCGCATCGCCCATGACCAGTGTTGCCGTTGTGCTGGTGGTTGGTGCCAGACCTAACGGGCAGGCTTCCTGTGGGACTTTCACGCATAGGTGGATATCTGCCGCCTTACCCATCGAGCTGTCTGGGTTGTTGGTCATGCAGATCAGTTTTACTTTTTGGCGTTTGAGTACAGGAATCAGCGCTTGAATCTCATGGGATTCGCCAGAATTGGAAATTGCTAGCACGATATCATGTGAGCTGACCATGCCCAGATCGCCGTGGCTTGCTTCACCCGGATGCACAAAGAACGCGGGAGTGCCTGTGCTGGCTAGCGTTGCCGCAATTTTGCGACCAATATGGCCTGACTTACCCATCCCCATCACGACGACTTTGCCTAAGCAGCTTAGGATCGCCTCGCAGGATTTAGTGAAGTCTTCATTAATGTATTGGTCTAACTGTGCCAGTCCTTCGCGCTCAGTTTGAAGAACTTGCTTTCCCACTCGCTGGAAGTCAAATCCCGGCTGTAAATCCAAATGTGACATGTTTTTTTCTCACTCGATTCAGCGGTTTAATCGGTTATGCACAACGTTAAGCTATGCTTGCCGTCTTGTACTCATTTAATACAAATTGATGGGGTGAGGCATAAATAGCAGCGCAACATACGCAATAAATCCGCACAGCAACAGTGCGCCAGCCATCCGGCCAATTTTGTGTTTTCGTCTGATACACAATGCGGTGAGCACGACGCTCACGCCGAGCATCACCCAGTAGTCTCGGCCAAATGCACTTGGGTCAAAGTGAGTATCCCCCTGTGATATGAGGGCTGGAACACCAAGTACAATCAAAATATTGAAAATATTGGACCCAATAATATTACCCAACACGATGTCATGCTCGCCTTTTATTGCACCTGCGATTGACGTCGCCAGCTCAGGCAGACTGGTGCCAATGGCTATAATGGTTAGCCCAATCACTAATTCGCTAACGCCAAAATAGCGAGCGATAACCGTCGAGTTATCTACAATCATCTTTGCTGATAACGGTAAAATGATCAGCCCCAGCGCAATCCACAGCAACGCCACCGTATTGCTGGTATCCTTGGGAAGCTCGGCCATTTGTTCATCGGTCAGAGGGTCGTTACCCTCACGCATGGCTAAGCGAGCCATTTTTAGCATTAACCAGATAAAAGCGGTAAACGTTAGCAATAAAATGACACCATCCAGCAGACTTAGCTGATTGTCATAGAGCACAAAACCGCACAATATAGTCACGCCCAACATTAGCGGGAGTTCGCGCCTGAGAATATCAGACCGGACTGAAAGTGGGCGAAGCAGTGCAGCACTGCCTAAAATCAGTAAGATATTCGCTATATTTGAACCAATAACGGTGCCGACCGCGGTGTTAAGTTGATTGTTCATCACCGCCGTCAGGGAGACGGTCAGCTCGGGCAGGGATGTGCCAATCCCCACAATTGTCATACCGATAATCATCGGTGGGACGCCGAACGATCGTGCGATAGCTGCGGCTCCGTAAACTAAGCGGTCAGCGCCATAAACCAATAGTATTAAGCCAACAATCAACAATAGGGTGGCGAGCAGCATGCAGAATCCTTTGTTGGGGACAATCCGGCGTTTTTGCAGGTTCGTGTAAAAAACGTAGCGAAAAATCGATTAATGGCGGTCTTACTCTGCTAATGGCGCGGAATTTCTTGCAAGTGAGCCATCGATGCAGGAGTTGAGCCAGAATCCTCGTTAATCGTAACAATTCTGACTGCCAGTGAAGGAAAAGTAAAACCCATGGCACCTTTAGTCAGAAAATCATGGGAAATATTTGTAAGAATGCACCCGATAGCCCTAGTTTCGAGCTGAAATGACAATATTGGCCAAAGTAATTAGCATTGTATTAGAGCAGAACGTGAGAGAATCCTGTTTCGTGCTGACTTGGACGAGTCTCTCTGGAGACTGAATATGGCTAACAGAAATTGAGTTTCGCGGCCGAAGGCTATCAGTGCAATAAATCAGTGCCATAACGATGACTAAGAGACCCTAGCTCATGAATCAACAGGCAACGAATTTGGTGGAAATCAACGGCATGAGTTTCAGCCGTGGTAACCGACAAATTTTTACCGATATAACGATGACCGTACCGAAAGGGAAAATTACCGCCATTATGGGGCCTTCTGGGATCGGTAAAACCACTTTACTGCGTTTGATTGGCGGGCAGATCCGTCCAGACAAAGGGGAAATTTGGTTTGATGGACAAAATATTCCCTCTCTTTCGCGTCATAAGCTGTTCGACGCTCGCAAAAAAATGAGCATGTTGTTCCAATCCGGCGCGTTGTTTACTGATTTAACCGTATTCGATAACGTAGCCTTTCCGCTACGCGAGCACACGCAACTGCCCGAGTCGCTGATTCGCACGACGGTGTTGATGAAGCTTGAAGCGGTAGGATTGCGTGGCGCAGGTGGTTTGATGCCGTCTGAGCTGTCGGGAGGCATGGCGCGTCGAGCTGCGCTGGCGCGCGCGATTGCCCTCGATCCAGAAATGATTCTGTTTGATGAGCCCTTTGTGGGTCAAGACCCGATAACCATGGGCGTGTTGGTTAAGTTGATTGATGAACTTAATCATTCATTGGGCATTACCTGTGTGGTGGTATCACATGATGTGCCGGAAGTATTGAGTATTGCTGACTACGCTTATATTGTGGCTGATCAGCGCGTAGTGGCTCAGGGGGGTTCGAAAGAACTCAATAGTAATACCGATCCGCGAGTTAGGCAGTTCCTTGATGGTATTGCCGACGGGCCAGTGCCGTTCCGTTATCCGGCAGGCGATTATCGCTCCGCGTTGCTTGGATTGGCCCCCTTAGGATCAGGGAGTAAGTGATCACATGTTGTTAAATGCATTGGCGTCGTTTGGACGCCGAGGAATCAACGTTTGTGCCTCTTTTGGACGTGCAGGCTTGATGATGTTTAATGCCCTGATAGGCAAGCCCGAGTTTGCCAAACAGTGGCCGTTGCTGCGTAAACAGCTATATAGCGTTGGTGTGCAGTCTTTGCTGATCATTATCGTTTCCGGATTGTTTATCGGGATGGTGCTGGGTTTGCAGGGCTATCTGATTTTAACCACCTATAGTGCAGAGGCGAGCCTTGGTATGATGGTGGCGCTGTCGCTGCTACGCGAGCTTGGCCCGGTTGTTACCGCCTTACTGTTTGCAGGTCGAGCAGGTTCTGCGGTAACGGCAGAAATCGGTTTAATGAAAGCGACAGAACAGATTTCCAGTATGGAAATGATGGCAGTGGATCCGCTGCGCCGTATCGTTGCTCCGCGCTTTTGGGCGGGCATCATCAGTATGCCTTTGCTCACGGCAATTTTCGTTGCCGTGGGTATTTGGGGAGGTTCTGTGGTGGGCGTTGATTGGAAAGGGATTGATAGCGGTTTCTTCTGGTCGGCTATGCAAGGCTCGGTAGATTTTCATACCGATCTGGTGAACTGCATGATTAAGAGCGTGGTTTTTGCCATCACGATTATGTGGATTGCTTTGTTCAACGGCTATGATGCCATACCGACCTCTGAAGGGATTAGTCGCGCGACCACGCGCACCGTCGTGCATTCGTCGCTGGCGGTCTTAGGACTAGATTTTGTGCTGACAGCACTGATGTTTGGGAACTGATGCAATGCAAACGAAAAAAAGTGAAATTTGGGTTGGCGTATTTATGCTTATCGCATTGTGTGCGGTAGTGTTCCTGTGCTTGCAGGTTGCGAATGTTAAGTCGCTGGGCAATGAACCCACTTATCGTATCTATGCGACCTTCGATAATATCGGTGGTTTGAAAGCACGTTCACCGATCAAAATCGGTGGTGTCGTCATCGGGCGGGTTGCTGATATTACGCTAGATCCTAAAACCTATTTGCCACGCGTGGCGATGGATATCAACGAGCAGTACAACAATATCCCTGACACGAGCTCACTGGCTATCCGTACCTCGGGGCTTCTCGGCGAGCAGTTCCTCGCATTAAACGTCGGTTTTGAAGATCCTGAGATGGGGACTGCTATTTTAAAAGATGGCGGAACGATTCAGGACACCAAATCAGCCATGGTGTTGGAAGATTTGATCGGCCAGTTCTTGTATAAGAGCGGCAACGATGATGCCAACAAGAAAGACAGCGCTTCAGATGACGCTACTGCGCCAACTGAGGCTCCGGCAGCACATTAATTTAGGGGAGTTATGCATGTTTAAACGTATTTTGATGGTGGCGCTGCTGGTGGTGGCTCCAATATCTTCAACATTGGCAAATGCCGCCGTTGATCAGACCAACCCTTACAAACTGATGGATGCTGCGGCTAAGCAGACATTTGATCGTCTGAAAAACGAACAGCCGAAGATTAAGCAAGACCCAAATTACCTGCGCACTATCGTTCATGAAGAACTCATGCCTTATGTACAGGTAAAATATGCTGGCGCTTTAGTGTTAGGCCAGTACTATCGCGGTGCGACCCCCGCGCAGCGTGAAGCTTATTTCAAAGCGTTCCAATCTTACTTAGAACAGGCGTATGGTCAGGCGTTAGCCATGTATCATGGCCAGACATACAATATTGCGCCTGAGCGAGCTTTGGGCGACGCAACTATTGTTCCTATTCGTGTGACTATCATTGACCCGCAGGGCCGTCCTCCTGTACGTCTGGATTTCCAATGGCGCAAGAACAGCCAAACGGGAAATTGGCAGGCATTTGATATGATTGCGGAAGGTGTAAGTATGATCACCACTAAGCAGAACGAGTGGGCGTCCATTCTGCGCCAGAACGGTGTTGATGGGTTGACTAAGCAATTGATTTCCTCTGCTCAACAGCCTATTACGTTGGATCAAAAATAATGGCGGCGAATGTCCTGCAATGGCGTAGCGAAGAGGATACTCTCAAGCTGATTGGCATTCTCGACAGAGATTCGCTAATGAGTTTTTGGGACGATCGCCACACTTTACTTGAAGGTAAGAAACGTCTGGATTTGAGTGGATTAGAGCGGGTGGACTCTGCAGGGCTAGCGATGTTGGTTCATGTACAAAACACCGATGCTACTGGCGCTTCTCAGATCGTTATTACCGGTGTGAGCGAGCGTTTACGCACGTTGATCGCACTCTACAATCTTAATGACATACTTTTGACGGATAGCGTTTTGTTAGCATCCTAACTTAGTGCAATTATTAGGATTATTTCTAAAGCCCTCGATAACGATGCTATCGGGGGCTTTTCTTTGTTTAAGATGGGGCGTATTTCCTCTAATATGGGCGGCTTAAGTTCTTTTTGGCTTACACCCGTTGCATATGCGTTGGCCGTCTTCGTTTACCTTAGACACATCCCCACGTAAGCCCTGATGGCTAGCTTGATTACCGTCAGTATGTGCTTCGAATTATCTCGGGTATAAAGAGCATCTGGCCAAGAATGCTAAAATGGTTTTCTTATTTTTTATAATTCAATGATTGAGCGCCCATGGACAACAATGAAATTAAAGATGTGTTGATGAACGCATTATCCCTGCAGGAAGCCCATGTGACCGGTGACGGCAGCCACTTTCAGGTGATTGTTGTCGGTGAACAGTTTGCCGGTATGAGCCGAGTCAAAAAACAGCAGACAGTGTATGCGCCTCTAATGGAATACATTGCAGATAACAGAATTCATGCTCTGTCGATTAAGGCATTCACGCCTGAAGAATGGCAGCGCGACCGCAAGCTTAACGCATTGTGATCCCCATACTCGCTATTACCGTTCGCGGTGATGGTTGTTTTAAATGATTAACTGAGATCGGTAATAATGGATAAATTTCGTGTGCAGGGGCCCACTCGCCTAAGCGGCGAGGTCACCATTTCTGGTGCGAAGAACGCAGCTCTGCCAATTCTGTTCGCTGCATTGCTGGCTGAAGAGCCGGTAGAAATTCAAAACGTGCCGAAGTTGAAAGACATCGATACGACGATGAAATTGTTAAGCCAATTGGGTGTACGCGTCGAACGTAATGGTTCAGTTCATGTGGATGCGAGCAACGTTAATGAGCTGTGCGCGCCTTATGATCTGGTGAAAACCATGCGTGCTTCTATCTGGGCGTTAGGTCCATTGGTAGCGCGTTTTGGTTATGGTCAGGTTTCTCTGCCCGGTGGTTGTGCAATCGGAGCACGTCCGGTTGACCTACATATCACAGGGTTAGAACAGCTGGGTGCTGAGATTAAGCTGGAAGAGGGCTACGTTAAAGCCTCTGTCGACGGTCGCCTGAAAGGTGCGCATATCGTCATGGATAAAGTTAGCGTTGGCGCGACAGTTACCATCATGAGCGCAGCGACGCTGGCTGAAGGGACAACCGTGATTGAAAACGCCGCGCGTGAGCCGGAGATCGTTGATACTGCGAATTTCCTCAATACGTTGGGTGCCAAAATCTCGGGCGCCGGTACAGATCGCATTACTATTGAAGGCGTTGCTCGTCTGGGCGGTGGTGTTTACCGCGTATTGCCTGATCGCATTGAAACCGGTACTTTCCTGATCGCTGCTGCAGTGACTCGTGGAAAAATCATTTGCCGTAATACGCGCCCAGATACTTTGGATGCGGTATTAGCGAAACTGCGCGAAGCGGGGGCAGATATTGAAGTGGGTGAGGATTGGATCTCGCTGGATATGCATGGCGAGCGCCCAAAAGCGGTTACCGTACGTACCGCACCACATCCGGGGTTCCCAACGGATATGCAGGCACAGTTCAGCTTATTGAATCTGGTGGCTGAAGGTACCGGTGTGATCACTGAGACTATCTTTGAAAACCGTTTCATGCATATTCCTGAGCTTATCCGTATGGGCGCTCATGCTGAGATCGAAGGTAACACGGCGATTTGCTACGGCGTGGAGAAATTGTCTGGTGCACAGGTTATGGCAACTGACCTGCGTGCGTCTGCAAGTTTGGTGATTGCAGGTTGCGTCGCGGAAGGCACAACTATCGTCGATCGTATTTACCACATCGACCGTGGCTATGACCGCATCGAGAACAAATTAAGCGCCTTGGGCGCAAATATCGAGCGTGTTAAAGGCGAGTAATTCTGCCTGAGCTTAAAAATAAAAACGCCATCTTTCGATGGCGTTTTTTTATGTTCACTGATCAAGCGAGCCGAACAAGTTAATCTACGTTCGGAAACTCTTCAATTGTCACGCTAAGCGTCATGCGCTCGCCATTGCGCATAATGATAACGGGAACAACGGTGCCAGGGCGAATTTCGGCGACCTGATCCATGGTTTCGGCGGCGCTAACGGCAGGCTTGCCGTCTACATTAAGCACGATATCTCCGGGTTGGATCCCAGCATTTGCAGCTGGGCCATTAGCCGCAACATCCCGCACGATAATGCCCTGAATTCGTTCCATTGCATTGGCCTGAGGCTGGTTTCTTGCTGGCGCAATTTCACGCCCGCTCACGCCGATAAAGCCGCGAATAACGCGTCCGTCGCGGATCAGTTTTGCCATAATTTTGCTAGAAAGAGCGGTAGGGATAGCAAAACCGATACCCTCGGGGGTTTCGCCATCGTTGCTTTTGTCTAGTGATAGCGTGTTGATGCCGACGAGTTCGCCCAGCGTGTTAACCAATGCGCCGCCAGAGTTACCGTGATTGATGGAGGCATCGGTTTGTAAAAAGTTCTGGTGCCCATAGGTGCTTAAACCGACACGCCCAGTAGCACTGATAATTCCCTGCGTGGTCGTTTGCCCAATGTTGTATGGGTTACCAATGGCGAGCACTACGTCACCAATATGAGGCACCCGCGAAGGGTTTATCGTAATGACTGGCAAATTAGTGGCTTCAATTTTCAGCACGGCTAAATCGGTGAGCGTATCAGAACCGACCAGCATGGCCTCAAAGACACGGCCATCTTGTAATGCGACGACGATTTGGTCTGCGCCGCTGACCACGTGTTTATTGGTAAGAATGTAACCCTTGCTGTCCATGATAACGCCTGAACCCAGAGTTTTGATCGCCAATCCATTATTGCCCTGACCGTTGTTGCTCATGCTGCCGTTGTATACGTTAACGACGGCAGGGGCTGCACGTTTCACCGCAGAGTTATAGCTGACGGGGGACTCTTCAAACGACGCTGTTTTAAACAGCGAGAACAGTCCTGCCGGACGCAGTGATGGCACCGCAATCAGCAAAATGATGGCTACCACAAAACCCAGAAAAACTGAGCGTAATATCTTAGTAAACATGAAGTTTCTGAAAGGGTAAGAAAAGATACGCGAAGGATAACAGAGAAAATCGGGCACGGCACACGCCTATGCCCGATTTTTGTGCGGTTTTTGTATAATTAGTGCTTTTGTTAAAGCAATATTAGCGAATCAGCAGATACAGACCTTCACCGTTGCGTAGCATGTGCAGAGCGATAACCGGTGGGTTAGCTGCCAGCGCTTTACGTAAGGATGCGATATCGCGGATACGTTCGCTGTTGACGCCGATGATCAGGTCGCCTTTATGCATTCCCATCTGAGCAGCGACGGAACCTTTTGCCACGTCGTCGATCTTGATACCCGGAGTGCCTTTGACATCGCCATCGCTCAAGGTGGCGCCTTGCAGAGCTGGACTGATATTTTCTGCCTGAGTCGTGGTTACTCCGCTATTTTCCAACGTCACAGGAATGACGAGTGGTTTGCCATTACGCAGCAGGCCAAGTTTCAACACGGTACCTGGTGCCGCAGAGCCTATTTTGGCGCGTAGCTCGGCGAAACTACTGAGCGGGTTGCCATCTAAGGCTGTAATGACATCGCCTGCTTTAATTCCGGCTTTGGCCGCGGCAGAGTTAGGCAAAACCTCGTTAACGAAGGCTCCACGCTGAGCTTCCAACTTGAAGGCCTGAGCTAAGTCAGCCGTCATTTCACGGCCACGAATGCCGAGCACTCCGCGTTTGACTTCGCCATATTTGATCAGTTGGGCGCTCAGGCTCTGAGCCATATTGCTAGGAATGGCAAAGCCGATACCGACGTTACCGCCGCCAGGCGCTAAAATAGCGGTATTAATGCCAATGAGCTCACCGTTGAGGTTAATCAGAGCACCGCCGGAGTTACCGCGGTTGATCGCTGCATCGGTCTGAATAAAGTTTTCTAAACCTTCAAGGTTCAAACCGCTACGGCCTAATGCGGACACAATCCCTGAGGTTGCCGTTTGCCCAATGCCAAACGGATTACCAACGGCAACGGCAAAATCACCTACTCGCAGTTTGTCTGAATCAGCGATTTTTATCGCAGTCAGGTTTTTTGCATCGGTCAGTTGGATTAGCGCGATATCAGATTGCTCGTCACGGCCAATCAGTTTGGCTACGTATTCGCGGCCATCGTTAAGCTGTACTTTGATCGTTGTTGCGTTGCTAATGACGTGGTTATTTGTCAGGACATAACCCTTTGCGGCATCAATAATGACACCAGAGCCCAAACCTTCAAATTGGCGTTCTCCGCCCTTAGTTTCGGGTGTCGGTTTGGTATTTTGCATGCCTTCAACGTGAACGCTGACCACGGCTGGTAACACTTTTTCCAACATTGGCGCCAAGCTCGGAACATTTTGTCCGGCAACAATGGGCGGCAACGTTGCATTGGCTATTGGTGCAGACAACATTGTTAAGCCCATGCTTAAAGCGAGTGTACTGAGTAATAAAGATTTTTTCTTCATCATTGAATGGTTTCTCATGGCCTATATAAGGTGTCAATGTGTCTCAGGCGAAGTAAATTCACTGTGTTACTCAGAACGAAGAGCGCGTATTAAGTTCCACAATTTCAGAATAATAAAGTGGGTATTGGGAAGAAAGATTAAAAGGTGGCTGTTAGAAAAACAGCCACCGAAGAGCGATTATTTGTCGCGACGTTCAGCGCGTAGTAAGCCTGATGCACCTTCGGAGTAATCGCGAGGTGGGAATTCTACAGGGGCTTGATCGTTATCGGCTTCGGTTAGACGATAGCGGAATGGATTGTCCTGTGGCGGCATATCCGGTAGCAGGTTATTCGAGCTTTTCGCCATGTGTTGGTAAAGCTGGCGATAATCGTTCGCCATGTTATCCAGCAGTTCAGCACTGTGAGCAAAGTGGCTCACTAACTCTTGACGATATTGCTCCAATTCGTTTTTGCTTTTTTCCAGCTCGTTTTGCAGCACCTGCTGCTGACGGAGTTTTCGGTTGCCAAAACGCATCGCTACCGCACCAATCACGATACCGACGACTAAACCAATAAGCGCATACTCCCAGGTCATGATGACTCCTATCTGTATATAGAATGTGCTTTCGTTTGCTATTTTACTTAGTAGGGGTTCAACGACATATCCTACACATAAGCACACTATAACCGTTAACCTTGTCTGAGTGGAATCCTGAAGGTGTATTGCTGAGAGGTTTTCGTGCAAAAACAATCTGCACTACGAGACAAAACATCGTTAACAGGCGACAATTGGTCGTTAAGCTGCGCGAAAAGCAGCGTTTGTGATTTTTAAAATTGTTTACAACAAAGATAATAATTCAGTAGGGACCCTGTACCTGATGCCATCAAATCGCACAACGTCCGTGATGACGCCTGCAATGCTGTACCAGCAGGCGTTAGATGCCGGAGATTACCAGCCTGATGCCGTGCAGCGGCAAACTGTCGATGCCCTGACTATTATTCAGCAGGCGCTTATTGAAAAAGAAAATGCAACGCCACCGTCAGAGAGCGGCGGACTGCGCGGCCGCTTGCAACGACTATGGGGGAAGCCCACGTCTAAGCAGCAAGTCCCCGTCCAAGGTCTGTATATGTGGGGCGGTGTTGGGCGAGGAAAAACATGGCTGATGGATATGTTTTTCCATAGCCTTCCCGGTGAACGCAAACTGCGCCTGCATTTCCATCGCTTTATGCTGCGTGTGCAGGAAGAATTGGTCGCGCTTCAGGGGCATGAAAATCCGCTTGAAATCATCGCCGACGGCTTTAAAGCCGAAACTGACGTGCTGTGCTTTGATGAGTTTTTTGTGTCTGATATTACCGACGCTATGCTACTAGGAACTTTACTACAGGCTCTTTTTGCTCGCGGCATTACGCTGGTATCAACATCGAATATCCCGCCGGATAATCTTTACTATAACGGTTTGCAGCGTGCGCGCTTCCTGCCCGCGATCGATCTTATAAAGCAGTATTGTACTGTGATGAACGTGGACGCCGGCATTGATTATCGCTTGCGTACCCTGACACAGGCGGGGCTCTATTTTTCGCCGATGAATAATGAAACACGACACCACATGGATGAGATGTTTGCCAAACTGGCCGGTAACGTGGGTGAAATCAATCCAGTATTAGAAATTAATCATCGCCCGCTCCCTGCATTGTGCCGTTCGAGTGGCGTATTAGCCGTTGAGTTTTCGGTGCTGTGCGAAGACGCGCGCAGCCAGCTTGATTACATAGCGCTTTCTCGTAGCTATCACACTGTTTTTTTGCATCACGTCAAGAAGATGGACAAACTAAACGAAAATGCCGCTCGTCGTTTTTTAGCGCTGGTCGATGAATTCTACGAGCGGCACGTAAAATTGATCATTAGCGCTGAGTTATCGATGTTTGAGATCTATCAGGGTGAGCATCTTAAGTTTGAATATCAGCGCTGTTTGTCGCGTCTACAGGAGATGCAGAGTGAGGATTACCTGCGTCTAGAGCATTTACCGTAAAGGTTTGTTTAAAAAACACTCGCATCCGGTGTTGTTGTCTACCGGATGCAGTCACAAAATCAATTTTACCCCGAAAAATTATTCGATCTTTAGATTCTACTTCTCTATAATCTTGCGACCCCACGTTACAACGAAGTTTTTTTTCCCAAAAACTTTATGTGCCGGCATTGGCTATTCGAAGGGGTAGGTTTGCTGGACGATGGTCGTGTGAGCCTCTAATACATTTACTTTTTTACACAGGTAAGCGTTTGGGTGTTCACCAACGTGTAACTTAAATTGGGTAAGCTTTTAATGAAAACTTTTACAGCTAAGCCAGAAACCGTAAAACGTGACTGGTACGTAGTTGATGCAGAC
>Ga0308156_1000149_pt1 | contig 222218 bp, 212 predicted proteins | sample PhyAR2_FD_201041 | JGI IMG/M metagenome (GOLD analysis project Ga0308156, IMG submission 201041) | Phyllosphere microbial communities from UC Gill Tract Community Farm, Albany, California, United States - DLSL A.R2 | ecosystem: Host-associated > Plants > Phyllosphere > Unclassified | place...
GGGTCCGACCCGCACCGCGCCTCCCGGCCGCTCAGGACCGGCCTGATCCGCTCAATCGACCTCGCTGAGGAAGCCGGTTGCCGGGTCGATCTCTGCCAGGAAGGCACGGATGTCCCGCCGCAGTCGCTCGTCATCACCCATCGCCACAGCGATGACCGCCTCGATCGACTCGGGGCTCATCCCGCTCGTACCGGCGAGCATCCCGCTGTAGCCGTAGCCGGCGTTGGGTCCGGTGAGCCACGTGACCTGGTGTGCGGCCCCCTCCACGGAGATACGGAAGTGCTCGCCGTCGACCACCAGCTCGCGGACGGCGGGTACGGCCACGGGGAGGGCTGGCTCATCGGCGTCGCGCCAACCGAGCGGACCGGCCAGCGCGCTCAACCGGGCGTGCTCGACAGGGTCGGTGAGCCGCCATCCGTAGCTCTCCGCGACGACGTGGCTCACGCCGTCGATCATCGTCCTCGCACGGCTCTCGCCGAGGCCGTCGGTGTCCACTTCTTCGTCGATCCAGGTGAGCAGCTGGCCCACCCAGTCCTCGGCGTCCTCCGCAGGTGCATGCAGCCACCACTGCGGCGCACGGGTCGACGGAAGCGCGATCCGGAGGTGTGCCTGCGACCCCGCCTGACTGATCAGCATCGTCATGACGCCGTCAGCTGCGTCGATCTGGGTCACCGAGTACGAGAGGGGGCGTGCCGCTCGGAGGGCGGCGACGATGGCGGCGTCGGTGAGCACGACGAGATCATCCCACCACGGCCGGCCAGCCGGCCGGCCGGCTGGCGGCGACCCTTCCGGCATTTAGTCACGAATGACTAAATCCAGTCAAGGTGTCTGTAGCCAGATGGGTCGGACTCACCCGAGGACGCGGTGTCAGTCGCTCCGACCGTCTGAGGACTTGCCGCTACGGGACACATGCACCAGCAGAGCAGGCACGGCCGCCAGCACCGCGCCGATCACCCACAGCAGCGGCGACGGTGAGAAGCCGCCGTCGGGGGAATCGCTCGGTCCGGCTCGCATGAAGAGGACGGCGTCGACGACGAGTACCGCGGGGACCACGAGAAGCGCCGTGGTTCCGAGCCAAGCGAACTTCCGCGCACCCGTACCGAGGACCGCGCACACAGCGAGGGCGCCTCCGGTCACCACCGTGACCATCACGAGCACCACCAAGCCCGGCAAGCCCGTCAGCAGAACGGCGACGGCACCGCCGTGGGTGAACTGGGCTGCGACGGCGCCGACTGCAGCTGCCAGCAGCACATGCGGCCACGGTCCCGCCCCGGTGCGTCCGCTTCCGTCGGTGTCCCCACGAGTCACGGCCTGATCCTCGCATGGACAGGCAGAGCAAGTTCGATCGCGAGTGGATCGCCGCCCGAGCCGTCCGAGGACCGATGACCGATGACCTCAGCCGAGCACGCCGGTGTGCTCGAGGACGACCTGCACGCCGATGAGGATGAGCACCACGCCGCCCGCGATCTCGGCCGGCTTGCCGAAGCGGGCGCCGACCCGGCGTCCGACGGCGACGCCGACGAAGCTCAGGACCGCGGTCGTGATGCCGATGAGCAGGACCGCCCAGCCGATCGACACCGGCAGGAACGCCAACGTGACGCCGACGGCGAGGGCGTCGATGCTCGTCGCGATCGCCAACACCAGCAGCTCGCGGATGCGCAGCCGGTCGGTGTCCTCGTCGGTGTCCTCGTGCCCGCGGAACGCTTCCCAGAGCATCTTGCCGCCGACGAGCGCGAGCAGCCCGAACGCCACCCAGTGGTCGTAGGCGGCGATCGACCGGGCGAACGTCGTGCCGAGCAGCCAGCCCAGCAACGGCATCAGCGCCTGGAACAGACCGAAGACGACGGAGATCACCACGGCCTGTCGGACGTTGAACCGCTTCATGTGCAGGCCCTTGCCGAGCGCGACGGCGAAGGCGTCGGCGGAGACGCCGAGCGCGATGAGGAAGAGGGCCCAGAACGACATGGGGTGGCGCCTTTCGAGATGACAGCGGAGACACCGTCGTCTCGGAACTCGTCGATCCTGCCATGTCGGGAACGCCGTCCAGAGCGAAAAATGCCTGATCAGAGTGATTCGGGACGACGAATTCGAGCGTTCGACGGCCCGCCCCGCGAACCCGGTGTGTCACAGAACGGTAACGAGAACAAACCCACCCAAACCGGTTCGCGACCGGCCCCGAATCACTGTCACAAGCCGGGAAACACCCGCAAGCGCTCACCAGCAGCTCACCGCTGGTTCTCCACCCCCACCGCCGGGGTGTGTTCGGCGCGCTGTCACCAACCGCGCCGAGCGCGTTCAAGCAAAGGAATGAAGACATGCGCAAGTCCCTGAAGAACACGATCACCCTCGCCACCGCCGGCGCGATCGTCCTGGGCGGTGCCGGCTTCGGCATCACCGCCGCCAACGCCTCTACCCCGACCGTGCACACCGTCTCCTCCAGCTCCGCGTCGAAGATCCCCGCACCGGTCGCCTCGGTCCCCGAGGTCCTCGGCGGCAACACCTCCGTCGCGCTCGACAAGGGCTTCACCGATGCCCTCACCTCGCTGAAGCTGACCCCGGGTGTCTCCGGCAACGCCAAGCTCGCCGACGGCGCCGTGTCGTTCCCGATCACCTCCGGCTCGGTCACGTACTGGAGCCCGGACGGCAAGTACCGCCCCTACGTGCAGGGCCTGCTGAACCACGACGACTCCGGCCTGACCCTCAAGGCCGGCGACACCACCGTCACGCTCGAGAACTTCGTCGTGAACCCCGGCTCCTCGAAGCTCTCCGGTGACGTCCTCGTCAACGGCAAGGTCGCCGTCGCCAACGCCTACCTGTTCTCCCTCCACGGCGGGACGCTGAAGCCGCTCCAGCTCGAGGGCGACAACGCGATCCTCACCGGCACCACCGTCCACATCTCCGACGACGCCGCGAAGCTGCTCAACAGCACCTTCAAGACCGACGCCGTCAAGGGCGGCCTGCTCGTCGGCACCGCCACCATCACCGCCCAGATCAAGTAACACCTGACCTGACACACCAGCAACACCACGAGAACGCCGCCCCGGCACACGCCGGAGCGGCGTTCTCGCGTTCCCGCTGCCGTGCCGGACGGCGCGGGCCAGCACCACGACGCCGCTACACTCCGCGAAGGGGTGCGATCGTGTGCTCCAGGGAAGGTGGGGACGTGTTCCAGGACACTCTCGGCGGCGGGCACATCGCCGTCCTGCTCGTGATCGTGCTGCTCGAGGTCGGCGCACTGGTGGTGCTCTGGCGCGACCGGACCCGCTCGCAACTGGGGAAGATCGTCTGGACCGTCGTCGTCATCGCGCTGCCGGTGCTCGGCGCGCTGGGCTTCCTGCTGAACTGGGCGCTCGGACGTCTCGCCGACCGGCTCAACCGGGCGCGCTGACCGGCGCGTCCTGACCCGGGCGCGCCGACCGCCGTTCAGGGACGGTAGTCGGGCCGCTGTTCGTAGAGCTTCCGCTGACCATCCAGGTCGTGCGTGTGCGCTCCGGACATCGCGCCGATCGTCTTCGCCACCGACTCGATCGCGAAGAGCAACCCGCGAACCACGTTCCCCAGGATCCGCATGACGGTCCTCCCTCGTTCTGCGAACCGTACCCCGGCCGCCGGGTCCGCGTCGAGACACGCCCGTCAGTGGTCGACGCCCTCCCGATCCCGAGACACCGCGGAACCCGGCGGCGTCTCAGCACAAGGGCGGCGTCTCACGAAGACGGGGGCGTCTCACGGTGAACGCGGCGCCTCAGGGAGACAGGGCGCCTCACGGACGCGCGCGCCCCCGCGCCAGGCGCTCCCGCAGCCGGGCCGCCAGCTCGCCCTCATCAACCGTGACGAGCCTCCCGTCCCGCACCACCACGCGCCCACCGACGACGACGTGCTTCGGCCGCCGCCCCGGCGACGCCCAGAGCAGTCCGGCGACCGGGTCCGCCACCCCGGCGTCCGCGACCCCGGACACGTCCCAGACGCAGAGGTCGCCCGCCGAGCCGGCCCCGAGGTGCCCGAGTTCCGGCCGCCCGAGCCCGATCGCGGACCCCTCGGTCGCCATGCCGAGCACCTGACGTGCCGGCAGCTGCGGTCCGACCAGCGCGGAGACCTGCATCGCGAGCCGCGCGTCGGCGAGGAGGTGTCCGGCGTCGTTGCTGCCGCCCCCGCTGGTGCCGAGGCCGACCGGCACGCCCGCGGCGGCGAGCCGGGCGACGGGCGCGATCCCCCACCCCATCGGCACGTCGCAGCCCGGTGCGTGCGTCGCGGTGACCCCGGCGGCGGCGAGCCGCGCGATCTCGTCGTCGGTCACGTCGCAGAGGTGCGCGACGGTCACGTCCGGTGCGAGCCAGCCCCACTCCTCGAGCAGGTCGAGCGGCCGACGCCCGTACCGCTCCAGCGCGATGGCGGTGTCGACCTGCTCGTTCGCCTGGGTCCGCCGACGGAGGCCGTGCTCCGCGGCGACATCGCCGAGCGCCCGGAACGTCGCCTCACCGTCGGAGTGCACGCCCGCGGGCCCGACGGCGATCTGCAGCCGGCCGTCCGGGTCGGTGCCGCCGACCGCCTCTTCGTGCAGCAGCGCCCGGACGATCGCGTCGGCCGACGCCGCTGCGTGCGACGGGTCGTCGCGCGCGCTCCCCCGGACGAAGACGAGCCGTCCGCCGAGCCTGCGCACGGCGTCGACGGTCGCTGCGGCGAGCGCGACGGTCTCGTCGGGGTTCGCCTCGGTCGGCCAGTTCAGGTGGTGGTCGGCGATGGTCGTGACGCCGGACAGGAGGCCCTCCGCGGCTCCGACCGCCGCCGACGCCCCGTACAGCTCGGGGTCGTGACCCGCTGCTCCGTACGCCTGCGCCATCATGGGGAGCCAGTCCGCCATCGGCACCCCGCGGGTGCCCGGGAGCGTGCGGAACGCGGTCTGCAGCAGGTGGTGGTGGGCGTTGACGAGTCCGGCGGTGACGACACAGCCCGAGGCGTCGAGGGTGGACGCGACACTGCTGCCGTCATCGACGACCACGTCGCCGTCGCGTTCGGTGCGGGGGTCGACGAGGACGCGGAGGGCACCGGTGACGGTCAGCATGGGGAGTTTGTAGCAGGGCGCTGTTTCGGGCGCGTGACGCCGGACGTTCCGGGAGGGACGCCCCGCGTTCGCGGGAAACCGGCCGGGAACACCCGCGAAACACGGGGTCCCTAGGGTCCCGGACATGACCCAGACCCTGATCCGCGGCGGGTGGGTACTGACCGCCGCCCCCGACGCCTCCACCACCCCGTCCGCGATCCGGGACGGCGCGGTGCTGCTCGACGGCGACCGGGTCGCCGCGGTCGGGTCGTTCGCCGAGCTGTCGGCAGCGAACCCGGACGCGACGGTCCGCGGTGGGGCGAACGACATCGTCACCCCGGGCTTCGTGAACACGCACGGGCACTTCAGCGAGGGCCTCATCACGGGCATCGGCTCGCAGTACACGCTGTGGGAGTGGCTGAACGCCCTGATCTCGCACGTCAACCCGGTGATGACGCGGGACAAGGCGTACGCGGGCACCATGCTGCAGGGCATCCAGATGCTCCGGAGCGGGGTGACGACGGCGAACGACATGTTCTGCTCGGACCCGATCGCCGATGAGCCAGCGACGCCGGGCGTCGTCCAGGCGCTCGAGGAGCTCGGCCTGCGCGGCGTCGTGTCGTTCGGCTCCGGGGACGTCGACCGCGGGTTCGGTCCGGCGCCGATCCTGACGGAGTTCGACGCCCTGCGCGAAGCCGCCGACGCCAGCCGGTACAGCACGTTCCGGGTCGGGATGTCCTCGATCGGCCGGTACTCGGACGCCGCGTGGCAGGAGCACATCGACTACGCGGTCGACGGCGGCCACGGCATCCACGTGCACGTGCACGAGGTCCGCGAGGAGGTCACCGCCGCACGCCAGCGCACCGGCGGGACCGTGGTCGGGCACGCCGAGGCGACGGGCATGTTCCGCGTGCCGGTGATCGCCGCGCACAGCGTCTGGATGGACCGTCAGGACCGTGAGACCTACGCGGCGAACGGCGTCGGCGTCGCGCACAACCCGGTGGCGAACGGCATCCTGGCGAGCGGCATCGCACCGGTCGCGGAGCTGCGGGCCCTCGGGATCCCGGTCGGCATCGGCGTCGACGGCCCGGCCTCGAACGACTCGCAGGACTTCCTGCAGGCGATGAAGACCGCGGCGATCCTGGCCCGCATCCGCGACCTGCAGGCGACCGCGATGAGTGCCCGGGAGGCGTTCGAGATGGGCACGATCGGCGGCGCCCGCGCACTGCGGATGGAGGCGGAGATCGGCTCGCTGGAGCCCGGCAAGCGCGCCGACCTGGTCGTGTTCGACGGTGAGAGCCCGACGCTCGCGAACGTCCACGACCCGTTCCAGGCGGTCGTGTTCGTGGCCGGCAGCCGCGAGGTGAAGGACGTCTGGGTCGACGGCGAGCTGAGCCTGGCCGACTTCGAGGTCACCCGCGTCGACGTCCGGGAGGCCGTGGCCCGCGCCCGTCCGCTGGCTCGCCAGCTCGTCGAGCAGGCTGGGCTCGAGCGCCTGTCGGCGCTGACCGGCGGGCCGCTCGACGACACCGAACGGCCGTAGGACCGGCCGACGTCAGGTCAGAGCTCGAGCACCAACCGGGGGCAGCCGGCCGCCGCGCGGGAGACGCAGACCATCATGGTGCGGTCGTCGGCCTGCTCGGCGGGGCTGAGCACGGTGTCCCGGTGGTCGACCGCGCCCTCGAGGACGGGGGTCTCGCACGTGCCGCAGGTGCCCTCGCGGCAGGACGACAGGACGAAGGCCCCGGCGTCCTCCGCGACCTCGAGCAGTGTCCGGTCGGCGGGGACGGTGACGGTCGTCCCGGTCAGGGTGAGCTCGACCTCGAAGGACTCCCCCGGGGCGTCCACGTCGGCGGCGGGCTCGAAGCGCTCGACGCGGACGCTGCCGGCCAACCAGTGCGCGGCGGCGGCTTCGACGGCGTCCATGAGACCCCGCGGACCGCAGCAGTAGACGACGGCGTCCCGTGGTTCGGCGAGCAGCCCGACCACGTTCAACCGGGGTGCCTGGTCGGCCGCGGCGAGGACGACCCGGTCGGGGTGTGCGGCCACGAGCTCGTCGGCGAACGCCATCCGGTCGCGGGACCGCCCGGCGTAGTGCAGCTCCCACGGCGTCCCGGCCTGCTCGGCGGCGGCGATCATCGCGCGGATCGGGGTGATCCCGATGCCGCCGGCGACGAAGACCGCGGGCCGGTCGGGGTCGAAACCGAAGTGGTTGCGCGGGCCGCCGACCAGGACCTCGTCGCCGGTCCGCAGGGTGTCGTGCACGGCGACGGACCCGCCCCGACCACCGGCTTCGCGGAGGACCGCCACCCGCCAGTGCCCGTCCGGGGTGGTGGTGACGAGCGAGTACTGCCGTTCGGTGCCGGGCACGACCTCGAGGTCCACGTGGGCGCCGGGCTCCCAGTCGGGCAGGGGAACACCGTCGAGGGGGGCGAGGTCGAGCGTGACGACGTCCTCGGCCACCCGCTGTCGGTCGGCGATGCGCATCCGGTGCCGGGCCTCCGCACCGTTCGTGATGCCGGGCCGGCTCACGATGCTGCTCCGGCCCGCGGGGTCTCCTTGACGACGATCATGTGGAACGCGCTGCCGTCGGCACTGCACCAGCGGTGTCCGGTGCCACCGCGGTAGTACGCCGAGTCGCCGGGCCCGAGCCGGACGACGTCCTGGCCGCGGAGGTCCAGCAGGACGTCGCCGGCGAGCACGGTGAGGAACTCGTCCTCGCGGTGCTCGAAGTACTCCCCCGGTTCGGTGTTGTCGCCCTTCCACTCGAGCGGCTCGAAGGCGTGCGGGCCGGCGTGCACGAGCAGCCGGGCCTCGCCGCTGGAGAACGGCCCGCGGGCACCCTCACCCGCGCGGAGCACCTCGGGACGCCGGTCGTCGGGCTCGTCGCGGACCGGGGCCCCGGCGGCGAGGAGGGCGACCTGCGTGGTGTCGAGCGCGGCGGCGATCTTCTCGAGCGAGACCATGCTCGCCCGCGAGTGCCCGCGCTCCACCTGGCTGAGGAACGGGTGCGACAGCCCGGTGCGTTCGGCGAGCTGCACGAGCGTCAACCGCGACGAACGGCGGAGCGCCCGGATGTGCTCGCCGACGAGACGGGCCTGTTCGTCGACGACCCGGTCGGCGGCGGGCAGGTCGTGCTCGGGCAGGAGTTCGGTGTGCATCGCGCTCCGATCGTGGTCCGGACGGGCCGGGCGTTCCGTGTGGTCCATCTCGTCACAGCCGGCAACCGGAGCGAAACGGGTGGGAAACACGGCCCACCTAGCATCGTGGATGTTGATGAGATCAACATTCTGACACACGATCGAGAGGGCCCCATGGACTCGTCGCTGCCCCGCCCGATCACCCTCCTGCGGTCCGCGCTCCTGGCCGACGGACGCCTGGTCGACGTCGCGGTCACCGGCGACACCGTCACCGAGGTCGCCACCGCCGGGACGCTCCGGGCCCCGTCCGCGAGCACCCTCGAGCTCGACGGCCGCCTGCTCCTCACCGCCCCGGCCGAACCGCACGCCCACCTCGACAAGGCCCTCAGCGCCGGCCGCATCGACCCGCCGCTCGGCGACCTCGGTTCCGCGATCGCCGCCTGGGCCGAGTACGCCACGACGATGTCCGTCGACGAGATCGCCGACCGCGCCCGGACCGCGGCCCTCGCCCTGCTGTCCGCCGGCACCACCGCCGTCCGCACCCACGTCGACGTCCTCAGCCACGGCGGGACCGGCACCGTCGCCGAGGCCGTCCGCGGCGCCCAGGCCCTGGTGCAGGTCCGGGACGAGCTGGCCCACCTGATGGACATCGAGCTCGTCGCCCTCGCCGGCCCCCTCGCTCCCGACGAGCACGTCGAGGCGGTCCTGGACCTCGGGGTGGACCTGGTCGGCGGCGCCCCGCACCTCGCCGAGGACCCCCTGGCCGACGTCGACCGGCTGCTCGCCATCGCCCGGCGCCGGGGCCTCGGGGTCGACCTGCACGCCGACGAGAGCCTGGACGGACCGGTCACCCTCGACCACTACGCCCGGGCGGTCCGCGACTGGCCACGCGACCGTCAGTACTCAGCCGGGCACTGCGTCCGCCTCGGCACGATGGACACGGACCGCCTGACCCAGGTGGTGGCCGACGTCGTCGCGGCGGACCTCGGGGTCATCACCCTGCCGATCACGAACCTGTACCTGCAGGGCTGGCAGCACCCGGTGTCGACCCCGCGGGGCCTCACCGCGATCCAGGCACTCCTCGACGCCGGCGTCCGGGTGGCGGCCGGCGCCGACAACGTGCGCGACCCGTTCAACCCGGTCGGCCGCAGCGACGCCCTCGAGACCGCGTCGCTGCTCGTGACCGCGGGCCACCTGACGCCGGACCAGGCGTACGCGATGGTGAGCGACACCGCCCGGAGCGTGATGGGCCTCCCGGCCGCCGGCCCCGTCGTCGGGGCGCGCGCCGACCTGCTCGCGATCGCCGCGACCAGCGTCACCGACGCCGTGGCGAACGCCCCCGCCGACCGCATCGTCCTGTCCCGCGGGCGACTCGTCGCCCGCACCGAGGTGCACCGCACCGTCGCCGCCCCGGACCGAGACGTACCGGCCCGAGACGCACCGGCCCGCCCCGCGCCCGGGTCACTGTGCCCGGGCCCGCAACCATCCCCGTTCCCTGACCGCGCACGACCATGCACGAGAACACGAGGTAGCCGTGACCACCACCGCACCAGCCCCCGTCACCGCGACGGACACGCTGCTCGACTTCCGGAACGTCGAGATGACGTTCCCGAACGGCACCGTCGCCCTGCAGGGCGTCGACCTGACCGTGGACCGCGGCCAGTTCGTCTCGGTCGTCGGCCCGTCCGGCTGCGGCAAGTCGACGCTGCTCCGGATCGCCTCCGGACTCGAGACCGCGTCCGACGGCACCGCCGGGGTCGCCGCCGACCGGATCGGCTACGTCTTCCAGGACGCCACGCTCCTGCCGTGGCGGAGCGTGCAGGGGAACGTCGAACTGCTCGCCGAACTCGGGCACGTGCCCAAGGCAGAACGGGCCGCGAAGGCGAAGCACGCGATCGACCTGGTCGGTCTGAACGGCTTCGAGGCGAACCTGCCGAAGCAGCTCTCCGGTGGCATGCGGATGCGCGTCTCGCTCGCCCGGTCGCTGACCCTCGACCCGGAGCTGTTCCTGTTCGACGAGCCGTTCGGCGCCCTCGACGAGATCACCCGCGAACGCCTCAACGACGAACTGCTGCGGCTGTTCGTCGAGCAGCAGTTCGCCGGCCTGTTCATCACCCACTCGGTGTCCGAGGCCGTCTACCTGTCCACCGAGGTCATCGTCATGTCGGGCCGACCGGGCAGCATCGTCGGCCGGTTCGACGTGCCCTTCCCGATGCCCCGCGACCCGGACATCCGCTTCACCCCCGAGTTCGCCGAGCTGGTCGGCGAGGTCTCGCACGCACTCCGGGAAGGACACCGCTGATGGTCACGCTGCAGGAGGTCGCCGAGGCCCGCACCGCACGCACCGCCGCCCGCCGGTCCTCGACCCGCACCCGCCGCTCGGTCACCTGGTGGCAGCCCGTCGTCGTCCTCGCCGTGCTGGTCGCCGTCTGGTACGCCGCCGCGTACTACTACGACCACGTCCGGAGCCTGGCCTTCCTCGTCCCGTACCCGCACCTGGTGCTCAAGGCGATCGTCGCCCCGACCGGGATGAACGGCGCCCCCTCGACCTTCGGCCACGACCTGTGGACGGCACTCGGACGGACCACGGTCGTGTCGCTGACCGGGTTGGCGTTCGCGATCGTCATCGGGGTCCTCTGGGCGATGGCGATGGCGCAGGCGAAGTGGCTCGAGAACTCGCTCTACCCCTACGCGGTGGTGCTGCAGTGCGTGCCGATCCTGGCGCTCGTGCCGCTCATCGGTGCCCTGTTCGGCTACGAGTTCACCAGCCGGGTCATCGTCACGGTGATGATCGCCCTGTTCCCGATGGTGTCGAACACGCTGTTCGGGCTGCAGTCCGCCGACCGGGCGCAGCACGAGCTCTTCCGGCTGCAGCGCTCCAGCCGCCTCGCCCGACTGGTGAAGCTGCAGGTCCCCGCGGCGCTGCCGTCGATCTTCGTCGGCCTGCGGACCTCGGCCGGCCTGTCGGTGATCGGCGCGATCGTCGGCGACCAGTTCTTCCAGCGCGGCAACCCGGGCCTGGGCGTCCTCATCCAGGTCACGGCGTCCCGGCTGATGGGGCCCGAGCTCTACGCGACCATCATCATCGCCTCGCTCTACGGCGTCGTGGTGTTCCTGGTCTTCGGCCTGCTCGGTCGCCTGGCCGTCGGCCGCTGGCACGACTTCGGCTGACGCCCGACCCCGCTCCTCCCTTCCCACAGCACCCACCCCCAGCACCACGAGACCCGCACCACGAACGGAGCCTCCATGCGCACCACCACCCGAATCGGCGCTGTCACCGCTGCCCTCACCGTCACCGCACTCGCCCTCACCGGCTGCGCGAGCGGCTCGGCGAGCGGCAGCAGCACCACGGCCGCCAGCGCCGCCACGGCGACCGGCCCGAAGGTCGACCTGTCCGGCACCTGCCCCGCGACCGTCGTCGTCCAGACTGACTGGAACCCGGAGGGCGAGCACGGCCACCTGTACCAGATGCTCGGCCCGAACCCGACGATCGACGCCTCCGGCAAGACCGTCACCGGCGACCTGTACGCGAACGGCAAGCCGACCGGGGTGAAGCTCGAGATCCGTGCCGGCGGCCCGGCCATCGGCTACTCGAAGGTCAGCTCGCAGATGTACCAGGACAAGTCGATCACCCTCGGCTACGTCTCCACCGACGAGGCCGTGCAGTTCTCCGGCAAGCTGCCCACCACCGCGGTGTTCGCCGAGAACGACCAGTCCCCCTTCGTGATCATGTACGACCCGTCGAAGTACAAGGACGTCGACAGCATCAAGGACCTCGGCAAGCAGCTCGAGGAGAAGAAGGGCGTCGTCCGGTACTTCAACGGCGCCTCGTACATGTCGTACCTGGAGTCGGCGGGCATCCTGCCGAAGAGCATCCTCGACGGCAGCTACGACGGCACCCCGGCGAAGTTCGTCTCCGCGGGCGGCAAGGACGCGCAGCAGGGCTTCGCCACCGCCGAGCCGTACATCTACCAGAACCAGGTCGCCGCCTGGGGCAAGAAGGTCGCGTACAAGCTCGTCTCGAGCACCGGCTGGAACCCGTACCCCGAGACGATGTCGGTCCGCACCGGTGAACTGTCCAAGCTGTCGCCGTGCCTGAAGCAGCTCGTGCCCGTGATGCAGCAGGCGGACGTCGACTACCTGAAGTCCCCCGGCGCCACCAACGACCTGATCACCCAGCTCGTGCAGCAGTACAACAACGGCTGGACGTACGACTCGAAGGTCGGCGCGTTCGCCGCGAAGCAGATGAAGTCGCTCGGCATCGCGACCGACGGCGACAACGGCTACGTCGGGGACCTCGACGAGAAGCGCGTCACCGACTTCATCGAGAAGGCCACTCCGGTCTTCGCCGGCGACGGCGGGGACGTGAAGTCCGGTCTGCAGGCCTCCGACCTGTACACGAACGAGTTCCTGGACAAGAAGGTCTCGCTCGGCTTCTGAGCGCGCCGGTCGGCCCAGCCGACCACCCACCGGACGGGAGGCGCGGTGCACGACCGCTTCGCGCCTCCCGTCCGCCGTCTCCCCACCTCCCACGCAGCAGGAGCCCGCATGACCACCGTCACCCCCACCGCCGTGCCCACCACCCCGGTCCCGCCAGCCGCACTCGAGGCCCTCCGCGCCGAACTCGTCGACCTGCTCGGCGAGCGCGGCGTCAGCGCGGACCAGCGCACCCGCGAACGCGCCTCGGTCGACGAGGCAACGATGAGCCCGATCCTCAGCGAGCAGCTGCCGCTCGGGCTGGCCGACCTCGTCGCCTCCCCCGCGTCCGCCGACGAGATTGCGGCGACCCTGCACGCGGCCGTCCGACACGGCGTCCCCGTCACCACCCGCGGCAAGGGCACCGGCAACTACGGTCAGGGCATCCCGCTGCACGGCGGGCTGGTCCTCGACACCTCCCGGGCCCGCGCGGTCGTCGAGGTCGGCGACGGCTGGATCACCGCCGAGTCCGGCACCTCGATGGTCGCCCTCGAGCAGGCGGCAGCGGCGGCCGGGCAGCAGCTCTGGATGTACCCGTCCACCGCGCAGTCGACGATCGGCGGGTTCCTGTCCGGCGGCTCCGGCGGCACCGGGTCGATCGCGCACGGGTCGAACTGGCAGGGCTTCGTGACCGCGCTCGACATCGCGCTGCCCGGCGAACCCGGCCTGCACCACGTCGAGGGCGACGCCGCCCAGCCCTTCGTGCACACCTACGGCACCGCCGGCGTCATCGCCCGCGCGACCGTCCGTCTCGAACCCTTGCAGGACTGGCGAGCCGTGTACGCGTCGTTCCCGAGCTTCGAGCAGGCCCTCGCGGCCGTCCGCACCCTGCGCGGCCTGGACCCGGTGCCGCGCCTGGTGAGCGCCGACCGGGCGGAGGTCGCGGCCACCCTGCCGACGGACGCCGCGATCGTGGCGGGCCGGGCGAGCCTCCGCGGCATCATCGACGCCGTCACGCTCGACGAGGCCCGCGACCTGATCGGCCTGGCCGGCGGCACGGTCGAGGACGTCCGTGAAGGGCTGCAGCAGACCACGAAGGTGTCGATGCTGTCCTACAACCACCCGATCTGGTGGCTGAAGCGGAACACCCCCGACACCGAGTACTTCCACGTCGAGGTCGGCGGCGAAGCGCTGATCGACCGGATCGCCGAGGTCGAGGCCGTGTACCCGGGCGGGATGCTGCACATCGAGGCGGCGCACGTCGGCCCGATCGGCATGCTCACCGCGCCCTACACCGGGGCGGAGGACGTCTACGCCGGCTACCCCGCGCTCCGCGACCTGGGCGTCCGGGTGCACAGCCCGCACCAGTACTACGTCGACCACGGGGTGGAGGAACTGCTCGCCCTGAAGCAGCAGACCGACCCGGACGGGCTGCTCAACCCGGGCCACGTCATCGACCCCGCGCTGGTGCAGTCCGGCGGGTCCACGGCGTCCGCGCAGCCCGCCGTCCCCGGGTTCGGCAAGTGAGCGCGGGCACGACCGGCGCGCGGACCGGCACCCGCAAGCTCGCCGAGCTCTCCGGCCCGGCCGTCGCCGCAGGGTTCACCGCCGACACGATCGTCGTCCAGCCCACCGGCGCGATCGAACACCACGGCCCACACCTGCCGCTGCTGACCGACTTCCTGCTCGCCGACCAGATCGGCGGCGCCGCGGTCGAGCAGGCCGCAGCCGAGGGGCTCGACGTCTGGCAACTGCCCACCCTGGCGTTCACCAAGTCCGACGAGCACAGCTGGGCGCCCGGCACCGTCTGGCTCGACGCCGACACGATGTTCGACACCGTGGTGCAGATCGGCCGGGCCGTCGCCCTGACCGGTGCCGGCACCCTCGTGTTCGCGAACGGGCACGGCGGCAACGTGGCGCTGCTGCAGGTCGCCCTGCGTGAGATCCGGAAGCAGACCGGACTCAAGACGTTCCTCATGCCGACCCTGGCCCGCGTGCCCGCGCCGGACGGCGAAGACGCCGACGAACGCGGCTTCGGCATCCACGGCGGGGCCGCCGAGACGTCGATGATCCTGCACCTCCGGCCGGACCTGGTCGACATGCGCCTCGCCGAGCGGTGGGTGCCGGACCACCTGGCGGACTTCGAGAAGATCGCCTTCAACGGCGGACCCGTGTCGTTCGGGTGGCTGTCCAACGACTTCGGGCCGGCCGGCGTCGTCGGGGACGCGAGTCGCGCCTCCCGCTCGTACGGGGCCGCGCTGTGGCAGCACTCGCTCGCCGAGGCGGTGGCATCCCTGCACGAGATCGCCCGGTTCGACCCCGCCGGACCGCGGTGACCGGCGCGGGGTCGGGCGCGGTGCCGGGCACGTCCGACCCGCTCGCGCTGGCCGCCTCGTGGCTTCCGGCGACCTGGTCGGGCGTCACCCCGACGATGACGCTCGCCACCATCGGCCTCGACGGTTACCCGTCGTCCCGGACCGTCCTGCTGTCGGCGTTCGACGGGCAGCGGCTGCACTTCCACACCGACACCCGCAGCCGGAAGGCGGCCGAACTGGCGGCCGTGCCCCGGGCCTCCGTCACGATCCACTGGCCGGACGCGGCCCGGCAGCTGACCGTCACCGGGGACGTCGCACCGGTCACCGACCAGGAGGCCCGGATCGCCTACGACGCGCGCTCCCGGTACCTGCAGGTGCTCGCCTGGATCAACGACACCGACCTGGCGGTCGCGCCCGAGGCGGACCGTCGCGTCCGGTGGGCCGCGTTCGAGCGGGAGCACGGTGACGCTCCACTGTCGCCACCGCCGACCTGGGGCGGGTTCGCCCTGACGCCGCTGCGGATGCTGTTCTGGAGCGGGGCGGCGGACGGGCCGAGCAACCGGTTGGTGTACGAGCGGGACGCCGGCGTGGGCTGGCGGAGCGAGGTGTGGCCAGGCTGAACCCGGGACCGGACCGCCGTGGCCTCGGGTCGCTCGGCCTCGGGCCGCTCGGCCTCGGGCCGCTCGGCCTCGGGCCGCTCGGCCTCGCGTGAGTGCCGCGTCCGTGACGCGTGAGCGGCGCGGGACACGATGATGTCCTCGACCGCAGGAGGAACCATGTCCAGTCTCACCACCCTCAGCCTCGGCGGCGCGCAGGGGCTCCGATGAGCGTCCTGCTCGTCGTCCAACTCGTGCTCGTGGGCCTGCTCGCCGGTGAGGAGTTCATCGTGCGATGGGGTGTCCAACCCGCGATGGCGACGCTGCCCGACGAGGTCCATCTCCGCACGCGGATCGCGTTGGTGAAGTCCCTCAAGGTCGTCGTCCCGATCCTGATGGTGCCGGCCGTCCTGGCGTCCGTCGCCGTCCTCGTGCTGAGCGGAGCCGACGACGGCCTCGGTTGGCGGATCGCCGCGATGGTGGCCCTGGTGGTGTTCGTCCTGGCGTCGTTCCTCGGCACCGTGCCGATCAACATCCGCGTGAACGACTGGGATCCGGAACACCCGCCGGCCGACTGGAAGCGCGTCGTGCTGCGGTGGGAACGCATCGACGTCCTGCGATCCACAGCTGCCGGCGTCGCGTTCGTGCTCTTCGTCGTCGCGCTCGTGCAGCTGCTGGGCTGAAGCGAAGCACGTCCGCGGTCCGGGTCGACGGCCGACCGACGTGGCCCGTCGTCGCATGGGACATCAGGGTGGAACGACGAAAGCCCCGGAGATCATCTCCGGGGCTTCCGTCATGCTGTGCGCTCGAAGGGACTCGAACCCCCAACCTTCTGATCCGTAGTCAGATGCTCTATCCATTGAGCTACGAGCGCAGTGGCCCTTGCGAGCCGTGGAAGACTCTACAACAGCTCCGGGCGCAGCGCCAATCGAGCGCCCCAGCGTGCCGTACCCGGCGTGTCGCCGAGCACGGCACGCGGTGCTCAGGCGACCGTCGGCTCCTGGTCGAACACCTCGGCGAGGAACACCTGCAGTGCCTGCCACGAGCGACGGTCCGCGCGCTCCTGGTACTGCGCGCCGTGGTCCGGTGCGTCGGTGCCCGGGACGGCGAAGGCGTGCATGGCGTCCGCGTAGGTGACGACCTGCCAGTCGACGTGCGACACCCCACGCATCTCGTCCTGCCACGCGTGCACGGCCTCGTCCGGCACGACCGGGTCGGCACCGCCGGTGAGGACGAGGAGCTTCGCGCGGATCTGGTCCGCGTCCGAGGGGTCGTGCGCGATGAGTCCGCCGTGGAACGAGACCGCTCCGACCAGGTCGGCACCCGTGCGGGCGAGTTCGAGCGCACCCGAGCCGCCGAAGCAGTAGCCCATCACGACGACCTTCGACGCGTCGACGTCCGGGTCAGCGAGCAGGCGGTCGAGTCCGGCGCGCAGGCGGGTGCGGAACAGGGCGTTGTCGCCGTAGAAACGACCGGCCACCTCGGCGGCGGTGTCGTCACCCGGGCGGATGCCAGCACCGTAGACGTCGGCGCCGAAGGCCACGTAGCCCAGGCGCGCGAGCATCGTCACGCGTGCCTCGACGTGCTCGTTCACCCCGTGCCAGTCGTGGATGACGAGGACGGCGGGGCGCGGACCGGCGACGGCCGTGTCCTTCGCCAGGACCCCTTCGAGGTCGGTGCCCTCGGAGTCGTAGTGGACGGTCTCGACACGGATGTCGGCACCGGCGGGTTCGGGAACGGTCTGCAGGACGTCGTCTGTGGTGGTCACGCCTCCGAACGCTACGCCTGCCCCGCTACGAGGCACCGCGACGAGGCGGCGTCACGAGACACCGCGACGAGTCAGCGTCACGAATCGACGTTGTCCCAGTCCTCCGGCCCACCCGACCCGGCCGCGTAGTCGTCGAGCGGGGCCTCACCGGAACGCCAGAGCTGCAGGAACGGCTCGACGACCTTCCACCCCTGCACGGCGCTGTCGCCACGGACGGACAGGGTCGCGTCGCCCTCGAGCACCCCGGCGAGGACCTCCCCGTAGGCACTGAGCCGGCCGGGGTTGAACGTCACCTCGAGCGCGGTGTGGTCGATCGTGTACGGGTCGCCCGGGCCGTTGACGTTGAGTTCGAGCTGCATCTCGTCCGGTGCGATCCAGATGCACAGACGGTCCGGCTTGTGCGCCCCGGTCAGGCCGTCGGGCACGTGCGGCGAGTCCTTGAACGTGATGAGGATCTCGCGGCGCTGCTTGCCGAGGGCCTTGCCGGAGCGCAGGGTGAACGGCACCCCGGCCCAGCGCCAGTTGGCGACCTCGAGCTTCAGCTGCGCCAGGGTCTCGGTGCCGAGCGACGGGTCCACCCCGTCCTCGTCCACGTACGACGGCATCGAGCGGTCCCCCACCGTGCCGGCCGTGTAGCGGGCGCGCTTGCCCGCCGTCAGCGGGTCCCCGCCCCACGGGCGGACGGCGCGGAGGACGAGCTCCTTCTGGGTCCGCAGGTCCTCGGCGTCGATCGACGCGGGCGCCTCCATGGCGACGACCGCCATCACCTGCAGCAGGTGGCTCTGGATCATGTCGACCAGGGCGCCGGCCTTGTCGTAGTAGCGGGCACGTCCCTCCAGTCCGAGGGTCTCGTCGTAGACGATGTCGACGCGCTCGACGTGCTGGGAGGACAGCAGGGGTTCGATGATGCGGTTCGCGAAGCGCAGGCCGAGCAGGTTGAGCACGGTGGAGCGACCGAGGAAGTGGTCGACGCGGTGGATGCGTGACTCCGGCAGGAACGAGTGCAGCAGGTCGTTGAGGTGCTCGGCGCTCGCGGCGTCGGTGCCGAACGGCTTCTCGAGGGCCAGGCGCGTGTGCGCGGGGAGGTCCAGCTTCGCCAGCTGCTCGCAGCTCTTCTCGGTCACCGCGGGCGGCAGGGCGAAGTAGATCGCCGGGTCGAAGTGGCAGTCGCCGAGCAGCGTCTTCAGGTCGTCCGGGGACGTGACGTCGGCCTTGCGGTACGACGATCCGTCGACCACGGCCTGGAGGCGCGGGGACAGTGCCGTCTCGCCGGTCGCGCCCTCGTCCTCCTCGTTCTTCGACGCCTGTGCGTTCTCGAACGCCTCGTGCACGAGCTGCTTCCACTCGGCGTCCGAGAGGTCCTCGACACCGGCGCCGACGAGCTGGATCTCCCAGTCCTCCTTGACGTCGAGGAGCGTCGCGAGGCCGGGCAGCAACAGCCGCTTGGACAGGTCGCCGCTGGCTCCGAGGATGAGCAGTGTGGTCTGGAGGCTCGCCATGCCCCAGACCGTACTCACCGCATCCCGAACGAGGCCGGTCCTCGGCGCTACGGTGGTGGCGGTGTCGACGCGCGGGAGCGTCGACACGGCGCGAGGGAGCACCATGACGACAGAGGGCAACGTCCACGCACCCGGTGTGGGGCAGCAGCTGGCCGGTCCACCACGGGCGACGACACCTCGGGGTGCACGACTCCGCGTCGCGGTCGTCGGCACGGGCATGATCGCCGCCGTGCACGTCCGGGCTGCGCGGGCCGCCGGTGCCGACGTGGTGGGGGTCCTCGGCCGGAACCGGGAGCGCTCCGAGCAGGTCGCCGAGCAGCTGGGCCTCGAGCACGGGTACGCCGACCTGGACGCGGTGATCGCCGACCGCCCGGACGTCGTGCACATCTGCACGCCGAACGACCAGCACCACCCGCAGGCCCTCGCGGTGATCCGCGCCGGCATCAACGTCGTGTGCGAGAAGCCCCTCGCGGTGTCCGCGGAGCAGGCCGACGAGCTCGAACGTGCCGCCGCCGAGGCCGATGTCGTCGCGACCGTGCCCTTCGTCTACCGGTACCACCCGATGGTCCGCGAGATCCGCTCCCGCATCGCCGACGGGCAGCTCGGCCGGGTGCTCGCCGTGCACGGCCACTACCTGCAGGACTGGATGCTCGACTCCGACGCTTCTTCGTGGCGGGTCGACTCCGGCGCGGGCGGGCAGTCGCGGGCCTTCGCGGACATCGGCTCGCACTGGTGCGACCTGGTCGAGTTCGTCACCGGTGAGCAGTTCGACTCGGTCAGCGCCGTCACCGACATCGTGTACCCGACCCGTCCGGCAGCGTCGGGCCCCTCGTTCTCCGGCACCCCCGACCCGGACCCGATCGCCGACGCCGGCGAGCGCGCCGAGGTCACCACGGAGGACACCGCGGTCGCGACCTTCCGCACCGGCAGCGGCCGGATCGGCAACGTCGTCATCTCGCAGGTCTCGGCCGGCCGGAAGAACCGCCTGTGGTTCGAGGTGGACGGCATGCTCGGCTCCGCGGCCTTCGACCAGGAGCAGCCGGAGTCCGCCTGGTTCGGCAACGAGACCGGGGCGCAGATCGTCGTCCGCGACCCGTCCCAGGGCGCTCCCGACCAGCGGCGTCTGGCGGTCGTGCCGTCCGGTCATCCGCAGGGCTACGTCGACGCGTTCGCCGCGTTCGTCGCCGACACCTACACGGCCGTCACGACCGGCAGCGCGCCGGAGGGTCTGCCGACCTTCACGGACGGCGCCCGGTCGGCACGCATCATCGACAGCGTGGTCGCCAGTGCCGGCGACCGCGCCTGGAGGGAGATCCGATGAAGCTCGGGATGTTGACGGCCTGTCTGCCGGGGTGGGACCTCGGCCGCATCGCGGACTTCGCGAGCGGTCAGGGCTACGAGCGGCTCGAGGTCGCCGTCTGGCCCGGCACCGGTGGCCGCGACTTCGAGGCGGCGCACCTGCCCGTGGCGACCCTCACCGACGAGGACGTCCAGTCCACGCGGGAGCTGCTCGACCGCACCGGGCTCGAGATCTCCGCGCTGGCGTACTACGAGAACAACCTGCACCAGGACCCGGCCCGGCGCGACGAGGTCCACACGCACCTCAAGCACGCGGTCGACGCCGCGCAGCGCCTCGGGGTCACCTACGTCGGCACGTTCATCGGCCGCGACAACACCAAGAGCGTCCGCGAGAACATGGTCGAGGGCGACCGGGTCCTGCCCGAGCTGCTCGACTACGCCGGGGAGCGCGGGGTCCGCCTGATCATCGAGAACTGCGTCATGGAGGGCTGGCACCCGGACGGGTACCCGGGCAACATCGCGTACTCGCCGGAGCTCTGGGAGTGGGTCACCGGGCTCGGCTTCGGCCTGAACTGGGACCCGTCGCACCTGACGTGGATCGGCATCGACCCGGTCGAGACGATCCTGCCGTTCGCCGAGCACATCGTGCACGCGCAGGCGAAGGACCTCGAGCTGTTCCCGGAGCAGCGCAACCGGTACGGCTTCTTCGGCAAGGTCGACAAGGGCGACGACCCGTGGGACATGGGCTGGTGGCGGTTCCGCGTGCCCGGACGCGGGGTGGTCGACTGGCCGCACGTGGTCGACCGGCTGTACGAGGCCGGCTTCGACGGCACGCTGAGCGTCGAGCACGAGGACCCGCTCTGGGGCGGGGAGGACGACAAGGTGCTGGAGGGCCTCCGCATCGCGCACCGGACGCTCCGGCCACTCATCGCGGTCGAGTGAGTCCGGACCCCGCGGTGCTGGGAATCCTGAGGAGGCTCCGGAGCACCCTGGAGGCATGAGTCAGAACGTCAGCGAATTCGTCCTCGACCGCATCAAGGCATGGGGCGTCACGCGCGTCTACGGCTACCCGGGTGACGGCATCGGCGAGTTCGACGGCGCGCTCGGCAAGGCCGACCGTGCCGGCGAGGGCGTCGAGTACATCCGCCCGACGCACGAGGAGATCGCGGCGCTGATGGCGACCGCGCACGCGAAGTTCACCGGCGAGGTCGGCGTCTGCATCGCCACGTCGAGCCCCGGCGCCTTCCACATGCTCAACGGCCTGTACGACGCGCAGATGGACAACCAGCCGGTCGTCGCGATCGTCGGACAGCAGGGCCTGGCCGCCGTCGGGACGTTCACGCAGCAGGAGTCGAACCTGGAGCGCGTCTTCGCCGACGTCGCCTGCTACGTGCAGACCATCACGACGCCGGACGCCGCGGGGGTCGTCCTCGACACCGCGTTCCGCACCGCGATGCTCCGGAAGCAGCCGGCCGTGGTCGTGCTCCCCCACGACGTGCAGGCCATGCCCTGGTCGGAGCCCGGCGCGGAGCACTGGGTCTCCCGCTCGAGCGACGTCCCGGCCTCGACCCGGATCACGCCGCCGGCCGAGGACATCCGGAAGATGGCTGACATCATCAACGCCGGCGAGAAGGTCACCTTCCTGGTCGGCGCCGGAGCACGCGGTGCCACCGACCAGGTGCTCGCCGCGGCGGGGAAGGCCGGCGCCGGGATCATCACCGCGCTGCGCGGCAAGGACGTCGTGCCCTCCGACGTGCCCTTCCACACGCAGCAGGTCGGTCTGCTCGGGTCGCGCCCGAGCCTGACCCAGATCAAGGAGTGCGACACGATCGTGCTCCTCGGGACGAACTACCCCTACGGCGAGTACCTGCCGAAGGTCGGGCAGGCCCGCGGCATCCAGGTCGACATCAAGCCCGAGCAGCTGGGCCTGCGGTACCCGAACGAACTCAACATGTGGGGCGACGTCGGTGCGACGCTCGACGCCCTGCTGCCGCTGCTCGAGCAGAAGGACGACCTCGGCTGGCAGGAGAAACTCGCCGAGGAGATGCGTGAGTGGGAGGCCGAGATGGGCCGCCAGGCCGAGGTCGCGTACAGCGACGGGGTCAACCCGCGTCGGGTCGTCCGCGCGGTGAACGACCGGCTGCCCGAGGGCGTCACCGTCACCTGCGACGCCGGCACCACGGCGGACTGGTACGGCCACCACATCCGGCTGCGCCGCGGCATGCACGGCGACATGTCCGGCCGGCTGGCGACGATGCTCGCCGCGATGCCGTACGCCGTCACCGCCAAGTTCGCGTTCCCGGACCGCCCGGCGGTGTGCACGATCGGCGACGGCGCCTTCCAGATGCTCGGCATGAACGAGCTCATCACCGTGAAGAAGTACATGGACCGCTGGCAGGACAAGCAGCTGGTCATCGTCGTCATGCACAACGACGACCTGGGACAGGTCTCGTGGGAGATGCGCACCGAGGACGGCAACCCGATGTGGCGCGGCTCGCAGGACGTCGAGACGATGGACTACTCCGGGTACGCCGAACTGCTCGGCTTCCAGGGCATCGCGGTGCACAGCGACGACGAGGTGGACGCCGCAGTCGAGCGTGCCTTCGCGCACCAGGGCGTCACGCTCATCGACGCCTACGTCAGCCGGAGCGTCCCGCCGCTGCCGCCGCACATCACCGCCGAGTACGCGATGAACACCGCGAAGAGCCTGCTCAAGGGCGACCCGGTGGAGTTCGACGTCGTCAAGGACTCCGCGAAGGCGATGGCCGCCGAGGTCGTCGAGCGGGCGAAGGGTGCGTTCGGACGCGACTGACCGGGCCCGTGGGGCGGCGGTGTCACGGCCAGTTGAACATCATGTGACGCCGTCGCCCGGACTCTGGCGTGTCGCCTGTGGATCCTCGTAGGTTCGGCAGGTCGCGTCCCCCGTCCGGGGGCGGAACCACCACACCAGGAGTCCTCACACCGATGAGCCCGTCCCACACCCCCGAGACCACCAGGCGGAGGCGCGGCATCGTCGCCGGCACCGCCCTCGCCGCCGCCGGGGTCCTCGTCGCCCTCGGCGCCCCGACCACCGCCTCCGCCGCAGAGACTCCGGCCAACACCACGCCGGCCACCACCACGCCCGCCGCCGCCGCGGCCGCAGCGGCAGCCGGTGACACGACGATCGACCTGTACGACGTCAACGACTTCCACGGTCGGATCACGCGGTCCATCTCGCAGACCGCGGGGAAGCCGACCCCCCGCGACGGTGACGCCGCCGGTGCGGCCACCCTCGCCGGTGCCCTCGACCAGCTCCGCGGACCGGACGCCTCGACGTCCGCCTTCGTCAGCTCGGGTGACAACATCGGCGGCTCGACGTTCGAGTCCTTCATCCAGCAGGACCAGCCCACGATCGACGTCCTCAACCAGATGGACCTCAGCGTCAGCGCGATCGGCAACCACGAGCTCGACAAGGGCCAGGACGACCTCCGGGACCGTGTGATCGGGCCGGACGGCGCCCGCAACGCCAAGTGGGACTACATCTCGGCCAACATCCTGGACAGCGCCACCGGCGAGCCTGCCTTCGACCCGTACTCGATCCAGGAGATCAGCGGGAAGCGCGTCGGGTTCATCGGTGCCACGGTCGACCTCGTCGAGCAGGGGCTCGTCAGCCCGGACGGCATCGCCGGACTCGAGATGGGCGACATCACCACCGAGGTCAACAGCGTCGCCGACGACCTGACCGACGGTGACGACACGAACGGCGAAGCAGACGTGCTCGTGCTCCTCGTGCACGACGGAGCGGAGTCCTCGGCTGCCGCCGACCTCGACAACGGCTCCGACTTCGCCCGAGCCGTGCACGGTGTCACGCCGAAGGTCTCGGCGATCCTGTCCGCGCACACCCACCAGACCTACGTGCACTCGGTCGTCCCCGACGGCGGCACGACCCCGCGTCCGGTGATCCAGACCGGCTCCTACGGGTTCAACCTCGGACACGTGCAGCTCACGGTCGCTGCCGACGGCACGGTCACCCCGAGCGTCGCCGAGAACGTCCGCCTCGTCGACGGCACCTTCACGCCGGACGCCGTCGTCCAGCAGACCGTCGACGCAGCGGTCGCCGAAGCGGACGTGCAGGGGGCGGTCGAACTCGGCACCATCGACCGCGACATGCGGCGCGCCGTCCAGAGCGACGGCTCGGAGAACCGGGGTGGCGAGTCCACGCTCGGCAACTTCGTCGCCGAGGTCCAGCGGGAAGCGACCGATCGACAGGGTTCGCAGATCGCGTTCATGAACTCGGGCGGACTCCGCGCGGACATGGCGGCAGGCCCGGTGACCTACAAGGAAGCGGCGGCGGTCCAGTCGTTCGCGAACACCCTGGTCGTCCTCGACCTCACGGGTGACCAGATCCGCCAGGCACTCGAACAGCAGTGGCAGCCGTCGACCGCGTCCCGTCCGTTCCTCAAGCTCGGTGCCTCGGACGGCTTCGCGTACACGTACGACCCCCAGGCCGCCGCCGGCTCCCGCATCACGTCGATGACGCTGGACGGTGAGGCGGTCGGCGCGACGACCACCTACAAGGTGACCGTCAACTCCTTCCTCGCGGGTGGCGGCGACAACTTCGCGGCGTTCAAGCAGGCCGCCACGAAGCAGGACAGCGGCAAGGTCGACCTCGAGGCACAGGTCGAGTACTTCCGTGCCCACCCCGAGGTGACGGTTCCGGTCGACCAGCGGTCGATCGGTGTCCGCACGACGCCGGTCCCCGAGGGTGGCTTCCAGCCCGGTGACGAGGTGACGGTCGACCTCTCGTCACTGGTGTTCAGCAACGCCGGCGACCAGAGCGGTGACGTCTCGGTCTCCGCCGGGGACCAGGTGCTCGCCACGAGCCCGGTCGACACCACGGTCGTCGACAAGACCGACGAGCAGGGTCGCGCCTCGCTGACCTTCACGGTCCCCGAGTCGGGCGTCGCCCAGCCGGCAGCGCCGTCGACCGCATCGCGTCTGGCCGCCACGGCCGTCGGGACCTCGGACGAGCCGCTCGTCGTGGAACTGCCGAACGGGCAGCAGATCACGCTGGCGGTGACCATCCCCCTCGCGGTCGTCCCCGACCCCGGTACGGACCCCGGCAACGGTCCGGGTGACCCCACCGACGGCTCCGACCCGACGCCGACCCCCGTTCCCGGCAGTGGTGACGGCGGCTCCGGCGACCAGGGCTCCGGCGACGCCGGCCTCGGTGGCACCGGCAGCGGTGTCGTCCCGATCAGCGGTGGCGGGATCGACACCGCCGACGGCGGAGACCTCGCCTACACGGGTGCCGAGCTCGCGGCACCGGCCCTCACGGCCGGGCTGCTGCTCCTCGCCGGGCTCACTGCGCTGCTGGTGGTCCGCCGGAAGCGTGCCGCGCACGACGTGAGCGAGCGCGCGGAGGGCTGACGCGCCTCCCGGCCTCGCCGAGCCGGACGGGCCCGTCCACCGACCGGTGGGCGGGCCCGTCCGCGTGTCCGAGCGGTGACGCTCGACGCCGTCGGCCGGGAGGCCCGCCCTGCGAGATCGGGCAGCCGCTGTCGGACAGCACGGTCGGTCCGCGCATTTCATCGCGGTACGCTGCATCCGTCGCCATGCGCGATGCGTCGCGCCGGGTCGCCGGACGGTGGTTCCGCCCGATCGGACCCCGCGACGCGGGTGTCCTCCGCCTCCAGGGAAACGGCGGAGGACACCCCTCTCACACCTGTCGATCGGCCGGTGTCAGCGGAAGAGCTGCTCGCCGATGTAAGAACCCTTGCGGGGTGCCGGCGGGACCGCGAAGACCGCCGACCCGATGTGCGCGATGTACTCGTTGAGCCGGTCCGACGCGCCGAGCCTCCGCTGCAGCCGGGTGAAGTGGTCCGGGTCGTTCATGTACGCCACGAACAGCAGCCCGGCGTCGAGCTGCCCGTACTGGTTGAGACCGTCCGTGTAGTTGTAGCCGCGGCGCAGGATCTTCACGCCGCCGTTCGCCTCGTGTGCCGCGAGGGCGACGTGCGAGCGGGGGTCGATCGCGGGCTGTCCGTGGGCGGTCGCGTGGAAGTCCGGCGTCGTGTGCTCCTGGCCGCCGGAGAGCGGTGCGCCGCTGACCTTCGTCCGCCCGAACACCCGCTGCTGGTCGCTGACGACGTCGGCGTCCCAGATCTCCAGGTTCATCCGGATCTTCCGGACCACCTGGTACGTGCCGCCGGCCATCCAGTCGGCGTCGTCGTCGAGCCAGACGAAGCGGTCGTGCTCGGCGTCGGTCGTGATGTTGCGGGTGCCGTCCTTGAAGCCCATCAGGTTCCGCGGGGTCGCCTGGGTCGGGCCGGCCGAGGCCCGACCGAAGCCCAGGACGGTCCACTTGACGGTCGCGCTCCCCCGGGCCATCCGGGCCAGGTCGCGGACCGCGTGGTACGCCACCTGCGGGTCGTCGGCGCAGGCCTGCAGGGACAGGTCGCCGCCGGACAGGCCGGACTCGAAGCGGTCACTCGGCAGGGACGGCAGCTCGGTCAGGTCCACCGGACGCTTGCCGGCCAGGCCGAACCGCTGATCGAAGACCCCGGGGCCGAGGCCGACCGTGACGGTGAGGGACGCGGGCCCGAGGTCGAGCGCCTCGCCGGTGTCCGCGCCGACGCCGTCACCGTGGGCGGGTTCGACGCTGCCGATGGTCTGGCCGGCCTGCAGCTGCGCGATCGCGGCCGACCAGCGAGCGAGCAGCACCTGTAGCTCGGTCGCGGTGCCGAGCGTCAGGTCGAAGGTCATGAACACGCAGTGCCGCTGCGGATCGGTCCGGATGCCACCCTGGGGCGCACCGGCTGCCGTCGCGTAGAACGGGTGGCTGCGCGACATGTCGACGGACTCGTCGCCGTTCGCCGCCGCGGTGAACGGGTCGACCCCACTTGCCACGGCGGACCCGGCGATGCCCGCGGCCGCGCCGACTCCGGCACCGGCGACGGCCAGCCCTGCGCCGAGCAGCCCTCGGCGGGAGACCCCGCGGGTGTCGTCCTCGGCGGTGTCCCGGTCGTTGCGGCCGCTCACGCCGTGGCGACCTTCTCGGCCAGGCGGGACAGCGGGTCCTGCAGCGCCTGCACCTGCTGGGAGATCGCGTTCGCGTGCGCCGCCTTGGTGCTGGCGTCCCAGCTGTCGAAGCCGCCCAGGTCGTCGGCGTTCCGGAAGCCGTCCATGAGCGTGTTCGTGGCGTCGAACTGCTGGGCGATCTGCTTCGTCAGCGCCGGGTCGACCTTGGTCAGTCCGGGCTTGAGGTACGCGAAGGCCTGCCGGGAGCCCTCGACGTTGGCGGCGAGGTCGACGAGGTCGATGTGGCTGTAGGCCTCCTCCTCGCCGGTGATCTTGTTCGACTGGACCTCTTCGAGCAGTCCGGCGGCCCCGTTGGCCAGGTCCTCGGGCTTGTAGTCGAGCGTCGGCACGAGCTTCGCGAGCAGGTGCACGTTCGTGGCCAGGTCGTCGGCGTACCGCTTCGTGTCGGCGGTGATCGCACCGTTCGCGAACAGGTCGCGTTCGACGGCGTGGAAGCCGCTCCAGCCGACGGCCGGGTCGGCGTTCGAGGCCCGCATGTCGATGAGGTAGTCGAGGTTGCCGGCGTTGTCCGTCGCCTTGTGGCCCTTCTTCACGAAGCCGTCGACGTCGCTCTCGACGTGCTCGTAGTACGGCCGGGCGTTCACGTAGTCGGTCTTCGCCGCCGCCAGGTCGCCGGCGTCGACGTCGGTCTTGAGCTCGTCGACCGCGGTCACCATGTCGGTGACCTGGCCGTCGACGTACTCGGCGTAGCCCTTGGTGCCGTCCTGCAGCAGGCTCGCGGCGCTGCTGTTCGCGGTCGACTTGACGGACCCGGTGACGGTCAGGCCGGTGAGCTCGTGCTCCGCACCGGGGCAGTACACCTGGTACTTCCCGCCGGTCAGCGTCGCGGTGAACGAGACGGGGTCGAGTCCCGGCGCCAGGTTCTCCTTCTCGCCGAGGATCCGCTGGTCCTGCAGCAGCTCGACCTCGGTGATGGCGGTCGACGACTCGTTCTTGACCGTGAAGGTCACGGGGCCGGCGCCGACCGTGCTGCTGCTGACGGCGCAACGGTCGGAACCGTCGTTCGTCAGGGTGACGGTGACGCGGGCCACCTTGCCGGAGGTCTCGGTGGCGTCGCCCGAGGCGGTCCCGTTGCTCGCGCAGCCGGTGAGGGCGAGTGCCGCGACGGCGCCCAGCGCGCCGAGGGTGACGAGGCGCCCCCGCGTGGTCAGGGGTCGGACGGTGGTCGCTCTACCGAACGGCATCGGTGCTCCTTGCGGTCGCCGTGACGGGAGGGCCACGGGTTGGGGTGGTCGAGGGGACGGTCGAGTCGGGCAGGCCGAGGCGACGGCGGTCCCGGAGGGCGAGCAGCACCTGCGCGGCGGCGGCGATGCCGAGCGCGAGGGGCAGCCAGCGGGTCCAGAGGGCGAGTTCCGCGGTGTGGGTCCGGTCCGCCGCCAGGGCGGCGGTCGTCCGGTCGACAGTGGCGCGCGGCACGGCCCAGACGGTGCGGTCCAACGTGCTGGTCCGGGCGGTCGGGAGGCCCCCACCGGTCAGCGTGAGCACCGAGCGTTCCGCACGGCTCGCGTCCACCACGCCGCCGTCGACGCTCCACAGCGTCACGGTGTCGCGGGTCGCCCAGGAGGCCCGGTACGGCCCCGGCGCGCTGCTCGGCGAGATGCCGACCGGGATCCGGCCGAACAGCTGGACGAGGTCGTCGAGCGTAAGGGTGGCGGGCTGGTCGGCGGCCGCTCCGTCCGAGGTGACGCGCCACCGGTCGGTCGCGGTGCCGGCGCGGGTGACGCGGCGGTGGGCCGATGTGGGGAGGGTGATCCGGGCCTCCCGGCCGGTGCTGCCGGAACTGCTGCCGGAGCCGCTGGCGGCGACGCGCAGGGTGGCGGCGGCCCCGGAGACCGTCGCGCTGACGGAACGGGCGTCGCCGGTGACCCGGGTGGTGGCCGGGACGTCGGTGTGCCCGGTCGGCACGGCGACGGCGAGGGCGAGGGCGGCGACCGCGAGGCCGGACGCGACCGCGATGCGGACGGCGGGGACGCGGACGTCGGACGGCTTCCACCGGCGGGGCCAGAGCGACAGGGCCAGGACGGGGACGACGTAGAGGACCCAGCCGAGCACCTCGATGACGCGCGGGTCCGGCGGGATGCCGAGCACGCCGGTGACGAGGGCGCCCTGCACGGACCCGTTCGGGGCGAGCCAGCTGAGGTCGACGGTGCGCTGCTGGCCGATCACGACCCAGCCGGCCTCGTGTGCGCGGCGGAGCACGGTCAGGACCAGGCCGCCGGCGACGAAGACCAGGAAGACGCCGGTGCCGGTGAAGAACTTCGCCAGGTTCAGCCGCACGCCGCCGGTGTAGATGCCGTACCCGACGAGCACCGCCCCGGCGATGCCGATCACCGCGCCGAGGGCGGCGAGACCGGTGTCGCTCGACGCCTGGAACGTGGCGAGGAGGAAGACCGACGTCTCGAAGCCCTCCTTGAGGACGGCGAGGAAGGCCATGCCGGCCAGCGCCCAGGCGGTGCCGCGACCGAGGGCGGCGGACGCGCTGGCCTCGAGTTCCCGGCTGAGGTGGCGGGCGTGGGTCCGCATCCAGACGATCATCCCGGTGACGAAGACCACGGCGACGATGCCGATGAGGGCCTCCATCGCCTCCTGCTGCGCCTGCGGGAGCGCCTGCTCGACCGCCTGCAGTCCGAGCCCGACGGCGATGCTGAGGAGCACGGCGACGCCGACCCCGGTCCACATCGGGGCGAGGGGGACGCGGTTCCGTCGGAGGAACGCGGCGATGATCCCGACGATCAGGGTGGCTTCGAGGCCTTCGCGGAGACCGATGACGAGTGTGGCGAGCATGACGAAGGTGAGGCTAACCTAACCGGCGCGCGAACCGCCAGCCGGGGAGCCGTGCGCTTTGATGGTCTTCATGAACCTGCTGACCGTGGACGGCCTCGCCGCTGTGACGAACGTGCTCGACCTCGCCGGGGTCTTCGCGTCCGCACTGCTCGGTGGCGCGGTCGCCCGGTCGATGGACTTCGACCTGTTCGGCTTCCTGGTGGTGGGGTTCGTCTCCGGGCTCGGCGGCGGGATGCTCCGTGACGTCCTGCTGCAGAACGGGCCGCCCGTCGCCCTCACCGACCCGCTGTACGTGCCGGTCGCGGTGGCCGGGGCGCTGGTCGCGTTCTTCGTGTCGTTCTCCGAGCGCGGGTGGGACCGGCTGTTCACGTTCCTCGACGCCGCCGTCATCGGGTTCTGGGCGGTGGTCGGGGTCCAGCGCACCTTCGACGCCGGACTGGAGTGGCCCGCCGCGATCATCATGGGCACCATCACCGCGGTCGGCGGCGGGGTCGGGCGCGACCTGCTGCTGCGACGCGTGCCGGCGGTGTTCGGCGGCAACGCCCTCTACGCCTCCGTCGCCGTCGCCGCGTCGGCCGTGATGGTCGGCGCCTCGGCCCTGGGGTCCCCGACGATCGGCATCGTCGCCGCCGTCGTGCTCTCGCTGCTGCTCCGCTGGGGCGCCGTCCGCTGGGGCTGGGGCCTGCCGAACGGCCGCAACTGGCAGCCGCAGTCCCAGCTCGCCTCGCTGCTCCGACGCGGCCGAGGGCGCGGGCGCACACCGCGGCCGGTCCGTCCGGGTGCCGCGCGGCTGCTCCGTCCGGGTGCCACCAGGCTCCTCCGCCGGCCCGGGCAGGATGCCGGCGCCGGCGGTCTGCACACCGGCAGCATCCGCCTCGACGGTCTGCACACCGGCGCACTGCACCTCGACCAGGAGGCACCGGATCGCGCGGACCACCGCGAGGACTGACCGGCGCCCTGTCCCTGGCGACCCCGGGCCCGTACACTCGAGACCGCCGGGTATCGACCCGGTTGCACTCCCCCGGACGACGGACCGACGTGACCCGAAGACGGCGGTCCAGCCGCGGGTGTGCAGGCACCATCCGTGCCGGCACGAGGGGCCACCGCTCCGCGCGTGATCAGACACGCGGTGCGGTCCCCCGGGCCTGCCGACGGGAGCACCGGTCACCACCCGACGAGCACCGCCGCAACGCCAGCTCCACCCGCACCAGCAGAGTCCCGGAACAGGATCCTCCGATGACCGACGCAAGCGACCCGGCAGACCCGGGCACACCGGAGGACCGCGCCACGCCGGTCCCCCGTACCCCACGATCCGAGGTCCGGGAGCGTCTGCTCGCCGCCGGCTCGCGGGTCTTCGCCGAACAGGGCGTGCACGAAGCCCGACTCGACGCCGTCGCCGCCGCCGCCGGCTTCAGCAAGGGCGCGGTCTACTCGAACTTCTCGTCGAAGGAGGACCTGCTCGCACAGGTCATGCAGCGCGCGACGAACCGGGTGCTGCAGTCGCTGCAGGAGCTCATCCGCATCGACATCAGTGCCGCGGACGTCGGCGACGTGGTCCGGGCAGCGTTCGGACGACACGACCAGAGCGCCGAGTTCGCCCTGCTCTCCGAACTGCGGGCGTACGCCATCCGGCACCCGGAGTTCATGCCCGAGTTCATCCGCCAGCGGCGCACCCTGCAGGACGGCGTCCGCGAACTCGTGCACACCTGGTTCGCCGCGCACCCCGAGGTCGACCCCGGCATGCCGCTCGACACCTTCGCGACGATCCTGATCGCCACGAACTCCGGGATGGTGTTCGACGCGCCCGCCCTGGACGGGATGAACCCGGGCGACGCCGTCGCGACGATGGTGGAGGCGGTGCTCCGGCCGCGCTGACCGGCGACGGCACCAGCGTGGCCGGGTCAGCCCGCCGCGGGTGCCGGTAGTCCGTCAGTCGGACGCCCGGAGGGCAGCAGGCTCGGCGGGAGCAGTCGCGACCGGACCACGCGGCCACGGGAGACGGCGGCGTCCAACGCGGTGCGGGCCTCCTGGACGGACCGGAGGAGCGCCTGCGTGTCGGACCGGCCGTCGGCGGCGAACCGCTCGTGGTCGACGGCGTCCACGACGGACCCGAGGTGCGGCAGCACCGATGCCGGCACGACCGTCCGGAGCCGACCGAGGTCGGCGCGAGCGGTCCGGGCGACCGCAGCCGCGTCCCCGGGCGGAGCCGCCCCCGGCGTGAAGCCGTGGTCGGCGAGGTCGTCGAGCAGTTCCCGCCAGGCGGTGACGGCCGGCCGGCGTCCGGCGGCGACCGCGCCCAGTCGACGGTGTCGTCGTGCCGCGCGGACCGAACCCGGTGCCACCAGCACCGCCAGGGCGACGAGTACGCCGACCAGCACACCCCACGGGATGCTGCCGCCGCCCGTGCTGCTGCCACCCGCCGTCGCCGAGGTCGGCGTCGGGGTGGGCGTCGGGGTGGCCGACGCCGGCGCGGTCTCGCCCGGGGCCGGCAGCGGTGTCTCGGTCGGGGCGGGAGCCGGCGTGGCGGACGCGGAGGGCTGCGGCTGCGCGGCCTGGTCGGAGTCCGGCGTCGGCTCGAACGACACCCAGCCGGCGCCCCGGATGTAGAGCTCCGGCCACGAGTGCAGCTGGCGGTTCGAGACCGTGTACTGGCCGTCCTCACGGCTCGCACCCGCGCGGTAGCCGACGGCGATGCGGGACGGGATGCCGAGCGTCCGGGCCATCACGGCCATCGCGGACGCGAAGTGCACGCAGTAGCCGGAGCGCTCCTGCAGGAACCGGGCGATCACGTCCATGCTGTCGCCGTCGTAGCCCTGCTCGACCGGAGCCGTCTCGGAGTAGGTGAACAGGCCGCTGCGGAACCACTGCTCGAGCGCCCGGGCCTGGGCGTAGTCGGTGGTCGCACCGGCGTCGACGCGGGCCGCGGTGGTGCGGATCACGGCCGGCAGGTCCTTCGGCAGCTCGGTGTCGGTGCGGAGCTGCGCCGGCGACGGGGCGACGAAGCCACGACCGTCGGCCTGGGACAACCGGCCCGAGGCGTCGATGGCGTCGAGGTAGGCGTTCGCCGAGACCGAGGCGCCGTACGCCTCGTAGGTGGCACCGCGGCGGGTCGCCGGACCGGCGGAGCGCACGGTGTTGGCGTCGCCGGACCAGCGCCACTGGGTGAGGTCGAGGTTCGTCGACTTCGACTCGACCGACATCGCCCCGGCGGGCAGCGGCAGGTAGTTGCTCGACAGCCCGGTGATCTGCACGGTGACGTCCCCGCGGTCCGCCAACCGCGGGTTCACGCCGTCGACCCGGCGGGACTGGTCCGCGGTGTCCGCGGCGGAGGCGTCGGTGACGGTCGGCACCCAGTCGCCGGTGCCGAACTCGTCGAGGTCCGCGAGCTTGAGGTACTCGGGCTGCCCGTCGGAGGACCGGTAGCGGAACACCTCGAGCTCGTTCGGTCGGCGGAGGTCCTGGCCGAGTTCGAGCAGGGTGCCCGGGCGTCCCGGTCGGATCGGCGACTGGATCGCCCCGGTCACACCGGAGAGCCAGCCGGCGTTGATCGGCACCAGGACCGGCAGGCCGATCGCCACGACGAGCCCGATCGCGCCGACCACGGCGGCCGGGAACGCCCGTTGCACCGGGCGGACCGACGTCCAGAGCAGTGCGAGGAAGGCCAGCGCGGTGAACACGACCAGCCAGGCGGACGGGGCCTCGCCGGTGATGATGCCCGGCACCAGGAGGATCACGAGCGCGGGTGCGGCGGCGAGCGCGGCGGTCGGGGCCACGGCGGCCAGGAACAGCGAGGCGCCGGCGACCCAGGCGATTGCGACGGTCACGATCAGCCGGATCGAGTCCGTCTGCGGCAGCGGCGCCGGGTTGAGGCGGATCGCCGCGAGCGTCTGCCCGAGGGCTCCGTTCCGGTCGAGCCACCCGAGCGGTGCGGTGTCGTTGAGGAGCGCGGCGGCGCAGGAGCCGAGCACGAGCGTCGCGACGAGCGCCACGAACCGGACACCCCGCGGGCGGGTCCGGACGGCCAGCAGGACCGCGACGAGCACGGCGGTGAAGACCGCGCCGGACAGCCACCACGAGATGCCCTGGACGAGTGGACGCATCGCGAGCGCGGCGACGAGGACGGGGAGCGGGGCGAGGGCGACGACCCAGGCACCGGGGGTGTCCGGGCTGCGGTCGTCGCGGTCGAGCACCTGCCGGACGTCGACGTGCTCGCGCTGCCGAGCCGGGCTGGTGGCGGTCATCGGGTGTGTCCGCTCGGGCTGGTGGCCGTCATCGGGTGTCCGCTCGGGCTGGTGGCCGTCATCGGGTGTGTCCGCTCATGGTCGTGCCGGGCACCGGGACCACGAGCACGCGCCACCCGGCACGGCCCATGATCCCGCGCACGACGGGGTCCGGGGCGACGACGGTGACGAGCACGCCGCGGCTCGACCCGTTCGTCGTCGAGACGAGTTCGGCGGCCTCCTCCGGGCTGCAGTGCCCGGTCACGACGGCGGTCATGCCGTGCACGTCCCGGCCGCGGACACCGTGCAGGACGTCGGTCAGTTCCCGGGCGTCGGACCGCGCCTGGACGTCGGCGAGGCCCACGAGCACTTCGGACAGCCCGCCGGCGTCCCCGCTGTGCCGGACGTCGCCGCCGGGTCCGTCGCTGACGAGCGCGACCCGGGAGGTCCGTGCCGACAGCGCCCGGGCGACGCTCGCCGCCACCACGACCGCGTGCTCGAATGCCTGGTCGCCGCCGAGGTCGGACAGTTCGGACAGGTCGTCGCGGCCGAGCTGCTGGTAGGACGAGCGGCGGACGTCCAGGGCGACCACGGCCTCCGGCGGCTGCGCCTGCGTGGTCTGGCGGACGTGCAGGACGCCGCGTTTCGCGCTCTGCCCCCAGTGCACGCGCCGGATGGGGTCGCCCGGCCGGTAGGGGCGGAGCTCGCTGTCGTCGGCGGATCCGCCCTGACCGACCCGGCCCTCGTCGGCGGAGACCGCGCCGGCGAGCGCCCCGGTGTCGAGTGCGGAGAGCGGGGTCGTGCCGGGGACCACGACGACCTCCTCGGCCGGCACGACCGGTCTGTCGATGCGGAGCAGCCCGAACGGGTCCTCGACGCGGACGGTGACCGGGCCGACGAACGCCCGCCCACGCTGGATCGCGAGTGCCTCGACGTCGAGCACCGCCGGCGGGGTGCCGGGTCCGATGGTGACGAGCGACGCGGCCTCGTTGGTGCTCACGAAGAGGTCGTCGAGCTGCTCGCGGACGAGCAGCGTCGAGCGCGGTGCGAACCGCACCTCCGACCCGCGGATCGTGACCCGTTCCCGGTAGACCTCGCCCACCTGCACCATCGCGCGCGGTGCCGACCGGGAGGCGCGGAGCGGCGCCGCCACGGCCAGTGCGGTGACGACGCCGGAGACGACGAGCACCAGGAGCAGCAGCCCCGCGGACACGGCGACGCTCATCGAGGCGACCAGGCCGCCGCCGACGAGGCCGAGACCGACCGCCAGGACGGTCCAGCCGCGGAGCGTCGGGCGGGGGAACGGGGTCCGGCGCAGCATGCCGAGCCCGCGGCGTCCGACCCGGGACAGCACCGAGCCGGCCGCGCCCGCGCGCAGCGCGAACGGACGGGCGGCGGGGCGCTGGTCGACCATCAGGAGCGGACGGGGGTCGCGGTGAACGGCACCGCGGTGTCGGAGACGATCCGGACGACGATCTCGCGGGCGGTGTCCTCCGCCGATCCGCCGAGGCCCCGGGCCACCGGGACGAGTCGGTGGGCCAACACGACCGGGGACAGGACCGCGACGTCGTCCGGCGTGACGAACGGCCGGCCGAGCAGCGCCGCGTGCGCCCGGGCAGCCTGCGCCAGGTGCAGGGTCGCGCGCGGGCTGGCGCCGAGGAGCAGGTCGGGGTGCATCCGTGTCGCGCGGACGATCTCGACGATGTACGCCTCGACGTCCGGGGCGATGTGCACCGTGCGGACGGACGCGATCATCGCGCGGAGCGTGTCGACGTCGACGACCGGACGCAGGTCGGCGAGCGGGTCGTGGCCGCCGCGGGCCGCGAGCATCCGGCGCTCGGCACCGGGGCTCGGGTAGCCCATCGTGATGCGCGCCATGAACCGGTCGCGCTGCGCCTCCGGCAGGGGGTAGGTGCCCTCCATGTCGACGGGGTTCTGCGTCGCGACGATCATGAACGGGGACTCGAGGGGCCGGGTGACACCGTCGACGGTGACCTGCGACTCAGCCATCGCCTCGAGCAACGCCGACTGGGTCTTCGGACTGGTGCGGTTGATCTCGTCGCCGATCACGACGTTCGCGAACACCGGCCCGGGTGAGAACCGGAAGGTGCCGGACGACTGGTCGTAGATGTTCACGCCGGTGACGTCCGAGGGCAGCATGTCCGAGGTGAACTGGATGCGGCTCACGGACCCGCCGACGGAGGCGCCGAGGGCCTTCGCGAGCACCGTCTTGCCGACGCCGGGGACGTCCTCGACGAGCAGGTGCCCCTCCGCCAGCATCACGGTGAGGGCCGTGCGGATGGCGTCGGACTTGCCGTCCACCACGGTCGCGACCGACGCCATGACGGCCGCCCCCGCGTCCTGGATCCGGTCGATCGGGACGGTGTGGTGGGTCAGCTCCGGCACGCAGTTCTCCTCGTCGCTGGGTCGATGTCCGGCGATGCTACAACGGCCGAGTGAGCACAACCGGAGGATGCGTCACCGAACGCGTCGTCCGGACGGGAGGCCCGTCACGCGCCGCCGCCTCACCGGCGCCCCGTGCCGTCGCTGCGTGCCGCTTCGGCGGCGAGCAGCACCTCGGCGGCCACGGTCACCCCGTCTTCCCGACCCAGCTCGGTGTCCTCGTGCTCGATGTTGACGAGCATGTCCGGGTCGACCTCGTGCAGGGCCCGGAGGAACTCGGTCCAGAACGCGGTGTCGTGCCCCTTGCCGAGCGCGACGAAGTCCCACCCTGACGGCTTCGGCCACGCGTTCGCCCACTCGTCGCCACCGAGGTTCGTCCGCGCCTCGTCCGGGGACAGCCGCCGGAACGAGTTGTCGAGCACGCCGTTGATCGCCGCCTGGGGGTTGATCCGGACGTCCTTCGCCGCGGCGTGCAGCACGAGCGGCCCGAGGTCGCGGACGACGGCGACCGGGTCCATCTGCTGCCAGAAGAGGTGGGACGCATCGAGTTCGACACCGACGTTCGTCAGCCCACCGCGGTCGACGAGTTCGCGGATGGATGCCGGGTTGAACACGAGGTTCTGCGGGTGCAGCTCGAGTGCGACGTGCACGCCGTGGTCACGGGCCAGGGCGTCGATCTCCTGCCAGAACGGCACCGCGACGCTCCACTGGTGCTCGAGGACGTCGAGCGCGGCGGAGTTCCAGGCGTTCACGATCCAGTTCGGACGCGTGCCGCCGGGCTCCCCCGCGGGCAGTCCGGACATCGTCACGACGCGGGTCTGCCCGAGCCGCGCGGCCAGTCGGATGCTGCGCCGGACGTCCTCGGCGTGGGCCGGCCCGATCGCCGGGTCCGGGTGCAACGGGTTGCCGTTGCAGTTCAGGCCGGCGATGGACACCCCGGTGCCGTCGAACTCGGCGAGGAAGGCGTCCCGTGCCGCGTCGTCCGTCAGGATCGCGTCCACGTCGGGGACGTGCACCGGGGGCAGGAACCCGCCGGTGTTCAGCTCGATGCCGGTGAGCCCGGCCTCCTGGATCGCCGTGAGGGCGTCGGCGAGGGACCGGTCGTGGAAGACCGCGTCGTACAGCCCGAGCTTCATGCGCTGACCGTCACCGTCGTGTCGGCGGTGAGGCGGGCCTCCAGGGCGACCGCGCGGCCGCCGTCGCCGGCCGACCTGGCGACCGCGTCGAGGACCTCCATGTTATGGACGCCGTCGTGGAAGGTGGCGTTCCGCGGGAGGGGGTCGGCGACGCCGGCCACCTCGTCGAGGAACGCGCGGGCCTGCACCTCGAACATCTGGTTCTGCCCCCAGCCGACGCCCGGGGCGTCGATCGCCATGCCGCCGGCGACGTAGGGGTGGTCGGGGCCGAGGACGACCTGCCGGAACCCGCCGAGTCGGCTGCCGTCGCCGCGGAGTGCCAGGGCGATCTCGGCCGGGCGCTCCTGGTCCCACCGGGCGGCCCCGTTCTCGCAGGACACCTCGACGACCAGGCCGTTCGGGTGCCCGGCTGCGACCCGGGACACCTCGAGCGACCCGACGCCCGCGGCGAACCGTGCGGAGAAGGTGGCGTAGTCGTCGTTCTCGACGCGTGCCGTCTCCCCCGTGAGCGGCGCCGCCTGCCCGCGGAGGGCGTGTCCGGCCGCGACCGGGCGCTCGGTGATCTCGGTGGCGAACAGCCCGCCGCTGACCTGGGCGACCTCGCCTGCCAGGAACTCGGCGATGTACGTCAGGTGCGAGCCGACGTCGGCGAGTGCCCCGGTGCCGGGGGCGCCGGCGTACCGCCACGAGAACGGCACGTCGGGCGAGGAGCCGTAGTCGGACCAGTACCGGCCGGACAGGTGCAGGACGCGACCGAGCGTGCCGTCCTCGATGAGTTCGCGGATCGCGGCGAGGCCGGGTGCGCGGCGGTAGGTGAACCCGATCCGGGCGGTGATGCCGCGGGACGCTGCGCGGTCGGCGGCCTCGGCCATGGCGCGGGCGTCCTCGAGCGAGTCGGCGAGGGGCTTCTCGCAGAGCACGTGCTTGCCGGCGTCGAGCAGCCCCTCGACGATCTCGCGGTGCAGGCTGTTCGCGACCACGACGCTGACGACGTCGATGTCGTCCGCCGCGGCGATCGCCCGCCAGTCGGTGTCGTGCCGCTCGTACCCGAAGCGCCGTGCCGCCTGCTCGGCGATGGGCTCGTACACGTCACCGACGGAGACCAGTCGGACGGGCGGCAGGGCGGTGTCGAACAGCGTCGGGGCGGTCCGCCAGGCAGCCATGTGGGCCTTGCCCGCCATGCCGGCTCCGATGACGGCGACGCCGATGGGCTCGCTCATGTGCACTCCTTCGTGACGGTCGACCGCATTTCTGGAACGTTCCAGAACGGGTGGCTACACTGTAGGCGCAGGCACCCATGTCCTGTCAATCCCCGATCCGCAGGAGTACCCGTGGCCGAGCGACCGCCGACGATCATCGACGTCGCCGCGCGCGCCGGGGTGTCGAAGTCGCTCGTCTCGATGGTCATGCGCGGCGACCCCGGCGTCTCCCCCGGACGACGGGCCGCTGTCCTCGCCGCCGCCGCCGAACTCGGCTACCGCGCGAACCGTGCAGCCGCGATCCTCGCCGGCACCCGGACCGGCACCGTGGGCGTCGTCGTCGACGACTTCCGGAACCCCTGGTACGTCCCGATGCTCGACGGCATCCGGCAGGTCCTCGCACCCCGCGGCCTCCGGCTCACCCTGGCCGACGGCGCCGCGAACGCCCACCTCGGCGCCTCGCCCTTCGACGACCTCGTCTCGCTGCGTGTCGACGGTGTCGTCCTCGCGGCCGAGTCCCCCGCCGGCCTCGTCGTCCCGAGCGGCCTGCCCGTGGTCGTCGCCGGCGAGCGCGCCGTCCGTCCCGCCGACACCGATGTCGTCGCCTCCGACGAGGCCGCCGGCGGACGGCTCGCGGTCCGCCACCTGGTCGACCTCGGTCACCGCCGGATCGCACACCTGACCGGGACGGGAGGCTCGGCCACCGCCCGCCGCGTCGCCGCCGTCGCCGAGACGGCCCACTCCGGCATCACGGCGATCGTCGCCGGCGACGGTGGCACGGACGAGGACGCCGGACACCAGGCCGCCCGGGCGGTCCTCACCGCACACCCGGACGTCACCGCGTTCTTTGCCGCGAACGACGTCATGGCGATGGGCGCGATGGCCGCCGTGCTCGAAGCCGGGCTGCGGGTGCCGGAGGACGTCTCGGTGATCGGGCACGACGAGACCCCGTTGGCGTCCTCGCCCCTCGTGCGCCTGACCACGGTCGACCCGCACAACGACGAGGTCGGGCGACGTGCAGCGTCACGGTTGCTCGAACGGTTCGACGCCGCCGCGGGCCGGACGGACACCGATCAGGCAGCGCCGGCTCCGATGCGGTCACTCGTCGAACCGACGCTCGTGCTGCGACGCACCACCGCCCCGCCGCCGTCCTGAGCCGGTCCGGGTGGCCTGCTGGCTGGTGCCCGGGTCGTCAGCGTTCGGGCAGTGCCGACAGGTTGAGGGACCACATCGCGACGCCGTGCACGCCGAGGTCGCGAGCCAGGTCGCGTCGGGCGGCGTACGAGCGGTCGTCCGACCAGTGCAGCTGCCGCCCGTCCGCGAGCGTCGCCGACCACTCCCCCGTCCGGTCCGACCACTGCGCCCGGTCGCCCGCCAGGTGCGCGGCCCGGGCTGCCGGGATCGGTGCGGCATCCGCGCCGGGGCCCCAGGCGTAGCCGTAGCCGGCGACGCCGACGTCGATACGGTCCGCCGGCAGTCCCCCGTCGATTGCGGTCCGGATCGCCTTCCGTGCCCACGGCAGCGACCCGATCGTGCCGGCGTCGCTCCACGGCCCGTGTTGGTCGTAGGTCATCAGCACGGTCCGGTCCAGGTGCGGGGCGAGCCCGGCCAGGTCGTAGCCCCGCTCGCGGTACTCGGCCGGGTCGGTGGACGACATCATCGCGATGGACACCTCGGCGTCGTCCCCGAGCCGCTCGCGGACCGCCGTGCGGAGTGCCCGGGTGAAGGTGACCAGGTCGGCCTGGTCCTGGGAGCGCATCGACTCGAGGTCGATCTGCACGCCGTCGGTCCCCAGTCGTGCCGCCAGGTCGACCAGCTGCCCGACGACCCGGGCACGGTTGGTCGACGACGACAACAGGGCTGTCGCACCCTCGGGCGAGAAGTCCCCGATGGTCGAGGAGTAGTTGCTGAAGAGCACCTCGGTCCGGGCTCCGGCCTTCGCGGCCACCCCGACCAGCTCCCCGACGTCACCGGAGGTCGGCAGGAGGTGCGTGCCGTCGTCGGAGAGTGCAGCGCCGTCGACGCCGATGACGTCCGCCCCGCGGTCGACCGCCGTCCGGACGCGATCGGCAGCGCCACCACCGGATTCGACGTAGCCCTCGATCCCGGCGCCCGTGCCGTTCCCGTCGTCCTTACCGTCAGCGTTGCGGTCGGCGCTGCACCCGGCGAGCAGCAGGGCGGCAACCGCCACGGTCGCCGCGGCTGTCGTCATCCGTCGCATCACCCGATGACCGTAGCCGGTGCGACAGCCCGAGGTCCGGTGCGCCGGAGTGGGCGGCCCGAGAGCACTGCCAGCGAGACGACGAAACCCCGGTCCACCGAGCGGGACCGGGGTTTCGTGGAGTGCGCAGGCAGAGGGGGGTGAACGATGCCTCACGATCGAATTCCCAGTCTCGCTCTCGCTCGTGAGTTGTGTTCGCTGCGGCGATCGCCCTGAACGAGAGGCTGAGGTCCGTGTTCTTCCCTCCCGACAGGCGATCCACTGCACGTGCTACCGCAGGGTCGGACTGACGGAGTTCTTCTCGTTCACGTCGATGATCTGACCGTCCAGGGTGAACACGTCCACGAGCACGCCGATGCCGAAGAGACCGCCGGTCAAGGTGTAGAGGATGCCGGTGCCGATCTTCCCCATGTAGTAGCGGTGAGCGCCGACGATGCCGAAGAAGAAGATCCACTTGTAAGCGGTGCCGATGTGCTTCTGCGGGCGGGCATTCGAGTAATTCTGCTCGGGGGCGGTGCTGGTCATGGGATTCTCCTGATCGGGTCACTGGTGAGTGATCCCCACCTCAGGGAACGTACAGGGTGAAGCGCGGCAGCTCGATGCCCCCAACCGGGGCACGCCTTGGGGGCGGGACCTGGACGACGTCAGCTCTCTTGAGACGGCGGCCGAGTACCTGAAGGCGCCGGTGGAGAAGCTGTGACGGATGGAGAACCAGAAGAATGTAGGTCGCATCCGGGCGGGTAGGACGGTGTCTGTCCCCGCGACACACGACGAGACATACGTGCTCGAAGGAACGGTGGAGCCGCTGCCGTCGAGCGTGAACCTCTGGTCATCCTGGGCCGCTCGCTACCGGGCCGGCGCGACAAGGAGCGTCGTGTTCGACAGCACTCACGGGCGCGGTTGCTTGAGGCGACGGTTCGGACGCCGGGAGGAAATGATCAGGGGTGACGGCGGTGCGGCACGCCATCATCCACCCCGGTCCGACGTGGCTCGCTGCTCAGCCCGAACAGGGGGCAAGTACAAGCGTCGCTTGTCCGGGAGGATGGCGGCATGAAGACCTCTAGATACTCACAGCGTCAGACTCGTACCCGAGGCTTGATTCAGGCACTGTTGGCGCTTCTGGTCGGGTGCGCTTTCGTTTTCGGTACTGCGACGACTGCTCAGGCTGCCGACGGGGTGAAGATGCCGAACGTCGTCGGGGTGTCCGCGAAGACCGTTCGAGCTTTTCTGAGTGAGGAGGGCTTTGACGTGAAGCTCAAGGCCAAGGCGCACGGACCCGTCATCATGGCTTCGCACTGGAAGGTGACGAAGCAAAGCGTGAAGGCTGGCGAGCAGATCGAGGCCGGCGACAAGATCACGCTGACGGTGAAGCTGAAGAAGAAGTACGCGCCGGCCGCAACTGAGGAAGGTGTTGCCCCGTCCGGAGATGCAGACGCTTCGGCGTCAGACGTACCGGCCGAATACACCTCTGCTCTGCGGTCCGCGCAGAGCTACTCCGACATGATGCACATGTCAAAGGAGGGTATCCGCGCCCAGTTGACGTCTGACGTTGCAGACCAGTTCTCTGCTGAGGCTGCGGGCTACGCCGTCGAGCACGTGACGGCTGACTGGAACGCGAACGCTCTCGCCAGCGCGAAGAGCTACCAGGAGACGATGAGCATGTCGCCGGAGGCGATCCGTGACCAGCTCACGTCAGACATGGCCGACAGGTTCACACCGGAGCAGGCGGACTACGCAGTGCAGCACCTCAACGACTGACCTCACGCCGCACCACGGAGCCCCGTTGACGAATCGTCGCTGGCGCGACTCCGTGGTTCACCGGTGCGCGCCGTCATCGTCAGATCACTGCGTATCAGCGCTCGCCCCGAGCACCAGGACGTCACCGCGCATCAGCCGGTCGAGTTCGACCCCACCGACGCAGTTTCACGCTCGACCCGCCGCAGCCGGTGTGGGCGCCGCGTTCGCCGATGAGTGACAGCTGTGGCAGCGACTGGCTCAGACGCTGCTCGGCCTCGACATTGTGAGGACGTGATCTTCCTGGTCATCGTGATCCTGCTCGCGTTCGGTATTGCGGCCTTGGTCGCTCTCAAGCTCACCCATTTCCAGCAGCACGAGGACCACGTGGTGGTGACGCCGGCCCCTCCGGCCACACCCTTTTCGACTGAGGAAATGGCTTCCCCACCCAGACGGGTTCCTGGCTCCGAGATTGCTCGACTCGGATTCGCCGCGGAGGAGATCGTCGATCTACGTCCGCTCGGCGGAGCACGACTGCGGATAGTGGGAACAGCGCACGTCGTGCCTCCCAGCAAGCGCATGAACATCGGCGGGGATGAGTACATGCTCGTCCGGGAGCACGAGAACCAACACGACGCGAACGCGGTCGCCGTGCATGACGCGACGCGGAAGGTCGGCTACTTGTCGCGAGCGAAGGCGGCTACATACGGGCCGCTACTCGACCGGATTGGGGCGCCCGCCTACAGAGTCGCCGGCGAACCGCCCGTCGACTCTATGAAGCTTTGGGTTGTGCTCCCGCCGATCGCAGCAGTGCGCGCACTCCCGAGCATCGAGCCGGGCAAGCCCTCGCCGGGCTCCTGAGGCATTTCTTGGCGAATGCTGCGTCCGTCGGCTGAGAGCGGTCAACAACGGCGTCGAGGTGAACGGGACGATTCAGGTCGGTACATCGCTGCGAGCTCGACGCCGACCACGAGAATTGACACTGCCACGTCTGGCAGGCGCTGAGGACTGGCTCCTGCAGTTCAGCCCGACGAAGCAGCGCACGCCGGCTATGGGCAGAGCGTGCGCAGTGCCGTCGTGACCGGCAATGACAAAACCCTCCGATCCGGAATACTGCTGGGATCGGAGGGTTTCGTGGAGTGCGGAGACGGAGGGATTTGAACCCTCGGTCCCCGAAAGGGGACTCCACCTTAGCAGGGTGGTGCACTCGGCCTGACTATGCGACGTCTCCAGGTGTTCGACCAAGAGCATACAGGAGGTCGGGCGGACTCTCGACCCGGCCGGATTCCCGGGATCGGAGCCGCCGGTCCGCCCGGTCGAGGGGCGGCACCGACGGAGATCGGCCGGTCCCCCGAAGTGGGGACGATGGGGGGTTGCCGTTGTGTACCCCGATGCATAGTCTCATCGTGACGTGGCATCACATTCCGAGGCGTCACACCCTCGTCGCCGCGACACAGCAGCAGCACCCAGCAAGGACAGCACCCAGACGTCGCTCCCCGTGGCCTGGGCCTGACGCCCCCGATCGTCAGTGCCCGCCCGGGGAGCGACTTCGTTCCGCGCCCCGCGCGAGACCGGACCCGGGTCAGGCCGTCTCGACGCTCCGCAGTCGTTCGGAGCTCCGGAACCGCTCCGGCAGCGCGATGAGGAGCTCCGACAGCTCGGTCAGCCGTACGGCGCACAGGTCGACGTCGTCGGCGAGCGCTGCCGTCCGCGCGGCCTTGAGCACCTGCATCCGCTTGGTCCAGTCGGCGGCGATGTCGATGCCGTTCGCACGGGCGATGTCGTCCGTGTGGAACACGTCGAGCACCGGCTGCTGCGACCGCAGCCAGTCCGCACTGACGGGGGCTCCGGAGCGTCGGAGCACCCAGACCGCGAGCTCCACGAACGCCCCGGCTTCGGACAGGCAGTCGCGCAGGACGGCGGGGTCGAAGGGCTCGTCCGATCGCGCGCAGCTGGTCGGCGGGTCGACGAGCATCGACTGCGCGATCCGGGTGCGCTCGACCATCTGGCCGACCGTCCACGGGGCGATCACGACCCCGACGTAGCGCTGGACGATGACCAGCCGCAGGGCCTCGAGCGGCACGAGGGCTTCGCGCACCGGCGTCCGCGACACCCGCATGTCGTCGGCCAGGGCGTCGAGTCGCAGGCGCTGCCCGCGGCGGTACTCACCGCAGAGGATGCTGCGCAGCATCCGCTCGAAGACCGCGTCGCGGAGCAGGTTCCGCGGCACCCCGAGCGGGTCGCTGGCGCTGGTCGTGTCGCTGTCGGCACGCAGGAGTCCGGTCATCAGGTCACCGTCGTGCACGGCGGCTCCGATGACGGGACCCGTCGGCGGCTCGGTGGACAACCGTGTCGGCCTGTCGTCTGTGCAGGACAGCCTGCTGTCCTGTCGGGCGGGGTGCCGCCGGTGGGGTGGTGTCGTGCATCGGATCCTCCGTGACCACGGCCCCGGGCGGGGCCGTGGTCACGAGGGTCACAGGACGCGACAGCCGCCGCTAAACATGTTGCATCAGGAGTTTCGCCCAGTGTCCGGTGCGCGTCCGGCGGTGAACGGGCCTCCCGTTCCGGAGCCGGGTCCGGAGTCCGCGCTGTCCTTGCCGGTCAGCACCGACAGGGGCTGCGTGATGTCCTCGAGCCCCTTCCGGGCGGCATCGACCCCGAAGACCAACGCGACCACCCCGCCGATGATCATCACCGCCGACCCCAGCAGGTACCCCCAGAAGAGCGGTTCACGGTCCGAGCCGTCGCCGATGAAGGCGCCGTAGATGAGCGGGGCGATGGCACCGAAGACCTGGGCCAGCGCGAAGAAGTACGAGATCGCCTGCGACCGCAGCTCGAGCGGGAAGATCTCGCTGACGGTCAGGTAGGCACTCGAAGCTCCGGCCGAGGCGAAGAAGAACGAGATGCACCAGAACACGACCTGGACACCGGCGCTGATCGCGTCCGCCCGGAACAGGAACGCCGACGTCGCGAGCACGAGCCCTGACACCAGGTACGTCAGGAAGATCATCTGCCGCCGACCCCAGGTGTCGAAGAAACGACCGAGGATGATCGGGCCGAGCAGGTTGCCGATCGCGAACGGGAAGAAGTAGACCGACGTCTCGGCGGTCTTCAGCCCGAAGAAGTTCGTCAGGACCAGCGCGTAGGTGAAGAAGATCGCGTTGTAGAGGAAGGCCTGCGTGATCATCATCGTCGCGCCGACCAGGGTGCGGGTCGGGTACTGCTTGAGCAGCACGCGGGCGATGGTCAGGAACCCGACGTTGTCCATCGGGGTGACGGTGAGCGCCTTCGACTGCGGCACGGTCTCGAGCTTCCTGCCGGACTCCCTCTCGACCTCCGCCTCGATCCGGGCGACCGTGTCCTCGGCGTCCTGCTCCTTGCCGTGCGTCATCAGCCACCGCGGACTCTCCGGGATGTGCCGCCGCAGGAAGATGATCGCGATGCCGAGCACCGGGCCGAGGAAGAACCCGATCCGCCATCCGATGCTCTCGGAGAAGTTCGCCGTGTCGAGCAGGTAGATGTTCGCCGCGGCACCGAGGGCCGCACCGCCCCAGTAGGTGCCGTTGATCGCGATGTCGACGTGACCGCGGTACTTGGCCGGGATGAGTTCGTCGATCGCGGAGTTGATCGCCGCGTACTCACCGCCGATGCCGAGACCGGCGACGAAACGGAACACCGCCAGGAACCAGAAGTCCTGCGCCAGGCCGGCGACACCCGAGCCGATCAGGTAGATCGCGAGCGTCAGGATGAACAGCTTGCGACGACCGAGTTTGTCGGACAGCCGCCCGAAGACCAGGGCGCCGACGACCTGACCGACCAGGTAGATGCTGCCGAGGGACGCCACGTCTTGGTTGCTCAGGCCCAGGTCCGCCTTGAACCCGGCGTTGGACACGATCTGGATCTCGAGGCCGTCGAGGATCCAGGACACCCCCAGGCCGACCACGACGCTCCAGTGGAACCGGGTCCATGGCAGTCGGTCCATCCTCGCCGGGACCAGGCTCGTCACCGATCCGTCTCTCGTTCCGCTGGCGCTCGTCATGCGCATGCTCCTCCCGCGGCCAGCCCCTTCGGCTGCCGCAGAATCGGAACGTACGCCTCAGCCGCCGCTCAGGTTCACGGTCCGCGAGAACCCACCCCGGAACCGGGGTGTGACGGACTGGAGGCGCGGGACCGGCCCGACACGGGCCTCCAGTCAGTAGCGTGGTCGCGTGCCGCTGCAGAACTCGACCGACCGCATCCTCACGACCCACACGGGGTCCCTCCCCCGGACGCCGGAGCTGAGCGCGCTCCTGGTCGCCCGTGACCAGGGCAAGCCCTTCGACGAGCAGGCGCTGCGCGAGGAGACCGCCGCGGTCCTCGCGCGCACCGTCGACGCGCAGCTCGACGCCGGCATCGACGTGGTCAACGACGGCGAGGTCCCCCGCGTCGGCTTCTCGACCTACATCCGCGAGCGTCTGTCCGGGTTCGGCGGGACGGGGCACCGCAAGCCGACGCTCGACTCGGTGAAGTTCCCCGAGTACGCCGCCTTCCAGGCCCGCCAGATCGACGAGGGCGCGGAGTTCGCCCGCGTCTGGGACACCCCGGTGGCCCAGGGGCTGCTGCAGTACGACGAGGAGCGCGCCGGCATCCGCGAGGACCTCGACGGCTTCGCCCGCGAACTCGACCGGAACGCCGCTGCCGGACGCACCCCGGCCGGCACGTTCCTCTCGGCGGCGACGCCCGGGATCGTCGCGACCACGCTGCTGCTCGACGACGCGAACCCGCACTACGCCGACCACCGCGAGTACGTCTTCGCGCTCGCCGAGCAGCTCCGCGTCGAGTACGAGGAGATCGTCGCCCGCGGGCACGTCCTGCAGCTCGACGCCCCGGACCTGGCGATGGAACGTGTGATCCACTTCGGTGACGCCTCGCTCGACGAGTTCCTGGCGGCGGTCGACCTGCACGTGGACGCGCTCAACCACGCGCTGCGGAACATCCCGAAGGAGCAGACGCGGCTGCACGTCTGCTACGGCAACTGGCAGGGGCCGCACCAGGACGACGTCCCCGTCGACGTGCTGCTCCCGCACCTGTACCGGGCCGAGGTCGGGTCCTTCAGCATCCCGTTCGGCAACCCGCGGCACGCGCACGAGTTCCCGGCGTTCCTCGACCTGCCGCTGCCCGACGGCGCGGTCCTGGTGCCCGGGGTCATCGACGTGACGACGAACTACCTGGAGCACCCGCAGCTCGTCGCGAACCGCATCGTCGAGGCGGCCGAGGCCGTGGGCGACCCGACCCGCGTCGTCGCCGGCACGGACTGCGGGCTCGCCACGTTCGCCAGCTACGAGTTCGTCGCGTCCGACGTCGCGTGGGCGAAGCTCGGCGCGCTCGTCGAGGGCGCCGAGATCGCGTCCCGCCGTTTGTTCGGCTGACGGGGTGCCGAGACGGGGGCGTCTGTTCGAGGCGCCTCCGACCCGCCGAGACACCGCCACGTCCGGCGGCGTCTCGGCGCTGACGCGGCGTCGACCGGAGACGGGGGCGTCTCGGCGCGGGCGTGCCGGACGGGAGGCGCGGGGCGGCGCCGCCACGCGCCTCCCGTTCCGTTGCCGCCGTCGGTGGGCGGGCGTACCGTGGCGCCCGTGAACCGACCTGCAACCTCCACGGTCGGCGAGCTCCGCGCTGCTGGGCACGTCCAGAAGTCGGTCCGCGCCGAGATCCGCGACAACCTGCTCACCGCCCTCCGTGAGGGCCGCGACCCCTGGCCCGGCCTGCACGGCTTCCAGACCACCGTCATCCCGCAGCTCGAACGCGCCCTGATCGCCGGGCACGACGTCGTCCTGCTCGGTGAGCGCGGCCAGGGCAAGACCCGACTGCTCCGCACCCTGAACGGCCTGATGGACGAGTGGACACCGGTCATCACCGGCTCCGAACTCGGCGAGCACCCCTACGAGCCGATCACGACGGCGAGCATCCGCCGGGCCCAGGAGCTCGGCGACGCCCTGCCGATCTCGTGGGTGCACCGCGACGACCGCTACGTCGAGAAGCTCGCGACGCCGGACACCTCCGTCGCGGACCTGATCGGCGACGTCGACCCGATGAAGGTCGCCGAGGGCCGCAGCCTGGGTGACCCGGAGACCATCCACTTCGGCCTGATCCCCCGCGGCCACCGGGGCATCGTCGCGATCAACGAGCTGCCCGACCTGGCCGAACGCATCCAGGTCGCGATGCTCAACGTGATGGAGGAGCGCGACGTCCAGATCCGCGGGTACGTCCTGCGTCTACCGCTCGACGTGCTCGTCGTCGCGAGTGCGAACCCGGAGGACTACACGAACCGCGGCCGGATCATCACGCCGCTGAAGGACCGCTTCGGCGCCGAGATCCGCACCCACTACCCGATCGAGCTCGCGGACGAGATCGCCGTCATCCGGCAAGAGGCGCAGCTGACGGCCGAGGTCCCCGACGCCCTCATCGAGATCCTCGCCCGGTTCACCCGGGCCCTCCGCGAGTCGAGCGCCGTCGACCAGCGCAGTGGCGTCAGCGCCCGCTTCTCGATCGCCGGCGCCGAGACGGTGTCCGCCGCTGCCGTCCACCGTGCAGCACGTCAGGGTGAGTCCGACGCGGTCGCTCGTCCGATCGACCTCGAGACCGCCGTCGACGTCCTGGGCGGCAAGATCGAGTTCGAGTCCGGTGAAGAGGACCGTGCCGACGAGGTGCTCGAGCACCTGCTCCGCACCGCGACGGCCGAGACCGTCCGCTCGCGCTTCCGCGGACTGGACTTCGGGGTGCTCGTCGACGCGCTCGAGGGCGGCACCATGGTCACCACGGGCGAACAGGTCAGCGCGCGGGACTTCCTCGCCGGACTGCCCTCCCTGGGCGAGTCCGACCTGTACGACCAGGTGTGCGAGCGCCTCGACGCGACGTCTGACGGCGAGCGTGCGGGCGCGATCGAGCTCGCACTCGAGGGCCTGTTCCTCGCCCGCCGCATCAGCAAGGAGTCCGGCGGGGGCGAAGCAGCGTATGGGATGTGACCCCGTGCACAGCGACACCGACACCGACACCGGCACCGGCACCGACGGGGTGACCCGTGGTTAGCCGCCCGAACCGTCGGCTGAGCCGCGACAGCCGGTACGGCAAGTACGACGGCGGCCCGGACCCCCTGGCGCCGCCCGCCGACCTGTCCGAGGCGCTCGACGCCATCGGCCAGGACGTGATGGCCGGCACCTCGCCCGAACGCGCGATGCGGGAGTTCCTCCGTCGCGGGGGACGGTCGCAGCGCGGGCTCGACGACCTCGCCCGACTCGTCGCCGAGAAGCGTCGCGAGCTCACCAGCAAGAACAACCTCGACGGCACCCTGCAGGAGATCAAGCAGCTCCTCGACCAGGCCGTCCTGGCCGAACGCGGACAGCTCGCCCGCGACACGGCGATGGACGACGGCGACCGGGCACTGGCCGAACTGCAGCTCGACAGCCTGCCCGCCTCGCCCGCCGCCGCGGTCAGCGAGCTGAACGGCTACGACTGGAAGAGCCCGACGGCCCGACAGAAGTACGAGCAGATCAAGGACCTGCTCGGCCGCGAGATGCTCGACCAACGGTTCGCGGGCATGAAGCAGGCGCTCGAGAACGCCACCGACGACGACCGGGCCGCGGTCGCGCAGATGATGCAGGACCTCAACGAGCTGCTCGACGCCCACCGTCGGGGCGAGGACAGCCAGGAGCAGTTCGACGAGTTCATGGCGAAGCACGGCGACCAGTTCCCGTCGAACCCGCAGAACGTCGACGAACTGCTCGACGACCTGGCGTCCCGCGCCGCCGCCGCCCAGCGGATGCGGAACTCGATGACGCAGGAGCAACGGGACGAACTCGATGCGCTGGCCGAGCAGGCGTTCGGCTCCCCCGCACTGATGGGGGCGCTGTCCCAGCTGGATGAGAACCTCCGTGCCCTCCGCCCCGGCGAGGACTGGGGCGGCTCCGAGGGCATGGACGGCGAGCAGGGACTCGGCCTCGGCGACGGCACCGGGGTGTTCCAGGACATCGCGGACCTCGACGCGCTGGCCGACCAGCTCGCCCAGGTCGGCCCCGGGTCCGAGCTCGACGACCTGGACCTCGACGCCCTCGCCCAGCAGCTCGGCGACCAGGCGGCCGTCGACGCCCGGACCCTGCAACAGCTCGAGAAGGCGCTGCGGAACTCGGGCGCGATGCAGCGCGGCAGCGACGGGCAGCTCCGGCTGACCCCGAAGGCGATGCGGCAGCTCGGCAAGAGCCTGCTCAAGGACGTCGCCGAGCGGATGTCGGGTCGGCAGGGTGCGCGGGACCTCCGCCGTGCCGGTGCCGCCGGCGACCGCTCCGGGTCGACCCGTCCGTGGGAGTTCGGCGACACCGAGCCCTGGGACGTCACCCGCTCGATCACGAACGCGCTCACCCGGACCGCCGGGGACGGACCCCGGACCGGCGCCGGTGTGCGGCTGCAGATCGAGGACGTCGAGGTGCAGGAGACCGAGGCCCGCACCCAGGCCGCCGTCGCCCTGCTCGTCGACACGTCGTTCTCGATGGCGATGGAGGACCGCTGGGTCCCGATGAAGCGCACCGCCCTCGCGCTGCACACGCTCATCTCGACCCGGTTCCGTGGCGACGACCTGCAGCTCATCGCGTTCGGTCGCGAGGCCGAGGTCATGGACGTCGAACAGCTCGTCGGCCTGGACGCGATGTGGGACAAGGGCACGAACCTGCACCACGCCCTGCTGCTGGCGAACCGGCACTTCCGGAAGCACCCGAACGCCCAGCCGGTGCTGCTCATCGTCACCGACGGCGAGCCGACGTCGCACCTCGAGCCGAACGGGCAGGTGTACTTCAGCTACCCGCCGGACCCGGTGACGATCGCACTGAGTGTCCGCGAGCTCGAGAACGCCCACCGCCTGGGCGCGAAGACGACGTTCTTCCGGCTCGGCGACGACCCGGGGCTCGCCCGGTTCGTGGACGGCATGGCCCGCCGCGTCGAGGGCACGGTGACCGCGCCGGAGAACGACGACCTCGGCGTGGCCGTGGTCGGCTCCTACCTCGGCGCCCGGCGGGGTTCCGGGTCCGCCTTCGGCGGGTTCGGCGGCGGCCCCGGCGACGACGGCCTGTGGGGCAGCCCGTTCACCCGCTTCGGCTGACCGGTCACCGGACGGGCTGACCGGTCACCTGACGGGCTGACCGGTCACCGGACGGGCTGACCGGTCACCTGACGGACGGGAGGCGCGTACCGGGCGCGGTACGCGCCTCCCGTCCGTCGGGCAGACTCGACCGAGAGCCGCCGCCGTCCGGCCGGCTCACTGCGAGAGGAACCGCGTCGTGCGCACCATCAGTCTCCGCGTCCGGGAGTCCTTCTGGTTCCTGCCGGCCGTCCTCGGCATCGCCGCGATCGTGCTCGCCCAGGTCCTGGTGACCATCGACCGCACCCTCGTCGACCGTGGCACACCGCTGGTGGTCCTCGACGCCCTGAGTGCCAGCGGCGGCCGTTCGATCCTGACCACGATCGGCACCTCGATGCTGACGGTCGCAGGGACGTCGTTCTCGATCACGATCTCCGTGCTCGCGACGACGTCGTCGACGTACGGGCCGCGACTGGTCCGGAACTTCATGGCGGACCGGTCGAACCAGTTCGTCCTCGCGGCGTTCACGGCGACGTTCCTCTACTCCATCGTGGTCCTGCGCTCGGTGCACACCGACGTCGACGACGGCTCGGCGTTCGTCCCCGTCATCGCCATCCACGCGGCGGTGCTCCTCGGGGTCCTGGACGTCGCCGTCCTCGTGTTCTTCATCCACCACATCGCTTCGAGCGTGCAGATCACCTCGTTGCAGCAACAGGTGCAGGACGACCTCGACGCCGCGGTCGACCTGGCCTTCCGCGCGAGGGACGACGAGTCGGTCAGTGTCGCTCCGGGTCCGGTCAGTACATCAGGGCACGTCTCCGAGCCGGAGGGGCCGGTGCGCGCCGAGGACCACGGACACGTACAGTCCGTCGACTGGCCACGGCTCGTCCGCTGGGCCTCGGAACAGGACCGTGTCGTCGTGATGACGGTGATGCCCGGCGACTACGTCATCCAGGGCGATCCCGTGCTGCGCATCACGGACCGCTCCGGCGGCGAGGTCACCGTCGACGATGCCGATCGGACGCGACTGCGGGCGATGGTGCTGCTCGGAGTCGCACGCACCCCGTACCAGGACGTGGACTTCGCGTTGCAGCAGCTCGTCGAGATCGCCGTCCGCGGCCTCGCGAGTGGGACGAACGACCCGTACACGGCGGCCACCGCGCTCGACATGTCAGCGCGTACCCTCGTCCCGCTGTGGCGGGACCGCGCCCCGATCACGGCCTACCTGCAGGACGGCAGCACCCGCGTCGTCCCGCGCTGGCCGTCGGCGGAGTCCCTCGTCGACAGCGTCTTCGCCGGTGTCCGGACGTACGGCATGGACCACCCGATCGTGACCACGGCGGCCCTCCGGCTCGCTCACCGGCTCGAGGAGGTCGCCCGACCCGATCGGCGCGGGCACCTCGGCCCGGTCATCGACGAGTTGCGCGCGGCGGCGCACTGACGGGGCGCGGTCCCGAGCAGGACCGGTGTTGCGGGCGGGGGGCGCGCCTCCCGTCCGCAACGCAGGGTGGGTCAGCAGGCGGGCGGGGTCAGAAGACCGGCCACGGGACGGCCGGACCGTAGCCGTCCGGCGGCGGGAACGTCGCGACCGCGGCCAGCGCGGCGCAGCGGCCGCGGAGGGCCGACAGCTCGTCGTCGGTGAGGTGCTCGCGCAGGGTCTCGCCGAGCGACCCGCGGAGCGCTTCGGACAGCCGCTGGAGCCCGGTCAGTTCGTCCTCGCTGAGCGGTTCGCCGATCCACCCCCAGAGCACCGTCCGGAGCTTGTGCTCGACGTGGAAGGTCAGGCCGTGGTCGACGCCGTACCGGTGCCCGTCGGCCATCGCCAGGACGTGGCCGCCCTTACGGTCGGCGTTGTTCGTGACGACGTCGAAGACCGCCATCCGCCGGAGGGCGACCGAGTCCTCGTGCACCAGGGTCACGGCCTGGTCGTTCTCGTCCACGGCGTCGAGCACCTCGCGCACGGTGCCCTCGGCGACCGCGACGGCGGCGTCCTCGGCCGGGACCAGGTCCACGGCGTCCTGCTCGGGGTCGATGTCCTGCCAGCGCTGCACCATGCCCGGGCCGAACGGGCCGTCGCCGATCCAGGTCTCGGGCACGACGTTCCAGCCGAGCGCCTCGGACACCAGGTAGGCGGAGACCTCACGCCCGGCGAGCGTGCCGTCCGGGAAGTCCCACAGCGGCTTCTCGCCCTCGATCGGCTTGTAGACGACGTTCTCGCCGTCGAGCCGGGCGAGGAAGGTGGCGTTCGAGGCCTCGCGGATGCGTCCGGTGATCCGGAGCTCACCCGGCGCGCTGGGGACCGCGGCGCCGGCGGCGTCAGGACCGAACGTCATCCGAGCTCGGGGAAGTCGGGCGGGCTCGGTCGTCCGGCGGCGATGACCTCGCGTGTGCGCTCGACGAAGGCGCGGGCGCTGCCGACCGGGATCTTCACCTGCAGCAGTTCGCTCGGCTCGGTCAGCTCGACGACCGCCTCGACCTCGTCGCCGTCGCCGGTCGGCTCGGTGAAGACCTCGACGTCGTCTTCGATCGGGTACGCCTCGATGACGACCTGCGCGGTGGCGGGGTCGAAGCCCAGGCTCAGGGCACCGGCACGGAACTCGGGCTCGACGGGCTGGTCGAGCGGCTCGCCGTCGCGGAGTTCGGTGGGTGCGGCGTCCGGGACGCTGAAGCGGTTGTCCTCGACCGTGGCGACCTCGTCGAGGAGTTCGTCGATCTTGTCGGCGAGCACGGCCGACTGTTCCTTCTCGATGGCGACACTGACGACGCGGCGGCCGTCACGGGCCTGGATGTAGAACGACCGCTCGCCCGGGCGTCCGATCGTGCCGACGACGAGTCTGTCCGGCCAGTCGAAGCCGTGGACGATGGGGGGCATACCCGCATTGTAGGAGCGTGCGGCTCCGTCCGTTCAGGGAGTGGTCGGGTCCGGACGCTCGGCGGACGATGACGGCTCCTCGTGCCCGGCTCCGCCGCCGACGACCGCGTCTGCGCTCGGCGCCGCGGCCCGGGCGAGCCACGACAGGTCCCCCGACTCGGTGTTCGTCGCGACGACGTCCGGCCGGGCCTCGCCGTAGCGGACGATCGACACCGACGCCGGTCCGACCGAGATGCGCTGGAACAGGTCCAGGTGCATGCCGAGGGCGTCGGCCAGGACGGACTTGATGATGTCGCCGTGGCTGACCGCGACCCACACCGCGGCGGCGCCGTGCTCGGCCTCGATCTGCGCGTCCATCCGGCGGATCGCGGCGACCGCGCGGGACTGCATGGTCTGCATGGACTCGCCGCCGGGGAACACGACCGCGCTCGGGTTCGACTGCACCACCCGCCACAGGGGTTCGGTGGCGAGTTCGCTGATCTTGCGGTTCTGCCAGTCGCCGTAGTCCGCCTCGATGATGCCGCGCTCGACGAACTGCTGCGGGTCGCCCGGCTGGAACGCCGTGATCGCCCGTGCGGTCTGCCGGCATCGTTCGAGCGGGCTCGAGACCACGGCGGCGAGGGGCACGGCGGCGATGCGCTCCGCGGTGGCGGCGGCCTGCCGCTTCCCGACGGAGTCGAGCGCGATCCCGGCGGTCCGGCCAGCGAGGAGTCCGGTCGCGTTCGCGGTGGTGCGTCCGTGCCGGACGAGGAGGACGGTCGCCATGAGGACGATCCTAGGCGTGCGTCCGGGTGCAGATTCCGGACACGATTGTGCCGACCCGGACGCGCGGGCGAAGATGCCCTGGTGCTGGTCTCCATCGTCTACATGAGCGTCGCGACGCACGAGTTCGGCGAGGACGAGCTCATGGAGATGCTCGCGGGTGCACGGCTGCGGAACGAGGCGCTCGGCGTCTCCGGCCTGCTCGTCGTCAAGGGCGGCCGGTTCATGCAGTTGCTCGAGGGTCCGGCGTGGAGCGTCGACGACCGGTTCGCCGCGATCGAGCGGGACCCCCGCCACCACACCGTCAAGTCGTTGATCCGCGAGGACATCGACCGCCGCCGGTTCGACGGCTGGTCGATGGCGTACCGGGGCCTCGACGACTCCGACATCGCGTCCGTCGAGGGCTTCAGCCCGTTCCTGTCCGGCACCCTCGACTTCCCGCGGTCGTTCGACCGGACGAGCGCCGCCTGGCTGCTCAAGTGGTTCCGGGACCGCGACCTCGTCGAGGACTGAGCGCACCGAGACCCGGCGCACCCACCTGTGCGTCTGTACCGTCGGCGTCATGCCGTTCTTCCGCTCCTCCGCCGCTGCCCCACCGACGACGCCACCGACCGAGCCGGTGACCGGGGTGCGCGCTGCCTGGTCGGACTCGTTCGGCCGCCTGGCGACCCGCTGCCTGCAGCTGATCATCCTCATCGTCATCGCCGCGGGCATCGTCTACGCCAGCCAGGTGCTCGGCGTCGTGACGATTCCGGTGCTCCTGGCGCTCATCATCGCCTCGGCCATGCACCCGGTCGTCTCGTGGCTGCGCCGGCACGGGTTCCCGTCGGTGTTCGCGACCCTGACGGTCCTGCTCGGTGTCCTGGTCGTCCTCGGCCTGCTCGGCTACCTCATCGTCGTCGCGGTCGAGAACCAGTGGTCGAGCCTGCAGAAGTCCGCCGTCGAGGGCTTCCAGCAGCTGCAGGACTTCAGCAAGACCCTGCCGTTCGCCATCTCCGACTCGCAGGTCGACGACGCGGTGAAGACCGCCACCGACTTCGTCACGAGCGCCAAGTTCGGCTCCGGTGCCCTGGCCGGCGCGTCCGCCACGGCGAACTTCCTCACCGGCCTGGTGCTGATGATCGTCGTGCTGTTCTTCTTCCTCAAGGACGGGCCCCGCATCTGGGAGTTCCTGCTCCGCCCCTTCACCGGCGCCTCGTACGACCGCGCCCGTCGTGTCGGTGACCGCGTCGTCTCCACCCTCGGCGGCTACGTCCGTGGCACCGCGACCGTCGCCGCGGTCGACGCGATCGGCATCGGCGTCGGCATCGCGATCGTCGGCGTCCCGCTCGCCCTGCCGCTGGCGGTCATCGTCTTCATCACGGCGTTCATCCCGATCGTCGGCGCCACCGCGGCCGGCATCCTCGCCGCGCTCGTGGCCCTCGTCGCCCTCGGTCCGGTGCCGGCGCTGATCGTCGTCGGCATCGTCGTGGTCGTCAACCAGCTCGAGGGCAACCTCCTGCAGCCGGTCCTGATGGGGAAGACCCTGCGCCTGCACGGCCTGGTGATCCTGGTCGGCCTGACCGCGGGCACCGTCCTCGCCGGCATCACCGGCGCGATCATCTCGGTGCCGCTGCTCGCCGCCGCCTGGGGTGCCATCAAGGTCTGGGACGGCCCCGACCTGGCCGCCGAACCGTGGCGGCAGAAGCGTTCCGAGGACGTCGAGCACCACGAGCGCGAGAACAAGCGGGCGAAGCGTCGCGAGAAGGCGCAGAAGGCCCGCGACAAGCGTCGCGAGGAACAGGTCAAGGAGCGCGCCAAGCGGGTCGCGAAGACCGACTGACGTCGACGAGACGACCGGACTGGAGGCCCGGACCAGCCCACCGGGGCAGGTCCGGGCCTCCCGTCATGCGTTCCGCACCACGCTGGCGCGAGAGGTCCGTCCGATGACGGGAGGTCCGTCCTGCGGAGACCGGTCAGGCGAAGGCGCGGTCGACGACCGCCAGCAACCGGTCGCGGTGCGCCGGGACCACGCAGGCGTGGGCGAGGACACGCCACATCGTCGCGACGGACGGCAGCAGGTCGACCCGCGCGGCACGGACGTCGGACACCAGCTGCACACCGGTGAACCACGGGACGACGGTGGCGCCGAGTGCTTCCGGGGTCACCGTGGGGCCGACCTCGCCGGCGGCGACCGCCAGGCGGAAGACGTCGACCACGCTGGCGATCCACTGGTCGTAGAAGGACGACGTCGCACCGGAGAAGACCCGGTTCTCGAGCGACAGGCGGATGCCGGCGCGGACCACCGGGTCGTCGAGCAGCAGGCCCGCGATCGTGCGCGACGCCTCGACCAGCCCGCCCAGCGGCGACGGCCCGTCGTAGGTGACCGCCTCGAACGTGCGGGCGTTCTGCTCGTCGATCACCGCGAGGGCGATGGCCTGCTTGGTGCGGAAGTGGAAGTGGATGGCGCCCTGACTGACCTCGGCGGCCTTGGCGATGCCGGAGATGCTCGCGGCGCCGAAGCCCTGGCGGTCGAACTCGACGGCGGCGGCCTCGAGGATCGCGGTGCGGCGGTCCGGCCCGCGGCCGGGGACCGACGTCGGCGTGGTCATGGTCGTGCTTCCCCCGTGGTCCGTCGTGCAGGCCGTGCACAGAACGACCCGTACACTCCGCCGACAACCGTACCGCGGTCGGCGAGCCGCCTCATGCCCCCGATCTGGTGGCGTGGGTGAGCGACGCGAGCATGCCCAGCCGCTCGGCGCTCGCACTGCCCGGGTCGGCGTAGTAGAGCACGAGGAGCAGCCCGTCGACCGGCAGCTTGTCCCGGTGCAGGTGCAGCTCCCCCACGACCGGGTGGTCGACCGTCATCGATCCACCTTCGAGTACCCGGACGTCCTGCCGTGCCCACAGCTCCCGGAAACGCCCACTCGCCAGCGACAGCTCCCCCACGAGTTCGACGACCCGCTGGTCGTGGACCTCGTCGGCGACCGAGTGCCGGAAGGCTCCGACGAAGCTCGCGACGGCCCCCTCCCAGTCGCGGTGGAACACCCGCTCTTCCGGGTCGAGCAGCAGGGAGCGCAACCGGTTCTCACCGACCCGGAGCCGGGGCGAGAACGCGGTCGCCAGGTCGTTCGCCGCGAGGACGTCGAACGCCCGCCCCTCGATGAACGCCGGGACATCGAGTGCGGCCAGCAGTGCGTGCAGACGGGCTGGAACCCTCTCGGCCGTGCGACGGGGACGTGCACGACGGACAGGTTCGGCGAGGTGCTGGAGGTGCGCGCGTTCGACGTCGTCCAGCATGAGCACCCGGGCGAGCGCGTCGAGGACCTGCGGTGACGGATGGGTGTCGCGCCCCCGTTCCAGGCGGAGGTAGTAGTCGGTGCTGACGCCGGCGAGCATCGCGACCTCTTCGCGGCGGAGGCCCGGCACGCGCCGGACCCCACCGGCGGGGAGCCCGACCTGCTCCGGCGTGACGAGTCCACGCCGTGCCTGGAGGTACGCGCCGAGCGGGTTCGTCGGCGTCGCGGTCGGGTCCCCGTCGCGTGTCACGCCGCTGAGCCCGACCGTCCGGGCAGCGTCGCCAGAGCCCGGGAACGCTGAGTGACCAGGTCGTCGTACGTGCCGTCACGTTCTGCCCACCGGTGCATGAGGACACCCTGCACCAAGAGCTCGTGCGGGGTGGGGTCCTGTGCCAGGAGCGCCATCACCTCGGCACCGAAGTCGCCGAGGTCTAGCGCGTTCGGGTTGGTGGCGCCCATCGTGGTGTTCACCGCCGGGGGCACGAGTTCGGCGACGTCGATCCCCGTCTCGGCGAGCTGTGCCCGGAGCGCCTCGCTGTAGGCGTGCACCGCCGCCTTCGTGGCGGCGTACGTCGCCATCAGCGGGAACGGCAGGAAGCCGATGCCCGAGCTGACGGTGACGATCGTGCCGCTGCCCTGTCGGAGCAGGTGCGGCGTGAAGGCGTCGACCACCCGGATCGTGCCGAGCAGGTTGACGTCGACCATCCGGGCGGCGTCGACGAAGTGCGCCGGGTCGCGGAGGTCCTCGGCGACGCCGATGCCCGACATCGTGATGACCGTGTCCAGGTCGGGCAGCAGTTCGAGCAGGGTGTCGCGGGCGGTGGTGACGGAGTCGTCGTCGGTGACGTCGATCGAGACGGTGCCGAAGCCCTCGGCGGCGAGCTGGTCGAGCACGTCGGTTCGACGGCCGCCGATGACGACCCGGCTGCCGGCGTCACGGAAACGCCGTGCGAGTTCGAGGCCGATGCCGGAGGTGCCGCCGATGACGGCGACGGAGCGTGTGGTGATGTCCATGCCCTCGACGCTAGGTCGACGCAGTGCCCTCACCCGGGGCCCTGCGAGGACCCCTCATCGATCACGACCGAGACGCTGGAGCGGAGGGTGTGGGATTCGAACCCACGAGACATCTCTGCCCACCTGTTTTCAAGACAGGCTCCATCGGCCGCTCGGACAACCCTCCGTGACCCGACCACGTGGCGAGACGTGACCGGGTCCCGAGCAGTCTACCGAGCCTCCCGGCCCGCGCGCAGCCAGCGCCCGTCAGCCGGAACAGCCGTCAGCGCGGCAACGTGTCCAGTGCCGCCGCGAGCCCGTCGTCCGTGACGCCGCCCGTCAGCTCGTTGCCCGCGTCCACGACGTCGTCGGGCGCCTGCCCCATGACGACCCCGCGGCCCGAGGTGGAGGCCCACCGCAGCATGTCGATGTCGTTGCGTCCGTCACCGGCCGCGAAGACGCGGGAGCGCGGGATGTCGAGCCACTCTCGGACGCGCTCCATGGCGGTCGCCTTGGTGACCCCTTCGGGCGCGATGTCGAGCCACGCGGTCCAGCCGACCGTGTACGAGACCTTGTGCAGTCCCATCTTGTCGACGATGTCCAGGAACTCCTCGAGGCCGTGTTCCGGGGAGATCACGACGACACGGGTGGCCCGGACGCCGAGCAGGCGCTCGAACGCGACGTGGTCGCCGGCCGCGGTCATGGTGTCGTCGGGGAAGTCGCCGGAGAGCAGGTAGTGCCCGGTCTCGTCCTCGACTCCGTAGGCCCCGTTCTCGAGGGCACCGCGGATCGTCCGCAGGACCTCGGTCGGGTCGAAGGTCTCGACGTGCACGCGCTCGTACGCGCCGGACTCGGTGCGCTTCAGGGTGAGCGCCCCGTTGGCGCAGACCAGGTACTTCGGCTGGATGCCGAGCCGTTCGAGCAGCGGGACGGTCATGCCCTCGCTGCGACCGGTGGAGAGCATGACCTCGTGCCCGGCGGCTTCGGCGCTGAGGACCGCCTGGACGACGGTGTCGGTGACGACCCCGTCCTCGCGCATGGTGGTGCCGTCGATGTCGAGGGCGACGAGCCAGCGCTTGACCCGCGCGGAGTCCGCGGCACGGGCCGAGCCCGAAGCCGCATCGAGGCCCGACCCCGACGCCTCGGAACCGTCGACGAATCCGCGTGAGGAGCTCATCGGGGCTCGATCACCTCGACGCCGCCGAGGTACGGACGGAGGACCTCGGGGATGACGACCGAGCCGTCCTCCTGCTGGTGGGTCTCGAGGATCGCGACGAGCCAGCGGGTGGTGGCGAGGGTGCCGTTGAGCGTGGCGACCGGGGCGGTCTTGCCGCTCTCGGTGCGGTAGCGGATGTCGAGGCGACGGGCCTGGAAGGTCGTGCAGTTCGACGTCGAGGTGAGCTCGCGGTAGGTGCCCTGTGTCGGGACCCATGCTTCGAGGTCGTACTTGCGCGCGGCGCTGGTGCCGAGGTCGCCGGCCGCGGTCTCGATGACGCGGTAGTGCAGCCCGAGGTCCTGCAGCATCGACTCCTGGTAGGACATCAGCCGCTGGTGCTCGGCGTCGGCCTGGTCCGGGTGGACGTAGGCGAACATCTCGAGCTTGTTGAACTGGTGCACGCGGAGGATGCCGCGGTTGTCACGCCCCGCGGACCCGGCTTCGCGGCGGTAGCAGGTGGACCAGCCGGCGTAGCGGAGGGCCTGGTCGTCGCCGTCCGGGAACTGCAGGATCTCGTCGGCGTGGTACCCGGCGAGGGCGACCTCGCTGGTGCCGGTCAGGTACAGGTCGTCGGCTTCGAGGCGGTAGACCTCGGCCGCGTGCTCGCCGAGGAAGCCGGTGCCGGCCATCGTCTCGGGGCGCACGAGCGTCGGCGTGATGAGCGGCTCGAACCCGTGCGCGACGGCACGGTCGAGGCCGAGCGACATCAGCGCGATCTCGAGTCGGGCACCCATGCCGCGCAGGAAGTAGAAGCGCGAGCCGGAGACCTTGACGCCGCGGGCGATGTCGATGATGCCGAGGGACTCCCCGAGGTCGGCGTGGTCCTTCGGCTCGAACGAGAACTCCGGCTTGGTGCCGACGGTGCGGAGGGTGACGAAGTCGTCCTCGCCCCCGGCAGGCACGTCGGGCATGACGACGTTCGGGATCGAGCGGACGACGGTGTTGAAGGTGTCCTCGGCCGCGGTGACGGTGGCCTGCGCCTCCTTCACCTTCGCGGAGAGCGCCTGGGCCTGCTGCACGAGCGCGGCCTTCTCGTCCTTCGGCGCCTTGGCGACGGTCTTGCCGAACGCGTTCTGCTCGGCGCGGAGCGCCTCGAACGCGGTGATGGCCGCCCGTCGGGCGGAGTCGGCTGCGACGGCCCGGTCGACGACGTCGACGGAGGCGCCGCGCGCCGCCTGCGAGGCCTTGATGAGGTCCGGTTCGTCACGCAACAGCTGGGGGTCGATCACCGGCCCAGCTTACCCAGCCACGGATGACCAGCCGGTGAACCACCGGACGGGAGGCCCGTGGCACGGCCGATCCGCGCCTCCCGTCCGTCTCGTGGCCGCGTTCCGGACCGCGCAGCACCTGTTCGGTAGCGTTGTTCGCATGTCGACGCCCTCGGATGCCACCGCTGTGCCGGAGGACGCCCCCGCAACGGAGCAGCGCACCGCCGCAGTCATCTACAACCCCGTCAAGGTCCACCTGCCGACGCTGAAGCGCACCGTGAACCGGTACCAGCGCGAAGCCGGCTGGGCCGAGACCAAGTGGTACGCCACGAGCGAGGAGGACCCGGGCGGCGGCATGGCCCGCGAGGCCCTCGACGCCGGCGCCGACGTGATCGCCGCAGCCGGCGGCGACGGCACGGTCCGTGCGGTCGCCGAGGTCGTGCACGGCTCCGACGCAGCCCTCGCGCTGCTGCCGAGCGGCACCGGCAACCTGCTCGCCCGCAACATCCCGGCGCCGATCGACGACCTGGGTGCGAGCGCGCACACGATCTTCCACGGCGAGGACCGGCCGATCGACTTCGGCACCGTCGGGGTCGAGCGGGAGGACGGTTCGCGCGAGCAGTTCGGCTTCCTCGTGATGGCCGGCCTGGGCCTCGACGCCCGGATGCTCGCGAACACGAACGACGACCTGAAGAAGAAGGTCGGCTGGCTCGCCTACGTCGACTCGCTGATCCGCTCGCTGCGGGACGCCAGCGCGTTCGAGTTCCGGTACCGCCTGGACGGTGAGTCCAACCGCTCGGTCCGCGCGCACTCCCTGATCGTCGGCAACTGCGGCATGCTGCAGGCCGGCGCGACGCTGCTGCCCGACGCCGAGATCGACGACGGCGTGTTCGACATCGTCGTGATGCGTCCCCGGGGCTTCTTCGGCTGGGTCCGGATCGCCGCCCGGATGCTGTGGGAGAACGCGATCCTGCGCTCCGTCCGCCGCTCGGCGCTCGGCAACACCGAGATCGGCAAGCGCATCGTCACGAAGGCGCGTGAGGAGCGTCCGTTGCGCTACCTGCGCGGCGAGGAGTTCACGGCCCGCCTGGAGCGTCCGGACGAGTTCGAGATCGACGGCGACCCCGTGGGCGAGGTCGTGGCGTTCCGTGCGCGCATCGACCCGGGCGGGTTGACCGTCCGTGTCGCGGGCCCGGAAGACCAGACGCGGGCGACGCGCCGCCGCTGACGGCGCGCCGGACCGCGGACTGTTCCGTTCCGGCGGAACGGGCCGGGAGGCTCAGCTCGCGTCCGGCTCGCCGCTCACGATCGCGCGCAGCCAGTCACGCGCCTCGACGAACGCCTGGTCGGAGTAGCGCGGCGACACCTCGGAGCGGACACCGTCCGCCCGGGGGTACGACCCGAGGAACGTCACACGCGGGCTGAAGCGCCGCAGTCCGAGCAGGGCGTCCGCGACCCGTTCGTCCCGCACGTGGCCGTCGAGGTCGATGACGAACCGGTACCGACCGAGTTCGTCACCGATCGGCCGCGACGACAGCAGGCCCATGTTGATGCCCCGGGTGGCGAACTGCTCGAGCATGTCGACAAGGGCGCCGGGGTGTTCGTTCGGCAGTTCGACGACGACGCTGGTCTTGTCCGCACCCGTGCGCTCCGGCAGCGCGAGCGTCTTCGAGACGAGCACGAACCGGGTCACGGCGCTGGCGTTCTCGCCGATGGAGTCCGCGAGCACCGCCAGGTCGTAGTGGTCGGTGATGCCGGGCGGGGCGACGGCCGCGTCCGCGACCGAGTGCTCCGCCAGCAGTTCCGCGGCCGCGGCGACGTTGGACGAAGCCGGGATGTGCCCGTGCCCGGGGACGTTCCCCTCGAGCCACCGGTGTGTCTGCGCGTAGGCGACGGGGTGGGCGTTGACGGTGCGGACGTCGGCGAGCGCGGTGCCGGGTCGGGCGACGAGGACGAAGTCGACGGGGACCAGGTACTCCCCCACGATCCGCACGCCGGGGATCCGGGCCAGGGCGTCCTGTGTGGCGCTGACCCCGCCGTCGACGCTGTTCTCGATCGCGATCACCGCGCCGACCGAGCGTCCGGTGACGACGTCGTCGAGTGCTTCGCCGACGTTGTTGACGCTCCGCCAGGGCTTGCCGACGGCGGCCTCGACGAGCTTGAGGGCCGCCTCGGTGAAGGTGCCGGCCGGTCCGAGGTAGCTGTAGGTCTCGGCGGGCTGGTCGGCGGCATGGCTCATACCGGGGAGCCTAGCGGCGGTCAGTACAGCAGCTGCAGGGTGTCGGAGTCGCCGTTGCGTCCGACCGTGCGGAAGCCGACGCGTTCGTAGAGGATCCGGGCACCGGTGTTGCCGTCCTCGACGCTCAGGCTGATCCCCGGCCAGCCCGCGCTCCGGCCGGCGGCGACGAGCCGGGCGAGCAGGGCCGAGCCGAAACCACGGCCGCGCGCTCGGGCATCGACGGCGAGCGTGAGTTCGGGGACGTCCTCGGCGACGAAGCCGTAGCCCGGGTCGCTCGCGGGCAGGTGCACGGCCCAGGCGACGCCCAGCGGCCCGTCGGTGTCGGAGGCCACGACGCCCAGGTCGGCGGGGCGACCGTCGGTCGGGTCGTCCGCCGCCCGGTCCGGATCGAAGGCCACGAAGTAGTGCGCGAACTCGGGCCGGTCGAGGTCGGCGTCGGTGAACCGCTCACCCGACCAGTTCATCGCGTCGAGGCTCGCCCGGCGCAGCAGGGGCAGGTCCTCCCGGGTGGCCGGCCGGTAGCTCACGCCGTCGACCACGTCCGGGAAGGCGTCGTCGGCGGTGCCGGTCAGCCGCCCCTCGCAGATCGTCGGCTCGTCGTCGGGGATGTTCGCCACCGCGGCGAAGCGTCCCTCGGGGTCGACGCGGCTGAGGAGCACGCGGGAGATGCCGTCGAGTTCCGCGACCTGCTCGTCCGACAGCGCGTCGATGACCAGGCGTCGGGCGGTCCGGACGTGCCCGGGCGCCGCGGCGACGATGTGGTCGAAGCCGGCGTCGGTGAGCCGGACGTCGGTCGCTCGGCGGTCCTCGGTCGAGGGGCACCGGGCGACGAGCCCGCGCTTCTCGAGCCGGGACACGACGTGGGACAACCGCGGCAACGAGGCGTTCGTGGCCGAGGCCAGCACCGACATCCGGAGCGTGTGGAGCTCGGTCTCGGACAGCATCGCGATGACCATGTAGTCGAACATCGTCAGGTCGGCGTCGCGCTGCAACTGGTGGTCGAGCGCTGCCGGCAGGAGTTCCATGACGGCGACGAACCCCATCCACGCCCGGAGCTGCTCGCGGGAGAGCCAGGGGGTGTCGTCGGTCATGCCCTCATCCTAGGGAGAGGTTGTCCCTGCAACCACAGGTTGGTCCGGCCGACGCCGAGCCGTGACCGCGCCCACCACCAGGGCGATCACCACGACGGCGACCAGGACTCCCTCGACCACGAGCAACCGCGTCGTGTAGTCGAACGGCAACACGGTGTCGTTCTTCGTGCCGTGTGCCTTCGCCGCGATCTCCGGCAGCACCACCAGGGCCAGGACGCTGCCGAGGACGACGGCCGCCTGCACCACGACGAGCACCCACGTGCGGAGGGCCCGGCCGGCCCGCCGGAGCCCCATGCCGACGGCCAGGACGAACGGGGACAGGATCGCGTCGTGCAGCACGACGGCGCCGAGGAGCCAGGTCGCCAGCCCACCGATCCGGTTCGGCCGGACGGTGGTCACGAGGACCCAGGCGCCGAACGCCAGGACCAGCACGCCCAGGACGACCAGCACGATGCGGGCCGTGCGGACCCGGTTGTCGACGACGACGGCGCTCATGCGATGACCTCGATCCGTTCGATCCACTTCGTCTGCAGCACACCCGGACGGCCGGGCGCGATGATCCGGGCTGGGAACCCGTGTTCCAGGTCGAGCTTCTCGCCGTTGAGCTCGAGGGCGATCAGGGTCGTCGGGTCGGCGGTGTACTCCGGCCCCATCTCCATGATCCGGTAGCCGCCGTGCCGCTCCAGGCTCGTCACCCGGACGTGCACGTGCGGGTCGACCTGCACCGCGGCGAGGAGGTCGCGCATCCGGACCCCCTTCCACGTGGCCATCTGGCTCCAGCCCTCGACGCACGCGATCGGCAGGCGCGCCTCGGTCTGGCCGAGGGCGATCAGCTCGGCACGTGAGAACGTCCGGCTGACCGAGGGGCCGGCGACCGTGAGTGCCCAGTCGGCGGCGGTCGCGGTGGCGAGGACGCCGGCCGCGCGGGCGGTGCGGTTCACCGGCAGCCCGTTCTGGCCGAGGTGCCGCTTGCGGGGACCGAAGACGTTGAACGGTTCGCCGACGGCCGAGGACTGTCCGACCGTCAGGGCGACGACGCCCGCGGTGGCCGCGGTGACGCCGGCGATGAACCCGCGGCGGGCGACGCGCTGACGACGGCCGTCGGCGGACGCCGCGGTCCGCGTCACCGGGACGGTGTCGGTCGCCGGTGCAACCGGACCGGGGGCGGGAGTGCCGTCGATCCAGCGGTGGAGGCGTCCGACGAACCCGCCGGAGGGTGAGGCGGAGCCGGGACGGGCCTCCTGTCCGGCCGGGTCGTTCGGATCGTGCTGGTTCGGATCCGGCAACTCGCTGCCCACCGTCGGGTCGGCGACGAAGCGGCCCTGTGCGTCGAAGGAGTCCCGCTTCCGCCAGTACCGAGTGATGATCTGCAGCTTCGTGCCGATGTGGATGAGCAGCGACCCGATCAGCACGTACGCCAGCGCGTTGTGCACCTGCTTGAACGGGAACGGCCACGGGTACCACTGGTAGGTGTTGAGCAGACCGGTGACGACCTGCACGAGCGCCGACGCCACGAAGACCGCGATCGACGCACGCTCGAGCAGGTGCAGGACGCTCCGGACCGGCGGGGTCTGCACCAGCGCTGGCATCACGACGTTGAGCTTCGCGAGCAGCAGCGGGATGATCGCGATGCCCGCCGTGATGTGCAGGCCCTGCGTGAACTGGTAGAGCTGCACGGGCCGGGTCGGGAAGCGCATCCAGCCGAGGGGCTCCTGCAGCAGGTGGCTGTAGACGCCGGTCAGGAAGCAGACCAGGAACGCGATGCCGAGCAGGCGGCCGGTGACCACGGCGCTGCGGGCGGTGCGGTTCGGCGAGGCCATCGCGTCACGGGTGTGGCGCATCAGGCGCTGCACCCCCGCTACTGTCGTCGGACCATGAGCGAACGACTGCGTCCGACCCGTCTCGACCGACGAGCGCTCGCCTCGAGCGTGCTCGTCCCGACCGCGCTCGCCGTCGTGGGCGTGCTGGTGCTCGGCATCGTCATCGCGGTGGGTGTCACGCATCTGGGGTTCCTCCGGGAGGGTCATCGCTCTCCATTCGTTGCGTGGACCCTCATCGCTTGGACGGTCTTCGCAGGCGCCGTGCTGGCGCTCAGGTTCGTGCCCCCGCACCTGGTGACGCGGATCGTCCTCGGTGGAGCGGTGATCGTCGGCATCGCGGCCCTGATCGGACCACCGAACACGAGCACCGACTCCGCACGCTACGCCTGGGACGGCATCGTGCAGCACGCGGGCATCTCGCCGTACCTGCACACCCCGCAGTCGGACGTGCTGCAGCACCTCCGCCCGGACTGGTTGTTCCCCGACAAGGTGAACGGCACGTGCGACGACATCAAGCCCCGGTTCCGCGGTCTGGGCGACGGTCGGCTCGGCCACTGCACGGCGATCAACCGTCCCGACGTCCCGACGATCTACCCGCCGATGGCCGAGCTGTGGTTCGCGCTGGTGCGGGCGTTCGTCCCCGCCACCGCGCAGTACCTGCCGTTCCAGTTCGCCGGACTCGTCGTCTCGCTCGGCATCACCGTCGGCCTGCTCGTCGTCCTGCGTCGCCTGGGCCGCCCGACCTGGTGGGCCGCACTCTGGGCCTGGTCGCCGCTCGTCGCCGCCGAGGCCGTCACGAACTCGCACGTCGACGTGGTCGGCGCGGCCCTGGCCACCGCGGGCGCCGTGCTCGTCGCGTTCGGTCGGCCCATCTGGGGCGGCATCGCACTCGGCGCCGCGACCGCGACGAAGCTCATCCCGGCGATCGTGTACCCGGCGCTGCTCGGGCGGTGGCGCAGCTGGTGGGCGATCCCGGTCGGCATCGCCACGTTCGGGCTGCTCTACGTGCCCTACGTGCTGACGACCGGCCCGAAGGTCCTCGGCTACCTGCCCGGGTACCTGTCGGAAGAGGGGTACGAGGACGGCTCTCGGTTCGCCCTGGTCGCGAAGGTCCTGCCCGGGGACGCCGCGACGATCGTGGTGGGGCTCGTCGTGCTCGTCGCCGCGGTGCTGGCCTGGCGGCTGTCCGACCCGGCGAACCCCTGGTCCGGCCAGGTGTTCATGATCGGCGTGACCTTCCTCGCCGTGACCCCGCGCTACCCCTGGTACGCGCTGCTGCTCATCCCGTTCGTGGTGCTCTCCGGCCGGTGGGAGTGGCTGTCCCTGACGCTCGCGATCGCCCTGCGCGGGGTGTGGCCCTCGGTGGTCGCCTACCGGTGGTGGCTGCTCGCGGCGATCGCCGTCGTGCTCGTCGTCACCCTCGTCCGCACCCGCCGCGAGGACTGGCTGCGCTGGCGTGACCGGCTGCTCGGCCGAGACACGGTGCGCCACGACACGGTCCACCCGGATCGCAGCGACGGCGTCGTATCCTGAGGCGATGCCGGCCCAGATGCTGCCCTCGACGGGCCAGCTCGTCCCCTCGTCGGACCTGATGCGTCGGGTCCACCCCGAGGCGCCGGCGCCCGGACCCCTGGACCGCACCGACCTGCCGCCGCGTCCCGCCGGTGACCCCGGCCTGGTGGACCGCTTCGGCCGCTACGCGGTGGACCTCCGGGTCTCACTGACGGAGCGCTGCAACCTCCGCTGCACGTACTGCATGCCGGCCGAGGGGCTGCCCTTCGCGCCCGACGCCGCGCTGATGTCGGCGGACGAGATCGCCCGGCTGGTGGGCCTCGGCGCGGAGCAGCTCGGCATCCGCAAGGTGCGCTTCACCGGCGGCGAACCCCTGCTCCGCAAGGACCTGGTCGACGTGATCGCCCGGAGCGCAGCCGCCCACCCGGACCTCGAACTCTCGCTCACCACGAACGCCATCGGGCTCGCCGGCCGCGCCGCCGCCCTCCGTGCCGCCGGACTGCACCGGCTCAACGTCTCGCTCGACACCGTCGACCCGGACGTCTTCGCCGAGGTCACCCGTCGTCCGTTCCTCGACCGGGTCCTCGAGGGCATCGCGGCCGCTGCCGACGCCGGCCTCGGCGTGAAGGTCAACGCGGTCCTGATGCGCGGCGTCAACGACCATCTGGCCGCCGAGCTGCTCACCTGGTGCCTCGAGCGTGGCCACGAACTGCGCTTCATCGAGCAGATGCCGCTGGACCCGGGCCACGCCTGGGACGCGTCGACGATGATCACCGCGGTGCAGATCCGGGAACTCCTCAGCGTCGAGCACGAACTCACGCCGGACGAGGCCCCGCGGCACGGTGCCCCGGCCGAGCGCTACCGCGTGCGGTCCCGGGCGACCGGACAGGACCTCGGCACGGTCGGCGTGATCGCGAGCATCACCGAGTCGTTCTGCGCCGACTGCACCCGCACCCGCCTGACCGCCGACGGCCACGTCCGCAGCTGCCTGTTCTCGGATGACGAGGTCGACCTGCTCGGACCGCTGCGCGCCGGTGCCGCCGACGACGTGGTCCTCGACCGCTGGCGTCGGGCGATGTGGGCGAAGCCGCGCGACCACGGCGACGACAGCGACGGCTTCGTGCACCCCACCCGGGGCATGAGCGCGATCGGAGGATGACGGACATGACCACGCTGCGCTTCTTCGCCGCCGCCCGTGCCGCGGTCGGGCTCGACGAGACGACCGTCACGGCGGACTCCCTCGACGACGCCCTCCGGCGGGTCGAGGCCACCGACGTCGACCGCTGGACCGCACTGCAGGAGCGCTGCTCCTACCTGGTCGACGGCGTGACCACCCGCGACCGCTCGACGTCCCTCACCGGGGTCGGCGTCGTGGACGTCATGCCGCCCTTCGCCGGCGGCTGAGACGGCCGGTCCCGGCGGCTGAGACGCCCGGTCCCGGCGGCTGAGACGGCCGGTTCCGGAGGCTCGGACCGGGCCGCGGCCAGCACCACGACGGCAGGGTCGTCAGCGCTCCCACACCGTGAGCTCGGCGGGCGGGACCCGCACCCGCACGGGCGTCCCCGGTGTCAGCCCGAGCGCCGCGACCGCGGCGAGCGTCAGGTCCGCCGTGAGCTCCCCGGCCCGCACCCGCACCAGTCCGTCGCGGGGCTCCAGCTCAGTGACGCTCCGGAGCAACCCGCCGCGGACGTCCTGGTCCGCGCGGCTGACGACGGCGGCGGTCGGGTGGTGCGCGGCCGATACGGCACGGCCGGGAGGCACGCCGTGCGTCCCCGACACCAGCCTGCCCCCGTCGTCGGGCTGGCTCCCGTCGTCGGGCTGACCGCCGGCGCCGGGAGCGGCACGGTCCAGCACGAGGCCGTCCGCCGTCGCCGTGCCGCGCAGGACCACGAGGCCCGAGAACGTCGCCGCGAAGGCACTCCGGGGTCGGGCGAGGACGTCGGCGGGACGCCCCTCCTCCACCACGCGGCCGTCCTCGAGCACGACGACACGATCCGCGAGGGCCATCACCTCGACCGGGTCGTGCGTCACGAGCAGGCTCGGGCGGCCGGCGACGGCGGTGCGCAGGGCAGCGCGGACCTCCTGCCGGGCGCCGACGTCGAGCGCCGAGGTCGGTTCGTCGAGCAGGACCACCGACGGGTCCGCCGCCAGGGCCCGGGCGATCGCGACGCGCTGGGCCTGACCACCCGAGAGGGTCCCGGGCGCGCGGTCTGCCAGCTCGGCCACCCCGACGGCGGCCAGGGCCTGGCGGGCGGTGTGGCGGGCCTCCCGGCCGGAGCGTCCGGCAGCCCGCGGACCGAAGGCGACGTTCGCCAGGACGCTCCGGTGCGGGAACAGGTCGGGGCGCTGGGCGACCAGGCCGACGCGGCGGCGGTGTGCCGGGACGCTGCGACCCGGGCCGGCGAGCAGCCGACCGGCGGAGCGGACCTCGCCGTCGTCGAGGGCGAGGAGGCCCGCGACGGCGTCGACGACGGTGGACTTGCCGGCACCGTTCGGGCCGATCAGGGCGACGCACTCGGCCGGTCCGACCGTCAGGGCGACGTCGACGCCGCGGTCGTGCCGAACGACGTGGGCGACCAGGCCGGCCGGGTCGGCGAGGCCGGTCGGGTCGAGCAGGCCGGCCGGGTCGGCCGTCACAGCGCGGCTCCGCGGGTCCGGACCGAGGCCAGCCCGATCACCAGGAGCGCGACGACGACGAGCACCAGCGCGAGTGCGACCGCGGTGTCCGGGTCGATCTCGCGCTGCAGGTACACCTCGAGCGGGAGGGTCCGGGTGACGCCCTGCAGGCTGCCCGCGAACGTGAGGGTCGCGCCGAACTCCCCGAGTGCCCGGGCGAAGCAGAGGACCAGGCCGGCCGTGATGCCGGGCAGCACCCGGGGCGTGGTGACCGTCAGGAACGTCCGTGTCGGGCCGGCGCCGAGGGTGGCGGCGACCCGCTCGTACCGGTCGCCCTCGACGCGGAGCGCCCCCTCGATCGACGACACCAGGAACGGCATCGCCACGAACGTCTGCGCGATCACGACCGCCGCCGTGGTGAACGCGATCCGCAACCCGTGCTCGTCGAGGAACGCCCCGACGACCCCGAGCCGACCGAACGCGGCGAGCAGCGCCAACCCGCCGACCACGGGCGGCAGGACCAGCGGCAGCAGCACCACGGCCCGCGCCACCCCGGTCCAGCGTGAGCGGGAGCGGGCGAACAGGACCGCCAGCGGGTAGCCGAGGACGAACGCGATGCCGGTCGCCGCGGTCGCGGTGCCGAGGCTCAGCCCGAGCGCGGTCAGCGACTCGGGCGAGGTCACCAGCGCGACGAAGGACCCCCACTGGACCCGACCGACCATCGCGAGCACGGGGACGACGACGAACAGGCCGCCGAGCACCGCGGGGACCGGCAGCCACCACGGGACCGGGCCGCGGACCGCCGGGCGGCTGCGGCGGCTGCCTCGGTGGCCGCTGGGCTGTGCGTCCGGCACGGGGCTCAGGGCTTCCCGAAGCCGGCGTCGCCCAGGGTCCGCTGTCCGGCGGACGACAGCACGTACGACGTGAAGGCCCGGGCGAGTCCGGGGTTCGCTGCGTCGCGCAGGACGCTGATCGGGTAGGTGTTCACCGCGTCGGACGCGGCCGCGAACGGCACCCCGTCGACGTCGCCGCCGGCGCCCTGCACGTCGGTGCGGTAGACGATGCCCGCATCGGCCTGGCCGGAGCGCACCTTGCCGAGGACGTCGGTGACGGACTGCTCCTCGCTGACCGGGTGCAGGTCGACGCCGCTCGAGCGTTCCACCGCGGCCGTCGCAGCGCCGCACGGCACCGGGGCGGCACAGGTCACGAGCTGCACACCGGAGTCGTCCAGGTCCGCCAGGTCCCGGATGTGGTGCGGGTTGCCCGGGGCCACGGCGATCTCGAGCGTGTTCGTCGCGAAGTCCCGTGGCGAGCCGCTGGCCAGGCTCTGCTTGCCGAGCTTCGCCGTCGTGGCCTGGTCCGCCGAGGCGATGACGTCGGCGGGGGCGCCGTTCTGGATCTGGGAGACCAGGTCGCTCGATCCGGCGAACGAGAACGTGACGGTGGTGCCCGGGTGCGCCTGCTCGAAGTCGTGTCCGAGCGCGGTGAAGGTCTTCTGGAGTGACGCCGCGGCGAAGACCGTGATCGAGCCCGTGGGGACGGCGTTCGACGATGGGCCCGGCGTCGTGCTGGCACCCCCTGCTGCTGTCGTGCTCGCGCAACCACCGAGCGTCATGGCCAGCAGCACGCCGGTCGTCAGAACGGTCGTCAATTGCGTGCGCTGTCGCATCGGAGGGGCCTTCTCACTCACCTACGTGATCCGCAGGTGCGGACCGGCGCGACGATCCTACCCGCAGCAGCGGATCAGTTCGGTGAGAGCGGCAGCCCCTCGCGTCGCCAGGCGTCGACACCGCCGTCGAGGACGGTGACGGGCCTGCCGGCGGACCGAGCCCAGGCGTCGGCCCGCGGCCCGCGCGCGCAGGTGACGACGACGTCCCCGTCCGGCAGGACGGTGTCCCCGTGGACCGACCCGGCGATGACGCCGGTGGCCCACTCCTCTGCGGTGCGGACGTCGACGAGTGTCAGGGTGTCGGCCGGATCGGCCAGGCGGGCGGCGAGCGCCGCGGGCGAGATGCGTGGGGCGGCAGCGGTCGCTCCGGCAGCTCCGTCCGCTCCGTCCGCTCCGGCGGCTCCGGCCGGGAGGCCCGTGGGACGTCGCGACGCCGGCCCACGTCGGATCGGGCTCTCGGTCCATCGCCAGCGCCGGGCGTCGACCGTCAGGAGTCGGCCGAGCAACGGTTCGCCGAGGCCGGCGACGAGGGCCGTCACCTGCGCGGCCATCACCGACCCGACCGCCCCGCAGAGCGCCGGCAGGACACCGTCGATCGCGCAGGAGCCCTCGTCGGGCAGGACCTCGGGGTGCAGGTCGTGGAAGTCGACGCCGTCGTCCCCGGCGTCGCGGAAGACCGAGACCTGCCCGTCGTAGGACAGCACGGTGCCCCAGACGAACGGGATCCCGAGCGGTGCACAGGCGTCCGAGATCGCCCGCGTGACGTCCACCGCGTCGGCGGCGTCGACCACGACGTCGTGCCCGGCGACGTGCTCGGGCCGGAAGCGACCGACGACCGCGACGACGTCGAGCTCGGGGTCGACCGCGCGGGCCCGGGCCGCAGCGACCTCGGCCTTCGCGGCGCCGACGTCCGCGGTGGTGAAGAGCGTCTGTCGGGACAGGTTCGAGCCGTCCACGACGTCGTCGTCCACGATCGTCAGGCGTCCGAGCCCACTGCCCGCCAGGTAGGAGACCACCGGCGCACCGAGCCCACCGGCACCGACGACCAGGACCCGCGACCGACCGAGTCGTTCCAGGACGTCCGGGCCGGAGTCGGCGAGCGCCGCCGTCCGCGAGCCGAGTCGGCGGCGTGCGGTGCTGACGGTCATGCGTCCTCCTCCGGACCCGGTGACTCGACCGTGACCATCGTGGCCTTGACCGAGGCGACGGCGACCGAGCCGATCTCGAGTCCGAGGTCGCGGACGGCCTCGGAGCTCATCAGTGAGACCACCCGGTGCGGGCCGCACTGCACCTCGACCTGGGCCATCACGGTGTCGACGACGAGCCCGGTGACGATGCCGACGAAGCGGTTCCGTGCCGAGCTCCGGACGCCCGACGGGTCGGCGAGCTGGTCGCCCCGCGACCGGGCGTACTCCGCGAGCTCCCGACCGTCGACGACCGCCCGTCCGACGGCGTTCGTCGCGCGGCTGAAGGTGCCGCCCTCGACCAGGCGGCGCACGGTGTCGTCGCTGACCCCGAGGTACGTCGCGGCGTCACGGATCCGGAGCTGCGTCATGACGACGACCCTAACTGTGGAACGCCGACCATCGGCTTGTGGACACTCACCGGCTCGGGGGGCAGTATGTGGGGTTCCCGTCCAGCGGCGCTCGGTACCGTCTCCGGCGTGAGTTCTCCCCGTACCGGCAGCATCGGCGTCCCGCACGCGGTCCGCCACGTGCCGGTCCGTGCCGGTCTCCGCGGCGCCGTCTCGGCCGCCGCCACCACCGCTGTCCGCACCCCGGAGCTCACCATCGGTGCACTCGGCGTCGTCATCGCGGCGGCCTTCTCGTGGGTCCCGTCACTCTGGTACGACGAGGCCGCGACCGTCACCAGCGCGCAGCGTTCCTGGCCCCAGCTGTGGGCCGAGCTGCACACCGTCGACGCGGTGCACGGTCTCTACTACGCACTCATCCACGTCTGGTTCTGGCTGGTCGGCTACACGCCGTTCACGCTGCGACTGCCGAGCGCACTGGCCGTCGGCGTCGCCGCCGCACTCGTGGTCGCCCTCGGTCGTCGGATCGGCGGCAAGCGCCTCGGGATCACCGCGGGCATCGTGTTCCTGCTCCTGCCCCGGGTGCAGTGGGCCGGCACCGAGGGCCGCCCCTACGCCACCATCACGACCCTCTCCGTCTGCCTGACGCTCGTCGGACTGACCGCCCTCCGTCGCAGCCGACGGGGCCGGGCGACCGGCTGGTGGGTGGCGTACGGCGTGCTCGCCGTCGTCGCGGTCGCGTTCAACGTGTACCTCTCGCTCGCGGTCGTCGCACACGCCGTGGCCCTCGCCTGGACGCTGCTCGCCGAGCGGCACGACCTCCGCCTGGCCACCTTCTCGCGCACCGGCCGGATGCCCGGCACCCCGCTCGTCACCCGTCGCGTCCTGGTCCGGTGGGTCGCCGCCGCAGCCACCGCCGCGGTGGTCGTCGCGCCGTTCGTCCTCGTGGTGTCGTCCCAGGCGAAGCAGATCGGCTGGATCAAGGGCATCGGCACCGGCACGTTCCGGCAGGTCTTCTCGACGGCGTGGTTCGGCGCCTCCGGCCCGTACGCTGCGATGGCGTGGACGCTCATGGCGATCGGCGTCGCCACCGCCCTGGTGCGCGCGCGTCGTCAGGCACCGTCGGCCCGCGCCCTCGTCCGGGCGCAGGCCGTCCGTGTGGCGCTCCCGCTCGTCGTCGTCCCGACCACGGTCCTCCTGCTCGCGACCGCGCTGGGCGAGCGTCTCTACTCGCCGAAGTACGCGTCGCTGAGCCTGCCGTTCGTCGCGGTCCTCATCGCCCTGGCCCTGACGCTGATCCGGCCGAAGGCGCTGCTCGCGGTCGCCGTCGCCGCGCTCGTGGTGCTGTCGGTCCCCACTGCCGTCGTCGTGAAGGGGCCGGAGGCCAAGTCCGACTCGACGTGGGCCCAGGCCGCGTCGATCATCAGCACCGAGCGCGCCGCCCGCCCGAGCGCGAACGAGGGCGTCGTGTTCGGCAGTGTCTACCGCCACCCGACCACGACGGCGGAGATCATCAAGGTCTCCTACCCGGAGGCGTTCGCCGGACTCACCGACCTGGCCGTCGGCGCGAACGGTGCCGACCAGGGCGTGCTGTGGAACCGGAACGCGGACCTCGCCTCGACGGTCCCCGCCCGTCTCGGCGACATCGACACCGTCTGGTACGTCGGCGGTACCTCGCGCACGATCCGGCCCGAACTGAAGGCCGTGCTCGCGGAACGCGGGTTCCGTCCGGTGCACAACTGGCAGACCGGCAAGGTCATCATGACGGAGTTCGTCCGCTCCTGACGGTCACCCCGACCGAACGACGTCCGGTCGGGTCGATGGCCGGTCCGGTCGCCGTCCGCCGTCAGTGCAGGACGCGGGCGCCGTGCACCGGGCCGTTCGCCCGCAGTGCCACGAAGCCGGACGCACTGAGCGCGACCTGCACCTCGAGCGCGGCGTCGCGGTCCGGCACGAGGAACGCCACCGTCGGCCCGCTGCCGGACACCAGTCCGGCGAGGGCACCGGAGCGCTCCCCCAGCTCCAGCGTCTCCGCCAGGGCCGGCTGCAGGCGCATGGCGGGGGCCTGCAGGTCGTTGTGCAGGTTCTCGGCCAGGAGCTCGGCGTCGCCGGCTCGGAGGGCCTGCAGCACCTGCGCCTCGACGACGGGGGTGCGCGGTGCGGGCGAGATGTCGGCCCGGTAGCGCTCCCGGTGCTCGTCGAGCGCGCGGTACACCGCCGGGGTCGAGAGACCGGTCTCGCTGAGCGCGAGGACCCAGTGGAACTCGCCCTTCGCCAGCGCCGGGCTGAGTTCGTCACCACGACCGGTGCCGACGGCGGTGCCCCCGGCGAAGGCGAACGGCACGTCGGCGCCGAGTTCGGCCGCCAGGCGCAGCAGTTCGTCCCGCCCGAGGCCGGTGCCCCACAGGGTGTCGACGGCCAGGAGGGTCGCGGCGGCGTCCGCCGAGCCTCCGCCCATGCCACCGGCGACCGGCACCTGCTTGTCGATCGTCAGGTGCACGCCGCCGCGGTGGCCCGCGGTCCGGGCGACCAGACGGGCGGCGCGGATCGCCAGGTTCGTGTCGTCCGTCGGCACGGACGAGGTGTCGATCGGACCGGAGAACCGTACCGAGAAGTCGTCGGCGCGCTCGGCGGTGACGTCCTCGTACAGGGACACGGCCTGGTAGGCGGTGGCGATGTCGTGGTAGCCGTCGTCCTGCAGCGCCCCGACGGACAGGTGGACGTTGATCTTGCCCGGTGCGCGCGTCCGCACCCGATCCGGAGCGGGCGTCGACGTCATGCGACCAACCTATCCCCGTCCGGGTCGGGCTCCGGTCGCGTCGGCCGCTGCGGCGAACCCGCGCCGCAGGTCCGCGATGACGTCGTCGACGTGTTCCAGGCCGATCGACAGCCGGATCAGCCCCTCGCCGACACCGGCGGCCGCGCGCTCGGACGGGGTCATCTGCACGTGGGTGGTCGACGCCGGGTGCACGACCAGGGACCGGACGTCCCCGATGTTCGAGACGTGGTCGAAGAGCTCGAGCGCGGCGACGAACCGGCGCCCGGCCGCGACCCCGCCGGCCAGGTCGAACGCCAGGACGCTCGACGGCCCCTTCGGCACGTAGCGCTGCTGCAGGTGGTGCCACGGCGAGCTCGGCAGGCCGGCGTAGTGTACGTGCTCGACCTGCTCGTGCGCGTCCAGCCAGGACGCCACCGTCGCCGCGTTCGACACGTGCCGGTCCATCCGGAGCGACAGGGTCTGGATGCCCTGCAGCACCAGGAACGCGTTGAACGGGGCGATCGCCGGACCGAGGTCCGCCGACAGCTTCGACCGGGTGCGCTGGATGAACGCGCGGCGCCCGAACTTCTCGGCGAAGTTCGTGCCCGAGAACCCCGAGTGCTCGGTCGTCGTCAGCTGCGGGTACTTCTCCGGGTACGCGGCCCAGTCGAACGAGCCGGCGTCGACGATGAGCCCGGCGATCGCACTGCCGTGTCCGGCGAGGTACTTCGTCGCCGAGTGCACGACGATGTCCGCGCCGTGCTCGATCGGACGGACCAGGTACGGCGTCGCGATGGTGTTGTCGACGATCAGCGGGACCCCGGCGTCGTGGGCGACCCCGGCCACCCCGGCGAAGTCCAGGACGTCGCCGCGCGGGTTCGGGATCGACTCCCCGAAGAACGCCCGGGTCTCGGGGCGCACGGCGGCGGCCCACTCGTCCAGGTCGGTCGGGTCCTGCACGAAGGTGAACGCGATCCCCAGGTCCTTCAGGGTCGACGCGAAGAGCGTGTAGGTCGCGCCGTACAGCGACGCGCTCGAGACGACGTGGTCCCCGGCACGGGCCAGGCCCAACACCGCCAACGACGTCGCCGCCTGCCCGGACGCCAGCGCCAGGGCGGCGACCCCGCCCTCGAGGTCAGCGATCCGACGCTCGAGCGCCACCGCCGAGGGGTTGTTCACGCGGGAGTACGTGTGCCCCGGTGCGTTGAGCAGGAAGCGGTCGGCCGCGTCCTCACCCGACGGGTACACGAACGCAGCGGTCTGCGCGATCGGCGGCACGTTCCCGCCGAAGCCCGGGTCGGCCTTGAAGCCGGCCCGGATCTGCCGGGTCTCGAAGGCCCAGTCGTCCTCGGCGGCCATCAGGACACCGCCTCGGCTTCGGCCTCGGCCTCGGCGTCGGCCGGCACCGACGCGCGGACGAGCGGGATGACCTGTTCGCCGAAGCGCTCCATCTCCTCGAGCTGCGGTGAGAACTGCAGCAGCAGCGTGTCGACCCCGGCGTCCTCGTACTCGCGGATCCGCGCCGCGACCTGCTCCGGCGTGCCGACGAACTGCGGACGGAGGCCCCGGTTCGACACCGAGTAGTCCTCGAGCGAGGGGACGTGCTCGAGCTGCGACTTCGAGATGAAGTCCTGGTACGACTCGTACGCCTTGCCGTGCTGCACGTCCGTGATGCGGGCCAGCTCGGCCTGCGCTTCCTCCTCGGTCTCGCGGACGATCGCGTAGGCCGCCATCCCGAACGCCTCGAACGGCGGCAGCCCGGCGTCCTCGCGACGCTGACGCATCTCGGCGATCTTCGTCCGGAGTTCCTCGACGGTGCCGCCGTGGGTCAGGTAGGCGTCGGCGTAGTGCGTGATGCTCGCCTTGCCGGCTTCGCTCTCCCCGCCGGCGTAGATACGCGGGGTGACGCGCGGCTTCGGCTCGAGGTGGGCGTTCTCGACGTCGTAGTACTCGCCGTGGAAGCTGTACGGGGTCTCCCGCCACAGGCCCTTCAGGATCTCGACGAACTCGGCGGTGCGCTTGTAGCGGTCGTCGTGCTCGGAGAAGATGCCGCCGTACTGCCGTGCTTCTTCCGCCCACCAGGCGCTCACCACGTTGAAGGTGAACCGGCCGCCGGAGATGTCGTCGATCGTCGCCGCCTGCTTCGCGGTCACGGCCGGCAGATGGTACCCGGGGCGCATCGCCGCCATGATCTCGAGGCGCTCGGTGGTCGCCGCGATCGCCGCCGCCAGGGCCCACGCCTCGAGACTCGGCGCCGCGACGCCCTTGATGTCGTTGAGGTTCAGCTCCGGCACGAGCGTCAGGTCGAACCCGATCCGCTCGGCGCGCTGCGCCAGGAGCTTCACGTAGTCGAACGTGACCGGCATCTGCTCGTCGTCGACGTTGCGCAGCCAGCCGCCGAAGAGCGGGGTCCAGTATCCGAATCGCACGGGGAGGTTCCTTGGGTGGTGAGGAGGGACGGACGGGAGGCTCGCCCCGGGTGGTGGGGCGGGCCTCCCGTCCGGTGGATGGTCGGGACGGTGCGGCCGGGGCCGGGTGGGCGGCTGGCCTCGTCAGGTCAGGCGTGTGCCGCGGTGGCCGCGTACTCCGCGTCGAGCAGGCCGCCGAGGAAGCGGGCGATCGAGCGCGGCCCCGAGGCGGGCGCGACCGCCTCGACAGCGGGGTTGTAGTTCGTGTTCGTGTTGATGTCGTACACGACGGTGCGTCCGTCGGTGGTCTCCATGAACTCGACGCCGGCGATCTGGATGCGCTGGTCGGCGAGGAAGCCGCGCAGCTGCTGGACCAGCGGGTGGTCCGCGGTGACCTCGGTGCGGACCGAGAACGTCTCGGTGGTGCCCCCGTCCGTGCCGGGCACCTCGCACACCGCCCCTGCGATGGTCTGCGGGACCTCGCACGCGTCCGCCGGGCAGAGCTCGAAGCTGCCGGCGCTCGTGTCGACGCGGACCGCGTAGACGAACTCGCCACCGACGAACTCGGCCCGGGTGATGAACGGCTCGCGCGCCGTCAGGTACTCCTGCAGCAGCGTGACGCCGTCGACCGGCGCCTCGAACTCGGGGCTGTCCACGTACGCGTCGAACTCGGCCAGCGAGTCGAAGCGGCGGACGCCGAGGCCCTTGCCGCCCTGGTTGTGCTTCGTGATGAACGGGACGTCCTCGCCCCCGGTGAAGGTGGCCGCGGACTGCTTGAGCGTCGTCGTGCCGAACACCGCGGTCGTCCGGGGTACGTCGAAGCCCGCGGCGCGGAGCAGTCCGTGCTGGGCGACCTTCGACACCTCGAGCTCGAGGACGTGGCTGCCGCCGACGACCTGTCGCCCGGCGCGCTCGAGCCAGCCGAGCAGCGCCCGGGTGTACTCCTTGCTGTGCTCGTGCCCGCGGGTGTGGCTGCTGGCCGACATCCGGCTCCAGTAGACGCCCGGCTCCGGCTCGGCAGCCAGGTCGATCTGCCCCTCGGTCAGGAGGATCTCCTGCACCGGGACACCCTCGGCCTCGAAGGCGGCGGCGAGCGGCGGGAACCACTCGGGGTTCTCGTGGATGACGTACACGCGCGGAGTGCTCACCGCACCACCCTAGGCACGGTGTCGTCGCACCTGCCAGGTGTGTGACGTGGTGTTGCACGTCGCGTCACCACCGCGTCGGCCTCGTTCAGCGGGGCGCAGCCGAGGCGTCGAAGGACTGCTGACCGACGACGCCCAGCAGCTCGAGCTTCTGCGCGTCCTCGCTGCCCGCGGGAGCGGTGAACAGCAGGAGCGCCTGCGCCTGGTCGTCCGTGTGCAGGACCTGGCAGTCGACGGTGATCCGGCCGAGTTCGGGCTGCACGATGGTCTTGTTGTCCGACCAGCGACTCGCGACCTCGTGCAGGGCCCAGAGCTCGGCGAACTCGGGGCTCCGCCGTTCGAGTTCCGCGATGAGTTCGCTCGCCCGTCGGTCCCCCGGGCCGGCCAGCCCGACGGCGGCCCGGAGCGACGCCACGACGACCCGGCCCAGGTGTTCGTGCTGCTCGGCCGCGTACTTCGCCCGTTCGGTGCCGCTCACGAACCACCGCCACGCCTGGTACCGCTCGTTGCCGGCCAGACCCACGGACGTGCCGAGGAGCGCCGCCGCCATCGGGTTCTCGACGAGGGTCTCCCCCAGGTGGTTCACGACGATCGCCGGGGTGTCCGCCAGCCGGTCCAGTACGCGGAGGATCGCTGGGTCGACGTGGTCGGCGCGGTGCATCCGGACGGGTGCGTTCTGCCCGGTCAGGTGGAACAGGTGGTCCCGTTCGTCGAGCGAGCACCGGAGGGCACGGGCGATCGCGGCGACCATCTGCTCCGACGGCTGCGGGCCGCGCTGCTGTTCGAGCCGCGTGTAGTAGTCGACGGACATGCCGGCCAGGGCCGCCACCTCTTCACGACGGAGGCCCGGGGTGCGCCGCCGAGCGCCGGCCCCGATCCCGACGTCCTCCGGGCGGAGCAGCTCCCGTCGGCGGCGGAGGAAGTCGGCGAGGGCTGCACGGTCCATGCCCACAGTCTGCTGCGTCCGTCACGCCGGAGCCAGGGAGCGCCGGTCCCCCGATGACCGCGCTCTGGTTGCCCCGACCTGCACGGCGCATCGTGGTGGTCATGGACATCACGAACAGCACCGTCTTCATCCCCGGCGCGACCTCGGGCATCGGCCTGGCCCTCGCGCTCCGCCTGCAGCAGGCCGGCAGCACCGTCGTCGTCGGCGGCCGTCGCCAGGCCCTCCTCGACTCGATCGCCGCCGAGCACGGCCTGGACACCGTGCAGGTCGACGTCGCCGACGCGGAGTCGATCCAGCACGCCGCCGAGACCGTCCTGGCGGCCCACCCTTCGCTCGACACCCTGGTGACGATGTCGGGCATCATGCGGAACGAAGACCTCCGCGACCCGGCGCACATCTCGGACGCCGTCGAGATCGTCGAGACGAACCTGGTCGGCACGATCCGACTGATCGACGCGTTCCTGCCGCACCTGCTCGGCCGCCCGAGTGCGACGGTCATGACGGTGTCGTCGGGTCTGGCGTTCGTGCCGCTGACCGCCACCCCGACCTACAGCGCCACCAAGGCCGGCGTGCACGCGTACACGCAGGCGCTCCGGCAGCAGCTCGTCGGCTCGTCGGTCGAGGTCCTCGAGCTCGCGCCGCCGGCCGTCGCCACCGACCTGATGGGTGGGCAGGACTTCGGCGGGATGCCGCTCGACGCGTTCATCGACGAGGTCGTCGGCCTGGTCGAGTCCGGTGCGACTCCGGAGATCCTGGTGCAGAACGTCCAGCCGCTGCGCTGGGCCGAGCGCGACGGGAACCACCAGCAGATCCTCGAGATGATGGCCGCGCGCGAGCACTGACCCACTCCGCCCGTCCCACATGTAGAACATCATGCTGCTCCGGCATGTCAGGATGGGTGGATGCGACCAGCACCGTACGAGGAAGCCCTGCCGTCCGGACGCCTGATGCCTGTGGTCGGCATCGCCGTGATCGCCATCGCGGTCGCCGCGGTCGCACTCCCGCTCGTCCTGCCACCGTCACCCGGTCGCGGTCTCGGTCCCGGAGACGTCGCGGTCCTCCTCGGGACACTCGTCGTCACGGTCGTCCTCGGCATCGGCGTCGTCCGGATGCGACAGACGATCCGCGTCGACGACGTGCTGGAGGTCCGCGTCACCCCGTTCTGGTACCGACGCCGCATCCCGCTCGACCAGATCGCGTCGGTGACGCCGATGACCCTGACCGGCCTGAACTCGGGCGGGTGGGGCATCCGACTGATCCCGAGCGGGACCGCGATCCTGCTCGACAACGGGCCCGGCGTGCACGTCACCGTCCGCGGCAAGCGTGCACTGCGGTTCCGCTGCGGCGAGCCGGATGCACTCGTCGCCGCCCTGGAGGCACGGGGCGCGTCCGTCCGCTGAGTCGCGTCGCTAGCGTGCCCGCCTCCGTCAGCGCGGACGCGGTGGTCGCGCAGCCCCCGAAGGCGGGTTCGGCGAGGCGGCTGTGCGGGGCGGGGCGGGCCCGGTCAGTCGCTCGTGCCGGCGGCTGCGAGGACGGTCCGGCCGAGACGCACGAAGTCGTCGACGCCGAGCTCCTCGCCGCGGGCGGTCGGCGCGATGCCGGCGGCTTCGAGGACCTCGGACGCACGAGCACTGCCGCCCAGGACACCGGAGAGCGCCTGGCGGAGCATCTTCCGACGCTGCTGGAACGCCGCGTCGACCAGGGTGAACACCCGCGATCGCAGCTGTTCGTCACCCGGGGGCTCGTGCCGGTCGAAGCCGACCAGGACACTGTCGACGTTCGGCACCGGCCAGAACACCTGCCGGCTGACCTGTCCGGCGATCCGCCACGACCCGTACCAGGCGGCCTTGACGCTCGGGGAGCCGTAGACCTTGCTGCCCGGGTCGGCGGCCAGGCGGTAGCCGACCTCGGCCTGCACCATGACGAGCGACCGGACCAGGGACGGGAAGGTCGCGAGCAGGTGCAGGAGCACCGGCACGGACACGTTGTACGGCAGGTTCGCCACGAGGTGCGTCGGCGCGACGGGCAGGTCCTCGGCCGAGACCTGCATGGCGTCCTGGTGGACGACGGTCAGGCGGGCGTCGGGCTGCATCGCGGAGACGGTCGTCGGCAGGTGCGCGGCGAGCCGGGCGTCGATCTCGACAGCCGTCACGGCAGCGCCGGTCTCGGTGAGCCCGAGGGTCAGCGACCCGAGGCCCGGCCCGACCTCGAGCACTGCCGACTCGGGCGTGACGCCGGCGATCGACACGATGCGCCGGACGGTGTTGGCGTCGTGCACGAAGTTCTGGCCGAGCTTCTTCGTGGGCGTGACGTCGAGCGTCGCCGCGAGTTCCCGGATCTCCGCCGGGCCGAGGAGCGCACCCACGGCTACTGCACCACCGTGACGGGTTCGGCGTCCCACATGCCGTAGACGAGTTCGGTGTTCGAGGTGATCTGCGCCGCCAGCATCGACACGTCGGTCCCCAGCGTCTCGGCCATCGACCGCAGCGTGTGCGGGATCAGGTACGGCGCGTTCGGCCGACCGCGGAACGGCGTCGGCGTGAGGAACGGCGCGTCCGTCTCGACCATGATCAGGTGACGCGGCGCGACGTGCAGGGCGTCGCGCAGGTTCTGCGCGTTCTTGAACGTCACGGTGCCGGCGAACGACATGTACCAGCCGCGCTCGGCACACAGGCGTGCGAGCTCGGGGCCGCCCGAGAAGCAGTGGAAGACGGTGCGCTCCGGGGCCCCGACACGCTCGAGGACCTCGACCACGGCGTCGTGGGCGTCCCGGTCGTGGATCGTCAGCGCCAGGTCGTGGTCCTTCGCGATGCGGATGTGCTCCTCGAAGGAGCGGATCTGCGCCGCCCGGCCGTCGTCACCCGTGCGGAAGAAGTCGAGCCCGGTCTCCCCGATCGCCCGGACCCGGGGCAGGGCCGCGAGCTCGGCGATGCCGGCCAGGTGTTCGTCGAGCAGGCCCTGTTCGTCGAGGACGGGGGCTTCGTTCGGGTGCAGGGCGACCGCGGCGAGGACCCGGGGTTCCCGTGCCGCGATCGACGCCGACCACTGCGAGGTGGCGAGGTCCGTGCCGACCTGCACGACTCCGCGGACACCGACGCTCGAGGCACGGTCGAGGTGCTCCCGGTAGTCGAGCGGACCGTCGCCGCCGTCGCCGACACCGTCGGCGATCTCCATGTGCGTGTGGTTGTCGTATACCGGCACGGTGAGGGCCTGCGGCAACGGCGGGTACGTCAGGTCCCGCTTCTGCCCGCCGCCGTCGCCGCCGCGAGCGCGGACGTGCGCGTCGGTCACGCGGCGCCCTGCTCCGGCTGCTCGATGCGCGGGAACAGCCCGGCCGCGAGGGGCGTCACCGTCTCCGAGCCCTGCCACTCCCAGGCGCGGTCGATGCGCTGCTCGGCGATGGTCCCGCCGGCACCGATCGAGGCCCAGAGCTTCTCGGTCGCCTTCGGCATCACCGGGGACACGAGCACGGCCACCGTGCCGAGGCCCCGGAGTGCGGTGACGAGCACGGTCGCCAGTCGCTCCCGCTGGGCGTCGTCCTTCGCCAGGGCCCAGGGCTCCTGCTCGGTGATGTAGCCGTTCAGGGCGTCGACCAGTTCCCAGACCGTGGTGATCGCGTCGTGCGGGGCGAACGCGGCGATCGACGCGTCGGCCCGCTCGGTGACGGCCTGCGCGAGGGCGTCGACGGCCGCGTCCGACTCGGTCAGCTCGCCGCGCTCGGGCACGGCACCGTCGAAGTACCGGTTCAGCATCGCGACGATGCGGGAGGCCAGGTTGCCGAAGCCGTTCGCCAGTTCGGCCTGGTACCGCGCCGAGATGTCTTCCCAGCTGAAGTTGCCGTCCTGCCCGAAGGTGATCGCGCGGAGGAAGTAGTAGCGGAAGGCGTCGGAGCCGAACGTGTCGGTGATCTCGCTCGGGGCGATGCCGGTCAGCTTCGACTTGGACATCTTCTCGCCGCCGACGAGCAGCCAGCCGTGGCCGAACACGCGCTCCGGCACCGGGAGCCCCGCGGCCATGAGCATCGCGGGCCAGATCACGGCGTGGAAGCGGGCGATGTCCTTGCCCACGATGTGCACGCTGGGCCAGAGGCGCTGGAAGGCCTCGTCGTCCTCGGTACCGTAGCCGAGCGCGGTGATGTAGTTCAGCAGCGCGTCGAACCAGACGTAGAGGACGTGGTCGGAGTCCCACGGGATCTGGATGCCCCAGTCGAAGCTCGACCGCGAGATCGACAGGTCACGCAGGCCCTGCTTGACGAAGGAGACGATCTCGTTCCGGACGCTCTCCGGCTGGATGAACTGCGGGTTCGACTCGTACAGGTCGAGCAGGCGCTGCTCGAAGTCGGACATCCGGAAGAAGTAGTTGCGCTCGGCCAGGACCTCGACCGGGATGGAGTGGATCGCACAGACCTGCTGGCCCTCGTACGGACCGGTGCCGGGCACCAGGTCACTCGGCTGCTTGTACTCCTCGCACCCCACGCAGTAGAAGCCCTCGAACTCGCCGGCGTAGATGTAGCCGTCGTCGTACAGCTTCTGCAGGAACGCGGTCACGCCGCGCTCGTGACGTTCGTCGGTCGTCCGGATGAAGTCGTCGTTCGCGACGTCGACGGTGTCGAGCAGCGGCTTCCACGCGTCGGTGACCAGACGGTCCGCCCACTCCTTCGGGGTCACGTCGTTCGCCGAGGCGGTGCGCAGGATCTTCTGTCCGTGCTCGTCGGTGCCCGTGAGCAGCCAGGTGTCGTCGCCGCGCTGGCGGTGCCAGCGCGCGAGGACGTCCGCGGCGACCTCCGTGTACGCGTGCCCGATGTGGGGCACGTCGTTGACGTAGAAGATCGGCGTGGTGATCGAGAACGAGCTGCCGTCGGCCATGCGGACCATCCTAGAGGCGAGCCCGTGCCCCGTGACGCGCGGTCACCCGGCCTGTGGACAACCGGACGGGAGGCCCGTGGCGGCGCCGCCACGGGCCTCCCGTCCGACAGGTGTCGGGTCCGGTCAGCGTGCGGCGAGCGCACCCTCGTAGAGGTCCCGCTTGGACAGCCCGGTCGCGTCGGCGACCGCTGCGGCGGCCTCCTTCATGCGTGCGCCGGCGGCCACGCGCTCGAGGACCAGGCGCACGCCGTCCTCGATCGTGGCGTCCTCACCCGACCCCGTCGAGCCCGCGACGACGACGCAGATCTCGCCACGGACGCCGTCGGCCGCCCACTCGGTCAGCTCGGCGAGGGTCCCGCGTCGGATCTCCTCGTGCATCTTCGTGAGCTCCCGGCAGACGGCGGCGCGCCGGTCGGCTCCGAACCCGGCGGCCATGTCGCCGAGCGTGTCGGCGATCCGGTGCGGCGACTCGAAGAAGACCATGGTCCGCTGCTCCCCCGCCAGCGCGGCGAAGACGCGACGACGCTCGCCGCCCTTCCGGGTCGGGAAGCCCTCGAACGTGAACCGGTCCGTCGGCAGTCCCGACAGCGCGAGGGCGGTGAGGACGGCACTCGGGCCGGGGATCGCGGTGACGGTGACGCCCGCGGCCGCGGCGGCCTCCACCAGCGGGAAACCGGGGTCGCTGATGGCGGGCATGCCCGCGTCGGTCAGCACGACGACGTCGTCCTCCCGCGCCAGTTCGACGACCTCGGCCGCACGCTCCCGCTCGTTGTGCTCGTGCAGCGCGATGAGCCGCGGGCGGTTCTCGATGCCGAGTGCGCGCATGAGGTGGATCGCGGTCCGGGTGTCCTCGGCGGCGACGACGGAGGCGTTCGACAGCGTCTCCACGAGTCGACGGGAGGCATCACCGAGGTTGCCGATGGGGGTTGCTGCGAGGACGATCACGACCCCATTGTCGTCGCCGCGGCCGTGCCCTGTGGACGGCGTGGGCCAGCGGCGAGGTCGCGTCCGTATGATGCTGCGGATGACCACGGACCTGGCCGACCTGCAGAAGACCGTGCCGGACGTCCCACGTGGCTCGCGGCTCGACGACTGGTGGGGCCGCGTGCTGTCCGTCGGCTGGCGGGTCGCCGCCTGGCGCTGGGGTGGTCCGATCGCGGTGACCGTGCTGGCGGCCCTGCTCCGACTGGTCGACCTGGGCCGGCCGCACACGCTCGTGTTCGACGAGACGTACTACGTCAAGGACAGCTGGTCCCTGGTGCACCTCGGGTACGAGGGCACGTGGCCGGCGAACCCGACCGGCGACGGCGCGGTGACGACCGACCAACGGTTCGCCGACGGGCAGACGGACATCTACTCGCGCGCCGCGGAGTTCATCGCACACCCGCCGCTCGGCAAGTACCTCATCGGCCTCGGCATGCTGCTCTTCGGGCCGGACAACGCCTTCGGCTGGCGGTTCACGGTCGCGGTCCTCGGCATCGCCACCGTCTTCCTCACCGCGGTGATCGCCCGCTCGCTGTTCCGCTCGACCTTCATCGGCACGCTGGCCGGCGGCTTCCTGGCGGTGGACGGGCAGGCGATCGTGATGTCGCGGGTGTCGCTGCTCGACGGCATCGTCACGTTCTTCGTCGTGCTCGGCTTCGGCGCGCTCCTGCTGGACCGGCGTTCTTCGGCCCGACAGCTCGACCGGTGGATCGACCGGAAGGCCGCGGCCGGTCGGCCGACGCTCTGGGGTCCGGTGCTGTGGCGGCGGCCCTGGCTGGTCGCGATGGGCTTCGCGCTCGGGCTCGCGACGGCGACGAAGTGGACCGGGCTGTACTTCCTGGCGTTCTTCGCCGTGTACTCGGTGGTCAGCGACATGCTGCTGCGCCGGCGGGCCGGTGTGGCGTTCTGGTCGTCGAGTGCCGCGCTGCAGCAGGCCCCGGTGACGTTCCTGCTCACCGTGCCGATCGCGGCCGTGACGTACGTGGCGTCGTGGACCGGGTGGTTCGTGACCCGCGGCGGCTGGGACCGGAACTGGATCGGGACCGGTGGGCAGCGCTGGACCGGCGTGCTCGCCTGGGTGCCCGACAGCCTGCAGAACTGGTGGCACTACCAGGCAGAGATCTACGGCTTCAACATCGGCTTGCACACGCCGCACTCGTACCAGGCGAACCCGCTGCTCTGGCTCCTCATGCAACGGCCGACGTCGATGTACTACGTCGGGGTCGACGCGGGCCAGGACGGCTGCGCGGCCGACCGCTGCGGAGCGGCGATCACCGGCATCGCGAACCCGTTCGTCTGGTACGCCTCGGTGATCGCGGCCGTGGTGCTGCTCGTGCTGCTCGTCACCCGGCGGCGGTGGGAGTACGGCATCGTGCTGATGGGCATCGCCGCGGGGTACCTGCCGTGGCTGATGTACCTCGACCGCACGGTCTTCCAGTTCTACACGATCGCCTTCGAGCCCTTCCTCGTGATGGCGCTGGCTGCCGTGATCGGGCACCTGCTCGGGTCCCGGGAGGACCCACGGCCACGGCGGACCCGGGCGCTGATCTGGCTCGGGGTCTACCTGGTGGTCGTGGTGCTCGCGTCGGCCTACTGGTACCCGCTGTGGTCGGCGATCCAGGCGCCGTGGGACTTCATCCGGTCCCACTACTGGCTGCCCAGCTGGTTGTAGGCGGGCACGCGCTGGTCGCGTGGGCGATCGGGTCCGGACCACCGGACGGGAGGCCCGCTGCCAGTCCGCCACGGGCCTCCCGTCCGACACGGCCCGCCGCCGGCACGGTGTCCGGCGGCACGGTGTCGGGCGGCACGGTGGTCCGGAACCGGCGGCGTGGGCCCGGTCCGGAGCGGGGCGAGCGGTCACGACACGCCGCCCGCTGCCCGCGAGTGGTCGCGAACCGTCGGTTCGGCGCGCCTGAAGCGACGGTTCTCGACCGGTCGGCGGACGTGAGCGGTGGGTCCTGACCAGTCGGCAGCCCGGTGGCGGCGGACGCCGACGGACTTGAGCTGTGTGTCGTGACCGGTCAGGACTGGGCGTGCAGGGCGCGTTCGATGGTCTCGCGGTCCAGGGGGTCGCCGAGCATGCCGTCCGGGTCGGCCGGCGGCAGGACGCCGTCGATGACGACCTTGGCGTACCGACGCCAGGCGTCCGGGTCGTGGGCGCGGGTCGCGTCGGCGACGGCGCCGATCATCGTGGTCAGCATCGGCAGGTCGCGGTAGTCGAAGCCGTCGCGGACGACCCCGGCGTCATGCGCGCGGCCGATGATCGTGGAGACCTGGCGTTCGAGCCGGTCGCGCTCGTGCACGATGGACGGCCGGGCCTTGCCGGCTCGGACGATCGCGTCGGCGAGGGCGCGGTCGCGCGCCCGGAACTCGAACACGCCCATCAGGTAGAGGCGGAGCGACTCGCGCGGGTCGATCTCGGCGGCGGCACGTTCGGCCGCGGCGTTCATGGCCTCGAACTTCGTCGCGAGCAGGGCTTCGATCAGGGAGTCCTTGTCGGCGAAGCGTCGGTAGACCGTGCCGACGCCGACGCCGGCTTCGTGCGCGATGTCGTTCAGCGTCACGGACAGTCCGCGCTCGGCGAAGCACTTGCGTGCGGTCTGGAGGATCAGCTCGCGGTTGCGTGCCGCGTCGGCTCGGAGAGGCCGTTCGAGGTCGGCGTGCTGATCGGTGGTGCTCACGGTGACGACCGTAGTTGAACTTTCTGGGAACAAGCGGATGCACCTGCTCCGTTTTGGTCTACAGTGGTCCGAAGCGGATGCCTGGCATCCGGTTCCACCACACCATTACAGCGCCCGACGGCGCGCGCTGCGAACACCCTCCACCCCTTCTCGAAGGAGGTCTGTCGTGACGGCAGAACAGACAGCGCCCGCACCCACCGGTTCGGCGCCCACGACATCCGATGCGACCGCATCCGGCGGCACCACATCCGGCGCCACCGCACCGCGCAAGGACCACCGCTGGATCACCCTGGCGGTCATCGCCCTCGCGCAGCTCATGGTCGTGCTCGACGCGACCATCGTGAACATCGCGCTGCCCTCGGCGCAGCAGGACCTCGGGTTCGGGACCGACCAGCGACAGTGGGTCGTCACGGCCTACTCGCTGGCGTTCGGCTCCCTGCTGCTGCTCGGCGGCCGACTCGGTGACCTCTTCGGCCGCAAGAACACATTCATCATCGGGCTCGTCGGGTTCGCCCTGGCCTCGGTGCTCGGTGGCCTGGCCGACTCGTTCGGTCTGCTCGTCGCCGCCCGTGCACTGCAGGGTGCCTTCGGCGCGCTGCTCGCCCCGTCCGCACTCGGCATGCTGACGACGACCTTCCGGGACCCGAAGGAACGCGGCCGTGCGTTCGGCATCTTCGGCTCGATCGCCGGTTCCGGTGCGGCCATCGGCCTGCTGCTCGGTGGCGTCCTGACCGAGTACACCTCGTGGCGCTGGTGCCTCTACGTCAACGTCGTCTTCGCCGTGCTCGGGGTCATCGGTGCGCTGGTCTTCATGGTGAAGCCCCCGAAGGCCGACCGCCCCCGCATCGACGTCCTCGGCGTCCTCACGATCACCCTCGGGCTGGTCGGCGTCGTCTACGGCTTCTCGAACGCCGAGACCAACGGCTGGGACGACCCCGTCACGATCGCGATGCTCGCCGTCGGTGTCGTGCTGATCGCGGCCTTCGTGTTCATCGAGACCCGCGTCGCACACCCGCTGCTGCCCCTGCGCGTCGTGCTCGACCGTGACCGCGGTGGCTCGTTCGTCGCGATCGGCCTCGTGGCGATCGGCATGTTCGGGATCTTCCTGTTCCTGACCTACTACCTCGAGCAGACCCTCGGCTTCTCGGCGCTGCAGACCGGCCTGGCGTTCCTGCCGATGCCGCTGTCGATCATGATCTCGGCCACGCAGATCGGCGGCCGCCTGCTGCCCCGCGTCGGCCCGAAGATCCTGATCTTCGCCGGTGGCCTCGTCGCCGCGACCGGGCTCCTGCTGCTGCTCCGCACCGATCTCGACAGCTCCTACGCGGGGACCGTCCTGCCGGCGCTGATCGTCATCGGGCTCGGCATGGGCACGATCTTCTCGTCCGCGATGAACACCGCGACGACCGGTGTGGCCCGCTCCGACGCCGGCGTGGCCTCCGCGACCGTGAACACGATGCAGCAGATCGGTGGCTCGATCGGGACGGCGCTGCTGTCGACGATCTTCGCCGACGTGGTGAAGAACAGCCTCTCCGGGCTGAACGCAGCGCCCACGAAGCTGCAGCAGGCGCAGGCCACGCTCGACGGCTACCACGCGGCCTTCGGCATCTCGGCCGGCGTGCTCGTGCTCGTCGCGATCGCCAGCGGGTTGCTCATCAACCGGCAGTCGGTCCGTCTGGCACGCCTCGCGCGTGCCGGATCGGACACGACCGGCAGCGTCCCGGTCGCCGCGCACTGACCCGGCCCCACCACAGCAGCACGTCGAACGCCGACCGGCCCCGCAGCAACATGCGGAGCGGGTCGGCGTTCGTCATGTCGCAAGCCACCGTGCTGTCGCAGGCCACATCGCGCGGACGCCCAGAGTCCTGTCCGTGCCCTGTTCCGAACTGTTGCTGAATCTCTGTCATCAGTCGGAGGTCTCGATTAGCGTTTGGCTCATGGCCCCCGTCCTGACCTCGCCGCTCGTGTCGACGCAGTGGCTCGCCGACCACCTGGGTGCGGACGACCTCCTCGTCCTCGACGCCTCGGTGCACACGGACGGCATCGGCTTCGACATGTCGTGGCACTCCGCCCGCGACGCCCACGAGCGTCGCGGACACGTCCCGGGCGCCGTCTACGCCGACCTCATCGACGAGTTCTCGGCGGCCGAGGCAGACCTGCCACTCACCCGTCCCGGGGTCGACCGCTTCGAGTCCGCAGCCCGCGCGCTCGGGGTGAGCCGGGCCTCCACGGTCGTGGTCTACGACGACGGCATCGGTGAGTGGAGCGCTCGCCTGTGGTGGATCTTCCGGTCCTTCGGCTTCGACGCCGTCGCCGTGCTCGACGGCGGCTTCCCGAAGTGGCGCGACGAGGGTCGCCCGGTCCGCGTCGGCGCGCTGTCCCGCACGCCCCGACCGTCCGCGGACGCGTTCGTCGCGGGAGAAGAGCGTCCGCTCTGGGCCGACCGCGCGCGGGTCCTCCGTGCGGTCGACGGGTCCGAACCTGCTGCGCTCGTCATGGCTGCCGACCCGGCCGTCCTGGGCGACGACCACCCGCCGATCGTCCCGGGCAGCACCACCATCGGTGTCCGTGCGCTGCTCGACGGGTCGAACGCGCTCCTCCGCCAACCCGAGCTGAAGCGTGCCCTCGCACCGGTCCTCTCGGCGGACGAGGTCGTGACCTACTGCGGTGTCGGCAGCGCCTCGTGCGTGGACGCCCTGGCCCTCACGGTGCTGGGCCACAAGAAGGTCCGGGTCTACGACGGGTCGCTCGCCGAGTGGTGGCGGGAGCCGATCGCTTCCTGACCGGCCGACGCCACCTGCTCGGCTGGCGCTGCCCGCCCCCCGCGGCGGGCTCGCGCTGCCCGTCCCCTTGCTCGGCTGGCGCTGCCCGTCCCCCGCGGCGGGCTAGCGTTGCCCGCATGAGCAGCAGACGCGCGGTCGTCCTCGGCGGTACCGGCGGCATCGGGTCCCAGGTCGCCCGCGAACTCCTCGACGTGTCCGGCCGGGGCGGCGACGACTGGGAGGTCGAGGTCGTCTCCCGCACCGGTGGGCCGGTCGCCGACGAACTGCTGGCCCGCGGTGCGGTCGGCCGACCGGGAGACCGACGCGACACCGTGTTCCTGCGCGAAATGCTGCGTCGCGGCGCGGACCTGCTCGTCGACACGGTCGGCGTGACCCGCGACGATGCCCTGCAGCTGGCCCCGTTCCTCGACGACGTGGGATCGACCGTCTTCGTCTCGTCCAAGGCGGTCTACGCCGACGAGCAGGGGCGGCACGCAAACTCGGTCGACAAGCCGGTGTTCGGCGGCGCGGTCACCGAACTCCAGCCCACGGTGGCCCCCGGCGACGCCGACCCGACGAGCCGCGACGGGTACGGCGCCGCGAAGGTCGCCGCCGAACAGGTCCTGCTCGACCACGGTGCCCCCGTCACGGTCCTCCGTCCGTCGAAGGTGTACGGCGTCGGCATCGGCCGGCCCCGCGAGTGGTTCGTCGTGCGTCGGGTGCTCGACGGCCGCGAGCGCATCCTGCTCGCTGACGAGGGCCGCGGCGTCGACCACACCACGGCGGCGTCGGGCATCGCATCCCTGGTCCGACTCGTCGCCGACGCACCCGACCGCCGGATCCTCAACGTCGCCGACGACACGGCGCCCAGCGTCCTCGAGATCGTCCGCACCGTCGGCGGCCAGCTCGGTCACACGTTCGACGAGGTCCTGCTCGGCGAGGACGCCCCCGCGTTCGTCGGCCTCACGCCGTGGTCCGTGCCGTCGCCGTTCGTGCTCGACACCGCCGCAGCACGGGCGCTCGGATGGGTGCCGCCGCGCTTCGCGGACGCGGTCGTGCCGGAGATCGACTGGCTGGTCGAGACCGCGCACCGTACGCCGGCCGACGGTGACGTCCCGTGGGCCGCGGACCCGTTCTGGGACCGGATGTTCGACTACGGGCCGGAGGACGCGGCGATGGTGCTGCTGTCGCTCGGGCTCGACTGACGTCGGACCTGGCAGGGGCGCACGCGATGTCGACCACGACCCGTCCGGAGGTGCTGCTGATCGGCGGCCGGTCCGGCGTCGGAAAGACGACGGCCGCCGTCGCCCTCCACGATTTGCTCGCGGGAGCCGGAGTCCGACACGTCGTCATCGAGGGCGACTTCCTCGACCTCGCGTGGCCACCACCGCACCAGGAGCACCCCGAGGCGCAGCTGGCCGCGCGGAACCTCGCCGCCGTGTGGGCGAACACGCGTGCGTTGGGGCACCATCGGCTCGTCTTCACGAACACGGTCTCCGTCCTCGAGGCCGCCGTGCTCGCGGACGCGATCGGTGAGGACCCCCTCGTCACCGCGGTGCTGCTGCGCGCCGGGGACGACGTGGTGGCGGACCGTCTCGGCCGACGAGCCGGCGGTGCGGCTGCCCTCGACGAGATCCGTCACAGCGCGGAGACCGCACGGCACCTCGACCATGCCGTCGCAGACGACGTCGTCCGTGTCGAGACGGACGGACGGACACCGGCGGACATCGCGCAGGACCTCGGCCGCCTGATCGGGTGGCTCGCGCTGGACTGACGGGCTGCTTGGCCTGACGGCCGCTCGCTCTGGTCGCACCGGGCTGTGGACAGCGGCGGCTCCTCCACAGATCGGCCTGGAGGCCCGCCCACACAGGGCGCGCGGGGCACGCTGGGTGCATGAACGACAACCGGCTCGGGACCGCCGTCAGCCCCTACCTCCGCCAGCACGCCGCCAACCCGGTGGACTGGCGTGAGTGGGGAGCGGACGCCTTCGCGGAGGCGCGGGAGCGTGACGTGCCCGTCCTGGTGTCGATCGGCTACGCCACGTGCCACTGGTGTCACGTCATGGCGCGCGAGAGTTTCTCCGACCCGGAGATCGGCGCGATGCTCCGACAGGACTTCGTCGCCGTGAAGGTGGACCGTGAAGAGCGGCCCGACGTCGACTCGAGCGCGATGGCCGCGGCGAGCGCCTTCACGGAACAGCTCGGGTGGCCGTTGACGGTCTTCATGACGCCGGACGCGCAGGTGTTCTACGCCGGCACCTACTACCCGCCGCAGCCGGTCGGCGAGCACCCGTCGTTCCGGCAGGTCACGGCGGCGGTGCTCGATGCGTGGCGGGACCGCCGGCACGAGGTCGATGCGAACGCGGCGGCCGTCGCCGGGGCGATCCGGCAGGGTGCCGAGGCGGACGCGGCGGCCGCGCAGGCCGGGCAGCCTGGTAGGGGTGGGGCGGGCCTCCCGTCAGCAGATGCAATCCACGGCGTTGTGGCGGACCTCGAGCGCGCAGAAGACGCGACGTACGGCGGGTTCGGTGGAGCGCCGAAGTTCCCGAACGCCCCGTTGCTCGAGTTCCTCGGCGACGCGGCCGCGGAGGGCGACGGCGCTGCCGGCACGCTGCTCTCCCGTGCCCTGGACGCCATCGCCGGTTCGGAGCTGACCGACGCCGACGGCGGGGTGTTCCGGTACGCGACCCGTCGTGACTGGTCCGTCCCGCACTACGAGCGGATGCTCTACGACAACGCCGGGCTGCTCGCGGTCGCCGACGCGGACCGGGCCCGGGGCATCGCGGACTTCCTCCGGGACACCCTGCGCCGACCGGACGGCGCCTTCGTGGCGGCACAGGACAGCGAGTCGACGATCGACGGCCGTCGGGTGGAGGGCGAGTGGTACCGGCTGCCCCGCGATGAACGCGCCCGGATCGATCCGCCGCCGCTGGACGACCAGGTGCTCACCGGCTGGAACGGACTCGCGATCCGGGGGTTGGTGCTGGCGGGCACTCGCACGGGTGACGACGAGATGATCAGCCTCGCACGCGACGCCGCCGACGCCGTGATCGACCGTCACCTCCGCGACGGCCACGTCGTCGTCCGGTCGAGCACGCCGCGTGGTGTCTCGTCCGCGCCGCCGACGGTGGAGGACCTGGGGTTGTTCGCCGAGGGGCTGCTCGAACTCGCCCTCGCAACCGGTGGACTGCGGTACGCGACGATCGCCCGGACCCTGGTGGACGACGGACTCTCCGGTGCGCTCGAGGTCGACCCCGTCCTGGCTGCCGCGGGCACCGCGACCGGCGAACAGCCGCAGACGGCCCTGCGATCAGGGACGGTGGCGCTGGCCGGTGCTGCGGCGAGGCTGTCCGCCCTCACCGGGGACGATGAGCTGCGTCACGCCGCCGAGCGGCTGGTCGCCGAGCGCGCCCGGACGGGTGTGGAGCGGCCGCTCGGGCACGCCGATGCACTGGGTCTGGCGCTGGCGCTGCAGCGACCCTCCCGAGAGGTCGTCCTGGTGGCGGACCAGCGGTCAGATCCGACGGTCGCGAGCATGCTCGACGCCGTCCGGACAGCCCGACGTCCAGGAGCACTCGTCGCCGTGCTCACGCGAGCGCAGGCGGCGGAGTGGGCCGCGGCGGGCTTCTCGTTGTTCGACGGCCGCGACGGACTCGACGGCGTGACCTACGTGTGCCACGACCGTGTGTGTGCGCTACCGGCACGGAACACGGACGACCTGCTGGGTCAGCTCAGTGTCCGGCACGGCTGAGCACGGCGCGCCCGGACGGTATCCTGGAATGCTCATGTCGAATCCCCCCGTCATCACGTACCCGCCCGAGCTGCCCGTCTCGCAGCGGCGGGACGACATCGCCGCTGCGATCCGCGACAACCAGGTCGTCATCGTCGCGGGTGCCACGGGGTCGGGAAAGACGACGCAGCTGCCGAAGATCTGCCTCGAGCTCGGGCGCGAGAGCATCGGCCACACCCAGCCTCGACGCATCGCGGCGCGCACGATCGCGGAACGGGTGTCGGAAGAACTCGGCGGCGAGCTCGGCGACCTGGTCGGCTACCAGGTGCGCTTCACCGACAAGGTCAGTGCCGCCACCCGGATCAAGGTGATGACCGACGGCATCCTGCTCAACGAGATCCACTTCGACCGCGACCTGAAGCGGTACGACACGATCATCATCGACGAGGCCCACGAGCGATCCCTGACGATCGACTTCCTGCTCGGGTACCTCAAGCGGCTCCTCACCCGGCGCCCCGATCTCAAGCTCATCATCACGAGTGCCACGATCGACCCGGGGTCCTTCTCCAAGCACTTCGACGATGCCCCGATCATCGAGGTCTCCGGCCGCACGTACCCGGTGGAGATCAGGTACAGGCCGCTCGTGGCCGAGGACACCGGCGACGACTCCGACGACGACGAGTCCGACTCCCGCACCGGCGACAGCGGCAGCAACGCCGACGACCGTGACACCCTGCAGGGCATCACCGACGCACTCGACGAACTCGCGCGGGAAGACCCGGGCGACGTCCTGGTGTTCCTGTCCGGCGAGAACGAGATCCGCGACGCGCAGGACGCCATCGAGGGCAAGCACTACCCGGGCACCGAGGTCCTCCCCCTCTACGGACGACTGTCCGCAGCGGACCAGCACCGGGTGTTCCAGCGGTCGAACACCCCGGGCCTCCGCCGACGTGTCGTGCTCGCCACGAACGTCGCCGAGACCTCGTTGACCGTCCCCGGCATCAAGTACGTCGTCGACACCGGCACCGCCCGCATCTCGCGGTACTCCCCGCGGGCGAAGGTGCAGCGGCTGCCGATCGAGGCGATCTCGCAGGCGTCCGCCAACCAGCGCTCCGGCCGCGCCGGTCGCACGAGTGCGGGCATCGCGATCCGGCTCTACTCCGAGGACGACTTCGACCGCCGTCCGGAGTACACCGACCCGGAGATCCTCCGCACGAACCTGGCGGCCGTCATCCTGCAGATGATCTCGCTCGGCTTCGGGGACATCGAGTCGTTCCCGTTCCTGCAGCCTCCGGACTCCCGCGGTGTGAAGGACGGCCTGGACCTGCTCCGTGAGCTCCGTGCAGTCGACACCGAGGGTGCGATCACGAAGACGGGCAAGCACCTCACCCGCCTGCCGATCGACCCGCGGCTCGGCCGGATGGTGCTCGAGGCGAGCCGGCAGGGGGTCGGGCGCGAGGTCATCGCGATCGTCTCGGCGCTGAGCATCCAGGACCCCCGCGAGCGTCCGCTCGAGAAGCGTGCCCAGGCCGATCAGCTGCACAGCCGCTTCGCCGACCCGACCAGTGACTTCCTGACGCTGCTCGGCCTCTGGAACTACCTGGAAGAGAAGCAGGACGAACTGTCGTCGAGCGCGTTCCGCCGGATGTGCAAGGCCGAGTTCCTCAACCACCTGCGGATCCGCGAGTGGCAGGACCTGTACCGCCAGCTGTCCCGCGCGGCGAAGCAGGTCGGCATCCACGTCGGCACGGAACGCAAGGACGACCCGGACTCGGTCCACCGCGCCCTGCTCGCCGGCCTGCTCAGCCAGATCGGGCTCCGCGACCGCGAGAAGCGCGACTACCTCGGATCGCGCAACACCCGGTTCGTGGTCTTCCCCGGCAGCGTCCTGGCGAAGAAGCAGCCGGACGCCGTGATGGCCGCCGAGCTCGTCGAGACCAGCCGACTGTTCGCCCGGACCGTCGGCCGCATCGACACCGCCTGGGTCGAACCGCTGGCGGGTGACCTGCTCAAGCGCACCTACGGCGAACCCCACTGGGAGAAGAAGCAGGGCGCCGTCGTCGCCTACGAGCGGGTGACGCTGTTCGGCGTCCCGATCGTGCAGCGCCGACGCGTGCAGTACAACCGGATCGACCCGGTGCACTCGCGTGAGCTGTTCATCCGGCACGCCCTGGTCGAGGGCGAGTGGGAGTCACAGCAGGCGTTCGACCGGTCGAACCGGAAGCTCCGCCGCGAACTCGAACAGCTCGAGGAGCGCACGCGCCGCCGCGACATCCTGCTCGACGACGAGACGGTCGTCGAGTTCTACGACGCGCGGATCCCGGCCGAGATCGCCACCACCCGGGACTTCGAGGGCTGGTGGCGTCGGACCCGGCGTGACCAGCCGGGCCTCCTCACCATGCGGCGCGAGGACCTGCTCGACGAGTCCGCTGCTTCGGCCGCCGAGGACGACGCCGAGTACCCGACCCAGTGGCGGAGCGGCGACCAGCGCCTCGCCGTCCGGTACCGCTTCGAGCCGGGCGCCGAGGACGACGGCGTCAGCGTGCAGGTGCCGCTCGCCGTCCTGCCGCGGATGCGCGAAGAGGGCTTCGACTGGCAGGTGCGCGGACTCCGCAAGGAGCTGGTGACCGCGCTCATCAAGGCCCTGCCGAAGCAGATCCGGAAGAACGTCGTCCCGGCTGCCGACTGGGCCGAGAAGATCGTCACCGAACTCCCCGACGACGCCCCGACGACGCCGACCGAGAGCTTCCGCGCCACCCTGGCGAAGACGATCCAACGGCTCGTGCACGTGCCCGTGTCGGAGACGGACTTCGACATGTCCCGGGTGCCGTCGCACCTGCTGCCCACCTACGCGGTCGTCGACGAACGCGGGCGCCGGGTCGAGGCCGGCAAGGACCTGTCCGCCCTGCAGACGAAGCTGAAGGACCGGACCCAGCAGAGCGTCGCCGCCGCCACGCAGCGGACGGGAGGCTCATCCCGCGTCGCCGACGCCGGTTCCGGCCGCCGCATCGAACGATCCGGCCTCACCGCGTGGCCGGACCAGGACCTGCCCGAGGTCCTCGACACGAAGCAGGCGGGCGGCGTCATCCGCGCGTACCCGGCCCTGGTCGAGGAAGGCTCCGGCCCGAAGGCGACGGTCGGCGTGCAACTCCTCGCGACGCCGGGCGACCGGGCCGTGCAGATGCCCGCCGGGGTCCGACGCCTCGTGATGCTCGCCGTGCCCTCCCCCGTGTCGTACATCCAGCAGCACCTCACTGCCCAGGAGAAGCTCGCCCTGGCCGCGAGCCCCTACCCGTCGACGAACGCACTGTTCGACGACGTCCTGGCCGCCGTGGTCGACGCCGGGATCCGCCGGACGCACCCCGACGGGATGGTGTTCACACGGGCGGCGTTCGACGAGGTGCGCGACACCGTGTCGTCGACGGTCGTCGACACGATGTTCATCGCTGTCTCCGAGGTCGCCGCCGTCCTGACCGCGCAGCGGAACGCCGAGCGCGCGATGAAGCAGGCGACGAACATGGCGCTGCTGCCCGCACTGTCGGACATGCGGCAGCAGATGGAGCGCCTGGTGTTCGCCGGGTTCGTCTCGGTGGCGGGGCTCGATCGGCTGCGACGCATCCGGGTGTACCTGCAGGGCATCGAGGCCCGCGTGACGAAGCTGCTGCAGAACCCGGGCCGTGACGCGAGCTGGATGCGCGAGGTCACCGGGGCCACCGAGCGCTACGTCGAGGCGGGTGGGGCCTTCCCGCCGTCGGCCGGCTCGCACCCGGAGCTCGTGCACGCACGCTGGATGCTCGAGGAGTTCCGCCTCAGTCTCTTCGCGCAGGAGCTCGGCACGGCGGAGACCGTGTCACTGCAGCGGATCACGAAGGCGCTGACCGCCGCCAGCCGCTGACCCGCGCCGTCCCGCTCTCCGTCGGTGGCCGCGACGCGGTGGGGCGGCGGCGCGGCGAGGCTCACCCAGGCTCGGCCAGGCACTCGGTGCTGATGAACACCTCGCCGGAGGTCGTGGCGACGGCACGGACGGTCCACGTCGACGAGCCGTTCAGCTCCTCCGGATGCTCAGTACTCGGCGGATCCTGGCTGATGCCCGCACCCGACCAGAGCGCAGCCACGGCGTCGAACCGAGTCCGCTCCTCCGCTGTCGGCGCGGTCGGTGCCGCCGTGGAACCCTCATCGGGGCGGCGGAGGTCGTAGATGAAGGACGTGCCCGGCTCGTCGTTGCGGAGTGGGCACTCCTGCCTGGTCACCTCGGCGCCCGCGGGGTCCAGGTCCGACTGCAGGAGCGCAGCGGTGCGGGCACCCAGCTCCCGCAGCTCCCCGGCAGCGTCTCGGTCACCGAAGTGGCGTTCCGCCGCGGTGGCCGGCTGGGCGCGTCGCTGGGCGTGCTGGGCGGTGGTGCCGATCGTGTTGAGCAGCGCCGTTCCGTCCACCGCCCCGGCGATGCAGAGGACGACGATCGCCGCGATCATCGCCGCCGACGACCGGCTGCGGTCCTTCCGGCGTTCGCGGACCTCGACGACGAGCACGGCTGCCGGGATCCCGACGGCGATGGCGACGCCCAGCAGGACGGCCAGTGTGGTGCCCGGGGTCGGCTCTCCGGACCCGAATGTCTGCTGCAGGCTCGCCCCGAGTTGGAACGCGAAGCCCACGACGAGGGCAACGGGCATCAGCAACGCCACGACGACACTCGACGACCGGTTGGTCACCTGTGTGGACTGGGCGGGCGGCGCCGGGGTCGTCCGGCCCGGGACGGCAGCGTCGAGCCCGTAGGGACCAGGTGCACCCCGTTCCTCGTCCGGCTGCGACTCGGGACCGTCGTCCGGTCCGCGGTCGTGGTCGTGGTCGTGGTCACGTGCATCGTTCATGTTCCCCCCGAGACCCATCTTGCCAGACCAGGACTACGGTGACGGCCATGATCGGCACACTCGACGTCGTCGTCCTGGACTGCCCGGACACCCGCGCCCTCGCTCGCTTCTACGCCGCCGTCCTCGGCGGCGAGATCGTCGCCTACGACGAGGACTGGGCCGAGGTGGTCCTGCCCTTCGCCGGGCACCGTCCGCTGCTCGCCCTCCAGCGCGTCGACGACTACCGGGCCCCGGACTGGCCGGGGCAGAGCGTTCCGCAGCAGGTCCACCTCGACGTGAAGGTGGAGGACCTCGACGTCGGAGAACAGGCCGTGTTGGCGATCGGCGCGCAGGCGACGGGCGAGGGCACCGACACCTTCCGGGTCTACCTCGACCCGGCGGGGCACCCGTTCTGCCTGGTCCACCCCCAGGACTGACCGGCGCCGGTCAGGCCGACGGGGCCGGCTCGGTCGGCCCGGTCGGCGGTGCAGGCGAGGCGGGCGACGCGGGCGAGTCGGGCTCGACCGCCAGCCCCTCGACGACCTCGACCCGCGGCAGTTCGGAGAGCACCGCACCCGGCAGGAACAGCTTCGCTCCGCGCACACCTGCCCCGATGACGACCTCGGGCGCCTCGGTCACCCGGGAGTCGACGTACACCGCCCAGTCCGCGGGCAGCCCGATCGGCGTGATCCCGCCGTACTCCATCCGGGTGCGCTCGACCGCGTCGTCCATCGGTGCGAAGCTGACCTTCCGGGCGCCGAGCAGCCCCTTGACGGTCCGGTTGACGTCGAGCTTCGTGGACGCGAGCACGACGCACGCCGCGTAGGTCACGGTGTCGCCGCGCTTGCCCGCGACGACGATGCAGTTCGCACCACCGGACACCGGGAACCCGTAGGCCTCGGAGAACGCTGCCGTGTCCGCCCGGTCCGGGTCGATCGGCGACGCCTCGATCCGCTGCAGCACGGCGGAGGGCAGGGCGACCAGGGCCTCCGCGACGGGGATGGCGATCGAGCCGGTGGCGAGCAGGACGGGCATGCGGTTCAACGTCGGCATCGCTCCACCCTAGGGACGCACACCACGACGACGTGTCAGCCGGAACGCGGACGAAGCGACCCGACCCGACCCTCACCGCGAGCCGACCACCCGCCGCCGGTCCCGCGCCGATGCCCAGACCTGCACGACCAGCCCGAGTGCGATGAACCCCGCCATCATCCCGCCCATCGCCGTCGCGGTGCCGCCGAGCGCTCCGGCGAGCGGCGTCGCCAACCCACCGAGCCCGAACGTCAGCCCACCGGCCAGCGCCGAGGCGGTCCCGGGGTGCCGATGACCGAGCGCCTGGGTCAGCGTGATCGACCCGGGGATCACCCAGCCCCACGCGGCGGTGACGAGTGCCAGTGCCGGCCAGACCACGGCTGCGCCTGCACCGCTGACCGCGCCGAGCAGGACGAGCACCGACCCGACGGTGCCGACGGCGAGGCCGATCGTGTAGAGCCGGTCCTCGGGGACGCGGCCGACGAGCTGCCGGAACACCAGGGTCGACACGATCATGCACGACGCGTTCGAGGCGAAGACGAGCGTGTAGAGCCCCTCGCCGAAGCCGTACTGCTGCTGGAACACGAACGACGACGTGGCGATGTACGAGAAGAACCCGATGGTCCCGCAGCACCCGGTGACGAGGTACCAGCGGAACCGCGGGATGCGCAGCAGTTCGGCCATCCGTCCGAGCACGGCGCGGGGCGACCGGCCGCCCGGGGTCGGCTCGACGAGGGTCTCCGGCAGGGACCGTGCGGCCGCGATGGTGAGGACGGCGCCGAGGACCGCGAGCACCACGAACGCACCGCGCCAGGTCGAGAACGACAGCACGACCCCGCCGGCGAGCGGTGCGACGACCGGCCCGACCGAGTTGACCACCGCGAGCGTCGAGTACAGCCGGCTGCGCTCGGTCCCGGTGGCCGCGTCACCGACCATCGCCCGACCCGCCACCGCGGCGGCGGCTCCACCGAGGCCCTGCACGACCCTGGCGACGACCAGGGTCACGATGTCGGGGGCGATCGCGCAGACCAGTCCGGCGACGGCGAAGAGGGCCGTCCCGCCGAGCAGGATCCGGCGTCGTCCGACCCCGTCGCTGATCGGTCCGACGACGATCTGCCCGACCGCGAAGGCGACGAGGAACGCGGTCAGGGTGAGCTGGACGGCGGCGGTCGAGACGTCGAGGTCGCGGGCGATGGCCGGCAGCCCCGGGATGTACATGTCGGTCGCGAAGGGCGACACCCCGACGATCAGGCTGAGGGTCAGCAACGGCCCCCGGCGTCCGGTCCAGGACGTGCGGGCCGGATCGGCAGCGCTGCTCATCGCCGCCACCCTAGCCCGCGCACACCCCGTGGCGACAGGGCCGACCACCGCCACCACGGATCCGGATCGGCACCCGGCCCCATGACGGACGGGAGGCCCGTGACCAGCTGGTCACGGGCCTCCCGTCCGACGGCCCCGCGCTCCCCCGCGGTGGCCGTCACCGGCCGGTTCCCCGTCAGCCGACGACCTCCCACGCGACGAGTCGCGCGTCACGGGTGGTGACCTCGTGCACCGGTCCCTCGACCGCGAGGAGCGCTCGCGGTGTCGCGGTGCCGGGCAGGACCCGGGCGGCGGTGGCGCGCTCGTTGACGATGACGCCACCGGTCGCGGTGTCGGCGTCCGCAACGGAGGCCGAGGCCGCCGCGTGCGAGCCGACCCAGACCTCCACGTCGCCGGGTTCCACGATCCGGACCATGCGCCGGTCGCTGAACGCCAGGCGGGTGGTGGGGACGGTGAACCCGAGCCGCACGGACGCGCCGGCGTCGAGGTCGACGCGGGCGTAGCCGAGCAGCTGCACGACCGGGCGGGTGACCGATCCGGCGACGTCGTGCCCGAACAGCTGCACGACGTGGGCGCCGGCGACCGAGCCGGTGTTCGTCACCGTGACGCTGGCGGTGAACGCCGACCCGGCACGGACCGACTCGTCGACGACCAGGTCGGCGTACTCGAAGGACGCGTACGACAGGCCGAAGCCGAACGGCCGCACCGGGGTGGAGTCGGTCGCGGTGACGTCCGACGGTCCGCCGAGGGCCGGGTGCAGGTACGAGTACGGCTGCGCGCCGGCGGAGCGGGGCAGTGACACCGGCAGTCGACCGGAGGGGTTCACCCGACCGGTGACGACGTCGGCGATCGCGAGCCCGCCGCCCTCACCGGGGAAGAACGCCTGCAGGACGGCGGCGGGCCGCGGTCCCTCGCCGTCGAGCGCCCAGCTGACGGCGTACGGCCGGCCGGTGAGGAGCACCAGGACGACCGGCGTGCCGGTGGCGACCACGGCCTCCACCAGTTCGCGCTGCACGCCGGGCAGGTCGAGCGACTCGGAGTCGTTGCCCTCGCCGACCGTGCCACGGCCGAACAGGCCGGCCTGGTCGCCGACGACGACGACGGCGAGCTCGGCCTCCGTCGCGGCGGCGACGGCGTCGGCGATGCCAGTCCGGTCCTCCCCCTCGACCGTGCAGCCCTCGACGACCCGGACCGATGCGCCGGCGAACGCGTCGGTCAGCGCCTCGGCGACGGTCGGGATCGAGAACCCGAGCGGCAGTCCGGGGTGGGCGGCCAGGACGTGGTTCGCGAACGAGTAGCAGCCCTGCAGCGCCTCGGCCCGGTCGGCGTTGGGGCCGATGACGGCGACGGTGCCGGGGGTCTGCCGGACCGGCAGGACCCCGTCGTTGCCGAGCAGCACGATCGACTCCTCGGCGAGACGTCGGGCGAGCGCCTGGTGCCGGGGCGAGTCGAGGTCGACGCCGGTGGGCGGTTCGTCCTCGTACGCCTCGGGGTCGAGCAGGCCGAGGGCCTCCTTCTGGGCGAGGGCACGGAGGACCGCACGGTCGACGTACGCCTCGTCGAGCTGGCCGGACCGGACGCGCTCGAGCAGCGGTTGCAGGTACGCGTCGCCGGTGGGCAGCTCGACGTCGATGCCGGCCTCGAGGGCGAGCGCCGCCGCTTCCCCACGGTCGGCGGCGACGGCGTGCATGACCTCGAGGAACGCGATCGCGAAGTAGTCCGCGACGACGGTGCCGTCGAAGCCGAGCTGTTCGCGGAGCACGCCCGTCAGGTACTCGGGGTTGGCGGCCATCGGGACGCCGTCGGTCTCGGTGTACGAGTTCATCACCGAGCGGGCACCCCCGTCGAGCAGTGCCATCTCGAACGGCGGCAGGAACACGTCGCGGATCTCACGCGGCCCGGCGGAGACGGGCGCGTGGTTGCGTCCGGCGCGGGACGCCGAGTAGCCGAGGAAGTGCTTCAGCGTGGCGTGCACGCCGGCGTCCTGCAGGCCGCGGACGTAGGCGGTGCCGACCGTGCCGACCAGGTACGGGTCCTCGCCGATGCACTCGTCGACGCGGCCCCAGCGGGGGTCGCGGACGACGTCGAGCACCGGGGCGAGCCCCTGGTGGATGCCGAGTTCGCGCATCGAGTCGCCGATCGCGCGGCCGACCTGTTCGACGAGTTCCGGGTCGAACGAGGCACCCCATGCGAGCGGGGTCGGGAAGGTCGCGGCCTTCCAGGCGGCCAGTCCGGTGAGGCACTCCTCGTGCACGAGGGCGGGGATGCCGAGCCGCGTCTCCCGCTTCAGGCGGCGCTGCTCCTGCCAGAGCCAGGCGGCTCGCTCCTCGGCGTCGACCGGGCGGGTGCCGTAGACGCGGGTGTAGTGCCCGATGCCGTCACGGGTGACGTCGGGCAGCGTGGCCCGGTCGTCCTGCGCGGCCGCCATCTCGCCCTGCATGGGCGCGACGACGCCGTTCTGGTCGAGCCAGTAGCCGACGATCTGCGCCGTCTTCTCCTCGAGCGTCATCCGGGCGAGCAGGTCGCGGACACGGTCGCTCACCTCGGGGACGGCCGGGAGGCCCGTGGCCGGGTCCGACAGTTCGGTGCGGACCGTGTCGACCTGTCGGGGTTCGTTGGTGATCGTCATCCCTTGACCGCCCCGGTGAGGCCGCCGACGATCCGGCGCTGGAAGATCGTGAAGAAGACCAGCGCGGGGATCATCGACATGGACGTGAACGCCAGCACCTTCGCCGTGTCGACGGAGTACTGCGACGAGAACGCCTGCACACCGAGCGGCAGCGTGTAGCTGCCCTCGTTGTTGAGGATGAACAGCGGCAGGATGTAGCTGTTCCAGCTGGCGATGAACGCCAGGATCCCGACGGTGACGACGCCCGGCAGGGACAGCGGCACGATCATCCGGAAGAAGAACCCGAGGCGGCTGGCACCGTCGATGGACGCCGCTTCCTCGAGCTCGTCGGGGATCGCCCGGAGGAACGGCACCAGGATGATGACGGTCGTCGGCAGGGCGAAGGCGATCTGCGGCAGGATCACACCGGCCAGGCTGTCCGTCAGGCCGAGGTCCTTGATGAGCAGGTACAGCGGGGTGATCGCCACGGTGATCGGGAACATCAGGCCGGCGGCGAACAGGGCGTACAGGGCACCGCGGCCGGCGAACCGGTAGCGGGCCAGGATGTAGCTGACCATCAGGCCGAGCACGACGACACCGACGGTCGTCGCGATCGCGCTGATCGCCGAGTTGCTGAGCTCCCGCCAGAAGATCGAGCTGCCGAGGACCGAGCCGTAGTTGCCCAGTTCGAACGGAGCCGGCAGACCGGCGGGGCTCGTGGTGATCTGCGAGTTCGTCCGGAAGCCGCCCAGCACGATGTACAGCACCGGGGCGAGGTTCGCGGCGACGAACAGGATCGCCACGACGTAGGTGAGCGGGTTGGCGCGACCGATGGCCGCGCTCGACCGGCGGTCACGCGTCGCCCGGCGCCCGGGGGCGACGATGCTCGTGGTGGCCATCACTTCTTCCCTTCGGTGATCGCACCGGCGGTGTCCCGGCGGAGCACGAATCGTTGGTAGATGAGCGCGACGGCCAGGGAGATGATGAACATCACGACGGCGACGGCACTGCCGAACCCGTAGTTCCCAGAAGTACGGCCGTTCGCCACCATGTAGGTCGCCATGGTCGACGTGCCTGCGGTGGAGGCGATGTACTGCCCCCAGATGATGTAGACGAGGTCGAACAGCTGCAGCGACCCGATGATCGACAGGAACGCCCAGATGCGGATGGTCGGTCCGAGCAGCGGCAGGGTGATGCGCCGCTGGATCTGCCAGTAGCCGGCGCCGTCGATCGCGGCGGCCTCGAAGAGCTCCTCGGGGATGCTCTGCAGGCCGGCGAGGAACAGGATCACCGCGAAGCCGATGTACTTCCACGAGATGATCACGAGCAGCGTCCAGATGGCGATGTCCGGGTTGGACAACCAGTCCGCACGGAGACCACCGAGGCCGATGCCCTGGAGCAGGTCGTTCACGGCGCCGTTCGACTGCAGCAGCAGGCTCCAGCCGGTGCCGACGATGACCTCGGAGATCACGTACGGCACGAAGACCAGGACGCGGATGAGACCACGGCCGTGCATCTTCTGGTTGAGCAGCAGCGCGAGGACGATGGCGATCGGCCCCTGCAGCACCAGCGACAGGACGACGATGAAGCCGTTGTGCATGAGGACCGACCGGAAGGCCTGGTCCTGGAAGATGATGACGTAGTTCTGCAGGCCGACGAAGTCGGTGGGCGGGCCGTAGCCCTGCCACTTGAAGAACCCGTAGTACGCGGCCATGGCCACGGGCAGGATCACGAACGTGACGAAGACGATCACGGCGGGTCCGGCGAGGACGGCGATCTCCGCGCGCTGCCGCCAGTCCGCGAGCCGCTTGGCGGGCCGACGCCCGGCGGGGCGCGGTGCCGTGGAGGCACCGCGCCCTGCCTGCGTGGACCCCGCGCCGCGGTCCGACCCGGTGGCCGGGTCCGTGCCGAGCGAGGTGTCGAGGGTCATGGTCAGCCCTTGGCCGCAGCCTGGTTGGTGGCGGTGACGATGTCCTTGGCGTTGCCCTTGCCGGCGAGGACGTCCACGACGCTGGTGTTCAGCGCGTTGCCGACGTTCTGGCCGTAGAGGGTGTCGAGGTACTGCGACACGAACGGGGCGTCCTTGTACGCGGCGAGCGCCGTCTTCAGGTACGACTCCGACACGACGGACTGGGCGTCCTGGTTGACGGGGATCGCCTGGAAGGCCTTGTAGTAGCCCTCCTGGTTGTCCTTCTGCACGATGAAGTTGAGGAAGTCGGTGCAGGCCTTCTTCGGGGCCTTCGCGGTGCAGGAGTAGCCGTCGACGCCACCCATCATCGACTTGGGGTCACCCTTGCCGCCGGACACGGCGGGGAACGGGAACCAGCCGAGGTCCGGCAGCGGCTTGGCGTCCGGGGTCAGGGAGGAGATCACGCCCGGGTCCCACGCGCCCATGAGTTCCATGGCCGCCTTGTGGTTGGCGAGGAGACCGGCGGAGCTGCCGGCGCCCTGCTGGGCTGCGGTGGTGAGGAAGCCGTCGTTGAACGGCTTGGTGTCGTTGAAGGCCTCGAGGTCCTTGCCTGCCTTGGCCCAGCAGGCGTTGTCGAACTTCAGCGACTCGGCGGCACCGGTCAGGGTCTTCTCGCTGCAGGCGCGGAGGGCGAAGTTGTAGTACCAGTGCGCGGCCGGCCAGGCGTCCTTGGCACCGACGGCGACCGGGTCGACGCCGGAGTCCTTGAGCTTGGCGATGTCGTCGTTGAGCTCGTCCATCGTGGTGGGCGTGCCCGTGATGCCGGCCTTCTCGAACAGGTCCTTCGAGTACCAGATGCCCTCGGGGAGCACGGCGACGGGCATGGCGTAGGTGCCGTCCTTCGCGTCGTAGCCCGAGAACGTGCCGGCGCTGATCGACTTCTTGGCGTCGGCGCTGATCGAGTCCTTGATGTCGAGCAGCTGCCCGGCGTTGATCATGGCGTTGAGCTTGCCGCCACCGCGCTGCAGGAAGACGTCGGGGCCGTCGCCGGAGTTCAGCGCGGTCTGGAGCTTGCCGTCCAGGTCCTCGTTCTGGATCGCCTGGATCTTGATCGTGACGTTCGGGTTCTTCTTCTCGAACGCCTTGACCGTGTCGGCCCAGTAGGCCTTGCCCGGGCCGGTGGTGGAGTTGTGCCAGAAGGTCATCGTGACCTTGCCGTTGCCGCTGCCGTCGTCGGCGGCTCCGCCGCTCGAGCAGCCCGTGGCGAGCAGTGCGGTGCCGGCTGCGATGGCGATGGCCGCCGCGAACCTGTTCTTCCTCGTCATTGTGGAGTCCCTCGGTAGTCGTCGTTGACATGCGACCGCGAGGCCGCACGGAGAGCATGCCTGGCGCTCATTCGGCTTGTCAATCGATTTCGATAACGATTTCGGTCCGTGGCGGTCCGCGGCTGAGGACCCCTCGGCGGGGTACGGTGTCGACGTGGATGCCATCGCCCGTCCGGCTCCCCTGCGGGGGCGGACCACCATCAGCGATGTCGCGCGGGCTGCCGGGGTCTCCGTCCCGACCGTCTCGAAGGTCATCAACGGACGCGACGGTGTCGCCGCCGCCACCTCGCAACGCGTGCTCGCGGTGATCGAGTCGCTCGGGTACGAGAGCTCCCTGGTCGCCCGCAGTCTCCGCCGCAGCCGTACGGACGTGATCGGCATCCTGGTGACCGAGTTCGAGCCGTTCTCGACCGAGTTGCTCAAGGGCATCTCGTCCGCCGCCGACGGCACCGGGTACGAGCTGCTCGCCTACGCCGGACTGGTCAGCGGCGAGGCACGCCCCGGCTGGGAGCGCCGCTCACTCTCCCGGCTCGCCGGCACCCTGATCGACGGCGCGATCGTCGTCACCCCCACCACCCTGATGGCGAGCACCCCGATCCCCGTCGTGTCGATCGACCCGCACACCGGACCCGAGGGCCACGCCGCGATCGACTCCGACAACGTCGGCGGGGCGCGGGCCGCGACCGAGCACCTCATCGCCCTCGGACACCGCCGGATCGCGCACATCCGCGGACGTGCCGACCTGGCCTCGGCCGAACTGCGCGAGCTCGGGTACCGCCAGTCCCTCGAGGCCGCCGGCATCCCCTTCGACCCCGACCTGGTCTGCGTCGGCGACTACCAGACCGCCGCCACCGCCGAGGTCGCCCGCGAACTGCTCTCCCGCCACGACCGGCCGACCGCGGTGTTCGCGGCGAACGACAGCTCCGCGATCGGGGTCCTGCAGGTCGCCGGCGAGCTCGGGCTCCGCGTGCCGCAGGACCTGTCGGTCGTGGGCTTCGACGACGTCCCCCAGGCCGCGAACGCCACTCCCCCGCTGACCACGGTCGCGCAGCCGCTGCACGACCTCGGTGCCGAGGCACTCCGCATGCTGCTGGAACTGCTCGGCGGCCGCGACGTGCCGGCGCACGTGCAGCTGCCGGCGTCGCTCGTGGTCCGCGCGAGCACGGCGCCGCCCCCGCCCGGTTCCTGAGGGCCCGGGCGCGGGACGCCGGCGTCTTCGCGAGACGCCGCGGACGTCGCGAGACGCCGCCACATTCCGCGGCGTCTCCGACACTCGGCGGCGTTACCCACGGACGGGGCGACGGACGGGAGGCGCGCAGCCCGCTCGCCCCGCGCCTCCCGTCCGCACCGCGAAACGCCCGCGTCTGCGCGAGACACCGCGATCCTCCCGAGAAGCCGCCACATTCCGCGGCGTCTCCCGCACCCGGCGGCGTCCCTCACAGACGACGGGCAGTCGGTCGCTTCGCGGGCCCATGGCACTCGGTCGAACCCATGGAACGTCTCGTCAGCCGATCGCCCGTCGAGACAGTGCTCGGCCGGACTTGGTCGTGTCCGGCCGAGCACCGTCTCACGCGATCCCCGCCGAACGGTCGATGCTTCGGGTCGTCTGGGCCCGTACGGTCGGAAGATGCTCCAGCGAACCGCCGCCGTCACCGCAGCCCTCGTGATCACGCTCGTCTCGGTCGCGGGGTGCGCAGCCGGGCCGGGAGGCGCGGCCTCCTCCGCCACGACGGCGGCGGTCCCGCAGCTGGACCCGCAGGTCGCGTCCACGCTCGACGATGCACTCCGCACCGTGCAGGCGAGCCCCGGCGTCGCGAGCGCGACGAACCGGATCGAGCTGCACCAGCGCTACACGGCCGCCGACGGAACGGACGTCACGCCGCCCGGCCTCGACTCATGGGACAACCGCGACGCCGGCCCGGCCGCACCGCCGCCGATCGGCGGTCTCTCCCCGGACGATCCCATGCTCCCGCCGGTGCCCACGCCCTCGGCTCGTCCCACGCCCCCGGTCGGTGCGACCGAGACGCACTCGTTCTCGAGCGCCTTCGTGGTCACGATGGACCAAGACGCAACCCCGTCGGAAGCGATGGCGGTCCCGGTCGCGATGGCGGAGCGTATCGCCTGGACCGGTGTCACCCTCACGCTGCAGGTGCCGGCCGGGCCGGGACACGTCCTCTCCACCGTCACCTACTCGGGCACGTTCGACCAGCAGATCCCCGACGAAACGGCCCTCGGCGTTGCGTCCGGACTGGCGACGCTCGCCGCCACGCCAGGCGTGACCGGACTCGAGGCGAGCATCCCGCAGACGATGCGCATCGACTACGGCTCGCTGACGATCGGGGTCTCCCCGGCGGACGACGCCACGCTCGCGCGGGTCCACGGGGTGATCGACGGAACCGCGTTCGCCGGGACGACGCTGCACGGGTCGTTCGGGAACGGGGCGAAGCCCTAGTCGGAGGCACGACTGCTGCTCGGCGCGCTCGTCGCTCTGGTGCTCCTGCTGGGCGGGGTCGCCTCGGTTGTGGCGGCGACAGTGGGTACCGCGATCCAACGCTCGCTGGTTCCAGTCCAGGTCGCCGGCGGCGATCAGTAGATCGATCTCGGGGGACGCTGCGGCCAAGGCTCGTACGTCCATCTCGGGTACTTCCTCGACAAGTGAGGGCGCTCTGGTCTCACTCAACCATCCGCTACCGCGACGGTTCTCTCACTCCTTCGACGGATCCCCCACTGGTGTCGGTTGCGCCAGGCTCGATGCGTGAATCAGATTCGACGTGCGCGGGTGTTCGCGTGGGGCATGCCTTCCATCGCCCTCGTCCTCATCGCCGGCCAAACGTTGGCGTGCGTCCTGGCGTACATGCACACCGCTCCGATCGATGCTGCGTACCGAGCCACCGACGAGAGCGGCCGCGGGATCCTTCGTGCGCCGCCCGCCGACGTCATGGCTGCTGATCGGGCCCAGGGCATCACTTGGATGGCCTCGTTCCCGGTGGCTGTCGTGGCGACGCTCCTGGCAGCCCGGGCACTCGAGCGAGCCCGCGTTGAGGGTGCCACGTTGGTGTTCGCGTACCTCGTGACGGTCGTCGGCATCGTCGGATGCGTCGCGGGTCTCGGCGTCGCCGCATTCGGAGTCCTCGAGATCCTGTGACGCGGACTTCCGCAAACTGCAGCGAACGGGTTCAGCCCGCACGCGTGAGCGGTGACCGCAGCGGCGTCCCTCGAGCCGATCGTCGACCGGGCGCTGCTGTCGGAACTGACCGGGACGACCTCCTCCTCGCCGCGACCGGTGGACCGGCGTTCGGTGTTGACGGCATCCTGTTCGCCATGCAGGTCATCACCTCCAGGCGGAAGAAAGCGAAACGCGCATGACCGAGCCGACGGCAACGACGAAGCCGTGGTTCCGAGACAGGTACACCTGGAAGTTCCTCGGCGGCGCAGCACTGTTCCTCGCCGGGTTCATCGTCGCCCCGGTCTTCGGTGTCGTGTCCGTCTTCGGCTCCGTGTTCGGTCTCGTCGCGGACAACCACGCCATGCACGCTGACTCGCACCTGCGCAGCATCAGCGAGGTCACCACGGGGACCGTCATCGACATCGACGTACGGCACTACTCCGGCGCAGGCAAGACCGGAGGCCACACCGAATGCATCCCCATCGTGAAAGGTGAGGCCAACGGTTCACCCCACAGGTGGGAGCTGACGAACTACCCCGCCTGCAACGACTACTACACGGTCGGTGAACGGCTGCAGGTGATGTACGACCCGACTGACGTCGACCACGCTGGCGTCCGCTCGGACAAGATCCTCGCCACCTACCGGCACAACCTCGGCGTTGAGGTGCAGATCGGAATCATCGGCTTCGGGCTCAGCGCTGTTGGCGCTGCCTGCTGGACATGGCTCCTGCGCCGAGAGAAGCGGAAGAAGAGAGGTGCCCAGCTCCGGCAGAGCTGACGAGGTGGAGACCGCCGATGCACCTACCCCGACATCGTCATGCCCGACGTGGAGGGACACGCTCGCTTCCACCACCCCGACCTGATAAGTTCCCGCTCACAACAAATGCGGGAGGCCGTCGATGGAGACGCAGCACGACACAGCACACCGGACCGGCGAGCTCATCGTCACCGTGACCGACGCCGACGGCACACCCCGGGCAGGCACCGAGGTCGTCGTGGAACAGCGGCGTCACGAGTTCGGGTTCGGCAACATCGGGTTCGACTTCATCGGCCTCGCGAACGGCGAGCACGACCCCGACGACGTCGGCACCCCAGAGCTCGCCGACCTCTGGCTCGACGTGTTCAACACCGCCACGCTGCCGTTCTACTGGGGCCGCTTCGAACCCGAGCGCGGTCGCCCCGACACCGAGCGGCTACAGCGGACCGCCGCGTGGTTCCGTGACCGCGGCGTCGCGACGAAGGGCCACCCGCTGGTCTGGCACACCGTGCAGCCGGACTGGTTGCTCGGGCTGGACACCGACGAGGTCGAGCGCCTGCAGCGCGAACGGATCCGCCGCGAGGTGCGGGACTTCACCGGCCTCGTGGACACTTGGGACGCGATCAACGAGGTCGTGATCATGCCGCACTTCGCGAACGGCGAGAACGGGATCACACCCCTCGCGCTGGCCCGCGGCCGCCTGGCGATGATCCGGATGGCGGTCGACGAGGCCCGTGCCACGAACCCGTCCGTGACCCTGCTGCTCAACGACTTCGACCTGTCGGACGCGTACGAGTGCCTGATCGAGGGCGTCCTGGAGGCCGGGATCGGCATCGACGCCATCGGCCTGCAGACCCACATGCACCAGGGCTACTGGGGCGAGGACACCATGCTCGCGATGGTGGACCGCTTCGCCCGGTACGGCCGGCCACTGCACCTGACCGAGACCTCGCTGGTGTCCGGCGACCTGATGCCCGCACACATCGTCGACCTCAACGACCACCAGGTGGACTCGTGGCCCTCGACGCCCGAGGGTGAGGCACGCCAGGCCGACGAGCTGGAACGGCACTACCGCAGCCTGGTCGGGCACCCCGCGGTCGAGGCGATCACCTACTGGGGCATCACCGACCGGGGTGCCTGGCTGAACGCGCCGATCGGCCTGGTACGGGCGGACGGCACGCCGAAGCCGTCCTACGACGCCCTCCGTCGCCTGGTGAAGGACGAGTGGTGGACGGGGCCGACGACCGTCCGCACGGACGACTCCGGGCGCGCACGGCTGCGCGGGTTCCGGGGCGAGTACGCGGTGCGCGCCGGCAGCGCGGAGTCCACGGTCACGATCGGGCGGGACGCGCCGACGGCGGTCCGGCTGACCGCGGACTGACCGCCGACGAGGGACGGCCGGCGCGGGATGCTGACGCGACCGCCGTCGGACGGGAGGCGCGGGACCGGTCGGGACGCGCCTCCCGTCCGACACGGACCCGGTTCCCCCGCGCGGCGACCCGCCGAGCGGCTGCCGCCACCGCGCTACGGTGCTCTCATGCGCCCCACCGTGCGGGACGTGGCCGCCCTCGCGGGGGTGTCCCCGAAGACCGTCTCCAACGTCGTCAACGGCGGAGTCGTCGTGCGCCCGGAGACCCGCGCCCGCGTCGAGGCGGCGGTCGTCGAACTCGGGTACGTGCCGAACCTGTCCGCCCGGGGGCTGCGGAACGGCCGGACCGGCGCGATCGCGGTGACGTTGCCGGAGCTCGCGAGTGCGTACTCGGCAGACCTCGCCCGCTGGTTCGTGGTCCTGGCGCACGACCGCGGCCTGGTCGTGCAGCTCGAACAGACCGCGACCGACCCGGAGCGGGAGCGTGACCTGGTCTCGCGGGCGCGGGCGCACCTGGTCGACGGGTTGGTCCTCAACCCGGTGTCGCTCGATGCCAGCACCCTCGCGAACACCGCCGGACTGCCGCCGACCGTCGTGATCGGCGAGGTCGAACCGGAGCACGTCGACCAGGTGCACGTCGACAGTCGGGCGGCGGCGCGCGAGGTCACGACGATGCTGCTCGACCGCGGGCACCGACGGATCGCGATCGTCGGTGCCGAGCGGGACGACGCGGTCACCGCTACCGCCCGCCTGCGGCAGCTCGGCCACGAGGACGCCCTCGCCGCACAGCTGGTCCCCGTCGACCCGGCCCTGCGGGTCCCGCTGCCGGAGTGGACGACCTCGGCCGCAGCGAGGACGTTCGGCGAGTGGCTCGATCGGAACCCGCTGCCCGACGCGGTGTTCGCGTTCACCGACTCGATCGCGTTCGGCGTGCTGCACGTCCTGGCCAGCCGGGGCGTCCGCGTGCCGGAGCAGGTGAGCGTCGTCGGGTTCGACGACGTCGACCAAGCGGCGTTCGCGGTACCCGCGTTGACGACGGTGTCGTTCGACCGGCGGGACTTCGCGGCGGCGGCCCTGGACCTGCTCGAGCGGCGCATCGAGGACCGGGAGGCGCCCGTCCGGACCGTCGTCGTGCCGCACCGGATCGTCGAGCGCGCGAGCGTCGCGGGGCGCTGAGGGCGGTCGGGGGGACGGGTCGGGGGTGAGGCCGCTAGCGTGACCGACGTGACCGACGTGATCAACGGGCCCGAAGTGCCTGACCCCCTCGACCCGCTCGACGCCGTCGCCGTCGGACCGGTGACGATCGTCCCGGACACGAGCAGGCCAGTGGCCGCCGTGGTCGAGGGCGACGAGTTCCAGCGGTGGCTGACCTGGCCGACGGCGACCCTGCCGGCGAGTGCGGTCGAACGGACGGACATCTGGACGAGCTCGTCCGGCCTGTGGATCGTCTACGCGTCGGAGGACATCGAGCAGTCGTCCCGGACGGCCGTGTTCCTGTCACCCGAGCAACCGCCGCGGTCCGTGGAACTCGGCGACCGGCGGCCGATCGGGGTCGACGCCGAGGGGCTGTGGGTCGGCGATCCCCGTGATGCCTCGTTCTGGACCGAGGGGACGAGCGGCACAGACGAGGACGAAGACGAGGGCGGCCTGTCCACCACCGACCCCGAGACGCTCGAATGGGCCCCGGTGGCTCCGTTCTGGCCCGACCGTGACACGTGGACCGAACCGGACGACGACGACGACGACGAAGAAGAGGACGAGGACGAGGACCGCCCCGACTCCGACGACGGTGACGACGACGACGACGACGAGACGTTCGTCGGCACGGCCAGCCAGTGGACCGTCAGCTTCGGTCGCCAGCCGGGCAGCGACGACGACCAGGAGGACGACGCGGACGACGACGCCCCGGTCAGCGCTCCCCTCCCGACCCCGCCGACCGAGATCGTCCGGATCACCCCGGCCGACGAGCGGACCATCGTGCAGGTCGACCACCTGGTCGACGGCGTCTCGATCGAGGACGGCCGGATGACCCTGCGCTTCCACCCCGCCGGCCCTCGGCAGGTCGAGGTGCCGTTCGGCGAGCGCGGACCGTGGCGCAGCTGGGACACCGTGTACGAACCGCGTGAGGTGGTCGTCGACGTCGCCGCGGGCATCCCGTCGGCCGTCGTCACCGAGGACCGTGCCTCCGTCCCGGCCACCGACGAGAACGCCGGAGCCGACCTCGAGGAAGTCGAGGCAGCGTGGGCCGCAGAGGACTCCACGCTCCAGGCCCGACGTGCGCCCTGGGTCGGGCGACTCGACCTGACGGGGGTGAGCGGAGCCTCCTGGCAGACGCCGGAACCGGATGCGGCGACGGTCGAGCGCAGTGTCGCGGCGGTCCGCGACCAGCTCGCCAGCCTGGGCGAACCGAGCGTCATGTGGTCCGCCGACACCGACGCGGTCACCCGGGTGCGGAGCGACTACCGCTCGGTGCAGGTGGACGTGGTGGGTTCTTGGCCGGACACCGAGGTGGTCGTGTCGTTCGAACACAGGGCGGTGCCGTTCCTGCGACTCCGGAGGCGTTACCGGGTCTTCGACGACGCCGGGTACCCGATCGACCGGCAGTACGTCACGGTGTACCTGGAGGAGGACATCGCGACCGGCCAGATCGCGTCCCGACGCGCGGCGGTCGACGGCGTCCTCGACATCTGACCGGGACGGCTACGTCCGCGCCTCGGTCCGCCGCGGCTTCAACCGCGCGGGGGCGTCCGTCGCCGGCACCCATTCGCAGGTGAACGACCCGCGGTAGCCGAAGAGGAACCCGAACAGCCGGTTGCGGACCTCGAGGTCGACGTGGAACGACTCGTCCTCGTCCGACCACCACTCGTGCAGGGTCGCCCGCCGGCTGAACAGCATCGGGAACCGGAACGACAGCGGTCCCTCGTGGAACCGCTGCGCGTCCGAGGTCAGGACGAGTCCACCGCGCTCGTCGACGGCCAGGTCGAGGTCGACCGCCAGGTGCTGGTGCGAGCCCAGGTAGTCGAGCACCCGGCCGTCGACGAGCACCATCGTCGCGTCGAACCGTGCCGTGCGGCCGGAGCGGACGGAGTACGTCCGCACGAAGGTCACCGTCTCGCGGCCCAGGGCATCGCGGTACGGGTAGTTCTCGATCGTGAACGGGACGTCGACGCCCACGTCGGGGACCAGGATGTTCCGGAGCCGGCCGATCTGCAGGAACGGCACCGTCCACCAGGGCCCGCGGCGGATCGACTGCATGACACCGCGTCCGACGCACGCCTCGGCGGCGTCGAGTCCGACGCCGAACCGGCGCTGCATCATCGGGTGCAGCCGGTCGAAGTCGGCACCGAGCGCCTCCTGGAACACCGAGGTCATGCCGTTCCTCCGGGTCGGGTCGTCGCACTGGGCCTGGCGAGGGACGCCAGGCTCGCCGGGGCGTCCCTCAGGTGGTCGGCTCGACGCGTCCCGCCGGCGGGTGCGCGAAGCGTCCGGGAGGCCCGTGGCCGGTCCCGCCGCCAGACCGCCAGCACGCTGCCGAGCGGCCACGCCTCCGGCGCGGCTCCGCCCTCGAGCCAGATGCGGAGCCGGTCGAAACTCCAGGCGGTCGCCCACCCGAGCAGCGGCCGGACGACGAGGTCGAGCGGCCCCCATCCGGAGTCGTAGTCGTAGCCGGTGATGAACCGCGTCCGGCCGTCGTCGGTGGGCACGTACCGCCAGTAGCCGCGGCCGGTCCGGATCGGGGACAGCCGGTCCTCGGTGGCGAAGCGGAGCGCCGAGGTGCGGGTCCCGTCGTCGCGTCGCCGCTCCCCGATCGAGATGCCGGTGCCGTGCACGTCGTGGACGGCGGACCGGCGGACGTAGGTGAACCGTGCGGACCCGTCCGGTCCGGCGGGCTCGGGGACGATCTCGGAGAACCGCACATCCCAGCGCACGTGCTGCCGCGGGTCCTGCGTGGCGGCCCAGACCGCGGCGACGTCGACGTCGATCACCGTCTCGACGTAGATGCTCCGGCTGGCCACGGGGCTGAGCGTAGTGCCGGCCTGAGCGCCACCACCAGCGACACCGACGCCGTCAGTCCCCGTCGGCCGCCCGCAGCACCGCAGCCGCCGTGCGCCGGTCGCCGAGGATCCGGAAGTGCCCGCCGAGGTCGAGCCGCACGTTCTCGGCACCCGTCAGCTCGCTGCCGCCCGGGATCAGGGTGTCGAACACCGCGTAGACCGAGGTGATCCGGGCATTCGCGTCGAGCTCCCGGGCAAGTCCCGCCAGCACCGGGTCGGCGGCACGGAAAACCCGCAGGTGCCGGACGGGTGCCAGGACGGCGTACTTCGAGCCAGCGAACGGCGTCGACACCGCCACCATCCGGTCGATGCGGCCGTGCGGGTCGAGCCGGGTCATCGCGTACTTGCCGATGAGGCCGCCCTTGCTGTGTGCCAGGACGAGCGCTCCGTGCAGGTCGTGCTCGTCGAGGTAGGCCATCACCTCTTCTGCCGAGAGCGGCACCGGCTTGACGTTGTGCCGGAGCACGGTGAGCACGTGCACCGGGTGGCCGCGGTCGTGCAACACGTCCATCAGCGGGCGCATGAAGTGCCAGGTCTCGTACACGCCCGGGATCACGACGACGGGCTGGCGGTCGCCGGTCCGGTAGTCGTCGGCGGTGGTCGGACCCAGGCTGCGGACCTGCCAGACGGCGGCGTAGACCCAGTCCAGCAGCGCCCACCGCGCACGTCGCACGAGTCCGACCCGGACGGGAGGCACGGCTCCCGTCGTCCGCGTCTCCCCGCCCCCGCCGGTGGTCGCGTCGGTCACCGCGGTACCTCGTCGCGACTGGCTTCGAGGGTCTGCACCCGGCGGAACTCCTCGATGAGCCGGGCGACGGCGACCGGCTGGCGCTCCTGCACGTGATGGCCGCCCGGCAGTTCGACGAGCGCCCCGCGGGAGGCGGCACCGACGACCCGCTGTCCCCAGTCGTGCTTCGCGATCGGGTCCTGTTCGCCGCGGAGGACGAGCACCGGCACGGTGAGTGCCCGGACGCGGTCGAGCATCCGGTAGTCGCGCATCGGTCGGAGCTCGCGGAGGTACTGGGCGGCGCTCCGGAGGTAGTCGGTGAGGACGACGGCGTTCATCCGGACGCCCTCGAACGTGCAGTCGACGGCGAGCGCGGTGGCGAGCCGGAACAGCGAGCGTCGGTGGTCGTCGACGACGGGGCCGATGAGCACGACGGAGGACACGACGTCGGTGTGCCGGAGGCCCGCTTCGACGGCGACCTGGGTGCCCATCGACTGGCCGACGACGACGAGGTCCCCGGCGCCGCGCTCGGTGACCGCCCGGACGACGAGGTCGGCGTACTCGTGGGCCTCGAAACGACGGCCGGAGTACGGCAGCCCGCCGAACCCGGGCAGGTCGACGGCGACGGTGCGGTGGCTGCGCGAGAGCGCGGCCTGCAGTCGGCGGAAGGAGCGGTGCGACATGCCGATGCCGTGCACCAGGACGACGGTGGGGGCGAACGCGTCGTGCAGGCGGCCCGCGGGCGCAACCGTCCGGAGTCGGACGCGGTGTCCGTGGACCCGGACCGTCTCCACCAGCGCGCGCATCCCCCGAGACTATGCCGGGGGCCGACCGCCACCTGGGAGAGCAGCGCAGCGACGCGCAGCACGTGATCCGCAGCGCGGGGACAGCCGGGTCTTCGACTCCTGCAAGGTCCGCGGGGTGCACTACGGCCATGACCGACACGACCCCTCCGGAACGACGATCCGACGACCGACGCGACGAACGCCACGACCAGCGCCCTGACGCCTGGGCAGCCGCTCCGGCCGCAGCGCCGACCGCCACCCTCTCGCCGCCCCCGCCGTCCTGGTACGGCACGCCGACCCCGGCCCCGGCCCCTGCCACTGGCCCGGGCTCCGCACCCGCGGGTCGGAGCACCCCGCACCCGCCGTGGTTCTGGCCGGTCATCGCGGCGGCCATCGGTCTCGGCGCCCTGCTGGTCGGCGGTGGCGTCGGCTTCGCGGTCGGGCACGCGGTCGCGAGTCACGGCGTCTCCTCGTTCACCGGACCGGGCGGTGCCCAGTACGGCCCGCGCGGGCAGTCCGGGAGCGGGCAGTCCGGACCCAGCGGCAACGGGTCCGACGGGAGCGGCAGCACGAGCAACGGCAGCACGCAGGAGCTGCCGGGCGGCGCCGCCGTCAGCCCCCAGGGGAGCTGAGCCGACCGGGGTGCGGGACGCTGCCGGCGGACCCGACCCGCGCCTCCCGGCTGGACGCAGACCGGAGGTCGGCCGGGGTGGACCGCAGGGACGCCTGATCGGCGTACCCTTCTGGGTGGCCCAGACCGCACGACAACCGGAGCTCACCATGCCGCAGGACACCCGCCCGCACGTCGTCATCGTCGGCGGTGGATTCGCCGGGATCGCCGCCATGCGTGAGCTGAAGGACGCTCCGGTCCGGGTCACGCTCGTCGACCGCCACGTCTACAACATGTTCCAGCCGCTCATGTACCAGGTGGCGACCGGCGGCCTGAACGCCGGCGACGTGACGTACTTCCTCCGCAGCCTGCGAGCCCGCCAGTCGAACGCGGACTTCCGCCACGGCCTGCTCACCGGCATCCGGCACGACGAACGCATCGCCGAGATGTCCGACGGCGAACACCTGCAGTACGACTACTTGATCCTGGCCAACGGCGTGAACACCAGCTACTTCGGCACCCCCGGTGCCTACGAGTACGCGTACTCGATGTACTCCCGGTCGCAGGCACTCCGCATCCGTGACGAGCTCTTCACCCGCCTGGAGCAGGCCGCGGCGAAGCAGGGCCCGGACGAGATCCGCGTCGTCATCGTCGGCGGTGGTGCGACCGGCGTCGAGATGGCCGGCGCGCTCGCCGAACTCCGTGACCAGGCGCTGGTGGGTGCGTACCCGGAGATCGAGCGCGGCAACATCTCGATCACGCTCGTGCACCGCAGCGGCGAGCTGCTCAAGCCGTTCGCTCCGCGCCTGCGCCGCTACGCGGCGAAGATCCTGCGGAAGCGCGGTGTCGTGCTGCGCCTGAACGCCGGCGTCGAAGAGGTCATGCCCGACGGCGTCCGGATCGCCGGCGGCGAGGTCATCCCGGCCTCCCAGGTGATCTGGGCGACCGGCGTCTCGGCGCACAAGGAGGTCGGCAACTGGGGTCTGCCGCAGACCCACGGCGGTCGCATCCAGGTGAACGACGACCTCAGCGTCAAGGGCGTCGAGCGCGTGTTCTCGGCCGGTGACATCGCCGCGCAGGACAGCGCGCTGGCGCAACTCGCACAGCCGGCGCTGCAGGGCGGCAAGCACGCGGCCGAGCAGATCAAGCGGCTCCTGGCCGGCAAGCCGACCGAGCGGTTCAAGTACTTCGACAAGGGCACGATGGCGACGATCGGCACCAACGCCGCGGTCGCCCAGCTCCGTGGCGGGATCACCATGGTCGGGCCGGTCGCGTGGGCGGCGTGGGTGTTCGTCCACATCACCAGCCTGCTCGGCAACGGCAACCGGATGTCGACGCTGACCCACTTCTTCGTCCGCTACGTGTGGTTCATGCGGAAGCGCTCGATCCCGATCGTCGGCGACGTCCGCCCGGTCCGCCCGAACGGCGACCGCGAGCCGGAGCCGTGGCAGCTGCAGAAGGCGGAGTAGCCGCCACCGCATGACAGCCGTCACCACGTGACGGACGGGAGGCTCCCCACCGGTCCGGTGGGGAGCCTCCCGTCCGTCGTGTGGTCCGTCGTTCAGCCGGGACCGGACAGCACTGAGCCGGTTCATGGACTGCCGGAGCACACTGGCCGGATGACCCGGACCGCAGCCCCGGCGCCATCCCCGACGACCGTCCACAGGACGGGGACCGCAGCCGCCAGCACACAGTCGACCGCGCCCGCACCCCTCGCCTCCCGCGCCCTGGCCCTCGACGGCCTGCGCACCGTCGCGATCGTCATGGTGATCCTGTACCACCTGCACGTGCCGCAGTTCGAGGGCGGGTGGATCGGCGTCACCGTGTTCTTCGTGCTCTCCGGCTACCTGATCACCACGCTGCTGCTCCGCGAACGCCGGAAGACCGGCACCGTGCGACTCGGCACGTTCTGGTGGAAGCGCCTGCTGCGGCTCTACCCGGCGCTGGTCGCCCTCGTCGTCGCCGGGCTGCTGCTCTGGAACTGGGTCGGCGACTACAAGGGCGCCTCGTTCTCGGCGGGCGAGGCCGCGTTCATCGCCCTCACCTACACGGGCAACCTCTACCGGTCGTTCTGGGACACCACGCAGGGCGTGTTCGCGCACACGTGGAGCCTGTCGATGGAGGAGCAGTTCTACCTGGTCTGGCCGCCGGTGCTCGTGGTCCTGCTCGCTCTCGGACGCCGTCGTCGCGCACTCGTCATCGGGCTGTCCGCGGTGATCGTCGCCGCCTCCGCCGCGACCTGGTTGAGCTACCGCGCCCCCTCCGGTGGGTCCACGCCGGACGTGTACTTCTCCCCCGTGCTCGGTGTCGTGCCGCTCGCCACCGGGTGCCTGCTCGCCCTGCTGCTCGACGACGACCGGTTCCGGGCGTTCGCCGCGGGGCTCGCCGGGCACGTCGGCACCTGGGTCGGTGCGGCGGTGGTGCTCGGGGTGCAGTTCTGGATCGGCGACGACTGGACCGAGCACGCGTGGACCTTCGGCCTGCTCATGCCGGTGACCGGGCTGTTCGCCGCGGTGCTGATCGGCGGACTCGTCTCGGTGCGGACGCCGGTGTCCCAGGCACTGTCCTGGACCCCGATCGCGTGGTTCGGCCGTCGGGTGTCGTACTCCGCGTACCTCTGGCACCCGCTCGTCATCGCGCTGCTCGGCACGTTCGCGATCGGCTGGTTCGGCAACGTCTGGCTCTTCGCCGCCGCTGTCGTGGTGTCGATCGGGGCTGCCTACGCGGTCGAGGTGCCGGTCGAGAAGCTCCGCGCCCGCGCCCGGGAGGCCCGCCGACTGGTCGCCGAGGACCGCGCCGCCCGCAGCGCCGCCACGAGCTGACGGCCCCGGTCAGCGGCGGCGGCTGGCCTGCCGCCGGCTGTTGTGGTGTCTGGTGGTGTGGTGTCGGGCGGTGTGGTGTCGGGCGTGACCGCCCGCGGGTCCGGAGCCTGCGGGATCAGGCGGGACGAGCCTCCAGGACGGTCACCCGCCGGACGCTCGGCGTGACCGCAGCGGCCAGGGTGGCGACGACGATGAGCACGGCGCAGCCGAGCAGGGTCGGCGTGGTGCCGACCGTGTGGGCCAGCGGGCCGACGAGTGCCTCGCCGAACGGCACGGCGACGACCGACCCGACGGCGTCGTACGAGTAGACGCGGGCCAGGACGTCCCGCGGCACGTTCGTCTGCAGAGACTGGTCCCACGCGATCGAGAAGACCTCGATGGCGGCTCCGGCGACCGCGAACGACACGATCAACGCCGGCACGGAGGGGCGGAGCGCCAGGGTGAGGACCGGCACCGCGGCCACGACCATGAGCGCGACCCCGATGCCGAGCGCGTGGCGGGGGTGCCAGCGGAGCGCGACCACCGCGCCGACCGCGAGCCCGACCGACAGCGCGGCGACGACGAGGCCCCACGCTGCCCTGCCGAACGACGCGTCGGCGACGACGGGCCCGAGCACTGCCGTGGCACCGACGAAGGCGGCGTTCAGCACGGCGAACTGCAGCGCCACGATCCAGACCCAGCGACGGCCGACGAACTCACGCCAGCCCTCCCGGAGGTCCGCGACGACCGAGGTGCGCTCCGTCTGGCCGGCCTCGGCGGCCCCGCGCGGCAGGCGCATCCGCCCGAACAGGACCCCGGCCACGGTGAAGCCCGCCGCGTCGACGGCGAGCCCCCACCCGGGTCCCACCACCGCGACCAGTCCGGCACCGGCCGAGGCGCCGAGGATGCTCCCGCCGTTGAGACCGAGGCGGAGCAGCGCGTTCGCCGGCCGGAGCTGCGTCTCGGGGACGGTGTCGGGCACGAGTGCTCCCGCGGCGGGCAGGCTGACGGCGGCGACCGCTCCGTTCAGGACGCTCAGCACCACGAGCGACGGGATGCTCGCCGACCCGGTGATGACGAGCGCTGCCACGGCGCCCTGCGTGACGGCGGCCGCGAACGACGTCCCGACCAGGACCACGTCACGCGGCAGCCGGTCCGCGATCACCCCACCGAACAGCAGGACGGCGACGTTCGCGACCGACCGGGACGCCACGACCAGGCCCAGGTCCGCCGCGGACCCGGTCAGGTCGAGCACCGCGAACGCCAGGGCGATCGGGGCGACGGCGTTGCCGAGGATGCTCGTCGTCCGCGCAGCCAGCAACCACCGGAAGGGCGCGGACCGGAGCGGACCGAACCGGTCGACCGTGGTGCTCACGAGCGGCGGAGGGGGAAGAGGGCCGCCGTGACGGACACCGGACGCGTGCCGGGTGTCCGCGGTGGTCGGGCGGCGGCGTGCAGGATCGCGGACGCCTGCCCGATGTGCTGCACCACCCGACGCCAGGTCTCCGGGTCGACCCAGAGTTCGGCGTCCGTGGTGACCCCGGGGCCGTCGGCGTGCGCACGGGCTCGGCGGCGGAGTTCGTCGGCGACGGCGTCGAGGTACACGAGCCGGTCCTCGGCCGCTTCCGGGTCGAGCGGGTGCACCTGGTGGGCGTCGAACGGCAGCGAGGACGTCTCGTGCCGGTAGCGCTTGGCCTCGCCGCCCCGTAGTCGGACGACCTCGACGACCCGGACCAACCCGGCGCGCTCGAGCACCCGGAGGTGGTAGCTCGCCCTCGCCTGGGACAGCCCGAGTTCGCGTCCCGCCTCGGCGGCGCTCATCGCGACCCCCGTCAGCAGGGACAGCAGTCGCAGGCGGATCGGGTGGGCGGTCGCGCGGAGTTCGTCGACGGTGGACATGAGGGCATCGTGGCAGCCGGGCCGAACGACCGTCAAAGGGCTCTTTGGGGGTCCGGCTGCCGGGTCACGATCCGCACCCCGACCGCCCGCACGCCCGGCCCTGCGTAGGCTCGCCCCGTGACCACGGACACCACGGACGTCCTCGTCGTCGGCGGCGGACCGGTCGGCCTGTTCCTCGGCGCGCTCCTCGCCGCCCGCGGCACCGCAGTCCAGGTGTGGGAACGCCGGACCACCGACCCGGTCGGCTCCCGCGCCATCGGGATCCACCCGCCGTCGCTCGACGCCTTCGCCGAGGTCGGCCTGGCCGGTCCGGTGCTCGAGGAGGCCGTGCTCGTCCGCACCGGAGTCGCCCGCAGCCGCGGCCGGGTGCTCGGCGCGCTGTCGTTCGACCGGGCCTCCGACTCCCACCCGTACGTGGCGACGCTCGACCAGCACCGCACCGAGACCCTGCTGCGCGAGCGTCTCGTCGCCGCAGCGCCCGAGGCCCTCCGCACCGGCACCGCGCTCGTCGGCCTCACCCGGCGCGCCGACCACGTCGACGCGACCGGCACGGACCGGGACGGCCGGACGGTCAGCGTCCGGGCCTCGTTCGTGGTCGGTGCCGACGGCGCCCGCAGCGTCGTCCGCGACCTGCTCGGCATCGGCACGACCGGCCGCGACTACCCCGACCGCTACGTGATGGGTGACTTCGCGGACCCCGAGGACGCCGATGCCCGTGCGACCGCGCTCGTCGACGTCGGACCGGCCGGGGTCGTCGAGTCCTTCCCACTCCCCCACGGCCGTCGCCGCTACGTCGCGCTCCTCCCGGACGACGACCCGCTCGTGGAGGGGTCCGCCCCGACCACCGCAGCCGACGAACCGGAGGCGGGTCGGGCCTCCCGGCTCGCCGCGATCGTCCGCGACCGCACCGGCGTCGCACCCGACCCGGCCACCTGCTCGATGCTCAGCGGGTTCCGTGTCCGCCGCCGGACCGCCGAGCGCATCGGCGTGGGACGCGTCGTCCTGATCGGCGACGCGGCCCACGAGATCAGCCCGATCGGCGGGCAGGGCATGAACCTCGGGTGGCTGGACGCGGCGGACCTCGCGCCCCTGCTCAGTGACGCGGTGCGCACCGGTGCGGCCGGGCCGTGGCCGTCGTACGCGCGGCGCCGACAGGCTGCCGCCCGTCGAGCGGGTCGGCAGGCCGAGGCGAACATGGCGCTCGGTCGTGCCGTCCCGGACGCGGTCGGCGTCGGCCGGGAGGCGCTGCTCCGGTCCGTCCTGGCCCTCCCGACCTCGGGTGCGCTCGCCCGGCTCTACGCGATGGCGTGGGCGTAGTCGGTCCGGTCGGACGGACGGGCGGCCCGTCGAGACGGGCCCGTCTGTGCGGGACGCCGCCGAGCGCCCAGGACGCCGCAGGATTCGGCGGCGTCTGGGGCCGACCGACGTGTCTCGGCCAGACGCCGTTCCGGTCGCCTCGTCAGGCGGTGACCGCGTGCGGGTACTCGGCCGCACGACCCTGGAACGCCAGGATCGTGTCGTTGCGGACCTGCCCGTCCTCGATCTCGATCGCCCGGCGGATCGTGTCGGACTCGGCCCAGGCCGACGGCCCGGACATCACGGTGCGGAGGAACGGCATGAGCGCCTCGCTGATCTCCCACGTCGAGGAGTTCCAGAGCAGTGACGGGCTGTGGTCGACGGCGTAGTAGTTCGTCGAGTCGCCGACCGTGACCATCGGTTCGGCGAAGGACGTCGAGCGTGCCCAGTCGAAGCCCATGCCCTCGTCGATCGACACGTCCACGATGAGGCTGCCGGGGCGGAAGGCGTCGAGGTCCTCGGTCCGCAGGTAGGTCAGCGGCGCGTTCGGGTCCTGGAGCGTGCAGTTCACGACGATGTCGTTCTCGGCCAGGTAGGGCGCCAGCGGCACCGGGCCGTCGGGCGTCCGGACCGTGCTCGCGAAGGGCTCGTGGTCGTCGTGCTCGAACTGCAGGATGTCGACCGACGGGATCGGCGACCCGACCGCCGCGATGTCCCGGTTCGTGAGGACGCGGACGTCGTGGACGCCGTGCGCGTTCAACGCCGTGACCGCGCCACGAGCCGTGGCACCGAAGCCGATCACGACGGCGGTCAGGCGACGGCCGTAGTCCCCCGTCGAGCCGCAGAGCTGCAGGCCGTGCAGCACCGAGCAGTACCCGGCGAGCTCGTTGTTCTTGTGGAACACGTGCAGGCTGAAGCCGCCGTCCTCGCGCCAGTGGTTCATGGCCTCCCAGGCGATCAGGGTGAGGCGCTTGTCGATCGCGAGCTGCGTCAGCTCCTGGTCCTGCACGCAGTGCGGCCACCCCCAGAGCACCTGTCCGTCGCGGAGGTCGGCGAGGTCGGCGGCGAGCGGCTTCGGCAGGAGCACCACGTCGGCGGTGGCGATGATCTCGTCGCGCGTGGCCATGCCGGCGACGAGCGGCTCGAGGTCGGCGTCGGGCACACCGAACCGGTCGCCGTACCCACGCTCCAGGACCATCTGCGCGCGCAGATCCGGGTCGATGCGCCCGAAGTGGGCGGGGTGGATCGGCAGGCGACGTTCGTCGGCCTTCCGGGAGACGGCCAACACCCCGAGCCGGAGCGGGCGGGAGGTGGGCGTGGTTTCGGTCATGGTGCACTGTAGCGGCGCACCCGAGCAGGACTCAGGCCACGAGGGCGGCTCCGGCGAACCCGAGCTCGACGACGAGCACGAGCGACGACGCGATCACGAGCCGGAACAGCGTGCGTGTCGGCGGACCGGTGAGCACGAGCCGGACCCCGACCACCGCGAGGACGACCACCACGACGGCACCGAGGACCGCGAGCACCGCCCCGACACCACGGACCGGGTCGTCGCCACCGAGCTGCCCGACGAGCACCAGCACGGCAGCGACGACGAGCGAGCCGAACGCCACGATCCCGGAGGCGTGCAGTCCGAGGCGGTGCGGGAACCCCCGGACCCCGGTGGCCGCGTCGTCGACCAGGTCGGGCAGGACGTTGGTGCAGTGGATCGCGATGCCGAACACCGCTCCGGTGGCGATCGCCCACGTCGCCGGCCACCCGCCGTCGGGACCGGCGGCGACCGCGACGACCGGCAGCAGCCCGAACGCCACGACGAAGGGCACCACCGAGGCGACGGACCGCTTCAGTCCGGCGTCGTAGGCCCAGCCGGCCGCGACGAGGACGACGTGTGCGACGGCGGCGACCGGGCCGAGGAACAGCGAGAGGACGACGGCGACCCCGGCGGTCACGAACGCGGCGGTCCGGACGGTGCCGACGGCGATCAGGCCACGGGCGACCGGCTTGTCGCTCCGCCCCACCGCACGGTCACGGTCGGCGTCGATCCAGTCGTTCGCGAGCCCGATCGACAGCTGGCCGGCGACCACGGCGAGCGCCGCGAGCAGCACGACCCAGAACGGGTGCCCGACGGCGGTGGCGATGACCGCCGCCAGGACGGTGACGGTGACCGTCGGGCCGGGGTGCGAGGACGCGAACAGCAGGCGGACCGTCGAGGTGGTCGGGGCGTCGGGCACCCGGCCAGCGTACGGGCCGGGTGGTGCCGCCGGTCACACCGTCGAGGCCGCGACCCGTCGCCGCCTCGCCCCGAGCATCCCGGAGGCCAACGCGATCCCGGCGAGCACGACCAGCCCGCCCACGGGCTCGTTCCACCGCAGCGGCTCACCGAGCACGAGGACGCCGAGCGCGACCCCGACGACCGGCGTCAGGTAGGTCACCGTGGAGGCCCGGCCCGCGCCCCACGCACCGACCAGCCGGGTGTTCCACGCGTAGGCCAGCCCCGTGCCCACGGCACCCAGCGCGACCATGGCGCCCACGATCCTCCAGTCCAGCTGCACCGGACCGGTCGCGACGACGGGCGCGACCACCAGCATCAACCCGGCCGCCAGGGTGAGCTGCACCGTCGCGACGGTGGTCGGGTCGTACCCGCCGCCGACGCCGAAGCGGCGGAGCCAGGCGAGGCCGATGCCGTACGAGGCGGTCATGCCGAGCAGCGCGACCTGGCCGGGGACGCTCGCCAGGACCTCCGGGTCGCCGAGGACGTCCCACGGCCCGACCAGGACCAGCACCCCGACGATGCCGAGGACGATCCCGGCCACCTGCCGACGGCTGAGCCGTTCGGTGGGGACCAGCACGGCCAACGCGAGCAGCGTCATGATCGGCGTCGTCGCGTTGTAGATGCTCGCGAGGCCCGACGGCACGGTCTGCTCCGCCCACGCCATCAGCGACGACGGGACGGCGTTGAGGAACACCGCGACGACGAGCAGGTGCCCCCAGACCCGCTTCTCCCGCGGCCAGCGACGGCGCGTGACGAGGAGCACCACGACGAGCGTCAGCGCACCGAGCACGGTGCGGACGGTGGCGACCTGCTGGGGGGCCAGGCCGTCGAGCCCGATCTTCGCGAAGAAGAAGCTCGATCCCCAGGTCAGGGCGACGAGCACGTAGAGGAGGGCGTTCATGTGGCCTAGTCTCGGCACACCACGCACATGCGGCAAACGCATGGACCTCATGCCGACATGAAGGACACGCATGACCGTCTCGCTCCCCCAGCTCCGCGCTTTCGTCGCGACCGTCGACGCCGGCTCGTTCACCACGGCGGCCGTCGCCCTCGGGGTCGGCCAGTCCGCCGTCTCGCACGCCGTCGCCGGACTCGAGCGCGAGGTCGGCGGCCCCGTCGTCCGCCGCGGCCCCGCGACCGTCCCGACCCCGCTGGGCGAGCGACTGCTGGCCCACGCCCGCAGCGTGCTCGCCTCCGTCGACGCCCTGGAGGCCGTGGTCCGGCCCGCCACGGCCCGCGGCACCGTGCGCCTCGCCGCCGTCCCGACCGTCTGCCAAGGGCTGCTCCCGCGCCTCCGGGAACTCTGGGCGGTGACGCTGCCCGACGTCGACGTGCAGGTCTACGAGGGCGACGACGACGAGATGCCGGAGTGGCTCGAGGCCGGCACGGTCGACGCCGCGGTGCTCGTGGACCCGGTCGCCGTGCCGGACGGTGGGGTCGTCGTGGCGAGGGACGAGATGGCCGCCGTGGTCCGACGCGACCACCCGCTCGCCGCTGCCGAGGCGTTGACGCTCGACGACCTGCACGACGACGGCCTGGTCGCCGGCGGCGGGGGCTGCGAACACCAGATCCAGCGGATGCACGAGCTCGCGGGGCAGCCCTTCCGGTACGCCCATCGAGTGCGGGAGATGAGCACGATGTTCGGGATGATCGAGCGCGGCGAGGGGGTGTCGATCGTGCCGACCCTCGGCCGCGTGATGCTGCCCGCGGGGCTCGTGATGCTGCCGGTGGCGCCGCGGTACGAGCGGACCCTGGTGCTGTCGGGGCCGTCGTCGCGGCCGTGGCACCCGTTGGCGCGGGCGCTGGTCGACGCGGTGTGAGGCGTGCGCGGTGAGCGCGGTGTGCGCTCGTCGGGGGTGCGCGGGCAGGATGGGGTGATGTCGGAGACCTTCGTCAAGACCTTCACCAGCCCGGACGAGGCCGCTGCCGAGGCGGCCGGACTGGAGTGGCTCGCCGAGGCCGAGGACGCCGGCGGCACCCGCGTCGCCCGGGTCATGGCGCGCCCACGTCCGACGATGCTCGAGCTCGAGTTCATCTCCGACGCCGCACCGTCGGCGGCCCAGGCGGAGCGCTTCGGTCGTTCGCTCGCCCACACCCACGCTGCCGGGGCGTCGCACTGGGGAGCGCCGTCGCCCGGGTTCCCCGCGAACGGGCCGCTGCGGATGGGGCGCTCGCGGACGCCGTTCGTCCCCGCCACCGAGGCACCCGACAGCTGGGGCGAGTTCTTCGCCGAGTACCGGATCCGCGACTACGTGCAGCGCATCGTCGACGCCGGTGGCTACGACGGGTCCGAGGCCGCGGTGTTCGAGCGCGTCTGCGACCGGCTGGAGGACGGCACGCTCGGATCCCCGCAGCCCGCGCTTGTCGGCGACGGCCCGGCACGGCTGCACGGGGACCTCTGGGCCGGCAACGTGCTGTGGCCCAGGGACCGGTCAGAGCCGACGGGAGCGGTGCTCATCGACGCGAACCCGCACGGCGGTCACGCCGAGACGGACCTGGCGCTGCTCGCACTGTTCGGCCTGCCCCGGCTCGAGACCGTCCTGGCCGCGTACGACGCCGAGTCGCGCCTGGCGGCCGGGTGGCAGGAGCGCGTCGAGCTGCACCAGCTGGCACCGCTGCTGTTGCACGTGCTGCTGTTCGGCGGCTCGTACACGAACGCGGCCCTGCGCGCAGCCCGCCGCTACGCCTGATCCCTCCCGATCCGGCGCGGAAGTGGGACTGTCGTCGGAGCCACGAGGACTGCTAGCTTGCGGGCATCGGACGAGGGGGAACGATGCGGGGACAGACCACAGCACGCACGAGGACGACCGTCGCGGCGGTGACGGTGGCGGCAGCGCTCGCACTGACCGGCTGCACGGGCAAAGACGACGCACCCGCGAAGCCGCACCGGACGAGCGCAGCGGAGCACACCGACGTGTCCGAGTACCTGACGGTGCTGCACCGCACGTTCGCGGCGTCGGACGCCCTGCCGGACGGCCCCACCGCATCCGACGACACGGTCGTGCCGAACAGCCAGCGACGCGTCGGCACCGTCGACGGGACGACCTACTGGGTGGCGGTCGGCCAGGAGGGCGGGGCCTGTCTGATCGCTGCCGACGGCCCGGACAGCGTCGGGAACTGGACCGTGTGCGGCGGGAACGCGGCCGACGGCTCCTTCGTCGGGCGGGCCTCCGTCGTGGTCAGCATGCTCGACGAACAGGGACACCAGACGTCCCTCGTCAGCGACGGCTTCACCGACACCGGCAGCGAGGCCCTGCACCCGGTCGCGCCGAACGTCTGGACCTCCTGACCGCTCCGCAAGACGCAGCGGCGGAGGGGTCAGGGGGAGCGCCTAGCCTGGGCCGATGACGGTCGAGCAGGCGGGTACCCCGGTCCTCGCGTTCTTCGACGTGGACAACACCCTGATCCACGGTGCGAGCGCGTTCCACCTGGTGCGCGGACTCCGTGCCGCCGGGCTCATCACCACGCGGGACATCCTCAGCGCGGGCTGGAAGCACGCCCGGTTCAAGGTGCGGGGCGAGAACGACCGGCACCTTGCCTCTGCCCAGACCCGCGGGCTCGAGGTCATCACCGGCATCACCGTCGCCGACATGGCGAAGCTCTCCGACGACGTCTACGTCCGCCACACCGCCGCGACCGTGTGGCCGGAGACCGCCGCCCTGGCGCAGGAGCACCTGGCGAAGGGCCACCAGGTGTGGCTCGTCACCGCGACGCCGACGTTCCTGGCCGAGGTGATCGCCCGCAGTCTCGGCCTCACCGGCGCGCTCGGCAGCGTCTTCGAGACCAGCGACGGCGCCTACACGGGCCGGCTCGAGGGCGCGTTCCTGCACGGCGAGCACAAGGCCGTGGCCGCGCGCCGACTGCTCAGCGAGACCGGCGCCGACCCGGCCGTGTGCTGGGCGTACTCCGACTCACGCCACGACATCCCGCTGCTCTCGCTCGTCGGGAACCCGGTGGTGGTGAACCCGGACCAGGGACTCGCGGCGCACGCCCGTTCCGCCGGCTGGCCGTCGATGCGGATGCAGCGTTCGAGCCTCCGGGAGGCCCGTCGCCGGGTCCGACGGGACGCCGCGACCGCGGGCGGCACGCCCACCGCCTGACCGCCGGTCTTAGGCGGTCCACAGCAGACCCATCGGCCGGGTCGACCCCCGACCGCGATGCTCGCTGCCATGACCACCTACCCGGTACCCGTGACCGACCGTCGCGACCGCGCGCACAGTGACGCGCCGGTCCGGCGTCGCCCGCCCCTCACTCGCCTGTTCCTCGGCGAGCGCGAGGACGCCCGCTGGCTCCGGCCGGCGTTCTGGGCGCTCCTCGCCCTGACCGCCGTGCTGTACCTCTGGGACCTCAGTGTCTCCGGCTACGCCAACAGCTTCTACGCCGCCGCGGTGCAGGCCGGCACGAAGTCGTGGACGGCGTTCTTCTTCGGCTCGCTCGACTCGTCGAACTTCATCACGGTCGACAAGCCCCCGGCGTCGCTGTGGGTGATGGTGCTGTCCGCGCGGCTGTTCGGCTTCTCGAGCACCAGCCTGCTGCTCCCCCAGGCGCTGATGGCGGTCGGGACCGTCGCACTGGTCTGGGGCACGGTCCGCCGGACCCTGGCGCGGCTGGGATCGACCACGGCGGGGGTCGGCGCGCTGCTCGCGGGCCTCGTCGTCGCGGCGACCCCGGCGGCGGCGCTGATGTTCCGCTTCGACAACCCGGACGCCCTGCTCGTGTTCCTCATGACCGCCGGGGCGTACTCGACCGTGCGGGCCCTGCCGCGAGGCAGCTGGCGGTGGCTCGCCCTGGCCGGGGTCGCGCTCGGGTTCGCGTTCCTGACGAAGATGCTGCAGGGGCTGCTCGTCCTGCCGGCGTTCGGCCTGGTCTACCTGGTCGCTGCCCGGACCTCGTGGCCGCGACGCATCGTCGGGCTGCTCATCGCCGCGGTGTCGCTCGTCGTCGCGGCCAGCTGGTGGGTCATCGCCGTCGCACTGTGGCCGGCGGACGCCCGCCCGTACATCGGCGGGTCGACGAACGACACGGTGCTCGACCTGGTCTTCGGGTACAACGGTCTCGGCCGGATCTTCGGCGGCTCGGGCAACGGCGGAGGCGGCGGCGCGACCGGCGGTACCGCGGGTTCGTCCTTCGGCGGCGCGACCGGACTCGACCGGCTGTTCTCGTCCGAGATGGGCCTCGAGATCTCGTGGGTCCTGCCGGCCGCCCTCATCGCCCTCGTGCTCGGCCTGGTCGTCGTCGGCCGGCGCCGCCTCGCCGACCCGGCCCGCGCCGGACTCGTCCTCTGGGGCGGCTGGCTGCTCGTCACCGGGCTGGTCTTCTCGTACATGTCCGGCACGATCCACCCGTACTACACGGTCGCGCTCACCCCGGCGATCGCCGGACTGGTCGGGACCGGTGGTGCCCTGCTCTGGCACGCCCGACGCCGCACGACCGGGCGCCTGGGCCTCGCCGCGATGACCGGTGCGACCGCGGCCTGGAGCTGGTGCCTGCTCAACGAGAACCCGGACTGGCTGCCCTGGCTGCGGTGGCTCGTGCTCGCCGGCGGCCTGCTCTCGGCCGCGCTCATCGTGATCGGCAGCGTCCCGCAGCTGCGTCGCCTCGTCGCCGTCGGTGTCCTCGTCGGTACGCTCTGCGGCCTCACCGGCACCACCGCCTACGCGGTCGTCACCACCACGGTCGGGCACTCCGGTTCGATCCCGAGCGTCGGTCCGTCCGGCACCTCGGGTGGCATGGGCGGCATGCCGGGAGGCACGAACGGCCCCGGCGGATCGGCCGCCGGCACCGGGGACGACAGCTCCGACAGCAGCGACTCCGGCACACAGGGCGGTCCCGGCGGGACACCGCCGTCCGGCGCCGACGGCGGCCAGCCGCCGGCGATGCCGGGTGGGACCACGGGAGACGGGACCACGGGAGACGGGACCACGGGAGACGGGACCACCGGTGACGGGACCAACGCGTCGGGGTCGGGGACGAGCCTCCCGTCCGACAGCAGCGACGGCGGCTCCCGGACCGGCGGCGGCATGGGCGGCGGCGCCTCGACGTCCTCGGCGCTCGAGGAGCTGCTCCGGTCGACCGACACCACCTGGTCCGCCGCGGTCGGCGGCTCGCAGTCCGCCGCACAGCTCGAACTCGACACCGACACCGCCGTGATGGCGATCGGCGGCTGGTCGAGCGACCCCACCCCGACCCTGGCGGAGTTCCAGGCGGACGTGGCGGCGGGCAGGATCGGCTACTACATCGCCTCGGGAACCGGCGGCGGCACGGGAGGCGGCATGGGCGGCGGCTCGTCCACCGCGAGCGCCATCGCGGAGTGGGTCGCGGCGAACTACGACGCGACGAACGTCGGCGGGCAGACCGTCTACGACCTCGGCGCGGCGGGGTAGGCGCACGTGCACGACGACCAGGACGCGGACGGCACCGTGGGTAGGCTCGCCCCCGTGGCAGGCACCCCGCTCACACGGACCGACGGCACACCCGTCCGTGTCCTCGTCGTCGACGACGAACACGCCCTGGCCGAGGCGGTCGGGCTGGCGTTCGCCGCTGACGGGTGGGCCGTGCAGACCGTCCACCGCGGACGGGACGTGCTCTTCGCCGCCCGCGCTGGCCAGCCCGACGTCATCGTCCTCGACGTGATGCTGCCGGACATCGACGGCTTCACCGTGCTCGACCGGCTCCGGGATGCCCGCGACGACGTCCGGGTGCTGTTCCTCACCGCCCGGGACGCCGCCGAGGACCGGCTCGCCGGACTCACCCGCGGCGGGGACGACTACCTGACGAAGCCGTTCGGGATCGACGAACTCGTTGCCCGGGCTCGGATCCTCGCCCGGACCTCGGCCCGGGTCGCGGCGAGCACGGCGGCGGACACCGGCGTCGTGGTCGGTGACCTCCGGCTCGACGAGGAGACGCGCACCGTCAGCCGCGGGGACGACCCGATCGACCTCACCCCCACCGAGTACGAACTGCTGCGGCATCTAGTCCGGAACGCCAACCGGGTGTTGTCGCGCGAACACCTGCTGGCACACGTGTGGGGCATGGACTTCGGGTCGTCGTCGAACCTCGTGGACATGTACGTGTCGTACCTGCGGAAGAAGGTCGACGCCGGACGCGAGCCGCTGATCCACACCGTCCGCGGAGCCGGGTACGTGCTCCGGTCGTCCCCGTGAGCGGTCGGAGCGGGCGGGTGCCGTCGCTGCGGTGGCGGATCGTCGCCGCCGTCGCCCTGCTGCTCGTCGCGACCAACGTCGTGGTCGGTGCCGTGACCGTCGTCGCGTACCGGGGGTACCTGGTCGGACGGCTCGACGCCGAGCTCGCGACGGCCGCGAGCCGGGTGGTCGGTGGGCCGCCCGGGGGGATGCCGAGCGGGTTCCCGACCGGTTCCCCGTCCGCCCGGTCGTCCGGGTCGTCGTCCGGGTCGTCGTCGTCCGGGTCCTCGTCGTCCGGCTCGTCGTCCGCTGCGCCCGATCCCGACAACACGTTCATCGGCGCTCCCGGGCAGTCCGCGGGCACGGTGATCGCGATCTACCGGGACGGCGACGTGGTCCTCGGTGGCTACACCGACGCGCGAGGACGCCAGCACGCGCTGACCGCGGCGCAGCAGCGGACCCTCGCCGCGTTGGACCCAACCGGGCAGCCGGTCACGACCGGTCTCGGCAGCCTCGGGGCCTTCCGCGCGCAGGCCGTCGGCTCGGACGGGGACGTCTTCGTCACGGCGCTGCCGCTCGATGACCTCGACGCGTCGATCGGTCGTCTGATGCTCGTCATCGCGGCGGTCACCCTCGTCGGACTGCTCGTCGCCTGCTGGGCCGGCGCACTGCTCGTCCGCCGGTCCCTGCGGCCGCTCGAGCACGTCGCCGCGGTGGCGTCGAGCGTCACCACCCTCGACCTCGACCGGGGCGAACCAGACATCCCCGCCCGTGTCGCGGACGCCGACCTCGCCGCCAGTCGCGAGGTCGGCCAGGTCGGCACTGCACTCAACCGACTCCTCGGTCACGTCGCCCGCGCCCTGACCGTCCGCCGTGACGCCGAGGCCGGCATGCGCACCTTCGTCGCCGACGCCTCCCACGAGCTCCGCACCCCGATCGCCACCGTCCGCGCCTACGCCGAGCTGACCGGTCGCACCGACGACCCAGCCGAGGTCCGGCGGAACGTCGACCGGATCGGCACCGAGGCCCGCCGGATGGGCGACCTGGTCGAGGAGCTCCTGCTGCTGGCCCGGCTCGACGCCGCTGCGGTCGCGGCAGGCCCGACCGCTGCCGGCTCGACCATGTCCAGGACGACCCAACCGGTGGACCTGACGTCGATCGTCGTCGAGGCGACGATGGACGCCCGCACCACTGCCCCCGGCCACCACTGGACGCTGCAGGTCGACGACGACCCCGTCGTGATCGACGACGACGCCGGGGCACTCCGCCGTGTGGTCACGAACCTGCTGACGAACGCCCGGACCCACACGCCCGCCGGGACCGCGGTCGTGGTGTCCCTCCGCCGAGCCGCGGGCGCGGTGCACTTCGTCGTCGCCAACGACGGCCCGCCGATCCCCGCCGAGGCGCTACCGACGCTGTTCGACCGGTTCACCCGCGGGGCGGCCTCACGCTCTCGGGAGCACGGCACGAGCGGGCTGGGCCTGGCGATCGTCCGCGCCGTCGTGGAGGCCGAGGGCGGCACGGTCCGCGTCGTCTCGGACCAGGCGCGGACCGCCTTCACGGTCACCCTGCCGCTCCGCTGAGCGGGAGCGCGGCGGCGTCCGAAACGCGCGAGACCCGAGCGCCGCAACCGTCCGGATGGGTCTCGGGTCCACTTCTCGAAGCTCAACGCAACGAGCAACCTGACCCTAGCACCCCCGGCATGTGACACACCACCCCTTCTTACCCGCACCACAGCGCCCTGCTCCGACCCCCACTGTCCCGCTGCCGAGCATGATCCGCATGACGGAGACGAACCCCACCCTCGACATCGACATCGTCGTCCCGTGCCACGACGAGCAGGACACCCTCGCCGCGCACGTCCGACGGCTGCACGCCTTCTGCACGACGTCACTGCACCACTCGTGGCGCATCACGATCGCCGACAACGCCTCGACCGACGACACCGCCCGCATCGCCGACGACCTGGCCGCGATGCTGCCCGGGGTCCACGCCGTGCACCTGCCACTGAAGGGCCGCGGCCGCGCGCTGAAGGCCGTGTGGGGAGCGTCGCCGGCCCGCGTGCTCGTGTACGTCGACGAGGACCTGTCCACCGACCTCGCCGCGCTCGAGCCCCTGATCGCCCCGCTGCTGTCCGGCCACTCGGACCTGGCGATCGGGACCCGGCTGGCCGGCACCTCCCGCGTGGTCCGGGGCAGCAAGCGCGAGTTCATCTCGCGCTCGTACAACGCGCTGCTCCGGACGACGATGGGTGTGGCCTTCTCGGACGCGCAGTGCGGGTTCAAGGCCGTCACCGCCGAGGCCGCCCACCACCTGCTGCCGCTCTGCGAGGACGACGCGTGGTTCTTCGACACCGAGATGCTCGTCCTGGCCGAGCACGCCGGCCTGCGCATCCACGAGGTCCCGGTCGACTGGGTCGACGACGTCAACTCCTCCGTGCACATCGCCTCGACCGCGACCGAGGACCTCCGGGGCATGTGGCGGGTCTCGCGTGGTCTGGCCTCGGGACGGGTGCCGATCGCGCCGGTGTACGAGGCGATCGGCCGCCGCCCCTTCACCCCGGCGCACGTCGGGCTCGGTGGCCAGGTGCTGCGGTTCGGTGCCGTGGGCGTGCTGTCGACGGTCGCGTTCGCCGCGCTCTACGCCCTGTTCCGTCCGGCGATCGGCGCGCAGTCCGCGGACTTCCTCGCGCTGCTGCTCACCGCGGTCGGCAACACGGCACTGAACCGCCGGTTCACCTTCGGGGTGCGCGGCCGAGCCGGTTCGGGACGGCACCAGGTCCAGGGGCTCGTTGTGTTCGCGATCGCCTGGGCGATGACCTCCGGCTCGCTCGTGGTGCTGCACGCCGTCGCCCCGGGTTCGACGCACACGGCGGAGATCGCGGTGCTGACCGGCGCGAACCTCGTGGCCACGGTCGTCCGGTTCGTCCTGTTCAAGGCGTGGGTGTTCCGGTCCGGTCGTCGTCACCCGGTCCGGACCGGCACGACGCCCGCGACCGAGGCGGGCACGGCCTCCGAACCGACCCCGGTCACGATCCCGGGACGGACGGTCCGCTGACGGTCACGCCGGCACTGCGGACGGGAGGCACGCCCCGCGCACCGCGGGTCGCCGCACGTCCGGCGCCGGCCCGGCCTGGTCTCGCCTGGCCTGGCTCAGCCCGACCAGACCCGCGTCCGCGCGGACCGGCGACGGTCAGCTCAGCCCGGTGACCGTCAACTCCGCGATCCGCTCCCGCCCGCGCGCCCCCGCGCTGGCGAACGGCGCACCACGGACGACCTGTGTGTGCACGACGTCGACGGCGTTGCAGGCCGGGTCGCGGAACGGTGGCAGCCACTGCTGCTCGCGGTGGTTCCGCGTGGTCGCCGGCGCCAGGCCGGGATGGGTCTCGTGCCGGGTCATGATGCCGCTCCGGCTCGCGGTGTCCGTCGTGCGTCCATGACGCCTCCCTGGTCCTCGCGGCACTGCTCCCTGATGCGGTGCCGCTCGTCCCACGACGCTACGTCCGGATGCGTCCCCCGACCAGGGGGCACCGGCCATCCGCGGATCACGTACACGGAGTACCGCGCACGCCGGATGAGCGCACCGTCGTGCGGCCGGACGAATGGACTGGCGGACGATTGCCGGTCCCGGGAGGCCGATCACGGGCCTCCCGGGACCGAGCCGGCGTCAGGCGCCGGTGGCCTGGTAGTGCCGCGCGCCGCCGGCGACCCCGGCGAACCGGAACGGTGCCGACGTGACGCGGGGACGGTCGACGTCCTCGCTGGTGGCCGCGCCGGCGGCGTGCAGTTCGCGGTACGCCTCGACCGACAGCGGCACGCGCGCGGCGAGCAGCTCGTGCACCCGGCCGGTGCGGCGGTGCTGCTGGTACTCGGGGCGGACGATGCCCGTCATGAGTTCGCCGACGCTGCCCGAGCCGTAGCTGAACATGCCGATGCGGGCGCCGGCCAGGTCGTCGTCCAGGTCGAGCAGCGCACCGAGGGCGATCCAGAGCGACGCCGTGTAGGTGTTGCCGGTCTGCCGGTTGTACGTGAACCCGATCGCGAGTTCGGTCTCCTCGAACGGCACGCCCACGTGCTGGGCGAGCTTCCGGTGCGCCTTGATCGCCATCTTCGTGAACGGCTGGTGGTGGACGAAGCGGTCGATCGTCTCGATGCCGGGACCGCCGCGTGCTGCGAGGTCGTCCCAGGCGCCGATGAACGAGTCGACGTAGGCGGTGACCGACAGCCGGCCGTCGACGAGCGCGGTCGAGCGGTCGTTGGGCCGCCAGAAGTCGTCGACGTCGGCGGTGAACAGGCCGGACTGCGGCTCGAGCTCGATCAGGTCGGGGTCGGCGGCGATGAGCATCGCGACCGCTCCGGCACCCTGAGTCGGCTCGGCAGCGGTCTCGACGTCGTAGCGGGCGACGTCGGCGGCGATGACGAGCACGCGTTCACTCGGGTCGCGGGCGATGATGCCGAGGGCCATCTGCACCGCCGCGGTCCCGCCGTAGCAGGCCTGCTTCAGCTCGACGACGCGGACGTTGCGCGGCAGGCCGAGCAGCCCGTGGACGTACACGCCCGCGGCCTTCGACTGGTCGACACCGGACTCGGTGGCGAACAGCACCGTGCGGATGCCGTCGACGCCGTGGCGGTCGAGCACCTGCTTCGCGGCGGCGGCGCCCATCGTGACGATGTCCTCGTCGGGGGCGGGGACACTGAAGGCGTCCTGGCCGATGCCGACGTGGTACTTCGCCGGGTCGACGCCGTTCGCGGCGGCCAGGTCGTCGAGGTCGAGCACGTGGTGCCCCGTCGCGATGGCGAGGTCGTGGATGCCCAGTGCGAGTGGGTGCTGGGCGGTCATGCCGAGGCTCCTTCGGGTCGGTGGCCGCGGCGTTCCATCGCGACGTGGGCTGCCATCAGCTCGCCCGGGTTCGTCTGGGCGGCGAGCAGCGAGAGTTCCCCGCACAGCACGGTGGCGGCGCAGAGTGCGGCCAGGCGGCGGGCGTTGGCGCCGGGCTCGCGGTCTTCCCGGCAGCCGAGGCGCACCAGGGCGTCCTCGACGACGGGCAGGTCGTTGCCCTTGCCGTTGCCGACGGTGCCGACGATCAGGTGCGGCAGCGAGCACGAGAAGTACAGGTCGTCGCCGCGGGCCTGCGCGAGCGTGATGCCCTGCGAGCCCTCGACGATGTTCGCGGCGTCCTGCCCGGTGGCCAGGTAGAAGCCGAGCAGCATGTTGGCGTAGTGCGCGTTCGCCGAGCGCAGGGCTCCGGCGATCGTCGACCCGACCAGGTTCTTCGCGGTGTTGAGTTCGACGATCCGCTCGGTGGAGGACCGCAGGCGCTTCTCGACGACCTCGCCCGGGATCACGATCTCGGCGATGGTGTTCCGCCCGCGCCCGCGGATGCCGTTCACCGCGGTGGCCTTCTTGTCGGAGCAGAAGTTGCCCGAGATCGACACGTAGCGGAGCTCGGGCTCCCAGGCCAGGATCGCCGGCAGCAGGGTGTCCGCGGCCTGGGTCACCATGTTGTGGCCGGAGGCGTCGCCCGTGGTGAACGCGAAGCGCAGGAACAGCAGGTCCCCGACGATCTCCGGGTGCACCTCGATGAGCTTCGCGAACCGGCTCTGCCCGGCGACGATCGTCTCGAGTTCGCTCTGGCGGGCCAGGATCCGGCCTGCGGAGATGTGGGCGGCGGCCGCACTGGCGGCACGGACGACGACGGAGCGGGTCATCCGCTCGTCGACGACGGTCGAGACGATGCCGCCCTCGATCATCCGCGAGATCCGCGCGCCACGGCCGACGGAGGGCCAGAGCGGCGACTCGTAGGTGGCGAGGGGCACCTCGTGCTCGCCCTCGACGGCGTTGCCGCTGACGCGGATCGGTCCGACCCACTTCGTGGGGATCGGGGTCTGCAGCTCGCTCATCGCGTGCTCCCTTCCTCGGGTTGCACCGCGACGCTGAGGTGCCTGATGTCGTGCGCCTCCCAGGCGCGGAAGATGTCGGCGGCGTCGCTGTCCACGGGGACGAGCGCGATGCCGCAGTCGCCGCCGCCGGCACCGGAGGGCTTCGCGGCCCCGCCGGCGGCCTCGACGACGTCGCACAGGGTCGCGAGCCGGGGGGTCTCGATCTGCGAGCCGACGGACGTGCCGAGGCCCTGGAGCAGACCGCGGGCACGGCGGAGCGCGGCGAGCGTGCGCTCGGCGTCGCCGGTGCGGAGGCCCTCGGTCAGGTCGTCGACGCAGGCCCGGCTGGCGTCGAGGAACGCCGCGTAGTCACCGTCGCGGTGTCGGCGGACGACGCCGACGAGCTTGGTGGTGGACGCCGGCGAACCGGTCCACCCGACCAGGAGGCGCAGGTCCGCCGGTGCGGGCAGGTGTTCGACGTCGAAGCCGGCCCAGGCCTGGTCGTCGTCGAGGATCGCGGAGACCGAGCGCTCGTCGAGCAGGCCGGCCAGGGCCTCCCGGTCGGGCGCGCTGTACCGGAGCCAGCCGCCGAACGTGCTGGCCGCCAGGTCGCCGCCGGACGCACGCGGGGCGACCCGGATCGTGGCGAGCAGCGCCACCATGAAGCGTCGGCGCTGCGAGAGGCCGAGCCCGTAGAAGCGGTCGAGGGCACCGACGGTCGCGACGGTCACCGCGGCCGAGGACCCCAGGCCGAACTTCCGGCCGCTGGCGTCGTCGAGCTGGCTCTCGATGCGCAGGTCGTGGAAGCGCGGTGCGATGCCGAGCTCAGCGCGGAGCTTCTCGACCAGGTCGATCGTCGCCATCACGTAGTCGTAGGGGTGGTGCTCGCGGTCGAGTGCCAAGCCGTCCTCGGCACGGGTCCAGGTCAGCGGGAGGTTGCCGTACTCCTCCGAGTGCACGCTGCCGGCGCCGTGCCCCTCGGTCACCCGGGCGGTGATGGCCCGGTCGAGGGCGATGAGCACCGACGGCTGTCCGGGCTCGACGACGGCGTACTCGCCGGCCACGAACAGCTTGCCGTGGGCTCGGAACTCGATCATCTGGTGCGCTCCTCTGCCTCGGGGTTCTCCCCCGTGCCTTCGGAGCGGAGCAGGCGGGCGGCTGGTCCGGTGCCGGACTCGATGACCGCGCCGTACCCGTCGAGTGCGGTCGCCACCCGGGCCCGGTCCGCCGGACGGCAGAGCACGACGACGTTCGGGCCGGCGTCCGCCGTGGCGTACGCCTCGAGCCCGTCGGCCCGCATCGCGGCGACGGCGTCGAACACGGCGACGCTGCGGCTGTTCAGGTAGCGGATGGGCGGGAAGGCGCCCTCGATCGTGGCGTGCATGCGGAGCGCGTTGCTCTCGGTGAGCTCGCCGATCCGGGTGAAGTCACCCGCGGCGCACGCGGCGAGCATGTCGTCCACGGTGACGGTGGTCGAGGTGACCCACGCCGGGTAGAACGGCGACGTCGCGATGGTGCGCCGCATCGCCTCGCGCGAGCCGATCTCCTTCGGGCCGTCGTTGATCGTGACGACCACCATGGCCATCGGCGGCGCGGGGACGGTCTCGGCGAACGAGGCCTGGTCGTCGCCCGCGTGCCAGACGGACACCCCGCCGGGGATCGACCGCGTGGCCGAACCGGAACCGCGACGGGCGAGTCGGGAGAGGTCCCGCGCCGACAGGTCGAGCCCGTACGCGTCGGCGGCGGCGACCGCGAGGGCGGCGAAGCCCGACGCGCTCGAGGCCAGGCCGGCGCCGGTGGGCACGGTGTTCTCCGAGACGACGGCGGCACGGGCGTCCGAGCCGGCGATGTGGCGCACCAGGTCGAGGAAGCGTTCGACCCGCACCAGGGCACCGTCGTCGACGACGCGGCCGTTCAGCGTGAAGGCGTCCTGCTCACCCTGGTCGAGCAGGGTGACGGAGGTCGTGGTGGGGAAGACGTCGAGGCCCATCGAGACGCTGCCGGTGGCGGGCAGCGCGAGGTCGGCGTCCGCCTTGCCCCAGTACTTCACGAGCGCGATGTTGGGGTGCGCGACGGCGGTGGAGGTCATCAGGCACGGGCTCCGATCGAGGTGGTCCAGGTGGCGGTCGCCCCGGCGGTGCGCAGTGCGGTCGCGATGCGGGCGGCGTGTTCGTCGTCGGCGGCGAGGGCCAGGACGCATCCGCCGCGGCCGCCGCCGGTGAGCTTCGCGCCGAGGGCGTCCGCGCTGCGTGCGGCACCGACGAGCCGGTCGAGGTCCGCACTCGACACGTCGAGGGTGGTGAGCAGTTCGTGCGCGGCGTCCATCGTGACACCGAGGCCCTGGGCGTCGCCGTCCACGAGTGTCCCCCGCGCGGCCCGGGCAAGTCCACCGATGCGCTCGACGACGACGTCGACCATCTCGGGGGCACGGTCGTGGCGTTCGCGGACGGCGGCGACAGCTTCGCGGGTGTGGCCCGGCACGCCGGTGTCGGCGACCACGAAGACGAAGCGGCCGGTGACCTGCACGGGCTCGATGACCCCGGCGGCGAACCAGACGGGCTCGGTGGCGACGACCCCGCGGGCGTCGAGTCCGGAGGGGCGGCCGTGTGCGACGCGCTCGCACTCCTGGATGAGTTCGTGGTGGGTGTCGGTGTCGAGCGCGACGCCGAACACGTCGGCGACGGCGGCGGTCACGGCAGCGGCGACGGCGGCGCTCGAGCCCATCCCCCGGGCGGTGGGCACCTGGCTGTCGACCAGGACGTGCAGCGGCGTGGCCTCGGCCTCCGGGTGGCCGGTCTGCGCCAGGTGGCGGAGCGTCGCGGTGACGGCGGTGACGGTGGGCAGCACGGCGGCGGGCGCGCTGCCGAGGGGCCCGGTGTGGACGGTCGACTCCAGCGTCGGCTCGGCGCCGGCCGACAGCGGGGTCGCGGTGGCGGTCACACGGACGTCGGTCACCGGCAGGACGAGGGCGGGTGCGCCGTAGACCACGGCGTGTTCGCCGATGAGGATCGTCTTGCCGTGGGACGCCGAGGAGCCGACTCGCGGGATCGCTGTGGTCGTCGTCGGTGCGGAGGCTGGGTGGTTGCTGGTCATCGTCGGTCCGGCCAGCCTAACCGGCTCCGACGACACCCGTCCCGACGTGCGCTGATGGCACACCCCACGGCACCCGCTGCCCACCCGGGGCGCGCCCCGCGGCAGCGAGCCCGGACGCTGTGCAGCCCGACCCTGGGCATCCGGTGAACTGAGTTGTGCGCAACCCGGTCGCGTGCAACAGTGGTGGACATGCCCGTGACCGACGAGATGGTGTGCTTCTCCCTCTACGCAGCGACCCGGGCGACCACCCAGGCGTACCGCACCCTGCTCGAACCCTGGGGGCTCACCTACCCGCAGTACCTGGTCCTCGTGACCCTGTGGGTGGAGGGCGACCAGACCGTCTCGAGCCTCGGCGAACACCTGCAACTCGACTCCGGCACGCTCTCACCGCTGCTCAAGCGCATGGAGCAGGCCGACCTGGTCCGCCGCGAACGCCGCAGCACCGACGAGCGCGTCGTCACCGTCACGACCGGCGACCGCGGGCTCGCACTCCGCACCGAACTCGCCCACGTCCCGGCACGCATCGCCGCCGGCACCGGGCTCACCGACGAGCAGTCGGCCCTCGAACTCATCGCGACCCTGCAGCACCTCACCGAGGCGATGCACCGAGCGGCGTCGGCTCCCCTCACTTCGGGCTGAGCGACACCGCTCGCCCCGATCGGCCCGAGTCCTGTCGCCCAGCGCGGAACCCGGCGCCGTACGCACACCACACAGACCCCACGAAGGAAGGAACCCCACATGGACGTCCTCTACACCGCAGAAGCCCTGTCCACCGGCGAAGGCCGCAACGGCAAGGTCCAGACCAGCGACGGCACGTTCGAGCTGGACATGGCCATCCCCAAGGAGATGGGCGGCTCCGGCGCCGGCGCCAACCCCGAGCAGCTCTTCGCCGCCGGCTACGCCGCGTGCTTCCACTCCGCACTGCAGGGCGTCGCCCGCTCGCAGAAGGTCAAGGTCGCCGACTCCTCCGTCGGCGGTCGCGTCCAGATCGGCCCGAACGGCCAGGGCGGCTTCCAGCTCGCCGTCATGCTCGAGGTCGTCATCCCGGGCATGGACCACGACCAGGCCCAGGCCCTCGCGGACGCCGCCCACCAGGTGTGCCCGTACTCGAACGCGACGCGCGGCAACATCGACGTCACGATCACCGTCTCGGAGGACTAGACCATGGCAGACCAGAACACGATGCGCGCCGTCGTCCACCCGCAGTTCGGCGAGCCCGCCGACGTCCTGACCGTCGAGCAGCGCCCCGTCCCCACCCCGGGCGCCGGCCAGGTCCTCGTCCGGACCGTGCTCTCCCCGATCCACAACCACGACCTGTGGACCATCCGCGGCACCTACGGCTTCAAGCCCGAGCTACCCGCCCAGTCCGGCACCGAGGCACTCGGCGTCGTCGAGTCCCTGGGCGAGGGCGTCACGAACCTCACCGTCGGCCAGCGCGTCGCCGGTGGCACGTTCGGCGTCTGGGCCGAGTACTACGTCGCCGACGCGGCCGGGCTCATCCCCGTGCCGGACGCGATGCCCGACGAGGCCGCCGCCCAGCTCGTCTCGATGCCGTTCAGCGCGATCAGCCTGCTGCACTCGCTCGACCTGCACGAGGGCGACTGGCTCATCCAGAACGCCGCCAACGGTGCGGTCGGCCGCATGGTCGCCCAGCTCGGCGCCGCCCGGGGCATCAACGTCATCGGTCTGGTGCGTCGCGCCGCCGGTGTCGAGGAACTGCGCGAGCAGGGCATCGAGCGCATCGTCGCCACCGACGCGGACGACTGGCAGGACCAGGTCACCGCGATCACCGGCGGCGCCCCGATCGTCGCCGGCGTCGAGTCCGTCGGCGGCAAGGCCGCAGGCGACATCGCCTCGGTGCTCGGTGAGGACGCCACGCTCGTCGTCTTCGGCGCGATGGCCTCCCCCACGCTCGAGATCCCGTCCGGCAAGGTCATCTTCGGCCAGCTGACCGTCAAGGGCTTCTGGGGCAGCGTCGTCAGCCGCACGATGCCGGCCGAGACGAAGCAGCAGCTCTTCGGTGAGCTCATCACGCGCGTGCTCGACGGGTCGCTCACGCTGCCCGTCTCCGAGACGTTCGCGTTCGAGGACGCCCGTGACGCCGCTCGCGCGAGCGACACCGCCGGGCGCGTCGGCAAGGTGCTCCTGCGCCCGTAGGACGCACGCACACGACGGACGGGAGGCCCGGTACCAGCTGGTACCGGGCCTCCCGTCCGTCGTGTGGTCGCGACGACCGCGATGGCGACCGCCGCGGGACCGCGTCAGTGCGTGCGGCGACCCGCCTTGTCGACGGTGAAGATGTTGCCGGTCGTGACGCCCTCTTCGACCTCTTCGAGGGTGCGGCCGCGGCTCTCCGGCACGAACTTCCAGATGAAGAACAGCGCCAGCAGTCCGACGATGCCGAAGCCGAAGAACGTGCCGGTGATGCCGGTCGCGGCGACGATCGTCGGGAAGTACAGCCCCAGGAAGGCGTTCGCGATCCAGAGGCAGAACACCGAGATGCCCATGCCGAGCGCGCGGATCTGCGTCGGGAAGATCTCGGACAGGACGACCCAGACGGCGATGTTGAGGAAGGTCTGCATCGACCCGACGAACGCGACGACGAGGAACAGGATCACCCAGGGGCGGGCCGGGTTGCCGTCCGGCAGGGCGACCGACGCGATGCCGATGAGGAAGTGGCAGACCGTCGTCAGCGAGAACCCGATGATCAGGGTGGTCCGGCGGTTGATGCGTTCCATGTTCATGATCGCGATGACGCCACCGATGACGGCGATGACCCCGGGCGCGATGTTGGCGATGAGGGCGGCCGAGGCCTGGAAGCCGGACTCGATGAGGACCGTCTGGCCGTAGTACATGATCGAGTTGATGCCGGTGAGCTGCTGGGCGACGCCGAGGCCGGCACCGATGAGCACGATCCGGATCAGCCACTTGTTGCCGAGCAGGGTGCGCCAGCCGCTCTCGTGCTGGATCTGCGCCTCGAGCTCGTTGCTGCGCTTGATGTCCTCGATCTCGGCCTCGGCACGGTCGTCGGAGCGGATCTGGCGCAGGACGTCGAGCGCCTCGGTGTTGCGGCCCTTCGAGGCGAGCCATCGCGGCGACTCCGGCACCCGCAGCATGCCGACGAAGAGCGCGATCGCGGGCAGGGCGCAGACGGCGAGCATGACGCGCCAGACGCCGTTGCCCTCACCCCACAGGCTGCCGATGACCGCGTTCACCAGGAAGGCGGCGAGCTGACCGATGACGATCATCAGCTCGTTGCGGCCGGACAGCGACCCGCGGATCTCGTACGGGGCCAGTTCGGCCAGGAACACCGGGACGACCGTCGACGCGCCGCCGACCGCCAGCCCGAGGAGCACACGGCCGACGACGATCACGGCGAAGGTCGGGGCGAACACGCACGCCAGGGTGCCGACGAAGAACGTCACCGCCAGCACCAGGATCGTCTTGCGCCGACCCCAGCCGTCGGCGATGCGGCCGCCGAGCATGGCACCGATCGCGGCACCGAAGAGCAGGGAGCTGGTGACGACCCCCTCGGTGAAGTTCGTCAGGCCGAGCTCGATGGTCATCGGCCGCAGGGCGCCGTTGATCACCCCGGTGTCGTAGCCGAAGAGCAGCCCGCCGAAGGTGGCGACCAGCGCCAGCATCCCGAGGCGCCGCTGGTGGGGACCGGCGCCGTTCGGGGGCAGGGCGACAGTCGGTGCTGCCGGTTTGATGTCGACCATGTCGGTGACTCCTTCGTCCGTGATCGCGCGTCATCGCGTGGGAGTGATCGTGACCCAGAAACTTTGTCCTGTCAACCGGACAACATGTCGTAGAGCGACTTGGACCGGTCCATGAAAGCCCTGGTCAGCATCGGAGCGGTCCACTGCGCGTCCGGAGGTGTTCCCGCTCGCGGAGTGGACCGTCTCTGATCTTCCCACCGGGCCACTGACGTCGACGCCGGTAGGCTCTCCGGGTCAGAAGTCGACGATCCGTCAGCCAGGGATCGCTCGGCACGAACGCAGGGGGACCATGCAGCACGGGGACGGACACCAGGGGAACAGCCGACGACGGACGGCGGCACTCGCGCTCGCCGTCCTGGTCACGACCGCCACGGCGGGGTGCTCGCTGCTCCGCGGGCCGGACGAGTTCCCGGCGCCGCAGCGGACCACCGCCAGCACCGCTCCGGCCACGCCCGAGGCCGACCCGAGCGCCAGCGCCGAGGCCCGCCGGATCGCCGAGTCCGCCTCGCCCCGCACCCCGACAGCGGTCCCCACCGAGGCCGCCGCCCCGGACCCCACCGTCTCGCCGATCCCGGTCGGCAGTGTCCTCAGCGAAGCCGACGTCGTCACACCGAAGGGCAGCGTCCGGTTCCACTACCGCGTCGTCGTCGGCGCGGACGGCACCCCGACCGCGCAGTGGTCGAGCTTCGCCTCCACCCTGCCCGTCCCCGTCGCGACCACGTTCCTCGAGACACCGCCCTCGGTCGGCGACGGCATCACCTGGCACGGCGTCGGCGACACCACGCTCGGCGGCGGCCCCGGGGCAGCGGCAGCGCCCGCGTCGACGGCCCTCGACCCCGGCCGCGCCGACCCGTCCTGGCTCGGCGCGATCGTGGTCTACTCGGCGGCTGCCTCGGCCGGCCCGGACCTGCCGGTCGAGATCGGCCCCGGCAAGGTGCTCGCCGTGCAGCCGATCCGGTGGTCGGTGCCGGCCCGCACGACGAACGTGCACCCGGTCGACGGCGGTGCTCGGCCGAACGCCACCGGGAAGTCCAGCAGCGACGGCTCGACCGACGGCTCCCCGACCGCCTACCGGATCGCGTCGGAGGACCTCATCGGCTCGGTCGCGGCTCGCTTCGGGCTGTCGGTGAAGGACCTGGTCTGGCTGAACCCGGACGTCACGGTCTACGGGGACCAGCAGTACCTCTACGAGGACACGGTCCTCAACCTGGACCCCTACCGGCGGTAGCGCGGACAGACATCAGCGCCGACGGCTGTCAGCGCTCGGCGTCATCCGGCAGGTCCAGCTCGACCGGTTCGGCCCGCTCGACCGGCCCGGCGTCGAGCACGTCGCCGATCGCCGACATGCCGGCACCGTGGTCCGTGTACCGGCGGACCGTCCGTCGTGCGGCAGCCCGCGCCGCCCCGGTCAGGCGTTCGTTGCGGCGCGCGGCATCGGCGACCCGGCCGGCGTGTCCCGCGGTGGAGAGCAGCACGTTCGCGAAGGCGCGGGCGTCGCCCTGCTCCGGGATCCCGGTGACCGTCCACGCGCTCCGCACCTGCGCGTCCGGCGTGACCCCGCGTCGGGTGCCCATCCGGCGCCAGTCCGACAGCGCCCCCTCGGTGCGGTCAGCGGCCCGGCCGGACTCCGCGGCACGCTCGGCGTCGGCGGACCGGCGTCGCTCCGGTGCGGGCGCAGCCGAAGCGGCCTCGGCACGGTCGCGTGCGGCGGTGTCGTCACCGCCCGCGGCAGCGATGCGGGCGGCGTGGGCCGCTGCTGCGGCCGCGAGGATCTCGGAACGGTCCATGCGACGACGGTACCCCGGACGACCGACCGTGCCGAGCCTCCCGGCCGGTGCGACGCCCTGCCGGACGCGAGACGCCGCCACATCGCCGAGACGCCGCGCTGTTCGTCGAGACGCCACGCTGCCGTCGAGACGCCGCCCGGTCGTCGAGACGCCGCCACATCCGGCGGTGTCTCGACCACTCGGCAACGTCTCGCCGACGCGACGGCGTGTCAACGCGTCCGCCCGAGGGTGCCCTCCGGGTCAGACCCCGACGTGCGCCGCCAACACGTCCCGCACCGACGTCCACTCGTGCGGGCCGTAGCGGTCGTTGCGCACGTGCCGCAGCTCGGCCTCGCCGCTGAACATGCTCACGAAGTACTGCATCCCCTGCCAGGCCGGGAAGGTCTCGTCCTCGGTCGACGACAGCCGCCGCCCGGTCCGTGCCATCGCGGACAGGAGGCCCGTGGTGCCGGCCCACTGCAACCGGAACGTCCGCCCCGTGATCCGGGACATCGTGGCCGCCAGTTCCCGCGAGGTCACCCGGTCCCCCGCCACCTCGACGACCCGCGGGGCGTCGGCGTCGAGCGCCACGTGCGCGGTGACCCAGGCGACGTCGTCCTTCGTCGTGAAGTCGAGCACCTGGTCCGGCGACGACCAGAACAGCACGCGCTGCCGGTCGAACAGCACCAGCGGCGCCTGCCCGGTGAGCATGTCGGCGAAGGCGCCGTTGAGCACCGAGGTCGCCCGGATCGAGGCAGCGTCGACGTCGGCGGCGAACTCGCGGCGGAGCTCGAAGTTCCGGTTCGTGCCGGGCGTGACCGAGCGGTAGTCGGCGGCGTAGTCCGACGGCACGAAGCGCTGCACGCCGGCGTCCACGGCGGCGGCGAGCAGGGCCCGCTGCGCGTCGACGATGACCGAGCGGGTGCCGCTGACGGCCGAGACGACGACCTCGACGCCCTCGAGCGCCCGGAGCAGCGCGGCCCGGTCGGTGTAGTCGGCGACGACGACCTCGACCCGGTCCTGGTCGGCGAACTGCTCGGCGGCACGGCTCGAGCCCCCGCGGGTGAGGACGCGCACGTGCGTGTCGTGGAGCAGGAGTTCGCGGACGATGCGCGAACCGAGGTCGCCGGTGGCACCGGCGACGAGCACAGAGGTGGTCATGTCCACCACGCTACGGACGGCGGATGTGCCCGTCCGCATCGGCTGCGGCGGCGAGCGCGCGGAGTCCCTGGTCGATCGAGACGGACGGCGTCCAGTCGAGGTCCGCCCGGGTGCGGCGCTGGTCGAACCAGTGCGACGTCGAGAGCTGTTCGGCGAGGAACCGGGTCATCGGCGGTTCGTCGGTGCCGGGGCGGACACGCCAGACGGCCTCGATCGCGGACCCGGCGGCCCGGGCGAGCGCGGCCGGCAGGTGCCACCGCGGCGCGGCGACGCCGGAGGCCGTGCAGATGCCGGCGAGGAGCTCCCCGACCGGACGCGGTTCCCCGTTCGTCACGACGTACGCCTGGCCGTGGACGGCCTCGGCACGGTGCAGCGCGGCGACCATCGCGGTGGCGGCGTTGTCGACGTAGCAGGTGTCGATCAGGGCCGCGCCGGAGTCCAGGACCGGCAGGCGTCCGCTCCGGGCCCGGTCGACGATGCGGCCGACGAGTTGCTCGTCACCCGGGCCCCAAACCAGGTGCGGGCGGACGGCGACGACCGCGAAGCCGGGGGCGTCGGCGGCCAGCGCCAGGCGTTCCGCGGCGGCCTTGGTCCGGGCGTAGTCGCCGCGGGCGGTCTCCGGGGACGCCGGGGTGGCGTCGTCGCCGGCGATCGACGCCCCGGTGTGGGCGACGGAGGGCGACGAGACGAACACGAAGCGGGCCACTCCTCCGGCGCGGGCGGCGGCGAGCAGGTCGCGCGTGCCGTCGACGTTGACCCGCTCGAAGTCTGCGGGGTCCCCGGCGAGGGACACCTTGGCAGCCAGGTGCACGACCGCCTCGACCCCGTCGACCGCGGAACGGACCGCAGCCGGGTCGGTCATCGTGCCGAGCACGTCGGTGACGCCGTCGACACCGGAGGGTCGGCGCTGGAACGTCCGGACCTCGTGCCCGGCGTCCCGGACGGCAGCGGCGACCGCGCGACCGAGGAACCCGCTCGCACCGGTGACCAGGACCCTCACGGGCGGGTCATCCGTCCCCCGGCGAGCACCGACGACGCCCAGCGGGAGAGCCGCGCCCGGTCGACCTTGGAGTTGTGCCGGATGTCGGTCGGCAGCACGGGCACGACGAGGACCGCGGCGACCGGTACTCCGGCGGCAGCGCGGACCGCATCGGCGAGTGCGGGCGCAGCCGGGCCCGGGCGTCGTGCCGCGGGGACGGTCTCGACGACGGCGACGACCTGCTGCGTGCCGGCCGGACCGATGCCCGCGATGCCGACGCGGCCGATGCCGTCGACCCGCTCGATGCGCTGTTCGGGGCCGACCGGGGTGACGACGCCGTCCGGCGTGGTCACCACGTGCTGCATGCGGCCCTCGACCCAGAGCTGTCCGGAGGCGTCGAGGTGTCCGACGTCGCCCGTGCGGTGGCCGCGGGGGTCGTCGACACCGAGGCGCGAGGCCCGGTCGGTCCGCCAGAGCCGGTCGTAGTGGTCCCGCACGTGCGGGGCGACGACGACGATCTCGCCGGTGACGTCGGGCGCCTCGGTCAGTGCTCCGGTCGCGCGGCCGTCGGCGTCGAGCGGGGCGATCCGCACCCGCACCGACGCAGCCGGCCGGCCGACGCAGATCCCCTCGGCCCCGGACGCCCCGGCAGCGCGGACACCGTCCAGGTCGACGTCCGTCATGAGCAGTCCCTCGGTCATGCCGTAGGGGGTGTGTGCGCTGGCGTTCGGCATCAGCTCGGTCGCCGCGGTGAGCAGCGCCGCCGACACCGGGGCACCGGCGGACAGGAACAGCCGGACCCGGCCGAGGGCCCGCCGGTCGTCGTCGGTCAGGGCGGAGGCCGTCGCGACCACGTTCGCCAGGGCCGCCGGCGAGAGGAACACCACGGTGGCGTCGGCCGCCACGACGGCGTCCGCGACCGCACGAGCGGTCAGGGTGCGGGGTGCGGTGACGTCCATGTCGGGAGCGGCAGAGCGGGCACCGAGGGCGGGGCCGAGCAGCGCGAACGGCGCGAAGCCCGCCACCAGGCCGGTGCCGACCCCGACGTCGTACTGGCCGGCGAGGGCGTCCCGCACCGCACCGAGCTGCCCGTGCGTGTACACGACGCCCTTCGCGGGGCCGGTCGACCCGGAGGTGAACAGGACCGCGGCCGGGGCGTCGGCAGCGGGAGCCTCTGGCAACGCGGAACCGGCGGCCAGGCGTGCGGCACCGCGACGGGCGACGGCGGCGAGGGTGTGCTCGACCCGCAGCGCCCGGCGAGCGGGGGCGGGCAGGGGCACGGTCGCGATCCGGCGTCCGGGCCAGCCGAGGGCTCGCGCCGCGGCGAGTCCGGGCAGGGCGCCGATGATCCAGTCCGGTCGGGCACCACGGACGGCGCGGGTCAGACCGCCGAGTCCGAGTCCGGCGTCCGCGACCACGACGACCGCGCCGATCCGGATGCAGGCGTAGAGGGCGGCGGTCAGGTCGGCGCCGGGGGTCACCAGGAGCGAGACCCGGTCGCCGTGTCGGACGCCGAGGTCGAGCAGTCCGGCGGCGACCTCGTCGATGCGTCGGGCCAGCAGCCGCCAGGTGATCGTGCGGGTCCCGCCGGGTGCGGCCATCTCGACCAGGGCCGGCTCGTCGCTGTCGCGGAGCTCGGTCAGGTGCGTCCAGAGCGGGCGGTGCGTGCTGTCGACGTCGACGTCGACGTCGGCGTCGGTGTCGGTGTCGGCCGGGAGGCTCGGGTCGGCCGGGGTGGGCACGCGACCGTCCGGCAGGTGGTCGCCGAGCCAGTCGAAGACCGTCCCGGCGACGTCGGCGTCGTCCGGCAGCAGGTGTCCGGCACCCTCGAAGCGGTGCACGTCGGCCTGCGGCAGCCGGGCGGCGAGGTCGTCGAGGTAGCGCTCGAGGAACACCGGGTCGCGCGGCCCCCAGAGGAGCAGGGCCGGGACCTGCAGCGCAGCGACCCCGGCAGCGATGCGGTCGAGTTCGACCGCGCTCGGGTGGGACGCGTCGACGGGGATGTCCGCGACGAACCCGCCGACCGCACCGCGTCGGGCAGCGCCGCGGTACGGCGCCCGGTAGGCGTCGGCGGTGGCCCGGTCGAGCTTCGGGTGCGCGATCGCCAGGGTGGTCTCGATGAACGCCGGGGTGATGACCGTCGCGCGCCCGAGCAGCTGCGGGCGGAGCGCCAGGCGGAGCGGTGCCGGGATCGGGGCGTCAGCGCTCTGGTGCACGGCGGTGTTGCAGGTCGTCACCGCGACGACGAGGTCCGGGTGGTCGACGGCCCAGCCGAGGGAGACGACACCGCCCCAGTCGTGGCCGAGCGTGACGACCGGGCCCGCGAGTCCGAGCTCGTCGGTCAGCGCGCCGAGGTCGGCGACCCGGTCGGCCAGGCGGTGGTCGACGCCGGTGCGCTCCGAGAAGCCCATGCCGAGCTGGTCGACGGCGACGACGCGCCAGGCCGGACCGCCGGCAGCGGCGACCGCGAGTGACTGCGCGACGACCGAGCGCCACAGGTAGGACCAGGTCGGGTTGCCGTGCACGCAGAGCAGCGTGCCGACCGGCTCGACGCCGAGCGCGGCCAGGGACGCGGCCGTGTCGAGGAGGTGCCAGGTGCGCGCGGGGCGAGCCGGGCCTCCCGGGCCGTCCGACGGCGATGCCGGGACCGTGACCAGGCGGGACCAGGCCGGGTCGAGTCCGGGCAGGGGCGGCGGGAGCGTCGCCGGAGCCGTGCTCGTGGCGACGCGGGGCAACCGCGGTGTCACCAGCGCAGTTCCATCATCGCCGTGTTGATGCCGGAGCCGACACCGCCGAGGAACACGCGGTCGCCGGGGCGGATCGAGCCGCGGGCGACCTCGTCCGCCAGGGTGATCGGGATCGACGCGGGGCCGACGTTGCCGAACCGTTCGTACGTGGTGGGGACCTTGTCGCGTGGGACGCCGATCGCGGCGACGAACGCGTTCGTGTGCACGTCGGAGACCTGGTGCAGCACGTACCGGTCCATGTCGGTCCAGTCGAAGTGGGCGCGCGCTTCGTTCCAGGCGGCGACGACGAGCTCCATGCCGCCCTTGAGCAGCATCTTGGCGTCCGTGAACATGCCGTCGACGCTGCCGACGCACAGGTCGTACCACTGGGTCGCCGCACGGGTGACACCACCGACGATGCGGTGGCCGGTCGGGTGCAGGTCCGCCGGGCCGAGCACGGCCGCGGCGGCACCGGAGCCGAGCGTCAGGCTGGCGAACTCGCTCATGAAGTCCTTGCGGTTCCGGCCGCCCTGGTTCAGGCGGTCGATGGTGTTGAGCTGCACCTGGTCCGCGTCCTCGCCGTCGACGACGAGGGCGTACTTGATCTGGCCGGAGTCGATCATGCCGGCGGCGACGCTCATGGCGTTGACGAAGCCCAGGCAGGCGTTCGCGATGTCGAAGTTGATCGCCGACGTCGGCAGACCCAGGCCGTGGTGCAGGCGCACGGCCACCGAGGGCTCGAGGTGCGGACGCGTCACCGAGGTGTTGATGAGCAGGCCGACGTCCTCGGGCTTGATGCCCGCGGCGGCCATGGCACGACGTCCGGCGTCGATCGCGGCGTCCTGGAAGGACTGGTTCTCACCCCAGTTGCGGCGCTCCCGCACGCCGGCGACGCGCTCGAGCAGACCCATCGGCAGGCGGAGGCGACGGAGAACGCCGCCGAGCTTCTCCTCGATGTCCGCGGAGGTGGTCACGCGGTCCGCGACGGTGGTCTCGACGGCCAGGACAGCGGCGTTGCGGAAGCGGACGGTCGCGTTGCCGGGTCGCTCCGTCTCGGCGCTCGGGGTGTCCTGCTGAGGCCGCTCGGTCATGATCGTCACTTGCACATACTTCCGTATCGATGCTGGGTCTCCGTTGCGACTGCGCCGGACGGACCCCGGGAACGTCGTCGCCGTTGCCGATCCGGCAATCGTACTGGCCGTCCCCGAGCACCGGTGGGATGCTGCGCGGATGACCGCAGAACCCACTCACGGCACGGATGCCGAGGCCTACTGGACCGACCGCTACGGGGACGCCCCGATCTGGTCGGGGGCGCCCAACGCCTCGCTCGTCGACACGGTCGGGCGGCTCTCCCCCGACGGCGACCCGGCGGCAGCTGGCGGGGCTGCTCGTGCGCGCCGGGCGCTCGACCTCGGCAGCGGTGAGGGCGGCGACGCGCTCTGGATGGCCACGCAGGGGTGGCAGGTCACCGCGGTGGACATCGCCGCGAACGCCCTCGCCCGCGGACGCGCCGAGGCCGAGCGCGTCGGACTCGGTGACCGGGTGACCTGGGTGCAGGCCGACCTGGCGACCTGGGACACCGACGACCGGTTCGACCTGGTCACGGCGTCGTTCCTGCACTCGTCGGTGTCGTTCCCGCGGGCCGCGGTGCTCCGTCGGGCGAGGACGCTCGTGGCACCCGGCGGGCGCCTGGTCGTCGTCGGGCACGCCGGGTCCCCGTCCTGGGCGTCGCACGCCGAGCACGCGCACGCCGAACCCCTGGTCGGTCCGGCGGAGCAGGTCTCGCAGCTCGCGCTCGACGACGGGTGGGACGTCGAGGTCGCGGAGCTCCGCACCCGGCACGTCACTGCAGCGGACGGCAGCCCGGCGACGCTGGAGGACTCGGTGGTCCTGGTCCGGCGGCGCTGACGGCGGGCCGAGACGCACGAGAGGCCCGTCGCCGTAGCGACGGGCCTCTCGTGTCAGTGCGTCGGATCAGCCGCGCAACTCGAGGTACTTGGCGATGAGCGCCTTCGTCGAGGAGTCCTGCGCGTCGAGGGCGTCCTGGTCGCCGTCGACCGCCGGGGCGACCTGCAGCGCGAGCTGCTTGCCGAGCTCGACACCCCACTGGTCGAACGAGTCGATGCCCCAGATGGTCCCCTCGGTGAACACGATGTGCTCGTAGAGGGCGATCAGCTGGCCGAGGACGCTCGGGGTGAGCTCCGGCGCGAGGATCGACGTGCTCGGCTTGTTGCCGGTGAAGGTGCGGGCCGCGACGATCATCTCGTCGGTGGTGCCCTCGGCACGGACCTCGTCGGCGGTCTTGCCGAACGCCAGCGCCTTCGACTGCGCGAAGAAGTTCGCCAGGAACAGCGAGTGGACGTCCTGACCGGGCTGCACGGCCTTGCCGTCGCCGCTCTGGTCGGCGAGGGCGTGGGCGGGCTTCGCGACCGTGATGAAGTCGGCCGGGATCAGGCGCGTGCCCTGGTGGATGAGCTGGTAGAACGCGTGCTGGCCGTTCGTGCCCGGCTCGCCCCAGAAGACCTCGCCCGTGTCGGTGACGACGTCCGAGCCGTCCCAGCGGACGCGCTTGCCGTTCGACTCCATGGTGAGCTGCTGCAGGTAGGCCGGGAAGCGGTGCAGGTACTGCGTGTACGGCAGGACCGCGTGGCTCTGGGCGCCGAGGAAGTTCGTGTACCAGACGTTGAGCAGGCCCATCAGGACGGGGACGTTCTGCTCGAGCGGGGCGGTGCGCATGTGCTCGTCGATGGCGTGGAAGCCGGCGAGGAACTGCTCCCAGTTCTCCTGGCCGATCGCGATGACGACGCTGGTGCCGATGGCCGAGTCGACCGAGTACCGGCCGCCGACCCAGTCCCAGAAGCCGAAGGCGTTCTCCGGGTCGATGCCGAACGCGGCGACCTTGTCGAGGGCGGTGGACACGGCGACGAAGTGCTTCGCGACGGCGTCCTTCTTCTCGTCGTCACCGGCGTCGGCGAGGCCCAGGCCCGCCCAGAGCCACTGGCGCGCGAGGCGGGCGTTCGTCAGGGTCTCGAGAGTGCCGAAGGTCTTCGACGCGACGATGAACAGCGTGGTCTCGGGGTCGAGGCCGACGGTCTTCTCGTGGATGTCGGCGGGGTCGATGTTCGAGACGAACCGGACCTCGAGCCCCTGCTGCACGTACGGCTTGAGGGCTTCGTAGACCATGACCGGGCCGAGGTCGGAGCCGCCGATGCCGATGTTGACGACGGTCTCGATGCGCTTGCCGGTGACACCGGTCCAGGCGCCGGAGCGGACCTGCTCGGCGAAGGCGTAGACCTTGTCGAGCGTGGCGTGCACGTCGGCGTCGACGTCCTGGCCGTCGACGGTCAGGGGTGCGGCGGGGACCAGGCCCTCGGTCGCCTTGGGTCGGCGGAGCGCGGTGTGCAGGACGGCACGGTCCTCGGTCACGTTGATGCGCTCACCGGAGATCATCGCCTGGTAGCGCTCGGCGACGCCGGTGTCCGCCGCGACCTGCAACAGTGCCTGCAGGACCTCTTCGGTCACCAGGCCCTTCGACAGGTCGACGGTCAGGTCCGCGGCCTGGAAGGTGTACTTCTCGGCACGACCGGGGTCGGCGTCGAACCACCCCCGGAGGTCCGGGGAGAAGCCGGCGGCGATGCCGTCGAGCTGCTTCCATCCTGCGGTCGATGTGGGGTCGACGGGTGCGGAATCGGTCACTTCGGTCCTCCTGGACGCCAGAGCTGGACGGCCCGCAGACCTGGCGCAGCATCGCGTCGCGGGCCGGGTCCGAGCGTAGTGCCGTTCCACCGACCTCGCGCACAGGACCGCATCGCCTGTGGAGAACACGGACACGCCGGTCACGACTTCGTCAGGATCGTCGATCCGTGACGAGATCGACACCCTCCCGCCGCTCGACCGGCGGATCTGCGAGCTGTGCCTGATCGAGGGCCACTCGTACACCGAGGCGGCCACGATGCTCGGGTTGAGCGTCGGTGCCGTGACCCAGCGGGTGTCCCGCTCCCGAGCACGACTGAAGAAGGCGGTGATGCACGATGAACACTGAGCCCCCCACCGGAGACGACCTGCAGCGGATGCTCGTCTCGATGAAGCAGAACGTCCTCGAGCACGCCGAGGAACGGCACCCGAAGCCCCGGCGTCACCGCAGCCGCATCGTCATCGCCGCCGTCGCCCTCCTCGCCCTCGGCGCTGCCGGTGGCGCCGTCGCGCTCGCCGTCGTCCCGCAGGTCCAGCAGGCCGCGCCGGCGCCGAGCCCGACCACCGAACCCTCGGTGCCCGCGAGCACCCCGGCGTCCGCCCCGGTCGTCGACACCCCGGCTCCGGAGCCGTCCGCGACCGCTACCGGGCCGGTGCGGCGACCGTACGACCCGGCCGATCCGGGCACGTGGACGATCACGGGCGGGGAAGTGGGCCCGATCGCCTTCGGCGGAACGGTCGCCAGCGAGCTCGACGACGTCGATCGGGTCTACGAGCGGGAGCCCGACAGCGAACCGTGCCGGGCGGAGGACATCACGTTCTTCGACCACCCGGGCCACGGGGCGATCACGGTGCTGAACCCTGACGGCACGGTGACCGCGGTCCTGGTGATCCGTCCGACGGGGACCGACCCGGTCACGGCTGCCGACGTGGACGACAACCCGAGCACGCCCGAAGGCATGGGCATCGGCACCAGCCTGACGGAACTCCGGCAGACCTACCCCGACCTCGCGGTCTCGGGCTCGTACTCGACCGACGGCACGACGGACGGCCCGTACTCGTTCTGGACCATCCGGCGGGACGGTCGGTACATCACCTTCCAGCTCGACGGCACCGGAGAGCGCGTGGAGTCGGTCTGGGTGGCGTCGACGAAGGTGCCGCCGATCGAGCTCTGCTGACGGTGGCCGTGGCGGTCTGCACCCTTCCCGGGCAATCGGTACGACGACAGTCGTACTGTGGACAGGCCCACGATCCGAACAACCGGGAAGGACCCGCGTGACCCACGCACTCTTCGACCCCATCACCCTCCGCGGACTCGAGATCCGGAACCGCGTCTGGATCCCGCCGATGTGCCAGTACATGGTCGAGGCGCAGGACGGCGTCCCCACGCCCTGGCACCTCGTGCACCTGGGCGGCCTGGCCCGCGGCGGTGCCGGGGCAGTGGTCGTCGAGGCCACCGGCGTCGTCCCCGAGGGCCGCATCAGCCCGCAGGACCTCGGCCTCTGGAACGACGAGCAGCGCGATGCGTTCCGGCCGATCACCGACTTCATCCACAGCCAGGGGGCCGTCGCCGGCATCCAGCTCGCCCACGCCGGCCGCAAGGCCTCCACCAGCCGCGAGTGGGGTCCCACCGCGGGCGGCGGCAACGTCGCGCCGGAGCAGGGCGGGTGGCAGCCGGTCGGCCCGTCGCCGGTCGCGTTCCCAGGCCTGCACGTCCCCACCGAGCTGACCGTCGAGGGCATCGCCGACGTGGTCCGGGCCTTCGCGGCCGCCGCACGCCGCGCCGTCGACGCCGGCTTCGACCTGCTGGAACTGCACGGCGCCCACGGGTACCTGCTGCACGAGTTCCTGTCGCCCCTGTCGAACGAGCGCACCGACCAGTACGGCGGCTCGCTCGAGAACCGCGCCCGCGCACTGCTCGAGACGGTCGACGCCGTCCGGGCCGAGGTCGGCGAGGACGTCCCGCTCGTCGTCCGTCTGTCCGCGACCGACTGGGTCGAGGGCGGCTGGGACCTCCCCGAGTCCGAGCAGCTGTCCGCCTGGCTCGGCGAGCACGGGGTCGACCTCGTGTCCGTGTCGACCGGCGGCAACGTCCAGAACGCCCCGATCCCGGTCGGCCCCGGCTACCAGCTGCCGTTCGCGACCGCGATCCGGCAGGCCACGGGCGTGCCGGTCGCGGCCGTCGGGATGATCGACGACCCGTTCCAGGCGGAGCAGATCGTCGCCCTCGGGCAGGCCGACGTGGTCCTCATCGGGCGGGGCGCACTGCGCGACCCGAACTTCCCGATCCGTGCCGCGCAGGCGCTCCGGGTGGACCTGCCGTACAAGCCGGCACCGTACGAGCGCGCCTACCGCTGATGCGCGCGGGGTGACGGACGGGAGGCCCGCACCACGGCCTCCCGTCCGTCGCCCTCCACAGGTGGCCGGGTCCCGACCACCGTCCACAGGTCGGTGTCGCCGCGGCGGCCCTGCCGACATGAGCCGCTACCGTGGTCCCCATGACGGGCACGGGGGTGAACGCCGGGGACGGACCGGCGCGCAGCGGGGAGTGGTCGCGGCTGCCGGTGGGACGGCGCGAACACCGGCAGGACGCGCTCCTGGCGCTCGTGCTCGCCGCCGCGCTCACGGTGTCGATGACCCTCTACGGCGCGATCGGCCTGTACGACGACCCGGCTCCGTGGTGGGTGTCGGCGCTGATGGTCGTCGCGAACGCCGGGCCCCTGGCCTTCCGCCGGCGTTTCCCGATGTCGGTCGCCGTCCTCACGGCGCTGGCCTTCGCCGCGACCCAGCTCCTGCACGTGCCAGAGGGGCTGTTCCTCAACTTCACGCTGTTCATCGCCCTGTACACGGTCGGTGCCTGGTGCTCCGACCGGACCCGCGCCGAAGTGGTGCGCTGGGTCCTCATCCTCGGCATGTTCGCGTGGGTGTTCCTGGCGATCGTGTTCCGGTGGTCGGTGCCGAGCGCACTGCCCGACGACGGTGACTCGGCGATCCCGCCGTACGTGGCGAACTCCCTGCTGGCGATCGTCATCAACCTCGTGTACTTCGGCGCGGCCTGGTACTCCGGCAACCGTGCCTGGACGGCCGCGGTCGCCAAGCACGACCTCGACGTGCGCACCGTCGAGCTGGCCGCCGAGCGGGAACGGTCCGCGGCGCAGGCGGTCGCGCTCGAACGGGTCCGGATCGCCCGCGAACTGCACGACGTCGTCGCCCACCACGTGTCGCTGATGGGCGTGCAGGCCGGTGCCGCCCGACGGGTGCTCGAGCGCGACCCGGAGCAGGCCGCCGCGTCCCTCGCCGTCGTCGAGGACAGCGCCCGGACCGCGGTCGAGGAACTCCGCCGGATGCTCGGCACCCTCCGCCAGACCGACGCCGACGGGCACACGCTGCCCGCGGACGCCCCGAGCACCGAGGGGCTCGCGCGCCTGCCGGAACTCGCGGCCGCCGCGACGACCGCCGGGCACGCCACCGGCTTCAGCGTCGTCGGCGACGAACGCGCCGTCCCGCCGACCGTCGCCTCGGTCACCTACCGGATCGCCCAAGAGGCGGTGACGAACGTCCTCAAGCACGCCGGCCCGGACGCCCGCGCCGACCTACGGCTGCGCTACCTGCCGGACGCCCTCGAGCTCGAGGTGACCGACACGGGTGCCGGGGCACGGGCCTCCCGGTCGACCGCGGGCAGCGGGCTCGGCCACGTCGGGATGCGCGAGCGCGTCGACGCGGTCGGCGGACGGATCGAGATCGGACCCCGAGCCCGCGGCGGTTACCTGGTGCGGGCATGGCTGCCGACGGTGTGATCCGGGTGGTCCTGGCCGACGACCAGGACCTGGTGCGGGCGGGCTTCCGGGTGATCCTCGAGTCCGAACCCGGCGTGCGGGTCGTCGCCGAGGCCCGCGACGGTGCCGCAGCCGTCGCGGCCGTCGCCGAGCACCGCCCGGACGTGGTGTGCCTCGACGTGCAGATGCCCGGCGTCGACGGGCTCGAGGCGGCACGGCGGATCACCGCGACGGACGACCCGCCGGCGGTGCTCGTGCTGACCACGTTCGACACCGACGAGTACCTGTTCGACGCCCTCGCAGCCGGTGCCAGCGGGTTCCTGCTGAAGAACGCCTCGCCCGAGAAGCTCATCGAGGCGGTGCGGACCGTCGCCGCCGGGGACGCCCTGCTCTCCCCCGACGTGACCCGGCGGGTGATCAGCCGCGCGACGACGGCGAGCGTGCCCGTGGTGACGCCGGCCGCCGAGCCGCCGACCGTCAGCACCGAACCCTGCGCGGCTCCGGTGCCCGGCCTGACCGAGCGTGAGACCGAGGTGCTCCGGCTGCTCGGACGGGGGCTCAGCAACGCCGAGATCGCCCGGCTGCTCTTCGTCGGGGACGCCACCGTGAAGACCCACGTGTCGAACGTGCTGCAGAAGCTCGGCCTGCGCGACCGGATCCAGGCCGTGGTGTGGGCGTACGAGAACGGCGTGGTCCGCTCCGGCGACTGACCTGGCCTCCCCCGCGCGGCGGAGGCGACGCCGGCGCGATCCCCGTCGCGGGCCGGAGGCGCTGGGCTGGCCGCTCTCGTAGCGTCGGAGGCGCAGCGAGGGCCGCTGCGGAAGGGACCCGTCATGCTCAGCATCGAGGGAGTGACCAAGCACTTCGGCGAGCGCCAGGTGCTCGACGACGTCGGCTTCACGGTCGGCCGCGGTCGGTTGACCGGGTTCGTCGGCGGCAACGGCGCCGGCAAGACCACCACCATGCGCATCATGCTCGGCGTGCTCGACGCCGACAGCGGCACGGTCGCGATCGACGGCGTCCCGATCGGCCCCGCCGACCGACGTCGGTTCGGGTACATGCCCGAGGAGCGCGGCCTCTACCCGAAGATGCCGGTCGCCGAGCAGGTCACCTACCTGGCGCGGCTGCACGGCGTCGACCGCCGGACCGCGACCACCCGGACGACCGAGCTGCTCGAGCGGCTCGAACTCGGCGCGCACGCCACGGACCCGGTGGAGAAGCTCTCGCTCGGCAACCAGCAGCGGGTGCAGGTCGCCGCGGCCCTGGCGCACCGGCCCGAGGTCCTGGTGCTCGACGAGCCGTTCTCCGGGCTCGACCCGATGGCCGTCGACACGGTCCTCGGCGTCCTCCGCGAGACGGCGGCGGACGGGGTGCCGGTGCTGTTCTCCAGCCACCAGCTCGACGTCGTCGAACGGCTCTGCGACGACGTCGTCGTGATCGCCGGCGGTCGGATCCGGGCCGCCGGGCCGCAGGACGAGCTGCGTCGCAACGCCGGTCCCGCCGCGTGGGAGATCCTGGTGGCGGACGACGTCGCCTGGCTCCGCGACGAGCCCGGGGTCACCATCCGGGCCTTCGACGGCGGGTACGCCCTGTTCGAGGCCGACGAGTCCGTCGCCCAGACCGTCCTGCAGCGCGCGGTCGCCCGTGGCGGGGTGGCGTCGTTCGGCGCGCGGGTCCCCCGGCTCAGCGAGGTCTTCACGGAGGTCGTGCGATGAGCGCCGTCCAGCGCGGCATCCTGCAGCGCAGCACCGTCGACGCCGTCCGGCTCGTCACCGTGCGGGAGATCCAGGCCCGGCTCCGCAGCAAGGCCTTCGTCGTCTCCGCGGTGATCCTGCTCGTGATGGTCGTGGCGGGCATCGTCGTCGCGGGCATCGTCGGGAAGTCGACGGCGAACGCGACGACCCCGGTCGCCGTGGTCAGCGGGGTGACCCTGCCGAGCTCGGACGGGCTCGACGTGACCAGGACGTCCGACCGTGCCGCGGCCGAGCAGCTCGTCCGTGACGGCGAGGTGGACGCCGCGATCGTCCCCGACGGCGGGCAGCTCGGCTTCCGTGTCGTCGGCCTCGACAGCGCCCCGACCGACGTCGTCCAGGCGCTCAGTGTCTCGCCCGAGGTCGACCTGCTCGACCCCGGCGCCCTGCCGCCCGGTCTGGTGTCCCTGGTGGGCATCGCGTTCGGTGTGGTGTTCTTCGCCTCGGCCGTCACCTTCGGCCAGTCGATCGCGCAGAGCGTCGTGGAGGAGAAGTCCACCCGGGTCGTGGAGATCCTGATGGCGGCGATCCCGGCTCGGGCGCTGCTGGCGGGCAAGGTGATCGGCAACAGCGTGATGGCGCTCGGTCAGATCGTGGCGATCGCGGTCGCGGCCGCCGTGGCCCTGGCGGTGACCGGGCAGGACAACCTCTTCACGCTGCTCGGCCCGAGCGCGCTCTGGTTCGTCGGGTTCTTCGCGGTCGGGTTCGTCCTCATCGCGGCGCTGTTCGCGGCCTCGGCGGCGCTGGTGTCCCGGCAGGAGGACGTCGGCAGCGTGACCACCCCGGTGATGATGCTGCTGATGATCCCGTACTTCCTCATCGTGTTCGCCGCGGACGACCCGACGATCCTCGGGATCATGTCGTACGTGCCGTTCAGTGCTCCGATCGGCATGCCGGTCCGGATCTTCCTGGGGACGGCCGAGTGGTGGGAGCCCCTGCTGTCGCTGGTCGTCGTCGCGGCGTCTGCCCTGGTCGTCGTGCTCCTCGGTGCGCGGGTCTACGAGAACGCCCTGCTCCGCACCGGTGGCCGGGTGAAGCTGGCCGAGGCGATCCGCGGCTGACCCGCGGTGATGCGGTGACGCGGTGACGCGGTGACGCGGTGATGGTCCGTAGGACGCGGCCGGTCGGTCCCCCGTGGCGGTTCCCGGACACCGGGCTGCCACGGGGGACGGCCGTCGTGGGATGCTTCGCCTGATGCCGATCGACGACGCGATGCCGGTGCGTCTCGACGTGACGGGGACGGACCTCGGAGAGGCCGCGACCTTCATCGCGGACCTGTACGGCGCCGACCTGCACGTCGGGCCGGCGTCGACGCCGTTCTCGTTCCGGTACGCGGCCCTCGGCGACAGCACGATGTCGCTCCACACGTCGCAGTTCGGCGGACACATCGACGGGGACCTGCCGCCCTCCGACGCCGTCATCGTGCAGTGGCTGCAGTCCGGGTCCTCGCGGCTCGACACCGGGGGCACGGTGCTCGAGATGGAGCCCGGCGTCCCCGTGCCTCTGCTCCCCGACCGCACGTTCTCGTTCGCGATGGACGACTACGAGCAGCGCCTCGTGCACCTGTCCCGCGAGGTCGTCGAACGCGTCGCGGCCGAGCAGGGTGCCGACCTGTCCGCCGGGCTGCGCTTCGACCACCTGACCGCACCCTCCGAGCAGTCCGTGCGGACCTGGCACAACACGGTGTCCCTCATCTCGCACACCCTCCGCGACGGGACGCCCGGGCGGCTGCTGCACGCCGAGATGGCCCGGCTGGCGGCGGCGTCCCTGCTGGAGATGTACCCGCAGCAACGTCCGGTGCGCCGGCGCCCCGAGGGCACCGCGCTGTCGGTGCACGTCCGCGCGGCCGTCGAGTACATCCAGGACCACGCCCGGATGCCGATCACGACGAGTTCCCTGGCGCGACACCTCGACGTCAGTCTGCGCGCGCTGCAGGAGGCCTTCCAGCGGGACCTGCAGACCACGCCGAACGCCTACATCCGGCAGGTGCGCCTGGACCGGGTGCGCCAGGAGTTGCTCGTCTCCGACCCGACCGCCGTCTCGGTGCGCGAGGTCGCCGCGGCCTGGGGGTTCGCCCACCTCGGACGCTTCGCGCAGCAGTACGCGGCGGAGCTCGGCGAGAGCCCGAGGGACACGCTCGAACGGTCGGACGAGCCTCGGCCTAGATGAAGTCGGTGTGCGCGCTGGGCGCGTAGGCCGTCATGAGGGTGGCCGCCGCGAGCCGGGCCGATCGCGCCGGACGGGTGGTGCGGTGGATCGCCGACTCGACCTTGGCGCCCTCGACCAGCAGGGAGAGCGCATCGGCCACGTGCACGGGCAGGCCGGCGCGACCGGCGAGGGCGTGCAGGTGCGCCTCGATGCCGCGCAGGTGTTCGTGGGCCAGGGCGGCGACGCGGGACTCGGAGCGGCCGAGTTCGCCGTACCCGTTGATGAACGCGCAGCCGGTCCAGGTCGGGTCACGGAAGCAGGCCTCGAGGTGCGCGAACACGGTGAGGATCTCGTCCCGGGCATCTGCGGCTCCGAGGGCGGCCTCGGCGAGCCCGTCGTTCCACTGCGCGTGCCGGTGTTCCAGCACGGCGACGACGACGTCGATCTGGTCCGGGAAGTACGCCCGGACCGTCTCCGGGTCCGTCCCGGCGAGCGTCGCGACGGTGGCGTGGTCGAGACCGGCGGCACCCTCGGCGGTGAAGACCCGGTCGGCGGCGTCGACGACGCGAGCACGGTCCCAGCGGTGCGGTTCGTGCTCGACGTCGACGCCCACGTCAGATGGTCGTCGTCGTCGTGGTGCGGAGCGCGGTGCTCCGGGCGGTGCGCTCGGCACAGAGTGCCTCGAGGCGTCCGAGACGGGCCCAGACGACCCGGTGGTCGGCACTCAGCCCGGACGAGTCGGCCGTCACGCGGACCGGTCCCTGCTCGAGGGCGATCACGCGGCGGCCTGGAAGAAGTCGGCGTACGTCGGGTCGGTGCTGACACCGATGCCGAGCCGGCTGATCACGATCCGGTCGATCTCGAGGGGCGAGGACATGCCTCGACGGTGCCACTCCAGCGGGTCGGAGCGGAGTTCCTGCATCAGGGTGGAGTCACGCACGGAAGGCCTCCTGTTCGCGCATCAGCGCGGTCATGTCGATGGGTTCGGTCAGCGCGACGACGTCGTACGGCGCTGGTGCTGCGGCGATCACGAGGCGACCACCAGGGCGATCACGGCGAGCGTGAACGTGGTGACGGCGGCGAGGCCGGCGACGAGCGCGCTCGCGGTCAGGATGCGACCGTGGGTGGCTTCGCGGATCTCGGTGAAGGTCTCGGTGTGCGTCGGCCGACGAGCGGCCGGGCCTCCGGCGAGGGGTGTCGGGATGGCGGTGATGGTGGCGGGCATGAGCTTCGCCTCCTCTGCAGGGACCTCGTTCGGTCCCACGTCGACCGGGGCGACCGCTGCGGCCAGGCCACCGCGGATCGCGGGGGATGTCGGGGCACGCGGGATGGTGTTCGTCCTGGTGTCTCCGACGCTACGACACCCGCTCGAGCGGACACGAACGCGTCCGCCGATCCGCGAATCGCGACGGATCCGGGCCGCGCATCCCGACCGGGGGCCATGCCCCGACCAGCGCAGCGCAGCGCGTTCAGCGGAGCGCGCGCCGGTACCGCCAGCGGACGACGACCTGCGCGGCACGGAGCACCGGGAACACCAGTGCCCAGGCGCGGGTGGTCGACGGCCGGGTCAGGGACCGCAGCGTCAACCAGACGGTGTCGCCCTCGCGGCTGACGACGAACGACTCCTCGCCGTCGACGGGGTGGCCGGGCAGGGTCCGGTAGGCGAACCCGACCCGGTCGTCGGTGCGCACCACCGCGACGACCTCGACCGGCTCCCGCACGACGACCGGGCCGATCCGGAAGCGCACCTCGAGCCGTCGGCCCGGCTGCACCTCGACGTCGTCGGGCACCGAGAAGCCGCTGCGGGTCTTCACACCCCAGCGGAGCACCGACCGGGAGGCCCGCTCCCACGCCGCCTCGCCGGTCCCGACCGCAGACCGCCGCTCGTACCGCCGGTGCGTCGGGGCGCTCGGCCCCCAGACGACGGACGCGGGATCCGTCCGCGCCGTCCCCTCGTCGCTGCCCATGCCGGCCATCCTGCCCGAGTACCGTGCCCGAGGGCCCGGGACGACCCTCCCGGCCGGTCGCCGACCGCCCCGTCGTCGACCACCCCGTCATCAGGGCCCGCGCGTACCGTCCACGTCATGAGCAACGTCATCATCCTCGGCGGCCACGGCCGCGTCGCCCTCCTCACCGCGCAGCTCCTGACGGGCCGCGGCGACACCGTCTCGTCGGTCATCCGGAAGGCCGAGCAGCAGGACGACGTCCGCGCCACCGGTGCGGAGCCCGTCGTCGCCGACATCGAGCAGCTCGACATCGCCGGCCTCACCGACCTGGTCCGAGGCCACGACGCGATCGTGTGGGCAGCCGGCGCCGGCGGGGGTTCCGCCGAGCGCACCTGGGCCGTCGACCGGGACGCCGCGATCCGCTCGATGCACGCCGCCCTCGAGGCCGAGGTCCAGCGCTTCGTCCTCGTCTCCTGGTCGGACGCGGGCCTCGGCCACGGCGTCCCCGAGGACGACGACTTCTTCGCCTACGCCGAGGCGAAGACCGTCGCCGACGCGGTCCTCCGCGACTCCGCGCTCGACTGGACGATCGTCGCCCCGAGCACCCTGACCGACGACGACGCGACCGGCTCCGTCGAGACCGCCGACCCGTCCTCGAGCATCGCCCGCGCGGACGTCGCCGCGCTGGTCGCCGCGTCCCTGCACGACGACGCGTCGGTCGGCAAGACCTTCCGCGTCAACACCGGCGACGTCGCGATCGAGCAGTTCGTCCGCGACTGAGCCCAGCGTCTTGCGTTCCGCGAGACGCCGCCGACCTGCCGAGACGCCGCCGGATCCGGCGGCGTCTCGTGCGTCCGGCGGCGTCTCGTGCGTCCGGCGGCGTCTCGTGCGTCCGGGCCCGCCTCAGGGCCAGGAGCACCGCAGCGTCGCGCAGGTCGCCACCGTCGCGACGGTCCCCTCGCTCAGAAGTCCTCGCCGATGTCCGGCACGTCGGTCATCTCCTCGTGCCACGCCGGCCGGGCGGGCTGGAGACGCAGCGTCTCCGCCTCGAGGTACTCGATGACCTGCTGGTCGAACGGCTCGTCGGCACTGTCCGGCACCGGCGTGGAGAAGATCTCACTCGCCGGCCCGATGAGCAGGTGGGCGTAGACCGTGCCGCCACCCTCGGTGATCACCGGGATCTGCACGACGTCGGACGTCCCCGCCACAGCCAGGGCACGGCAGTAGCGGAGGAGCGCCTTGCAGGTGCGGTCCCCGGTGAGGATGTGGCTGTTCACGTAGTGGATACGGCGCATGTCGGCCAGGCTCCCGGACGGCTCCTGAGGGACGTTCAAGATCGGCCGGAGCTGGACAGACGGCGCGGAAGGACACACCACCATGGGCAAACTCGTCTACGACTCCACGTTCACCGCCGAGTTCGACGACCGCCTGCTGACGCACCTGCAGATCGTCATCGGGATGAAGCTCCGGCGTGGTGAGTCCTTCATGTTCTCGTGGAAGGACGACGTCGAGCTCGGGGACGGCCGGACCGCGATCTGGCTCGACCGCTCGATGCCCCTGGTCTTCCGCTACTCCGGCAGCCGCATCCCCGCCGTGAACCGTGCCTGGGTCGAAGCACTGGGCCTGACCGCCGGGTCGTCCGCGGGCCTCCGCATCGTGCCCGAACCGACCGACTCCGGAGACACCCTGTGAAGCGCACGGTCCTGACCTACGGCGGCACGCAGTACACGATCGCGAACGAGGACACCGAGACCGTCCAGGCGCGCATCGACGCGGGCCTCCGGGAGCACCCGTTCATGTGGCTGCAGGTGAACTACGGCGACGGCCGGGCGACCCCCGCCATGCTGCTCATCTCCCCCGCGACGCCGGTGGCGATCATCACCGAGCGCGACGTCGACGAGCAGGACGAGGACGGCTCCGTCGCCCGGTACCTGCTGCCGGAGCAGACCCGCCCGGCGTCGATCGAGATCGGCCCCACCGACCACTGAGGGCGCGCCCGGTCCCGGTCCCGTCCAGGAGGCGCGTCACCCGTCCGCCAGTCGGCCGTCGTCCGGCGGACGCAGCCGCCAGCAGTCAGCCCCGCCCGCAGTCAGCCCCGTCCGCAGTCAGCCCCGTCCGCAGTCAGCTCCGCCCGCCGCCGAGCAACGCCCGCAGGGCGTCCTCGAGCGGCCGGGCCACCGCCTCGACGTCCGCGGAGGCCAGCGGCTCCACCTTCGTCGAGGTCCGCAGCATCGTCATGCCGAGCACCACGGACAGGGCGATCTCGGCACGGACGAGCAGGTCGTCGTCGTCCTCGGACGAGTTGCCGGCACGGGCTGCACCGGCGAGCCGTTCGGCGTAGCCGCGGAGGGTCTCCCGCCGGATCCGGTCCACGGCCTCGTCCCCGGAGCCACGGAGCAGCAGGAGCAGCTGCATCGAGTCCTCGTCCGTCGGCGACCGGATGATGTGCCGGATGAGCCCGCCGAGCACGCGCTCGAGATCGGAGCCCGACGGCGCGGCCTCCTGCTCGGGGGTCGCCCGGTCGAGACAGGCGCGGAACAGCCCCTCCTTCGACCCGAAGTACCGGTTGATGAGCGCCACGTTCACCCCGGCGTCGGCGGCGATGTCCCGCACGGTGGTGGCCCGGTAGCCGTCGAAGGCGAACCGATGCCGAGCGGCCTGTACGAGGGCCAGGCGGGTGGCAGCGGCGTCCTTGCTCATGGCCCGAGCGTAGCGGGCGCGGCCGGACGCTCGACGGCGATGTAATCAGGTGTTGACATCGATCGGGGAACGCGTACCCTCGTGAAGTCAGCAGTTGTTGACATCGACAGCGTCGTCGGTCCCCCACCCCGCACACACCCGATCCGACCAGACGGAGCACGATGCCCACCGCCACCGCGAGCCCCCGCACGGGCTCCACCCCGACCGCCGACCACGGCCGTCGTCCGAACAGCACCGCGATCATCGTCTACCTGTCCCTCGGTGGCCTGTCGTTCGCGGTCCTGCAGTCCCTCGTCGCCCCCGCACTCGCCACGATCGGCCAGGACCTCGGAGCCTCGACCAGCGCCGCCAGCTGGGTCCTCACCGCCTACCTGCTCTCGGCGTCGGTGCTCACCCCGATCCTCGGCCGCCTGGGTGACATGGTCGGCAAGCGCAAGGTGCTCATCGTGGTCCTCACGATCCTCCTGGCCGGCGCCGTCCTCGCCGCCCTCGCCCCGAACCTCGGCGTCCTCATCGTGGCGCGCGCCCTGCAGGGTGCCGCGGGCGCGGTGATGCCGCTGTCCATCGGCATCGTCCGCGACGAACTGCCGAAGGAGAAAGTGAGCGTCACCATCGGGCTGCTCTCCGCCATCTTCGGCATCGGCGCCGGCGTCGGCATCGTGGCCGCCGGCCCGATCGTCGAGCACCTGTCCTGGCACTGGCTGTTCTGGCTGCCCGCCGTCCTGGTCGTGATCGCCCTGCTCGGCGCCGTGTTCGGCATGCCCGAGTCACCGGTCCGGAAGCCCGGCCGCCTGGACGTCGCCGGCACCGCGGTCCTCGCCGTGTCGCTCGTCGCGATCCTGCTCGCCGTCAGCGAGGGCCAGACCTGGGGCTGGGGTGACGTGAAGACCGTCGGCCTGCTCGTCGTCGGGGCCGTCGCACTCGTTGCCTTCGTGTTCGTCGAACTGCGCGTCGCCGAGCCCCTCATCGACGTGCGGCTCTTCGCCGTCCGCGGCGTCTGGACCGCCCACGTCGTCGCACTCGTCTTCGGCTTCGCGATGTTCGGCACGTTCGTCCTCGTCCCGACGATCCTGCAGCTCCCCAGCGCGCTCGGCTACGGCTTCGGCAAGGACGTCACCCAGGCCGGCCTGTTCCTGCTGCCGACCGTCGTGATGATGGTCATCGCGGGCCCGATCGCCGGCATCCTGGTCCGCAAGGTCGGCCCGAAGCCGCCGATGCTCATCGGCGGGGTCGCGATCGTCGCCGCGTTCCTGATCCCGGCGATCTCGCACGCGTCGATCGTGGAGATCGTGGTGTCCGGCATCCTCACCGGCGTCGGGATCGGCATGGCACTGGCCGCCTGCTCGAACGCCATCATCGAGAGCGTCCCGGCGAACCAGACCGGCGAGGCGATCAGCGCGAACACCGTCGTGCGGACCATCGGGTCGAGCGTCGGGACCGCCGTCATCGCCGCGCTCATCACCTCCCACAGCACCCCGCAGGGCCTGCCCACCGACGACGCGTTCACCATCGGCTTCTGGGCCTGCACGGCGGTGGCCGTCCTCGCGGTGGTCGCGGCCCTCGCGGCACCGTCGATGCGCGCACGCCGTGCCGCCGCCCTCGCGGCGGGCGTCGACGACTTCGACGCGGTCACGCGCTGAGCCGCTGAACGGGCCCGTCTCGCCGAGACGCCGCGAACCGTGCGGGACGCCGCCGAACTCGGCGGCGTCTCGCGGGCTCGGCGGCGTCCCGGACTGACGCCGGCGTCATCCGCCGGCTCGAGCGCACCGGACGGGAGGCCCGGATCCCGTGAGCAGACCGCTCACCGGATCCGGGCCTCCAGTCCGTCAGCGGAGTCACACCCCTGGCCACGGCCCCCGCGGCGCCGAGAGCCCGCGGGCCGCTCGGAACGCCGCCGGGATGCGCGGTGCCGTGCAGACGCGCCGACGCCATCCGACCCGGGCACTGTCACGCGCTGACCCGCTGAACGGGCCCGTCTCGCCGAGACGCCGCGAACCGTGCTAGACGCCGCCGAAGTCGGCGGCGTCTCGCGGACTCGACGGCGTCCCGCGAACTCGACGGCGTCCCGCGAACTCGGCGGCGTCTCGCGGGCCCGGCGGCGTCCCGCGAACTCGGCGGCGTCCCGCGAACTCGGCAGCGCCCCGCGAACCCGGCAGCGCCCCGCGAACCCGGCAGCGCCCCGCGAACCCGGCGGCGTCCCGCGGACTCGGCAGCGCCCCGCGGACTCGGCAGCGCCCCGCGAACCCGGCGGCGTCCCGCGGACTCGGCGGCGTCCCGCGGACTCGGCAGCGCCCCGCGGACTCGGCAGCGCCCCGCGCGCTCGGCGGCGTCCCGGACTGACGCCGGCGTCATCCGCCGACGCAGCCGCACCGGAACTCAGGCGCGGTGGTGGTCCCGACCGAAGAGGGACGTGAGGGTCGCGACGATCGCCATCCGGAGCCGGACCCCCGCGGGCGGCGCCGGCGGCAGGGTCCGGATCGGCGCCGTGAACGCCAGGTCGTGCAGGTTGTTGCGCTTCGACCCGTCCCAGTTCGCGAACAGGTACGGCGTACCGAGCGCCATCAGGCTGCGGACCGGTGCCGGACGCGTGCCGGAGGCGGCGACCGCGTAACCGGAGTGGCCGGCCGTGATCGCCTGGATGACGGTGTCCGCGTCGGTGACGCCGTTGGCGGTCACCACGGTGGTGATGCCCGTGCGGTCGCGGGCGACGAATTCGATGATGTGTTCAGTCACGAGGTACTCAGGGTCGCGAGTCTCCGTCTCGGCGTGGGTGAGACGCACGAGGCTTGGCCGGAACCGACGTTGCTTCCGTCGTCGAGGATACGTCGCACCTGGCGGGACGGCGCACGGACGATCCCGATTGCGTACCCGCGTCGGGCACCACCGACCGCCGGCACGCCTCAGGCGACCCAGACGACGATGCCGTTGTACCCGTTCAACAGGGCGGCGACCCCGGCGCGGAGCGCCCGGCCGGCGCGCTCGTCGGTGAACGTCGACGGGTCGTGGTGGCTCGAGGTGCCGAGCCCCTCCCCACGGAAGCCCGCGCCGGTCCAGTCCGCCGCGGTGACGTTGGCGGTCGGCTCCGCGATCTCGGCGCCGAGCACCAGGAACTGCTGGTGGAGCGCCGAGGGCGAGATCGCGGCGATCGGGTCGACCAGCTCGTCGCCGACGCTGATCACCAGGTCGGCGCGCTCGCCGATCGCGGCGGCGACCGAGGGCAACCGGTCGTCGGCGCTGTCGGCCACGATCGGGACGACGGTGACGTCCTCGGCTCGTGCCCACGCGTCGACGGCGTCCACGAGGGTCTCGGTCTGCGCGTTCGGCTTCCCCGGCGAGAGCACCACGACGCGGTACCCGGACGGCGGCGCGACGTGGTCCCACGAGTGCGGCGCCGGGGTGACGGTGGCCTCGGGAGCGGGCGGGGAGTCCGGGTCGACGAACCCCGAGCCGAGCGCGCCCTCCCCCCGCACCGGGGTCGGGGCGTCCGTCGGGACGGCTCCGGTCGCGGATCCGGTCTGGAGGCCCGTGGCCTGCTCCGTGCCGCCGGTCCGGCCGGTCAGCTCCGCACCGCTCGAGCACCCCGCGACGAGGACCGAGCCGGCCGCCACCAGGGCAGCGGCGGCGAGGACGGTGGTGGTGCGGCGGGTCAGACGGATCACGAGACGCCATGCAAGCACAGCCCACGGCCGCGACGTTCCGGTGCGGCCCGCTGTCCAGAGCCCGTCCAGACGCTGGTCACCTGCTGTTCGCCTGCGCGTCGATCTCGGCCGCGATGGTCAGCCCGGTGATGCACCGAACCACCCGTCCCGCTCGCAGCGGGCTCCCCCTCCCTGCCCCCTCCGCACTGCCCCGGGTCCTCGCGCGCCTGGTCGCCCTGCTGGTGCTCGTCGGCACCGTCGTCGTGAGCCTGCTGACGGGGGTGTCCGCGGCGAGCGCCCACGGCTTCAGCTCCGTCGTCTACGCGGACGTCAGTGGGAAGGAGACGGGGGTGGTGCAGGCGCGGCTGGGGCTGGAGTACGACCTGATGCTCGTGTCGGTGGCGACGAGCGAACACGACGACCGGCTCTACCGGCAGGGCCAGGCGGCATGGGACGACGGCGACCACCCGGGCATGGTCCGGGCTGCGGAAGCGCACCACGACTCCATCAGCAAGTACCTGTTCGACCGGTTCTCGGTGACCTCGGGCGGGAAGGAGTGCACCGGCACCCTGCAGGACTCCCTGCGGGTCGACGTGCAGGACGAGGTCCCCTACGCCGAGGTCGTCGCGGACTTCGCGTGCCCGGCGCCGGGTCGGACCGACCCCGGTCACGTGGTGGAGTCGCGGCTCTTCCCGGACAGCGAGACGTTCGTCAAGGACACGAAGACGATCGTCACCTACGACGTCGACGACAAGCAGGGCACCGCGACGCTCGACGCGTCCCAGCCGACGTTCTCGACGGAGCAGTCGGCGGGGCAGCGGTTCTGGGAGTTCTTCACCCTGGGGGCGGAGCACCTCCTGACGGGGATCGACCACATCCTGTTCCTCATCGCGTTGATCGCCGGCTCCCGACGGCTGCGCGAGGTCGTGTACACGGCGTCGGCGTTCACGATCGCGCACTCGATCACGTTCATCCTGGCGGCGCTCGGGGTGGTCAGTCCGCCGTCGATCGTCGTCGAGCCGCTGATCGCCCTGTCCATCGCCGCGGTGGCTGGCTGGTACCTCTGGCGGCTGGCGACCCGGCGGTCGCGGGCGGACGAGCTGGTGCTGACCGACCAGGGGCGGTTCGCGCTGGACCGGTCGGGGTGGTCGCGTCTGGCGGTGGTGTTCGCGTTCGGGCTCATCCACGGGCTCGGGTTCGCCGGGGCCCTCGGCATCCACGAGGCGTTCTCGTGGCAGCTGCTCGTGTCGCTGCTCATCTTCAACGTCGGCATCGAGGCCGTGCAGCTGGCGATCATCGTGATCGTGTTCCCGCCGCTGTCCCTGCTCCGCCGGAAGGCCCACCGGGCGTCGCTGTGGGTGACCGGCGTCGTCACGGCCGGCGTGTTCGTGATGGGGATGATCTGGTTCGTCCAGCGTCTGGTCGAGGGCTGACGGGCGCGTTCCGGTCCGCTGGACGGCGGTTCCGCTAGTGCCTGACGGCTCCAACCCGTATGGACACACAGCGTTTACTCACGATCTACCAGGGCAATGCAGAGTCTGTCTGCTGCACCACCCCTCTCACTGAGAACGGAACCACATGAGTCTCCTGTCCGGCGCCCCCTCCCGGCGCAGAACCACCACCCTCCGCCTCGGCGGGGCCGTCATCGGCGCTGCCCTCATCGCCGGGGCCTGCCTGGTCGGCACCGGCTCCGCGAACGCGGCGACCGCCACCCCGACGACGAACATCTCGGCCGGTGGCCCGATCCACATCCTGCTCGGCGTCGGCGCGACCGAGAGCCAGCGCATCGCCTCGTGGTACTTCCCCGCCAACGTCGACCAGTCGGTCGAGATCCAGAAGACCGACTCGATGACCGGGGGCGTCTTCACCGACGCGAAGAAGACCATCGCCGCGACGAAGAGCGTCAACACCGCTGCCGACTCCAGCACCGTCGACAGCAGCACCAAGGCGATCCCGGGCATCACGAACGAGGCCGGCTACGTCAACGCGCACGCCGTCATCGACGGCCTCGAGCCGAACACCACGTACACGTACCACGTGGGTGCCGCGGACGGTTCGGCCTGGTCGACGTCGTACACCTTCACCACGAAGAGCTTCAGCGGCGACTTCGACTTCCTGTTCTTCGGTGACCCGCAGATCGGGTCGTCGGGCTTCGTCGACGACGACGGTGCCGGCTGGGCCGACACCCTGCGGTACGCCACCACGAAGGAGAAGGACGCCGAGCTCCTGGTCTCCGGTGGCGACCAGGTCGAGAACGCCAACAACGAGTACCAGTGGGGTGCGTTCGCCGACAGCAGCGACGTCCTGAAGCGCTACCCGTGGGCCTCCACCATCGGCAACCACGACGTCGGCGGCAAGTCGTACGAGCAGCACAACCAGCTGCCGAATTCGCTCAAGGTGCCGGACTTCTACCCGGGTGGCAACACCACCACGAACTCGGGTGGCGACTACTGGTACATGTACAAGGGCGTCCTGTTCATCGACATCAACTCGAACGCCTACTCGGGTGGTTCGGACGCAGCGCACGTCAACTACGTGCGCGACGTGATCACCCGCCACGGCGACGACGCGAAGTGGACCGCGCTGGTCTACCACCACTCGATCTACTCGCCGGCCGACCACGCGAACGACAAGGACAACCAGCAGCGCCGGTTCGACTTCACCCGCGCGTTCTCGGACATGGGTGTCGACCTCGTCCTGCAGGGTCACGACCACTCGTACTCGCGCAGCTACGCGATCAAGAACGGCAAGAAGGCCAATCCGGCCGAGCAGCCGGGCGCTGACGAGGTCTTCGCCGGCCCCGGTGGCGTCATCTACCTGACCGCCAACACCGCGTCGGGCTCGAAGTACTACGACCTGACCACGCCGGACGCGACGCAGGGCGGCTACGGAGCCGACCCGCTCGACCCGACCGGTCAGCGCCACTTCGCCAACTCGGTGGAGAACCAGGAGCACGTCCGCACCTACGTCAAGGTCGGCGTCTCGAACGACAACCTCGCCGTCACCACCGTCCGCGCCGGTGACTGCACCACGCTGAACTCGGCCGTCCAGCACGGCAAGGTCGACAGCTGCGGTGTCACGCTCCAGCCGACGGCCTCGGCCGACCCGGCGCCGATCGGCTCGACGGTCGACCAGTTCCGACTCGACGCGGCCCTTCCGGCGACCACCACCACGCTCACGGCCTCGGCCGCGACGCAGGCGTACGGCACGAGCAAGCCGGTCACCGTCACCGCCACGATCGGCGGCGGCCTCGGCGACAAGAGCGGCACGGTCACCTTCACCGAGGCGGGCAAGAAGCTCGCCACCGTCCCGGTGACGGGGAACACGGCGACCGTCACGCTGCCGAACACCACCACCGTCGGCAAGCACAGCGTCACCGCGTCCTTCACCAGCACCTCGGCATATTCCGGCACGGACGCGACGACCACCCGCGCGCTCGTCGTCACGGTCGTGAAGGCCACCTCGAAGTCGTCCATGACCTACTCCAAGGGCAAGGCCGTCGTCCGGGTCACCGCACCCGGCAACACCGTGACCGGCAAGGCGAAGATCTACGACGGCAAGAAGGTCGTCGCGAACGTCAAGGTCCTGCGCAACACCGTCAGCACGAAGTTCACGCTGAAGAAGGGGACCCACAAGCTGAAGGTCGTCTTCAACGGCAACTCGACCGTCGCCGGCAGCACCAGCCCGACCATCTCGGTCCGGGTGCGCTGACCCACCAGCGGAACGAGTGCGGGCCCCGCGGCTTCGGCTGCGGGGCCCGCACCTGTTCCCGGGTCCAGACGCCGGCGGTTGCGGCGCCGGTGTCGGCTCAGGCGTTCTGCCAGACCCGCAGCCAGTCCACGGTCATCTGCTGGGGGAACTGCGTCGACGAGTCCGGGGAGCCCGGCCATCCGCCGCCGACCGCCACGTTCAGGACCACGAAGAACGGCTTGTCGAACACCCAGCGGTCGCCGCCCAGGTCGGCCGGCGTGACGGTCCGGTAGGTCGCACCGTCGACCGTCCAGCTGATCGACCCCGGCCGCCAGTCCACCCCGTACACGTGGAAGTCGTCGGCGAAGGCACCGCTCGGCAGGGTCGCGGTCCCGCTGATGCCCTCCGCGCCCGAGTACCCGGGGCCGTGGACAGTGCCGTGCACGGCGGCGGGTTCACGGCCGATGTTCTCCATCACGTCGATCTCGCCGCACGCCGGCCACCCGACCTGCGGCAGGTCCGCGCCGAGCATCCAGAAGGCCGGCCAGATCCCCTGCCCGCGCGGGATCCGGATGCGAGCCTCGATCCGGCCGTACTGGGCGGAGTAGGTGCCCTGCGAGGTGAGCCGCGCCGACGTGTACGACCCGTCGGCTTCGCGCCGCGCGGTGATGACGAGGTTCCCGTCGCCGTCGAGGGCCGAGTTCCGCCGCGAGTCCGTGTAGACCTCGAGCTCGCCGTTGCCCCAACCGCCACCGCCCAGCTCGTACCGCCAGACGTCGGGGTTCGGGGCGCTGCCGGCCGGGCCGTCGAACTCGTCGGCCGCCAGGAGCGTGGGGCCGGTCGCCGCGTGTGCCGCCTCGGGACGGAGGCCCGCCACGCCGGCTGCTCCGAGGGCAGCCGCGGCGCCGAGTCCGAGCGTCAGCAGGCGACGACGATCGATCCCGACGGCCCCGTCGTCCGGGTGGTCGGTCTGCTGCTGGTCGTCGTGCTGCACGGTTCCTCCATCGGGTGCGGTCACTCCGCACGGAGGGTCAAGGCTCACCCGCGCGCGGCTCGGCCGCCAGCCCCCGTCCGGGCACAGCGCGTCGAGCGGCCAGGACGGGTGGCCGGAGCGAGCGGCCAGGACCGGGTGGTCGGAGCGAGCGGTCGGGACCGCACCGGAGACGGACGGGAGGCCCGTGGCGGGTCCGCCACGGGCCTCCCGTCCGTCAGACGCTCACCACCGCGACCGGCGGTCCGGTCAGGCGTGCCCTGCCGACGCCTCGACGGTCTCCTCGAGCACCTCGGCCGGCGCGTGCGTGGTCCGGGTGCGGACGAAGACGGCGGCGAGGACGGCGACGACGACCGCGACCACCCCGGCCACGACGAACGCGGTGTGCAGGCCGCCGAGGAAGGCGTCCCGGGCGGCAGCCGACGCCGCTGCGCCGAGCCCCTCCGGCACGATCCCCTGCACCAGGCCCTGCCGCGCGGCCGTGGCGAGCCCGAGGCCCGCCGTGCCGGAGAGCACCCCGGCGCTGACGACCGCGGACAGCACCGACGTGCCGAGCGCGCCGCCGAGCTGCAGGGCGGTGGCCTGGAAGCCGCCGGCGACACCCGCCAGCTGGACCGGGGCACCGCCGACGACGGCCTCCGCACCAGCGGTCATCGTGAAGCCCGCGCCCAGGGCGAAGACGACGAACGGGATCGCCATGCCGATGTAGGGCGAGTCCTGGGTGGTGCCGGTGAGCAGGAACAGGGCGACGCCGACCATGAGCAGGCCGATGGTCAGGGTGCGGCGGATGCCGAGCTTGGCGACCAGGGCGGCGCCGATCGGCGACGCGATGATCGAGACGCCGCTCAACGGCAGCTGCATGAGCCCCGCCTGCAGCCCCGTGACCCCGCGGAGGTTGAGCATGTAGAGGGAGAGGAAGAACGTCACGCCGAGCATCGCGAAGAAGTTCGCCCCGACGGCCAGACCACCGATCGACAGCGACGACGACCGGAAGAGCGACATCGGCAGCAGCGGGTCGGTGACGCGCAGTTCGACGAGGACGAACACCACGAGCAGCACGACGCCGGCGAGCAGGACGCCGAGGGTCAGCGGGCTCGTCCAGCCCCACGACTCGGACTGCACGACGGCGAGCACGATGCCGAACAGGCCGAGGGCGAGCAGCACCACGCCGGGGACGTCGAAGCGTCCGCGGTGCGGGGCGGTGGACTCAGCCAGGACCAGGCCGCCGAAGACCAGGCCGATGACGGCGATCGGCGCGTTCACGAAGAACACGGACTCCCAGCCGAGCGACGCGACGAGGACGCCGGCGACGATCGGTCCGGCGGCGATCGCGACCGAGGACGCACCACCCCAGACCCCGACGGCGACACCGAACTTCTCCTTCGGGAAGGTCGCACGGAGCAGCGCCAGGGTCTGCGGCATGAGCAGTGCGGCGCTGAGGCCCTGCACGGCGCGGAACACGATCACGCCGGTCGCGGTGCCGACCAGGCCGATGGCGACCGAGGACAGCGCGAACGCCACGACCCCGATCAGGTACATCCGGCGTCGGCCGAAGCGGTCCCCGAGCTTGCCGCCGAGGATCAGGAAGACGGCCAGGGCCAGCAGGTACGCGTTGGTGATCCACTGCAGCTGCGTGAAGGTGGTGCCGAGATCGGCGGCGATCGCGGGGTTCGCGATCGAGACCACGGTGGCGTCGAGGCCGACCATGAACAGGCCGAAGCACACGGCGACGAGGGTGGCGATCGGGTTGCCGCGCAGGGTGCGGCGGGTTCCGGGCATGGCAGTGACCACGGGGAGCTCCTTCGGACGACACGGATCGCGCTCCGACGGACAGGGCCGTACGGCGAGGGGCGCGAGGGGTGCGAACCGAAGGACGCGGGGGTGGCACCGACGCAAGCGGTACACGAGCCGTCCGTCGACCTCACGCGACGGGCAGCCCCCTTGGTTCTGAAACCATAACGATACCAGATGCGCGGTCGGGATCGGGGCCGAGGTGCGCACACTGCCGTCCGACTCGGTCGCCGGGTAGCGTCGACGCGGACGGCCGAGGGGGCCGTCAACACGAGGGGGAACACGATGCGCACCACCACCATGTCCGTCGCCGCGGCCGCGGTCGTCCTGGCACTGACCCTGGCGGGCTGCTCCGGCGGGGACGACTCCGTCAGCGACGCGGGGACGCGGACGTCGGCACCCGTCACGAGCGCCCCCGCCGCGAGCGCGACGCCCACCGCGTCCGCACCGTCGGGCACCAGCGCCGCCGCGGCGCACACCGACGCCGAGCTGACGAGCGTCTTCCAGCGCATCCAGTTCAAGCCCGCCGAGTTCAGCTCGACGGACGCGATGCTCGACTCCGTCTACCCGGGGCTGACGGTGTCCGACGCCAGGTGCCTCGCCCCGTTCGGTGTCGGCTGGGAGAAGTCCGACGACGCCGGCACCGTGGTGTTCGGTACGAGCAACGACCGGTCGATGACCGCCGTGGTCGCCAGCACCGGTGACACCGCTGCGGCGACGGACCTGGTCGGGGACGCCCGTGACGCGCTGAGCCGGTGCGCTGACGGCACGGCGCTGTTCTCGATGCAGGGCACGCCGGTCGAGACCACGGTCGAGACGACGAAGCCGACCCTCACAGGTACGGATGACGCGCTCGGCTGGCGGGTGCGCGGCACGGTCGGTGGGAACGCGTTCACGCTCGTCGGGCTCACCGCGCGGGTCGGCGGCGACGTCGTCGCGCTGGTCGGGTGGGACCCGGCGTCGAACACCACGAACGTGCCGCTCGCGACGCAGATGTTCGTCGACGCGCTCTAGTCGGTTCGACGCGCTGGCTCGCCGGACGGGAGGCGCGTGGCTGCCTGGCCACGGGCCTCCCGTCCCGCAGGCGGCCCGCTCCGGCGCTCAGGCCGGCGTCGCCCCGTCGAGCTGCTCGACCATCTCGATCTCAGACCGCGTCGGGTCGAGCGCGTAGGGCTCGGTTTGGCCGGTGCGCACGAACCCGCGACGCTCGTAGAAGGCCAGGGCGCGGGCGTTGTCCTCGTGGACGTGCAGCCGCAGGGTCGTCCCGTGTCCGGCCGCCCAGCGTTCCACGGCGTCCAGGAGCGCGTCGGCCACGCCCGCACCCCGACCGCGGTGCCCCGGCGCGACGTACACGCCGACCAGCAGCGGGCCGGTCGCCGCGTCGGGCACGTAGCCGTTCATCATCCCGACCCACTCGCCCGCGGCGTCGATCGCCACCAGCGAGGTGCTGCCCGGGGTCTGGCCACGACGACCGCGGGAGCGCCACTCGTCCTCGTCGTACCGCTCGGCGTCCGCGCGGTGCTCGCCGTAGGCGATGGGGGTGTCCTCGAGCATCGCCAGGCGGAGGGCACGGACCCGCCGCCAGTCGCCCTCGGTCGTGGTCCGGATCGTCAGCTCGTCCATCTCCCGACCCTACGGCCGAACGGGACCCGGACGGGACCCGGACGGTGACACGGTCGGCGACGCGCGCTAAGTTGTTGAACAATCCCGACAGGAGGTCCGCATGCCCACGATCGACCTGAACAGCGACCTCGGCGAGGGCTTCGGCGCCTGGACCGCGGGCGACGACCGCGCCGTGCTCGACCTCGTGTCCAGCGCAAACATCGCGTGCGGGGCCCACGCCGGCGACCCGACGATCATGCTCGACACCTGTCGGGCCGCGGCCGAGCGGGGTGTCGCGATCGGGGCGCACGTCGCCTACCGCGACCTCGCCGGCTTCGGCCGCCGACCCGTGCACGTGACCCCGGACGAGCTCTACGCCGACGTCGTCCACCAGATCGGTGCCCTGGCCGCCGCCGCACACGTCGCCGGCACCCGGGTCACCTACGTCAAGCCGCACGGCGCCCTCTACAACACGGCCTGCGCCGACCCGGTGCCGGCCGAAGCCGTCGTCCGTGCGGTGGCGGACGTCGACCCGTCGCTGGCGGTCCTGGCGCTGCCCGGGTCGGAGCTGCTCCTCGCGGCGGAGCAGCACGGACTCCGAGCGGTGAGCGAGTCCTTCGCGGACCGCGCGTACGAGCGCGACGGCTCCCTGGTGTCGCGCAGCCGCCCGGGCTCGGTGCTGCACGACCCGGACGAGGTCGCAGCCCGGGTGCTCCGGATGGTGACCGAGGGCGTCGCCACCGCGGTCGACGGCACCGACATCAGCGTCCGTGCCGACTCGGTCTGCGTGCACGGCGACTCCCCCGACGCGGTCGCGATGGCCCGGGCGATCCGCGCGCTGCTGACCGAGCAGGGCATCGGCATCACGGCGTTCGCACCGGCGGCGTCGGCGGCGGCGTCGTCGTCATGAGCCCCGACCTCCGCTCCGCCGGCGCCTCGGCGGTGCTGGCGACGTTCGACTCCCTGGCCGAGGTCGTGGCGTTCCGCGCCGGACTGGCGGAACCCGGACTGGCCGACACTGCTCCGGCGGGGGTGACCGAGGTCGTCTCCGGCGCTCGGACGCTGTTGTTCCGGTTCGACCCGGCCGTGACCGACGCCGGACGGGTCCGCTCGTTGCTGACCGAGGTCCGACCCTCCCGTCCGACCGACGACCGCCACGAGCGGGAACCCGTCGTCGTCCCGGTCACCTACGACGGCGCAGACCTCGACGTTGTCGGCGCCCTGACCGGCATGTCCCGCGAGGACCTCGTCGCCTGGCACACCGGCCAGGTGTGGACGAGCGCGTTCTGCGGCTTCGCCCCCGGCTTCAGCTACCTGACCGGCACGGCGCCGTCGCTCGACCTGCCCCGCCGCGACACCGCCCGCACCGCGGTCCCGAGCGGCGCCGTCGCCCTGGCCGGCGAGTTCAGCGCCGTGTACCCGCGGACCTCCCCCGGCGGCTGGCAGCTCATCGGCCGGACCGACGTGCCGATGTGGTCGCTCGACCGCACGCCGCCGGCCCTCGCCCCGGCCGGCGTCCGCCTGCGCTTCGTCGATGCCGGAGCCCGCTCGTGAGCACCCTGACCGTCGTGCACGTCGGGTACGGCGTGACGACGCAGGACCTCGGCCGGCCCGGCCTCAGCGACATGGGGCTCGGTGCCGCCGGTGCAGCCGACCGGGGCTCGGCGGCACTGGCGAACCGGATGGTCGGCAACCGTCCGGACGCGGCCGTCCTGGAGGCCCTGCTCGGCTCCGTCACGCTCCGCACCGACGCGTACACGGTCGCCGCCGTCACCGGTGCACCGTGCCCGGTGACGATCGAACGGGCGGACGGGCGGGTGCACGGGGCGGCCGCCTACGAGGTGCTGCTGCTCGAGCCGGGCGACACCCTCCGCGTCGGGCTGGCCGAGGAGCGGCTGCGTGCCTACGTCGCCGTCCGCGGGGGCGTCGGCGTCGACCCGGTGCTCGGCAGTCGGTCGTGGGACTCGCTCGCGCAGCTCGGTCCCGCGCCGCTGACCGTCGGGGACGTGCTGCCGGTCGGCGCCGGGCCCGGCCACGGCGCCGGCGCTGAGGTCGGGGTCGGGGTCGGGGCCTGGCCGGTCGTCGATGCCGTGCCACCGCCGCTCCTGCCGTGGCCCGGCGACCCGGTGGTGCTCGACGTGGTGCCCGGCCCCCGTGACGACTGGTTCACCCCGGACTGGCGGACGACCCTGACCGGCCAGGAGTTCCACGTCAGCCCGGACAGCGACCGGGTCGGGGTCCGGACCACCGCGGCCGCTCCGCTGGTCCGAGCGGTCACCCACGAGCTCCCCAGCGAGGGCGTCGAGACCGGGTCGCTGCAGGTCCCGCCGGCCGGGTTCCCGGTGCTGTTCCTGGCAGACCACCCGGTCACCGGCGGCTACCCGGTCGTGGCCGTCCTGACGCCGGAGTCGGTCGACCGGGCCGCCCAACTCCGCCCGGGTGACACGCTGCGCTTCCGCACCGCCCGCTGAACGCGCTCGACACGGAGCCGGAACAACGACCCGTCGCCCGTGGTTGGCGTCACCGGGCACCGTCAGCGGACGGGGTCCGACGACGAAAGGTGCACACCATGACGATGACCGTCTTCCTCGAGGTCCAGATCCGTGACGACGTCGCAGCCGACACGGTCGAGGCCGCGATCCGCGAGACCCTGGCCCAGACCGCAGCCCGGCAGGGCAACGAGTCGCTCGAGGTCCTGGTCGACGACGAGGACCCGACGCGCATGGTCGTGCTCGAGCGCTGGACCACCGCCGAGGACCACGACGCCTACGTCGCCTGGCGCGCCACCCCCGAGGGCGCCGCGGAAGCGCTCGGTGCGGTCCTCGCCGCCCCGCCCGTCACGAAGACCTTCGGCCGCACGATCTCCCTGGCCTAGCCCCCGCGGAAGGTCAGCCGGCGGCGTGCTCGCGCGACTCCATGGCGTCCCAGGCGAAGCTCGCCAGCCAGTGGGTGGAGTAGTACTCCTCGCCGACACTCGCCGCCAGACCCGAGGCGAGCAGTCGGTCAGCCGCGCCGCCGAGCAGGTCCGCCAGCGCGGTGTCCTCGGCGTCCGCAGCACGCAGGGCGTCCGCGATGCGCCGTGCGGAACCGGCCCGCGACAGGTCGAGCCCGAAGAGGTGCACCTGCTGCGGGTCGTTCTCGTCGCGGACCGTCGTCGGGGTCAGGATCGCGTCCCCGGCGGCGACCTCGGCGAAGAACGCCCGCGCCCAGGGGCCGAACTCGACCGCGGGCAGCACGGCGCGCATCAGGTCGGCCTCGGCGAGCCCGGCGGACAGGAAGTCGTGCCCGCTGCGCTCCCATGCGAAGGGCCATCCGGCGTCGTCGCCGAACCACTCCCGCGCAGCGCGTCCGACCGTGGCGACGAGGTCGGACCGCCCGAGCGAGCGGGCCCCCTCGAGCACGAGCAGCAGTCCGAACGCGGAGTTCGAGTGCACCCCGTGCCGGACCGGGTGCGCGGCGCCGTCGACCCAGCGGGTGACGAGGTCCTCGAGCACGGTGACGACCGGGGTGAAGCCCGGCGCGAGTGCGCGGATCGCCGGGACCTCGGACGCGGACACCTCGGCGGCGAGACGCATCAGCCACGCCCAGCCGTACGGGCGCTCGTAGTGCGGGGTCTCGCGGAGGTACGCCGCCTCGGTGGCCAGGTGCTCCGTCGACAGGTGGGCCTGCAGGACCGAGGTGATCCGTGCCTCCAGGTCGGCTGGCACCCCGAACGCCAGCAGGCGGGTGGCAAGCCAGTGCATGTGCACCGACGAGTGCCAGTCGTAGGACGTGGCGAAGGCGGGGTGCAGCTCGACCGGCAGTGCGCGGTCGTCCGGACCCGAGGTGGTGTGGTGCGCGGCGTACGGGTACTCGCGCGTGACGTTGTCGAGCGCGACGGCCGCGAAGCCCGGCGCCCATGCAGCACGGTCCAGGTCCGGCGCGGACGGCGCCGGCGCGGACGGCGACCCGACGGGGGCGGGGTCAGAATGCGACAAGGTACATCACTCCCATGTTGACGACGAGCAGGATCCCGGCGGTCGGGAGCTGCGCCTTGATCGGCCCGTACTTGTCCCGCATCTCGAGCAGGGCGGCGGGCACGAGGTTGAAGTTCGCGGCCATCGGGGTGACCAGGGTGCCGCAGAAGCCGGCGAGCATGCCGATCGCGAAGATCGCGGCCGGGTTGCCGTCGAAGCCCTGCACGAGCACCGGCCAGCCGATCGCCGCGGTCATGATCGGGAACGCGGCGAACGCGTTGCCCATGATCGCCGTGAACAGCGCCATGCCGAGGCAGTAGACGACGACCGCGGCGAGCAGCGAGCCGTCCGGCAGCACGGCCTTGATGATCGTGCCGACGGCATCGCCGACCCCGGCCTGGGTGAAGACGATGCCGAGCGTGGAGAGCATCTGCGGCAGGAGTGCTGCCCAGCCGATCGCCTGCAGCAGGCGGGCACCCTCGCGCACGGGGGTGTCCAGTCGCGGCGGACGGAGCACGAGCACCGCGACGACGACCGCGAGCACCGAGCCGATGCCGAGTCCGGTGAGGGTCGCGCTGCCCTCGGCGAGCAGCGGCTCCCCACCGATCCGGACGAGCGGACCGAGGGTCGCGACGAGCACCGCGACGACGGGGATGACGAGCGCCGGGATGAACAGCCGGTTGCCGAACCGCTGCGCGAAGCCGGCGCGCTCGTCCGGGCTGGTCGTCGCGAGGACACTCGTGCTGGAGCTCGGCCGGGTGGTCACCGCGGTCGGCTCGGCCGGCCCGGTCGCCGATCCGACGCCGGCGCCCGGGACACTGGCGACACGGGTGCGGCTCGTCGTGCCCGTGAAGCCGAGCCCGGCGAGCGCCACCATCACCAGGACGGCGATCCCGAGCGCCCAGGCGGGGAGCGCGCCGGACACGACGAAGGTGCCGGCGAAGAAGGAGAGCCCGAGGATGCCCCAGAACGCCGCGTTGCCGACGCGCTTGGCGTGGGTGCGGTCGGTGAGGATGAACACGGAGACGGCGATGAAGAACGCGCCGATGAGCCAGTAGAGCCACTCGCTGGTGATCACGCTGCGACTCCCTCGGTCTGGCGGACGTCGGCCGCCATCTTGTCGAGCTTGCGGTCGAGCAGCAGCAGTCGGGTGCCGTGCACGAGCAGGGCGGCGATGCCGGTGGGGATCGCCCACAGCGCCAGGTCGATCGGCTCGAGCGTCAGCTTGTAGGCCTCGTCCACGAAGGACGTGATGAGCAGGATCGACCCGACGGCGACGAAGACGTCCTCGCCGAAGAACACCCCGACGGTGTCGGACGAGGCCGAGAAGCCCTTGATCTTCTCGCGCATCCGTTCGTCGATGCGGCCGTACTTCTTCGTCGCAGCGCCTTCAGCCATCGGGTGCACGAGCGGACGGACCGTCTGCGCGGGACCGCCGATGCTGGTGAGACCGACGGCCGCGGTGACCTGCCGCACCACCAGGTACCCGGCGAGGATCCGGCCCGTCGTGAGCCGGTCGAGCTTCGCGATGAGGCGCTTCGCCTGGTCCTGCAGGCCGTAGCGCTCGATGAGCCCGATGACCGGCAGCACGAGCGCGAAGGTCGTGACGCTGCGGCTGGACGCGAAGCCGCTGCCGAACGCGGTGAGGATGCCGACGGGGTCGATCCCGCCGATGGCCGCGGTGACGATGCCCGCGACGGTGACGACGAGCAGCGCGTTGACGCGCAACGCGAACCCGATGATCACGACGGCGACGCCGATGAGGACGAACATGCGGGACAGTCTGGCCCGCATTGTTCAACAATCTCAAGAGGGCACCCGGATCTGTAACACGGCGGTCACACGGGGCCGCGCTGTCGGGCTCTGCCAGGATCGGCTCATGACCCGAACCGTCAGCGGCGCAGAGTCCACCGCGGCTCGCCTGCGGTCCTCGATCGCGGACGGTGGGTTCATGCCGGGGACGCAGCTGTCCGAGGAGCGCCTGAGCGACCAGCTCGGCGTCTCGCGGAACACCCTGCGCGAGGCGTTCCGACTGCTCGCCCGCGACCGACTGGTCGAGCACGTGTTCAACCGTGGTGTCTTCGTCCGACGGCTCTCGGCGGCGGACGTCACCGACCTCTACGCCGCCCGTCGGGTGCTCGAGGAGGCCGGCATCCGCGCCTGCACGCCGGACTCCCCCGCCCTCGCCGCCGCCTCGGCCGCCGTCGCCGAGGCCCGTGTCGCCGCCGCAGCGCAGGACTGGCGAGCGGTGGGCACCGCGGACATCCGCTTCCACGCCGAGCTCGTCCGTGCTGTCCCGAGCGCGCGGCTACACGGCCTGATGGACGCCCTGCTCGCCGAGATGCGGCTCGCGTTCCTCACCACCGACGACCCCGGAGCGTTCCACGGCGAGTTCGTCGAGCGGAACGAGGCGATCGTCGCCGCGCTCCGCTCCGGCGAGCAGGACCGTGCGTCGGCCCTGCTGGCCGACTACCTCGACGACGCGGAGCGGACCCTGCGGGCGGCAGCCGCCGCGGCCTGACGGGGCTGGTTCAGCTCGCCGCCGGCGGCTCCGTCTCGTCGTCACCAGCGGTCAGGTCCGACCGGGTGTCGGCGTGGATGACGGTGTCGTGTCCGAACGTCCGGGCAGCGGCACGGAGCCGCGCCACGAACTCGCCGTTCTCGAGCTCGAGCTCGTCCTCTTCCGCGTCCTCGACGACGACCTCACTCGACGGCCCGATGAGGATCTTCGTGGTCGTCATCGTCCCGTCGTGGGCGACCGAGGGCACCGCCACGGTGTCGGCTCGGTCGCCGCCGGAGAGCGCCGCCGCGTACTCGATGACGGCGTCGGCGACGTCGTCGCTCGTCAGGATCGCGGTGTTGTCGTAGCGGATGGTCTTCATCAGGGGTGCTCCTCTCGCACCGCCATCCTGTCCCTCGCGTCCGACGCACGACCCAGTTCCTCCGGGAACCGCGAGCGGGGCGACGCAACCCCGCCACCGGACGGGAGGCACGGTGCCGGCCCGCCACGGGCCTCCCGTCCGTCAGCGTGAACACCTCCACAGGCCCCGGCGAGCCGAGCCGTCCTCACGGCAGGCGTGGCCCGTATCCTGCGACCGTGCCCACTGATGCGCGTCACTGGTTCCTCACCCGCGACGAACGCGGCAACACCGCGACCGAGGTGCACGCCGGTGGTGACGACCGCCCCGCGTGGTCCGAGGGCAACCTCGTGCGACCGCTGGTGCACGGGGCGTCGTACTTCGCCCGCATCGAGGCCGAGCTGTCGGCCCTGCAGCCCGGCGACCGCGTCTGGTTCACCGACTGGCGCGGAGACGCCGACGAGCGGCTGTCTCCGGACGGGCCGACGATCGGCGACCTGCTGGCCGACCGGGCACGGGCCGGGGTGGAGGTCCGCGGCCTCATCTGGCGCTCCCACGGCGAGCGGATCTCGGCGTCCCTCAGCGCGAAGGCCAACGAGTTGCTCGGGCGGAAGATCAACGAGGCCGGCGGCGAGGTCCTGCTCGACCAGCGCGTCCGGTTCTTCGGCTCGCACCACCAGAAGTCCTTCGTCATCCAGCACCGCGACGACCCGTCGCGGGACGTCGCCTACGTCGGCGGCATCGACCTGTGCCACAGCCGACGTGACGACGCCGCGCACGAGGGCGACCCGCAGGCGATCTCGATGGACCGTCGGTACGGCGACCACCCCGCGTGGCACGACGCGTCGATGGAGCTCCGCGGGCCGGTCGTCGCGGACGTCCTCGCCGTGTTCGCCGAGCGGTGGGACGACCCGCACCCGCTGGACCGCAGCCTGCCCTACCGGATGCTGCTCCAACGCCTGGTCCGGATGCCGCGCCACCCGGAGCCCCTGCCGGAGCGGACTGTCGCGCCGCCGGTCGCCGGAGCGCACGCCGTGCAGCTCCTCCGCACCTACGGGGTGAAGCGCCCGCCGTTCCCCTTCGCGCCGGAGGGCGAGCGGAGCATCGCGCGGGCCTACGGCAAGGCGTTCCGGACGGCGCGGTCCCTGATCTGCATCGAGGACCAGTACCTGTGGTCCCGCGAGGTCGCGACCGGCATCGCCGAGGCCCTCGAGCGGAACCCCGACCTCCGGGTGATCGTCCTGGTGCCGCGGTACCCGAACTCCGACGGGGTGTTCAGCGGTCCGCCGGCCCGTCTGGGGCAGATCGACGCGTTGACGACCCTCCGCCGGACGGCCCCGGACCGCGTCGGGGTGTTCGACCTGGAGCACGAGTCCGGGCGGCCGATCTACATCCACGCCAAGGTGTGCATCGTCGACGACGAGTGGTTCACGATCGGGTCGGACAACTTCAACCGCCGCTCGTGGACGTCCGACAGCGAGCTGACCTGCGCGGTCGTCGACACCTCGGACAGCTCCCTCGCCCGCGACCTGCGGCACGAGCTCTGGGCGGAGCACCTGGCGACGACGCCCGACGACCCGCAGCTCGACGGCACCGGCGCCGAGCTCCTCGCCCGGTGGCGCGCGCACGCCCGCGCGCTCGACCACTGGTACGAGGACGGCCAGCCAGGTCCTCGCCCGCCGGGACGCATCCGCCAGCACGAGCCGGAGCCGGTGTCGGCGCTGCAGCGGCTCTGGGCGGCCCCGGTCGCGAAGCTCGCCGTCGACCCGGACGGGCGGCCACGAGCACTGCGGGGCACGGCCCGGTTCTGACGCGGCGACCGACGGACGGACGGGAGGCGCGGTGCCGGCTGGCACCGCGCCTCCCGTCCGTCTGCCCCGACGCTGACTACGCGCCGTGCGCCTCCTCGGCGACCGGCTGCCACTCGCGCCACGTCGCGAGGCGGGACTCGTAGTCCTTCTCCGCGATGCCGAGCGGCGCCTTGCCGAAGAAGACGCGCAGCGGCGGCTGGTCGGCGTCGACGACCTTGAGGATCGCGCTCCGCGTCGCCTCGGGTTTGCCGGGGTCGGCCGCGGAGGGACGCTTGGACGCGGCCTCGCGGACGTCGGCGTAGGCCGGGTTCTCGTCACTGTGCTTCGAGGACGGGCCGGACCAGTCGGTGGAGAACCCGCCCGGCTCGATCAGGGTGACGTGGATGCCGAAGCCGGCGACCTCCTGCGCGAGCGACTGCGACAGCCCCTCGAGCGCCCACTTCGACGCGTGGTAGGCGCCAACTGTCGGGAACGCGCTGATGCCGCCGATGCTCGACACCTGGATGACGTGTCCCGAGCCCTGCTCACGCATGATCGGCAGGGCCGCCTGGGTGACCCAGACCGCGCCGAACAGGTTCGTCTCGAGCTGGGCGCGGAGCTCGTCCTCGGTGAGCTCCTCGACCATGCCGAAGTGGCCGAAGCCGGCGTTGTTGACGACGACGTCGAGCGAGCCGAAGTGCTCGGCGGCCTGCTGCACGGCGACGACGTCGGCGGCGCGGTCGGTGACGTCGAGCCGCAGCCCGAGGAACGTGTCCGGGTACTGCTCGACGAGGTCCTGGACGTCGTCGGTGTTGCGGGCGGTGCCGGCGACGGAGTCACCGCGTTCGAGGGCGGCCTCCGTCCACTCGCGGCCGAAGCCCTTGGATGCTCCGGTGATGAACCAGGTCTTGCTCATGTGTCCTCCTGTGGTTGCCGCGTCCCAGCCAACGCCGTGGCCGGTCCGCGGGGACGGATGTTCGCGGTGGGCGAGGTCAGACCGACGCTTCGGTGTGCCGCACCTTGCCGACGACGACGTCGACGATCCCGGCGACCAGTGCGGCCCCGACGAACGCGAGCGAGACGCCCAGCCCGAGCGGCAGGCCCTTCGCGTAGTCACCGTGCGAGCTGGCGAGCGTCGAGTAGAAGACGCTGCCGACCGCGGCGATCCCGACCGCCGAGCCGACGCGCGCGCCGACCTGGATGAGCCCACCGGCCGAGCCGCCCTGTTCGACGGGCACCTCGGACAGCGTCAGGGTCTGGTTCGGCGAGATCGTCAGTCCGGAGCCGACGCCGGCGACGAGCAGCGGCAGGACCAGCCACCAGCCCAGGTCCGACTCGTAGTGGTTCGCGACGACCCAGATGACGACGCCCAGGCCGATGAGCACCAGGATCGTGCCGACGACGATGAGCTGCCGGCCGAAGCGGTGCACGATCCGTCCGCCCAGGGTCGAGGCGATGCCGGACCCGATCGCGAACGGCACGGTTGCCAGGCCCGCGGTCAGCGCCGAGTAGTGCAGCCCGGACTGCAGGGCGAGGGTCAGGACGAAGAACAGCGGGGTGAAGCCGGCGAAGTACACCGTCGCCAGGCCGACACCGAGCGAGAACGACCGGCGACGGAACAGCCGCAGGTCGACCACGGGCTCCTTGGTCCGCTCGTAGTGCCGCTCCCACAGGACGAACAGGACGGCGAACACGACGGCGACGACGATCAGCCACCACTTCGTGCTGCCCTTCCACACCTGCGACTGCACGAACGGCAGCAGCAGTGCGACGACCGCGGCACCCAGCAGGACGATGCCGACCGGGTCGAAGTCGTGCTTCTTGCCCCGCTCGGCACCGGACGGTGCCGGCAGGTAGCGGAAGGCCAGGAGGATCGTGACGAGTCCCACGGGCAGGTTCACGAAGAACACGAACCGCCACCCGTTCTCGGTGCCGAAGGCGGTGATGAGCAGGCCGCCGATCAGCGGGCCGATGGCGGTCGCGATGCCGACGGTCGCGCCGAACAGGCCGAACGCCTTCCCGCGCTCCCGGCCCCGGAAGAGCTGCTGGATGAGCGCGGTGACCTGCGGGGTGAGCAGACCGCCGGCGAGACCCTGCACCAGGCGGGCGATCACCAGGACGATGCCGTTCGGGGCGAAGCCGCAGAGGGCGCTGGCGAGCGTGAACAGGCCGACGCCGATGACGAACATCCGCCGCCGTCCGGTCGCGTCACCGAGGCGCCCGCCGGGGACGAGCAGCAGGCCGAACGACAGGGCGTACCCGGAGAGGATCCACTGGACCGCCTCGGGCGTCGTGCCCGGCAGGCCGGTCGAGATCGACTGCAGGGCGACGTTGACGATCGACACGTCGAGCAGGACGATGCCACCGCCGAGCAGGCAGATGACGAGCGCCTTCCAGCGGTTCGGGTCCGGCTGGTCGCCGTCCGACTGCGGTGCCCGGTCGGGCTGGCCTGGCGCGTGCTCGGCGCTCTCCACGTGGTGGGCGTCGTGGTGCGGGACGGTGGGAGCCGCATCGGGCTCGACGGGTCTGCGGTGTTCAGCTGTCATGGCCACTTCACGCTAGGCTCGCCGCCCCCCGGAGCCGGCCACGATCCTCCCGTCCCCGCACGGCAGTGTGAGGGAACGCACAGGAGCAGCGGTCGGGCGCTCACACCGGGCTGAGCGGCTCCAGTTCGCCCTCGGGCAGTTCGACCCGCACGCCGTCGCCGGGGCGGACGACTCCCCCGCTGACGACGACGCCCATCACGCCGCCCTTCCGCGAGACCGACCCGTCCTCGGCGCGGCCGAGCACCTCGCGGAGCAGTCCGGGTTCGAAGTCGTTGATCTGCTGGCACGGGTTCCGGAGGCCCGTGACCCGCACGCAGGCGTCCTCGCCCAGGTGGAGCAACGCCCCGGTCGGCAGCCCGAGCAGGTCGACCCCGCGCGTGGTGACGTTCTCGCCGAGCAGCCCGGGCCGGACGGAGTGGCCGGCGGCCTCGAGCTCGTCGAAGAGCTCGGCGTGGATCAGGTGCACCTGCCGCAGGTTCGGCTGCGACGGGTCCCGGGCGACGCGGGAGCGGTGCTGCACGGTGGTGCCCGCGTGCGCGTCACCCTCGATGCCCCACCCCTCGACGAGCGTGACCGCGTCGACGACGGGCTTGCTGAAGTGGTGGTCGTGGTCACGGCTGACGGCCACGACCTCGGATCGGTCGGTTCCCTGGTTCCCCATGACGCGAGTCTCGTGCACCGACCCCGCCGGCGGCAACGGTCGGCGTGCCTAGGCTGGCGTGGTGCTCACGCTTCGTCCGTCGTCCGTCCGCTCCGACCGGCGTATGCCGTGACCGCCAGCAGCCAGCTCGCGGCGGCCGTCGCGCCGGGAGCGCCGCCGCTCGTGACCGACATGCCGTCCGCGCCGACGCCACGGCAGGCGGCGGTGCTCATGCTGTTCGGCCCGCTCGACGACGTGCCGAGCGACCGTCCGGCGCGTTCCGCCGACGTACCGCGGGACCTCGACGTGCTCCTGCTCGCCCGCGCAAGCACGCTCCGCTCCCATGCCGGCGAGGTCGCCTTCCCCGGTGGCCGCGTCGACCCGGGTGACGCCGACGTGGTCGCCGCGGCACTCCGGGAGGCGCGTGAGGAGACCGGCCTGGACCTGACGGGCGTCGACGTGCTCGGCACTGCGCCGGCCGTGCCGCTCGCCCACTCGCGGCACCTGGTGACGCCGGTCCTCGGCTGGTGGCGTGCGCCGTCGCCGGTCCGGGTGGTGGACGTCGCCGAGTCGGCCGCCGTCTTCCGCGCCCCGGTCGCCGATCTGCTCGACCCGGCGAACCGCGGCATCACGGAGTTCCGTCGCGAGGGCCGGACCTGGCGCGGGCCGGCGTTCACCGTCCGGGCCGACTCGGGGTCCTACGTGGTGTGGGGCTTCACCGCCACGCTGCTCGACGGGTTGTTCGACCGGGTCGGGTGGACCGAGCCGTGGGACCACGAGCGGGTGGTGGCCATCCCCGGGCAGTGAGCGCCGGGCCTGCCGCTCGAGCGCCGACCCAGGCGGCGCGTGCTGGTCGCTGCGGTTCAGTCCGCCGCGAGGCCCCGCACGACGACGTCGGCGAGCACCTGCGCTTCCGCCGCCCACTCCGGCCGTTCGGTCGCCGAGCCCACACCGTGCAGCGCGATCAACACGGCGCCCGGTGTCACGTCGTCGCGGACGCTCCCCTCGGCGACCCCTCGCGCCATCAGGGCACCGAGCGTCCGTTCCAGTTCACCGCCGCCGGCGGCCTGCGTGTCCGCGTCGACGACGGCCGCCAGGGTCCTGGCGAGCGCGGTGTTCTCGACGACGTGGTCGACGAACGCGTGGACGAAGCGGTCGAGGGTCTCACCTGCCGGGCGGGTGGAGTCCCGGGCCTGCCCGCAGAGCGCCTCGACCTCACCCTGGTACACCGCTGCCGCCAACGACTCCCGCGTCGGGAAGTGCCGGTACAGCGTGCCGACCCCGACTCCTGCCCGGGCTGCGAAGTCGTCGAACCGGAGCTGCTCGTCGTTCTCGAACACGGAGCGCGCGGCACTGATGATCGCGTCCCGGTTCCGGCGGGCGTCTGCACGCACTGGTCCTCCTCGGATCGGCGATGGTCGTCGACAAGTGGAGATGACCTCCGTATCGTCGCAATCGGAGACAACCTCCACACTACTGAGGAGGAACGCGATGCGGATCCTGATGCTCGGGCGAGGCGTCATCGCGACGGTCTACGGCCAGGCCTTCCAGCGCGCCGGCCACGACGTCGTCCACCACGTCCGACCGCATCGCCTCGCCGAGTACCGCGAGCCCGTCCGGACGGACCTCATCGACGGACGCCTCGGACCGCTCGGTCGACGGACACAGCGCGACTACGCGCCGCGACTCCAGAACTCGACGGCGCCGGACGACCGCTTCGACCTCGTCGTCATCAGCGTCGGTCACCACCAGCTCCAGGACGCCTCGGCCGCGCTGGCATCGCACATCGGCGACGCGACGGTCGTGGTCCTGGGCAACGTGTGGGACGAACTCGACGCCGCCGTGACACCGATCCCCGCGGACCAGGTCGTCTTCGGCTTCCCCGGCGCGGGCGGCGGGTTCCGGACCGACGGCAGTCTCCACGGTGCCGTCCTCCGGTCGGTCACCCTCGGCACGTCGGGCACCGCACCGCCCCGGCGCGCACAGGAGGCCCGAGCCGTCTTCCACCAGGCCGGCTTCACCGTCCGCGACGAGCCGGACATCCGCGGGTGGCTCTTCCTGCACGTCGTCCTCGACGCGGGCATGTTCTCCCAGGCGGTGGAGCGCGGCGGACTCGCTCGGATGATCGGGGACCGACGGGCACTCAGCGAGGCGTTCCGGACGAGCCGAGAACTGCTCCCGGTCCTCGAAGCGCGCGGCGTCGACCTCACCCGACACCGCGCCGCGAGCACGCCGGCCAGGTTCCCGGGGGCGACGGGGGCAGCGTTGGCACTCGCCACCGCGGTCGTGCCGATCGCCCGCGCCAGCCTGGCCGCGCACGACGACCCGCAGGCCGCAGAACCCCGCGCGGTGCTCCTCGACCTCGCGCGCACCGCCCGCTCCCTGGGCATCGCAACGCCGCGACTGGACCGCGCCGTCGCCAGGCTGACCCGCCCGGGTCCCGCTGGGTGAGCGACGGACGGGAGGCGCGGCACCCGCTGGCACCGCGCCTCCCGTCCGCCCTCGGGTCGCACCGGTCAGCCGAACGGGATCACCCGCACCACGATCCCGACGACGAGCATCGCCGCGGCCACCACCGCCGCCCGCCACAGCACCTTCTTGTGGTGGTCGCCGAGGTTCACGTTCGCCAGGGACACGAGCAGCAGGATCGCCGGCACGAGCGGACTCTGCATGTGCACCGGCTGCCCCACCACCGAGGCCCGCGCCATCTCGGCGGGCGTGATGCCGAACGCCGAGGCGCTCTCCGCCAGGACGGGCAGGATGCCGAAGTAGAAGGCGTCGTTGCTCATGAAGAACGTCAGCGGCATGCTCAGTACGCCCGTGATGGCCGCCAGGTAGGGGCCCATCGAGTCGGGGATCACCGCGACCAGCCAGTCGGCCATCGCGGCGACCATCCCGGTGCCGTCGAGCACCCCGATGAGCACCCCGGCGGCGAACACCATCGACACGACGCCGACGATGCTCGGCGCGTGGGCCACGATCTGCGCGCTCTGCTGCTTGAGCTGCGGGAAGTTGACGAGCAGCGCGACGGCCGTGCCGACCATGAACACGTACGCCAGGGGCAGCACACCGAGCACCAGGACGACCATGACCGCGACGGTGAGCACGAGGTTGAACCAGATGCGCTTCGGGCGGAGCGTCGGACGGTCCGGGTCGAGCATCGTCGACGCCATCGTCGCGCCGGAGCCCGAGCCGGACGCCCCGCCGACGTCGTCTGCACCGTCGACGCCCTCGCCGTCCGCCCGGCGGCCGTCGGCCTTGCCGCCGCGCAGCCCGAGCGCGACGGTCGGGCTGGTGAACATCCCGCCACCGGTCCCGCCGGCCGCCGCGAGCATCCGCGAACCGACACCCACTCCGGCCCCGGCCCCCTGCCGGCTCGGTGCCCGGCTCGGCGCCCGGGACGCCCGGGTCGCGGAGGTGAACTCGATGAGCCCGAGGCGCTTCCGCTCCGCCAGCCCCATCGTCCACGCGAACCCGAAGCACAGCAGCAGGCCGACGATCAGCGACGGCACGAGCGGCACGAAGACGTCCGTCGGGTCGATCTTCAGCGCTGCGGCGGCGCGGGCGGTCGGGCCGCCCCAGGGCACGATGTTGAGCGTTCCGTTGGTGAGCCCGGCGACGCACGTCAACACGACCGGGCTCATGCCGAGCTTGAGGTAGATCGGCAGCATCGCCGCGGTCACCACGATGAACGTCGTCGACCCGTCACCGTCGAGCGACACCGCACCCGCGAGCAGGGCCGTGCCGAGGACGATCTTCGCCGGGTCGTTGCCGGTCACCCGCAGGATGAAGCGGACGAGCGGGTCGAACAGGCCGACGTCGATCATCAGGCCGAAGTACATGATCGCGAACATCAGCAGCGCGGCCGTCGGCGCGAGCGTCCCGATCGCCTTCATGACCATGTCGCCGAGGCCCAGGCCGGCACCGGCGAAGAGCCCGAAGACCGTCGGCACGATGATCAGGGCGAGCATCGGTGACATCCGCTTGGTCATGATCATCACCATGAAGACCACGACCATCGCGTACCCGAGGATGACGAGCATCAGGACTCCTTCGTCCGTGTCTGGCAGTCCGGGCACGCTACGACCCGGCCGGGAGGCGCGGCGCGCTTCTGCGCGTTGGCGCACCATCGCGCATTGACCGTGTTGTGCGCATTCTGCGCACGATGAGCGCTGCGCGCTCCGTACGCTGGTGTCGTGACCGACGACCGTTCACGGCGCCGCAGGCTCCGCTTCGCCACCGAGGTACTGGTGCTGCAGCTCGTCGTGGTCGTCGCCGTCGTCGTCCTCACCAGCGCCGTGTTCGTCCGGATCGAGGTCACCCGACTCGAACGAGCCGCCGAGGGGACCGCCCTCGCGATCGCCCAGAGCGTCGCCGCGCAGGACGACCTCCGTACCGCGGTCACACGCCTCAGCGTCGACGGGACCGACCTCGACCGCGCCGACCTCGCCGACGGTCCCGTGCAGCAGGCCGCCCTCGACGCCCAGCGGCGGACCGGGGCACTGTTCGTCGTGGTGACCGACGACCGCGGGATCCGTCTGGCGCACCCGGACGCGGACCGCATCGGGCGGATGGTGAGCACCTCCCCCGACGCCGCACTCAGCGGACGCGAGAGCGTGTCGTGGGCGCGCGGCACCCTCGGCGAGTCCGCGCGGGCGAAGGTACCCGTCTACGGAACCGGTGCCGGCGGGACGGGCGCGGGGCGCGCCTCCCGGCCGGACGTGGTGGGCGAGGTCAGCGTCGGGTTCGCGCGCGACCGCGTGTACGACACCCTGGTCGAGGACAGCGTGCCCGTCGTCGGCGCCGGTCTCGTGGCGGTGCTGCTGGCGGTGGTCGCCTCCGTGCTCATCCGTCGGCGACTCGTCCGGTTGACGCTCGGCGTGCAGCCCGAGGAGCTCGTGACGCTCGTGCAGAACCAGCGGGCGGTCCTCGGCGGGGTCGGCGAGGGCGTCATCGCGACCAGCCCCACCGGCACCGTGACCGTCTGCAACGCCGAAGCCGCACGGTTGCTCGCGCTGACACGACCGGTCGGACGGGCGGTCACCGACCTGGACCTGCCCGACGCCCTGGCCGCCATGCTGGACCGTGCCGCGCCGACCCCGGCGAGCGCCACCGTCGTCGCCGGCCCGCAGGTGCTGCTCGTCGACGTGCGGAGCGTGTTCCGCGACGGCCTCGACCTGGGCCGGGTCGCGGTGCTGCGGGACCGGACGGACGTGGAGGCCCTCAGCCGACGACTCGACGCCGTCGGTTCGCTGACCCAGGCGCTCCGGGCCCAGCGGCACGAGTTCGCCAACCGGTTGCACGCGATCGCCGGACTGCTCGACGTCGGGGAGACCACCCGGGCCCGCGCCTACCTTGCGGACGTGCAGGAGCGGGGGCCGCTGCGGTACCCGGTGCAGCACGCCGACCGGCTGACCGAGCCGTTCCTGCAGGCGTTCCTCGGCGCGAAGGGCGTCGAGGCGGCGGAGCGCGGGGTACTGCTGCGGATCGGACCGGAGACGCTGGTGCAGGGGACGATCACCGAGCCGGGGGACGTGACGACGGTGCTCGGGAACCTGGTGGACAACGCGGTGACGGCGGCCCTGTCCGGGGCTCGGTCGTCGCTGGACCAGCCGCAGCCGTGGGTGGAGGTCGAGGTGCTCGACGAGGGCACGACGCTGCACCTGTCGGTGATGGACTCCGGGCCGGGCGTCCCCGGGGACCGGGACCTGTTCGCCCGCCGCTCCCCCGGGCCGCGTGCTGTCGGCGACGACGGGTCCGGAGAGCCCGGTCCGGGCGACCCCGGGCAGGTGCACGGGCTCGGCATCGGCCTGCCGCTGTCGCGGGAGATCGCCCGGCGGAACGGCGGGGACGTGTGGCTCGCCGACCGCGGCGGGCCCGGCGACGGTGGCGGGCCGGGCGACGGCGGCGCCGACGACACGACGCACGGCGCGGTGTTCTGCGCACGACTCGGAGGAGCGGTGGGATGACGGACCTGATCGTGCTGGTGGTCGACGACGACTTCCACGTCGCGGACCTGCACCGACGGCAGGTCGACCAGGTGCCCGGGTTCCGGGCGCTCGACCCCGTCGGCACCGTGGCGCTCGCCCGCCAGGTGCTGGCGACGACCCCGGTCGACCTGGTGCTCGTCGACGTCTACCTGCCGGACGGCAGCGGCCTCGACCTGCTCCGCGCGGTCGACACCGACGCGTTCGTGCTGAGCGCTGCCTCCGACTCGGGGACCGTTCGGCGGGCGATGCGGCACGGTGCCCTGGCGTACCTGATCAAGCCGTTCGACTCGGGGGTGCTCGCCGAGCGGCTGCGGGCGTACGCGCGCTCCCGGAACGTGCTCGACGAACGGGCGACGCTCGACCAGGAGGCCGTCGAGCGGGCGTTCCGGATCCTGCACGCCGGGGACAGCGGTGGCGCTTCCCCCTCGCGCGCGGCCACGGCGGCGCTGGTGCTCGAGCAGCTGTCGGGGTCCGAGGAGCGCTCGGCGGCCGAGGTCGCGGCGGCGATCGGCGTCTCGCGGGCGACGGCGCAGCGCTACCTGGCGCAGCTCGCCGCCGACGGGTCCGCGACCATGCAGCTGCGGTACGGCGCGGCGGGGCGGCCGGAGCACCGGTACACGCGGCGCTGACGTCGCGGCGGTCCGGTGGTACGACGACGTGCGGGAAACACCCCCCAAGGCTGCTTCCCGCCCGCTCGTCAGTCGCAGACGTTCGGAGGCAGCTGCGACGGGTCCCCGATCTTGATGCCGACGACCGTCTCCGCGTCAGCACCGATCTCGAAGGTGATCGTCCCGCCGGAGCTGGACGTCTGCCACAGCGACCACGGGCCGGACGCGGCGGGGTCTTCCGGGTGGACGTCCGGGTACTCCGACCGGATCGCCGTGAGGGTCGCACCGCGGCCGGATCCCCCGGCGGTGTGTGGGAGGGACGGCGTGGTCGGTATCGGCACCGGGTCCGGCGTCTCCTGGACGGGCGCCGACTCGGGTGTGCTCGGCGCAACCGGTTCGGAGGGACTGGGCGTCGGCGCGGGCGCGGACGCGGTGAACGGCTGCGGGATCATCCCGAGCGCGACACCACCGCTCGTGGCGCCGAGGCCGAGCAGCGCGATCACGCCGATGACGATGCCGGCACGGCGGCCGCGTCGACGGGGTGCGGGGCGGCGGTCCGCAGCCACGGCAGCAGGGCGCTGGTGGCGAGGTCGAGCTCGCCGGACTTCTGCCAGAGCGTCAGGAACGTGTCCTGCACGAGCTCTTCGACGTCCTGCTTGCTGCCGGCCAGCGCCCACGCGTACCGGGTCAGTGTCGGCGCGAACCGGTCGAATGCGTCGGCCAACGCCGCGCGGTCCCCGTTCGCGAGCCGACGAGTCAGTGCTGCGTCGGCTTCGGTGTCCTCGTCCACGGATACCCCCTCTCACTCCAGAAATGTCGGGGGGCCGCCGATCCTGACGAAGTCTCCACGATCGGGCGTGTCGCGCGGTGCCGGATCGCGCGGCGCGGGGCGTGACGGACGGGAGGCACGGTGCCAGCTGGCTCCGCGCCTCCCGTCCGTCACGTGTGAGCACTCGCACACGGGATCAGTGGTCCCACGGACGTCCTCCGGTCAGCCCGGTGTGAGACTGCTCCTCCTGCCACCGAACACGATCGAGGACACCCGATGCCCGCAGACGACCACGACACGTCCCCCGCCCCTGCCGGCGGTCCGGTCCGGCACGGCCGCCAGCGCCGCCGGAGACTCGTCCTGCCGACGATCGGCGGCGTGCTCGCGATGGCCCTCGTCCTGACCGGCGGCTACGCGGCGTGGTCCTACGAGCAGCTCGACTCGAGTCTCACCAAGGTCCACATCGTCCGCTCGGCACCCTCCGGAGCGCCGAGCGGGGGCGCGGTCGCCGACACCGACGGGAAGGCGCAGAACATCCTCCTGGTCGGGGACGACCACCGTCCGGCCGACGCGACACCGCAGGAGCTCGACGAGCTCGGCACCCAGCTCGACGACGGGGCGACCAACACCGACACCATGATCGTGCTGCACATCCCGGCTGGCGGCGGCAGCGCCACGATGATCTCGTTCCCGCGTGACTCGTGGGTGCCGATCCCCGGGCACGGCACCTTCAAGCTCAACAGCGCCTACTCAGACGGTGCGGCGAACGGCGGTGGTGACGCGGGCGGCATGGGCCTGCTCATCCAGACCATCGAGAACATCAGCGGCCTCACCATCGACCACTTCGTGCGGGTGTCGCTCCTCGGCTTCTACCAGCTCGTCAAGGCGCTCGGGCCGATCACCGTCTGCCTCAACCACCCCGCCCACGACCCGAACTCGGACGTCGACCTGCCCGCCGGCACGTCGACGCTGAACGCCTCCCAGGCACTGTCCTTCGTCCGCCAACGCGACGGGCTGCCCCGCGGGGACCTGGACCGTGAGGTCCGACAGCAGTACTTCCTCTCCCAGGAGGCACGGGAGGCCCTGTCCGCGCGCACACTCCTCAACCCGGTGAAGGTCGCGGACCTGCTGCACGGCGTCGGCGACGCGGTGCAGATCGACGACACCCTGAGCATCCCCGACCTGGTCTCGACCTTCAGCGACATCGACCTGTCCGCGATCCGATCGGCCACGATCCCCACCTCCGGCACGCCGACCATCGACGGGTACTCCACCGTGGCCGTCGACTTCGCCGCCCTGCCCGCCTTCTTCCAGGACATCGTCGGCCCACCCGCCGCGTACGTCGCCGCGCGGGCCGCCGCCCCCTCGGCCGTGCACGTCGCCGTCCTGAACGGTGCACAGACGCCAGGCGCTGCCGGGACGGCGTCGGCAGCCCTGACGGCGAAGGGCTTCGTCGTCGGAGCACCGGGCGACACCACGACGACCGGTACGACCGTCGTCGAGTACCCCGCGGGGTCGGAGGCGCAGGCGAAGGCGGTCGTCGCAGCCGTCCCCGGGGCGCTGGCGGTCGCGTCCACGACGGTCAGCGGTGTGACGCTCGTGCTCGGTACCGACGGCCACACGGTGGCGGCGGCAGCGGCCTCCGGTGCGACGAGCACCGCGCCGTCCCCCGCGGCGAGGAGCCACGCAGCCGCACCGGCCCCGGCACCCGCGAAGCCCGTCGGCAACGCCTACGGCGCGCAGGGCACCTGCATCAACTGACCCCACCCGTGACGGACGCGAGGTCTCCGTTCGGTCTCGTTCTCTTCCCTGGGTCCGGCTCTCCAGGGACGACGCCCCAGAGTGGAGGGCATGGACTCCTGGGGCATGGGCGACACCGGACGGCTCATCGGCAGCAGCTACGGGTGGATGATCACCGTCACGACCCCTGCCAGCGCCGTGGCGGCCACGACGCTCGTCGCGATCACGAGCGGCACCCTCCCCGACCTCATGTCGTTCGTGTGGTTCACCAGCCTGTTCATGTTCGCCACCCTCGTCCTGGCGCTGGCCGGCGCCCTGATCTCGGTGCCCTTCACCTACCTGCTCGGACGGGCGCTCGACCGGGTGCGGTCGCGAGGGATCCACACCGCAACACACTCGGTCCTCGCCGGCGTGCTCGCAGCGGGAGCCTCGTCGCTCACCACCTCACTGTGGCTGAACAATCTGCTGCCGTCCATCGCGATCACGATCGCCGTCGCCGCGGGAGCCGCTGCGGCCATCGCCACCTGGCGGCAGCTCCGTCCCGCGCCCGTCGTCGCCGTCGTCGCCGTCGTCCCGGGGGACGAGCAGCACGACGAGACGCAGCGCGTCGACGCCCAGCGGTCGTTGTGACGGACGGGAGGCGCGGTGCCGGCTGGCACCGCGCCTCCCGTCCGTTCCCCGCGCACGCTGGTGCGCCGGCGGCACCGCGCTCAGGGCAGCAGGACCACCTTTCCGTTGAGGGTCCGTGACTCGGCGAGCGTGAGGGCCGCGGCGGCCTCGGTCAGGGGGAAGCGTGCGGCGATGTTCGCGGCGATCGTGCCGTCGTCCAGGAGGGCGAAGACGCGGCCGAGGTCGGCTTCCAGGCGGCGGCGGAAGCGCGCCGGACGGAGCGAGTGCCCGGACCAGAGGTCGTAGAACGTCGCGCGGCGGCCGTTCGGCAGGGCACTCCAGAGGAGGGCCTGGCCGATGGCCGCGAGGAACGGCACCAGGAGCGAACCGGTACCGCTGACCGCCTGCACGATGGCGTAGCCGACCATGACGCCGCCTCGGCCGAGGAGCGCGAACGAGCGCTTCGCGTTGTCGCCGCCGATGTTGTCGAAGACCGCGGCGACACCGGCGGGCGCATGCCGACGGACCTGGGCGGCGAGGTCAGGAGCGGCGTAGTCGACCGGGATCACGCCCGCGGCTCGGAGTGCCTCGTGGTGCCGTGGTGACGCCGCTCCGATGACGGTGACGCCATGGTGCTGGGCGAGCTGGATGAGGATGCCGCCCACCCCGCCGTTCGCGCCGAAGACCAGGATCGTCTGACCGGGCCGCACCTTCGCGGAGCGGTGCAGCATCTGCCAGGCGGTCACGCCGTTGACGACCACGGTCTCGGCGTCCTCGGACGTGACGCCCTCCGGCACCACGATGCTGTCGCGCGCCTCGACGACCACGTGTGTCGCCCATCCCCCGGTCTTGGTCATCGTCGCGACCCGCTGGCCGATCAGGGCCCGATCCGCCTCCGATCCGACCGCGACGACACGGCCGACCAGGTCGTAGCCGGGGGTGAACGGGAACGGCGGCTGGCCGTAGTAGCGGCCGCGGCGCATGGCCTGCTCGGCGAACGCGATGCCCGTGGCCTCCATGCGGAGGAGCAACTGCTGCGGACCCGGCGTCGGCGTCGGGCCGGTCGCGACCTGGAGGCCCGCGGGCTCCACCAGTCCGGGGAGGACGATCCGGGTCGTCAGGGCGGTGGTGGGGGCTGCTGCGTCGGTCATGGGAGTTCCTCCGGTGCGTGGTGCGTCGTGGTGCGGGGCGGGCACGTCTCGGAGGTTCCCGATGCGTTGCGACGAGTTGTCGCGTTGTGAATACCCTTCACGCTAGTGAAGCACTGTTACAGTGTCAAGGTGACGACAGCAGCAGCGGGGACCAGCACGCCGAAGCCGACCCGGCGCGAGGAACGTCGACGGCAGACCGTGCAGGAGATCAAGGACCTCGCCATGGCCCAGATCGCTGCCGACGGCCCGGACGCGGTCTCGCTCAGCGGCATCGTGCGCGAGATGTCGATGTCCCCCGCGGCCGTGTACCGGTACTTCGCGAACCGGGACGCACTGCTCGCCGACCTGGTCGTGGACGCCTACGACGCCCTGGCCGATTCGCTCGTCGCGCTCGAACGCGGGCCGGGCTCGACAGAGGAGCACCTCGACGTGGTCCTGCACGCGACCCGGAGCTGGGCGCTCGAGCACCCCAACGCCTACCGCCTGGTGTTCCAGACGAGCATCGGGTCGGGGCAGGAGCTCGCACCGGAGCGGACGATCCCGGCGGCGTCGCGGAGCATGGCCGTGATCGTCGAGGCGATCGGAGCCGTGGCGGCGGGGCGCGGGGCCGCTGCTGGGCCCGGGGACGCTGCTGTGCCCGGGGATGATTCTGGGCTCCGGGCTTCGGTCGCGGGCTGGGCGGAGCGATCCGGGCTCGCTGACACCGACGTCGCGGTGCTCACCCTCGCGCTGCTGACCTGGACGCGGTTGCACGGGATCATCAGCCTGGAGATCGGCGGGCACCTCGGGTCGATGGGGATCGGAGCGGACGTGTTGTACGCATCGGAGGTCGCGGCGATCCGGGCGCAGGCGGGTGCGCTGTCCGCGGCCGGGTCGGGGTCCGACGGTTGAACCCGGAAGAGGACCAGCTCAGCTCCGCTTCCTCCTCCCCCTGCGGGAAGCGACGAGCATGGTGACAGCCGCGCCACCGACGACGACGGTGAAGACGACGCCCAACCCCCTGACCGACTCACCAGGCGTGCCGTACCCCGCAATGACCGCTGAACCAGGATCATCCTGGCGGTAGACGACGGTGACGGAGTCACGGACCTCGGGCTTCGCCTGGGAGACCCAGTCCGCCCAGATCACATGACGCGACGAGCCGGAGGAGAAGTACTCCGCCCCGAAGCGTCGGTCCGATGACTCGGGGCCGTCGTCCACGTCGATGACCGTTCCGGAGACCCGTGTACCCGTCGCGAGCAGGTCGTTGTTCCCGGCGATCAAGACACTGCCGATCGTGACGAGCAGCGGACCGATGAGCAGCATCGCGGCGATCAGGAGCACGAGCGGTGCTCGCCCTCGCTTCGGCGCGGCAGGGGTTCCCGCTCCCGTCGGTTTCATCATCGTTGCTCCCCGTGACGGCACATCAGACGACGTCCTGTTCCCGGCTCGGGCCACAGGCGCCGGAAGCGTCGCGGCAGGGCTTCAGGTCTGGGCCACGACATGGACCGAGCTTCGCAGATCCATCGAACACCCGTCCGCTGCGGGCCCGGAATGTAACGACGAGGTAACAACCACAACGGCCACCAAACGGTTGCGCCGGGTGCCCCGAATCACTGTCACAAGCCGGGAAACACCCGCAAGCGCTCACCAGCAGCTCACCGCTGGTTCTCCACCCCCACCGCCGGGGTGTGTTCGGCGCGCTGTCACCAACCGCGCCGAGCGCGTTCAAGCAAAGGAATGAAGACATGCGCAAGTCCCTGAAGAACACGATCACCCTCGCCACCGCCGGCGCGATCGTCCTGGGCGGTGCCGGCTTCGGCATCACCGCCGCCAACGCCTCTACCCCGACCGTGCACACCGTCTCCTCCAGCTCCGCGTCGAAGATCCCCGCACCGGTCGCCTCGGTCCCCGAGGTCCTCGGCGGCAACACCTCCGTCGCGCTCGACAAGGGCTTCACCGATGCCCTCACCTCGCTGAAGCTGACCCCGGGTGTCTCCGGCAACGCCAAGCTCGCCGACGGCGCCGTGTCGTTCCCGATCACCTCCGGCTCGGTCACGTACTGGAGCCCGGACGGCAAGTACCGCCCCTACGTGCAGGGCCTGCTGAACCACGACGACTCCGGCCTGACCCTCAAGGCCGGCGACACCACCGTCACGCTCGAGAACTTCGTCGTGAACCCCGGCTCCTCGAAGCTCTCCGGTGACGTCCTCGTCAACGGCAAGGTCGCCGTCGCCAACGCCTACCTGTTCTCCCTCCACGGCGGGACGCTGAAGCCGCTCCAGCTCGAGGGCGACAACGCGATCCTCACCGGCACCACCGTCCACATCTCCGACGACGCCGCGAAGCTGCTCAACAGCACCTTCAAGACCGACGCCGTCAAGGGCGGCCTGCTCGTCGGCACCGCCACCATCACCGCCCAGATCAAGTAACACCCGGCGCGTCACCAGACGCACCAGCACCACGAGAACGCCGCCCCGGCACACGCCGGGGCGGCGTTCTCGCGTTCTCCCACCATGTGCCCGTGCGAGCGCGCCGACGTGACGGACGCGTGTCGCGCCTCCAGGCCGGTCACCGGCAGGAACGGTCAGCGCACCTCCGTCGACTCCCGGCCACCTACCCGAGCGGCTCGACGCCGTAGCCGGTGACCACCGCGCGCAGCTCCTTCAGGTACGTCTGCGCCTGCACGGTCAGCGGGACCGAGGCATGGGCGATCCACCCGATCTCGATGCGTTCATCGACGTCGAGCGGGATGGCGACGATCTCGGGGTCCAGGTCGTCGCTGATGAGCCCGGTGGAGATCGTGTACCCACCCAGGCCGATCATGAGGTTGAAGATCGTCGCCCGGTCCGAGACGCGGATCTCCCGCTTGCTCGACATCGTCGACAGGATCTCCTCCGCCAGGTAGAAGGAGTTGTTCGCACCCTGGTCGAAGGTCAGCCTGGGCAGGTCCGCCAGATCGGCGAGGGTCGCGCGCTTCCGGGACGCGAGCGAGTTCCGCCGGGCGACGAAGATGTGCGGCTGGGCGACGAACAGCGGGGTGAACACGACGCCGGCGTCCCGCATCAGCTTGCCGAGGACCTGTCGGTTGAAGTCGTTCCGGTAGAGGATGCCGACCTCGCTGCGCAGCGTGCGGACGTCCTCGATGATGTCCCAGGTGCGGGTCTCACGGAGCGAGAACTCGTACTCGTCCGCGGCCGCCGCCTCGACCATGCGGACGAAGGCCTCCACGGCGAACGAGTAGTGCTGCGCCGACACCCCGAGCAGTCGACGTGACGGCTGCCCACCGACGTAGCGCTGCTCGAGCAGCGAGACCTGTTCGACGACCTGCCGGGCGTACCCGAGGAACTCGACCCCGTCGACGGTGAGCACGACCCCACGGGCCGAGCGGGTGAACAGGGGGCGACCGATCCGCGTCTCCAGGTCCTTCATCGCCGCAGAAAGGGTCGGCTGGGCGACGTAGAGCAGATCGGCCGCGGCGCTGATCGAGCCTTCGGTCGCGACCTCGATGAAGTAGCGGAGCTGCTGCAGGGTGATGTCGTTCGAGACCCGAGCCATAGGCGCAGGCTATACCGGCGCATAGCGTCTCGGTATTACCTGATGACCCGGGCCTCCCGTCATGCTCATGGGATGGCGAATGACCTGACCTTCAGCATCACGCGGACGCGGTTCGACGAGGACTATTCCCCCGCCGACAGCTCCCGGCTGACCACGAACTTCGCCAACCTGGCGCGCGGCGAGCACCGTCAGCAGAACCTCCGTGCTGCGCTGGCGATGATCGACGAGCGCGCGAACGACCTCGCCGGGGTCCATGACCGCTACCGCCTGGAACTCGACATCGTCTCCGCCGCACTGGCGTTCTCCGACGGTGGATCGGACGCCGAGTTCCCGCTGCTCGAGATGCTCGACGTCACGATCGTCGACCAGCACACCGGCGAGCGCCACCACGGCATCCTCGGCAACAACTTCTCGTCGTACCTGCGCGACTACGACTTCTCGGTGCTGCTGCCGTCGTCGCCGGGCTTGCCGTCTGACTTCGGGGCGCTGCACGGGGCGCTCTTCCAGCGCTTCCTGGAGTCATCAGCGTTCCACTCGGATTTCAGTGCCGAGCCAGTCGTCTGCATCAGCGTCTCGACGAGCCAGACCTACCGACGGACCGGGTACGTCCACCCCGTCCTCGGCGCCGAGTACGAGCACGAGCACTCCTCGCTCACCGACGACTACTTCGGCCGGATGGGCATGCGGGTCCGGTACTTCCAGCCCGCCGGAGCGTCGGCCCCGCTCGCGTTCTACACGCGCGGCGACCTGACCGGCGACTACACGGACCTCCAGCTCATCGGCACGATCGCCACCATGGAGACGTTCCAGAAGATCTACCGCCCGGAGATCTACGCCGCGAACACCCCGGCGGGCAGCGTCTACAAGCCGACCCTCGACCACACCGACTTCACGCCCACTCCGGTCACCTACGACCGTGAGGAGCGCAGCCGACTCGGGATCACCCAGGGCCGGTGGACCGAGGAGCACCTCGTGACGCCGCACCGCGCACTCCTCTCGCGGTTCGCTGCCGACTCCGTCCCTGCCCGCTGACCGACTGGACCGACACTTCCATGAGCTCTCTCCTCCCCACCTCGATCGTCGGCAGCCTGCCGAAACCCTCCTGGCTCGCCGAGCCCGAACGACTCTGGTCCCCGTGGGAGCTCGAGGGCGCAGCGCTGACCGAGGGCAAGCAGGACGCACTCCGGTCCGCGGTCCACGAGCAGGAACGGCGCGGCATCGACATCGTCAGCGACGGCGAGCAGACCCGCCAGCACTTCGTCACGACCTTCATCGAGCACCTGGACGGCGTCGACCTCGAGCGCAAGGAGACCGTCCGGATCCGCGACCGGTACGACGCGGCCGTCCCGACCGTCGTCGGTGCCGTGAGCCGCCGGGCACCCGTGTTCGTGGACGACGCCCGCTTCCTGCGCGCGCAGACCGACCGTCCGATCAAGTGGGCGCTCCCCGGACCGATGACGATGATCGACACGCTCTCCGACCAGCACTACAAGTCTCGCGAGAAGCTGGCGTGGGAGTTCGCCACGATCCTCAACCAGGAGGCACGCGAGCTGCAGGACGCCGGCGTCGACGTCATCCAGTTCGACGAGCCCGCCTTCACCGTCTTCCACGACGAGGTGCGGGACTGGGGCGTCGCCGCACTCGAACGTGCAGCCGAGGGCCTCCGCGTGGAGACGGCCGTGCACATCTGTTACGGCTACGGTATCGAGGCCAACAACAGGTGGAAGGAGACGCTCGGCGCTGAGTGGCGCCAGTACGAGCAGTCCTTCCCACTCCTGCAGCAGTCGTCCATCGACATCGTCTCGCTCGAGTGCATCCACTCCCACGTGCCGCTCGAGCTCGTCGAACTCATCCGCGGCAAGAAGGTCATGCTCGGCGCCATCGACGTCGCCACCGAGACCGTCGAGACCCCGGAGGAGGTTGCCGAGGTGCTCCGCCGTGCGCTGGAGTTCGTCGATGCGGACAAGCTCATCCCCAGCTCCAACTGCGGGATGGCTCCGCTGGCGCGGGGTGCGGCGCTGGACAAGCTCGGTGCGTTGTCAGCCGGCGCGGACATCGTCCGCAACGAGCTCGTCGGCGCCGACGTCCCGTCGGGACGCTAGACGCTACCGGTCACAGGGCGGCTCCCTCCGGAAGATGGAGAGCCGCCCTGTTCGTTGCGTCCGCGGGATGCTTGGCTCTCGATCCGGCTTGGAGGCGCGGCTGCCGTTCGACCGACGGGTCGCGTTGGTACTGGTGTCACCCCTCACCGCCACTGCGAACCGGATCGCCGTCCGAGCGGTGAGTGGATCGACGCGAGAGAGCGATGACGATCGTCGCGAACACTGCAGCGGCGATCCAGGTCCCGACGCCGAGCGGCCCCGCGAGGGCGAGGTCCGGCGGGTACTTCGCAGAGGAGAACAGCAGCACCAGACCGCCCGCTGCGTTGAACGCGCCGTGCCCGAGCACGGCGGGCCAGACCGAACCACTCCAGATCCGGAGCCAGCCGAGGAACGTGCCGACGGCGGTGGCTCCGACGATCATCAGGAAGACCCCCCACAGGTCTGGACGATCGAAGTTGTAGCCCAGCAAGACGATCGGAGCGTGCCAGACGCCCCACACGACGCCGGTGATGAGAACGGCCGGCCAGTCGCCGAGAGGTCGTAGGGCAGGGAGCAGAAGACCTCGCCACCCGACTTCCTCTCCGAATGCGAGTACCCCGTTCAGAGGCGCAGCGATCGGGATCGAGATGACCTGCACGAGGACGAGTACTCCGATCGGCAGGAGGTCCCGCGCTTCTTCGGGAAGCATCGCGGCAAACCCGCTGAACGTCTCGAGGTCGAGGCGGACGAGATGCAGGAGCGCGGCGACTGCGATGCCGGCGATGACGACGAGTGGCAGCAGGACGATGCCGCCCAATGAGAAGCGCAGGAGCTTTCCGACCGGTCGAAGCGGGACGATTCCGAGTTGCCGGACAGCCTGCCGCACCGGAACGCGTTGCTGCAGCAGCACGACGATCGCTGCTGCAGCGCAGGGTGTGAACATCATCGTCGGCAGGACCCACAGCGCGTGCACCGAAGCCAAGCCCTTCGGATCGATCCACAGCGGCAGGCTGACGAGCCATCCGAAGCCCCAGGCCAGGAACGTGAAGATCAGGATCGGCTTCCAGCGGACCTCCGCTGCCACTGACCCGGGAACGACAAGGCCATCACTGTGAAGCATCAGGTGCCTTCCGGACTGCTCGTTGCGCAGCGGCGACGGTCCACGACCCCCCGGACAGCAGCACAGCAGCCTGGTGCCCTCGGCGCCACGCTGCAGCATCGTGCATCGTCGCTCGCGTACGAACACCGACGAACGAGTTCCGGCCGATGACACCCCCTGCGGGCAGCACGACGAAGACCGCTGTCACCACCGCCGCAACCATCTCGACGAAGACCACCGTCTACCCCTTCTCCAGAACGACCGAGCGCGCGCGTGGCCGTGAAGACGACTGCTGCGCCAACTGATCTTTCACCGTACATATGTTGCACGCCAGGAGGAGCCAGTGCAAGCTGCTCTCCACGAAGAGGTGGATCCGCATCCCCGTCGTCGTCGTCGGCGCTGCAGCCACGGTGTACGGGTGCCTGTACCTGAGCCCGCTGCTGACCGGCTGGATGGGAGCAGCCACACTCTGGATGGCGACGACGCGCTGGAGCTCCGGCGAGCCGATCGAGCTTCCTGTTAGTTCACAGATCGATCCCGCAGACGTCCGGCGGTACCGCGAAGACCATCCCGGAGTCTCGATCGAGCGAGCAGCCGCTGCCGTCGCCGGAGCGTCAACGGCTCAACCGAACGGGCACGACGAGACGCACCATTGAACAGCGAAGGCCCTGCAGGCCGAAGCCCGCGGGCGTCACGACGATCCAGGCGGGCTCGTGAAGCACTCGGGCTCGCCTCGCGGTCACTGACACAAGCGGGTCAGGCCAGGAGCGTTGACTACCTCCATGATCACCAAGAGCATGATCCACGAGGTCGAGAGCGCGACCGTCCGAGACCGCGACGGTGCCTCGGTCGGCAAGGTCGCGCAGGTGTTCCCCGCCGAGGACGGCAGCGCTGCGTTCGTCAGCGTCGCCACAGGACTCTTCGGGGGTCACACCGCGCTCGTCCCGGTGGAGGACGCCACGTTCGACGGCACGGACCTGCACGTCGGGTACGCGAAGAGCGCGATCAAGGGAGCACCCTCCCCCGGAGTCGGAAACGCTCTGTCCGCCACCGAGGCGAACGCCGCCCGCAAGCACTTCGGGTTGTCCCCCAGCGGCAAGGCCACCGGAGACATGGGCGACCCGCACGAGAACCTCGACCAGGCTGGTACCGGCCCTGCGGGCGCAGACGACACCGAGGGCGCGGGCACGACGCCACCGGCGTGAGCAGCGCCGGCGAGTGACCCGACCCGTCGGGACGGAGCTGACGGTACTGCTCCGTCTGGTCGGCCGGGAGGCGCGGTGCCAGCTGGCACCGCGCCTCCAGTCAGGCACACGGTCGCGAACACGCGACGCCGATGCCGCTACCACTCACATGTCGGCGATGAGCCGGAGCGTGTAGCCGTCGGGAACCGTCTGGTGCTCGACGTAGTGCATGAACACCGGTGCTGCCTGGTCGGCCGTGAAGAGTTCCTCCGGGTGGCGCGGTTCGTGGGCCGCCTGCACATCGATGGTCTCCGTGAGCGGTTCACCGAGGTCGTGGTCACGGCCAACGATGAAGAAGCGGTACTCGCCGTCGTCCTCAAGTCGTCGGAGCTCGACGCTCATCTTCTCCGCGGTGCCGCCAGCCTGCAGGTACGAGCCGCTGTACTGCTCCTCGACGGGTTTCGGGTTGAACATCCAGTCGGCGTCGTCGGGGCACCACCAGATCTGCCACGCGAATTGCTCGTCGTTGTCGAGTAACCCCAGCATGCGGCGTACTTGATCAGCTATCGGCCGGTACGTGTCCCGCAGGATGCTGCTGACGCTGCTGTTGGTCTCTTCAATGATCATGTGCTGCATCGTTCGTTGATGGTCGACTGCCCTTACACGTCGGCGATGAGACGGAGCGTGTAGCCGACGGGAACCGTCTGGTGTTCGACATAGTGCAGGAACACTGGCGCTGCTTGGTCGGCCGTGAAGAGTTCCGCCGGGTGCCGCGGCTCGTGCGCAACCTGCACGTCGATCATCTCCGTGATGGGTTCCGCGAGGTCGTGGTCACGGCCGACGATGTAGAAGCGGTACTCGCCGTCGTCCTCACGCCTGCGGAGCTCGACGCTCATCTTCTCTGCGGTGCCGCCAGCCTGGAGGTACGAGCCTCCGTACTCATCGATGACCGACTGCGGACCAGCGCGCCAGGTCCGGTCGTCGATCGGCGCGGCGAAGACGAGCCACGCGAACTGGTCGTCGTTGTCGAGCAAGCCGAGGCAGAGGCGTACCTGGTCGAGGAGCGGGCGGAACGTGTCGTTGAGCACGCTGCTGACGGAACCGTTGGTCTTCATGATGATCACGGCGGGCAAGTCCCCTCGATCGTCGGCGGCGGGTTCTGGGTCTTTCGACTTCCTCGCCAGCAGAAGGAACCCTACAAGGGACACATGCCCAGGGGCGCGCTCCCGCGAAGGAACGCCATGCTGAGACCCCGGGGATCGCGACCTCGACGACGAGGGGACACGCAGCAGCGACGATCGCGATCGTCAGTCGTCACGGGGCCGCCGCACCTCCTGCTCGACGAGCGCCGTGGCGATCCGGTCAGCTGCGTACGGAGCCTTCGCGAGCGTGTGGACGACGGCGGTCACGCCGGCCGCATCGACGATGACCGCTCCTGCCGCTCGGACCTCTCCGTTGATCCAGGTCGAGACCCCTTCGCGCTGCCAACTCACCGTGCGGGTTGGTCCGGCATCGGACTCGAGGGCCCAGTCGGCATAGCGACAGAGATCGTCGAACGTCGACCAGATACCGCCTGCCGCTGCAAAGGAGGACTCGCCGAGTGCCCAAGGCTTGATCGGGCGCCCGAAGAACGTCGGCATCACGCGCTCTGTCGGAGCGGGCACGAGTGTGGCGGAGCCGATCCCCGCTGGCTCGAGCACATGCTGGTGGACGGCGGCGAACCAGTCGCCGTGCGCCGCATCGAGGACCGAGCCGAGGAGCGCGTACCCGAGGTTCGAGTAGCCGATCTGGCCGTGAGGTGCGACAGGTACCGCGGATGCCGGATCCAAGGGCACGCCGACGGCCCTCCGGTACGGGTCGACGAACAGGTTGCCGCGCATCGTGACCGGCATCCGCGGCAAGCCGGAAGTGTGGTGGACGAGGTCGGCGACGGTCATCTCGGTATCGGGCACCTGCGGGAGGTAGTGCGCGACCGCCCGATCGACCTCGAGTGTGAGCCAGGCCGTCGTGCCGACGACACCTTTCGTGATGCTCCCCCACTCGAGCAGCGGAGCGGCGGCGTACGGCCCGCGAGGCTCCCGAACGGTGCGCCAGCTGTCAGCCGTGCGAACACTCGCGCGCCAGTCGCCGGAGCTTGTCAGCGGGTTCCGCACCGTGTCCCTCTCTCTGATGAGGGGCGATCGCGGCGGCGCAGCCGTCACGTATCCCTCACGCTTGCCAGGTTGTGCACCTCAGTGACACGTAGCACTCTAGGTGATCGCACCTCGCCCGTGGTGATGACGAGGGGGTACACAATGAAGAAGACGATTCCGGTCGTGTCGGCGACCATGACCACCGCGATCGCGGCAGCACTCCTGATCGCCGCGCCTGCACAAGCCCAGAGCGGAACCGGTCGCTCGAAGTCCGTCCCGTGGGGGAATGTGGCTGCCACCAAGAAGATGAAGGGCCTCACCGGCGTCGGCTGGGCCGGAGTGCAGTGGCAGTGATCCCAGAGCGATCGCGGCGACGCAGCGTCGAGGCCCTGGCCTCGACCTGCGTCGCCGCAGCCGTCCTGTCCGGGTGCTCGACGGGCTCCGACGAGCACGACCATGGCCTGCCGCCGGCGCAAGCTCCTGCGCGCCTGCCAGGACCGGCTCTCGACGCGTCGGCGATGGAGAACTTGGCCGATGAGCTTCGCGCAACGGTGCCGTGCACGCGGGCAGATGCTCTGCTGGACGACCTCGCGTTCTGGGACGCCATGCGCGGCTTCGACTGCCTCGATGGTGACGCACCGACGTTCATCCGCGTCTACGCGCACACAGCGTCAGTGCCCCCGACCCTCGCGGAATGGGACGGCACGTTCGGGCCAGAGCGGGCAGTCACCAGGGGAGCGAATTGGTACGTGATCGGCGCTCCCGCAACCGTCTCGGCCGTGAAGCCTCCTGGCGAGGCACCTCGAACGGCGAACGATCTCGGGTCGCCGGTTCCCCTGACGGCAGAGCAGGACTACCTGACGACCTGCATGCTGTACGTCTCGAGCGAGAGCCAGCGGTACGTCCGTCATCCGGAGCAGCGAAGCGCGTCCGCCGACCAGTACGGCGCTCTCTTCCCTGGCATCACCGCCGCCGTCCACGCGGCGGTCGACGATCTCGGGCGGAGCAAGGTGGCGCAGATCACGGACGAGGATCGATGGATCGCGGCCTTGTCGGTCATCGGACCGCAGATCAAGGATCAGTGCGGCGCTGCGTACCGAATGGTCGGAGACTCCGTCCGCCCAGTTGACGGGGGCCGAGGATGACCACGTCGCGATCCTCCCACTCGGCCAACACCCTGACCGCCTCCGCGTTGATCCTCAGTACCGCTGGCGCGGCCTTCCTCTCGATCGACAACTTGCTCGGATTCGTCGACACCCATGCAATCGGCACGGCTTCGGTCCCGATGGTCGCATGGTTCATCCTCTTCGCGGGTTCGGTGGCGGCTCTCGGTGGCATGCTCACTCGCGACCTCACGCGTGCGCTCGTCGCCATCGCCATCGTCGGCTTCGTGGCGACGCGTTCCCCCGCGACCAGCCTCCATCTGTCGCTCCCCATCGCGATCGCGCTCCAGGCCCTCGTCCCACTGACCTTCGCCGCGGCAGGAGCATCCGTCCTGCGCCGTCCTCGAGACCTCGTGATCGTGCAAGTCCTCGCGGCGCTGCTCATGGGGCTCGCCCTTGCTTGGACAGCGACTGCCTTCATTCCGGTTGCGCTCGGAGCGCTCCTCATCGCGCAGGCCGGCACGCTGCTCGTCGCGCTCAGCCTGAGCCTGCGACCGGTCCTCCGCCTGAGTCGGGATGTCGCGCGTGACCTCTGGTCGAGCGCCGATGTCAGATGACGGCTCGATCCGGACGGCCACCCCATCCTGAGCCCAGAGACCTCGGCGACGTCACGTATCGATCATCTCGTGTGTCGTCCGGAGGCATGACCGCTCGCCGGAGCGCACAAGTCCGGTACATCTCGTCGGACTGGAGGCGCGCTACCAGCTGGCACCGCGTCTCCCGTCCGGAACAGGGTCGCGGACACGCCGAGGCGATGCCGCCACCACTCACATGTTCGCGATGAGCCGGAGCGTGTAACCGTCGGGAACCGTCTGGTGTTCGACGTAGTGCATGAACACCGGCGCCGCCTGGTCGGCCGTGAACAGCTCCGCCGGGTGCCGCGGCTCGTGAGCAGCCTGCACGTCGATGGTCTCCGTGAGCGGTTCCGACAGGTCGTGGTCACGGCCGACGATGTAGAAGCGGTACTCGCCGTCGTCCTCACGACGGCGGAGCTCGACGCTCATCTTCTCCGCGGTGCCGCCAGCCTGCAGGTACGAGTCGCCGTACTGCTCTTCGGCGGGTCCAGGGTTGAACATCCAATCGGCGTCGTCGGGGCACCACCAGATCAGCCACGCGAACTGCTCGTCGTTGTCGAGCAACCCCAGCCTGCGGCGTACCTGATCAGGCATCGGCCGGAAGGTGTCCTGCAAGATGCTGCTGACACTGCCGTTGCTCATTGTGATGATCATTCGCTGGCGCGGCCGTTCGCTACCGCGAGGATCGACTTGCCGCTGTTCGACCGTGCCGGGATGCAGGTCTGGTTGCCGAGGTCGTCGAGGGCCATCTGGCGATTCTCGCAGGGGCGAATCGATGACCACCACCTCGTCCGCGTCGACCGGTAGCGGATCATGGTCCGGACGTTCGCGAGGAAGCGCATTCGGAGTGCGTCAGACTCGACACGTGGATGGCGAGCTTGGTCGGATCCTCGTCCGTGCGGCGACCGGTGACGACGTGGAGGCGGTGCTCGACGTTCAGCTCCGCTCACCGGGACGGTCCGCATCGGCACACTTCAGGCAGCACGTCAGCGCGGGGATCGCTGACGAGTCGGTACTCGTCCTGATCGCCACTGTCGGCCCCGAGACTGTGGCGTGGGCGATGACCACCCACTTCGACGAGTCTGAAGGCCTGGCGCCCGCCGGGTACTACCTGACGGGCGTGACCGTTGCACCGGAGTGGCGTCGCAAGGGCGTGGGCGGGCTCCTGGTGCAAGCACGGTTGAACTGGATCGGAGAGCGCGACACGAAGGCGTTCTTCTTCACGAATGCCTGTAACGACGGATCGATCAAGTTGCACGAGCGATACGGATTCCGACCCGTCGCTCACGGAGCGCGGTTCCGCGGGGTGTCCTTCGAAGGAGGCCGGGGAATCCTGTTCGAGGCCGATCTGACGCACCGCGACAGCAGAACGCCCCGCCGGCCGAAGCCAGCGGGGCGTCCCCACAAGTGACCGGACTCAGAAGTCCCAGTCCTCGTCCTCAGTGCTCTCCGCCTTGCCGATGACGTACGACGAGCCGGACCCCGAGAAGAAGTCGTGGTTCTCGTCCGCGTTGGGCGACAGCGCCGACAGGATCGCCGGGTTCACGTCCGTCGTCTCCTTGGGGAACATCGGCTCGTAGCCCAGGTTCATCAGCGCCTTGTTGGCGTTGTAGTGCAGGAACTTCTTGACGTCCTCGGTCAGCCCGACCTGGTCGTAGAGGTCCTGCGTGTATTGGATCTCGTTCTCGTACAGCTCGAACAGCAGGCTGAACGTGTAGTCCTTGATCTCCTGCTTGCGCTCTTCCGAGGCGCCTTCAAGCCCCTTCTGGAACTTGTACCCGATGTAGTACCCGTGGACGGCTTCGTCGCGGATGATCAGGCGGATCAGGTCAGCGGTGTTGGTGAGCTTCGCGCGCGAGGACCAGTACATCGGCAGGTAGAAGCCGGAGTAGAACAGGAACGACTCGAGCAGGGTCGACGCGACCTTGCGCTTCAGGGGGTCGTCGCCGGTGTAGTAGTCGAGGACGATCTGTGCCTTCTTCTGCAGGTTCACGTTCTCGGTGGACCAGCGGAAGGCGTCGTCGATCTCGGGCGTCGACGCCAGGGTCGAGAAGATCGACGAGTAGCTCTTGGCGTGCACCGACTCCATGAACGCGATGTTCGTGTAGACGGACTCCTCGTGGGGGGTGATCGCGTCGGGGATCAGGCTGATCGCGCCGACGGTGCCCTGGATGGTGTCCAGGAGCGTCAGACCCGTGAACACGCGCATGGTGAGCTGCTGCTCTTCGGGCGTGAGGGTGTTCCACGACTGCACGTCGTTCGACAGCGGCACCTTCTCGGGCAGCCAGAAGTTGTTGACGAGGCGGTTCCAGACCTCGACGTCCTTCTCGTCCTGGATGCGGTTCCAGTTGATCGCGCTGACCGAACGGATCAGCGGGACGGCTTTGCCGGTGGCGTGGACCGGGTCGGTGAGAGTCATTGCTTCTTCCGGAATTGAGATGGTGACGAATCGAAGGCCGGGAGGCGCGGTGCGGGCTGGCACCGCGCCTCCAGGCCGGGGGCGGTCGCGTCAGCGACCGAGACGACGCAGCATGCACGACGCCGGAGGCGTCACAACATGCACGAAACGCAGCCCTCGACCTCGGTGCCCTCGAGGGCGAGCTGGCGCAGACGGATGTAGTAGATCGTCTTGATGCCCTTGCGCCATGCGTAGATCTGGGCCTTGTTGATGTCACGCGTGGTGGCGGTGTCCTTGAAGAACAGCGTCAGGGACAGGCCCTGGTCCACGTGCTGCGTCGCCGCGGCGTACGTGTCGATGATCTTCTCGGCACCGATCTCGTACGCGTCCTGGTAGTAGTCCAGGTTGTCGTTCGTCATGAACGGCGCCGGGTAGTAAACGCGGCCGAGCTTGCCTTCCTTGCGGATCTCGATCTTCGACGCGATCGGGTGGATCGACGACGTCGAGTGGTTGATGTACGAGATCGAGCCGGTCGGCGGGACGGCCTGCAGGTTCTGGTTGTAGATGCCGTGCTCCTGGACGGACGCCTTCAGCGCCTTCCAGTCGTCCTGCGTCGGGATGGTGATGTTCGCGTTGTCGAACAGTGACGCGACGCGGGCGGTGGCCGGCGTCCAGACCTGGTCGGTGTACTTGTCGAAGAACTCACCCGACGCGTACTTCGAGTCGCGGAAGCCGTCGAAGGTCTCCCCGGTCTCGATCGCGATGTTGTTCGAGGCGCGCAGGGCGTGGAACAGCACCGTGTAGAAGTAGATGTTCGTGAAGTCGATGCCCTCTTCGGAGCCGTAGTAGACGCGCTCACGAGCCAGGTAACCGTGCAGGTTCATCTGGCCGAGGCCGATGGCGTGCGACTTGTCGTTGCCGTCCTCGACACTGCGGACCGAGGTGATGTGCGACATCTGGGAGACCGAGGTCAGGCCGCGGATGGCGGTCTCGATGGTCTTGCCGAAGTCCGGCGAGTCCATCGTCAGCGCGATGTTCAGCGAGCCGAGGTTGCAGGAGATGTCCTTGCCGATCTCCTTGTACGAGAGGTCCTCGTTGAAGGTGGTCGGGGTGTTGACCTGCAGGATCTCCGAGCACAGGTTCGACATGTTGATCCGGCCCTTGATCGGGTTGGCCTTGTTCACCGTGTCCTCGAACACGATGTACGGGTAGCCCGACTCGAACTGGATCTCCGCGATGGTCTGGAAGAACTCGCGCGCCTTGATCTTCGTCTTCTTGATGCGCGAGTCGTCGACCATCGCGCGGTAGTTCTCGGAGATCGGGACGTCACCGAAGGGGACGCCGTAGACCTTCTCGACGTCGTACGGCGAGAACAGGTACA